>Ga0180216_1000014_pt1 | contig 395500 bp, 371 predicted proteins | sample eDN3rd37CBELigMG_FD_128879 | JGI IMG/M metagenome (GOLD analysis project Ga0180216, IMG submission 128879) | Enriched Miracle-Growth compost microbial communities from Emeryville, California, USA - eDNA 3rd pass 37_C BE-Lig MG (version 2)... ...
CATCCCGCCTTCGATGACGGCCAGGACGATGGCCCGATTGCGTTGCTGCGCTGCCACGCCCCATCGTCATGGAAACGATGTCCCGACACATGCGGAAACGATGTCCTGAAACCAGACACCGTCAGCCCCTCTCCGTGAATCCGCGCGGCGAGCGACGCCGTCCGCTAGCCTCCTCGGATGGTCGCCGCCATCGCATTCGTCGTCCTCACCGCCCTGCTGCTCGTCTTCCAGCTCGCGCTCGCGCTCGGGGCGCCGTGGGGGCGCCTCGCGTGGGGCGGCCAGCACGCGGGCGTGCTGCCGACGGGCTACCGGATCGGCTCGCTCGTCACGATCGTCGTGTACGCATTCCTCGCGAGCGTCGTCCTCGACCGCGGGGGCGTGACCGCGCTCTACCCCGAGGGGTTCGCGATCGTCGCATGCTGGGTCGTCTTCGGCGTCCTCGCGCTCGGCACGCTCATGAATGCGGTGTCCCGCTCGAAGCCGGAGCGTACGGTCATGACCCCGGTCGCGCTCGTCCTCGCGGTGCTCGCGCTCCTCATCGCGATCTTCGGATCGAGCGCGCTCAGCTGAGTCGACGCTCGCCCGGCGCGGTCAGAATCCGCTCATGATCCAGTAGCTCAGGTAGTACGCGATGACCGCGACGGCGGCGATCCCGACGACGGTCCAGACGATCTTCCAGGTCTTGCTCATGCTCGCTCCCCCTCGAGGTCCCCACCGACCATAGGGGGCGTGCCGGTCGCCCCGCTACCCCGCCCGGCTCATGAACTCCCGGACGAACGGGTCGACGATGACGTCGCTCGGCCGGATGCCGCGCGCCAGGTGCAGGCCGTCGAGGGTGCGCAGCCGTGACAGCGCGACGTACGTCTGACCCGGGGCGAATGCGCGCGGGCCGAGATCGACGAGCGCGCGATCGTACGTCTGGCCCTGCGACTTGTGGATCGTGACCGCCCAGGCGAGCCGGAGCGGGAACTGCGTGAACTCGGCGACGACGTCCTTCGTGAGCGACCGCGCGACGGCGTCGTACTGGTACCGGAACCGCTCCCACGTCGCCGGCTCGACATCGTGCGTCTCGCCCTCGTCGGTCTCGACGGTCACCTTGCCGCGCGCGATGCCGACGACCGTGCCGGTCGTCCCGTTCACCCAGCGGGCGTCGCCGGAGACGTCGTTGCGGAGGAACATGACGCGCGCGCCGTCCTTGAGCTCGAGCGTCGGCTCCGCGGGGTAGTACGAGGCGCCGAACTCGCCCTCGATCTCGGCGACCGCGGTCTGCGTCCGGCCGGGGAGCGCGGCGAGGCCCTGCTGGTTGATGCGCGCGACCGTCGCGTTCGTCGTCGCGAGCGTGATGACCTCCGCACCGGCGGGCACGGGGCGCGCGCCCGCCTCGTTGAGCGCCCGGCCGATCTCGGGCGTCACCTCGCCGTGACGCACCGCCGTGAGCATGTCGGCGAATGCCGAGTCCCGCTGCCGGTGGATCGTCCGTAGCTCGACCGCCTCGAGCGGCGCCGACTGCCAGACCTTCGCGTCGAAGAACCAGGGGGAGCGGTAGTGGTCCTTGAAGTACGCGCGCTCCTCCGCCTCGCGGGGCGGCACGGGCGCGAGCTGATACGGGTCGCCGAAGAGCACGATCTGCACCCCGCCGAAGGGCTCCTGCTGGCGGCGGCGCGCCTCGCGGAGCGAGCGGTCGATCGCGTCCATGAGATCCGCATTCACCATCGAGACCTCGTCGACGATGAGCGTCTCGATGCCGCGGAGGACGGCCCGCACCTCCTCGCGCCGGTAGAGGCGCTGGTCGGCGATGACGCCGATCGGCAGCTGGAAGAGCGAGTGGACGGTCTGGCCGCCGACGTTGAGGGCCGCGACCCCGGTCGGCGCGCAGATCGCGACGGCCTTCGTCGTGTGGGCGGCGACGTGCTGGAGGAGCGTCGACTTGCCCGTGCCGGCGCGACCGGTGACGAAGACGTGCTCCATCGAGTCCTCGATGCGGTCGGCGACCCGCTGCTGCTCTTCGCTCAGGGTGGGCGCGAGCTCGGACACGCCCCCCATCCTCCCGCACCGCCGGGCGCGGGCGGGCCGCAAACCTAGACTGTGTGCATGAAGGGCACGGTGATTCGCTTGGGAATCGCCCTCGCCGTCCTCATCGGCGCGTTCGCCGCCGCCGTCATCATCCTCAACGCGACCGTCTACAGCCCCGCGGGCTTCGTCCGCACCTACGTCGACGCGCTCGTGCGCAAGGACCCGACGGCGGCACTCTCACTCGCTGGCCCGATGCCGTCATCGAGCTCCCTCGACGACCTCCTCACGGAGGAGATCATGACCGACCTCGAGATTCGCGACATCGTGGAGCTCCCCGAGACGGGCCCGCGCCACCTCGTCGAGGTGCGGTACACCGCCGCGGGCCGCGACGCCAGGGCCGAGTTCGAGGTCGAGCGGACGGGGACGATCCTCGGCTTCTTCACGCAGTGGGGCTTCGCCCGCACCCCGCTCGTGCAGCTCGACCTCCAGGTGCTCCACGCGCGCGAGTTCACGGCGAACGGCGTGCGCCGAGTCACCCCGGCGGCCGACGCGACGCGCACGTACCTCGCCTTCACCCCGGGCGCGATCACCTTCGAGCACGAGTCCGAGCTCCTCACCGCCCCGCCGCACACGCTCGTCTTCGGGAGCCCGTCCCGCCCGGCGAGCGTCACAATCGAGGCGGCGGCGAACGACACCTTCACGGAGCTCGTACGGGAGCAGGCCAGGACCTACCTGGATGAATGCGCGGAGCAGCGTGTCCTGTACCCGGTCGGCTGCCCCTTCGGTCAGGACATCGCGGACCGCCTCGCCACGGCGCCGACCTGGTCGATCCGGACCTACCCGACGGTCACGCTCCGCCCGACGACGACCTACGGCGAATGGGCGGTGCCGCCCGCGGACGGGGTCGCGCAGATCGAGGCCGATGTCCGCTCGATCTACGACGGCTCGGTGACCCCGTTCGAGGCGCCGGTCTCCTACCGCGTCGGCTACGTCGTCACGTTCGTCGGCGAGGACATCATCGTGACGCCGCGGATTGGCTGAGCTCGCTCAGTACCCCTCGGGGCGTCGCCGGTCGCGGGCGGCCTGCCGCTCGAGCATCGCGTTGTACGCGGTGAGCTCGGCGTCGCCGTCCCGGTCGGCCTGGCGGTCCTTGCGGCGCTGCTCGCGCTCGTCGGAGCGCGACCACTGCACCGAGACGATGATCGCGAGCGCGAGGGTCGGCAGCTCGCCGACCGACCAGGCGATGCCGCCGGCGCGCTGCTGGTCCTCGAGCGCGGTGATGCCGAGGTCCCAGCCCATCGCGCCGAACCAGTCGGCGAGCATGAGCGTCGTGCTCGTCATGATCGCGAGGCCGAAGAATGCGTGCATCGCCATCGTGCCGAGCAGCAGGAGGAGGCGGACGGGCCACGGCGGGCGGTTCGGCGCGGGATCGATCCCGATGAGCGCCTGGACGAAGAGGTAGCCGCTCGCGAGGAAGTGCACGATCATCCACTGGTGGCCGAGGTGGGTCGTCGACGCCCAGCGGAAGAGCGGCGTGAAGTAGAAGACCCAGAGGCTCCCGACGAAGATCGCCGCGGCGACGTACGGGTTACCGATGACCCGCATGTACCTCGAGTGGACGACCGAGAGCAGCCACTCGCGGGGGCCGCGCGAGCCGTCGTGCCGCGGGCGGATCGCGCGCATCGCGAGCGTGATGGGCGCCCCCGGGACGAGCAGCACGGGGATGACCATGCCGAGGACCATGTGACCGAGCATGTGGGCCGAGAAGAGCTTGTCCTGATAGAGGTTGATGCCGCCCGAGGTCACCCAGGCGAGGGCGACGACGCCCGCGAGCCAAGACACCGTCCGGAGGACGGGCCAGCGGTCGCCGCGGCGGTGCAGCCGGGTGACGCCGGCGAGGTAGAACCACGCGAGCCCGATGGAGATCGCGAGCCACATGATGTCGGGGCGGGGCGTGCCGATGAGGTAGTCCCACGCGGTCGGGGGCGGCGGGAGCGGCGAGCCCGTGAGGATCTCGGCGGGGCTCGTGCCGACGATCTCGGGACCCCGCGGCGGTGCCGTGTCGCCGAGGGCGGCCGCCATCCCGCTCGCGACGCCCATGAGCAGGAGCTCGGCGACGAGGAGCCTCGCGAAGGCGAAACCGCTCGGCAGCCGGCGGATCGCGTGGCGGCGATGGATTGCCCCGACGATGCCGAGACCGATGATCGCGACGACCTTGACGATGAGGATGACCCCGTACGGCGTGGCGAGGCTCTCGGGACCGTCGAGTCGGATGATCGCCGAGATGAGGCCGGCGAGCGCGACGACGACGAATGCGAGGAGCGCGATCGTCGAGAATCGCTCCGCGAGCGGCTTCGACGGCCCGGCGAGCGCGAGCGCGAGGAGCCCCCCGATCCACACCGCGGCGAAGAGGATGTGGAGGAAGAGCGCCGCCCACGCGATGTTGTGGTCGCTGCCGCCCGCGTGCGCGAGATCCGCGAGGGGGACGAGCGCGCACGCGCCGAGCACGGCGGCGACCGCGAGCCCCCAGTACGACCGGACGACCGCGAGGAGGACCGCGGTGACGGCGATGAAGCCGATGCCCCAGGCGCGCGCCTGGCCAGCGCCCGTGTCAGTGAAGTAGGTCCACAGCGCATTCGTGAATGCGGCGTCGGCGCGCAGCTCCGAGGAGATGGCCTGCGCGAAGGCGAGGACCGCGGCGGCGATCGCGAGGACCGTCCACGCCGCTGCCGCCGAGGCGGCGAGTGTGATGGTGCGCTCGAAGACCTTCGACTCGCGCGGGATCGCGAAGCAGACGAGCACGAGCGGGCCGATCGTCGCGGCCGCGGCGAGGTTCGCGAGGCCCGTGACGATGGGGCTCGCCCAGCGGACGAAGGGGCCGGCGTCGGCGAGGAGCGGCGCGGTCGGGGAGCCGCCGATGAGCAGGCCGACGACGAGCGCGGCGAGCGTGCTCAGTCCGAGCAGGGCGAGGGGCAGCCAGCGACGCACCCCTCCAGCCTAGGAGCGCCGGATGACCGAAGGCGCCGGACCTCGTCGCGAGATCCGGCGCCTTCGCCGCGTGGGGCGTGCGACTACTTGACCGCGGCCTTGAGCTTGCTGCCGGCCGAGACCTTGACGCTCTTCGACGCGGGGATCTGGATGGTCGCGCCGGTCGCGGGGTTACGGCCGGTGCGGGCGGCGCGGGCGGTCTGCTCGAAGGAGACCCAGCCCGGGATGGAGACCTTGCTGCCCTTGGCAACGGCCTTCGAGACGACGGCGAAGAACGCGTCGAGCGCGGCGCCGGCGTCCTTCTGGGTGAGACCAGCCTCCGCGGCGATGGCGGCGACGACGTCGCCCTTGTTCAGGCTCTCGGCCATGATGTCCTCCTCGGACCCTAGTGATGGAGCGTGTACCGACCCCGGTGGTCCGGAATCGCACGCGACACTACCCGGTCATCGGCCCGCAGCCCCGTATTTACAAGGAAGTTTCGCGATGAAGCTTCAAGTCGGGGTTGAATCTGCGGCCCCTCGAGATTGTGTCGACATTCATTTGATTGTCGACATGCGTCAGGTTTCCATCGCCGAGCTGCGACAGAACCCGACCCCCGCATTCGACGCCGTCGCCCGTGGGGAAACGGTCGAGGTCACTCGGTACCGGCAGGTGATCGGCAGGATCGTTCCGGCGGTGACGCCACGGCCCGCGGGCCCGACCGGTTCGGAGGTCATGGCCGCCTTCGCCGCGATCCACGACGAGATCCTCGACGGCATGCTCGAGGTCGTCGAGCGCTGAGGCGCCCGCTCGGGTACCGCCTGCTGCGCCGATGCACCCCTCCCTGGCGCGCTACGGGGTGAGGACCGACCGCACGAAGTCCGCGACCGTCGGGATGTCGCGCTCGAGGATGCGCCACGTCTGCTCGGGATCGACCGCGGCGTACTGGTGGTCGTAGAAGTTCGCGGTGTCCTTGACGATCTGCCAGCCCCTCGGGTCCCCAAGGAACGGGTGCGCCTCGCGGAAGGCCTCCAGGCGGGGACGGGCGACGCTCTCCCCGAGATGCATGATGATGGCCTCCGCGGCCCGCCGGAGGATCCGGTCCGCATCGAAGGCCGCCCGGCCCCGGGTCACGATCTCGGCGGCCTCCTCGCAGAGCCCGAGGATCCGCTCGAGCTCGTCGACCGCCGCCTCGCCGAAGCGCCGAGCGAGCCCATCCCGGCTCACAGCGCCACCGCGTCTCGGAGCACTCGCTCCCGGAAGCGCCCCTCGAGCCCGCCGCTCGAGACGAGGTCGACCGGCACGCCGAGGAGCTCCTCGAGTTCGAGGCGCAGCCGCGCGAGCCCGAATCCCGTGACCTCGTCGCCGAGGTCGACGAGCAGGTCGACGTCGCTCCCGCGGGTGTCGTCGCCCCGCGCGGCAGAGCCGAAGAGCCGCGGGTTGCGGACGCCGTGCGCGAGAAGCAGCTCGCGCATTCCTGCCCGATGGATCTCGACGAGCTCGTGCGGCAGCGGGCGGATCGCGGCGAGAACGCGCTCGCCCATCTCCCCCGACATCGGGCGCCGACCCGACTCGTACGCCGAGAGGTTCGACGGCGCGATGCCGACCGCGGCGGCGAGCTCGCGCTGTGTGAGCCCGGCGGCCAGCCTCGCCTCGCGGAGCTGCGCGGGAGTTATCACGTGATAAGTCTATGTCTCGCCGCGGAACGCGCCGAGGGGCCGGTCCCATGACGGAACCGGCCCCTCGGGGTGCGGGTGGCTAGCGGCTCACCAGCTCGACTTCGTGATGCCCGGGAGCTCGCCGCGGTGCGCCATGTCGCGGAAGCGGACACGGGAGATGCCGAACTTCGAGAGGACGCCGCGCGGGCGGCCATCGATCGAGTCGCGGCTGCGGACGCGGACGGGGGAGGCGTTGCGCGGCAGCTTCTGCAGGCCGACACGGGCCGCCTCGCGGGACTCGTCGGTCCCGTTCGGGTCAATGAGCGCCTTCTTGAGCTCGGCGCGCTTCGCGGCGTAGCGCTCGACGACAACCTTGCGCTGCTCGTTGCGCGCGATCTTGGACTTCTTGGCCATGGTTCAGCGCTCCTCGCGGAATTCGACGTGCTTACGGACCACCGGGTCGTACTTCTTGAGCACGAGGCGGTCGGGATCGTTGCGCCGGTTCTTCTTGGTCACGTACGTGTACCCCGTGCCGGCGGTGGAGCGCAGCTTGATGATCGGACGGATGTCCTGACCCTTCTTGGCCATCAGATCTTCTCCCCGCGCTTGATGAGGTCAGCCACGACGGCCTCGATGCCGCGCGCGTCGATCACCTTGATGCCCTTGGCGGACAGCGTGAGGGTGACCTTCCGGCCCAGCGACGGGACGTAGTAGGTCTTCTTCTGGATGTTCGGGTCGAACCGGCGCTTCGTGCGACGGTGCGAGTGCGAGATGTTGTGCCCGAAGCCGGGAACGGCCCCGGTCACCTGGCATACGGCTGCCATGGTGCCTGCTTTCTTCTACCGCCCGGTGCTCCGCCCTGTGCAGGCTGACGAGCTCCGGACCCAAGATCACTTGTCCACAGGGCCTCGCCCACCTGGGTGCGCGGGCCCCGCAAGAAAGCCGCTCCGGCGGAGCGACCGATCAAGTGTACCCGATGATCAGGCGGGGAGGACGCGGATGCCGGGGATGAATGCGCGGTCGCCGGCCACGAGCTCGTCACCGATCGCGAGTCCGGCCGCGTCGAGCGCCGCGAGCAGCCCGGGGGCGGCATCGGAGACGCGCGCGATGCGCACCCGGGTGCCGGCCGGGACCTCCTCGAGCGCGAGGTCGGCGCGGCCCCGCACCTCGCCGTCCGCGCCCGGGATCGGGTCGCCGTGGGGGTCGCGCTTGGGGCGGCCGAGGCGGTCGAAGAGGCGCTCGGCGAAGGCGTCCGAGACGGCGTGCTCGAGCACCTCCGCCTCCTCGTGCACCTCGTCCCAGCTGTAGCCGAGGTACTCGACGAGGAAGGTCTCGATGAGCCGGTGCTTGCGCACGATCCCCGCCGCGGCCGCGCGGCCGGCGGCGGTGAGGGTCACGGCGCCGTAGGGCCGGTGCTCGATGAGGCCCGCATCGCGCAGCTTCCGCACCGACTCGGTGACGCTCGACGGCGCGAGCCCGAGGCGCTCCGCGAGCGAGCCGTTCGTCGCGACGCGGCCCCACTCCTCGTCGGACCAGATCGCCTTGAGGTAGTTCTCGAACTGCGGGGTGAGCGCCGACATCAGCCGCAGTCCGGGCAGACGCCGAAGACGTCGACGACGTGCTCCGGCTCGGTGAATCCGTGCGTCGCCGCGATCTGGCGAGCCCACGCCTCGATCGGCTCGGCGCTGATCTCGACCGTCCCGCCGCACTCGCGGCAGATGAGGTGGTGGTGGTGCTTCTCCGTCGAGCAGGCCCGGTACAGCGACTCGCCGCCCTGCTGCAGGTGGTCGACGACCCCGTCCGCGGCGAGGTCCGCGAGCGCGCGGTACACGGTCGCGAGCCCGATCGGCGAGCCCTCGGTCCGCATCGCCTGGTGGAGCGACTGCGCGGAGACGAAGCCCGCCGACTCCTCGAGCGCATCGCGCACCGCGACCCGTTGCCAGGTCTGCCGCCTCGTCATGCCGCACCTCCGCGCATTCGTCCTCGACTCCGATGCAACCACTCCACCACAAGACACACCAGGTAGATGGCGAAGGAGATCGTCGTGATGAAGGGGCTCACGGGGAGCGTCGAGCCGATCGCGAGGAGGATGCCGCCGAGCGCCGCGACGACGCCGAAGCCCATGGCGAGGAGCGGGACGGCGACCTTCGAGCGCGAGACGCGGAGCGCCGCCGCGGCCGGGGTGACGAGGAGGGCGAGGACGAGGAGCGCGCCGATGACCTGGACGGCGATCGCGATCGTGAGTCCGAGGATGAGCATGAATGCGAGGGAGAGCGTCCGACTCGGCACCCCGCGTGCGGCGGCGACCTCGGGGTCGAGCGAGTCGAAGGCGAGCGGCCGCCAGATGAGGAGGAGGACCGCGAGGACCGCGACGGAGCCGCCGACGAGGAGACCGAGCTGGTCGAAGTCGACCGCGACGACCTGGCCGGTGAGCAGCCCGAACTTGTTCGCGCTCCGGCCGGGATAGAGCGAGAGGAAGAGGATGCCGAGGCCGAGGCCGAAGGGCATGAGGACGCCGACAATCGAGTTGCGGTCGCGGGCCTTCGCCCCGAGGAGCCCGATGATCGCGGCCGCGACGAGCGCCCCGACGACGGAGCCGCCGAGCACGTCGGTGCCCATGAGGAGCGCCGCCGCCGCGCCCGCGAACGACATCTCGCTGATGCCGTGGACCGCGAAGGCCATGTCGCGCTGCATGACGAAGACGCCGATGAGGCCGCCGACGAGGCCGAGGATCGCGCAGGCGAGCACGCTGTTGCCGACGACGCCGAGGAGCGCGCCGTAGTCGCTGAAGTCGAAGATCGTCGGCATCAGGCGACCGCCCCGCCCGTGCCGATCGATTCATCATCGTCGGACGTGTCGTCGTGGTGCGGGTGCTCGTGGGTCCCGCGGGCCAGTGCCTCCGCCGGGGAGCCGACCCAGGAGCCCTCGGGCGCGAGGTCGACGATCCGGTTGGCGGCGCTGACGTCCTCGTCGAGGTCGTGCGTGATGACGAGGACCGCGGCGCCCCGGCGGCGCTGCGCCGCGGCGAGCGCGACGATCTCGCCGCGGGACGTCGGGTCGAGGCTCGAGAGCGGCTCGTCGAGCAGGAGGATGGGGGGGTCGTCGACGATCGCCTGCGCGATGCGGAATCGCTGCTGCTGACCCCCCGAGAGCTCGCCGAGCGGACGGTGCGCGAGCTCCGTGCCGCCGACCGCCTCGATCGCCGCGGCGACCGCCCGGCGGTCGGCGGCGCTCGGGAGCGGGAGGCCGAAGCGCGCACCGCTCCGGCCGAGGACGACGAGGTCGCGCGCCGTGAGCGGGGCGTGCGGCTGGACGATCCGCTGCTGCGGGACGTAGCCGATGCGCCGGTTGCCGCGTCGCGGCGCCGAGCCGAGCACCCGGATCGTCCCTTCGGCGATCGGGTGGAGGCCGAGGATCGCGCGGAAGAGCGTCGTCTTGCCGGCGCCGTTGCGCCCGAGCACGGCGATGACCTCGCCGGGGCGGACGTCGAGGTCGAGGCCGCTGAAGAGCTGCCGGCCGGCCGCGCGCAGGCCGAGACCGCGGATCCGGATGACGGGATCCGCCGCGCGGTCTGGCTGCTGCCGGGGCGTCGCGTCGCTCATCGGAGCGCGGTCTCCACGGCGTCGAGGTTCGCCGTCATCCAGCCGAGGTAGTCGAGGCCCTCGGGGAGCGTCTCGGCGAACTCGACGACCGGCACGCCCGCGGCCTCGGCCGCCCCCCGCACGAGCTCCGCCTCGGGCCCCGCGGACTGCGGGTTGACCGCGAGCAGCCGGATGCCGTCGGCCTCGAGCGCGCGCAGCACGTCGTCGAGGATCCGGGCGCTGACCCCCGTGCCGGACTCGATCGCCGCGGCGAAGGCCTCGGGGGTGACATCGGCGAAGCCGAGGTCGGCGAGGAGGTAGCCGGCGACCGGCTCGGTCACGATGACCTCACCGCCGCCGAGCTCCCCCTCGAGCGCGTGGATCCGGTCGTGGATCGCGCTGAGCTCCGCGAGGAATGCGGTGGCCCGCTCCTCGAATCCGGTCGCCTCCGCCGGGTCGAGCGCCGCGAGCTCGGCCGCGATCGCCTCGGCGAGGTGCCGGACGGCGTGGACCGAGTACCAGACGTGCTCGTTGACGCCGGCGATGTGGTCGTGACCGTCGTGCCCATGGCCCTGCTCATCGGCGCTGTCGGCGTGCGCCGCATCGCCGCCGGGCAGGAGCCCCGACACTTCGCTCGCGCTGATGACGACCGCGCTCGAGCCGGCCGCGAGACGGGTCATGAAGTCGTCGTAGCCGCCGCCGTTGAGGATGACGAGGTCGGCGCCGGCGATCGCGAGCTGGTCGCGCGCCGTCGCCTCGTACTCGTGCGGGTCCTGCGCGCTCCCCGCGACGATCGAGGTCACCTCGACGGCGTCGCCGCCGATCGCCTCGGCGATCGAGCCGTAGGCGTCGGTGACGGCGACGATCGAGATCCTCGCGTCCTCGCTCGCGCTCGACGTCGCGGCCGAGCAACCGCCCAGCGCGAGCGCCGTGGTCGCGAGGAGGGCCGTCGTCGCGAGCCGCGCATTCATCCGCATGTCGACAACGCTAATGACATTCATTCTCATCAGCAACTCGTGTCGCCGCTGCACCGGGGCGGCGGCCGGGCTCAGTCGAGAAGGAGGGCGGGCTCCTCGATGACGGAAGCGACATCGGAGATGAAGCGCGAGATGACATCGCCGTCGACGACGCGGTGGTCGAAGGCGCCGCTCACCGTCGTGACATAGGCGGGACGGACCTCGCCGTCGACGACCCACGGCTTCATCCGGATCGCCCCGAGGACCATGATCGTCACCTCGCCCGGATTGAGGATCGCCGTGCCGGTGTCGACGCCGAAGGAGCCGACGTTCGTGATCGTCACGGTGCCGCCCTGCATCGCCTGCGGGGTCGTCCGGCCCTCGCGCGCCGTGAGCGTCAACTGCTCGAGCGCCTCCGCGAGCTCGAGCATCGTGAGGTCCTGGGCATCCTTGATGTTCGGCACGATGAGCCCGCGAGGGGTCGCCGCCGCGATGCCGAGGTTGACGTAGTTGTGGACGATGATCTCGTCGTCGGTCCACGTCGAGTTCACCATGGGGTTGCGCCGGATCGCCCAGATGACCGCCTTCGCCATGATGAGCAGCGGGCTCACCTTGACGCCGGCGAAGTCCGGCTGCGCCTTCAGCCGCTTGACGAGCTCCATCGTGCGCGTCGCATTCACCTCCGTGAACTCCGAGACGTGCGGCGCCGTGAACTTCGAGGTGACCATCGCCGTCGCGATCGCCTTCCGCACCCCCTTGACGGGGATGCGCTCCTCGCGCTCGGTCGGCGTCTCGGGCGTCTCGAGGTTCTGGAAGACCTTCGCCTGCTCCGCATGCCGGATGACGTCCTCACGGAGGATCTCGCCCGCGAGCCCCGTCGGCATGACGACCGCGAGATCGACGCCGAGCTCCCTCGCGAGGTTCCGGATCGGCGGCTTCGCGATGACCTGCGCCGCCTGCGTCGCGGGGACCGCCCGCGCGAGCCGGTGCCGACGCGACTCGACGTGCCCGCCCGTGCCGTAGCCGACGAGCACCGCGCCCGAGCCTTCCTCCTCCGCGACCGTCGCGGCGGTGTCCTCCGCCGCCTCCGCCGCCTCAGCGAGGACCGGCGCTCCCGTCGCGCCCTGCGGCGCGCCATCGTCGGCACCCTCGGCGCCCTCCGCGTCGACCGCGATGATCGGCGCGCCGACCTCGACCGTCTCGCCCTCGGCGACGAGCAGCTCGACGACGACGCCCGCGAACGGCGACGGCAGCTCGACGAGCGACTTCGCGGTCTCGATCTCGCAGATGACCTGGTTCAGCTCGACGCGGTCGCCGGGGGCGACCCGCCAGCTGACCATCTCGGCCTCGGTGAGGCCCTCGCCGACATCGGGGAGCGGGAAGCGTGCGACGGTCATCGGGTCACCTCAATCGATTCGGGCGAATGCGCGGCCCCGCGCATTCCTCACGGAGTCAGTATGCGAGCGCACGGTCCACCGCCTCGAGGACCCGGTCCGCATCCGGCAGATACACGCCCTCGAGCTTCGCGGGCGGGAACGGGGTGTCGAACCCGGAGACCCGGAGGACAGGCGACTGGAGCGAGTAGAAGGCGCGCTCGGCGATCGTCGCCGCGACCTCGGAGCCGACCGAGGCGTGCTGCGGCGCCTCCTGCGCGACGACGGCGCGGCCCGTGCGGCGCACCGAGTCGATGATCGGCCCGTAGTCGACCGGTGAGAGCGAGCGGAGGTCGACGACCTCGACCGAGGTGCCCTCCCCCTCGGCGATCTCGGCGGCGGCGAGCAGGGTCGCGACCATCGCGCCGTGGCCGATGAGCGTGACATCCGTGCCGCGACGGACGATGCGCGAGGTGTGCAGGCCGATCCCGCTCGCCTCGAGGTCGACCTCGCCGCGCGGCCAGTACCTCGACTTCGGCTCGAGGAAGATGACGGGGTCGTTGCCCCCGATCGCCTGCTGGATCATCCAGTACGCGTCGTGCGGCGTCGCGGGGGCGATGACCCGCAGCCCAGCCGTGTGCGCGAAGTACGCCTCCGGCGACTCCTGGTGGTGCTCGACCGCCCCGATGTGGCCCCCGTACGGGATCCGGATGACGACGGGGAAGGACTGGCTGCCCGCGTGCCGGTAGGTCTGCTTCGCGAGTTGCGAGGTGATCTGGTCGAAGGCGGGATAGACGAAGCCGTCGAACTGGATCTCGCAGACCGGCCGCCAGCCGCGCATCGCGAGCCCGATCGCCGAGCCGACGATGCCCGACTCCGCAAGCGGAGTGTCGAGGACGCGCTGCTCGCCGAACTCGGCCTGCAGCCCCTCCGTGACCCGAAAGACGCCGCCGAGACGGCCGATGTCCTCGCCGAGGAGGAGGACGCGGTCGTTCGCGCGCATCGCGGCGCGCAGCCCCTCGTTGAGCGCCTTCGTCATGGTCCAGGTCTCGGTCACGCCTCGCCTCCCTCGAAGGACCGCTCGTACAACTCGAGCCACTCGCGCTGCTCGGCCACGAGCGGGTGCGGGTCGCTGTAGACATGCTCGAAGATCTTCGACGCGGGCGGCGGCGGGAGCGCGAGCGTCCGGCGGCGCATGTCCGCCGCGAGCGCCTCCCCCTCCTCGCGGACCTCGGCGAAGAAGGCCTCGCCGACGCCGCGCCCGCGCAGGTACGCCTCGTAGCGGGTGATCGGGTCCCGGGCCGTCCAGTACTCGAGCTCGGCCTCGTCCCGGTACTTCGTCGGGTCGTCGCTCGTCGTGTGCGCGCCGATCCGGTACGTGAGCGCCTCGATGAATCGCGGGCCCTTGCCGCTCCGGGCGTCGTCGAGGGCGATCCGCGTCACGGCGTACGCGGCGAGCACATCGTTGCCGTCGATCCGGAGGCCCGGGATGCCAAAGCCGGCGGCGCGGCCGACGAGCGGCGTGCGGGACTGTCGGCTGACCGGCACGGAGATCGCCCAGTGGTTGTTCTGGAGGAAGAAGACCTCGGGGGTCTGATACGAGGATGCGAAGACGAGCGCCTCGCTCACATCCCCTTGGCTCGTCGCGCCGTCCCCGAAATAGACCATGACCGCCTCGTCACGATCCGGGTCGCCCGTGCCGCTCGCGCCGTCGAGGCCGACGCCCATCGCGTAGCCCGTCGCGTGGAGCGCCTGCGAGCCGATGACGAGCGTGTAGAGGTGGAAGTTCCCGTGCGCCTTCGGGTCCCAGCCGCCGTGGTCGAGTCCGCGCAGCAGCTCGATGATGCGCATGAGATCGACGCCACGAATGCGCGCGACCGCGTGCTCCCGATAGGCCGGGAAGATGTGGTCCTGCTCGCGGGCCGCGTAGCCGGAGCCGACCTGCGCGCCCTCCTGGCCGACCGAGGGGATCCACAGGGCGAGCTGTCCCTGCCGCTGGAGGTTCCCCGCCTCGACGTCGAGCCGTCTCGTCACCGCCATCTGCCGGTGGAAGTCGAGCAGTCGCTCCTCCGGCAGCGCGTCGATGAGCGGCAGCAGCTGCTCGGTCGTGCCCGACTCGACGAGGGTGCCATCGGGCGAGAGCAGACGGATGGTCTCGCTCGCGGTCGCCATTGGTCCAACCTATCCGGCGAGCGGCTCGCCAGATCGTAGGGCAGCGATAACGTTCCCGAGAGATCGCAGTAGGAGATCGATAGTCTCCTCCTCGCCGACGGTGATGCGGAGCCCATCGACGTTCGCCCGGACGACGAGCCCGTTCGCCTCGAGGTAGGCCGCGACCTCCGCGTTCCGCTCGCCGATCGTGAGCCAGACGAAGTTGCCCTGCGCCTCCGGCACCTCCCAGCCCTGCTCGAGGAGCGCGGCGCGGAAGCGGTCCCGGCGCTCCGAGATCACGCGGACGCGCTCGAGGAGCTCCTCCTCGTGGTCGAGCGAGGCGATCGCCGCGCGCTGCGCGAGGTCCGTGATCCCGAGCGGCACCTGAACCGTCCGCAGCGCGTCGGTGATGTACTGCGCCGCGATGCCGTAGCCGATGCGGAGGCCCGCGAGGCCGTAGGCCTTCGAGAAGGTGCGGAGCACGATGAGGTTCGGGTGCAGCGGCAGCACGTCCCGGCCGTTGACCGCATTCGGGTCGGTGACGAACTCGACGTAGGCCTCGTCGAGCACGACGAGGAGGTCCCGCGGCACCGACGCCATGACGGTGTCGAACTCCTCGCGCGTGATGACGGTCGACGTCGGGTTGTTCGGCGAGCAGAGGATGAGGAGCTTCGTGCGATCCGTCACCGCCGCGATGAGGCCCGGGATGTCGTGCCGGCCATCCGGGAGCGTCGGGACGCGGACGCCCGTCGCGCCGGCCGAGGCCGTGAGGCCCGGATATGCCTCGAAGGACTTCCACGCGAAGACGACCTCGTCGCCCGGACCGCTCGTCGCCGTGACGAGGTCCGCGATGATCGAGGCTGAGCCGTTGCCGACATACACCTCGTCGGGGGTGACGCCCCAGATCTCAGCGAGCCGCACGCGAAGCCCGAGCGCCGAGCCCTCGGGGTAGCGGTTGATCGGCGAGGAGGCGACCGCCTCGACGACCGCGGGCAGGGGCGGATACGGGTTCTCGTTCGACGACAGCTTGAACGCGTCCTCGGGGGCCATCCGGCCCTGCCGGTACGGCGCGATTGCGGCGATATCGGGGCGCAGTCTCACGCGCAGTTCACTCACCCGCACAGCCTACCGAGCCGACCTCCCACGAAATCTCGCGACTCCGCGCATTCCTGAAAAGCACGGGGGTGGGACAATGACCGCATGCGATTCCTCGTCAAGGTGATCCTCAACGCAGTGGCCCTCTGGCTGACCACGCTCATCGTCGCCGGCCACATCATCGTCAAGCCCTTCGGCCCTGAGGTGTGGCAGGTGCTCCTCAGCTACCTCGTCGTCGCGCTCGTCTTCGGCGTCGTCAACGGGATCGTCGGCAACGTCATCCGCATCGTCGCCTTCCCCATCTACATCCTGACCCTCGGACTCATCTCGCTCATCGTCAACGGCCTCCTCCTCTGGCTCGTCCACTGGCTGAGCTCGCTCTTCGGCTGGGGACTCGTCATCGAGGGCGGATTCTGGTGGGGCGTGCTCGGCGCGCTCGTGCTCGGGATCATCAGCTGGATCCTCGGCATCATCTTCAAGCCGCTCACCAAGCGTGAGGGGCGGAACCGCCGGTGAGCCTGCCCCCGCAGCCGCTCAGCCCCCTCGACGGCCGCTACCGCCCCGCGGTCACCGCGCTCGGCGAGCACCTGTCCGAGGCCGGCCTCAACCGGGCCCGCGTGCACGTCGAGATCGAGTGGCTCATCCTGCTGACCGATGCAGGAATGTTCGGGGTCGCGCCCCTCGCCGACGACGAGCGCGCGTCGCTGCGCGCCTGGGCGGCGGGCTTCGGGCAGGAGGAGATCGACTGGCTCGCGGCCAAGGAGGCCGTGACCCGGCACGACGTCAAGGCCGTCGAGTACCTCATCCGGGCCCGGCTCGACGAGCTCGGGCTCGGGCGCGTCGCCGAGCTCGTCCACTTCGCCTGCACGAGCGAGGACATCAACAACCTCTCCGTCGCGATCACCGTCCGCGACGCCGTCCGCGGGGTCTGGCTGCCGAAGCTCGACGGGCTCCTCGAGCGGCTCGAGGCCCTCGCGCGCGAGACGGCGGACGCGTCGATGCTCGCCCGGACGCACGGGCAGCCCGCGACGCCGACGACGATGGGCAAGGAGCTCGCCGTCACCGTGACACGGCTCGGCCGCCAGCGCGAGCGGATCGCCGCCCAGCAGTTCCTCGGCAAGCTCAACGGCGCGACCGGCACCTACGCGGCGCACCTCGCCGCCTCGCCCGAGACCGACTGGCCTGCGCTGTCGGAGCGCTTCGTGACTTCCCTTGGACTCACCTGGAACCCGCTCACGACGCAGATCGAGTCGCACGACTGGCAGGCCGAGCTCTACCAGGCGATCGCGCTCACCGGCCGCATCCTCCACGGCTTCTGCGTCGACGTCTGGACCTACATCTCGCTCGGCTACTTCCGGCAGATCCCCGTCGCGGGGGCGACCGGCTCCTCGACGATGCCCCACAAGGTCAACCCGATCCGCTTCGAGAACGCGGAGGCGAACCTCGAACTCGCCGCCGCGCTCCTCGACTCGCTCGCCGCGACCCTCGTCGAGTCGCGCATGCAGCGTGACCTCACCGACTCGACGACGCAGCGCAACATCGGCGTCGCGCTCGGCCACTCGCTCCTCGCGCTCGACAACGTCACGCGCGGCCTCGGCGAGATCGCCCTAGACCGCGACCGCCTCGCCGCCGACCTCGAGCAGAACTGGGAGGTCCTCGCCGAGGCGATCCAGACGGTCATCCGTGCCGAGGTCGTCGCGGGTCGTTCCTCGATCGCGGACCCCTACGCGGTGCTCAAGGACCTCACCCGAGGGCACCGCGTCGGCCGCGAGGAGCTCGCGGAGTTCATCGCCGGCCTCGACATCGGCGAGGCGGCGAAGGCACGACTCACCGCGCTCACGCCCGCGAGCTACACGGGGCTCGCAGCACAGCTCGTCGGCTGAGCGCCTGACGGGGTGCTCAGTGCCCCGCGGGCGGCTCCTGATCCTTGCGGCCCTGACCGAGCACGCCGTGCTCATCGGGCGCCGGCGGCGGCTCATAGCCGACGAGCGCGAGCATCGCGAGGACGACGAGCCCGACGATGAACGCGACGACCGCGACAATCGGCCACAGCGGCCAGCGGTCCGCCCAGTCGACGTTCCACTCCTGCAGCACGAAGAAGGTGACGAGGCCCGCGAAGACGCCGAACGCGGCGGCGAGCCCCAGCAGCTCGAGCGGCCGCAGGCGGTCGCGCAGACTCGAGCGCACGGGCTCCGGCGACGTGGCGGGATCGGTCACGGCGTTCACGCATTCACCGCGACGTCGTGCTGCGACGCCGGTCGGCGAGCAGGCAGCTGCGAGAGGCCCGCGATCACGAGGAACACCCCGAGGATCGCGAGGACGGCACCGACGATGCCGACCATGATGATCGAGGCGGTGAGCACGAGGGGCAGGACGGTCTCCTTGTCGTGGACGACGTAGGGCAGCAGGTAGTTCGCGGGCACGAGCAGGGGGGCGACCGCCCCGACGAGCTCGATGATCGCGATCGTGAGCCAGTCCCGGGCGCTGCGATCGCGGCGCCGCGTGCGCGACCAGATGACGGCGTCGACGATCGCGAGGGCGCCAAGGCCCGCGGCGATGACCCAGCCGAGCGCGGCCGCAGCCGCGGCCTCGTCGTGCCCGGCGGGGAGCGCCCAGCCGAGCGCGCTGAGGCCGAGCGCGCCGGCACCGGCGGCGACGAGCGCGCGCAGGACACCGAGTCGCCGCAGCGTGCCCGACGGGAGCAGCGCGGCCGCCGCCGCGCCAGTGATCGCGGTGCCGAGGCCGAAGGCACCCAAGACGATGAGCCCGAAGCGCACCGAGTGGTCCGCCGCGAAGGTGATCGCGAGCGCGGCGCCGAGCGCCGGCAGCGCGAGGAGCACGAACACCGGCCAGCGGACGACGCTCGGTGCGGTGGCGGGACTCACGCTCAAAGGCTACCCGAGCCGCCTGAGCGGGCCTGTCGTCGGTGATTGCCGCGGGCACCCGCCGACTCAGCCGGCGAGGTGGCCCGGTGGGAGGTCGGCGAAGCGCGAGAAGGCGCCCTGGAAGACGACCGGGATGTCGGCCGTCGGACCGTTGCGGTGCTTCGCGACGATGAAGTCCGCCTCGCCGGCCCGCGGACCGTCACGGTCGAAGGGGTCGCGGTGAAGCAGGATGACCATGTCGGCGTCCTGCTCGATGGCGCCCGACTCGCGGAGGTCCGCAAGCGCCGGCCGCTTGTCGGCGCGCTGCTCGGGCCCGCGGTTGAGCTGCGAGATCGCGATGACGGGGACCTCGAGCTCCTTCGCCAGCAGCTTGAGCGCGCGAGAGAACTCGCTGACCTCCTGCTGCCGCGACTCGACGCGCTTGCCGCTCGTCATGAGCTGGAGGTAGTCGATGACGACGAGCTTGAGGCCGGCGCGCTGCTTGAGCCGCCGACATTTGGCCCGGATCTCGACGAGCGTCATGTTGGGAGAGTCGTCGATGTACAGGGGCGCCTCATTGATGCGGCCCTGCGTCGCGGCGATCGAGGTGAGGTCCTGCTGGTGCAGGGTCCCCTTGCGCATGTGGTGGAGACCGACGTTCGCCTCGGCCGAGAGCAGACGCATCGCGATCTCGCTGCGCCCCATCTCGAGGCTGAAGATGATGCTCGGCAGCTCGTGGCGGATCGCCGCCGCGCGGGCGATGTCGAGGCCGAGCGTCGACTTGCCGATCGCGGGGCGCGCCGCGATGACGATGAGCTGGCCGGCGTGGAGGCCGTTCGTCAGCTCATCGAGCTCGCGGAATCCGGTCGGGACGCCCGTCATCGAGCCGTCGCGGCCCGTCGCCGCGTCGATCTCGTCGCGGGCGCTGTCGAGCGCGATCGACAGCGGCACGAAGTCCTCGGCTGCGCTCCCGCCCGTGACGCTGTAGACCTCGGCCTGGGCGTCGTTGACGAGGTCGGTGACCTCGCCCTGGCTCGCATAGCCCATCTGGACGATCCGGGTCCCTGCCTCGACGAGGCGCCGAAGGATCGCCTTCTCGGCGACGATGCTCGCGTAGTACCCGGCGTTGGCCGCGGTCGGCACGATCGAGGTGAGCTCGTGGAGGTATTCGGGGCCCCCGGCCCGCGCGAGCTCGCCCTGCTTGGTCAGTTCGTCGGTGACCGCGATCGCGTCGGTTGGCTCGCCGCGCGAGTACAGCGAGAGCACCGCGTCGAAGATGAGCTCGTGCTTCGGGATGTAGAAGTCGACGCCCTTGACGGCTTCGAGCACGTCGGCGACCGCGTCCTTCGACAGCAGCATCCCGCCGATCGCCGACTGCTCCGCGAGCAGGTCATGCGGCGGCACCCGGTCCGCTCGCGACTCGCCGCGCGTGTCTCCCCCTCGCGGATCGCCCACTGGGCCGATGTGCGCGATCGACATGCAGGACTCCAGATCTCTCGGTGTGCTCGGACCGCACGAATGCGTGCCGCCAGCATCGTGGATGCCGCCGACATTCCGGTCCGTCGCGCGGGCGCGTGAGCCCCCCTCCCGGTCCGGCGAGCGCCAGTTCGGGAGGACCGCTCCACCCTAGGAATGCCGCGATCCAGCCGCAACAGACCCCTGTGGATAACTCTGTGGACTGGTTGCGGGCAACGCCGCCGAACTGGTGTGTGAAGTGTGTGGATAAATGTGGAAAACGGGATGAATCCTACCCACAAACCTGGTTTGATCAGGGATTTTCCAAAAGTCTTCGTGACTGTGGAAAGTCACTTGAAGCGTGACTTGAGGGTTAGGCGGATTCACCTCGGTGTGGACAAATCGCTTGACAGATTCACAGATTTCGCAGTACGCGATGGGGCGCCGAAACGGGGCCCAGACGCCGAACGGCCCGCCCCGCAGAAGCGCGGGGCGGGCCGTTCGATAGGCGCCCGGGGTCAGCGCGCGGCGACCACCTGGAGGGTGATGACCGCCGTGAGCCCGTCGCGGAGCTTGACCGTCGCCTCGTGCTCGCCGACCGACTTGATCGGGGCCGCGAGCTCGACGACGCGGCGGTCGACCGAGCCGAGGCCCGCGGCGGCGACCGCCTCCGCGACATCGGCGGTCGTGACCGAGCCGAAGAGCCGGCCCTCCTTGCCCGCCTTCGCGACGAGCTTGACCTTCGCCGACTCGAGCGCCGCCTTGAGGGCCTGCGCCTCCTCGAGCGTCGCGTGCTCGCGAGCGGCGCGAGCCGACTTGATCTGCTCGACCTGCTTCTCGCCGCCACGGGTCCACGCCACGGCGAAGCCCTGCGGGATGAGGTAGTTGCGGGCGTAGCCGTTCTTGACCTCGACCACGTCGCCGGCGGCGCCGAGGCCCGAGACCTCGTTCTTCAGAATGATCTTCGACATCGTCAGTCCTCCCCTCAGCGGCCAGCGCCGGCGTAGGGCAGCAGCGCCATCTCGCGCGCGTTCTTCACCGCGGTCGCGATGAGGCGCTGCTCCTGGACGGACACGCCGCTGATGCGGCGCGAGCGGATCTTGCCGCGCTCCGACACGAACTTGCGGAGTGTCGCGACGTCCTTGTAATCGATCGTGCCGACCGTCACCGACTTCGGCGGGGCGGCGTTCTTCCCGTCACGCCCCTTGCCGCGGGGCTTGCGACGGTCTCCGCCGCTCGACTTTCCAGCCATGGTTGTTCCTTTACGTCTTTCGTGAATCTTGTCGAATGCGCGTCGCCGCGCGAATCAGAACGGGGTGTCGTCCCCGGAGTACGCGCCGGGCGCGCTCCACACGTCGCCGCCGCCCTGCTGGCCGCCGGCGTTCCCGCCCGAGGAGGCCTGCGCACCCCAGGGCTCGTCGCCCTGGGAACGGCCGCCGCCGGAGGCGCGGGTAACGCTCGCGGTCGCGTAGCGGAGCGAGGGGCCGATCTCGTCGACCTGGAGCTCGATCGAGACGCGGTTGTTGCCGTCGCGGTCCTGGTAGCTGCGCTGGACGAGCCGGCCTTGGGCGATGACCCGCGAGCCTTTCGTCAGCGAGGAGGCCACGTGCTCCGCGAACTCGGCCCAGCAGGACGCGCGGAGGAACAGCGCTTCGCCGTCCTTCCACTCGTTCGTGTTGCGGTCGAAGTTGCGCGGCGTCGACGCGATCGTGAAGTTCGCCACCGCACGGCCGGACTGCGTGTAGCGCAGCTCCGGGTCCGCCGTGAGGTTCCCCACGACCGTGATGACGGTCTCGCCGGCCATCGGGCTACTCGGCCTTCGCCTCGGCGGGGGCCTGCGCGGCCTTGGCGGCGCGGCGGGCCACGGTGGCCTTCGCGTGCGAGGCGACCGCGACGGCGTGCTCCTTGCGGAGCACCTTCGTGCGCATGACCGCCTCGTTGAGCTTGAGCTGACGGTCGAGCTCGACCGTGGCCTCGCTCGTCGCCGTGAAGTCGATGACGGCGTAGATGCCCTCGGACTTCTTGTTGATCTCATAGGCCAGGCGACGGCGTCCCCAGATGTCGACGTTGTCGACGCTGCCACCGTCCGCACGGATGACATTGAGGAACTTGTCGAGGCTCGGGGCGACGGTGCGCTCGTCGAGCTCCGGGTCGAGGATGACCATGAGTTCGTACTGGTGCGTCATGAACCCACCTCCTTCGGACTAGAACGGCCGCCGACCCTGTGTCGACAGCAGGAGGGTTGATGCACTCGCCTCGTGAAAGGCGACGTCCCAGTGTAGCGGACGCCCGGCGGACGCGACTCAGCGCATTCCTGCATGGGGTGCGGATCGGCACCTGCCCGTAGCCGACCGGCCTTCCGCGGCCGCGCGAGGGGATTCCGCGCGGGCGAGGACATCAGCGGGGCCGCGGCCCTCGCGGGGGCCGATTGCCCTCGCCCGGCGCTCTCCGAGTGAAGCGCACTCCCCACGCGGCCGGGTACGCCCGCTCTCGGACGGGATGAATGCGCGGACCCGCGGCACGTGCGGCACACACGTCGCTCATGCGGCGAGCCCTTGCGCGACCGCTGCGAGGACGACCCGCGCCGTCCGGTCCCAGTGATGCACGATGTCCTCGTAGGAGAACCGCAGGACCCGATAGCCAGCGAGCATGAGGCGGGCGTCATGCCGGAGGTCCTCGGCCCGTTGCCTCGGATTGGAATGGTACGCGTAGCCGTCGGTCTGGATCACGAGGCTCGCGCCGACGAGGAGATCGACGCGGTGTCCGAGCAGCTCCACCTGCTGCTGCACCGGCAGACCGAGATCGCGCAGGCCGTGCAGCGCGATGGTCTCGAGCAGGGAGTCCGAGGACGCGCTCGCCTCGGCCGCGAGCCGTCGCGCCTGACGTCCGCTCCACGACACGCGCCGGAGCCCCGCTAGCGACACTCGGCCCTTGCGCAGCGCCGACTCCCACACGATGAGCGCCTCGATCCGCGGCAGGCACTCGGCGACGTGGGCGAGCGCATCGACCTCCGACACGACGAGGGAGTGAGGAATGCGCGGCCCGAGCAGTCGGCCGCGGTGCCATCGGACATGGGGTGCGGCCGCCGCGCTCGAGTGTTCGGGCGCCCACAGGTGCGTCTCGGTCGGCGGGTGGAGCAGCGCGAGACCCCAGTGCTGCGCGACGGAGACGCAGTCGAGCCGCCCGCGGTGCGAGGCCGCGAAACGGAGCGCCGGCTCGGCCTCGGGCAGCGCGAGCCAGAAGCGACGCACGCGCGGGATGCCGCACCGCTCGAGCTGTGCAGGCGTGCATCCGGCGGCGAGCAGCGTCTCGCGGTGGGCGATGCCGCCACGAGCTCGGAGGTAGCCCTCGAGGTCCATGCCGCGAGTGTGCCCGAGCCGTGCGAACAACCGGGGTCGGCGAGGGTCATGGTGTGAATGACAGCCGCGCGCGCCTCCTGTGGAGGATCCATTGCACTGCTCCGGCCTACGCGGAGCGAGGGGAAACCGGTCAGGCGAGGGGAAACCTGCGGCGCTGACCCGCAGCCGGGCGGAATCCCCTCGCCCCGGGACGGAAGGCCAGGCCGGCGGTCAGCCGCGGGCGGCCCACCACTCGCGGAGCCGCCGCTCCGCCTCCTCCGCGCCGAGCGGCCCCTCGTCGAGCCGCAGCTCGAGGAGGTAGCGGTACGCCTCGCCGACCTCCCGCCCGGGGCGCAGGTCGAGGATGCGCATGATCGCCTCCCCGTCGAGGTCTGGCCGGACGGCGGCGAGGTCCTCGGCGGCCTGGAGCTCGGCGATCCGCGCCTCGAGGTCGTCGTAGGCCCACTCGAGCCGCTCGGCCTTCCGCCGGTTGCGGGTCGTCACGTCGGCGCGGGTGAGGATGTGGAGCCGCTCGAGCTGATCCCCGGCATCCCGGACGTAGCGGCGCACCGCCGAGTCGGTCCACGCCTGCTCGGAGTAGCCGAAGAACCGCAGGTGCAGCTCGACGAGCCGGGCGACGGCCTTGACGGTGTCGTTGTCGAAGCGCAGCGCGCGCAGCCGCTTCGCCGCGAGCTTCGCGCCGACGACATCGTGGTGGTGGAAGCTCACGGTCCGCCCCTCGACGCGCTTCGTCGCGGGCTTGCCGATGTCGTGGAGGAGCGCGGCGAGACGCACGATGAGGTCGGGCGAGTCGAGGACGCCGCGCGAGCGCTCGAGGTCGACCGCCTGCTGGACGACGGTGAGGGTGTGCTCGTAGACGTCCTTGTGGTGGGCGTGCTCGTCGGCCTCGAGCCGGAGGGCCGGCAGCTCGGGGAGGACGAGCTCGGCGAGACCCGTGTCGACGAGGAGCCGGAGGCCGGGGACGGGGCCGTCGGCGCGGAGGAGCTTGCCGAGCTCGTCGGCGATCCGCTCGGCCGAGACGATCTCGAGCGTGCCCGCGAGCGCCCCCATCGCGGCCGCGACGCGGTCGCTCACCCGGAAGCCGAGCTGCGCCGTGAACCGGGCCGCGCGCATCATCCGGAGCGGGTCGTCGCCGAAGGACACCTCGGGGTCGACGGGGGTGTCGAGCACGCCCGCGAGGAGGTCGTCGAGGCCGCCGCGGGGGTCGACGAGGACGCGCTCGGGGAGGCGCAGCGCCATCGCGTTGACCGTGAAGTCCCGCCTCGCGAGGTCCCCCTCGAGACTGTCGCCGAATGCGACGACCGGCTTCCGCGTGATGCCGTCGTAGGCGTCGGCCCGGTACGTCGTCACCTCGACGTGGAGACCGCCGATTCGTGCCGCGATCGTGCCGAATTCGCGGCCGACGTCCCACACGGCGCTCGCGATCGGCGTGACGAGCGCGAGGATCTCCTCGGGCCGGGCTGACGAGGTGAAGTCGAGGTCGACCGTCTCGCGGTCGAGGAAGGCGTCCCGGACCGGCCCGCCGACGAGGGCGAGCTCGTGGCCCGCGCCCGCGAAGGCGGCGACGAGCCGCGCGACGGGCTCGGAGTCGGCGAGGTCCCCGAGTCGCGCGATGCCGGCGGCCGCGTTGATCACCGTGACAGTCTCCCCGATCGGACCGACTCCGGCAGCATCCGTAGACTGCCTGCCATGCCTTCGATCGGCAGGTCGGGCGTCGTGCTGGCGTCGGGGACCCTCGTCTCGCGCGTCCTGGGATTCCTCAATGCCCTCCTGCTCTACAACACGATCGGCACGGTCGGGCAGGGCGCCGACGCCTTCGCGCTCGCGAACCAGCTCCCGAACAACATCTTCACGCTCATCGCGGGCGGCACGCTCACGGCGGTCATCGTCCCGGCGATCGTCAAGGCGACCGGTCACGCCGACGGCGGCGAGCGCTTCCTCAACAAGCTCGTGACGCTCGGCATCACGATCTTCCTCGTCGTCACGGTCGTCGTCACGATCGCGGCGCCGATCGTCGTCCAGCTCTACGCGCAGGGCGGCGACGGGGGCCGCGGCTTCAGCGAGGCACAGCTGTCGCTCGCCTACGCATTCGCCTACTTCTGCCTGCCGCAGGTCTTCTTCTACGCGGTCTTCGCGATCCTCTCCGAGGTGCTCAACGCCCGCGGCGTCTTCTGGCCCTACGCCTGGGCGCCGGTCATCAACAACCTCGTCTTCGTCAGCGTCCTCCTCGGCTTCCGCGTCGCCTTCGGTAGCGCCGACGGGCTCGCCGCGGAGCAGTGGTCGCCCGCGATGGTCGTCACGCTCGCGGGCGGGGCGACGCTCGGCATCGCGATCCAGTCGCTCGTCCTCGTGCTCGCCTGGCGGCAGTCGCGCATTCGGTTCCGCCCGGACTTCCGCTGGCGGGACGCGGGCCTCGGGAAGTTCGGCAAGCTCGCGGCCTGGACCTTCGGCGCGATGCTCGTCGCCCAGCTCGGCGGCATCATCGAGTCCCGGGTCGTCTCGCTCGCGAGCGGCGAGGACGCCTCGCTCGCGACGGTCGCGCTCGCCTCGCTCATCGCCGTGCTGCCGTACTCGCTCATCACGATGTCGATCGCGGTCCCGTACTTCACGAGGCTGAGCGCCCACGCGCGCGACGGCGACCATCAGGCGATCGGCCACGATCTGACGAATGCGGTGCTCGCGGTCCTGGTGCTCCAGGTCTTCGCCGCGGCGGGGCTCGCGGTTGTCGCGCCCTGGGTCGCGACGCTCTTCACGGCGAGCCCGGAAGGCCGCGAGGCGGTCGCGCTCGTGCTGACCTGCACGCTCATCGGGCTCATCCCCTCGAGCATCTCCGGGGTGCTGCTGCGGGGCTGGTACGCGCTCGACAACACGCGCGCCGCATTCATCCTCCAGTGCATCCAGGTCGGCATCCATGTCGCGCTCCTCGTCCTCATCGCCCAGGCGCCGCGCGACCAGATCGCCGCACTGTCCGCACTCTCACTCGCCGCGGCGATGGTGCTCAACGCGATCATCAGCGTCGGCTGGATGCGGCGGCGGATCCCGACGCTCCGGGTGCGCCGGATCCTCGGGCGCCTCGCCTGGTACCTCCTCGCGATGGTGCCCGCGGCCGGCGCGGGCTTCGGGATCGAGTGGCTCATGCAGCAGGCGGGGCTCGCGCGGTTCCCCGATGGCGACATCGTCGGGGCCTTCCTCACGGCGGCCGCCGCGGGCGTCGGCATGCTCGTCGTCTACATCGGCCTCCTCGTCGCGAGCCGCAATCCGGAAATCCTCTCCGTGACGCGGCCGCTCGTGGCCCGGCTCGGCCGCCGCGCGGAATAGCCTGTCCGCAGATGGTGTTTCCCGGATCAGGGAATCAGGAATGCGTAAGGGGCGTCACAGCGTGCACAAGGTCGTCATCATCGGGAGCGGTCCCGCGGGCTACACGGCGGGCATCTACACGGCCCGCGCGAACCTCGAGCCCGTGCTCGTCGCGTCCTCGATCGATCCGGGGGGCGAGCTGACGAAGACGACCGAGGTCGAGAACTTCCCCGGCTTCCCGAAGGGCATCATGGGCCCCGCCCTCATGGAGGAGATGCGGGAGCAGGCCGAGAAGTTCGGCACCAAGGTCGTGTACGACGACGTCACGGCGCTCGACCTCGAGGGTCCCGTCAAGCGCGTGACGCTCGGCGACGGGAGCGTCCTCGAGGCGCAGTCGGTCATCTTCGCGACCGGCTCGGCATACCGGAAGCTCGGCGTCCCGGGCGAGGACCGGCTCTCCGGGCACGGGGTGTCCTGGTGCGCGACGTGCGACGGCTTCTTCTTCCGCGAGCAGGTCATCGCGGTCGTCGGCGGCGGCGACTCGGCGATGGAGGAGGCGACCTTCCTCACGAAGTTTGCCGCGAAGGTCATCCTCATCCACCGCTCGCAGCACCTCCGCGCCTCCCAGGTCATGATCGACCGGGCGAAGGCGGACCCGAAGATCGAGTTCCTCCTCGACCACGAGGTCGTCGGCATCGAGGGCGAGGGCGCCGTGCAGGAGCTCCGGGTGCGGAACACGGTCACGGGCGTCGAGTCCTCCCTCGAGGTCACGGGCCTCTTCATCGCAATCGGCGCCGACCCTCGCACGCACCTCGTCCACGGGCAGCTCGAGCTCACCGAGGCCGGCACGATCGCGGTCGATGGTCGCTCGTCGCGGACGAGCATTCCTGGCGTCTTCGCCGCGGGCGATGTCGTCGACCCGACCTACAAGCAGGCCGTCACCGCGGCCGCCTCCGGCACCGTCGCGGCGATCGATGTCGAGCACTACCTGAGCAGCCTCGGCGACGCGGCCTGACCGCGCGACCACGCGCATTCCTGCACCCAAATCGAGAAAGGCCCCGAGATGACCGCCACCGATGTCACCGACGCCACCTTCGACGCCGAGGTCCTCGGCTCCGACACCCCCGTCGTCGTCGACTTCTGGGCGGAGTGGTGCGGGCCGTGCAAGCGCATGTCGCCGATCCTCGACGAGATCGCGTCGGAGCACGGCGACAAGATCCGCGTCGTCAAGCTCAACGTCGACGAGAACCCGGCGATGACGATGCGCTACGGGATCACCGGCATCCCCGCCTTCAAGGTCTTCCGCGGCGGCGAGGAGGTCAAGGAGATCGTCGGCGCGATGCCGAAACCGGTCTTCGAGCGGGAGCTCGCCGAGTTCCTCTGATCGGGCTCGGCGCGAGGTCGGCAGGGGACGATCGGCGTCCCCCGGGTACGCTGGTTCTTTCCGCGAGGAGGACCGACATGAGCGACACGCGAGGCACGAACCTCGATCCCTGGTACGACAGCTACGCCGCACGAGCGGCGGGTCTGGCGGCCAGCGAGGTGCGCGCGCTCTTCGCGGTCGCGTCCCGGCCGGAGGTCGTGAGCCTCGCGGGCGGCATGCCCTTCGTCTCCGCGCTGCCGAAGGATCTCGTCCAGGGCGCGCTCGACCGCGTCCTCAGCGAGCACGGCCCGCAGGCGTTGCAGTACGGCTCCGGTCAAGGGCTGCCGCGGCTGCGGGAACAGATTCTCGACGTCATGGCGCTCGAGGGCATCCGCGCGGGCGTCGATGACCTCGTCGTCACGACGGGCTCGCAGCACGGCCTCGAGCTGATCACGAAGCTCTTCATCGACCCGGGCGACGTCGTCCTCGCCGAGGCGCCGACCTATGTCACGGCGCTCGTCGTCTTCAAGTCGTTCCAGGCGGACGTGCAGCACGTCCTCACCGACGAGCAGGGCCTCATCCCGGAGGCGCTCAGCGCCCGCATCGCGGAGCTCAAGGCCGCCGGCCGCCGGATCAAGTTCCTCTACACGATCCCGTCCTTCAGCAACCCGTCGGGCGTGACGATCCCGTGGGAGCGGCGCACCGAGATCCTCGACATCTGCCGTCGCGAGGGCATCCTCGTGCTCGAGGACGACCCGTACGGCCTCCTGTGGTTCGACGCGCCGCCGCCCCACGCGATGCGCTCGGTCGAGGAGGACGGCGTCGTCTTCCTCGGCACCTTCTCGAAGACCCTCGCCCCCGGCTTCCGGGTCGGCTGGGTGCTCGCGCCGCACGCGATCCGCGAGAAGCTCATCCTGGCCAACGAGGCGGCGATCCTGAGCCCGAGCTCCTTCGCGCAGTACACGATCAGCGAGTACCTCGAGTCGGCGGACTGGCGCGGCCAGATCGACTCGTTCCGCGGGGTGTACCGCGAGCGGAGGGACGCGATGCTCGCGGCCCTCGACGACTATCTCCCGGACCTCAGCTGGACGCGGCCGGACGGCGGCTTCTACGTGTGGCTCACCCTGCCGGAGTTCCTCGACTCGAAGGCGATGCTGCCGCGCGCGGTCAAGGAGCTCGTCGCCTACACGCCCGGGACCGCGTTCTACGGCGACGGCGGCGGGCGTTCGAAGATCCGGCTGTCCTTCTGCTACCCGACGCCGGAGTTCATCCGCGAGGGCGTGCGCCGGCTCTCCGTCGTCATCAACGGCGAGCTCGACCTCCTCGGCGAGTTCGGGCAGACGGAGCCGCTGCCGACCGTCCGCGCGGGGACCGAGCCCGTCTTCGTCCCCCCGACCTCGCTGACCTGATGCAGCTCGACGTCCTCGTCCTCGCCGGCGGGATCTCCCACGAGCGCGACATCTCGCTGCGCAGCGGTCGGCAGCTCGCCGACGGCCTGCTCGCGCACGGCGCGAAGGTGACGATCCGCGACCCCGACGCGACGCTCCTTGAGCACATTCGGGCGACGCGGCCGGATGTCGTCTGGCCGGCGCTCCACGGCGCGAGCGGCGAGGACGGCGCGCTCCGCGGCCTCCTCGACTTCCTCGGCGTGCCCTACGTCGGCGCGCGGGCGGACGCGGCCCGCCTCGCCTGGGACAAGCCGACCGCGAAGACGATCGTCCGCCGCGCCGGCGTGCCGACGCCGGCATCGATCACGCTGCCGCGCGAGGCCTTCCGCGAGCTCGGTGCCGTCGGCATCCTCGAGGAGATCTCGGACGAATTCGCGGGCCCGCTCGTCGTCAAGCCTGCGCAGGGCGGCTCCTCCCAGGGCGTGACGATCGTCGAGGACCGCGAGCGCCTGCCGCGGGCGATGGTCGACGCCTACACCTACTGCGATGTCGTCCTCATCGAGCAGCGCATCGTCGGCGTCGAGATGGCGATCGGGATCCTCGACACCGGCGACGGCCCCGTCGCGCTCCCGGCCGTCGAGATCGAGCCGGTCGGTGGCGTCTACTCCTACGAGGCGCGGTACACCGCGGGCGAGACCCGGTTCTACACGCCCGCGCGCGTCCCCGAGGAGTCCCTCGACCGCGCCGCGCGGCACGCACTCGAGGCGCACCTCGCGCTCGGCCTCAGCCACCTGTCGCGCATCGACTTCATCATCGACGGCGCGGGCACGCCGTGGTTCCTCGAGGCGAACGTCATGCCGGGCCTCACCGAGACCTCGGTCTACCCCATGGCGCTCGAGGCCGCCGGCTATGACGCAGGCCTCGCCTACACCGCACTCGCCGCCGCCGCGCGGGGCTGATCAGACACTGAGGTTCCGGACCAACTTCTTGAGGTCCGTCAGCCGCTCCAAGTCGAGGAGAGCCTCGGTTGCAGCGGCAGACTTGCGCGCGGTGAGAACGCGTGCGGCATTATTGGCGAACTTCGCCACCAAGGCCGCTTCGTCGAGTGGCGTGGTCCCACCAACGAGACCGTGTTGGAACTCCCGACCACGCGCCACCACGGTGACGGTGCTGAGCTGGGTCTCACCAAAGTCAGGCTGCGGAACAAGAGTGACTTTGTCGGCGAATGCCTTAATGCGAGGATGGCTGAGCTTCTGCCAGTCCTGCCAGTCGGCGCCCGTGCGCTCGCCATACGCACTCATGGCGATGACGTAGGGCATGCCAAATTGGAAGTCGACGATGTTGTCGAGCGTGCGGTCCTGAAATAGTTCTGCCGTCACGGTCGGCGATGCACTCACGACCACGGACTCAATCTCATCCGGTCGCAGCCGTTCCTCTTCCATGATTGTCTCGAAGCACTCGACGCCACGGTGAAGCATGGTGCAACAGGCGTAGGGCTTGAACGGGATTGGAGTCTCTGCAATTAGCCAGCGCTCGCCGATGTCCGCTGTGATACCGCTGGGGTCCCAAGCGTCGTAGCCGCTGAACTCGCCATAGCCGTGCTCGTCATCATCGAGTTGCGATACATCGCCCGGCAAGCCTTGTTCTGCAAGCAGTACAGCGAGAATCGCCCCCGTGTTCTGCCATCCTGAATAGCCGTACTTCGCGAGATTGCGCGGAATCGCATAGTTGCCGCGGCTCCACGTATTGAGCTGACTCATGTGGCCGGCGTGTGCGAGAGCCTGCACCATGTCCTTGACGGCAAGCCCGTGTAGATGCCCTGCGCCAGCAGCGGCCCCGAAGTTGACCCTGGCATAGCCCTCGCGCTTGGCATACCGGAATTCCTTCGCCTCCCCGACGAATTGCATTGCTCGAGGCACTGCCGTGCCCATACGCGCCGCAATCTCGAGCGCGATCGCAGTTGCCGTCACCAGGGCGCGACCAGAGGCGTCCTGTCGCTCGGCAGCAGCCAACATCGTCGGCACAATGTACGGGGGAGTGTGCCCGCCCGCCATCACCGTGTCGAAATCAAGCGCATTGACCAACTGGCCGTTCGCAAATACTGCGTTGGTGATACCCACGCGTAGACCCGTGCCAAGTATCGCGCACTCCGGCGGCCCGCCAAGAGCCTGTGCTACGGAGATTGCGATCTTGCCAGGGTCCGTCGTAACACCCCCAAGTCCGCTTCCAATGGAGTCGAGCAGGACATGCTTCGTCGCGGTCACAACCTGGGGGGGCAAGTCCTCGTATCGGGTATCTGTGCCAAACCGGGCCAGCGCGTCGATGATAGGTGTAGAAGTGATGCTGTCGCTCATTGCTCCCTCTCGTGAGTGCCGGCGGCGAGCCGCGTGACGATTCCAAGGTCTTCGATCGTGTCGAGTTCGCAGACCGCGTCAATGAGTCGCGACGCGGAGTCCTGATCGATCGCCTGCGAGACATCGACCTGATGGCGGAACTTCGCGATGATGTCGTCCTCCGTCATCGGCTGGTCGCGATCACCCTTGGCAGTTCGCCGATGTTCGGCGAGCTCGTCCCCGGACTTGAGCCGGACCCGGACAACTGTGCCCTCAGTGTCCGGGTCGGCATGGGGAGCGATGTTCGAACGACCGATGAGCGCACGGAGTTCGGCTGAGCGAATAACCTCCTCGGTGAAATGCTCGATGCTTAGCGCGCCGTAGTACAACGCCGCACACACGGTGTATTGGAAGCTGAAAGCCGCGTCGCCATGCGGCCAGTACCGGATCTCGAAGGGCTTCGCGTAATAGTTCTTGAGGTCCGTTGGTCCGAGCTCGATCGTGATCGATTCGACCTCGTCCGCACGTACCCCCTGTGCATGCAGCGCGAGCGCACAGTCAATTGCGCGATGGGTAGGCAGTCCGCTTGGGTAGGGCTTAAAGATCCGCTCTGTATAAAAGTCCTCACCGAGACCGTCCGTCAAGATAGCCGGGTCCTTGCTACCGCTTGCAAATAGGCGGAAGTAGCCAAACTCGGCGAACAGCGGGTCGGTGACGCCGGTCCAGCCGCGCGCCGCAAGCTCGGCTGAGATGACTCCGGTGTGCGACGGTACGGCCTGCGCGACTTTGATCGCGTGCACCCCATCCCAGTAGTCCTGCACCGTGCCTGACATCATGTTGATCGCAAGCCCGAAGGCGTGACGCATCTGAAGCGCATCGAGACCGATAAGGCGGCCAGCGACGGCGGTGGTCCCCCACGGCACGAGCGTGCCGAGCCCGTCGGCACCCAAGTAGAAATTCCAATTTGCCGACAGCGCAACTCGGCCCGCTAGATCCTCCCCTAGGATCATGGCCGTCAGCATGTCCCTCCCACTAAGCCCTCGGGACTCTGCTACTGCGAGTGCAGTTGGCACGGTGCTCGCCGAATTGTGGGAGGGCTGACGGATGTTACCTCGCCAGAACGTCATGACCTCAAAATCATTCGAACGGGCCATCATCGAGTTGAGGTAGGCAACGTGGTGGACCGGAAGCCGGAGACCGTGCCCAATCACGGTCGCTTGCGGCGCCCCACCCCAGGTCTGGAAAAGGTCGAGCAACTCGAGATTGCCGTCGATGCTGCCCCCACCGAATGCACACCCGAGAACATCAAGCACCCGCCACTTGGCGAGTTCGATCTCGGACTTCGGCAAGTCTTCGAAACGCGTGCTCGTGAGGTGCTTGGTGATCCGATCGACGACCTCGATGCCGGGAACTCGACCCCCATTCTCCATAGTTGACCCCCGCCGCGACATCATGCCGCCTCCATGCTGGGATCGGCGTCGAGTCGCCGGATCTGTCGAAGGACTCGGGTGCGTGCATCGGCGAACTCTGGCAGAGAACGAGTAACGATCTGGTCCCGGTCGCGCCCAAGATCGACTTCGACCACGTCGACAACTGTCGCGGGCTTGCCAGAGAGTACAACCACCCGGTCGGCGAGGTAGACCGCCTCGTCGATATCATGCGTCACAATCACTATCGACAGGCCGAGTTCTGAGCGAAGCCGCAACGACAAATCTTCAAGGTCGAATCGCGTCTGCGCATCGACTGATGCGAACGGCTCATCCATGAGCAGGATTTCCGACTGATATGCGATGGCCCGCGCGATCGCCACTCTCTGCTGCATACCTCCGGACATCTGCCAGGGATACTTCTGACCGGCACCCTCAAGGCCCACGGACACAAGTGCCATTTCAGCGAGCCGATTGCGCTCCGTCTTACGTACACCCTTGCTCTCGAGCGGAAGCGCGACGTTCTCACGGGACCGCATCCAAGGCAGCAGTGACCGACTGTAGTCCTGGAATACGACTCCGAGCTCGGGGACGGGTTCCGTCAGCGCTCGCTCGCCGATCCGGATCTCCCCTTCGGTCGGCTTCAGCAATCCCGCGAGGCATCGGAGGAGAGTGGTCTTACCCACTCCGGACGGACCCACGATCGACACGATCTCTCCGGGTGACACAGTCAGCTCCACATCGTGGAAGATCTCGTGCGGCTCGCCGTTGGTGACGTAGGTCTTTCCAAGTCCTCGCACATACAGGTTGGTGTCCTTCACCGCACCCCTCGTTTCTATCGTTGTCATTGCTTCGCTCGATCCATCACTTGGCTGACTCGTGGTACCAATGCAGCACTCGCTTTTCAATGACGAGGAAGATGGCGCTCAGTACGTACCCGAGTACGCCAACGACGAGCGTTCCCATCCAAGTTGCTTCGGTCTGGAAGAGCCCCTTCGCGTGATTGATGAAGTAGCCGAGCCCCTCCGCGGCACCGTAGATCTCGCTTACGACCATGACAATGACCGCGATCGACAGCGACACGCGAATGCCCGCCATGATCTGCGGCAACGCCGCGGGGAGTACCACCTTCATAAGCCCGAGTCGAGTCCTGATCTGGTAGGAGCGGGTCATGTCATTGACGGCTGGGTCGATCGCCCGGATCCCATCGATCGTGTTGAGAAGCACCGGCCAGATGCAGGCGAAGGAGATTGCCCAGATCTTCGGGACCGGCGTAATACCGAAGGCGCCGATGATGATGGGAATGAGCGCAACTTGCGGAATTGACCTCGCGAATTGTAGGTATGGGCCGACGATCGTTCTCGCAGCACGCGACCGTCCAACTAGGGTTCCGATTGCGATCCCGAGGACAATCGCAACCACCAGCCCGACACTGATGTTGCGCACGCTCGACCAGAAGTTGGTTGCCAAGTTGCCGGACTCGAGCTCAGAGATGAACGATCCCCATATTTCGTGTAGGGGCGGAAAGAATGGGCTCGAACTCGAAGCCGAGGCAAACCACCACCAAACAACGAGAAGCACCGGCAACCATAGTTGCTCGAGCACACTCAGGGTCCTGCGCGCGATCACTGTGCATACCCTCCTGCCTGGTCCCCACGCGCGTTCCAAACGAGAACACGATCCTCGACCAACTGCAGCAATGAGTTGAGGCCGAGGCCAAGGAAACCAGCTGCGAAGAGGTAGGCGATCGAGATGTCTGGCCGTTCGTCGAGCTGCGCGTTTCCAAGACTCAAGCCCATGCCAGGAGTCCGGCCCAGGATCTCTACGGCGATCGCAAGGAGTATCGCGATCGAAGCCGCAACCCGGACACCCGTCATAGTGAAGGGCGCGGCCGCCGGCAGAAGCACCTTCGCAAATCGTAAGCCGAGATTGATCCTGTATGACCGAGTCGTGTCGCGCACGACCGGGTCAAGGCGCCGGGATCCGTAGATGGTCTGCAACAGGATCGGCCAAAGGACCCCGAGGAAGACGACCGTCACTTCCATTCGGAATGTGACTCCGAGAACCAGGATCAGCACCGGCAAGAGCGCAATGACCGGGAACGACCGTCCGAGGTCGAGGAGGAACCGGGTGGATCTCTCGGCCGGAGGAACGAGCCCAAGTACGAGCCCGAGTGGCACGCCGACAAGTAACGCCAGACCAAGCCCACTCAACGCGGCGGACAACGTCTGCGCAACAGCGAGCCAGAACGCACCTGAGCCAAGCAGACCGATGAATGCGAAGAGCACCGAGAGGGGAGTGGGGAGGATTGCTCGCGGCATGAGTTCGAGCTCTGCCGCTATCCACCAGATGACCAGAATCGTCACGCCGACGGCGAGTCGTCCCAGCAGCCGACCCAGTCGTCGGTCGTACCAGACCGTGTCGGGCCCGGGAACTCGGACGGCGCGAGTCGCTGGTCGCGTCGCATTCACGCTGGTCATCAGGTTCACTCCCCTCTCAATGCTGGGCTTACGCCTACGGAGCGATCGGTGCCAGCGGCGACACGACGTCCTCGAAGGCGACTGGCGCATCGATGAAGTTGAACTCGAGCATCCCCTCGAGCATGGTCCTAAATCCGGACTCGTAGATGTCTGTCTGATAGCCCGAGAGCACGGCGGCGTCGATAACTGCCGGGTCAGTCTGCGTGTTCTTCTTCTGGATCGCGCGGACCGCGGCAAAGTTGTCCTTGCGAGCAAGCTCCGACGCCTTGATCATTGCGGCTTGGAACCGCTTCACGACGTCCTCGTTCGCCGAGACATACGCATCGTCCGCGACGTAAATCACATTCGGCGCCCACGCGAGCGCGTCGCCCGTCGGGCTACCTAGACTCACAAGTCCAGCATCGATTGCCTGTCCGTAGAAGGACCCCGTCGGGTAGCCGACGTTGACGTCGCCCTGTGTGACCGCGTTGTTGATGTTGGGCAACGGCAGATCGACAAATGTAAGCGTTGACGCGTCCGCTCCGGCATGCTTCGCGGCGAGCAGCGTGGCCAGGTGGGGGTTGGAGTTGAGGCCCTGCACCGCAATGGTCTTGCCTCCGAGGTCTGCATACGACTTCACGTCGGAATCAGCCGTGACGACCAGTCCCGAGCTCACGACTGCCGGGTCAGTGCTCGTACCACCGAGAATTGCGCGGATCGTGAGACCGCGTACCGCACCGGTGATGAGTGCCACCCCGCTGGACATTGCAATCTCGGCATCACCCGCGACAAGCTGAGCCGCGTTCTCGGCCGCAGTGCCGCCCTTCACAATCTCGACCGTGAGGGCTTCATCAGCGAAGTACCCCTGCTCTTCTGCGATGTAGAGCGGCTCATTAAACACCGGCGCAGCGATCACCCGGATCGTGGCTGGAGTCAGTTCAGATTCGGACGTCGGCGTCGACGAAGACTCGACGGGGGTCGGTGCAGGAGCACCGGTACAGGCAGCAAGCGCCACCGTCGTGATAGCCGCGGCGGCGAGCGCAATGGCGCGCTGGCCCTTGTGGATTCTCATTCTTGCTTTCCTATCTGGGCTTCTTCGCCCTGTTGGGTTGGACCTGTAGTGCCGAGCGGCGGGCCCGAATCAGCGGCCTGCCGCAAGGTTTTCGCGGAGCGTGCCGCCCGCGTACTCGTCGTGGAAGAGCCCGCGCTCCTGGAGTTCGGGGACGAGGAGATCGAGGATCCGGTGGTAACCCTCGGGTAGCGACGGCGCGTTGAGGTTGAAGCCGTCGCAGGCGCGTCGCTCGAACCAGTCGAGCATGAGGTCGGCGACTCGCGACGCCGAGCCCACGATCCATTGGTGGCCCGAGGCCTTCGCCGAGGCCCGGATCATCTCGCGCAGCGTCTTGCCTGCTTCAGCCTGCGCGCGGAAGATCGCGCCGCGGCTCGTGGGGGTGTTGAAGGCGGCTCCCTCGAACCGCTCGACGGGGACGGAGTCGTCATAATCGAGGTCGCTGATGTCGATGCCGAGCGAGCTCTGCAGCTGTGCCTTCGCGTGCGGGTAGTCGATCCATGACTCGAGCTCGGCCGCGTACTCCTCGGCCTCGGCCTCTGTGCGTCCGATGATCGGCAGGATCCCGGGAATGATGCAGACCTCATCGGCCCTCCGCCCCTTGCTCTTGACGATCTCCTTGTAGTTCGCGTAAAAGTCGATGCTCTTGGCAAGGATCGGCTGCGCGGTGTAGATGAGCTCCGCGTAGGTCGCACCGAGCTCGATCCCCGGCCCGGACGAGCCGGCCTGGACAAGCACCGGACCTGTTTGCGGCGAGCGCGGCATATTGATCGGGCCGCGGACCTTGAAGTATTCGCCGTCGTGATCGATCGCGTGCAGGCGGCTCGGTTCGATCCAGCGGCCGGACTCGCGGTCGGCGATGACCGCGTCCGCGTCCCAGCTGCGCCAGAGCTTGCGGCAGACGTCGACGAATTCGTTCGCACGTCGGTAGCGCTCCGGACCGTCCGGCATCTCGTCGATCCCGAAGTTCTCGTTGCCGATCCAAGAGGTGACGATGTTCCACCCCGCGCGCCCGCCGCTCAGCGTGTCGAGACCCTGGAACTGCCGAGCCACGTTGTATGGCAGGTTGAACGTCGTCGACGCCGTGCCGATGAGGCCGATGTCCTTCGTGAGGCCGGCGAGCGCGGACATCGACGTGATCGGCTCGTAAACGCCGAGCACCTTGGTGTCGCCGCCGAGCACCGGCCCCGCCGATGTCGTGTCGGCGAAGAAGACCGCGTCGATCTTTGCCGCCTCGGCCCGTTTCGCGAGGTCTGCGATGAGGTCGAGCCGACCCCAGTCCTCGGCCCTCGAGTCGGGGCCACGCCAGCTGTAATTGTGGTATCCCGCCGGGTGCAAGAACATCGTCAGCACCATGTGGCGGCGGCGCGTGTCAGACACGTCCCTTCGCCTCCTCCTGAATTGCGAGCGCACGATCGGCCGCGCTCTGTCCGACTCGGCGCATCGACATCGGGCTGCCGCCGCCAGCGAAATGCGGGGAAATGAGCACATTCGGTGCCCCCCAGAGCGGGTGGTCCGCGGGGAGCGGCTCCGGCTCGGTCACATCCAGCGCCGCACCGGCGAGGCGTCCCGAGTCAAGCGCTTCGGCGAGCGCGTCGGTATCGACGATGCCGCCACGGGCGACGTTGACGAGGATCGCGCCCGGCTTCATGAGCGCCAGCCGGCGACCGTCGATGAGCTGGGTCGTCTCATCGCTCAGCGCGATCGTGATGACGACGACGTCCGCGCTGGGAAGCAGCTCGTCGAGCTCGTCGAGTCGTCGGATCTGGTCGACGCTCGCGTCGGGTCGCGGCGTGCGTTGGATCCCGATCGTCGTCGAGCCGAATGCGCGGACCCGCGTCGCGTACGCGCGACCGGTGTAGCCGAGACCAACGATAAGCACGGTCGCACCCTCGAGGGACCGGAGGCCTGTGATGAGCCGTTTGGCCCATTCGCGCTGCCGGGTCGCCGCGGCGATCGCGGGGACCTGCCGACCGAGCGCGAGTGTGAGTGCCACCGCGTGCTCCGCCACTGTCGCGGCGTTGGCGCCGACAGGCCCGGTGACGGCGATCTCGTCGGGGATGCCCGCCGCTTGGAATCCGTCGCGGCCCGCTGAGATGAAGTGGATCGAACTCGTCCGACCCGCGGTCATCGCGGCGAGCACCTGGGCGGCCTCGCCCGTCGGCGCATCTCCCGTTACGAGGAGTTCGGCGTCGCCGACTTCGGCGAGACAGTCCTCGAGCGTCTCGACCATTCGCACCTCCACCCCGTCGAGGGTGGCGAGGGCGTCGAGCGTCTGAGCCCTCGCGAACGGGACCTTGGACCAGAAGAGCACCTTCATCGGCGTCCGGTCACCTCCAATCGAGCTGTGCAGCCAACGCGTCGTCGCGGCGGCATGGCCATTCTGGCCAGCGGGGCATACTATGCAAAATAGATATTTGTTCGCATGATGCTCTATTGAATAGAGGTGACGATGCCTGAGCTCTCACTCGTGCAGCTACGGCACTTCTGTGCCGTCGCAGAACTCGGCTCGATCTCTGAAGCGGCACGACGCACCCATGTCTCGGCGACCGCGATCGGCGCGGCGATCTCGAGCCTCGAGCAAACACTCGGGACGGTGCTGTGCCTCCGCGAGCGCTCCCGCGGCATCACGCTCACGCCGAACGGCCATCACTTCTATCGCGAGGCCAGGCGCGTCCTCCGGGATGCGGACGACCTCCTGCGGCTCCAGCACGAGGGTCGCGGCGAGTATTCGGGCCCTCTGCATATCGGCGCATTCGCGACAATCGCGCCCGTAATCCTCCCCGAGCTCCTCGAGGTATTCGAGGCCGAGCACCCCGGGGTCACCATCGACATCACGACGGGGCCGAATCTCGACCTTGTCGAGATGATGCTCTCGGGCGAGCTCCACTGCTTCTTTAGCTACGACGTCTTTAGCCGTAGCCGCCAGCTTCCCGTGGGCCTGGCGATGCGGGCGCTTTACCATACTGAGCTCCTCGCGGTCCTGCCGCACGACCACCCCCTCGCAAGGCGACCTCACCTGTCGATCGACGACCTCAAGGACGAGCCGATGATCGTCTACGAGTCGAATCCGCAGCGGCACTACTCAAGTCCTGCGCTCGGCCAGCTCCGACCAGACATGAAGGTCCGGTACCGGACGCGGGAGTACGAGCTCATGCGCGCGATGGTCGCTCGGGGACTCGGCTACTCGCTCGTCATGAACCCGATGCCCGCGGGACGCACCTTCGACGGTGGCCGGGTGAAGACCGTTCCGCTCAATCCACCGCTGGCGGGGACCTCCGTCGTCGTGGTCCTGCCCGATGGCCGCTGGCAGCATCCGGCGACGCATTCGATCGTCGAGCTCGCGCACCGGCTCGCCGCGGCGGGGGGTCTCGGCGCCTCCCAGTGAGCCACGCATTCCTCTAGTTGCTAGAGATAGAACGTCGATTAGTCATATTTGCCTGATTTTCGCGCCCGAATCAGTATGAGGATGTGGCAACGAGGCTTCGAGGCCACGGAAAGCGAGGATCGGCATGACGAGGATCACCGAGGTGGGCGTCGCACTGCATCAGCGCGCCCGCGCGTTCGCCAAGGGCGCGTCGGGAGGCACCGTCGGCGTCCTCACGATCGTCACGGAGTCCGGCCATGAGAGCACCGTGTTCGTCAGCGGCGCGCAGACGGTTCCCGAGCTCAACGTTCGCGCGCTCGCCGAACTCGTCCGACCGCAGCTCGTCGGGCTCGACGCACTCGACATCGGCGCGATCTGGGAGCGGCTGTGGAAGCAGGAGCGCGCGCTCAACTCGGTCGTCATCGGTGCCGTCGACACGGCCCTATGGGACATCGCAGGCCAGGTCGCCGGCCTCCCGATTCACCGCCTCCTCGGCACCGTCCGTCACGAGATCCCCGCCTACGTATCGTCGTGGCTTCACGAGCACCCTGAAGACTATGCGGCCGAGGCTGCGCACTACCAGCAGCTCGGGTTCACGGCGTACAAGTTCCACCCGACGACGCAGTGGCGCTCGCGCGGGGGTAGGAACGTCCCGCTCAGCGAGGACATCCTGACCGCGCGGCTCGTGCGGGAGGCCGTCGGGCCCGACATGAAGCTCATGTTCGACTCGCCCCTCGTGTACAGCTACGAAGAGGCGGTCACGATGGGCAAGGTCCTCGAGGAGCTCGACTACCACTGGTACGAGGACCCGCTCCCGCCGGACGACATCTACGGCTATCAGCGACTCCGCCAGCAGCTGCGGATCCCGCTGCTCGCGACCGAGATGACCGGCGGCGGACCGTACGCCTACGCGCCCTGGATCCTCGGCTCGGCGACTGACTACCTCCGCGGCGACGTCGCCTTCAAAGGCGGCATTACGCCGCTCATGAAGATCGCGCGGACCGCCGAGCTCTTCCGGCTCGGCTTCGAGCTCCACGACGGCTTCAACGCGACCGGCAACCTCGCGGGCGCACACGTCGCGATGGCGGTGCCGAACGGGCAGTTCTTCGAGATCCTCACCATCCAGGACACCGGCGTCTACGGGTTCGACAACTTCAACTACGGGCTCGCCGAGCCCATCGCGATCGTCGATGGCAAGGTGCAGGCCCCGACGGGTGCCGGTCTTGGCCACGCACTCGACCACGAGCTCATCCAGTCCGGCATCATCGCTACCTATTGAAGCGGAAGGAGCAGCCAATGACTCAGCACTCGGACGCGCCAGAGCTCGTCGAGGTTCCCCGTCGGCCCGTCTCCGCCGAGGCGTTCAAGGACGCGTTCCGTCGCCAGCCCGGCGGCGTCGCCGTCATCACCGCTGATGCCGGTGAGGGCCCCGCCGCGCTCACGGTGACCTCGGTCGCCTCCGTAAGCGCCGAGCCTCCGCTCGTCGTCTTCTCGGTATCGGAGCTGTCATCGGCCGGTCCGACGATCCTCGGCGCCGAGAGCGTCGTCATTCATCTCATCGACGTCGACGCGCTCGGCGTCGCCAAGCTCGCGGCGACGCACGGCGTCGATCGCTTCGGCGACCCCGCGACGTGGGTGAGGTTGCCGACGGGCGAGCCGCTCTACCTCGGGGTGCGGAACTGGCTGCGCTGCCGGATCGTCGACCGGGTCGTCGCGGGCGGATCGACGCTTGTCGTCGGGATGGTCCTCGAGACCGGGCACCCAGACGACGAACTCACGCCGCCGGTCGTCTACCACAACCGCACATGGCACGCACTGGGCGAGCACTCGGAGATCGGCTGAATACCTGGTCAGAGGCGGTTTGATCAGGACGGCTCGACGCCGAGCTCCCGCGCGAGCCGATTGAGGTCGGCGACGGTCGCGAAGTCGATCTCGATCTTGCCCTTCGCCGCACCGAGCGTGATCCGCACGCGGGTGTCGAGGCGGTCTCCGATGCGGGCGGCGAGGTCGTCGAGGTGCGCCTGGCGCTTGCCGGCCTTCGGGCGCTTCGGGGCGCTCGTCCTCGTCCGGGCGCCCGCGAGCCCCGCCGCCGCTTCCGCCTCGCGGACCGAGAGCGACTCGTTGACGATCTTGTCGGCGAGCCGCAGCATGCCCGCCTCGTCGGGGACCGAGAGGACGGCTCGGGCGTGGCCGGCGCTGAGCACGCCTGCCGCGACGCGCTGGCGGATGCGCTCGGGGAGTTTGAGGAGTCGGATGGTGTTCGCGATCTGCGGCCGGGAGCGTCCGATGCGGGCCGCGAGCTGCTCCTGCGTCACCCCGAAGTCCTCGAGGAGCTGCGCGTAGGCCTCGGCCTCCTCGATCGGGTTGAGCTCCGCGCGGTGAAGGTTCTCGAGGAGCGCGTCTCGGAGCATGTCCTCGTCGGCGGTGTCGCGGATGACGGCAGGAATGCTCGCCAGTCCGGCCGCCTTGCTCGCGCGCAGGCGGCGCTCGCCCATGACGAGCTCGTAGCGCGGCTCGCCGTCCTTGGCCTCCGGCCGCGGCCGGACGACGATCGGCTGCAGCACGCCGAACTCGCGCACCGAGAGGACGAGCTCCTGGAACTCCGCTTCGCGGAACTCCTTGCGGGGCTGCGCGGGGTTGGGGACGATGTCGTCCGGTGCGAGCGCGCCGATCCGCAGGCCATCGACCTCGAGCAGCCCTTCCGTGGCCTGCGCGGCGGAGCGATCGGGGAAGAAGACGTCGACGGGGCTGCCCTGCTCCGCATTCGTCGACGCGGCCGTCGGGATGAGTGCACCGATGCCTCGCCCGAGTCCCCCGCGCTTGCGCTCCGCCATCAGCAGCTCCTCTCCGCTCCGGCCGCCTTCGCGACCGTCGCAACGACCATCACGACACCGTGTGCCGACATCATCGCGCACCGCGCTTCGCGAGCTCGTGCGCTGCCTCGCGATAGGCGATCGCGCCGACCGAGGCTCCGTCGTAGGCGACGACGCTCTGCCCGTAGCTCGGTGCCTCCGAGACCCGCACCGAGCGGGGGATGACGGCGTCGAGGGTCTCCGCGGGGAAGTGCGATCGCACATTCTCCGCGACCTCATGCGCGAGTCGCGTCCGCTGGTCGTACATCGTGAGCAGGATCGTCGATAGCCGCAGCTCCGGGTTGAGGTACTTGCCAACGTCCCCGATCGTCTTGAGGAGCAGCGTGAGCCCCTCGAGCGCGTAGTACTCGCACTGGACGGGGATGAGGACCTCCCGGCCGGCGGTCAGGGCGTTGAGCGTGAGCAGCCCGAGCGATGGCGGGCAGTCGATGAAGACGTAGTGGAAGTCGCGCCCGGCGACGGCGAGGAATGCGTCGAGCGCGCTGCGCAGTCGCGTCTCGCGCGCGACGGCGAGGTAGAGCTCGGACTCGGCGCCGGCGAGGTCGATGTTCGCCGAGACGCAGAAGAGGCCGGCGTGCTCGGGACTCGGCTGCATGACCTCGTGGATCGGGGTGCCGTCGATGAGGACCTCGTACACGCCTGGGTCACCGACCCGGTGCGCGGCACCGAGGGCGGTCGAGGCGTTCCCCTGCGGGTCGAGGTCGATCACGAGGACCTTGGCCCCAGCGATCGCGAGCGACGACGCGAGGTTGACGGTCGTCGTCGTCTTGCCGACGCCGCCCTTCTGGTTGGCGACGACGAAGACCCTCGTCTCGGCCGGCAGGGGCACGACGTCCTCGCCGAGGGCGCGGCGGCGCTGCGTGAGGTCGGCGAGCTGCCGCGCGATCGGGGCATCGTATGAAGTCGTCATGGGCGCAGCCATTGTTTCATGTGGAACGGACATCGACGGCGGCCAGCTAGCCTTGCTGTGTGCGGCGGCGATTCGTGTGGCTGTTCGCGGTCGTCACCGTCGTCCTCATCGGCGTCGGCGCGATCGCGCTGCTCCTCGCCGCGACCGACGCGATGCGCCCGTGGTTCGACGAGATCGCCCGCCTCATCGCGGAGTTCTGACGGTCCTCGCGGGTCATCTCGCGCGCGGGTGTTTCACGTGGAACGAGCTCAGCCGACCGTCGCGCGGAAGACCCTCGTCGACTCCTGGATTCCCGGCGCCGTGAGCTCGAGCACCTCGACCGCGGAGAGCTTCGCCCGGGCAATCTGCTTCGCCGCGGCCTCACGCTCGGCATCGACGCGCGCCCCCTTGAGGAGGACGAGCTCGCCACCCGCCCGGAGGAGCGGGACGACGACGGGGATGAGCGTCTTGAGCGCCGAGACCGCTCGAGCCGTCACCTGGTCGAGACGACCGCGATAGCTCGACTCCTCCGCCCGCGCCCGCTCGACGACGACATTGTCGAGGCCGAGCTCGCCGACCTGGGACTGCAGCCAATCCGTCCGACGCTCCATCGGCTCGATGAGTGCGAATTGCACGTCCGGTCGCGCGATGGCGAGCACGAGGCCGGGGAGCCCGGCGCCGCTACCGACATCGCCGACGAGCCCCGGCCGGAGCAGGGGAGCGACGAGCGCGGAGTTGAGGACGTGCCTCGTCCACAGTCGCGGGAGCTCGAGCGGTCCGATGAGGCCGAGCAGTTCACCGCGGGCCGCGAGCGCGGAGACGAATGCGCGGGCCGGCTCGATGCGCTCCCCGAACGCCGCGAGCGCGGCCGCGGGCTCCGGCTCGAGATCTGGCATGCTCACAATCCTGCCAGGTGCGCGGAGCGGCGCCCGTTCCACGTGGAACAGCGCTGCCGAAGAGCCGTGTCCGTCCGCGAGGGCCCCGGGTGTTCCACGTGGAACGCTCTGGGCGGGGTGCCGCGCGGACGCGCGACGGACACCGTCGTTTCACGTGGAACATCTCTCGGCGAGGGGGCCTCGTTCCACGTGGAACACCGCCCCGCTACGCTCACCGCATGCACACCACGCTCTGGGCTGTCGGCCTCGCCCTCATTGGCCTCGCGGGGCTCGCGCACGTCGGGATCTTCGTCCTCGAGTCGGTCGCCTGGGATCGATTCGGACACCGGGTCTTCGGCGTCCCCGCGGACGAGTCCGCGGTCGTGCGGCCGTGGGCGATGAACCAGGGCTGGTACAACCTCTTCCTCGGCCTCGGGGCACTCGGCGGCGCCATCGCCAGCCTCATCGCGTGGTACGAGGTGCTCGCGGTCGCGGGATCGGTCGCCGCATTCAGCGCGCTCTGCATGGTCGGCGCGGCGGTCGTGCTCGTCGCGACCAACCGCCGCATGCTCCGCGGAGCGCTCATCCAGGGGCTGCTCCCGTTGCTCGGCCTCACAGCCATCGGAATCGCGGCGCTCGGCTGACGCTCGGCGCAGCCCCGCGCAGCCGTACCAGCCCGCTCAGCCCCGACGGATGACGGTGTGCCGGTCCCGGCCCTCGCCCTCGGACTCCGACACGAAGCCGCGCTCCGCGACGAGGTCGTGCACGAGCTTCCGCTCGTAGGACGACATCGGCGGCAATGCGGCGGAGGTCGCACCCTCCTCGATGCGCGCGACGGCGGCGTCGACGATCGCGGCGAGTTCGGTCGCCCTCGTGTCCCGCGAGCCGCCGACGTCGAGGATGAGCCGGGAGAATTCGCCGGTCTTCGCCTGCACCGCGAGCCGCGTGAGGTCCTGGAGGGCCGCGACGGCATCGGGACGCGACAGCGCGGAGAGCCCCGTGCCACCCTCGGGCGCGGTGACCGCGATGAGGACGCGTGAGCCGCTGTCGTCGATGTCGATGTCCCCGTCGAGGTCGACGATGTCGAGGAGCTCCTCGATGTAGTCGGCGGCGATGTCGGCCTCGTCGCGTTCGGCGACTTCCTCAGTGCTCATTTGCGGGGACCCTTCTTCTTCGCGCGGCTCTTGCTGACCGGCTGCTGCCGCTGTGTGGACTTGACCGGCTCGCCGTTGAGCGTCGCGCCCTCCCCGAGCGCTTCGGTCGGATCGGCGATCCCGAGGCGCTGACGGCGGCGTGCCAGTCGCGCCTCACGGGCGAGCGCCGCCTCGGAGCCGGGCGTCGGCATGTTCCGGATGACGAGGAACTGCTGCCCGACGGTCCAGAGGTTCGAGGCGACCCAGTAGAACATGACGCCGAGGGGGAAGTAGAAGCTCGTGAAGACGAAGACGAGCGGCAGGATGTAGAGCAGGATCCGCTGCTGCTTGTACATCGGCGACGACTTCATCTCGGGCGTCTGGTTCTTCGACATGATCTGCAGCTGCGTGATGAACTGCGCGCCGGTCATGACGATGATCATGGCGATCGCGATGACGATCGTCGCGACGTTGCCGTCCTGGAATCCGTGCTGGAGGGTCGAGGCGAGCGGCGCGCCGAGGAAGTCGGCATTCGCGAAGGAGTTCGCGAGATCGAGGTTGAGCAGGCCGACGCCGCCCTTACCGGAGTCGATCGAGTGCACCGCGTCGTTGAGCGTGTAGAAGAGCGCGAGGAAGACGGGCATCTGGACGAGCATCGGCAGGCAGGACGAGAGCGGGTTCGTCCCATGCTTGCCATACAGCGCCATCGTCTCGCGGGACATCGCCTCGCGCGAGTACTGGTCCTTCTTGCCCTTGTACTTGTCCTGGATCCGCTTGAGCTCGGGCGCGACCTCGAGCATCTTGCGCTGCGACTTGATCTGCTTGACGAAGAGCGGGATGAGGGCCGCGCGGACGACGAAGGTGAGCCCGACGATCATGAGGATCCAGGTGATCCCGAGGTTGCCGTCCATCCCGAGGGACGTGAAGAGCCAGTGGAATCCGACGAGGATCGCCTCGATGACCCACTTCAGGGGCCAGAGGATCGTCCCGAAAATGTCAGGCATGCCCGTTCCTCATCCTCTCCTCGGCGCGGACGCCGTCACGGTGATCGCAATGCTCGTGGGGGTCGATGCGCCGCACGAATCCGCCCCGCCCGACGATCGCATGTCCAGCGCGCGCCGCCGGGACGTCGTCGATCCCGCCGCGTGCCCAGGGGTGGCAGCGCGCGAGTCGCCGCGCCGTCAGCCAGCTGCCGCGGAGGAGTCCGTGCTCCTGGACGGCGGTGAGCGCGTAGCGCGAGCAGCTCGGGTAGTAGCGGCAGACGTCGCCGTAGAGGGGGGAGACGACGGCGCGATATGCGTCGAGGAGGGCGACCCCCGCATTCCTCGGGAGCAGCGCGACGATCTCCCAGGGGGAGGAATGCGCGTCGGCCGCGTTCGCAGCGCGCACGACCCCGTCGACCATGACGGTCATGCTCGCACCTCCCGCTGTGCGATGACCCCGAGCTGCGCGAGCAGCTCCGTCCGCAACTCGGCGAAGGGCGCGGTGGCAGCGGCCGAGCGGGCGCGCACGACGACCTCGGCGCCGTTCAGCCCCTCACGGATGCCTTCGGCGGCGATCGCCCGGAGTCGGCGCTGGACCCGGTGCCGCACGACCGAGTTGCCGACGGCTTTCGACACGACGAAGCCGAACCGCGCCGGAGCCGAAGGGCTCGACGGCGCGATGTGGGTCATCAGGATTGGCCCGCTACGGCGACGCCCCGCGCGCATCGCGGCACGGAACTCGTCGGCGCGCGTCAGTCGATGCTGCTTGGGGAGCACGCGAGGGGTCAGGCGGACAGCTCGGTGCGACCCTTGCGGCGACGGGCCGCGAGGATCGCCCGGCCGGCACGGGTGCGCATGCGGGCGCGGAAGCCGTGCACCTTGGCCCGACGACGGTTGTTGGGCTGGAACGTGCGCTTGCTCATCATGATCTCCGTTTACGTCCAGCCTGGCGCCGGAGCAGAAGGGAATCCGCCCCAATGCTCGGGACGGGAAGTCAACCCGTAGATTGTAGGGCCCCACGACTGGAACGTCAAAGAAGGCGGAATTATCCACACGGTTCCCACACGGGTGTTGACGACGCGCCGCACCAGATTAGAGTGGCGCGGGTGAGTGAGGTCGAGGAACTCTGGTCGGCCATCGTTGCGCGCCTGTCGGAGGATGACCGCGTCTCACCCCAGCTGCTCGGCTTCATCAGCCTCGTCGTCCCCAAGGGCATCATGACCGGGACCATCTTCCTTGAGGTCCCGAATGAGCTGACGCGAGGAATGCTCGAGCAACGCATTCGTCTCCCGCTCCTGACCGCGATCGCGGACGTCGCCGACGGGGAGATCGTGACCTTCGCGATCGTCGTCAACCCGACCATCACGACGGATGAGATCGAGATCATCGCGGACACGAGCCCGCCGATCGAGCGTGCCGCTCCGCCCAAGAGTTCAGCACCCGCGGCGCCCGCGCGCCGCTCGGACAATCGCCTCAATCCGAAGTACACCTTCGACAGCTTCGTCACGGGGGGCTCGAATCGCTTCGCCCACGCCGCCGCCGTCGCCGTCGCCGAGGCCCCCGCCAAGGCCTACAACCCGCTCTTCATCTACGGCGACTCGGGCCTCGGCAAGACGCACCTGCTCCACGCGATCGGCCACTACGCGGAGAGCTTGTACCAGGGGATCCAGGTCCGGTACGTCAGCTCCGAGGACTTCACGAACGACTTCATCAACGCGATCCAGAACAACACCGCGGCCGCCTTCAACAAGCGCTACCGCGAGGTCGACATTCTGCTCATCGACGACATCCAGTTCCTGCAGGGCAAGGAGCAGACGCAGGAGGCGTTCTTCCACACCTTCAACACGCTCCACGATCACAACAAGCAGGTCGTCATCACGAGCGATGTGCAGCCGAAGCACCTGACTGGCTTCGAGGACCGGATGCGCTCGCGCTTCGAGTGGGGACTGCTCACCGACGTCCAGGCACCCGACCTTGAGACTCGCATCGCGATCCTTCGGAAGAAGGCGCAGAGCGAGAAGTTCCAGGTCTCGAACGAGGTGCTCGAGTACATGGCCTCGAAGGTCTCGTCGAATATCCGCGAGCTCGAGGGGATCCTCATCCGCGTGACGGCGTTCGCGAACCTCAACCGCAGCGAGGTCGACATGGACCTCGTGCAGACGGTCCTCAAGGACCTCATCATCAACGACAATGCGATCGAGGCGGTCGACATCGCGAACTGCACGGCTGAGTACTTCAAGCTGCCGGTCGACGACCTCTACAGTGCCTCGCGCGCGCAGGCGATCGCGCATGCCCGGCAGATCGCGATGTACCTGTGCCGTGAGCTCACCGAGATGACCCTGCCGCAGATCGGCAAGTTCTTCGGCGGCCGCGACCACACGACCGTCATGTACGCGAACAAGAAGATCTCGAGCCTCATGCAGGAGCGCCGCTCGATCTTCAATCAGGTGACGGAGATCACGACGCGCATCAAGCAGGCCGCCCGCGCAGCCTGAACGCCAGCTCACCGGCCCGAAATCCCCGCGCGACACAAGTTCTGCACAGGTGTTCAATGACCTGTGGATAACTGTGGATATCTCCCGTGAAACATGGGATTCCGTCGGTCACCCCGCCGAGGGCCGATCGTCGGCCGTCGGGACCGGCCAAGTTATTCACAATTTCCCCACAACCGTTGAACAACTCACAACGATGTAGTTCCCAGTCGCGCACAGGCCAGTCGCCCGAACTACACATCCTCCACAGGACCTATGACTACTTGAGAGCTAGAGCAGGTCCTCGATTCCACAACCGATCCGGGGCGAGCCGCGCATTCCTCGACGATGCGATGCACGAGCCCCGTGTGCATGGGCTGTGGCAGGATGAGCAGGCGCTCGGCCGCACGGCCGACGCGGAGTTACGGCACGAGGAGCGTGGACGGTGAAGTTCCAGGTCAATCGCGATGTGTTCGCCGAGGCCGTGTCCTTCGCGGTGAAGCTGCTGCCGCAGCGCACCACGATGCCGATCCTCGGCGGGGTCCTCATCGAGGCGGACGGGGACGGCATCTCGCTCTCGACCTTCGACTACGAGGTCTCGGCTCGCACGCGGATCAGCGCGGAGGTCGGCGAGCCCGGTCGCGCGCTCGTCTCCGGTCGGCTCCTCTCGGACATCGCGAGCCGCCTGCCGGCGGCGCCCGTCGAGTTCGCCCTCGAGGAGGGCCGGGTCTCGATCCGCTGCGGGAGCGGCCGATTCACGCTCCTGTCGATGCCCGTCGAGGAGTACCCGAGCCTGCCCGCGATCTCCGAGACCGGCGGCCTCGTCCCGGGCGAGGTCTTCGCCGAGGCCATCGCCCAGGTCTCGGTCGCGGCCTCGCGCGACGACGTCACCCCCGTCATCACGACGGTGCAGCTCGAGGTCTCGACGACGTCGCTCTCGCTCGTCGCGACCGACCGATACCGTGTCGCCATCCGGGACATCCCGTGGGACGCCGACGGGTCCGGCATCGAGTCCGCGACGGCGCTCGTCCCCGCCCGCACCCTCGCCGAGATCGGCAAGACCTTCGCGCACGCCCCGACCGTCCGAGTGTCGATCGCCGGCGGCGATGACCGCGAGCTCATCTCCTTCGCGGCCGACGGCAAGGTCGTCACCTCCCTGCTCATCAAGGGCAACTACCCGCCCGTCAAGCGGCTCTTCCCGGAGGTCGTCGAGGACCACGCCGTCCTCGCGACCGCCGACCTCGTCGATGCTGTCCGCCGCGTCGCGCTCGTCCTCGAGCGTGACGCCGCGCTCCGCTTCTCCTTCTCGCCCGACGGGCTCACGCTCGAGGCGGTCGGCGGCGAGCAGGCGCAGGCATCCGAGACGATCGACGCCGTCCTCACCGGTGAGGAGACCGTCGTCTCGCTCAAGCCACAGTTCCTCATCGATGCGCTCGCGGCGGTCCACTCCGAGTTCGTGCGTCTCGCCTTCACCCGTACGGACAACCCGAACAAGCCGGGTCCCGTGCTCATCACGGCGCAGACGTCGAAGGACTCGGCGGGCGACTCCTTCCGCTACCTGCTGCAGCCCAACCTCCTGCTGCGCTGACCCAGCACGGTGTTCGTCGCGCATCTCGAGCTCGCCGGCTTCCGCAACTACCGCTCGGCCTCGCTCGAGCTTGCCCCCGGGGTCACGGTCCTCATCGGCCCGAATGGTCAGGGGAAGACCAACCTTGTCGAGGCGATCGTCGTCCTCGCGACCGGCAGCTCCCACCGGGTGTCGAGCGACCAGGCGCTCATCATGCAGGGCGAGGATCAGGCGATCGTCCGAGCCCGGCTGCAGCATGGGGAGCGGGCGATCACGGTCGAGGCCGAGCTCAATCGGGTCGCGCCGAATCGCATCCTCGTCAACCGGGCGCCGGTCCGCGCGAAGGAGGCGCGCCGCTACCTCGACGCCGTCATCTTCGCCCCCGAGGATCTCGGCCTCGTTCGCGACGAGCCGGGTGGGCGGCGGCGGTTCCTCGACGCGCTCCTCGTCATGCGACAGCCGCGCTTCGCGGGTGTCCTCGCCGACTATGAGCGCGTCCTCCGGCAGCGCAATTCCCTCCTCAAGTCCGCCCGGGCGGCGAGGATCACCGACGCGACGCGGTCGACCCTCGACGTCTGGGACGCACAGCTCGCGCGGGTCGGCGCTGAGATCACCGAGGCGCGGCTCGAGCTTGTCGATGAGCTGCGCCCCCTCGTCGCCGCGGCGTACGAGACGATCGCGGGCGAGGGGCAGGAGCTCGAGCTCGCGGCGGAGGTCACGGGTGCCCCGGACGAGGCGGGCTTTATCGCCCGGCTTGCCGAGCGCCGTAGCGATGAGCTCGACCGCGCCGTGACGCTCGTCGGGCCGCACCGCGACGACCTCCGGATCATGCTCAACGGCATGCCGGCCCGCACTCACGCGAGTCACGGCGAGTCCTGGTCGACGGCGCTCTCGCTCCGCCTCGCCTCCGCGGAGTTGCTCCGGCATGACGGGCCGGCGGGCGACCCGGTCATCATCCTCGACGACGTCTTCGCCGAGCTCGATGCTCGCCGTCGCGATCGCCTGCTCGCCGCAGTCGCCGACTACGAGCAGGTCGTCGTGACGGCCGCGGTCGAGGAGGACGTCCCGGCCGCGCTGTCGGGGCCGACAGTGCGCATTCGTGCCGGAGCGATCGTCGATCGCGACGAGGTTGTCAGGAATGCGCGGGGCGACGATGGCTGAGCGACGGATCGGTGAGCATCTCCGGGTCTTCCGACGGCTGCGCGAGCGCTTCGGGGGCCGGCGCGTGCAGGTCGGAGTGGGGATCGCGTCGCCGGAGCCGGGATCGCGCCCCTTCGATCCGGGCCGGGACCCGAACTCGCTCGCCGCGGCGCTCGCCGGGCTCGCGGGCGAGCGGGGGTGGTCGGGGGCGCTCGCCGAGGCGGCCCTCTTCGTCGATTGGGCCGAGGCGGTCGGACCGGCGGTCGCGGATCACGCGCAGCCGGTGGAGCTCCGGGAGGGGCAGCTCGTCGTCCGCTGCGACTCGACGGCGTGGGCGACCCAGCTCGGGCTCATGCGGGCGCAGCTCCTCACCCGTCTCGGCGAGTGCTTCCCCGATGCGGGGGTCGAGCGGCTGCGCTTTCTCGGACCGGACGTCCCCACGATGAAACGCGGTCCCAGGTCGGTCCCAGGCCGCGGTCCGCGCGATACCTACGGCTGAGCCACCATTTCCATCCTGTTAGGAGGAATTCGGCGCTCAGCGGGGCGTACAAGCGCTCCGGCGGACCCGGCTCGGCTAAACTGATGCGATGACGGACCCGCAGTCGCCGCAGCCCGGAGGAGCCACGGAAGACGAGCCGGCGGCGGCCCGGGGATCATCCTCGAGCGACGCGGGTCACGTGCCGAGCGGCAGCTACGACGCGGCGAACATCCAAGTCCTCGAGGGCCTCGACGCGGTCCGCAAGCGACCCGGCATGTACATCGGCTCGACGGGGCCGCGTGGCCTCCATCACCTCGTCTACGAGGTCGTCGACAACTCCGTCGACGAGGCGATGGCCGGATACGCGAGCCGCATCGAGGTACGCCTCCGCGCCGACGGCTCCGTCCGGGTCGAGGACGACGGCCGCGGCATCCCCGTCGCCGAGCACCCGACCGAGAAGGTGTCGACCGTCCAGGTCGTCATGACGATCCTCCACGCGGGCGGCAAGTTCGGCGGGGGCGGCTACGCGGTCTCCGGCGGCCTCCACGGCGTTGGCATCTCCGTCGTCAACGCGCTCTCGACGCGGGTCGAGACGGAGGTCCGCCGCGACGGCTACGTGTGGCGCATGGCCTTCGAGCACGGCGGCAAGCCCGTTGCGCCGCTCGAGCGCGGCGAGGAGAGTGATGCGACTGGCACGATCCAGACGTTCTGGCCCGACCCCGACATCTTCGAGACGGTCCAGTTCGACTACGAGACGCTCCGCGAGCGATTCCAGCAGCAGGCGTTCCTCAACCGCGGCCTGTCGATCACGATCGTCGACGAGCGCGGCGAGGAGCCGGTCACCGCGAGCTACCGCTACGAGCGTGGCCTCGTCGACTACGTCGAGTACCTCAACCACGCGAAGAAGGACGTCGCCGTCCACGAGGAGATCATCGCCTTCGACGCGGAGGACACGGAGCGCCGCATCTCCCTCGAGGTCGCCATGCAGTGGACGAGCGCCTACAGCGAGTCCGTCCACACCTACGCGAACACGATCAACACGCACGAGGGCGGCACGCACGAGGAAGGGTTCCGCGCCGCGCTGACGAGCCTCGTCAACCGCTACGCGCGCGACAAGGGCCTCCTCAAGGAGAAGGACGAGAACCTCTCCGGCGATGACGTCCGCGAGGGACTGACCGCGGTCATCTCGATCAAGCTCGGCGAGCCGCAGTTCGAGGGCCAGACGAAGACGAAGCTCGGCAACACCGAGGCGAAGTCGTTCGTCCAGCGCGTCGTCGGCGACCAGCTCGGCGACTGGTTCGACCGGAACCCGAACCAGGCGAAGGAGATCATCAAGAAGTCGATCCAGGCGGCCGCCGCCCGGATGGCCGCCCGCAAGGCCCGCGAGCAGACCCGTCGCAAGGGCCTCCTCGAGGGCGGCGGCATGCCCGACAAGCTCAAGGACTGCTCGAGCCGGGTGCCAGCGGAGTCCGAGATCTTCCTCGTCGAGGGCGACTCCGCCGGCGGCTCCGCCGTCCAGGGTCGCAACCCCGAGACGCAGGCGATCCTGAGCCTCCGTGGCAAGGTGCTCAACGTCGAGAAGGCGCGGCTCGACCGGGCGCTCGGCAACGCCGAGATCCAGGCGATGATCAGCGCATTCGGCACCGGCATCGGCGAGGACTTCGACGCCGAGAAGGCCAGGTACCACAAGATCGTCCTCATGGCCGATGCCGACGTCGACGGCCAGCACATCACGACCCTCCTGCTCACGCTCATCTTCCGTTACATGCGGGGGCTCATCGACCAGGGCTACGTCTACCTCGCGCAGCCGCCGCTCTACCGACTCAAGTGGTCGAATGCGGAGCATGAGTACGTCTTCTCCGATGCGGAGCGCGACGCCCTCCTCGAGCACGGGCTCGCCGCCGGCAAGCGCATCCCGAAGGACAACGGCATCCAGCGCTACAAGGGCCTCGGCGAGATGAACCACCAGGAGCTCTGGGACACGACGATGAACCCGGAGACCCGGACGCTGCTGCGCGTCACCCTCGACGATGCCGCCCGTGCGGACGCGACGTTCTCGACCCTCATGGGCGATGACGTCGAGGCGCGACGCCAGTTCATCCAGCAGAACGCGAAGGACGTGCGCTTCCTTGACATCTGAGCCGCGACGCGAGACGAAGGAGGCCACCCATGGCTGAGGAGACGATCCCGGGCGACCGGATCGAGCAGGTCGACCTCCAGCTCGAGATGCAGCGCTCGTATCTCGACTACGCGATGAGCGTCATCGTCGGGCGCGCGCTGCCCGACGTCCGCGACGGCATGAAGCCCGTGCATCGCCGCGTCATCTACACGATGTTCGACGGCGGGTATCGGCCGGACCGCGCATTCAGCAAATGCTCCCGTGTCGTCGGCGACGTCATGGGGCAGTTCCACCCGCACGGCGACTCCGCGATCTACGACGCCCTCGTCCGGCTCGTCCAGCCGTGGTCGCTGCGCTACCCGCTCGCCGCCGGCCAGGGCAACTTCGGCTCGCCGGGCGACGACGGTGCAGCGGCCCCGCGATACACCGAGACCCGCATGGCGCCGCTCGCGATGGAGATGGTCCGGGACATCGACGAGGACACCGTCGACTTCCAGGACAATTACGACGGCCGCACCCAGGAGCCGGTCGTGCTCCCCGCGCGCTTCCCCGCGCTGCTCGCGAACGGCTCCGAGGGCATCGCCGTCGGCATGGCGACGAAGATCCCGCCGCACAACCTCCGCGAGGTCGCCGACGCCGCGCTCTGGGCGCTCGAGCACCCGGACGCGAGCGGTGAGGAGCTCGCCGCCGCGGTCAGCCAGCGGATCAAGGGCCCGGACTTCCCGACCGGCGCGACGATCCTCGGCACCCGCGGCATCGCCGACGCGTACCGGACCGGTCGCGGCTCGATCATCATGCGCGCCGTCGTCGGCGTCGAGGAGATCCAGGGCCGCACCTGCCTCGTCGTCACCGAGCTGCCGTATCAAGTCAACCCCGACCAGCTCGCGGCGAAGATCGCCGAACTCGTCAAGGAGGGCAAGCTCGCCGGCATCGCCGACCTCCGCGACGAGACCTCGGGCCGCACCGGCCAACGCCTCGTCATCGTGCTCAAGCGCGACGCCGTCGCGAAGGTCGTCCTCAACAACCTCTACAAGCACACCCAGCTCCAGACGACCTTCGGCGCGAACATGCTCGCGATCGTCGACGGGGTCCCGCGGACCCTGCCGATCGAGCAGTTCATCGCGCTGTGGATCGAGCACCAGGTCGAGGTCATCGTCCGGCGCACCCGCTACCGGCTCGCCGAGGCGGAGAAGCGGGCGCACATCCTCCGCGCCTACCTCAAGGCCCTCGACGCGCTCGACGAGGTCATCGCGCTCATCCGCCGCTCGCCCACGGTCGACGAGGCGCGCACCGGACTCCAGGACCTGCTCACGATCGACGAGATCCAGGCGAACGCGATCCTCGAGCTCCAGCTCCGCCGCCTCGCAGCGCTCGAACGCCAGAAGATCATCGAGGAGTCCGAGGCGATCGAGGCGAAGATCGCCGACCTCATCGACATCCTCGCGAAGCCGGAGCGGCAGCGCGCCATCATCGGCGAGGAGCTCGCCGAGATCGCGGAGAAGTACGGCGACGAGCGGCGCACGCAGATCCTGTACGGCTTCGACGGCGACGTCTCGGTCGAGGACCTCATCCCCGAGGAGGAGATGGTCGTCACCGTGACCCGCGGCGGCTACGTCAAGCGGACGAGGAGCGACAACTACCGCTCGCAGCACCGCGGTGGCAAGGGCGTCAAGGGCGCGGCGCTCCGCGCCGACGACATCGTCTCCCACTTCTTCGTGACGACGACGCACCACTGGCTGCTCTTCTTCACGACGAAGGGCCGGGTCTACCGGGCGAAGGCGTACGAGCTGCCCGAGGGCGGCCGCGACGCGAAGGGGCAGCACGTCGCGAACCTCCTCGCCCTCCAGCCGGACGAGGAGATCGCCCAGATCCTCGACATCCGGGACTACGGCGTCGCCGAGCACCTCGTGCTCGCGACTGCGGACGGGCTCGTCAAGAAGACGGCGCTGAGCGAGTACGACACGAACCGCACGGGCGGCATCATCGCGATCAACCTCCGCGAGGGCGACGAGCTCGTCTCGGCGATGCTCGCCGACTCGAAGGACGACATCCTCCTCGTCTCCCGCAAGGGCATGTCGCTGCGCTTCACCGCCGACGACTCGGCGCTGCGACCGATGGGCCGGGCGACGAGCGGCGTCAAGGGCATGGCGTTCCGCGGGGACGACCGACTGCTCTCCGCGAATGTGCTGAGCGCCGACGCCGCGGATGCCGCGTACGTCTTCGTCGCCACCGAGCGCGGCTACGCGAAGTCGACCGATGTCGCGGAGTACCGGACGCAGGGGCGGGGCGGGATCGGCATCAAGGTCGCCAAGCTCCGGGAGGACCGCGGCGACCTCGCGGGCGCGCTCATCGTCGGCCAGGAGGACGAGGTCCTCGTGGTTCTTGCCAGTGGCAAGGTGGTACGCTCATCCGTCGCCGAGGTCACCCCGACCGGGCGCGACAGCATGGGAGTCATCTTCGCCCGATTCGACGAGGACGACCGGATCCTTGCCATCGCGAAGAATGGCGAGCGGCACCTCGAGGAGACGGCAACCGCCGAAGCCGAGGACAGCGGGAAGGACACGCAGGAAGCATGACGAGCGTCGCCGAACGCCTGCAGAAGAAGCCGGTTCGCAAGCCGGCGGTCAAGCAGGTCCGCCTCAAGCTGGTGTACATCGACTTCTGGTCGGCCCTCAAGATCTCCTTCTTCGGAGCGCTCGCGATCGGGATCATCACCGTCGTCATGACGGGGCTCCTCTGGGTCATCCTCAACCAGACCGGGGTCCTCATCGACCTCGACGGGATCCTCTCCGACATCTTCAACGAACAGGTCTCGCTCGCGAAGGACTTCTCCTTCGGGCGGGTCATGACCTTCGCCGCCGTGATCGGGCTGCTCAACACGATCGTCTTCACGGTCCTCGGCGCGATCCTCGCGGTCCTCTACAACATGATGGTGAAGATCACGGGCGGCCTGCACGTCGGCTTCACCAACTCCTGATCGGCCGGTGACCGCGGCATCCGGTGCCTCCCCGGTCTGCTAGGCTTTTCCATCGGTTCTCGGGGCTATAGCTCAGGCGGTTAGAGCGCTTCGCTGATAACGAAGAGGTCCGAGGTTCAAGTCCTCGTAGCCCCACCATTCACCGAGATCCGCGCCCCGCGCATTCGTCGCGGGCCATGCCCACCCACTACGCTGGTCGGGCATCAGGGCCCTTAGCTCAATTGGTAGAGCGCCTGCTTTGCAAGCAGGAGGTCGCCGGTTCGATTCCGGCAGGGTCCACCACTGAGCCGCCCGACTGATGACAAAAGGCACACGCTGACTTAGGATCGGCGAGGTGAAGCCGTTTCGCTGGAACGCGGAGAAGAACCGGCTCCTCGCGGCCGAGCGGGGCATCACCTTCGAACGGATCGTCGTGGCGATCGCCGACGACGGGCTGCTCGACTCGGTCGAACACCCGAATAGTGCGCGGTACCCGGGCCAGAGGATCCTGGTCGTGGAATGCGATGCCTACGTCTACCTCGTGCCGTATGTCGAGGAGGCGGATCATCTGTTCCTGAAGACCGTCATCCCGAGTCGCAAGGCGACCCGGGACTACCTGCTGAGGACGGAGCAACGAGATGAGTGAACTGAGCGAGTACGAGATCGAGATCCTCACCGCGTATGAGCGCGGAGCGCTTCAGAGCGTTGCGACGAAGGAGGAACTTGTTCGGCTCCGCGATGCCGCGCGGGCGACGGGGACGAAGGATCGGCGGGTCAACATCCGGCTCTCGTCGGGGGAACTGCAGGACATTCAGGCGCGGGCCCTCGAGGAGGGCATGCCGTATCAGACGCTCATCGCGAGCGTCATGCACAAGTACGTCTCCGGGCGCCTGATCGAGGCGGACGGTCGCCAGCGCAGCGCCTGACTGCCGCACCTGCCCCCGCCTCCTAGCATGGTGCTCGGGTCCCGACCTCGGCGCGCTGCTCCGGGACGACCCGGCGAGGAGGCCGCGATGGACGTCCAGGGGTGGTCGGCGGAGCAGTTCCGCCAGAAGTACGAGGAGCAGGCCGAGAAGATCGGACGGTTCAACCTCGCGGTCTTCGGCAAGACGGGGGTCGGCAAGTCGACGCTCATCAACGCGGTCTTCGGCGAAGACGTCGCGCCGACCGGGATCGGCGAGCCGGTCACGATGGACGGGCACCTCTACGTCCACAAGACCGGCTTCCTCGGCCTCTACGACACCCGCGGGCTCGAGATCGGCAACGACACCGATGCGCTCATCGGCGAGCTCGACCGGCTCATGAAGGACACCCGGAAGCAGCCGGTCTCGGAGCAGATCCACGCCGCCTGGTACTGCGTCCGCGCGACGGATCGGCGCTTCGAGGATACCGAGGCGGAGTTCATCCGGCGGCTCGACAAGCTCGGACTGCCGGTCGTCGTCGTGCTCACGCAGGTCCCGTCGCGGGACGGCGCGCTCCACGGCGACGCCCTCGCGCTCGCCGAGCACATCACGAGCCTCGGCTTGCCGATCGCCGGGGGTCGCCCCGTCCTGGTGATGGCGGCGGGGGACGACTTCACGGGCCAGGTCGAGCACGGTCTGAAGGACCTGCTCGATGCCACGTTTCGCGTCGTTCCCGCCGGCGTCCGGGCCGCCGTCGCGGCGGCGCAGCGCATCGACCTGGCCCGGAAGCGCGACAGTGCGAAGCTGGTCGTCAGCGGCGCTGTCACCGCTGCGGCGCTCGTCGGCGCGATTCCGATCCCGGTGGCAGACGCCGCCGTCCTCATCCCCATCCAGGGAGGAATGATCGCGGGCATCTCCGCCTGCTACGGCCTGAAACTGTCCGTCGTCACCGTCGCCGCCGAGCTGCTCCCGGCGCTCGCCGCCTCGGGCGGCACCGCCGCGGCGGCGAGTCTCCTCAAGATCGTGCCCGGCCTCGGCTCCGTCGTCACCGCGACGGTCGCCGGGACGCTGACGGGCGCGATCGGGGCCGCCTGGATGGCGGTCTGCGACCTCATCGTGCAGGACAAGCTCGGGAACATCGACGCGCTCCTCAACAACGGGTCGCTCCGCGAGGTCTTCGAGAAGACCCTGAAATCGGTGCTGCGGAAGGACCTCACGGCGAAGCGTCCGGACTGAACCCCGCGCATTCATCCCGTCAGTCGCGTGGCGGGCGGCACGGCTGCGGCACGAGACGCGGGGATTGCATGAATGCGGGGGGTCCGGCGGGATAGCGTCCCGCATTCGTGCAATCCCCGCGTCCGGTGCAGGGCGTGGCGGGGCGCGGGTTTCGCGCCTACCCGCGGCCGCGGGAGGCACCCGCGACGAGCCCGAGGCTGAGCGCCGCGACCGCGGCGACGGCGAGGAGCGAGCCCGCATAGCTGACGAGGGGCAGCAGCGCCGCGAGGAGCGCCGGCAGCAGGAAGCCGATGTAGGTGAGCGAGTAGTAGACGCCCGTGAGGCCCGCGAGGTCCTGCGGTGTCGCGATCGCCTGGACGTGGACGAGGCCGGCGACGATCGTGATGCCGTACGCGGCGCCGAGCAGGGCGGCGACGATGAGCGCGAGCACCGCATGCTCCGTCTGTGCGGCGAGTGCGGCGAGGAGCATGCCGCCGGTCATGAGCGAGAGCCCGACCGTCAGTGCGCGACCGCCAGTCGCACGGTCGATGCGGGGGACGAATGACTGCACGACGGCACCCGTGCCGAGCGTGACGACGGTGAGGACGGTCGCGTACAGCGTCGCGGTCTCGCCGAGTTGCGCCTCGACGACGGCGGGCATGACCGCGTAGGCGATGCCCGCGGCGGCGAAGACCCACGGCGCCGCCGGGAGCACGAGCCGGGTGAAGCGCCGGTGCCCCGCCGCCGGCACGCGGAGGTCCCGCCACCACGCCTCCGTCGCGCGCGCGTGACGCCCGAGCGACTCGGGGGTGCGCAGCAGGGGGATGAATGCGAAGGTGCTGAGCGCGATGTGGAGCACGTACGGCGTGACCGCGGGGGCGGGGCCCCACTGCGCGAGGAGGCCGGTGGCCGCCGCCCCGACGCCGAAGCCGAGCGTGAGGGTGAGGGCCGGCCGCTTGGCGCCCGCGGCTGGCGCGGTGCCGGTCTCGAACGGCGCGGACGACAGCTCCTTCATCCAGCTCGTGCCGACCGACATCGCGATCCCGACCCCGGCGCCGGCGAAGGCCCGCCCGATGCACAGCAGCACGAAATCGTGGAGGCCGACCGCGAGCAGCACGCTGCCGAGGATCGACAGGCCGACGCCGATCGCGAGGACCGGCTTGCGGCCGTGCCGGTCGGAGAGCGCGGCGGCGACGAGGAGGCCGGGCACGAGCCCCGCGACGTAGGTGCCGAGCAGGAGGTTCGCCTGCCAGGCGGTGTAGTCGCCGAGCGTCTCGTAGAGGTGGAGGAGCGGCGTGAAGTGGTTGCCGCCCCAGGCGAGGAGGAGCACGGCGGGCGCGGCCGCGAGCCAGGCGGGTGGGCGCCGGCCACGCGTCGCGGGGGTCGGGCCCTGGTTCGGCATGAGGCGCACGAGGCTAGCAGATGCCCGGGCCTGCGAGGGCCCGCGCCGACGCCGCCGGGAGGCGGCTTGCTACCGTGGAAAGCGAACTCGACCGGTGAGGAGCGATCATGCACCACTCGACATCTGGAAAGAGCCCTCGAATTCTCCGCCGCGCGGCGGTCGTCCTCGCCGTCCCCGTGGCGATGGCCGGACTGCTGCTCGCGGGGTGCGCCGCCAGTGCCGGGCCGGTCGACTCCTCGAGCCCGGCGGGTGACGGCCAGGTCGCCGATGGCGGCGCGGCGGGCTCGGGCGGCGGCTCGTCGGATGGCGCGGTGGCGGGCGATCAGGGCGGCGAGGGCGGCCCCGAGGTCCAGCTCGGCGACGTCAAGGTCGGCACCCAGATGCCCGAGGGCTTCCCCGCGGATCTGCCGCTTCCGGAGAAGGCGCCGACGTCCGTCGTGACGGTCGGCGGGGGCGGCGGCCAGGTCGGCGGCGGCTGGGCGCTCAACTACGACGGTGTGAGCATGGCGGAGGTCGAGCAGATGCTCGGCGAGGCCGAGTCGGCTGGCTACACCCTGGCGGGGCCCTTCGAGATGGGGTCATCGCAGCAGTGGGGGCTCAAGAGCGGCACGACGTCGGTCCTCGTCCTCTTCTCCGAGGACGCGAACCTGAGCATGACCGTGACGATGATGCCCTGAGGCGCGGCGCCCGACTCGCTCGGGCTGCGCGCGCGGGGTGCTGCCGGCGTGCTGATCCCCCCACGGGGTCCTGGAGTGCTGCCGGCGTGCCGAGTCCCGCACGAAGCGCGGAGATTGCACGAATGCGGGGCTGATCCCGCAAATCAGTCACGCATTCGTGCAATCCCCGCCGTCGGTGTCGACTCTGCGCGCTATCTCGCCGGAGCGGGGTCCGGCACGATGAGCGAGTCGGCGTCGTGGGAGCTGAGCCACGCGTAGAAGGGGGCGAGCCGGCGGATGCGCTCGTCGCGGTCGTCGTAGGCCTCGACCTCGGCGGAGTCGTAGAGGTGCCCGGCCTCGCGGGAGGTCTGCTGCACCGCGGTCGCCCGGTCGTAGCGGAGCCGCTCGTAGACCTTCAGTGCCTCGGGCACGCCCGCGGCGTCGACACCCTCGAGCGCGGCGGCGAGCGCGAAGCCGTCCTCGATCGTCTGGCCGCCGCCCTGCCCGAGGTGCGGGAGCATGGCGTGCGCGGCGTCGCCGAGCAGCGCGATGCGGCCATTCACCCAGGTCGACAGCGGCGCCCGGTCGAAGAGCCCCCACTGGAAGGTGTCGGTCACGCGCTCGATGAGGCCCTCGACGACCGGGTCCCAGCCGCGGAACTCCTCGGCGAGCGCCTTCGGGTCGCCGGGGGCGCTCCACGAGTCCCGCTCGTCGCCGTGGGCCTGGACGACCGCGACGACGTTGATGAGCTCGTCGGCGCGGATCGGGTAGGCGAGGAAGTGCTTGCCGGGGCCGGTCCACATCTTCGAGGTGCCCCAGTCCCAGTCGTCCGGGGTTGCGACCGGCACGAGCGCGCGGTAGGCGGCGGTGCCGGAGGAGACCGGCGGGACCTCCTCGGCGACGTACGGGCGGACGGCCGAGTGGATGCCGTCGGCCCCGATCACCGCATCGGCGTGCTCGGTGACGCCGTGCCCGAATTCGAGCTCGACGCCGTCCGGGCCCTGCGTCAGGCGGCGCAGCCGGTGGCCGGTACGAATGGCCCCGTCCGGCAGCAGCTCGGCGAGCACCTGGATGAGGTCCGCCCGGTGGATGCCGATGACCCGCTTTTCATAAGGGGCCCCGACCTCGCGCAGTGTCGAGACGTGGGCGCCGTCCTGCCGGAGCTGGAAGTAGCCCTGGTCGAGCACCGAGCCGTACCGCTCGATCCCCGGCAGCGCGCCGACGCGCTCGAGCAGCCGCCAGCCGTTCGAGGCGAGTGAGATCCCGGCGCCGACCTCGCCGAGCGCCCGCGCCTGCTCGTAGACGCGGGCCTCGATCCCGCGCCGCCGGAGCGCCGCCGCCGCGGTGAGACCGCCGATCCCGGCGCCGATGATCGCGACCTGGAGCGCACGCGTCTCGGAGGTCGTCATGCGGCAGAGGCTCCCTTCGGTGCTTCGGCGGCAGCTGTGTCCGGCTGCCTCGCTTCGGACAGTCTGCCGCGCATTCCTGCCGCGAAGTAGCGAGGAATGCGCGGGGTGCGGAGATTCAGGGACCAGGAATGCGTACCGGGCGCGCCGCTCAGCTCCCGGCGGCGCGGGCCGTCGCGGAGCCGGCGTCGAAGTGCTCGGGCGTGAGGCCCTCGAGGAGTCGGCCGGGCTCGAGGTCGAGCGCCCAGGCGAGCCGGAGCAGGGTGTGCACGGAGGGCATCGCGCGGCCGCTCTCGTAGGACCGCACATTCGCCGAGTCGATCGACGCGCGCACCGCGACCTCGTCCTGCGTCAGGCCGAGCACCTGCCGGGTCGCCGCGATCCGCACCCCGATCTGGGCGGCGGCAGCGGAGGCGACTCGGGGCACCGCTCCACCATCCGCGACACCGGGTGCCTTCGACAGAGCGAACGTACCCGGGTGCAAGTACCCTGAGGAATGTGGGCACGAATGCGGGGGGCGAGCGACTGGTCAAGTCGCGACAGCGCGTCGCTGACCACGGCGAGGTCTTCACGCCGCGCTGGCTCGTCGACGACATGCTTGACCTGGTCAAATCCGAGACGGAGCGCATCGACTCACGCTTCCTCGAGCCGGCCTGCGGCTCCGGGAACTTCCTCGTCCCGGTGCTCGAGCGCAAGCTCAAGGCGGTCCAGGCGCGCCACGGGCGCAGCGAGTTTGAGCGCCAGCACTACGCGCTCTTCGGACTCATGTGCATCTACGGCATCGAGCTGCTCGCGGATAACGCCGCCGAGTGCCGAGCCAACCTCGCCGAGACCTTCGATCGCTTCATCGGCGGGTCAGACCCGGTCTGGGGACGTGCCGCCCGCGCAGTCCTCGCGGCGAACATCGTGCAGGGCGACGCCCTCGAGATGACCACGCCCGGCGGCGAGCCGATCGTCTTCCCGGAGTGGGGCTACCTCGGCCGCGGCCGCTACCAGCGCCGCGACTTCCGTTACGACAGCCTCACGCAGCGCGCCTCCGCCTCGGTCGGCCTCTTCGCCCACTTCGAGGAGCACGAGATCTTCACGCCGGTGCGGTCGTACCCGGTCATGACGGTGCGAGAGCTCGCCGCCGTCGGGGACGAATGCGCGGCGCAGCACGCGACCGAGGGGGACGCATGACGAGGGGGGACGCATGAGCATGATCACCGAGGGGGCGCAGCCGAGGTTCTCGGTCCACGGGCACAACCCGGATGTGCTCACCTGCATCGCCAACCTGTCGAACGACGAGGTCTTCACGCCGCCCGAGCTCGCGAACCAGATGCTCGACATGATCGAGCAGGCCTGGGCCGAGGACCACGACGGGGCGAGCATCTGGGCGGACCCGACCGTCACGTTCCTCGACCCCGTCGCGAAGTCTGGCGTGTTCCTCCGGGAGATCACCCGGCGGCTCACGAAGGGACTCGCCGAGGAGATCCCTGATCTGCAGGAGCGCGTCGACCACGTCCTCACGAAGCAGGTCTACGGCATCGGCATCACACGGCTCACCGCGCTGCTCGCCAGGCGCAGCGTCTATTGCTCGAAGGACGCCACCGGCAAGCACTCCATCGCGAAGTCATTCGACCGCGACTGGGGGAATGTGTGGTTCGAGCGGACCGAGCACACCTGGGTTGGGGATAGGTGCGGGTACTGCGGTGCTGTGCGGTCCCAATATGACCGCGCCGGAGTTCTTGAATCCCATGCCTACGCGTTCATCCACGCGAAGGACATCAAGGCCCGCCTCGCCCGAATGTTTGGAGCTGATGTGCAGTTCGACGTCATCGTTGGGAATCCGCCGTACCAACTCGCGGATGCGGGATTTGGCGCGAGCGCTTCGCCCATTTATCAGCTCTTCGTCCGCCAGGCACTGTCCCTAGAGCCGAGGTATCTCTCGATGGTGACACCATCGCGATGGTTCACTGGCGGCAAGGGCCTTGATGATTTCCGGGCCGAGATGCTGGCAGATACCCACCTCCGCCAGCTCGTGGATTTCCCGAAGCTGTACGAAGTATTCGATGGTGCCAAGATCCGAGGCGGGGTGTCTTACTTCCTGTGGGATGCATCGTTTAGTGGACCGTGCACCTTCCGGACGGTGATAGATGGGCTCCCTGCTGGCCCACCAATGGAGCGCTATCTGGGCGATTTCGACGTCGTCGTTCGAAGGAACGAAGCAGTCTCGATTTTGAATAAGGTCCGGATGAGGAAGGAGCCTTCGTTTGAGTCGGTGATGCCACCTCGTAAGACCTTTGGGTGGTCGACGACATTCCACGGAACTACTGACCCGGCGAAGCTACACGACCCCGTGAAGCTATTCGGGTCGCGCAGGATCACCTGGATCGACCGCGAGATGGTCAAAGTGAACCGACCTCTTATTGACAAGTGGAAGGTGCTTATGACGGCGGCGCAAGGGACCAGTGCTGCTGTTGAAACAAAGTTCTTGAGCATTCCAATCGTCGCGGGACCAGGTACCGCCTGTACAGATACATACATTCTGGCGGGCGTATTTGACACAGAGCAGGAGGCCGCACGACTCTCTTCGTTCTTGAAGACACGCTTTGTTCGATTTCTGGTATCGCTTCGAAAGATCACTCAACACGCGAACAGGGACGTGTACGCCTTCGTTCCGGCAATTGCGCTCGAGGACGTCTGGACTGACGAAAATCTCTACGCCCGCTATGGACTCACATCGGACGAGATCAAGTTTCTCGAGTCGCAAGTTGCCGCACACGCCGATACAGCGGAGCGCACGAATGATGCCTAAGCCCATCGAGGAACTCCTCCCCGAGAAACCCGAGGCGCGACTCCGGATCTATGCGTACACGATCGATGACGACGGGCATTCGGGCCTCGTCAAGGTCGGGCAGACGACGCGGGACGTGAAGACGCGCGTTGCGCAGCAGCTCAAGACAGCGGCGATCCAGAACTACGAGATCGTGCTCGACGAGCCGGCGGATCGGACGGACGGCACCGTGTTCACTGATCATGAGGTACGGGCGCGACTCAAGCAGAAGAAGTTCGCGAACCCGGTCGGCGAGTGGATGCGCTGCAGCGTCGAGGACGTGCGACTCGCGATCGCGGAGCTGCGCAGCGGCAAGCAGTTCGTCGGCACCCCGACCCTCGACTTCCCGATGCGCGAGGAGCAGCGCGTCGCGGTCGATCGCACCTACGACTACTTCCAGTCGCGCTGGGCGGAGGACGCCGACGCGGTGCCGGAGTTCCTCTGGAACGCGAAGATGCGATTCGGGAAGACCTTCACGGCGTACCAGCTCGCGAAGCGGCTCGAGGCGAAGCGCGTACTCGTCGTCACCTTCAAACCCGCGGTCGAGGACGCGTGGGAGTCGGACCTGCGCAGCCACGTCGACTTCGACGGTTGGCAGTACCTGTCGCGCGCCACCGGGGGCGCACCGGAGGACGTCGATCCCGAGCAACCGCTCGTGTTCTTCGGCTCCTTCCAGGACCTGATGGGCCGCGACAAGGCCGGCAACTTCAAGCCGAAGCACAAATGGCTGACCGAGCTGGAGTGGGACCTCGTCATCTTCGACGAGTACCACTTCGGGGCGTGGCGGGACACCGCGAAGGAGCTCTTCGAGGGCGAGGAGGATGCGAGCAAGGAGGTCGCCGTCGAGTTCACCGCGGAGGCCGGCGTCTTCGCGGAGGAGCTCGAGGAGCGCGGCGTCGACGAGGACGCTTTCGTGCCGATCCGGGCGCGCGCCTACCTGTATCTCTCGGGCACCCCATTCCGCGTCCTCAATGAGGGCCGGTTCATCGAGGAGCAGGTCTTCAATTGGACTTACACCGACGAGCAGCGGGCGAAGGCGCGCTACGCCGCCGAGCACCCCGGCGAGCTGAGCCCGTACGCGGCGCTGCCCGAGATGCGGCTCATGACGTACCAGATGCCGGATGAACTCATCGCGATCGCTCGGCAGGGCGAGTTCGACGAGTTCGACCTCAACGCATTCTTCGAGGCGACCGGCAGCGGCGCGGAAGCGCGATTCGTCCACGAGGACGAGGTGCAGAAGTGGCTCGACATCATCCGCGGCGCACACCTGCCTACCCAGGTCGACGCGATGAAGTCCGGCACGCGGCCACCGTTCCCGTACTCGGACGCGCGGCTCCTCCCCTACCTCCAGCACTCGCTCTGGATGCTGCCGCGGACCGCGTCCTGCGCGGCGATGGCGAATCTGCTCGCGCAGCCGCAGAACGCGCCGTGGCATGACTATCGGGTCGTCAACGTCTCGGCGCCGGGCGTCGGGGTCGGTCTCGCCGCCCTCCCACCGGTGCGCGAGGCGATCGGCGGCGGCCACGACACGAAGACGATCACGCTGACCGTCGGCAAGCTCACGACCGGCGTCACCGTCAAGCAGTGGTCGGCGATCCTCATGCTGCGGAACCTGCAGGCGCCCGAGACCTACTTCCAGGCCGCGTTCCGTGTGCAGTCGCCGTGGGCCATGCGCAATCCGAACGGCGACGACCCGCACGAAGAGGAGATCTTCAAGCCCGTCTGCTTCGTCTTCGACTTCGCCCCGACGCGGGCGCTGCGGCAGATCGCCGAGTATGGCCGGGGACTCGCGCCCGGTGAGCGGAACCCGGAGCGCGCGGTCGAGGAGCTCGTGAGCTTCCTGCCGGTGCTCGCCTACGACGGCTCCCACATGCAGCAGGTCGACGCCGCCGGCATCCTCGACATCGCGATGTCCGGCACCTCCGCGACACTCCTCGCACGCAAGTGGGAATCCGCGATCCTCGTCAACGTCGACAACCTCACGCTCAAGAAGATCCTCAGCTCGCCCGAGGCGCTCGCCGCGGTCATGAACATCGAGGGCTTCCGCGCGCTCGGCGCCAACGTCATCGAGACGGTCGTCAACAAGTCCGAAGAAGTCGGCAAGACGAAGCGCGAAAAAGGGGACGACATCACCCCGAAGGAGAAGAAGGAGCTCACTGCCGAGGAGAAGGAGTACAAGTCGAAGCGGAAGCAGATCCAGGAGAAGCTCATCAAATTCGCGACCCGGATCCCCGCATTCATGTACCTCACCGACTATCGCGAGCACACCCTGCAGGACGTCATCACGAAGATCGAGCCGGACCTCTTCAAGGCGGTCACCGGCCTCACGGTCGAGGACTTCAACCTGCTCGTCTCGCTCGGCGTCTTCAACGCGGCCCACATGAACCAGGCCGTCTTCGCCTTCCGCCGCTACGAGGACGCCTCGCTGTCGTACACCGGCATCGACTCGCATGCGGACCTCCGCCGCTACGGCGGCTGGGACACCTCGGTCGCGATCGAGGAGGTCGCGTAGGACCGGCCGCGCCGCTGTCCAGGGCAGGCGATAGCTTCGGCAGGTGGTGTTCAGGAGCCGAGATTCCGTCTTCGTCGATGAGACGAAGTCGCGGGGCTGCATTCTCGTCGCCACCGCGGCGCAGCCAGGGGAAGTCGCCGAGCTGAACCGATCCATCCGTCGGCTCCTGCTGCCCGGCCAGCGTCGACGCCGGGGTCGAACGACTGGTCCTCGAGTTGGACGTGAGTCTCCTCGCGGCGGATCCGCGACTCATCAGCGAGCGGCTTCGCCGTCGTGGCCGCGCAGCGGCGCTCCGCTATGAGCATGCCGCGCCGCATGAGCACCCACTGCTCTGGGTGAGTGACGCGATCGCCTGGTGCCTGCAGGCCGGCGGCGACTGGCCGCGCCGGATCGCATTCCACGACCTCGAGCGACACGACCTCTAGAAATGCGCGGGCCTGGCTCGTCGTACCGTCCGGAAGACTGCCAGGCCTACTTCGCGGGGCTACTGCCCGTTGCAGGGTCGATGTTACGCGCATCCGATCGACACAGCCAGACCCTTGCCCATGTTGAGCACCGAGGGACCCGTCGCTGAGCAAGCGCAGCGGGATGAGGCGCGCCGTCGCCCAAGAAGGGCCCGGCGGGTCCGGCGGGGGTGGGCACTTTCACGAAACGCGGGGATTGCACGAATGCGGGACGAAATTCCGGTGCGCTCACCGCATTCGTGCAATCCCCGCGATCCGTGCTGATGCCGGACCAGGGCGCTGGACAAGGGCGCGAGACGGCACGGCGAGGCGCCGGGGATCCCCGCCGCTCAGGCGCGATTGGACTTGATGAGGATCCCCGCGACGAGGAAGGCGATGCCCGCGACCGGCTGCGCAGCGACCCAGAGCGGCCCCTCGAAGGCGAAGGGCATGACCGGGTTCCACAGCAGCGCGACGGCGATGAAGACGACCGTCCACCACCACTGGCGCGCCTGCGCCGCGAACCACGCGACGATGAGCCCGAGGATCGCCGCGACGTAGAGCACGATCGGGAACCACTCGTTGCCGATGAGCGCGGGCGCGAAGAACAGGACGGCCGCGGCGAGGATCCCCGGGAGGAATGCGTTGCGCTGCGGCCGGTCGTCGGCGTCGCGCCCGGCGCTCCCCCGGCCGGCGGGCTGGCGTGACTGGGCCATGGGGCTCGACTCCTCCTCGACGCTCGGCTCTCATGCGGTGCGGACGAGGGCAATCGTACGGGCCGCACGTCAGTAACGTCGCGGGCTCACCAGTCGGAGCCGCCGCCCGAGCCCCCGCCGAAGTCGCCGCCGCCGAAGTCGGAGCCGCCCCCGCCCCAGTCGGAGCCGCCACCCCAGTCGCTCCCGCTGTCCCAGCTGGTCCCGCCGCCCCCGAAGTCCGTGCCGCCGCCGCCGCCGAGCCCCCGCCCGGTGAAGAGGTTGAAGAGCATGAATGCGGCGATGACGACCACGACCGCGACGAAGACGTAGCGGCCGGGCGAGCGGCGCCCGCCCTCGGGCCCCCGGAACCTTGATGGTCCCGCGCTGCTCGCCCCCGCGCCGCCGGGCGTGAAGCTCCGTCCGCTCCCGCGGTTCGCCTCGTAGGTCGCGACGAGCGCGTCGGCGCCCTGCGTGAGCCCGGCGACGTAGTCGTCCGCCTTGAAGGACGGGATGACCGACTCCTGGATGACGCGGTTGATGTCCTCGGAGCTCAGGTGCCGGGAGATGCCGTCGCCGGCCTGGATCTGCACGCGGTGCGGCTTGCGCACCATGAGGATGTAGACGCCGTTGTCCTTGACGTCGTCCCCGACGCCGAGCTCCTGCGCTCGGTTGCGGGCGTAGTGCTCGACGTTCTCGGTGATCGTGTTGACCGTCTCGAGGACGATGACGACATCGCTGCGGTCGCGGAGCCCGCGGAAGTGCCGGCTCACCGTCTCCTGCTGCTCGTAGGTGAGCATGTCGGCGGTGTCGATGACGTTCTCGTTCGCCTGCTGGACGTTCGGCGTGTCGACGACGATCATCGCGGGGTCGTCGGCGCGGAAGGTCGAGCGGCAGAAGTCGCAGTGCCAGACGCCGTTGGTGTCCTGGTGGAGCTCGGTCGACCCGCAGTTCGTGCAGCGCTGACGGGCGAGGTCGGGCTCGGGCTCCTGCATGCGGATATTCTGCCATTCCCCCCGAACGGGGGTCAGTCGGGCGGCGCCTCAGTGCGTCCGCTCGCTCTCCTCCTCGGGCAGCATGATCGTGATCTGGCCGCTCTCGATGTCGGGTCCGGGGTCGCCCGGCAGGTGCGCGGGCGCGGGCAGCTCCACCTCGGTCTCCCAGATCTGCCTCGCGCCGTGCGCGTCGGGGTGGAAGACCTCGTCGAACCCCGCCCCGAGGACGGCGCTGCCCTGCCGGCGCGCGGTCTGCCGCGCCTCGGGGCCGCGCTTCGCCGTCCACCACGCCCAGAAGCCGACGAGTGCGGGCACGCCGAGGAGGATCGCCACGAGGATCCAGGTCTGCTCGCCCATGCGGGCAGGGTAGCGGAGCGGCCTCCGCGCGGATTCAGGAATGCGCGGGGCGATGTCCGTCATGGACCGAGATAGTCGGCCGTTCTCCTGAGTTCCGGCCGCCTCCCCGGGCGGCCCGGGTCGGTGGCTAGGCTGGCGGACATGGGCAGCATGGAGCAGATCAACGGCGTCCCCGTCTACCGAGCCGAGCCGAGCGTGCCGCCGCGGGGCGCGATCATCGTCATCCACGAGATCTGGGGGCTCGTCGACCAGATCAAGGGCGTCGCGGACCGCTGGGCGGCGGAGGGGTACCTCGCGATCGCACCGGACATCATGACGCACGTCGGTATCACCCCCGAGGTCGGCGAGGAGCTCTCGATGTCCTCGAAGCACCCCGACGAAGAGGTCCGCACCGCGATGCAGCCGAAGCTCCGCGAGGCGCTCGCGCCGATCCGCCAGCCCGAGTACGCGGCCTGGGCGGTCGAGCAGCTGCGCGCGATCGTCGACGGGCTCGCGGAGATGCCCGGCATCGAGGGGCGCATCGCGGTGAGCGGCTTCTGCTTCGGCGGCACCTACGCCTTCGCGCTCGCGGCGGCCGATGACCGGGTCCGCGCCGTCGTGCCGTTCTACGGCACCGCGCCGGAGCCGGACGGCATCGCCCGCATCAAGGCCCCCGTCCTCGCGCTGTACGGCGAGCTCGACCCGCCCCTCATGGAGAAGCTGCCCGAGGTCCGCGAGACGATGGCGGCGTCGGGGGTCGACTTCAGCGACGTCGTCTACCCGGGGGCGCTCCACGCATTCTTCAATGAGACGAATGCGCGGACCTACCACCCCGAGTTCGCCGCGGACGCGTGGTCACGCGCGACCGCCTTCGTCGGCGAGCACCTGGGCTGAGCGCGCTCAGGCGGCCGCCCGGCGGCGCCGGAGCGCGAGCAGCAGCCCGCCGCCGAGGAGGAGTCCCGAGGCGAGGAGCGCCGGTGCGGCCGCGTCGACGCCCGTGGGGGGCAGGACGGGCGTGACCTCGATCGTCAGGGCCCCGGTCGCGACGGGCGGGAGGCCGACGGGCGCGTAGCTCGCCGTGATGGTGTGCGGCGAGGCGTGCGGGAAGGTCACGACGTTGCCGTCGAAGGTGTCGGTGTCGACGCTGCTCGTGTAATCGACGAGTCGGGTGAGGTCGATCGGGTTGCCGGAGTTGTCCGCGCCGAGGGCGCCGAGCGTCGCGCTGCCGCCCTGCTCGACGGTCGTCGGCCCGGTCACGAGGAGCGTGTCGTGGGCGACCGTGGTGAGCTGCCAGAGGAGGCTGTCGCCGAGGTCGTTGTAGCCGCCGAGGAGGAGGCGGGTGCCGTCCGGGGTGATCGCCATCGAGACGAGCAGCTCGAGGTCGGTCGCGCCGCTGAGGTCGAGCTCGGTCCAGGCGGCGTTTGCGACGCTGAGCGTCCACGCGGTCGAGGCGCACGCGCAGTCGAGCAGGTAGGCGGTCGCGCCGCCCGGGGCGACCGTGGCGGCCGCGACCTCGCCCCCCGGCGACGCGCCGAGGTAGGTCGGCGTCGCCGGGACCGTGCCCGCGGGGATCGACCACAGGTAGCCGCCGTAGTCGCCGCTGCCGTCGTCGATCTCGGCGCTCGCGATGAGGAGCACGGTCGTCCCCGCGGGGTCGGCGGCGAGCGTCGGGAAGTCGAGGATGCCGTCGATCGTCCCCGCTGGTGCGGTGTACTCGATGAGGTCGGGCTCGAGCCCGTCGTCGGCGGTGCGGATGACGGCGATGCGGGCGGGGCCGCCGGCGGTCTCGCCCGTCGCGTCGGCCGCGTAGAGGAGGCCGCCGCCGATCGCGAGGCTGCCCGGCAGGGTGCCCGTCTCACCGCTCACGTCGATCGGCGTGATGCTCCAGCCGCCGATCCCCGCCTCGTCCGGGACTTCGACGGCGATGACGACGCCGTTGACCAGATCGCTGACGTAGAGCTTGTCGCCGGCCGGCGTCATCGCCATGCTCAGCGCCCAGCCGACGGCGGCCGGCGCGGGGAGCGCGAGGCTGTGCCGGGTCGTCGTCCACGTCGCCGGGTCGACCTCGATGACGGCCGGGTCGACGGCACCCGAGTCGCCGGGGTCGAGGATGAAGATGCGACCGTCGGGGTGGACGAGCATCGTCGGGTTGAGGAGGCTCAGCTCGATCGTCGCCGAGACGGGCGGGGCCGCGGGCGTGTTCGTCGCGGTGTCGAGGATCGACAGCTCCCCGTCGTACACCGAGTACACGTAGATGAGCGCGCCGTCGGGGGAGGTCGCGACGGCGAAGGCGCCGTCGGCGACGATGGCGGGCGGCACGAGCTCGACGGGGGGCTGCGGGGCGGCGAGGGCGGCACCCGCGGGCCCGAGCGCGAGGAGCAGTGCGGCGCCGAGCCCGGCCACCGCGCCGATGAGTGCCTTCCGCATGATCCCCCCTGCGTCGATTCCCCCGCGCCGCTCAGTCCTCGGCGGCGACCTCGTCCGTCTCGTCCTCGATCCACAGGTCGTCGTCGGCCCGGAGCGTCTGCCAGACGACGTACCCGACGGCGGCCGCCGCGACGGCGCCGATGCCGATGCCGATCCACAGGCCCGCGGAGGAGCGCTTCGGCTGGGCGACGACGACGGGCGCCGGCGTGCGGCCGAGCGCGCTGATGCTCGTGAGCGCCTGGCGCATCTGCTTGTCGCGGAAGGCGTCGATCGTCGCGATCGCGCTGCCGAGCGCGGTCGTCAGCGCGGGGACGACGTCCCGCTGCACGCGCTGTCTCGCGGTCTCGCCGAGCGTGCGGGCCGCGTCGGCCCCCGTCTCGAGGACGTGATGAATGCGCGGTGTCGCGTAGTCGACCCCCTGCCGGCCCGCCTCGCGGGCGAGGATGCGGGCCTGGTGGAGCACGTCCTGCTGCTGCTCCCAGAGATCCTCGGCCTGTCGGCGGAGGCGTTCGACGTCGCTGAGCTGCTTGCGTGCCATCGGGCCATTGTGCCGCAGATGGCTGGATGACGCACTGTGCGCATTCCTCGACAGCGGCGCGCAGCGCCGGATGACACAATGGAGCCATGCCGCAGCCCTCGCATGTCGCCGTCGTCCACACCAACCACGGGGACATCACCCTCAACCTGTGGGAGACCCACGCGCCCAAGACGGTGCAGAACTTCGTCGGGCTCGCCACCGGCGCGAAGGAGTGGACCCACCCGGCGACGGGCGAGAAGACGAACGCGCCGCTCTACGACGGCGTCGTCTTCCACCGCATCATCAAGCAGTTCATGCTCCAGGGCGGCGACCCGCTCGGCCAGGGCATTGGCGGCCCCGGCTACAACTTCGACGACGAGATCCACCCCGAGCTCGTCTTCGACCGCCCCTACCTCCTCGCGATGGCGAACGCCGGGAAGCGCCGCAACGCGATCACGGGCGCGGTCGAGGGGACGAACGGCTCGCAGTTCTTCATCACGACCGTGCCGACGCCGTGGCTGAACGGCAACCACACGATCTTCGGTGAGGTCGCCGACGAGGCCTCGAAGGCCGTCGTCGACGCGATCGAGGCCGTGCCGACCGGCGCCGGCGATCGCCCCGTCGAGGACGTCGTCATCACCGGCGTCGACGTCACCGAGCAGTGACCCTTCGCGCGTGAGTCGTTTCGGGACGGTCGCCCGCCGGCTCTTCCGGCCCGGGCAGCATGCGCCGGTCGTCACCTGGACGATCGCGGCGATCTGCATCCTGCTGTGGATCCTCGAGCTCATTCCGGGCGTCCAGGACGTCGTCATCAACTCGCTCGCGTACGTGCCGTTCCTGACGCCGTACGAGCCGTGGCGGATGCTGACGAGCGCATTCCTCCACTCATGGAGCTCGGTCTGGCACATCCTCTTCAACATGTACGCGCTGCTCGTCTTCGGGCCGCTCGTCGAGATGATGCTCGGCCGCTGGCGCTTCCTCGTGCTCTACCTCCTCGCGGCGCTCGGCGGCTCGGTCGCGGTGCTGCTGCTCGGCGGGCTCGGCACCGTCGTCGTCGGGGCCTCGGGCGCGATCTTCGGCCTCCTCGCCGCGATCGTCGTCCTGCAGCGCGGCTTCGGTGCGAACCCGACGCAGCTCGTCATCGTCATCGTGCTCAACCTCGCGGTCGGCTTCATCGCGACCGGGATCTCGTGGCAGGCGCACGTGGGCGGCATCGTCATCGGGGCGCTCGTCGCCTGGATCTGCCTGCGCACGCGCGGCCCGCGGCAGCGTTCGCGTCAGATCGGCCTGCTGCTCGCGGTCTTCGCCGGGCTCGTTGCGCTGACGATCCTGGGCGTCGTCCTCCGACTCGGCTGAGGGGGTGCGGCGCTCAGCGCCAGCGCGTCGTCATCAGGAAGCCGACGAGCATGATGCCGATGCCGATCCAGATGTTGTTGTTCCCCAGCTCGGGGAAGGGGAAGAGCCCGCCCGAGATGTAGAAGACGAGCAGCCAGGCGAGCCCGAGCAGCATGAAGCCGAACATGATCGGCTTGAACCACACCGGGTTCGGCGGGGCCTCCTTCGAGGCGGTCTCGGCGGACGCGTGGTCGCGCGAGTCGCGGGACTTCGCTTTGGCCATGGTGGGAGTCTACCGGGCTCACCCCGAGCGCAGAGCCGCGCTTCCGTACAATCGCTCGAGTGCGGGAGACGAATGCGGGCGGTCGCCCGGTCACACGGCGTGCGCTGGCACGTCGGCGGCGTCGCAACGCGCTCATCACCGGCATCATCGGGGTGCTCGGCGAGCTCCTTCTGACGGCGGGCGCGTTCGTCCTGCTCTTCCTCGCCTGGCAGTTCTGGATCAACGACGCGGTCGTCGCCGGCCAGCAGACGAGCCTCGCGCGAGAGGTCGGCGACTCGTGGCGCACGCCCGCGCCGAGCCCGAGCGGCCCGACGCCCACCCGGCCCACCCCGAGCCCGACGCCCAGCCCTACCCCGACCGCGAAGCCCGTGTACGGCGACCCGCCCGTCCTCGACGTCAGCCCGGCGAACGCCGAGGTCTTCGCCCGGCTCATCGTCCCCCGCTTCGGCAGCGACTACGTCCGCACGATCGCCGGCGGGATCGGGATCGACGACGTGCTCAATGTCCTCGGCGTCGGCCACTACCCCGAGACGGCGATGCCGGGTGCCGTCGGCAATTTCGCGCTCGCGGCGCACCGGACCGCGTACGGCAGCTCCTTCGAGCACATCGACCAGCTCGAGGTCGGCGACTCCATCTACGTCGAGACCCCTGACGGCTGGTACCGCTACGTTTTCCGCAACCACGAGGTCGTGACCCCGTCCGCGGTCGAGGTGCTCGAGCCGGTGCCGCGCGCGCCGGGCGTGCCCGCGACCGAGCGTTTCATCACGCTGACGAGCTGCAACCCGAAGCACTCGACCCTCGAGCGGATCATCGCCTACGGGGTCTTCGACAGCTGGTACCCGCGGGCCGGGGGCCCGCCGCCCGAGATCGCCCAGCTCATCGAGGGGAGCGCCTGATGTACGCGGCACTGTGGCGGGCGCTGCCCGGACCGGTCTGGGTGCGGATCCTCATCCTCGTGGCCGCGGCCTCGGTGATCGTTGCCGCCTGCCTGCTGTGGGTCTTCCCGTGGATCGACGTGACGTTCTTCGTGCCAGACTCGGTAGTCGGAGGTTCGACATGACCCGGGTCCTCGTGATCGACAACTACGACAGCTTCGTCTATACGCTTAACGGCTACCTGCTCGAGCTCGGTGCCGAGACGACGGTCATCCGCAACGACGACGTCGACGCCGAGACGATCCTCCGCATGCTCCCCGACTACGACGCCGTGCTCATCTCCCCCGGGCCCGGGACGCCCGCCGACGCCGGGGTGAGCATCGACGTCGTGCGCGCCGCCGTCGACTCGGGCCAGCCGCTCCTCGGGGTCTGCCTCGGGCACCAGGCGATCGCCGAAGCGCTCGGGGCCGTCGTCACTCACGCGGAAGAGCTCATGCACGGCAAGACGTCCCGCATCATCCACGACGAGAGCGCGCTCTTCGAGCACGTCCCGCAGCACTTCACCGCGACGAGGTACCACTCCCTCGCCGTCGTCGACGGCACCGTCCCCGAGGAGCTCGAGGTGACGGCTCGGACGGAGGGCGGCGTCATCATGGGGCTCAGGCACCGCACGCAGCCGATCCTCGGCGTCCAGTTCCACCCCGAGTCCGTCCTCACCGAGGGCGGCTACCAGATGCTCGGCAACTGGCTCGCGATCGCGGGCCTGCCGGAGGCCGCCGAGCGCGCCCGCGGGAAGTCGCCGCTCGTCACCGGCTGAGGCGCGTCCGCGCATTCCTCCCGATGCCGATCACGGCTGGCAGGACACGAGGGCGATCTGCGAGCCCTGCGCGACATCGCCGACGATCGACTGCGCCTTGAGCGTCAGGCCCGTGCACGAGGCGTCCCAGGTCGTCGTCGTGATCTGGAGGCGGAGGTCGGAGAAGACGGTGTTCGCCTCGGCGAGGGACTTGCCGACCATGTCGGGGACCGTGACGAGCCCGTTCGAGACGAGCAGGTTGATGACGGTGCCGACGGTCGCGGGCGGCGCACCGGCGCCACCGGCCGGATCCGTCTTGATGACGAGCCCCGCCGGGACGTCGACCGAGGTCGTCGTCGTGACCGTCCCGACCTGGAAGCCCGCGCCCTCGAGCGCGGCGCGCGCGCTCGCCTCATCGAGCCTCGTGACGTCGGGGATGTCGACGGGGGCCTTGCCGCTCGAGACGACGACCCTGACCTCCTGACCGCGCTGGACGGTCACCCCGGCCGCCGGCTCGGTGCCGAGGATGATCCCCGCCGCGACCGTTTCGTTCGCCTCATCCACGCGGAGGACGACGAGGCCGTTCTTGTCGACGAGCTGGTCGACCGCGTCGTCGTAGCGCGAGCCGACGACGTCGGGGACCTTGACGACGAGGTCCTGCGTGAGGTTCTGCGGCTGCAGCGTGAAGACCCAGTAGACGACGGCCGCGAGGATGCCGACGAGCACGACGATCCCGGCCCAGATCCAGAGCACGGGCGGACCGGACTGCGTCCGCATCGCCCGGTCATCGACGTCCGTGCTGAGCTGGCGCTGGGCGGCCTGCTGCGCCGCCGCGTCCGAGCCGAAGAGCGCGGCCGAGAACTCGTCCGCGCGCGGTGCGCGCAGTACCGCGAGCTCGCCCGCGACCGCGGCCGTGAGATCGGCCCGGAAGTCCGCGGCCGTCGGGTAGCGGTTCGCCGGCTCCTTCGCGAGCGCCTTGAGCACGACGGCGTCGAGCGCGGCCGAGACGGCGGGGTTGCCCGCGCTCGCGAGCGGCGGCTCAGCGTTGACGTGCTGGTAGGCGATCGCGACCGGGTTGTCGCCCGCGAACGGCGCATGGCCGGTGAGGAGCTCGTAGAGCACGACACCGGTCGAGTAGAGGTCGCTGCGGGCGTCGACCGCGACCCCGCGTGCCTGCTCGGGCGAGAAGTACTGCGCGGTGCCGACGATGCCGGTCGTCTCGGCGATCGTCGCGGCCGAGTCCGAGATCGCGCGGGCGATGCCGAAGTCCATGACCTTGACCTGCCCGCCGGGCGTCACCATGATGTTGCCGGGCTTGATGTCCCGGTGGACGATGCCCGCGCGGTGCGAGTACTCGAGCGCGGTGAGGACCTGCTCAATGATGCGCGCAGCCTCGGTCGGCGCCATGGGGCCGCGCGCGATGACGTCCCGCAGCAGCTCGCCCTCGATGTGCTCCATGATGATGAAGGGGACGAGCCGCTCCTCCCCGTCCTCGTCGGTGATGGCCTCCTCACCCGCGTCGAAGATGCGGACGATCGTCGGGTGCGTCATCTTGGCGGCGTCCTGCGCCTCCCGACGGAAGCGGACGCGGAACTGCGGGTCCTCGGCGAGCTCCGCGTGGAGCAGCTTGATGGCGACCTTGCGCCCGAGCCGCCGGTCGGTGCCGAGGTGCACCTCGGACATCCCGCCTCGACCGATCGTCTCGCCGATCTCGTACCGCCCGGCGAGCGTGCGCACGCCTTCGGCAAGGCCCTCGGTCACCAGATCTCCTCGATCGCAGGGAAAGTACCCGCCGAGTCTATCCAGCGCCGACCTGGAGGCGGCATCGGGATCCGTCGCGCGAGCCCCGCTCAGTCCTCGTCGGGTACGACGAGCTCGAGCACCGAGCTCGCGGGCGAGAGCACGCCGTTGCAGTTCGCGTAGTACGTGATCGTCGTCGTCTGCCCCGCGTCACCGAGCTGGATCGGCCGCGAGTTCACCTCGGCCCCGACCTCGTCGATGACGGGGTCGCTCCCGGTCACCTGGATCGAGAAGCCGTAGCCGGTCAGGGGGTAGTCGGCGTTGCACTCGCCGTAGGCCGGCCAGCTGATCGTCACGGTGTCGGCCGGCTCGTACGGGTGCCCGGGGTTCGGCGGCGGATCCGCCGTCAGGGGCGCGGGGCTCCCGAGCGTCGGCTGCGGCGCGACATAGGGGGCGTAGAAGCGCACCGTGATGACCTGTCCGCGAGTGACCTTGCCGTACGGCGACACGTCGTAGGCGAGCCCGCTCTGCTCGGAGCTCGGGGCGGCGGAGCCGACGACGGCGTCGAGCGCGAGCTGCTGCGCCTCGAGGAAGCCCTTCACCTCGGCCTGGGACTTGCCGATGATGTCGGCGGGGTCGAGGTTGATGGTGCTCGAGGTCGGCGTCGCGCTCGGTGGCGGCGTCCTGCTCGGGGTCTGGCTCGGCGCCGAGCTCGTCGGCGTGGTCGGCGGGGGCACCGGGTCCTCGCCGGTATTGCTCAGGATGGCGACGACGACGACGATGAGCGTCGCGACGAGCACGCCGACGATCACGAGGAGCGCCCACAGCCAGGGACTCGGGCGGGTCCGAGCGGGCGGGGCGGGCGGTGCCGCGGCGCCCCCGAGGACCTGGGTGGCGGCCGTGCCGGCCGCGGCGGGTGCCGCCGCGACCGAGTCGAGGACGCCCGTGCTGAGCACGCCGGGGACGGCGGCTGCCGCGGCGGCGACGTCGCCCCGGCGGAGGAACTGCGCGGCGCGGGCGAGGTGCGCCGCGCTCGCGGGCCGGTCCTTCGGGTTCTTCGCGATGCAGGCGAAGACGAGGTTCCGCACCGGCTCGGGGATCGAGGGCGGCAGCTCCGGCGGGATGTCGTTGATCTGCGCCATCGCGATCGCGACCTGCGACTCGCCCGTGAAGGGGCGCTTGCCGGCGAGCGCCTCGTAGGCGACGATGCCGAGCGAGTAGATGTCGGTCGCGGGCGATGCCGGCTTGCCGCTCGCCTGCTCGGGCGAGAGGTACTGCACGGTGCCCATGACCTGGCCGGTCGCGGTGAGCGGCACCTGGTCGGCGATGCGCGCGATGCCGAAGTCGGTGATCTTGACCCGGCCGTCGGGGGTGATGAGGAGGTTGCCGGGCTTGATGTCGCGGTGGACGAGCCCCGCGCTGTGGGCCGCGTGGAGCGCCGCGGCGGTCTGCGCGACGATGTCGAGCACGCGGTCGACGGGGAGGGCGCGGTCGCGCTCGATGAGGGCCGAGAGCGCCTCGCCGGGCACGAGCTCCATGACGAGGAAGGCGCTGCCCTCCTCTTCGCCGTAGTCGTAGACGTTGGCGATGCCCTCGTGGTTGACGAGGGCGGCGTGCCGGGCCTCCGCGCGGAATCGCTCGAGGAAACCGGGGTCGCCCGTGTACTCCTCCTTGAGGATCTTGATCGCGACGGTGCGCTCGATGACGAGGTCGGTCGCCTGCCACACCTCGCCCATGCCACCGATCGCGATGCGGTTGCCGAGCTGGTACCGGCCGCCGAAGGTCATGCCGTTCGTCGGTCTCATCGTGCCATCACCGCCTCGATCACTGCCTTCCCGATCGGCGCCGCCACCTCGGCGCCACTTCCCGACTGCCCCAGTCCGCCGCCGTCCTGCACGACGACCGCGACCGCGACCCGTGGGTCCTCGGCCGGGGCGAAACCGACGAACCACAGTGAGTATGGATCATCCGGGCCCTTCTCCGCCGTACCGGTCTTCCCGGCGACCGTGAGCCCGGGGATCGCCGCGTCGCTCGCCGCGCCGTTCTCGACGCTCGCGACCATCATGGCAGTGAGCGCCTGGGCCGTCGCAGGGCTGATCGGCTGGCCGAACGTCGTCGGCTCGAAGGCCTCGAGCGTCGTCTGGTCCGGGCCGATGATCGCCTCGACGAGCTTCGGCTGCATGAGCGTGCCCTGGTTCGCGATCGCGCCGGCGACCATCGCCATCTGCAGCGGCGAGGCGCGCACGTCGCTCTGGCCGAATGCGCTCAGCATCGTCTGCGGCTCGTCGAGCACGCGCGGGTAGACGCTCGGCGTCGAGGCCATCGGGACGTTGACGGATTCGTCGAAGCCGAACGCGAGGGCCTGGTCGCGGATCGTCCGGTATGTGAGCTCCCGCCCGAGCTCCGCCATCGGGATGTTGCAGGACAGCCGGATCGCATCGAAGATCGTCACCGTCTCGCCGACCCCGCAGCGCCCCCGGCTGTGGTTGTAGACGACCGCGTCGGTCTGCGGCAGCTCGAGCACCCCCGGGTTCGGCATCGTCGAGTCCGGGCTGTAGCCGTGCTCGAGCGCGGCCGAGGCGACGACGAGCTTGAAGGTCGAGCCGGGCGGGTCAAGCGCGCCGTTCATCGTGCGGTTGATGAGCGGGTCGCCCGGGTCGTCGAGGAGCTGGTTGTAGCGCTCGATGACGGCGGCGGTGTCATGCCCCGCGAGCTCGTTCGGGTCGAAGGTCGGCTTCGAGACCATCGCGAGGATGCGCCCCGTCTGCGGCTCCCACGCGAAGACCGCGCCCTCCTGGTCGCCGAGCGCATCCCAGGCGGCCTGCTGCACGGAGGCGAGGATCGTCGTCTCGACGGCTGCGCCCTGCGGCTTCTGCCCAGTGAGGACGGCCGTCACCTGGTCGAAGAACTGCCCGCCGGTCGCGCCCGTCAAGTAGCTGTTCAGCTCCGCCTCGAGCCCCGTGTTGCCCTGCCCGATCGTGAGGTAGCCGGTGACGGGGGCGTAGAGCGGGCCGTTCGCGTAGACCCGCTGGTAGGCGATGGGGCCCTCGATCGGCTCCGAGTAGGCGACGGGGCTGCCCTCGACGAGGATCGGTCCCCGGTTGACGGAGACGTTCGCGTAGAAGGTTCGGCTGTTGCGGGGGTGGTCGCGGAGGTCCTCCGTCGAGACGACCTGGATGATCGAGGTCGACACGAAGAGGCTCGCGATCATGACGAGCACGACGATGCTCGTGCGCCGGAGCTCCTTCATCATCGCCGCGCTCATCCGCCGACCACCAGCCTCGGCTGGTCGCCCGTCTCCGACTCGACGACGATGCGCGGCCCACTCCGGACCCCGTCGGACAGGCGCAGGAGGAGCGCGACGATGATCCAGTTTGCGACGAGCGAGGAGCCGCCCGCCGCGAGGAACGGGGTCGTGAGCCCCGTGAGCGGGATGACCCGGGTCACGCCGCCGACGACGACGAAGACCTGGAGGGCGATGACGAAGCCGAGGCCGACCGCGAGCAGCCGGCCGAAGTCATCCGAGCCGGCGAAGGCGATGCGGAATGCGCGGCCGACGAAGAGCAGGTACAGCGCGAGGATCGCGAAGAGCCCGACGAGACCGATCTCCTCGCCGAGCGAGGCGACGATGAAGTCGCTCTCCGCGAGGGGCGTGAGGTCGGGACGTCCGCGCCCGAGGCCGGTCCCGAACATTCCTCCCGCGGCGATCCCGAAGAGCCCCTGCACGAGCTGGAAGCTCTGATCGTCCATGTAGGCGGGGTTGAAGGCGTCGAGCCAGCCGTCGACGCGACGCTGTACGTAGGAGAGCGCGCTTGTCGCGACGACGGCGCCGACCGCGAACATGCCGAGCCCGATGACGATCCAGCTGGCCCGACCCGTCGCGACGTAGAGCATGACGAGGAAGAGGCCGAAGTAGAGCAGCGCGGTGCCGAGGTCCCGCTGCACGACGAGGACGAGCATCGATGCAGCGAAGACGATGATGAGCGGGCCGAAGTCGCGCGCCCGCGGTAGCCGCATCCCGAGGAACCGGCGGCCGACCATCGACAGCGAGTCCCGCGCGGTGACGAGGTAGCCGGCGAAGAACACCGCGAGCGCGACCTTCGCGAACTCGCCCGGCTGGAAGCTCGCGACCCCGAGGTCGACCCAGATCCGGGCGCCGTTCGCCTCGAGACCGATGCCCGGGAGCATCGGCAGGACGAGCAGCACGATGCCGACGAGCATGGCGAGGTAGCGGTAGCGCTGGAGCACGCGATGATTCCGGATGATGAGGAGCGTCGCGATCGCGCCGATGATCGCGATCGCCGTCCACACGATCTGCCGGGTCGAGTACGCCTCCCACCCGACGCGCTCCCAGATGAGGTCGATCCGGTAGATCTCGGCCATGCCGATCCCGCCGAGGAGCGTCGCGATCGGCACGACGAAGGGGTCCGCCTCCGGCGCGGTGACCCGGAGCACGACGTGGAGGGCGAGGATGAGGACGAGGAGGCCGCCGAGCTCGAGGAACGTGCTGCCGCTCGGCTCGCCGCCGGTCCCGGCATCGACGAGGAGGAAGGCGCCCGCGACGAGGATGACCGCGATCGCGAGGAGTCCGAGCTCGATGTTGCGCAGCCGCGCCGGGCGCCGGAGCTTCACGACGATCGCCCCGGTCATCGCGCTCACGCCCTCACCGCCGCGCGGCATCGCTCAGCTCCTGGAGAATCTCGTCGGCGCGCTGCAGGCTGTCGGCGCTGATCGTCGCGATCACGGCGTCCTGCCGGTACTGCGGCAGGTCCTCGACGCTGATGTCGGTCTGCGAGACGAGGTGCGAGAGCCGGATGGGCCCGAGGTCCTGCTGGATGCCCTGGAAGAGCGCGACCTTCCCGAGGTGTTCGCCGACGTAGTAGAGGGACTGCGTGTAGTTGTAGCCGCCGACGAGGCCGACGACGACCGCGATGACCCCGATCGCGATCGCGACGATCGCCGTCGCGCGGCGGCGCCGGAGCCGTTTTCGGTCCTCGATGATGAGCGCCGCGAGGTACTCGTCCGTCTCGGGCTCGAAGTGCGACTCGGGGACGGGTGCGGTCTGGAATGGGGCCCGGAGGAGCGCCGGCAGTCCCTTCGCGCGGCGCGGCGCGGGCGGGCTGAACTGCAGCGGCTCGGCCGCGGAGCCGACGACCTGCGTCTCGCTGACGGGGGTGAGGTCCTCGCCGACGTCGAGGAGGACGACCGTCACGTTGTCCGGCGCGCCCGCGTCGTAGCTCGCCTTGAGGAGCGCCGCCGTCGTCGACTCGGTGGGGAGGCGGTCGTTCATGATCGACAGGATCGTGTCGGCCTCGACGTAGCTCGACAGGCCGTCCGAGCACAGCAGCCAGCGGTCGCCCGGCCGCGTGTCGAAGATCATGGTGTCGATCTCCGGCACCGCATCGACATCGCCGAGGACCCGCATGAGGACCGAGCGCTTCGGGTGGTGGAGAGCCTCGTCCGCCGTGATGCGGCCCGTTTCGACGAGTCGCTGCACGAAGGTGTGGTCGCTCGTCAGCTGCGTGAGGAGGCCGTCCCGCAGCCGGTAGATGCGGGAGTCCCCGATGTGCGCGACGACGACGGAGCGCCCGATGAGCGCGATGCCCGAGACGGTCGTGCCCATCCCGGTGAGCTCGGGGTGCTCGGCGACGAGGTCGGCGAGCTGGTCGCTCGCGGTGAGCAGCCCATTCTGCAGCGCCTGCTCGGCCTCCGACGGGGTCGAGTACTCGTCGTCGATCGTCACGAGGTGCTGGATGACGGCCGCCGAGGCGACGTCGCCCCCCGCGTGCCCTCCCATGCCGTCGGCGACGACGAAGAGCCGGTGGCCCGCGTACGCGCTGTCCTGGTTGTTGCTCCGGGTCAGCCCGACATCGGAGACGGCGTGCGCCCTCGTCGACGACATCCGCTCACCGCCGGAGTTCGAAGGTCGTCGCGCCGATCGTCACGGGCGTGTGGAGCGGCACGTACGTCGGGCCGTGGACGCGGGCGCCGTCGAGGAAGGTGCCGTTCGTCGAGTCGAGGTCCTGGATCATCCAGCCGTCCGGCCAGCGCAGGAGCCTCGCGTGGTGGCTCGAGGTGTAGTCGTCCCGGATGATGAAGCCGGCGTCGCTCGAGCGGCCGATCGTGAGCTGCTCGGAGGGCAGATCGATCTCGAGGCCCTCCTTCGGGCCGCCCGTGATGACGAGGCGACCGGCCTGCCGTGAGTCGCGGTTCGCCTTCGGCTGGGGCGGTCGGGGGCCTGGGGCCTCGCCGTCGTAAGCGCCCCCCGGGAGCGTCGGGGCGGTCGCGGCGGCACCGGGGGCGGGGCTCGTGGCCTGTGAGGCGAGCTGGCGCTCGCGGGCCTGCGCGACGAGCTTGCGGACCGGCTGGCCGAAGAGGTCGCTGCGGAGCGCGTACACGACGATGAAGATGAAGACCCACATGAGCGCGAGGAAGCCGAACTTCAGCACCATGTAGGTCAGCTCGCTCATCGACTCCCCCCCGCGGCGGCCTGCGCGAGCAGGCGGAAGACGATCCTCGTCCGGCCGATCTCGATGACCGAGTCCGGGTCGAGCAGCGCCTGGCTGAGCGCCCTGCCGTCGAGCTTCGAGCCGTTCGTCGACCCGAGGTCGTTCGCCTGGGCGCGCTTGCCGTCCCAGAGGATCTCGACGTGCCGACGGGAGATGCCGCTGTCGTCGACCGTGATGTCAGCCTCCGAGCCGCGGCCGATGACGGTCCGCGCCTGGCGGATCTGGTGCCGCGCGCCGTTGATCTCGAGCACGGGCGTCCACACGACCGCCCCCTGTACGTTCGCGGAGCGGACGTCGACCATGCCCTGCGCGATCGTCTCGTCGGCGACGATCGTGATGGCGATGCCGCCGGCGAAGGTGTAGTGCTGCTGGATCGCGTGCCGCTGCAGGAGCTCGGTGAGCTCGGTGATGAGCTGCTCGCCGAGGGCCGTGAGCCGCTCGTGGTCGGCGGGCGAGACGCGGACCGTGAACTCGTTCGGCACGAGGATCCGGTCGCGCGAGACGATCGCGGCCCGGGTGTCGAGCTCGCGCCGCAGCGCGGCGGCGACCTCGACCGGCTGGAGTCCCGACTTGAACGTCCGGGCGAAGGCGCCGTTGACGACGCGCTCGAGCCCGCGTTCGAAGCTGTCGAGGAGTCCCATGCCGTCCTTGAGGGTCGGGGTGCGGGCGGATGCCCGGCGTCATGGTAGCCGCTTCGCCTTCGCGGCCACCGGAGGCGTGCCCGGCATCGCCTGGAAGCGGGCGTTCGCCGGATGCTAGGCTGTTGCGTCCCCAGGGCCGCGAGGCGCGGGGTGCACGCGCAAGTGGCGAAATGGCAGACGCGCACGGTTCAGGTCCGTGTGCCCGAGAGGGCGTGTGGGTTCAAGTCCCACCTTGCGCACCGAGGTCGCTTCTACGATGTCCTCGTGGAACTCGCACTGCTCGGCGCCGCCGCGGTGGTGCTCGTCGTCGCGGCCGCGGGCTTCTCGCGCAAGCTCGGGGTCGCGAGCCCGCTCATCCTCGTCGCGGTCGGCGCGGGCATGAGTTATCTACCGGGGGCGCCGGAGATCCCGATCGAGCCGGAGTGGATCCTCATCCTCGTCCTCCCGCCGCTCCTCTACTCGGCCGCCGTCAACGTCCCCCTCATGGACTTCCGGCGGAACATGACGCCGATCGTCGGGCTCGGCGTCCTCGCGGTCATCATCAGCGCCTTCGCGATCGGCTTCCTCCTCTTCGTCCTCACCCCCGACCTCGACTTCGCGGCGGCGCTCGCGCTCGGCGCCGTCGTGAGCCCGACCGACGCCGTCGCCGCGACCTCGATCGCGAAACGGCTCGGGCTGCCGCACCGGCTCGTCACGGTGCTCGAGGGCGAGAGCCTCATCAACGACGCCTCGGCGCTCGTCCTCCTCAAGACCGCGATCGCCGCGATCGGCGGCACCGTCAGCCTCGGCGGGGCGATCGGGCAGTTCGGTCTCGCGGTCGTCGTCGGCGTCGCGGTCGGCCTCGTCCTGGGGGCCGCGAGCGTCTGGGTGCGGGCGCGCTTCACCGACGACCTGCTCGGGACGGCGCTGTCCTTCATCGTCCCGTTCCTCGCGTACATCGGCGCGGAGCGCTTCGGCGGCTCGGGCGTCATCGGCGTCGTCGTCGCGGGGCTCCTCATCGGGCACCAGAGTGCGAGGCGCTTCAGCGCGCGGACGCGGGTCAGCGAGCGCATGAACTGGCGGACGATCCAGTTCGTCCTCGAGAACGGCGTCTTCCTCCTCATGGGCTACCAGCTGCACGTGTACGTCGCCGACGTCCACGAGCAGTACGGCAACGACGGGCTCATCTGGACCTTCGGGGTCGGCCTGCTCCTTGTCATCGCGCTCATCGTCGTGCGCGCGATCTTCGTCGCGCCCATGCTCGGCTGGATGCGTCTCCAGGACCGTCGTCGGCTCGCCGCCGGGGAGCGAATGCGCGAGGCGGAGGACGCGATCCGCGAGCGGGCGCGGGGGAGCCGGGGCGAGGAGCGCATCGACCGGATGCTCCGCCGCCGGGGCGCCGACCTCGAGTTCCTCCGCCGCGAGGGCCTCGGCTGGCGCGGCGGCACCGTCCTCGCCTCGGCAGGAATGCGCGGCGTCGTCACCGTCGCGGCCGCCCAGGCGCTCCCGGCGAGCGTCCCCTTCCGCTCCGAGCTCATCCTCATGGCCTTCGTCGTCGCGGTCGTGACGCTCGCGGTCGGCGGGCTCACGCTCCCGGTCATCATTCGCGCGCTCGGGCTGCGGCCCGCCGACGAGGAGGCGCTCGCGGCTGAGCGTACCGAGCTCCTCGACGAGCTCATGGGGGTCACGCTCGAGGCGCTCCGCAATCCGGCGCTCGGCGAGGACGACGAGCACATCGAGGAGGCAGTCCTCGAGATTGTGCGCCGGGAGAATGCGGAGCTCGGCCGTAGCGTCCAGGAGCGCTTCGCGGCGGTGGGGGATCCCGAGCACGAGCAGTTGAGGCGGCTGCGCGCATTCGTCCTCGAGGCGCAGCGCGGCGCGCTGCTCGACGCGCGCTCGTCCGGTGCGTACAGCTCGGCGACGATCAACGCGATCCAGGCGGTCCTCGATCAGGCGGAGATGCGCATCACGCGAGGTGACACGCACTGAGGCCGCCCGCTACCGGACGCCGCGCATGAGCCGCCGGATCGGTCGGGCGACGAGGAGCGTGACGATCCCGAGCCCGATCGCGGCGACGCCGATCGTGAGGAAGTAGGGCGCCTCCGTCTCGGCGTCGTAGCGCTGCGCGATCGAGCCGGAGAGCGCGCTGCCGACCGCGATCGACAGGAAGTAGAGCGCGAACATCTGGCTCGTGAATGCGGCGGGCGAGAGCTTCGTCGTGAGCGAGAGCCCCGTCGGGCTGAAGAGCAGCTCGCCGATCGTCCACACGAGGATGATGAGCGCGATCCCCCACAGCGGCGTGCCGTGCGGCCCGGTCCCGGTGAAGGGGAGGAAGAGCAGGTAGCCAAGGCCGACCGCGGTGACGCCGACGCCCCACTTCGTCAGGGTCGTCGGCTGCCGGTCGCCGAGCCGCGTCCAGAGGGCGGCGACGACGCCGGAGAGCACGATGATGAAGACGGGGTTGATCGACTGGACCCAGGCGGCGGGCATCCGCCACCCGAAGAGGTCGAGGTCGACGCGCTCGTTGCCGTAGACGGCCGCGAGGGTGAAGGTCAGCGTGTAGACCGCCCAGAAGCCGACGTTGATGAGGAAGAGCGGGACGAAGGCCCAGACTCGGGAGCGCTCGACGGGGGTGACGCGCCGGCTCGAGAGGATGACGGCGAAGAGCGCGATCGCGGCGAGCGCCGAGACGAGGGTGATCGTCTCGGGCAGCTCGTCGAGGTCGAGGACGCCGCGGAGGACGAGGAGGACCACGAGGACGACGACGCCGAGCGCGATCGCGGCGTAGGCGAGCAGCGTGCCGCGGGCGACCGGGTTCGGCACCTCCCGCGCGATCGGCGGCAGCCCGCGCCGGCCGAGGGAGTACTGGATGAGCCCGAGGGTCATGCCGACGGCCGCCGCAGCGAAGCCGATGTGGAAGCCGAACGAGGTCTGCAGCCAGCCGGTCAGGAGCGGGCCGAGGAAGCCGCCGAGGTTGACCCCGAGGTAGTAGATCGCGAATCCGGCGTCGCGGCGCGGGTCCTCGGCGGCGTAGAGCTTGCCGACGATCGCGGAGGCGTTCGACTTGACGCCGCCCGAGCCGAGGGCGATGAGGGCGAGGCCGACGCCGAGCCCGAGTCCGGCCGGCAGGATCGCGAGCGCGAGGTGGCCGAGGACGACGACGATCGCGGAGTAGAAGAGGGTGCGCTCGGCGCCGAGCACGCGGTCCGAGATCCAGGCGGCGACGATCGTCGAGAGGTACACGGAGCCCGCGTAGGCGCCCATGATCCCGACGGCGGTCGTCTGCGGGATCCCCAGGCCCCCCTGCGTGACCTGGTAGTACATGTAGTAGAGCAGGATCGCCTGCATGCCGTAGTAGCTGAAGCGCTCCCAGGTCTCGACCCCGAAGATGTGGACGAGGGGCCAGGGCTGGCCGAAGAAGCGGCGCTCGGTGCGGTCGGTGCTCGGCGCGGTCACGGCGCCATCTTGGCAGCCGATGTCGCGCATTCGGGGGATTCTGCCCATCCCCCGGATGGACGTGGCGTCCAGGAAGCATCCAGGAAAGCCACAGCAAAGCCGCAGGGAAAATCCGCGACGAGGAATGCGCGCAACTCCATACTGAAACCATGATCACGACACGCACCAAGGCCGCATTCGCCGGCATCGCCCTCATCGCCGCCGCCAGCCTCGCCGGCTGCGCGGGCGGAGGCCCCATCGGCGGCGACGTCCTCCCCCCGGTCATGAAGACCGCGAACGAGCTCCAGGGCGCCACCGTCGAGCTCCCCATGAACCAGGTCCTCTCGATCGACACCGGCTCGCTCGCGACCGACAGCTACACCGCGAAGATCGCCGACCCCTCGATCGTCGAGTTCACGCAGGGCACGCAGGGCGCCACCTCGAGCGACCTCACGACGAACCCCGGCTTCAAGCCCCTCAAGGAGGGGACGACCGAGGTGACGATGACGAATGCGCAGGGCGGCATCCAGCCCCTGACCTTCACGATCGAGGTCGTCGCCAAGTAGTCGCGTGAGGCCCGGCCGGATCAGAAGAGCCGGTCCGGCCGGTCCTCCGCCCCCTTCATCGCCTCGTAGTCGAGGACGAGACAGCGGATCCCGCGGTCCTCGGCGAGTGTGCGGGCCTGCGGCTTGATCTCCTGCGCGGCGAAGACGCCCCCGACCGGGGCGAGCCGCGGGTCGCGACCCAGCAGCTCGAGATACCGGGTCAGCTGCTCGACGCCGTCGATGTCGCCGCGACGCTTGACCTCGACCGCGATGGTGCGGCCCTCGGAATCCGTCGCGAGCAGGTCGACGGGCCCGATCGCCGTCATGTACTCCCGGCGGATGAGCCGCGTGCCCTCGCCGAGGAGCTCGACCTGCTCCGCGAGGAGGCGCTGCAGGTCCGCCTCGACCCCGTCCTTGATGAGGCCCGGGTCGACGCCGAGCTCGTGCGAGCTGTCGTGGAGCACCTCGTGGATCGAGATGACGAGAAGGTCCGCCGTCTTCGCCTGGCTCACCCGCCACACCTCCTGCACCCCCGCGGCGAGCTGCTCCTCGTCGGGCTCGATGAGCGAGAGCGTCGCCGGCGGGCTCATCCAGTTGAGCGGCTTGTAGCTCAGCGCGTCGCTGTGGACGAGGACCGAACCATCGGCCTTGAGCAGCAGCAGCCGGGTCGCGAGCGGCAGGTGGGCGCTCAGTCGTCCCGCGTAGTCGACGGAGCAGCGAGCGATGACGAGGCGCACCGGACCACGGTACCCGGGCGCGCGGTAGTGTCGTCCGTCCACGTCGGTATGGCCGGAGCCGGTCGTCTCACCAATGCCCGATCTCCGCGGGTCTCACCGCCTGAACCGCACACTGTGGCTCGTAGCTATGGTGTCGAGATGCGTGTTGGTGTCCACATTGATGCGTTCAATCTCTACTACGGCGGGAGAGCACTCTGCGGGCGCGGCGCCGCGGGCTGGCGCTGGCTCGATGTCCGCGCTTTGGTGACTCCGTATGTCGGCTGGAGCGGCGCGTCGGTGGAGAAGGTCGTCTACTGCACTGCGCGGGTGAACGATCCCGACCACCCGCAAGGAGCGATCGACCAAGCGGTCTACATCGACGCGCTCCTCGAAGCTGGTTCGATTACCGAACTCGTCGAGGGGAGGTACGTGCACCGGGCCTCGGAAGCACCGCTCGCAGTGTCTCCAGGACCGGTGGCGACGAAGTATGCCGCCACCGGACGGGAACACTTCGACGCGGCGCTGCCGCTCCGTCACACCACCGACCGGCACAGCGGTCGGCCAATGATTCTCGCAACTGTCCAGCGGAGCGAGGAGAAGGGGTTCGACGTCAATGTCGCGGCGACACTGCTCCGGGATGTTCTCGGAGGGAATGTGGAGGCCGCGGTCGTGGTGTCCAACGATTCCGATCTCGCCATGCCACTCGAGCTGGCTCGACGCAAAGTGCCGGTCGGCTTGATCAATCCGTCCTCCAACTACCTGGCGGGCGCCCTCAGAGGCAGGGCGTCGGACGGTGCCGGACGTCATTGGTGGAAGCAGCTGACTGCCGCGGAGTTCGTCGCGCATCAGTTGCCAGATCCCGTTGGCCGCTGGCGCAAGCCGAACGGGTGGTGATCGCGGCTCAGCGCAAGAACTCGACCAGTTCCCGGTGCCGTGACCTATACTCGTCGTACCCACCCGCCCCTCCACTGGAGGGCGGGTTTTTCTCTTGCGGTGGTCGAGGCAGCGGCCGACGGCGAATCGCGGAGAATCGACCAGCCCCACGGCTGTCCGGACTGACAGACTCGTGGCATGCGCGCGGACCGGACGCTCCTCCTCATTGACCTCCAGCTCGACTACTTCCCGGGCGGACGGCATGAGCTGCCCGGTGCCGAGGCGGCGGTCGCGAACGCCGCGCGACTCCTCGCCGCGGCTCGCGAGGCGGGCGCGCCGATCGTCCACGTCCAGCACCTCGCGACCTCGCCGAGTGCGACGTTCTTCATCCCGGGGACCGAGGGCATCGAGTTCCACCCCGCGGTGCGGCCGGCCGTCGGCGAGACCGTCATCGTCAAGCACCGCCCGAACGCCTTCCTCGGCACCGAGCTCGCGGCGCACCTCGGCGAGGGCCGTGCGGTCACCGTCGTCGGGATGATGACGAGCATGTGCGTCGACGCGACCGTACGGGCCGCGGCCGACCTCGGACACACCGTCTCGGTCGCCGCCGACGCCTGCGCCGCGCCGGAGCTCGAGCTGCGGGGGAGGCGAGTCGGGGCGGCCGACGTACACACCGCATTCCTCGCGGCCCTCGACGGGACCTATGCCGAGGTCCGCACGACCGCGGAGCTGCTCGCCGAGGCATAGCCCGCGTGGAGCCCGGGCACCCAGCCGCGCCCTCCTAGGCTGGCGGGATGAATGATGTGCTCACCTCCGGCATCGACCTCGCCGAGCTCGACCCCGCGGTGCGCCCGCAGGACGACCTCTTCCGCCACGTCAACGGACGGTGGATCGAGCGCACGCAGCTCCCGGACGACAAGGCGCGGTACGGGTCGTTCCACGTCCTCCACGAGGAGGCCGAGGCGGCGATCAAGGCGATCATCATCGAGTCGCAGAAGGCCGAGCCCGGCACCGACGCGCGGAAGGCCGGCGACCTCTACGCCTCCTTCATGGCCGAGGAGGCCATCGAGGCCCGCGGCGCCGAGCCGCTGCAGCCGCTCCTCGCCGAGGTCGACGCGGTCGACACGATCGAGACGCTCGGCGCCACGATCGGCCGGCTCGAGCGCGGCGGCGCCCCCGGCATCCTCCGCTCGTACATCGACAACGACCCAGGCGACCCCGAGCGCTACATCATCACCGCCATGCAGGGCGGACTCGGGATGCCCGACGAGTCGTACTACCGCGAGGAGAAGTTCACCGAGGTGCGCAGCGCATACCGCGCATTCATCGAGCGCCTCCTCGCCCTCGCCGGACTCGACGACGCCGCGGCCCGCGCCGACCGCGTCGTCGCCCTCGAGCACGAGATCGCCGCACACCACTGGGACAACGTCGCCACCCGCGACGCGCAGAAGACGTACAACCTGCGGACCTGGGCCGAGCTCCTCGAGCTCGCCCCCGGCTTCCCGCTCGAGGCCTGGCGCGACGGGCTCGGACTCACCACCGAGCATGTCGCCGAGCTCGTCATCGCGCAGCCGAGCTTCCTGAGCGGCGCGGCCGGCCTCCTCACGGAGGACCGGCTCGACGCGTGGCGGGACTGGCTGCGCTTCGGCATCGTGCGGGCGAACGCGCACCTGCTGTCGAGCGACTTCGTCGAGGCGAACTTCGACTTCTACGGCCGCACCCTCACCGGGACCCCCCAGATCCGGGAGCGCTGGAAGCGCGGGGTAAGCCTCGTCGAGGCCGCGCTCGGGGAGGCCGTCGGCCGCGTGTACGTCGAGCGGCACTTCCCACCGGCGGCGAAGACCGCGATGGACGAGCTCGTCGCCGACCTCATCGAGGCGTACCGGCGCTCGATCACGGGACTCGAGTGGATGGGCGAGGCGACCCGGCGCCGCGCGCTCGACAAGCTCGACCGGTTCACCCCGAAGATCGGGTACCCCGTCAAGTGGCGGGACTACTCGGCACTCACGATCGTCCCCGACGACCTCATCGCCAACGCGGCGGCGATCGCCGAGTTCGAGCTCGCGCGGGAGCTCGACAAGCTCGGCAAGCCCATCGATCGTGACGAGTGGTTCATGACCCCGCAGACGGTCAACGCCTACTACAACCCGGGGTTCAATGAGATCGTCTTCCCCGCCGCGATCCTCCAGCCGCCGTTCTTCTCGCCCGAACGCGACGCCGCCGCGAACTACGGGGCGATCGGCGCCGTGATTGGCCACGAGATCGGGCATGGCTTCGACGACCAGGGCTCGCGCTTCGACGGCGACGGGCGGCTCACCGACTGGTGGACAGAGGAGGACCGAGCCGCCTTCGAGGCGCGCACCGCCGCGCTCATCGCGCAGTACGACGCCCTCGTGCCGGCCCAGCTCGGCGCCGACCCCGAGCATCACGTCAACGGCGCGCTCACGATCGGCGAGAACATCGGCGACCTCGGCGGCCTCAGCATCGCCTGGAAGGCATATGCGATTCACCTCGAGCGGCACGGACTGACGCCGGAGACCGCGCCCGTCATCGACGGGCTCACCGCCGCGCAGCGATTCTTCCTCTCCTGGGCGCAGGCCTGGCAGCAGAAGGGGCGCGACGAGGAGGTCGTCCGGTTGCTCGCGATCGACCCGCACTCCCCCAATGAGTTCCGCTGCAACCAGATCGTCCGGAACATCGAGGCGTACTATGCCGCATTCGGGCTCGACGAGTCCGATGCGCTGTGGCTCCCCGAGTCGGAGCGGGTGACGATCTGGTGACCGTATGCCCGTGACGGCATACAGTCCGAGGGGCTAGGCTCGCACACGAGGGCATGGCCGATCCATCTGGAGGACGCATGAAGGGCAAGCTGATCATCCTCGCGCTCGGAGTCGGCGTCGGCTTCCTGCTCGGCTCCCGCGCTGGCCGGGGACCCTACGAGCGGTTCTCGAAGGCGACCAAGCAGTTCTGGGAGGACCCGAGGGTCCAGAAGCAGGTCGACCGCTCCGTCGCGTTCGCGAACGACAAGCTCGAGGACCTCGCCGAGATCGTGACGACCGGGACGAAGAACGTCGTGCACCGGATGACGGCGCCGAAGCCGGCGACGAAGCCCGTGGCGCGCCGCTCGACGAGGAAGCAGGCGAGCGACGGTGCCTGAAGCAGGCGACACGACGTCGATCGGACGGAAGTCCTTCGGCGAGCTCATCGCCGACATCCCGCGACTGCTCGCCGAGCTCGTCCGCGCCGAGCTCGAGGCGCTCAAGCAGGAGCTGACCCGGGCGGCCGTCCGAGCCGGCATCGGGGTCGGCCTGCTCGCGGGCGCCCTGCTCCTCGTCGCGCTCGCGCTCGTCGCGCTCGTCGTCGCCGCGATCGCCGCGCTCAGCCTCGTCCTCCCCGTCTGGGCCGCCGCGCTCATCGTCGCCGGCGGGCTCATCCTCATCGCCGCGCTCCTCGGGCTCCTCGGCGTCCTCCGCCTCCGCAGCGCCGGCCCCGACCTCGAGGCGCGCCGCGCGTCGATCGCCGAGGACCTCCGCGCGATCCGGGGCGAGGCCCCGCGGGCGACGCCGGAAGGGGAGCGCAATGCCTGAGCAGGCGACGGTGCCGCCGCGCGGAGTGGACGAGGTCCGCGAGGAGCTCGCGGCGACACTCGACGCGGTCGGCGACAAGCTCAACGTCCGCAAGCAGCTCGCCGCGATGCCCGACCGGGTCAAGGCGTCCTGGCGGCGCAACCCGGTGCCGTGGATCATCGGCGGGGGCGTCGCGGCCCTCGTCGTCGCGGGCGCGGTCGCCTGGGCCTTCCTCTCCGACGACTGAGCGGCGCGCTCAGCCGAAGAGCATGGCCGCCTCGGCGTAGCGGTGCTCCGGCACCGCGTTGAGCCGGCCGACCGCCTCCGCGATCGGCACCGAGACGATCTCCGTGCCGCGCAGCGCCACCATCCGGCCGTAGTCCCCCGCCATCGCCGCATCGATCGCCGCGAGGCCGAACCGCGTCGCGAGCACACGGTCGTAGGCGCTCGGGGTCCCGCCGCGCTGGATGTGGCCGAGGATCGTGCAGCGCGCCTCGATGCCGGTGCGCGCCTCGATCTCGCGCGTCACGATCTCCCCGATCCCGCCGAGCCGCGGCCGGCCGAAGGCGTCGTCGCCGCGCTCGGAATACGCCCGGTCGCCGCCCTCCGGCACGAAGCCCTCTGAGACGACGACGAGCGGCGCCCGGCCGCGGCCCCGCGCCGACTCGACCCACTCGGCGAGCTGCGCCCAGCTCGTGCGCTGCTCCGGGATGAGGATCGCGTGCGCCCCGGCCGCCATCCCCGAGTGGAGGGCGATCCAGCCGACGTGGCGACCCATGACCTCGGCGACCATGGCGCGGCCGTGCGAGTCGCCCGTCGTGCGGAGCCGGTCGAAGGCCTCCGTCGCGATCCCGACGGCGGTGTCGAAGCCGAAGGTCGTGTCCGTCATCGACAGGTCGTTGTCGATCGTCTTCGGCACCCCGATGACGTTGACGCCGAGCGCGGCGAGCTCGGCCGCACCGGCGAGCGTCCCCTCCCCGCCGATCGCGATGAGCGCGTCGATGCGGTGCCGGGCGAGCGAGGCGAGCGCGCGAGACCCCGTCGGGTCGCCGTCGAGGACGTTCGTCCGCGAAGTGCCGAGGATCGTCCCGCCGAGCTTCGCGATGCCCTGGACGTCGCGCCGCCGCAGCGTCATCGCCTCGCCGTCGACGACGCCCCGCCAGCCGTCGCGGAAGCCGACGACCCGCTCCCCGTAGACCCGGTCCGCCTTGAAGACGACCGCACGGATGACGGCGTTGAGCCCCGGACAGTCGCCGCCGCTCGTCAGGATGCCGATCGCCACTGACTCGCTCCGCGCATTCCTGTCAGGCGTTCGCCTGGATGAACCGGCGCAGCAGCGGGCCCAGCTCGTCCCACTCGGTGCCGACCGTGTAGACGGAGGTGAGGTGGTTCTGCCCGTAGAGCCGGTGCAGCGGGGGGAACTCACCGCGCCGCGCCTGCCACGCCGACACGAGCTGCGCCGCCTGCGCCTGGAACTCCGGCTCGTCGAACTCGCTCACCGTGACGAGCAGCGGGAGATCGAGCTCGACGAGCTCGTCGAGGGTCGAGAGCCCCGCCCAGCCGGCCTCGTCCTCGCCCCAGTAGACCCGGTAGAGGCCCTTCGCCGCGGCGGCGCTCGTGTCGTAGAGGCCGCTCACGAGCACGGCCCCGCGCAGCGCGCGACCGTGCGCCCCGAATCCGCCGCGCCCCACGACGTAGTCGGCGACGTGCATCGCGCCGGCCGACTGCCCGCTGAGGAAGATCCGCGACGGGTCGCCGCCGTACTCGGCGATGTGCTCGACGATCCACTCGATCGCCGCGGCGATGTCCTCCGCACCCGAGGGGTAGGAATGCGCGGGCGCGAGTCGGTAGTTCATCGCGACGGCGACCCAGCCCTGCTGCACCGCCCAGGTCCCGAGGTTGCGGAAGAAGGGCGTGTCCGGGTTCGACTTCGCCCCCATCGTGAAGCCGCCGCCGTGGACGTAGACGAGCACGGGGCGGTCGGTGCCCGGCTCCCCCGCGGCCGAGTACACGTCGAGGACGTGGCGCTCGTGCGACCCGTAGGCGAGGTCGGCGGCGACCTCGACGCCCTCCCCGAGTGAGGCGTCGACGAACGGCGCCGTGAGCTCGATCGAGCCGGCCACCATCTCGGGGACGATGGCGAGGCCGAGGCCGAGAAGCGCCTCGCGGCGCTCGCGGAGGGTCTGTGCGGTCATGTCGGTGCCCATCGATCGCGAATCTACCAGCCCGGCGAGCAGGTCTGAGACGGCAGTGCGCGATGTGCCACGATCGCGAATCGAACCACGTCGTCCGCCGCACAAAGCGCGAGGGAACCTTGGGCACTGACGCCAAGTCGCGGCGCGAGGGGCTCGGCTAGTCTGCCGCGCGTGCCCGGAAGCGCCATGGTGGAGGGAGCGGACCTGCGAATGCGTGAATCGACTGAGATCGCTGTGATCGGTGCCGGTATCGCGGGCCTTGCGACCGCGGTTGCCCTGCAGCGAGTCGGCGTCCCCGTTCGGGTCTACGAGCAGGCTCGAGCTCTCGGCGAGGTCGGAGCGGGGGTCGCGCTGTCTCGGAACTCGGTCGCGTTCTTCGAAGATCACGGACTCGGCGAGCCATTCCACGAGCTCGGCTCGACCGTCGAGCGCGGCATGGTCACGTACCGTGCCGACGGCAGTCTGATCCATGCGCCCGGTTACAGCGGTGGGCGTAGCCAACACCGTGCTGACCTGATCGAGATCCTCCGGCGGGGGCTACGGCCGGGCACCGTCGAACTCGGCGCGAAGCTCCTGTCGATCGACCAGGACGAGGACGGCGTCACCCTTGTCTTCGCGGATGGAGGTCGACGCCGTGCGCTCGCGGCGATCGGCGCGGACGGTATCCACTCGGCGAGCCGCGCCGCGGTCGTCGAGGCGGGGCCACCGACCTTCAGCGGCATGATGGCGTATCGCGGACTCGTCCCCGCCGATCGGCTTTCCGGTTGGCCACTCGACGAGGCGCGACTCTTCATCGGGCGGGACCGACACTTCCTCGTCTTCCCGGTGCGTCGGTCGACGCTCCTCAATTTCGTCGGCTTCGTCCCGGCCGATGAGGAAGTCCGCGAGTCCTGGTCGGCCGAGGGCGACGTCTCGGCGCTTGCGGTGGAGTTCGCGGCCTGGGGCCCCGAGGTGCGGGACTTCATCGCGAGGATCGAGCACACCTGGCGCTGGGGGCTCTACGACCGGGAACCGCTCGACGCCTGGGCCGATGGCCGCGTCGCGCTCGTCGGAGATGCGGCCCACGCGATGCTCCCGCACGCTGCTCAGGGAGCCAATCAGTCGTTCGAGGACGCGCTCGCACTCGCGACGCTCCTCGAGGGGCGACCTCTCGAGCAACTTCGCTCCGCGCTGCGCGAGTACGACCTCGCGCGCCGTGCCCGGGGGAGCTACGTCCAGCTCTACGCGCGGCGCCTTGGCCTCATCTGGGACGGTCACGACGCGCAGCTCGCCGGACGGACCGATCTCGCCGAGCGAGCCGATGTCGACCGGTGGATCCACGGTCACGACGTCCGTGCGACGGCGCGACGTGCCCGAGAGACAGGCGAGCGCGTCGACCTCCCGAATGGCGCCCCGGTCTGAGAGAGGATCCGCATGGTCAGGATGATTGCCGCAGTCGCGGTGAGAAAAGGGACGGAGTTCGAGCTCCGGGATGTCGAACTCGACGAGCCGCGGGCCGACGAGATCCTGGTCCGAGTCCTCGCGGCTGGGATCTGCCACACCGATCTGAATGCACTAAGCGGTCGCCTCCCGCTCGAACTGCCGATGATCCTTGGTCACGAGGGGGCCGGGGAGGTCGTTCGGGTCGGTGAGCACGTGACCGCGGTGCGGGCGGGTGACAAGGTGGTGATCCTGCCGGACAGCTGCGGCCAATGCGAGGAGTGCCGCCAAGGCCGCACCCCGTACTGCGTGCACTCGGGACGACTCGTCTTCGGCGGTGTGCGAATGGATGGATCGACGAAGGCGACGATGGGTGGCGAACCCGTGCGCGCCGGGTTCTTCGGCCAATCGTCATTCGCGCAGTACTCGCTCGTCACCGAGCGGAACATCATCAGGGTCGCCCCCGACGCGCCGCTTGAGCATTACGCCGCCCTGACGTGCGGGACTAGCGCCGGCGCCGGCGCGGTGCTGAACACGCTTAAGCCGGAGCCCCATCACTCGATCGCGATCTTCGGCGTCGGCACAGTCGGGTTGACGGCGGTTGCGGCCGCGGCGGCGCGCGGCGCGCGCAACATCATCGCGCTCGATATCCACGCGTCCCGGCTGGCGATGGCCCTGGAATTCGGGGCGACGCATGTCGTCGACCTCTCGGGCGACGTGGATGCGGTGACGGCCATCGATGCGATCACGGAGGGCGGCGTCGACCGCGCGTTCGACTCGACCGGGGTCAAGGACGTCATCCTGCAGGCGATCTATGCGCTCCGGGCGCACGGTGTCTTCGGATACGTCACCGGCACGGGCGGCGTTCCCCTCGACCTCGATCTCGGGCGGATCCTGAGCCGGGGCATCACCATTCGCGGGATCATGGGCGGAGACGGCACCGCTGGGATCTTTCACCGCGAGCTCATCGACCTCTTCGAACGCGGGTTGCTGCCAGTCGACCGACTCGTCCGCACGTATCGGCTCGACCAGATCAACGAGGCGGTCGCCGATATGCGGTCGGGAGCGACCATCAAGCCCGTTCTCGTCGCCGACTGACCGCCGCGCCGATCGGCCGCCGTCTTTGTGCATGCAGACCAGGCGCCCGGCATCGCTTTGTGGTCGAGGCCAGTCGCGAGGCGCGCGGCGGCAGACAGAATTGGTGGACGCCCTGCGGCGGGCGTCGCGGATGGACCTATGACCTCGACGGGGAGGATTGGATGGCGAACGACGCACCGGCGACGCCTCCCGAGCTCGGGCTGAGCGCGCGGCTGCGCCGTCAGTGGCGATTGCGACCAGAGCGCAACCTGCAGATCCTCATCGCCATCGTCGCGGGCCTGCTCTTCGCATCACCCGTCCTCGCTGTCCTCGTCAGCGCGTTCCGCACCTCGCCATTCACGGACGGGCCACGGGCGGGTGTTTGGACGCCCGAGCCGTTCCTCAATGTGATGAGCGATCCGGGGACGTGGGAGACGCTCGGCAACACGGTGCTGCTCACGGTCGCCTCGGTCATCCCCGGGATCATCCTCGCGATCTTCTTCGCGACGATCGTGTCGCGGACGAACGCCATTGCGAAGTGGCTCGTCACGGCGCTGATGGCCATCATGGTGGCGGTCCCGCCGCTGTTCTACGCACTGACGTGGTCCATGCTGGCCGCACCACGAAGCGGCCTGCTCAACGTGTGGCTTCGCGGGATCGGCGCGTGTTTCGATCCGCAGTTCGACAACGTCTGCTTCGCTGACGGATACCAGTGGGTCGGAGAGGGCCCGATCTTCATCGAGTCCTGGGGCGGGCTCATCCTCGTGTCGACCTTCCGAGGCATGGCCTTCATGTACCTCATCCTCATCGGACCGTTCTCGTCGATGGACCGGACGCTCGAGGAGGCGGCACGGGTCTCTGGGGCGGGGCCGGTCCGGACCTTCTTCGGCACCCAGATCCCCGTCCTCTTGCCGGCGATCACCGCGGTGCTGATCATCTCGACCGTCGCCTCACTCGAGGCGTTCGACGTTCCCGTGGTACTCGGCATCCCCGCCGACATCTACGTGCTGCCGACCGAGGTGTTCAGGTACCTCAACGACTCGAGGTATCCGTTCTACGGCGAGGCGAGCTCCGTCTCGATCGTGCTACTCGTCATTCTCATCCTGCTGCTCGTCCTCGAGCGGAGCCTGCATGGCCGACGACGGTTCACGACGATCTCCGGCAAGGGCGCCCGCCAGAGCGAGTGGGCGCTCGGCGCGTGGCGGATCCCGGTCTTCATCTTCACCCTGCTGTACGCGATCGTCGCGGTCGGCCTGCCGCTCGCGCAATTGCTCCTTGTCGCGTTCGCACCGTACTTCGGATGGACGCCGACTGGCATCGAGCATCTCTTCGATCCGCAGGCGGGACTGACATTGAAATGGTTCGACCAGCTCCTGTCGAACCCGCAGTATGTGAACAGCTTCGTATCCACCGCGGGGGTCGCCGCGCTCGCGGCCGCTCTGGCGGTCATCGCGGTGATCGTCATCCTGTGGTCGGCGAGACTCCGGCGGGGACGGCTCGGCGCACTGCTCGACAGCGGCCAGATGCTGCCGATGGTCGTGCCAGGGCTCCTGCTCGCGCTCGGAATCATCACCGTCGTCCTGCTCTTCGAGCCGCTCAAGGGGCTCTACGGCACTCCGGTGCTCCTCATGATTGCGCTGTTCATCGCCGTCGTGCCGCTCGCGAGCCGCTCGATCGCCGGCGCGATGGCGCAGATTCCCGCTGAGCTCGAGGAGGCCACTCGAGTCGCCGGGGGCAATCGGGCTCGAGCCCTTGTCGGGGTCGTCTTCCGACTCGTCTTGCCGAGTGCCCTCAACGGGTGGCTGCTGTGCTTCGTCGTCGCGTCCGGCACGCTCGCGATCCCGATGCTTCTCGGCGAACGGCGGTCGCCGATGCTCGCGATCCGGGTCTACGACGACTTCCTCGCGGGCAACTTCTCGCTCGCTGCGGCATCGTTCGTCCTGTTCATCGTGGAGATCCTCCTCGTCGTCCTCGTCGTCGAGGCATTGCGCCGATTGCTCGGCCGCCGCCGGGGTCGCGTCGAGACGCCGTCCGCGAATGCCGATCCCGAGTGGACCGGCGCCGTCACGACCTCACCCCGTCGCGGCCGCTCGACGCCGAGCCGGACCCCACGCGACTGATACCCCAACGGAAACTAAGGAGCACAGCATGAAGTTCAAGCCCATCGCTGGCCTCGCGATCGCAGCATCGGCGCTGTTGGTCGTGAGCGGCTGCACGAGTGGCGGCGCCGACCCGGCCCCGGCCTCCGAGACCGAGGCGCCCTCGGCCGACTATTTCCTCGACCCGGTCGCCGAGGAGATCTCGGAGGAGGGCGCACAGCGCATCACCGAGCTGTACGAGGCCGCGCTCGCCGCCGGCGAGGATGAGCTGAGCATCATCTCCGGGCTCGCCGACGACATGGTGCCGACCTGGGATCTCTTCGAGGCGACCTTCCCCGGGATCAAGGTGACCTACGCCTCGCTGATCGGCGGGCCGCTCATCACCCAGCTCCAGACCGAGGCGCAATCGGGCAATCACGTCACGGACGTGCTGCACAACCCGAATGGCCAGCAGTATGTCGACTTCGCCCAGGAGTACGAGGTCGTGAACCTCGTCGTCCCCGAGGCGCTGCAGAACAGCGCCTCCGAGCTGAAGGACCCAGGCAACAAGTACACCTCCCCGTTCATCGGATTCTTCGGCCTCGGGGCATTCCTGCCCCGTGAGCAGGGGCAGGGCCTCACGCCGCCGACGCTCTGGACGGACCTCACGGCGCCGGAGTTGCGCGGCCAGGTCGTCATGGGTGATCCGAACCTGCCCGGTCCGTCACAGGACGCGCCGATCTACCTCATCGAGAACGGTGCGTTCACCGAGGCCGACATCGAGGCGCTCGCGAAGAACGTCATCATCAAGGGCACGTACGGTGACGCGATCGCCGCGCTCATGCAGGGCGAGGCGGTGTACATGTTCGCCGCGCCGTCCTCGGCGCTCATCAGCGCGGGTCGGGCCGGCGCCCCGGTCGAGTTCCGGCTCATGGACAAGGACAACTACGTCGTCACGCACAAGCAGTTGCTGCTTGAGGGCGCTCCGCACCCGAACGTCGCAAAGCTGTACATCGAATGGCTCAACACCCTGAGCGCGCAGAAGCAGCTCGCTGTCTCCGGGCAGGCTCCGCTCAACACGAACGGTGCTGACCCCGATGCACCTTGGACGAACTGGGTGACTGCGAACGTCACCTCGATCGTCCCCGCGGCGAATGTCGATGCATCGCGCCCGGCGTTCATCGAGAAGTTCAAGACGATCTTCACCCAGTAGGGCCGAGGATCGAGCGAGTACGGAAAGGCGCGCAGGAATGCGGTCACTGGAAATCGAGGGTCTGGCCAAGAGCTATGGCGCTGGGGCGGTTGCTGTCGAGGACATCTCGCTCTCGCTGAGCGAGGGATCCTTCGTCACGCTCCTCGGCCCCTCGGGCTGCGGGAAGACGACCACCCTGCGCTGCCTCGCCGGTCTCGAGGTGCCGGACGCCGGCCGCATCCGCTTCGGCGATGAGGTCTTCGTCGACGCGGCCGCTGGCGTGTTTCTCGCGCCGCACAAGCGCAAGCTCGGGATGGTGTTCCAGAGCTACGCGCTTTGGCCGAACCGGACCGTGCTCGGCAACGTCGCATACCCGCTCCGGCTGCGCGGCGCATCGCGCCGCGCAGCCGAGCAGCGGGCCGCCGAGGCCCTGACCGCCGTCGGCCTCGAGGGGTACGGCGCGCGGTATCCGCACGAGCTCTCGGGGGGCCAGCAGCAGCGAGTCGCGCTCGCGCGGGGTCTCGTGTCGGCGTCCGGCCTGCTCCTGTTCGACGAGCCGCTCTCGAATCTCGATGCCAAGCTTCGTCTGGCGATGCGCACGGAGATCCGCCGACTTCATGACGAGTTCGGGTACTCGTCCGTGTATGTGACGCATGATCAAGAGGAGGCGCTCGCGATCTCCGACCATGTCGTCGTCATGAACCGTGGTCGGATCGAGCAGTCGGGGACGCCGCACGAGATCTTCGCCCAGCCGAGGACCCCATGGGTTGCGGACTTCGTCGGTTTCGACAACATCGTCACCGTGTCGGAGGTCGACAGGGAATCCGAGCGGGTCTCGCTCGTCGGCGGTGGTGCCCTTGATGTCGCAGTCGACGGGCTTGAACGCGGCGCGAAGGTTGCGTTCCGGTCTCGGGACGTGGTCCTCGCCCACCAGGCGGTCGGTGGGCAGCCGCTCGCGAGGTTCACGGGTCGAGTCACGGCGTCCAGCTACCTCGGCGACGCCTACCGGGTCACGGCGGGGCTTGCCGACGGCACATCGGTCGTCGCCAACATTCCCGACTCCTCGCGTCAGCAGCAGCAGGAGAAGTACCTCGGTGAGACGCTCGAGTTTGCGGTGGCGGTGGCGGATCTCATCGTGCTCGACCGGACGGCGTGAATCAGGGGGCCTGCTCGAGCAGTAGCAGCGCGGCATAAGTCTCGACCGGCCGTGCGAGCGGGTCACGCCCGAGTAGGTCGGTGACGCGCCGCAATCGATAGGCGATCGTGTTCCGGTGCACATAGAGCGCTTCAGCGGTGCGCGCGAGGCTACCGCCGGTCCCGATGAGGGTCTTGAGGGTCTTGAGCAGATCGTCGGGGACGCCTTCCCTCGCCATCGCACCAAGCTCCTGCTCGATGTACCAGCGCGCGAGATCCCTCCGTTGCTCGAGCAGGGCCAGGAGCCCGTGATCTGCGAATGCGGCGACCGGTTGCAGTGCCGGGTTGCGCAGCTGCACGTCCGCGGTGGCGAGGGCGGTCTGATGCGCCCGCCGGAGTCCCTCGGCGCCGGGGCCGGACATGCCGAACGCGACGAGCGCGCCCGATGTCGAGAGCTGCTTGAGCCTGTCGAGCACGGTGGCGACGGGGAGTGCTGGTCCGCCGAGGACGATCCACATCGAGTCTCGGTCGGCCGGCAAGGCGGTGACTGCGTGATCCCGGAACGACCGTTCGACGTCCCGACGATATGAGGCGAAGTCGAGGCGCACCCCGTCTTCCGAGCTGCCGCGAACGGCGAGGACGAGGAACTCATCGGTCGACTGCGCTCCGAACGCTGAATGCAGGGAGTCGTCATCGACTGCCTGCCCGGCCACGAGCCGGGTGAGCAGCTGACGCTGACCCGTTGCGCGTTCCTCGGCGAGGCGTTGTCGCTCGTCCAGGTAGATCCGTGAGTTCTCGTCGATGACCGCGTCGAAGTAGATTGCGAGCGAGCGATCGACGCTGATGAGTTGTTCGGACACCCGCGCAGACGGCGTGAACTCCAGCACGAGCTCGATGACGGCGCGCCTCCAGTGCCTCTCAAGTGCGCGCATGCCCCCGAGGATGCGAGTCAACGGAATGTCCAAGTCGACGGAGTCGACGGCTGTCTGCCGTTGCGCCCGACTGATCCGGACCGCGGACGGGCTGTCGCGGCCGGAGAGCAGGTACCGGACGAGATTGATCGAGATCGCCTCGATGGAGCGGCCGATGACGTCGGCGAGCGCCTCGACCCGCGATGGCGCTACGTCCTCGCGAACCTCGGCGGCTGCCGCATCAGCGACTGAGAGCGCCCAGTTGACGAGCCGAGGCTCGAGACCGTCGGACAGTGCCTCAAGTGAATGCGGCGGTGTTCGACTCGCGGGCCGGGGCCGATCGGGGATGACGGCGAGGATTGCCGCGATCCCGGCATCGTGCCCGGCCATCGGTCCTCGCTTTCCCGGTTTCGTCGTGACCCCAAAGAATTATGCATCATGAACAACGCGATGCGACCGACATGGCGAACTGACCGTCGATCGCGTGGCCTTTTTGCCAATATCTTGTCGAACATGTCAAACCCAAGTCACGCGCACAACCCCCGCGGGCCCCTGCCCCAGACCGCTGAGGAGTATCTCGAATCGCTCCGGGACGGGCGAGAGATCTGGTTGTACGGTGAGCGCGTCGGCGATGTGACGACGCATCCGGCGTTTCGCAACTCGGCGCGCTCGATGGCCAGGCTCTACCGTGCGTTCCACGAGTCGGAGACCGCCGGACGGATGCTGCGACCGACCGACACCGGCAGCGGCGGGATGACGCACCCATTCTTTCGGGTCGCGAGATCACGGGCAGATCTCCGCGACGCGGTCGACGCCATGCAGTGCTGGCAGGACTTGGTTTTCGGGTGGATGGGACGCACTCCCGATTACAAGGCAGCGCTGCTCACGACACTCGGGCAGATGCCGGAATGGTTCGGCGAATACGAGGCGAATGCGCGTCACTGGTATCAGCACGCCCAGGAGCACGTGGACTTCTTCGCGCACGCTATCGCCAACCCTCCTGTGGACCGAGGGCAGGCCGTCGAGGCCTCGCGGGATGTCTTCGTGCATGTCGAGCGCGAGACCGACAACGGGCTCATCGTGTCGGGCGCCAAGGTCGTCGCAACCGGTTCACCCATCGCCCAGTATGTCCTCGTCGGGCACACGAAGGCCGAGGTGAAGGACAAGGCGTTCGGGCTGATGTTCATCACTCCGGTTGCGGCGCCTGGGGTGCGACTGCTCGCGCGCGCCTCCTACGAGGAGGTTGCCGCGCGGATGTCGACGCCGTTCGACTATCCGCTATCGAGCCGATTCGATGAGAACGACGCGATCCTGATCTTCGACGAGGCGCTCGTCCCCTGGGAGAACGTCCTCATTTATGACGAGGAGCGCATCAGCGCATTCATCCGGGATTCGCGCTGGACCGGTCGCGGGATCCTCCAGGCCAACGTGCGCCTGTCGACGAAGCTCGGCTTCCTGGCCGGCCTCGTCCGACAGGCGATCGGTGTCGTCGGGAGCACCGAGGAGCGTCACGCCCAAGTCGTGCTCGGCGAGCTGCTCATGAATGCCCAACTGCTCAATGGTCTCCGTGCCGGGATGATCGAGCAGGCGATTCCGGGCCCCGGCGGTTCGCTTGAGCCGAACCCCACGTACGCCTCAGTGTCGGCGGCCATCGGCCCCCGGCTGCAGACGCGAAGCCGGGAGCTCGCCGAGCGGATCATCGCGTCGGGGCTCATCTACCTCAATTCCGCAGCGACGGATTTCGGCGTCCCCCAGCTCCGCCCGACACTCGACCGCTACCTCCGTGGCTCGAACGGGAGAACGGCCGAGGACCGCTCGAGGATCATGAAGCTCTTGTGGGACGCGACCGGCAGCGAGTTCGGCGGCCGTCACGACCTCTACGAGCAGAACTATCTCGCGCAGGAGGACACGCACTTCATGACGCTCAACCGCACCGCCGGCGTCGATGGCACCTATGCGAGGCTCGAGGGCCTCGTCGAGACAGCGATGGCCGACTACAACCTGGGAGGGTGGACGGCACCCGACCTCGTCGGCGCGTCGGACGTCAGCGACATCCTCGGGCGGCGAACCTGAACCGACCTACGCGTCACGCAGTCGCGGGATCGACTCGACGTCGAAGTCGTTGTTGCGTGCCCGATCCGCGTAGGGGTATCGGGCAACTGTTGCGCGGAGGCGCATCTGCCGCTGTCCGTGCTCACCCCAGAGCACGTAGACCTCCGCGCCCTCGGCAGCATGCGCGACGTCGAGGGTCGAAAGCGAGATCATCCGCCGGTATTGCACGCTGTACATCCGGCCCATGCTCAATCCGATCTGCGCGCCGTCGGCGTCAAGCACCTTGTCCTGATGCAGTCGCGAGCGCAGGTCTGCGGCGATATCGTTCGCGAGGTCGAACTGGGCGAGCGGCTCCTCGTCGGTGAACTGCGACGCGAACACCGCCTGCACGTCCTCGGAGTTCCACTCAAGTGTCACCATCGTGCGCTTCGGGGTGGCGAGCAGGGGCCCGAGCGCGGATCGCCCGACGAACTCGTGGTCGAGGACGATCGATGATGACCACCCGAGCTCGATCGGGTTGTGGTAGCCCGTCGCTTCCGGGCCGGCACTGCCGGTGATGTTTCCGCGGTTGTCACGGCCCGGGAGCTTCGCCGCGAGGTGATAGGACGCCTGGGGGAAGCCGTTGATCGTGTGCTGCTGCATGTAGGCGTACCAGCCGAGCCGGCGCATGCCGTACGCCTTGCCGGTCTGGAAGACGGCATCGAAGATCCGCTTGGAGTGGGCGAGATCGCCGTGGAGCTCATAGGCGAGCGTGCCAGCCATGCCAAGTCGTGCGATTCGCAGGGGGACATCTTGGTAGCTCGTGTCCCGGTGGTGGAAGAACCGGATGTCGTGAAGGTCCTTGCGGAGCGTTTCCTCGAGGATCTCGAGCGATCGGGGACCCGCGATCTGCAGCAGGAAGCGCTCGCCTGTGAAGTCGGTGAATTCCATGTCCCACCGAGCAGCGGTCGCGCGGGCGGCAAAGGAAAGGTTGATCATCCAGTACGTCCAGACCTCATCCTCGGCCGTGCGCATCGCGACTCCGTGGGAGGTGACGTCCCCCTCCTCGTCGACCGAAATGAGGTGCTTCATTCCGCCAACAGAGAACGACGCGAAGGAATTGACGCAGAAGAATGAAAGGAACGCAAGGACGTCCGGCCCTTTGAACCGATAGGTCGGTGTCGGGTTGAGCCCGCCATGGATATATGCGGTCTTCGACCACGACTGCTGCTCATCGCGCCAACCGGTGAACTCCCAGGGCATCATCCACCGCTCACCGCCCCCGAAGCGGACGCGGTTCGTGTAGCGCGCGATGTCGTCGTAGAAGGGAACGAACGGTGAGAACCCCGGTTCGTCGTCGACCGGCTCGATGCTGCTCTGGTCGAATGCCGCGTATTCCTGACTCATGGTGCTCCCTGGATCGAGGCGCGACGCTGCCCGCGTCGCGGCCGCCAGGCGGCGGGGCCCGACGGTGGACCCAGGCTAGGAGCGGCGGTGGCTCGTGACATTGGCCCGAAGGCCGATTCCGTTCGCTGGCTTGGGTACCGGCACCAGGGCGAGGTCTTCGGCTACCGAGGGTCCGCCGGCGCGGGCGCGGCACTCGGGGCGCCTTCCGCGAGATGAGGGAACCAATGCGCGAGGTCGAGCGCCAACCGGATGTTGAGCGCGCTGTCGTTGATGCGCGTGCCCATGCGGTGGCTCGCCTGGTCGACTCGGTAGCCGATCGTCTTCGGCGAGAGGTGGAGCAGCTCGGCAACGGCGACACGGCTGCGCCCGTGGGCGAGGTAGAGCCGGACGGTGTCGCGTGTGTCGCGGCGGCGCTGGCCTGGTCCGAGCAGAGGTCCGATCTCCTCACGGACGAACTGCGCCATCGCTTCCCGATCCTCGGCAAGGAGAGCGATATGCGCGATGTCGGGGTATGCCCAGAACTCGCCCGCCGCGCCGAGCCGGGCGACTCGGAGCGCCTTCCTGGCGGTCGCATATGTCTGGCGGAACCCCCCGAGACCATCGCCGACGACCCCGAGCGCGACACGAAGCTCCGCGGGACGCTCCACGGCGCGGACTCGTCCGACAGCATCCCGAGTCTCGGGACCGAGCCGCCACCAGACGTGCGTGAGTCCGTCGTCCTCGAACACGACGGTCTCCCTTGCCTCAAGCGTCCGACCGCATCGCTCGGCGAATCGATCGGCCTGCTCAGTCGCGCCGTCGGTGCCTGCCGTCCAGGTCATGGCGTACAGGTGTCCGCCTTGGAATCCTTCGGGGAAGAACTGCGCGCTGGCGGCACCGGGTTTGGCGCCGCGGGCGATCTCGAGAATGGCGCGACGCTGCGAGTCGACGACCCGCCCTCGAGATCGTTGGCGCTCCGCCTCATACGCCTGTCGGACGAGGGCGACGTAACCGATCGCGAACGCGTTGACGAGTGCAGCGGTCCGTCCGATCTCGTCCGGTAGCTGCGTCGCCGGAACGAGTCTCGGAAGCATCTGCAGGATCTCGAGCTGCGCGCGGCTGTGGCCCGACCACACGCTGTGTGTGAAGAGGTCGAGCGGCACTCCACGTTGGAAGGCGTTGGCCGCCGTGAGCTCGATGATGCGCGGGTCGATGCGGTCCGGGTCGAAGTGCTCATCGAGGATGACCGACAGTTCGAGCAGGAGGCCCAACTCGAAGGAGAGCGCCGAGTGCGCGCCCCATGTCGCGGACTTCTCCATCTCGCCAGAGCGGATCCCGAGTTCGGCGCCGACGCGCGCCGCGGTCTCGACCGCCCATGCCGTCGGGGCAAAGCCGAGCCGTTCGACGAAGTCGGCGATGACGGTCGCCTCAGCCACGTGGCGCTGCCGAAGCGTCGCCGCGTCCCAGTCCTTCCCGAGGGGCGTGAGACGCCGTACCCACTCCGTCATCCAAGCTGCTTCCGTCGATGTCCCGGTCTCATCCCTCGGTTTCGATGAATCGAGCGATGAGCCGCCCGAGTTCATCCCACTCGCTCCCGATGGCATACACCGGTGTCAAGTGATTGTGTCCGTAGAGGCGATGCATCGGTGCGAAGCCACCGCGGCGGGTGTGCCACTCGGCGACGAACTGGGCGGCGTGATCGATGAACTCCGCCTGGTCGAGCTCGCTCACGGTGCACAGCAGCGGCAAGTCGGTCTCGATCAGGCCGGCGAGGGTCGCGTACTCGGGCCATTTCGAGCGGTCCTCCCCCCAATAGGCGGTGTGGAGGTCCTTTGCCGTCGCGCGCCCGACGTCATACAGGCAACTGGCGAGGATGGCACCGGCGAGCGCCCGCCCGTGAGGACCGTAGCCCCCGTGCCCGACCACGTAGTCGGCGACGTGCATCGCCCCCGCGGATTGCCCGCTCAGGAAGATCCGGGTGGGGTCGCCACCGTACTCGCCGATGTGCTCGACGATCCAGGTGACCGCCGCGGCGATGTCTTGCGCGCCAGCGGGATACGTGAACGCCGGAGCGAGCCGGTAATTGATCGTGACCGCCACCCAGCCCTGCTGCACCGCCCAGGCGCCGAGGTTCTTGAAGTACGGCGTCGTCGGGGAATCCTTCGCGCCCTGGACGAAGCCGCCGCCGTGCACATAGACGAGCACCGGCCTCGACCCCGCCGCGGCGGCACCCGAGTACACGTCGAGGACCTGGCGTTCGTGCGAGCCATAGGCGAGGTTCTTCGCGGTTGTGACGCCGACATAGATCGACTCGTCGATCGCGGGCGCGCACAAGGCGATCGTGCCGCCGACCATCTCGGGCGTCAGCTCGGTGCCGAGCTCGACGAGCGCCTGGTGGCGCTCCTGGAACGATTGTCCGGGCATGTCCTGCTCCATGGGGTCGAGATCTGTGCGATGTATGCGACCCTACGCGTCAGCGCCGACCCACCTGGAGAGCCCAGGTGACAGCACCCCGCGCGCTCGACTGCCGCGCACGACAGCGCATTCCTCCGATCCCTGCTCTGCGGGGGCTGACCCGAGCCCGTCGCCGGTGCTTAGCCTGAAGCCAAGGGGGCATCGCACCCCACGGCATGAACGAGGAGTACCGGCATGACGCTCGCAGGCGCGTTCTACAAGATGCACAGTTTTCAGGGCAAGGAGTCGCCTTCTACCCGTATTGAGGCGTCACTGTATGACGCCGAGATCATCGGCGAGGTGCCGCGGGAGATCAATGGCGCCCTGTATCGGGTCGGTGGTGACCGCTATTACCCGACGCTCGAGAACGATAACGTCATCAATGGCGACGGATTGCTGTCGATGCTCCGTTTCGAAGATGGGCACGTCGATTTCCTTTCGAAGTACGTCCGCACCGACCGCCTACTCGCGGAGATGGAGGCCCGGCGTCGACTCTTCGGCAAGTACCGCAACCCCTACACTGACGACCCGCTCGCCGCCGTGCTCGACCGGGACAACACGGGCAACACCTACGCGCATTTCCACGGCGGCCGTCTCTTCGCGCTCCGTGAGGATAGTCACCCCTACATGATCGATCCTGAGACGCTCGACACCTCGGAAGAGACCTGGGACTTCGAGGGCAAGCTCCGCTCCATGACGGTCTGTGCCCACCCGAAGGTCGACCCCGTCACGGGAGAGTGGTGGAGCTTCGGGCTCTTCGCGGACAAGACCTACGTGGAGCCGATCATGGCCCTCCAAGTCGCGGACAAGGAGGGCAATCTCATCCGTGAGGAGACGTTCTCGATGCCATGGCCGGGGCTCAGTCACGACTTCGCGGTGACACGTGACCACGTCATCTTCGACGTCATGCCCCTCACGGTCGACGAGGAGCGGATGAAGCGCGGTGGGGACTTCTACAACTACGATCCGACGAAGCCGAGCGCGTGGGGCATCATGCCGCGCAATGGCTCCGTGAACGACATCCGCTGGTTCTACCTGAAGAACACGTTCAGCGGCCACATCATGAACGCCTTCAGCGAGGGCGACAAGGTCTATGTCGACGCAACGATCTCGCCCGGCAACGGCTTCCCGTTCTTCCCGACGACGCTCGGAACGATGTCGACGATCGACGAGGGCATCGCGAAGATCACTCGGCTCGAGTTCGATCTCGGCGATGAGGCCGACGAGCCGAAGCAGTACGCCCCGCCGAACACGATCGGCGAGATGCCGCGACTCGACCTGCGCTATCAGATGGATCGCTACCGCTGGGGCTATTTCCGGCACGATAAGGGTATTGCGACCCTCGACTGGGATAACGGCGTCGTACAGGTGCATGAGTTGCCGCCCGGGGTCGTCGCACAGGAGCCGATGTTTGTCCCGCGCTCGGAGGACGCTCCCGAGGGGGATGGCTGGCTGCTCTCGATGGTGAACTTCATGGCGGAGAACCGGGCCGAGTTCTGGGTGATGGATGCGAAGAACGTCAAGGCGGATCCGATCGCACGGGTGCTGCTGCCGTACCGCCAGTCCTTCTCGTTCCATGGGTCGTTCGTCTCGCTCGATGAGATCGCGCGGGCGAAGCCGATCAAGGTCCGACCGCAGCGTTCGCCTGTCGGCGGTCGCTAGGCGGTCGCTCACGGAGTCAGTCGAGCAGGCCGGGCAGGACCTCCGCCAACTGAAGGGCGAGGAGGACCTGCTGGGCTCGTTCGCCGACCGGACGCCCCAGCAGTTCGTTCGCCTGACCGACGCGATAGGCGACGGTATTGGGCGCGAGATGCAGGGCTTTCGCGACCGTCACCCGGCTGTTGCCGGTCGACAGATACAGGCGCACCGTCTCACGAATCTCACTCATTCGCGTGCCAGGACCCGCGAGCGGGCCGAGCTCGCGGCGCACGAACCACGCCGCGGTGTCGAGGTCCTCGGTGACGAGCGAGAGATGCCCGTGGTCGCTGAAGTGCCAGATGCTGCGATCGGCCGCCTGCGGGAGATGCGCGAGACGCTCCATCCGGCGAGCTCCGCGCACGGCATCTCGGAATCCCTCGACCCCGTCCCCCGCCGGACCGACCGCGAGGCGCAGCCAATCGGGGCGATCGAGCGATCCGAGCACGGTTTCCGGTTCGGCGATGAGCGCGCCGGGTGCGCTCCACCAGAGTTGGATGACCCCGTCTCGTTCGAGCTGGACGAGTCGGTCGGCATGAATCGCGGTCGCGGCGCGCGTCGCGAAGTCGCTCAGAGCGGTGTCGAGGTCTGGGACCCAGGACTGCATCTCGAGCCAACCGATCGCATACAGGTGACTGCCTGACCAGTGCGCGTCGAGCGCCGCCCGTTCGGGCGGCGCAGCTCCGCCGACGACGGCCTCGATGATCTGATGCTGCTCGAACGTGCGCCGTCCGCGCCAGGCACGCAACTCCTCGGCGTAGGCCTCAGAGACGCGGTGCGTGTGCGCATTCACATAATCGAACATCGCGGTGCTCACGGCACGGAGCGTCGCCGGCTGCTCCTCAGTCGGCACAACCCGCTGCAGTGCGCCGAAGATCTCATCTCGGGTGACCGTGTGGATCGCCCAGATCCGATTCAGCAGGACATCGAGGGGCAGGCCTTGGCGGGCGCTCGCGGTGACGACCCCGACGAGGTCCTCGCCGAGGGTGAAGGTGTGCGGTGTCTCGCCCGACCGGGCGATCGCGATGAGCAGACTGAGGAAGGAGGTCTCGCTCGCCTGCAGGGTGCGGCCAGAGGTCGCCGTCGAGTACTGGCTCGCGTGCTCGTGCTGTCGCACCTGCTCGACGGCGCGCTCGGCGACCTCGATGGCCCAAGCGGTAGCCCCGGGCCCGACGATGTCGATCGCCTCCGCGACCAGCTCGGGACGCGCGAACGATCGCTCGACCAGCTCCGTCGCGCTCCAGTCGCCTCGCTCCGGCGCGAGCCTCCGCACCCACTCCACGGCCCAGAGTCTATGGCGCCAGGATCACGACCTCGCTTTCCGGGACCTGCGGCACCTGCTCCCTGTCGCTCGCGACATTCTCGGGCCTCCCTCCTGTCGTGGGCGCGGTGCACGGGGCGCGTCGATCAGGGGACGATGGTGTTGCCGGTCGCGCACTGTCGCGCGCCCCGAGCGAAAGGAACCCTGGCGTGAGCGTTCGTACCCTCCCCGTTCGCAATCCTCGCACCGGCCTCGTCGACTTCGAGATCGAGGTCGCGGACGCCGACGCGGTCAAGGCGAAGGCGGCGGAGTTGCGGACGAGGCAGCCCGCCTGGGCGGCGAAGTCGCTCGAGGAGCGCATCGCGGTCATGCAGCGGTGGCTCGGTGCCTTTGCGAAGGTCGCCAAAGAGTTCGGCGAGCTCGAAGCCGTCGACACGGGAGGCACGCACACCTCGTACGTCCAGGGTTTCATCACCCTTGAGAACATCAAGGGCTGGATCGAGGATGCGGCCGCCTCCATCGAGCGCGCGACCGTGCTGCGCGACGCGATCGCGATGCCGAGCGTCGAGGTCCGGTCGCAGCTCGTGCCGTACCAGCTCGTCGGCGTGATCTCGCCGTGGAATGCGCCGACCATGCTCGCACTCCTCGACGCGATCCCCGCGCTCTTCGCGGGCTCCGCCGTCCTGTGGAAGCCCTCAGAGGTGACGCCCCGCTTCGTCGAGGCCTTCTTCGCGACGGTGCGCGAGGTCCCCGAGCTCGCTGGTGTCTTCGATTACGTACTCGGCGATGGCGAGACCGGGGCCGAGGTCGTGCAGCAGGCCGACATCATCTGCTTCACGGGCAGCGTCGAGACCGGGCGGCGGATCGCTGTCGCGGCAGCGCAACGGCTCATCCCCGCCTATCTCGAGCTCGGCGGCAAGGACCCCGTCATCGTCACCGAGTCCGCCGACATCGACCGCGCGACGACCGCGGTGCTCCGCGGCGGCGCGTACGCGACGGGCATGGTCTGCTTCTCGATCGAGCGCGTATATGTGCACGAATCGATCCATGACGCGTTCGTCGCCGAGCTCGTCAGGAAGGCCGAGGAGATCCGGCTCAATCACGACAATCCGAAGGCGGGTCACATCGGCCCCTTCACATTTGGCGCCCAGCCGGCGAAGGTCGTCGAGCACATCAGGGATGCTCTGGCCAAGGGCGCGACGGTCCACACCGGGGGCGAAATCGAGGAACACGGTGGCGGGCTCTACATCCGGCCCACCGTCCTCACTGGCGTCGACCACTCGATGCGGATCATGGTCGAGGAGACCTTCGGGCCCTGCCTCCCCGTCATGGCCTATCGCAGTATTGACGAGGCGATCGCGCTCGCCAACGACACCGAGTTCGGGCTCACCGCCTCCGTCATCGCCGGGACCGAGGAGGAAGCGATCGCGATCGCAGAGCAGATCAATGCCGGCACGATCTTCGTGCAGGACACCTTCCTCATGTTCGCGAAGGGCCGGGTCATCGGGACGCACTCGTTCGGTGTCTCGGGTATCGGCGGCGGCCGTACCGGCCCCGATTCGATCCAGCGCTTCCTGCGCCGCAAGGGCATCCTCATCCAGCATGGCGAGCCCGCGAATCTGCTCGATGACAAGTTCGAGGAACGCTGAAGCCAGGACCAATCCCGCCGCCGAGTCGCGGCGACAACCAAGGAGGAACGACATGACCAGATTCCGGCTGCCGGTCGAGGACCGGCTCGAGATCGAGGACCTGTACTCGCGCTATGCCTGGGGGCTCGACCTCGCCGACGAGGAGCTCATCCGGAGCGTCTTCGTTGAGGACGGCTGGTTCGACCATCTGTGGCAGGGTCGGGTGCAGGGCCACGAGGCGGTCCTCGACAACATGCGATCGCTATGGACCGACCGGCAGTCCTGGTGGTACGGCCGGCAGCACGTCATGAACACGTTCCTCTTCTCGCCGCTCGAGCCCGGCGATGAGCGCGGGGAGCTCGAGGTCAAGCTGTGGTTCCAGATCCTGCAGTTCAACGTCGACTACGGGACGAATTTCGTCTTCGGGATCGGGACCCGTACCGACTACCTCACGCGCAAGGAAGGCGAGTGGAAATTCCAGTCGCTCCATGTCAATGCGTGGACCGCCTTCGACCAGGTTCCCTGGAAAGGACCGCTCAACATCAAGGGGCGCCCGCGATACCAGATGCCGCCTGTGCCCGAGCACGAACGGGACTGACGCGCGCCGCGACAATTGGGCCCCGACCATGAGGTCGGGGCCCAATTGCGTTGCGACGCCTCAGACGACCCCTCGGGCGAAGCTGCCGTGGAAGGTCATATGCGTTTGGAACGGGATCTTCGCGTTCGCGACCGGCCCGTCCTCGATGTGCTCCGCATCGAAGATGACGACCCCGCCACGGTTGGTCGCCGGGTTCCCCCATTGCGCGATGAGCCACCCCTCACCCTCGGGGGAGTCCGGCTCGCGCGGGACGAACGTGCACTCGTGCAGGACGTCCGGGGCAACCATCGGGTAGTTGCGCATCTCGAGCGTGTCCCAGTCGATCCGGTAGAGGCCGCCGAAGCCGCGGAAGAAGCCGTACTTGTACTCGCGCATGGCGAACCGGTCGTCGATCTTCGGCATCTCGCCGACCGCGCCCGGGACGCGGACGACCTTCGGCTGGTCCGACTCGCCGGCGAGGTCGAAGATGAGCCGCGTGATGGTCGCGTTGCCCAGCTCGATGTCGGTCGGGTTGCCTTCGACGTCGGTGAAGAACGGGAAGGAGTTGCCAGGGGCCGCCGGGGCGTCGACGATGACCGTCTTGCCCTTTGTGTAGGCGTTCATGATGTGCCCGCAGACGACGTTCGGCGCGCGGAACCAGCGGATCTCCTCGACGGAGCCGTCGCGGGGCATGATCCCCCAGAGCGACGGCTGGTCGGGGTCGAAGGCATAGAACTGCCCACCGGACTTCATCCGACGCTCGTCGACCCGGAACGGCTGGATGTCGAAGATGACGTGCTCCTTCGTCACCGCGAAGTCGTGCATCATGCCGGGATATGGAGCCTGGAACTGCTCCTCGCGGATAAGCCTCGCATGCTTGTCCGCGACGATGAGATTGCATTCGCCGGTCCACGTCCGGTCGGCGTACATGCCGAATGCCCACCACTCACCCGTGTCCGGATCGATTTTGCCGTGCGCGCTGAGCGAGGTCGACTTCAGTGCGCCGTCGAAGTCGAAGACCTCCTTGGTTTCGAGCGTGATCGGGTCGATCTCGTTTGGGTGGGAGTCTTCGCGCAGGGCGAAGAGCCGTCCGTCGAAGTACCAGGCATAGGTGTTGCCGGTGTTGTCCCGTTGCTCGAGGACGGGCGCATCCGGATCGTCCTTGACCGGGTTGCGGTACATGTTGAAGAGCTTCTTCCGCGCCTCGTACTCGGCGTCGTAGCGCTCGGTGTGGACGTATCGCGTCTTGAAGTCGATGTGGCCGTCGTTGATCGTCCACGCGTTGACCTTGCCGTCGCCGTTGAGGATGATGTCGTCCTCGTGCGTCGGGTACTGCGCGTCGGGCCCGACACCGTAGAGCGTGCCGCTCAACTCGGGGGGGACGATGCCCTCGATCTCACAGTCGTGAAGGTCCCCCTCGAGGCGGACCGACTGCTGCTTCCGGCCGTAGAACGACGGGATCGCATGGAACTTCGGTTGCACGTAGACGGAGCTGGAGGCTTCGGTCGACATCGGACTCTCCTCGTCGGCATGGACGCTGATACTGGCGAGATTCAGCGTTTCACTCGGCCTCGGACGGGAGCACGGCGTGCGCGACAGGACTGGCGAGGGCCGTTGGTGCGAACGCCAGGGTCGTCGAAATGCCGGCTGCCTACCGTGGGACCGTGTCAACTCCGGCTACTGCTAATGCCCGACCCGACCATGTCGATCCGGCTGCCCTTCGCGCAGCCGCCGAGGCGTTCACGACCGTGCTCGGCCCCGGCGCGGTCCTGACGGGCGAGGCCGCCGAGCCGTACCGCGACCCGTATGACTTCGCCGAATGGGATGCGCACTGGCCGTCGATGGTCGTCCTCCCCGCGTCGACGGAGGAGGTGCAGGCCGTCGTCAGGATCGCCGCCGAGCACCGGGTGCCCGTCTGGACCACGTCGATGGGGAAGAACAACGGCTACGGCGGGGCCGCTCCGCGGCTGCGCGGGGCGATCGTCATCAACCTGCAGCGGATGAACCGCATCCTCGCCTTCGACGAGGAGCTCGGCCAGGTCACGGTCGAGCCCGGGGTCACCTTCTATGAACTCGTGGATGAATGCGCGAGGCGCGGCGGTACCTGGTGGCCATCTACCCCGGATCTCGGGTGGGGCTCCGTCGTCGGCAACACCGCCGACCACGGCGTCGGGTACACCGAGTACGGCGATCACGCGGCGGCGGCCGACGCCCTTGAAGTCGTCTTGCCTGACGGCTCCCTCCTGCGGACCGGCATGTGGGCGTCCTCGACCGCGGCGCCAGGGCACCCCCGGGGCTTCGGGCCGAATGTCACGCCCCTCTTCATGCAGTCGAATCTCGGCATCATCACGCGGATGAGTCGCCGAATGAGCCCCCGACCCGAGCGGTACGTGCCGATCCGTTTCCGTGTGCCACGCGACGCGGACCTCGTCCCCCTGATCGATGCGACTCGCGTGCTCATGCTCGAGGGGACCATCCGCAACATTCCGGTCATCGGCGGCGTGCTCGGCACCGCTTCGATGCGCGGGCCGCGGTCGGCATGGACCGACTCGCCGGACCCGATCGGCGAGGCCGATTATCGACGCATGATGACCGAGCTCGGCCTCGGATGGTGGAATCTGCGAGCGGCGCTATACGGTCCGGCGACGATCGTCGATGCGCAGCTGGAGCGCATTCGTGCGGTGCTCCTCGAAGCGGTCCCCGAGGGCGAGTTCGCCGCCCTCCCGACGTCGGGTGATGCGGTCAACGAGACCACCGTGCCGCTGCACCCGGACCGAGTGCAGGCCGGGCGCCCGAGCCAGGCGCTGCTCAAGTCGCTGGAATGGCGGGGTGGGGATGGGGGCCATCTCGAACTCTCTCCCGTCGGGCCGCTCACGGGCCGCGCGGCGGCCGAGATCGGGACGATCCTTCGGGAGGAGATGGAGGCGTCGGGATTCGACTTCTGGCCGAGCATCTGCCTGTTCCCACGCTCGATCGTCTACCTCGGCGTCATCAACTTCGACCGACGTGATCCCGACATGATCGGTGCGGCCTATGCGCTGTACGACCGGGCGATTCGCCGTCTCGGCGCGGCGGGCTACCCGGCCTACCGGGGCCACGTGCGGGGGATGGACACCATCCAGGACCAGTTTGACTGGAACGATCACGCCTACCGCCGTTTCGTCGAGCGGCTCAAAGACGCGCTCGACCCCGCGGGGGTGCTTTCACCCGGCAAGCAGGGGATCTGGCCGGATGCGTATCGGGGTGGTGAGTGACGATGCGGCATGGTGAGGACTCGGTCGTCGTCGAGGCGCTGCTCGCCGAGTTTCGGGAACTCCTCGGCAGTGAGGCCGTGCTCACCGACGTCGAGGAGTTCTGCGATCCCTACGACCCCACTGACCTCGCGCACCGGCCCGCCGCCGTGGTGCAGCCGGCCTCCGTCGGCGAGGTGCAGGCGATTGTGCGCGCCGCGGCGCGATATGGCGTGCCGATCTGGGTGAGCTCGCAGGGCCGCAACAACGGCTATGGCGGGTCGGCTCCCGTTCTCGCCGGCTCGGTCGTCGTCAACCTCCGTCGGATGAATCGGATCCTTGAAGTCAATGAACGGCTCGGCTACGTCGTCGTCGAGCCAGGCGTTCGCTTCTTCGACCTCGTCGACCACGCGGAGGCGACGGGAGGCGCGTGGTGGCCATCGACGCCGAGCCTCGGTTGGGGCTCGGTCGTCGGCAACACGGTCGATCATGGCTTCGGCTCGACGGAGTTCGGCGACCATGCCGCCGCGGTCGCCGGGCTCGAGGTCGTGCTGCCGGACGGCTCGCTGCTGCGCACCGGGATGTGGGCGTCGTCGACGTCGACGTCGTACGGCACGCATCCGCGCGGTTTCGGCCCCAACATCACGCCCATGTTCATGCAGTCGAATCTCGGCATCGTGACGAAGCTCGCGCGGTGGGTCTCCCCGCGCCCTGAGAGCTACGCAGCTGTCACCGCGCACGCGGACGACCCTGACGCGCTCGCGCCATTGATCGACGCAACCGAATTGCTCGTTCAGGAGCACACCGTGCGAAACATCCCGAACCTCACGACATCGCTTGGGGCCGCGGCCATGCGAGCCCCGCGCTCGCATTGGACGCGGGCGGGCGTGCCGATGCCCGACGAGGATTACCGCGCACTCTGCGCGGCACTCGGCACGGGCTGGTACAACCTCCGCCTCGCGCTGTATGGACCGAGCGCCGTCGTCGATGCGCAGCTCGACCGAGTCCGAACGGTGCTGTCGAGCGCCGTGCCCGGAGTGCGGATCTCGGTAAATCGCATTCGTGGCGAGGACGTCAGTGACGAAACGGTCCGGACGCACGCGGACCGGGTCCAGGCGGGCCGTCCGTCGATGATGATGCTCGAGACGGCGAAGTGGTGGAGCGACGACGGCGGCCACCTCGAGCTCGCGCCGATCGCTCCGGCAACGGGCGCCGACGCCGTGCGGATCGCCGATCTCCTCAGGCCGCGTCTCGAAGCCGAGGGCTTCGACTTCTGGCCCTCGCTGTACATCTCGGGTCGGTCACTCATGTTCCTAGCGGTCATGAACTTCGATCGCCACGATCCGAGCCGGGTTCAGGCGGCGTACCGGGTCGCCGAGGGGGCGATCCCTGCGCTCGCCGAGGCGGGCTACTCACTGTACCGCGGCAACATCCGCCACATGGACCTCATCCAGTCGACCTACGACTTCGGCGACCACGCGTACCGCCGGTTCGTCGAGGGGATCAAGGACTTGCTCGACCCCGTCGGAATCCTCGCACCGGGCAAGCAGGGCATCTGGCCGACGCGGTACCGGCCGGAGCACCGAGACTAGCCACCGAGTTCGGGGTTGAGCTGTAACAGCTGCAGTGCGAGCTGCAGCTGCGCGGGGTGATCCCGGAGCGTCGGTCCGAGGAGTTCTTCGGCGAGTGCGACCCGGTAGGCGACAGTGCTCGGCGCGATGTGCAGCTCCTTCGCCACAGTGACCCGGCTGTTGCCCGTTTCGAGGTAGCGTCGCAACGTCGTCCGGAGCTCGTCGAGCCGATCGCCGTCGCCGATCAAGGGGCCGAGCCGGTGTTGCACGAATCGGTGGGCGGCCGCACGGTCACTGATGAGGAGCGCGAGGTGCGCGACGTCGTCATAATCCCAGATGTCCCCGCTCGTCGCGATGCGGGCGACTTTGGCCGCCTCGCGTGCACCGTGATAGGAGGCACGGAATCCTTCGACGCCGCTCGCGCCGGGTCCGATCGCGAGCCGCACTCCAGACGGGAGGCCGCAGGCGCGGAGGACGCCCGCGATGTCGTGCCGGATCATCCGGGCGAAGCCCCACCAGATTTGCACGGCAGCGTCGTGCGGAATGACGGTGACCCGGTCAGCCCCGATCGCTCGAGCGGACTCGCGAGCGAATCGTTCGACGGTGTCGTCGAGGTCGGGTAGATGTGCGCCGTGCGCGCTGAACGCCAGTGCGATCCGGTGTCCTCCGTCGAGCCTGATGCCGAGCGTCGCCTCGGCGTCCAGGGGAGCGTCATCGCCGCGCACGAGCGCCGCGAGCACGCGCCGTCGGTCCTCGAGCAGCCGCCCGTCCCAGTTCCGCCGTTCGTCCTGGTAGGCCTCCGTGAGCGCCCGGACCGTCGCATTCCCGTAGGCGAACATGGCTGCACTCATCGCGCGGATGGTCGACCCTTGCTCGGCGGGCGGGACGACACGGCCGATCATGTGGAGCATCTCGTCCTGGCTTGCGGCGTGGCTCGCCCAGGCCTTGTGGATGAGCGCATCGACGGGCATCCCTTGGCGCACGGCGACGCGAGCGAGGCCCAGGAGCGCAGGCGAGACCCTGACCTCCTCTGCGGGTGTGTCGAGGCCCATCGCGACGAGTGCGTTGAGGAGTCCGGCTTCGGCGCCTTGCCGGGAAAAACCGGTCGATGCCGTCGGCACGCCGATGCTCTCGCCATCGTCTTCTAAGCGGCGAGTGATCCGTTCGGCGGCTTCAACGGCCCAGGCGACGGCGTCCGGCCCGATCGCGTCGACCGCCGAACCGATCGTCTGTGCATCCGAGGCGCGTCGGCGCGCAAGCTCAGCGGCCGACCACGGCCCGCTGGAAGGGCGCAACTGCCGGATCCAGTCCACGGCGAGAGTCTAGGCAAGCGCGGAGCCCGACCACTACGCTCGCCTCGATCCCACTCGGGATCGTACACCGCATCCTCGGAGGCATCCATGTCCGCTACCCCCGCTCCGCAGCCGACCTATCCCGCAGCCGTTCCCGGCCGGACGCTCGGCATCGTGAGCCTCATCCTGTCGATCGTCGTCGCGCCGCTGTCGCTCGTGTGGCTCATCACGAGCATCGTCTCGGTCGTCAAGTCGAGGAAGGCCGGTGCGTCGAACGTGCCGGGCGTCATCGGCATCATCATCTCTGCGCTCGCGCTCATCGGGACCATCATCACGATCATCGTGCTCGCGGCGCTCGGGGTCGGGGTGGCGGGGCTGCTCGAGCAGTGCGCGCAGCTCGGCCCGGGCGTCCACATGGTCAACGGCGTCGAGCTCACCTGCAGCTGAGTCTCGTCAACGACCTGAAGGGGTCGCGGCGTCAGCCGCGGCCCCTTCGTCGTTGGGGCGAGGGAGGCACCGCGTGGCGCCGCCCGTCAGGTGCGGTGCACGACGTTGATGGGCTCCTCGCCCGCGAGCATGCGCTCGATCTGGTGCCGCACGAGCGCCGCCTGCCGTCCGCCGAGTGAGGTCGTCCGGCTCGCGACGTGGGGCGTCACGATGACGGCGGGGTGGCTGAGGAGCGGGTGTCCGCTCGGCAGCGGCTCGGGGTCGGTCACGTCGAGCGCGAAGCGCAGGCGGCCGGCCTCGGCGAGGATTGCGTCGGTGTCGGCGACCCGGCCGCGAGCGATGTTGACGACGAGCGCGCCATCGGGCAGGGCTGCGAGGAACCCGGCGTCGATGAGCCGGTCGGTCGCGGGCGTGAGCGGGACCGCCGCGATGACGACGTCCGTGCCGGGGAGCAGCTCGGGGAGTTCGTCGACGCCATGCACGTGCCCTTGCGCGGTCTCGCGCGCGCGGCTGGCGACCCGCACGACCTCGACGCCGAAGCCTGCGAGCCGCGCCTCGACCTCCTGGTTGATGCCGCCGTAACCGAGGAGGAGGACCCGGGCGCCGAGGAGCCCGGGTCCGGCGATGAATGCGGGCCATTCGCCCGCCGGTCCGCTCGCGAACTCGGGCAGCATGCGGCGGCTCGCGAGCGTGAGCGCGAGGGCGTGCTCCGCGGCGCCGGCCTCGTGGACCGTTGCGGCGTTCGCGAAGACGTGCCCCGGCGGGAGCTCCTCGACGACGGCCTCGTAGCCGATCGCCTGGCCCTGGACGAGTCCGACGTCGACGCCGCGGAGCCGCTCGAGCGCGCCGGGCGGGGTGGGGCCGTAGTGGACGACGACGATGTCGATGTGATCGGCCGGGGCGGGGCCGGTCATATCCCAGATGGTGACCTCGACGCCGTCGGGCGCGGGACCGAGGAGGTCGAGCATGCGGGTATCGGGGACGGTGACGAGGAGGGAGCTGGCGACCATGGTGCCTTCATGTTTAGTGCATCAATCACCAAATGCGCGGCGAGAATCGGCGCGGGGGACAGCGCTTGGTCGGCCACGGTGCCACTAGCGTTAGACCTCGGTGTTATTGAGCGAAGGGGCTTGCCAGGATGGCGACGGATCTCGAATTCGGGGTGTTCGACTGGATCGACGTGCACGAGGGTCAGTCCACGGCACAGACCTATGACGACCGCATCGCGCTCGCGCGTCGCGCGGACGCGGGGGATTTCACGCGGTTCCACGTCGCGGAGCACCACGGTGCGACGCTCGGCCTCGCGCCATCGCCCGCGCTCATCCTCGCGGCGCTCGCCCGCGAGACGAGCCGGATCAAGCTCGTCCCCATGACGTTCGTCGTCCCGCTCTACGACCCGCTCCGGCTCGTCCAGGAGATCGCGATGCTCGATCACCTCTCGCGTGGCCGGGTCGAGCTCGGCATCGGCAAGGGCTCGGCGCCGCACGAGGCGAAGTTCTTCGGCTTCACGCCCGAGGACATGGCCTCGCGCTACGAGGCCTTCGTGCCCGCGATCTTCGAGGCGCTCGAGACGGGCGTCTTCAACTCGCCCGTGAGCGGCGAGCGGATCGATCTCGTCGTCACGGCGGGGCGCGAGTTCACGCAGTGGTATCCCTCGGCGAAGCCGCCGTCGATCATCAAGGCGGCCGAGCACGGGCAGAACACGATCTTCGGCTTCGCGTTCTATTCGCCGCCGGTCCCGGTCATCCGGGAGCACCGCGACCTCTTCTTCGAGACGCGCGCCCGGGTCGACCACGACGGCACCCACCCGCGGTTCGGTGTCCTGCGGCACATCTTCGTCGCGGACACCGATGAGCAGGCCTTCGAGATCGCCGACAGCGCCTTCACGGCGCACTACGCGAACTTCGTGTGGCTGTGGGAGAAGCTCGGCATGCAGCAGCCGCCGAAGCCCGACCTCCGGGAGCTCGTCGCGAACCGTCTCGCCTTCGTCGGCTCGCCCGCCTCGGTCGCGGAGCAGGCCGGCTCGCTCATCGAGGACACGGGCGTCAACTACCTCGCCGGCGCCTTCGGCTGGGGCGACCTCGCCGCTGACGCGTCCCTCAAGTCGATCGACCTCTTCGACCGCGAGGTGATCCCCGCGATCCGCGCGCGCCTCGGCTGAGACGCAGGAATGCGCGGGGGCATGTCCGGCAGTGACCGACATACCCCCGCCGCTTCCTGAGTTCCGGCGTGAGAATGGGGGCATGGTGCTCGACGCAGACCTCCTCGCCCGCATCCGCTCCCGCGCGGCCGGCTATGACCGCGACAACTCATTCTGCTCGGAGGATCTCGCCGAGCTCGCGGCCGCCGGGTACCTGAAACCGCGGCCGCTCCTCGAGGTCGTCCGCGACCAGCGCCGCCTCGCCGCGCACGCCCCGGCGACCGCGCTCGCGGTGAACATGCACCTCGTCTGGGTCGGCGTCGCGCGCGTGCTCAGCGAGCGCGGCGATCACAGTCTCGATTGGGTGCTCGAGGAGGCGGCGGCCGGCGAGGTCTTCGCCTTCGGCATCTCGGAGGCTGGCAATGACTCGGTGCTGTGGGACTCGGCGACGCGGGCCGAGCGGGTCGACGGCGGCTACGCATTCACCGGGACGAAGATCTTCACCTCGCTCGCGCCGGCCTGGACGCGGCTCGGCGTCTTCGGCCGGGCCGAGACGGAGGAGGGCCCGCGGCTCGTGCACGGATTCCTCACCCGGGAGGCGGGCGGGGCAGACCCCGCGGGTGTCACGACCCTCGACGACTGGGATGCGCTGGGAATGCGCGCCAGCCAGTCGCGCAGCACGGTCCTCGACCACGCGGTCGTGTCGGACGCGCGGGTCTCGCGCGTGCTGCCGGTCGGGCCGAGCGCGGACCCCTTCGTCTTCGGGATCTTCGCGAACTTTCTGCTCGGCGTCGCCGCCGTCTACGCGGGCATCGCCGACCGGGCGCTCGAGCTCGCGGTCGAGGCGGTCGGCAGGCGGCAGAGCCGGCGGACGGGCCGCCCCTACGCGGAGGACCCGGACTTCCGGTGGCGGATCGCGGACATGGCGCTCGAGCTCGATGCGCTCGCACCCGACCTCGAATCGCTCGCGGCTGACGTCGACGGGCTCGTCGATCGCGGCCCGGGGTGGTTCCGCGGCCTCACGGGCGCGAAGCACCGGGCGACCGAGACGGCCCGCAGCGTCGTCGACCAGGCGCTGCGCTGCGCGGGCGGGTCCGGCTACGCGGCGAGCTCGGAGCTGAGCCGGCTCCAGCGGGACGTGCTCGCGGGCATCCACCACCCGAGCGACACGGAGTCGGTCCACCAGACGGTTGCGGCCGCGGTGCTCGGTCCGCTCCCCGCCTGAGGCTCAGGCGGGGTCGCTCGGCAGCGGGATCTCGATGGGGCCGGTCTTCGTCGGGACTGTCGTGCCGGCGATCGCCGCGGCCTCCGCGGGATCGACCCGCTCCCGGATCGCGCCGCGCCCCGAGGGCAGGAGCGCGACGACCGCGACGGCGACGAAGGTGATCGCTCCCGCGACGATGAGCAGCGTCTCGACCTGGACGACGTCGGAGAGCGGCCCGAGCACAATCATGCCGACCGGCATGGCGACGCTCATGACGACGCCGACGAGCCCGAAGACGCGGCCGTGCAGCTGGGGGTCGACCCGGAGTTGGAGCAGGGTCGTGAGCGGGGTCGACATCATGGGGATCGCGGCGCCGGCGAGGAGCATGAAGACCGCGAAGATCCAGATGTTCGGCGAGACGCCGAGCGCGATGTTGAGCCCGCCGAAGAGCGCGGTCATCGCGACCGCGAGGACGACCGGTCTCGTGATCTTCGGCCCGATCGCGGCGACGACGCCGCCGGCGATGAACATGCCGACGGCGAAGGCGATCTCGCTGACGGTGAGCAACCAGACGTCCTCGCCGAAGGTCCGAACGATCATGAGCGGGGTCAGGTAGGAGGGGGCCGCGCCGAGTAGCATGACGATCGTGAGGAGGAGCAGCACCCAGCGCACGAGCCGGTGGTTGAACGTGAATCGCACCCCCTCGACGAGGTCGGTGAAGTAGCCGCGCTGCGTATCCGCGAGCCGGATCGTCGGGACGGCGATGCTCAGCAGCAGTCCGATGCCGATGACGGCGGTGATCGCGTCGATGAAGAAGATCGCGATGATGCTCATCGAGGCGTAGACGGCGGCGGCGACGGGCGGCGCGACGAGCATCATGCCCGCCTGTGCGGACTGGAAGAGCCCGTTGAATCTGAGCAGCTGGTCGCCCGGGACGAGCTGCGGCAGGAGCGCCGCGACGGCCGGCTGCTGGATGCCGGCGCCGAAGGAGCGGATCGCGAGCGTCAGGTAGATGAGCCAGAGCTCCTGGTAGCCGGCGAGCATGACGACCGCGAGGACGACGGTCGAGGCGGCGATCGCGCTGTCAGCGAGGATGATGAGGACCTTGCGGTTCATCCGGTCCGCCCAGACGCCGCCGAAGATCGAGATGATCGCCTGCGGGAGCATCCCGAAGACGATCGAGAGCGTGAGCACGAGCCCGGACTTCGTCACGAGCGCGAGGTGCCACATGATCGCGTACTGCACGAGCATCGAGCCGAACATCGAGACCATCTGACCGCTGAGGAAGATCGTGATGTCGCGCTTCCAGTTGGCGCGGCTCGGCGGGTGGTCGGCGCTCGCCGGGGTCGCGGCGGTGTCGCTCATCGTCGGTCCCTTCGGTGCATCAGGCAGGGCGATGCTACGGGATGGCGGTGGGATGATGGGTACCCAATGTTCCGTTCCTTGCGCTTGGTCAACTATCGACTGCTGTTCATCGGCTCGTCGATCTCGAGCATCGGCCAGTGGATGCAGTCGACCGCGATGAGCTGGGTCGTGCTGACGGAGCTCACGGCGAACGACGCGGCCGCGATGGGCATCGCGCTCGCGCTGCAGTTCGGTCCGCCGCTCATCCTCGTGCCGGTGAGCGGCTGGGTCGCCGACCGCTTCGACCGCCAGCGGCTCCTCTTCGTCACCCAGCTCGCGCTCGCGTTGACCGCGACGGGGATCGGGGTGCTCATGCTGAGCGGCGTCATGACGCTCCCCATCATGTACGGCTTCTGTCTCCTGCTCGGCGTCTGCAACGCATTCGACAATCCGGCGCGGCAGGCCTTCGTCTCGGATGTCGTGCCGCGGCCTGACGCGCCGAACGCGATCGCGCTCAACTCCGCCGCCTTCAACGTCGCCCGCCTCGTCGGGCCCGCCGTCGCCGGCATCGCCCTCGTCGTCACGAGCTCGGGATGGGTGTTCTTGGCGAATGCGGTGAGTTACGTCGCGATGCTCGTCGTGCTCGTGCTGATCCGCCGCGACCAGCTGGAGCCGCGCACCCGCGCGCAGGGCCGCCAGCGATTCACCGACGGCTTCCGCTACCTCCGGCGGCGTCCCGACCTCGTCGTCCTCTTCACGATGGTCCTGCTCATGGGCTCCTTCGGCCTCAACTTCCCGATCTTCTCGTCGACCATGACGCTCGAGTTCGGCCTCGACGCCGATGCGTTCGGGCTGCTGACCTCCGTCCTCGCGATCGGGGCACTCGCCGGCTCGCTGCTCGCCGCGCGGCGCGACAAGGCCTCGATGCACTGGATCGTCATCGCCTGCCTCATCTTCGGGCTTGCGCTCGCCGCCGCCGTCGTCTCGCCCGGCTACTGGTTCTACGCCGTGACCTGCGCGGTCGCGGGCTTCGGCTCGGTCACGATGCTCGCGACCTCGAACGGCTACGTCCAGACGACGACGACCCCCGCGCTGCGGGGGCGGGTCCTTGCGATCTACCTCGCGCTGCTCATGGGCGGCACGTTCATCGGCGCGCCGATCGTCGGCTGGGTCGCGGAGGCCTTCGGCCCGCGCGCGGCGGTCGCCGTCGGGGCGGTCGCGGGACTCGCCGCGGGCACGATCGGCCTCGTCAGGTGGCTGAGCACGCGTGGCGAGCCACCGCTCGACACCTCGGCGCTCCGCGTCATCCAGGCGACGACGGACAGCATCCCGACCTGAGCCTCAGCCGCGCAGCGGCACGAGACGTCGCAGCTGCGTCACGTGCCGGGGCTCGAGCTCGGCGACGCTCGTGACCTGGAGCAGCTTCATGGTCCGGACGACCTGATCGGCGAGGATCTCGATCGTCCGGTCGACGCCAGCGCGCCCGCCCGCCATGAGCCCGTAGAGGTAGGCGCGCCCGACGAGGGCGAAGTCGGCGCCCACGGCGAGGGCCGCGACGATGTCGGCGCCGTGCATGATCCCCGTGTCGATGAGGATCTCGAGGTCGTCGCCGAGCTCACGGGCGACCGCCGGCAGGAGGTGGAAGGGGACGGGCGCGCGGTCGAGCTGCCGCCCGCCGTGGTTCGACAGGACGATGCCGTCGACGCCGAGCTCCGCGAGGCGCCGCGCGTCCTCGAGCGTCTGCACGCCCTTGACGACGAGCTTGCCGGGCCAGAGCGCGCGGATCTCGGCGAGGTCGTCGAAGTCGACCGAGGGGTCGATCGCCGCGTCGAGCACCTCGGAGACGTTGCTGCCGACGGAGGCGAGGGAGGCGAACTCGAGCTTCGGGGTGGTGAGGAAGTCCCACCACCACCACGGCCGCGGGATCGCGTCGAGCACGGTGCGCGGGGTCAGCGTCGGCGGCACCGAGAAGCCGTTGCGCTTGTCGCGCAGCCGCAGGCCCGACACGGCGCAGTCGACGGTGACGAGGAGGGTGTCGTAGCCGGCGGCCGCGGCCCGCTCGACGAGCGCCCAGGAGATCTCGCGCCGACGCATGACATAGAGCTGGAACCACAGCCGGCCGTCCGGCGCCGCCTCGCGGACGTCCTCGATCGAGGTCGTCCCGAGGGTCGAGAGGCCGAACGGGATGCCGGCGGCCGCGGCGGCGGCGGCCCCCGCGCGCTCGCCCTCCGTCTGCATGAGCCGCGTGAAGCCCGTCGGGGCGATGCCGAACGGCAGGGCGCTCGTCCCGCCGAGGATCGTCGTCGAGGTGTCGGCCCGGCTCACGTCCCTGAGCACCCCGGGGTGGAACTCGACATCCTGGTACGCCTGCCGTGCCCGGGCGATCGAGATCTCCTCGTCCGCGGCGCCATCGGTGTAGTCGAATGCGGCGCGTGGCGTCCGCCTCGCGGCGACCGCCCGGAGGTCCTGGATCGTCAGCGCGTTCCGGAGCCGCCGCGGCCGGCCATCGGCCGGGCGCTTGGGCTGTTTGAGCAGCTCGAGCACGTTCCTCGGGTCGGGGAATCGACGCTCGACCATGGCACCTCCTGGTTCGGGCCGGGCTCGGCCCCCGCGCCACCCTATCCCCGGGCTAGGCTCTCGCCGTGAGTGGAATCCGCCAGGACGCGAGCTTCGTCGACGCCGACGGTGTCACGATCCACTATTCGGTCTGGGAGCGGGCGCAGCCGAGGGGCGTCGTGCAGATCGCGCACGGCCTCGGCGAGCACCGGCTGCGGTACGAGCGACTCGCGGAGGCGCTCGTCGCCGCCGGGTACAGCGTCTGGGCGGATGACCATCGGGGTCATGGCGCGACGGGTCTCGAGCAGCACGGCGGCGACCGCCGCCGTCTCGGTCGCCTTGGCCCCGGGGGGCACCGTGCGACGGTCGCGGCGGTCCGAGCGTTCGGGGAGCGAGCCCGTGCGGCGAACCCAGGGCTGCCGCTCGTGCTCTTCGGCCACTCCTGGGGCTCGCTCATCGCCCAGATCCTGCTGAATATGCGGCCGTCGGCATACGACGCTGTCGTCCTGTCGGGTTCGGCGCTCCGCACGCTCCGGGATATGAACGGCGGCGACCTCAACGCGAGGCATCGCGCGCTCGGCGACAAGGACTATGAATGGCTGAGCCGCGACCCCGCGGTCGTCGCGGCCGCGGCGGCGGACGAGCTCATGTTCACAGCGACGGCGATCAAGTCCTTCGGGCTCCTCGACGCCATGCGCCTCCTCGGGCTCCCGGCGAAGGGGCTCGCCGCTGAGCGCGATGTCCCGCTGCTGCTCCAGGTCGGCTCCGACGACACGCTCGGCGGCGAGCCGTCGGTCGCGAAGCTCGCGCGCGCCTACGTCGAGCGCTCCGGATTCACCGACGTCACGGCGATCGTCTACCCGGGTGCCAGGCACGAGATCTACAACGAGACGAACCGGCAGGAGGTCACGGCCGACCTCATCGCCTGGCTCGACGCCCGCCTCGCGGGGGCCCGCGAGGACGCCTCAGCGTAGGCTTGAGGGGTGCACGGCGAGGTCAAGGTCCCTGGCGGCAAGCTCGTCGTGGTCGATCTCGAGGTCGACGGGGGGCGGCTCAGCCAGGTGCGGGTCGCGGGCGACTTCTTCCTCGAGCCCGACCACGCGCTCGCCGCGATCGATGCGGCGCTCACGGGCCTGCCGGCCGACGCGAGCACCGATGAGATCGCGGACGCCGTGCGCCGGGGGCTCCCCGACGACGCGGTCCTGCTCGGATTTTCCCCGGAGTCGATCGCGACGGCCGTCCGTCGCGCGCTGCGGCGTGCGACCGAGTGGCGGGACTACCGCTGGCGGTTGCTCGTCGGCCCGCCGCTGCCGCCCGTGACGCAGCTCGCGCTCGACGAGGTCCTCACCGATCGGGTCGGCTCGGGGCTCCGCGAGCCGACGCTGCGGATCTGGGACTGGACGGAGCCCGCGGTCGTCATCGGGTCGTTCCAGTCGGTGCGCAACGAGGTCGACCCAGAGGGCGCCGCGCGGCACGGCTTCGACGTCGTCCGGCGGATCTCCGGCGGCGGCGCCATGCTCATGGAGCCAGGCGGCATCATCACCTATTCGATCTACGCGCCCATCGCCCTCGTGGAGGGCATGAGCTTCGCCGACTCCTACGCATTCCTCGATGCGTGGGCGGTCGAGGCGCTCCGCTCGCTCGGCATCGACGCCGAGTACCGGCCCCTCAACGACATCTCGAGCCCGAAGGGCAAGATCGGCGGGGCGGCGCAGAAGCGGCTCGCGAGCGGCGGCGTCCTCCACCACGTGACGATGTCCTACGACATGGACGGGGCGAAGCTCGCCGAGGTGCTCCGCATCGGGCGGGAGAAGCTCAGCGACAAGGGGATCGCCTCGGCGGCGAAGCGCGTCGATCCGCTCCGCGCCCAGACCGGGCTCGCGCGCGAGGAGATCGTCGGGCGCATGATCGATACATTCCGTGAGCGGCATGGACTCGAGGAGGATGCCCTGCTGCCCGAGGAGCTCTCCGCCGCGGAGCGGCTCGTCCGGGAGAAGTTCGCGACCGAGGCCTGGACGCATCGGGTGCCATGAGGACCTCGCGCCGCGCCGGGCTGCTCGGCCTCCTCATGCTCGTGCTGCTCGTCGCGGCCGTGCTCGCCTCGGCCATGCTCGGCCAGCTGCCGATCTCACCGGGCGAGATCGGCGCCGCGATCCTCCGCGCCCTCGGCATCCCGATGGGCCCGGGCGACGAGGTCATCGACGGGACGCTGTGGGCCGTCCGGTTCCCGCGGATCGCGATGACGATGCTCGTCGGCGCCGCGCTCTCCGTCGCGGGTGTCGCGATGCAGGCCGTCTTCGGCAACCCCCTCGCCGAGCCGGGCGTCGTCGGCATCTCGGCCGGCGCGGCCTTCGGCGCGGCCGTCGCGATCGCACTCGGGATCACGGGGCTCGGCATCTGGACGACCGCGGGATTCGCCTTCCTCGGCGCGCTCGGCGCCGCGGCGCTCGTCTACCTCGTCGCGCGATCCCACGGGCGGACCGAGGTCGTGACCCTGCTCCTCACGGGCATCGCGGTCAACGCCTTCGCGGGGGCGGGGCTCGCGCTCATGCTCTTCCTCGCCGACACGGCGAGCCGGGAGCAGATCGTCTTCTGGCAGCTCGGGAGCATGGGCGGCTCGCGCTGGCCCGAGGTCGGTCTCGTCCTCGGCATCGTGCTCGCCGCCGGCGCCGTCACGCTCGGCCAGCACCGCAGCTTCGACCTCCTCGCGCTCGGCGAGCGCAGCGCGCGCCACCTCGGCGTCGACGTCGAGCGGCTGCGCATCGTCACGATCATCGCAGTGGCGCTCCTGACGGGCGCCGCCGTCGCATTCGTCGGCATCATCTCCTTCGTCGGCCTCGTCGTGCCCCACCTCATGCGGATGCTCCTCGGGCCGAGCCACCGCCGGCTGCTCATCGCGAGCGCCCTCGGCGGCGCCCTCCTGCTCACGGTCGCCGACCTCCTCGCGCGCACGCTCGTGACGGGCGCCGACCTGCCGATCGGCATGCTCACCTCGCTCGTCGGCGGACCATTCTTCTTCTGGCTGCTCTTCCGGCAGCGCCGGCGCTCGGGGGGCTGGGCATGATCCGGGCCGACGGCATCTCGCTGCGCCGGGGCGGCCGCCCCGTGCTCGTCGACGTCGACCTCGAGCTGCGCTCGGGGGAGGTGCTCGCGCTCGTCGGGCCGAACGGCGCCGGCAAGTCGAGCCTCCTCGGGGTGCTCGCGGGGGAGCTCGTCCCGGATGCGGGCACCGTCCTGCTCGACGACAAGCCCGTCGGCGACTACGCGCCGAGGCAGCTCGCGCGGCGCCGCGCCGTGCTGACGCAGGAGCACAGCATCAGCTTCCCGTTCCTCGTCCGTGAGATCGTCGCCATGGGCCGCGCCCCCTGGGTGCGCCGACCGGAGGAGGCCGAGGACGAGGACGTCATCGAGGCGTCGATGCTCGAGACCGATGTCGCGCGCTTCGCCGACCGGCGGACGACGGAGCTCTCGGGCGGCGAACGGGCCCGAGTGGCGCTCGCGCGAGTGCTCGCGCAGCGCACCGAGGTCGTGCTGCTCGACGAGCCGACCGCCGCGCTCGACCTCGGGCATCAGGAGCAGGTCATGCTCGTCGCCCGCCGGCTCGCGGAGCAGGGGCGGGCGGTCGGCGTCGTGCTCCACGACCTCTCCCTCGCGGGGGCGCACGCGGACCGGATCGCGCTGCTCTCCGCCGGACGCCTCGTCGCGGTCGGGACCCCGGCCGAGGTGCTCACCCCGGAGCGGGTCGGGGCGGTCTACGACGTCCCCGTGACGGTCGTCGAGGTCGACGGCGCCCCCGTCGTCATCCCCGTCAGGAGCGCACCGGATACGATGCAGCCGTGACCGAGCCGGACGAGGACACCCCGACCGTCCCGATCCCCCGAGTGAGCGAGCTCGTGCCGTCGAGCGTCGGCTCGCCATCGGCGACGGGCGACCCCTCGCGCCCGACGAGGCGGCAGACGATCATCGGCGTCACGGCCGCGGGGCTCGCGATCGTCATCGCGATCGTCGTGGGCGTCCTCGGGGCCGCCTGGAGCGGGCATCGCGACCTCGTGCGCGACTACGAGGCCGCGGCGGCGAAGCTCTCGGAGGCGAGGCTCGCCTACGAGCAGGCGGATGCGGAGCTCGCGGAGTCGCGCGGCGCGGTCCGAGGCATCGCGGCGCTCATCGACCCGATCGCGGCGATGGTCGGCGAGCCGATCCCGGTTGCGGCGACCGAGGCGCTCGTGGCCGCGCGCGACGAGGCGACGGTCTCCGTCGCGCCGCCGCCGCCGCCCGCCTCCTACGAGGTCCTCCCCGACGAGCACCCCGATGCGTTGAGCGATGAGGCGCTCCGTGCGGAGGCGCCGCGACTCACGGACGCCGCGGAGCGGCTCGGGACGGCGACCGCCTATCGCGCGCGCCTGGCATCGGGTGCCGCGGCGCTCGCGGCGGGGCTGGGCACCGCATTCGTCGAGTACACGGACGCCGTCGCGGCCCGGGGCGCGGAGCTCATCGCCGAGCGTGCGGACGCGAGCGCCGAGAGCCGCATGGCGCTCCAGTCCGCGATCGACGCGCTCCCCGGGGCGGAGACGGAGGACGTCGAGGAGATCGTCGCGAGCGCGGTCGCCGCAGCGGCCGACGTCATCGCGAGTTCGAACCGCGTGCGCATCGACGACGCCGCGAGCATCACCGTCGTCGTCAACAAGCACCGGCCCCTTAACCCGATCGACTACGCGCCGGAGCTCGTCTGGGCGGACGTCCCGTACGGCTGGGAGCCGGAGTTCCGTCCCGAGGCGGCCGCCGCGCTCGAGGAGATGTTCGCCGCCTTCGAGGCCGAGACGGGCGAGCAGCTGCTCGCGCAGAGCAACTACCGCAGCTACGACGACCAGGTCTTCACCTACAACAGCTGCATCGAGAACCTCGGCTACACCCAGGCCGAGCGCGCCTGCGCCAGGCCGGGCCACAGCGAGCACCAGACCGGCCTGACCGCCGACGTCGCGGCCGTCGGGTGGGGTTGCCTCATCCAGGAGTGCTTCGGCGACACGATGCCGGGGCAGTGGCTCGCGGAGAACTCCTGGAAGTACGGCTTCATCGTCCGCTACCCGGACGGCTACGAGCACATCACGGGCTTCGCCTACGAGCCCTGGCACATGCGGTACACGGGCGTCGAGGTGACGACCGACATGCACGAGCGCGGCATCATGACGCTCGAGGAGTACTACGGGCTCGAGCCCGCCCCCGACTACCCCTGACCCGGCGGCATCGCGACGTCCGAGGAATGCGCGGGGTCGCGCATTCCTCCCCCCGCGCTCAGTCCGCGAGCGCCGCCTCGACGATCGCGGACGCCTCCTCGACGACGCGCTCGAGGTGCTCCGGCCCGCGGAAGGACTCGGCGTACACCTTCATGACGTCCTCCGTGCCGCTCGGCCGGACGGCGAACCAGGCCGAGTCGCTCACGACCTTGAGCCCGCCGATGGGTGCGCCGTTGCCCGGCGCCGCCGTCAGCCGGGCACGGATGGGCTCGCCGGCGAGCCGGTCGGCCGTGACGTCCGCGGGGCTGAGCCTCGCGAGGCGCGCCTTCTGCGCGGGGCTCGCCGCAGCATCGACCCGGGTGTAGGCGGGGTCGCCGTGCCGCTCGGCGAGCTCCCGGTACGCCGCCGAGGGGCTGCGTCCGCTCGTCGCGATGAGCTCGGCCGCGAGGAGTGCGAGGAGGATGCCGTCCTTGTCCGTCGTCCAGACCGAGCCGTCGCGCTGCAGGAAGGAGGCGCCCGCGGACTCCTCGCCGCCGAAGCCGAGCGAGCCGGCTGACAGCCCGGGCACGAACCACTTGAAGCCGACCGGCACCTCGACGAGCCCGCGGTCGTGCGCCGCCGCGACGCGGTCGATCATCGCGGAGGAGACGAGCGTCTTGCCGACCCCCGCCGACCCCCAGGCGGGGCGGTGGCGGAGCAGGTGGTCGATCGCGACCGCGAGGTAGTGGTTCGGGTTCATGAGCCCGTCGCGGGTGACGATCCCGTGCCGGTCCGCGTCGGCGTCGTTGCCGGTGAGCACGTCGAAGCCCTCGTCCGAGGCGCGCGCGACGAGCGCCGCCATGGCGTGCGGGGAGGACGGGTCCATGCGGATCCGCCCGTCCCAGTCGAGGCTCATGAAGGCCCAGCGCGGATCGACCGTCTCGTTGACGACCGTGACGTCGAGCCCGAGGCGCTCCCGGATCGCCGCCCAGTAGTCGACCGAGGCGCCGCCGAGCGGGTCGGCGCCGAGGCGCACCCCCGCGTGCCGGATCGCCGCCAGGTCGATCGCCCCCGGCAGCGCGTCGACGTACTCGCCGAGGAAGTCGTAGGTCCCGGGATCCGGTGCTGCGGCGCGCCGGATCTGACGCCCGCCGTCGGCGAGCAGGGCATTGGCCCGAGCGGCGATGCGGCCGGTGACGTCGCTGTCAGCGGGGCCGCCGTGCGGCGGGTTGTACTTGATGCCGCCGTCGCGGGGCGGATTGTGCGAGGGGGTGATGACGATGCCGTCGGCGAGCGGACCGTCGCCGCGCCGCGCATTCATCGCGATGATCGCCCGGCTCAGGGCGGGCGTCGGCACCCAGCCGCCACGCGCGTCGACGCGGGCATCGACGCCGTTCGCGGCGAGCACGTCGAGCACCGTCCGCTGCGCGGGCGCGGAGAGCGCGTGCGTGTCGGCGCCAACGAGCAGCGGACCCTCGATGCCCGCCGCGGCGCGCTCCTCGACGATCGCCTGCGTGATCGCGGCGATGTGGGCGTCGTTGAATGCGGTGTCGAGCGACGAGCCCCGGTGGCCGCTCGTGCCGAAGACGACCGCCTGCGAGGGGTCGGCGGGGTCCGGGACGAGATCGTGATAGGCCGCGAGGAGGTCATCGAGGTCGACGAGATCCCCCTCGTCGGCGGGCTGGCCGGCGCGCTCGTGCATCGCCCCATTCTTCCGCGTTTCAGGCGACGCGGACGAGGAGGCTCCCCGGATCGATCGCGACCCGCGCACTGACGATCTCGCCGCCCTCCTCGCCGTCGATCTGGAAGGCGACGGGCCGGTCGACCTCGAGCGTCGCCGTCGTCGCCTGCCGATAGATGACGTCCCGGACGTTGCGGGAGCGCCAGTCGGCGATGCGGCCGCCGAGGTCGGTGCGGCGCAGGATGCCGTTCTCGATGACGAAGGTGTTCCAGATCCGCACCCACCCGAAGGCGCCCCGCGGCCTGATCGCCGCGACCTCGAGCATGCCGTCGTCCGGCTCCGCGTTCGGCAGCATGCGGATGCCGCCCGGCACCGTGCCGCAGTTCGCGGCCGCGATGCTGTGGGCGATGAGCGAGCGGCTCGGCCGATCATCGATCCGGTACGTGACCCGGAACGGCTGCGCCCCCGGGATCGACCGAGCGATGCCGTCGAGGTAGGCGACCCAGCCGACCGCCTTCTTGAGCTCGGGTCGGGTGTGCTGGATCATCGCGGCGTCGAGCCCCATGCCGGCCATGATGAGGAAGATGTGCTCCTCGCGCTCGCCCGACTCCCGCGAGATCTCGACGAGCCCGACGTCGTAGGGGCGGTCGCGTCCCGTCACGACGATCTGGAGCTGCGCGTCGAGCGCGCCGATCGGGCCGAGCGGGATGCCGAGATTCCGCGCGAAGAGGTTCCCGGTGCCCTGCGGCAGGAGCGCGAGCGGCACCCCGCTGCCCCGGAGCGTCGAGGCGACCGCGCGGACCGTGCCGTCGCCGCCCGCCGCCGCGACGATCGTCGCCCCCCGCTCGATCGCCTCGGCCGCGAGCCCCGCGCCGGACTCCTCGGGCGTCGTGGCGAGCCAGATCGTCGGCGCCCAGTCGTCGGGCAGCGCCCGGTCGACGGCCCGGCGCAGCACGGCGTCGCGGACCTTCTCCGGGTGGTAGATGACGGCCAGCTGGGGCACGGGCTCACCCTAGCGCCCCGCCCCGGCCGGGCGCTCTAGGCTGGAGTCGTGATCGACACCGCCCTGCTCCGCGCCGAGCCGGACCGCGTCCGCGCGTCGCAGTCGGCCCGCGGCGAGTCCGTCGAGCTCGTCGACGAGACCCTCGAGGCCGACGCGCGCCGCCGGGCCGCACTCGCCGCCTTCGAGACGCTCCGCGCGGAGCAGAACGCGCATTCGAAGCTCGTCGCCCAGGCGCCGGCCGCGGAGAAGCCCGCCCTCGTTGCCGCCGCGAAGGACCTCGCCGCACGCGTCAAGGACGCCGAGCTCCTCGCCCGCGGGAGCGAGGAGGCCTTCGAGGAGCTCGCCGGCCGGATCGGGAACGTCATCATCGACGGCGTGCCCGCGGGCGGCGAGGACGACTGGGCGCTCATCCGCGAGGTCGGCGCCCCCGCCGAGTTCGACTTCGAGCCCCGCGATCACGTCGAGCTCGGTGAGCTGACCGGCTCGATCGACATCGCGCGCGGCACGAAGGTCTCCGGCTCGCGCTTCTACTTCCTCCGCGGCTGGGGCGCGCGGCTCGAGCTCGCGCTCATGCAGCTCGGCCTCGGCACCGCGGTCGAAGCGGGCTTCACCCCGCTCATCACCCCGACCCTCGTGACGCCCGAGATCATGCGCGGCACCGGATTCCTCGGCGCCCACTCGGACGAGATCTACTACCTGCCCGCCGATGAGCTCTACCTCACGGGCACGAGCGAGGTCGCGCTCGCGGGCTACCACGCCGACGAGATCCTCGACGTGTCGGAGCCGATCCGCTACGCGGGCTGGTCGGCGTGCTACCGGCGGGAGGCGGGCGCGGCCGGCAAGGACAACCGCGGGATCCTCCGCGTCCACCAGTTCCACAAGCTCGAGATGTTCAGCTACGCGCACCCCGACGAGGCGGAGGCGGAGCACCTCAGGCTGCTCGCGATGCAGGAGCGCATGCTCCAGGCCTGCGAGCTGAGCTACCGCGTCATCGACGTCGCGGCCGGCGACCTCGGCTCCTCCGCCGCGCGCAAGTACGACGTCGAGGCCTGGGTGCCGACGCAGGGCCGCTACCGCGAGCTCACCTCGACGAGCAACTGCACGACCTTCCAGGCGCGGCGCCTCGGCACCCGGTTCCGCGGCGAGGACGGGCGGACGCAGCCCGTCGCGACCCTGAACGGCACGCTCGCGACGACGCGCTGGATCGTCGCGATCCTCGAGACCCACCAGCAGGCCGACGGCTCGATCCGGGTCCCGGCCGCGCTGCAGCCCCACCTCGGGACCGACGTCATCCCGCGCATCGCGTGAGCGCGCCGGCCGAGGGCACCCCGGCGCCCGAGCCCCCCGCGCTCGGGACCGAGGCCTGGCTCGTCGCACTCGACATCGACGGCACGACGATCCACGAGGACGAGACGCTCGACCTCGAGGTCATCCAGGCGGTGCGACGGGCCGTCGAGAAGGGCCACGAGGTCACGCTCGCGACGGGCCGCTCCTGGCAGACGACCGAGCCGGTGCTCCACGCGCTCGGCATCGCCCCCGAGTATGTCGTGTGCGCGAACGGCGCGATCACCCTGCGGCGGATGGGCGACGTCTTCGAGGGCGAGGGCGAGCCGGAGTACGTGCGGGCCCACGTCGAGACCTTCGACCCGAGCGCGGTGCTCGTCCAGGTGCGCACCCAGCTGCCCGATGGCCGCTTCATGCTCGAGCTCGCCGACGGGAGCCGGCTCTACACCGAGGGCATGGTCGACTGGGATCTCACGAATGCGCGGGAGGTGCCATTCGGGGAGCTCCTCGGCCAGGTCGCGACGCGCGTCGTCGTCGTCTCGCCCGACCGCGACATCGACGACTTCCTCTCGATCGTCGACGGGATGGGCCTCCACCAGGTGTCCTACGCGGTCGGCTGGACCTCGTGGCTCGACATCGCCCCGCACGGGGTCAACAAGGCGACGGCGCTCGAGCGCGTCCGCGCGTGGCTCGGCGCCGACCCGGCGCGGGTGCTCGCGGTCGGCGACGGCCGCAACGACATCGACATGTTCCAGTGGGCCGGTCGCGAGGGTCGCGCGGTCGCGATGGGCCAGGCCCCCGACGAGGTGCGGGCCGCGGCGACCGAGGTCACCGGGTCGGTCGACGAGGCCGGTCTCGTGCCGGTGCTCGACTCGCTCCCGCAGGCGCGCATTCCTCGATGAATGCGCGTGGCCCCGCCGGTACACTGGGTCACCGCGCGCAGGCGCGACGGAGAGTTGTCCGAGCGGCCGAAGGATCCAGTCTTGAAAACTGGCGGCGAGCAATCGCCCGTGGGTTCGAATCCCACACTCTCCTCTGCACCGGTTCGGGGCGGTTTTTCAGCGGACCGCCGAGCCGCGCCAGTAGGCTGTGCGAGCGGTCCGGGACCGTATGCGCGTCACGGCGCCCGCCGCTGACGATCGAGGAGATGCCATGACCGCGTTGACGCCCGTCGAGCCAGGAGGCCGGGACGTCGAGTCGGTGCGCGCGCCGCGCCGGGGCCAGGAGTCGCCGCGTCACGCGAGGCAGAAGCGCCGCTCGGGTGCACCGGCCGTGATCGGCCTCGTCGCCGGGGTCCTCTCCGTCCTCCTCGTGAGCGCGTCGGCCGTCGGCGGCGTCGTCCTCAACTCCTTCAACCAGCGGCTGCAGGAGAACGTCGTCGTCCTCGCCGAGACGCACGAGATCTCGGCCGACGTCGGCGCGATCGACGGCGGGTTCAACATCCTCATCGTGGGGACCGACTCGCGCGAGGGCACGTGGATGGGCGAGGACGCGACCGCCGACCACGGCGGTGAGCTCAACGACGTCAACATCCTCGTCCACGTCGCGCAGGACCAGTCGAACGCGACCGTCATCAGCTTCCCGCGCGACCTCGAGGTCGACCTGCCGGACTGCGCGCGATTCTTCGGCTACTCGAACAAGATCAACACCGCCTACCCGGGCGGCGACTTCAACGGCAACGGCCTCGCCTGCGTCGTGCAGACGGTCGAGAACCTGACCGGGCTGCCGATCCACTTCGCGGGCAAGGTCTCCTTCGCGGGGGTCATCGCCCTCGCCGACGCGATCGGCGGCGTCTCCGTCTGCACCGACGGGCCGATCTACGACCCGTACTCGGGCCTCGACATTCCCACGGGCGGCGAGCACGTCCTCGCGGGCGAGGAGGCGCTCGCCTTCCTCCGCACCCGGCACGGCGTCGGCGACGGCAGCGACTGGTCGCGCGTCAGCTCCCAGCAGGTCTACCTCTCCTCGCTGCTGCGGAAGGTCAAGGCCGACGGGACCCTGGCCGACCCGGGCCGACTCTTCAACCTCGCCAACATCGCGATCAACAACATGGTGCTCTCCTCGGGATTCGCCGACCCCTTCACGCTCGTCTCGATCGCGCTCACGCTCAAGAACCTGCCGCTCGAGCGGGTGTCCTTCGTCCAGTTCCCGACCTCGGGGACGAATGAGCGGAGCAACGCCGTCACGAACTGGTACGCCGCCGAGCCCCTCCTCGCGTACGTCGCCGCGGACGAGCCGTTCCAGCTGCCGGAGATCGGCGACAACCGCGGCACCATCGCGGACCCGAACGCCCCCGCCGCGCCCGAACCGAGCTCGACGGACGCCCCGGCACCCGTCGACAACTCCGAGCTCCCCGTGCTCGTCGGGGTGACCGGCCAGACGGGTGCGCAGTACTCCTGCTCGGTGTCGAACATCGAATAGCCGGGTCCGGTCGGCGGTTTCGGCCCGCTAGACTGTGACCCGTACTTGGAGACGTCGCATAGTCCGGTCGAGTGCACCACCCTGCTAAGGTGGAGTCCCCTCACGGGGACCGAGGGTTCAAATCCCTCCGTCTCCGCCATTTTTTGGCTGGTCAGAACCTGTTTTTTTCTGCGGTTTGATGTCACTTTCGTGGTTGTCCGCGTTCTCAGGAATGTCGCGAGGGTCCTGTAGGGGTCCCGAGGCCAGTTCGTTGAGACGGCGCAGGCCCTCGATGGTCTGCTGTTCACCGAGAACGTGCGCGTAGACCTTGAGCACCGTGCGCGGGTCGTCGCCGAGCCATTCGGCGACCTGGTTGATCGGGATGCCGGCGCGAAGCCACTGGGACGCGCAGTAGTGCCGCAGCATGTGCGGGCGTTTGCGCGGGGCCGTGGTCGACCACTTCGTGAAGCGCCGGTAGAGGTTCATCCGCAGCTGTCGGCCCTTCGGGCTCGTGAACAGATACGCCTCGGGGCGCTTCCCAGCCGCTGCCTCGCGGGCGAGCTGCCGCGCGCGATCGGTGAGCGGCACGGCGCGCTCGCTGTTGGCTGTCTTGGGTGCTTTCTCGTCGTAGCCCTCTGACTGCGCGCGTCGCACCCACACGGCGGGGAACGGGACGTCTTGGAGGTCAGCCACCCGCAGCGCCCGGGTCTCGGACCACCGCAGGCCGGTCAGGGAGGTCCACTCGGTGATCGTCGCGTAGTGCGCCGAAGCCGCGCGCTGCGCCGCGAGCGTCGCGCCGAGACTTTCCGCCGTGAACCACTCGTCGGCGAGCCTCTGGCTCGCGCCAGGCGGTAACTCAACGCCGCGAACGGGATGCGCGGCAACGTACTTCTCGCGCATCGCGTAGGTGAACAGGGCACTGAGCGTGGTGCGCATCCGTGCGACGGTCGAGCGCTGCTTGACCTTGAGCTGATCGGTGAGGAAGCCGAGCACGTCGGCCTCGCTGACCGAGCCGATCGGTCGTGCTCTGAGCTTCGCGGGGAGGGCGGCGAGGTTGTCGCGGTCGGTGCGGCGCGAGTGCGCCGACACCTGGGACGTCCGCGCCACGAGGAATGCGGCGATGACCTCGCCGAGCGGAACCTTGGCCTTCCGTGGCGGGAGGAACGTGCCGAGCTGGATCGCCCGCATCTGCTCGCGCTCCCAGGTCTCGGCATCGCCCTTGAGCCGGAACGTTTGCTGGGCGACGACGGCGCCGCCGTTCTTGATGCGCGCCTTCCAGCGCACCGAGCCGTCCTTGAGGACGCGTTTCTCGATCATCTGCTGGTCCCCGGGTGCGCCAGCGCCTCGATCGCCGCGACCGGGTAGAGACGGCGGCTTCCTGTCAGGACGGGCTTGACCGGGGAGCGGCCCTTCTTGGCCAGTCGCCCGAGTGTGGAGGGATGGACGCGCAGCGCGGCGGCGGCTTCCGCCTCGGTATAGAACAGCCGGTCCTGCTCGACGGACTCCGTCGTGGGATCGCTCATGGTTGCCTCCACACTCTGCGCATGATGTTGCCAATACACGCGATTAGATCATGAATCGCGTGTTTGTGCAAGAGCACATGTTTCTCGTGTTCCTCGATACACTCGGAGGCGTGAGTGAATCGTCGTCGCCCTACGCGCTCCAGGACGCGGACGGCCTAATCCAGCAGGACGACCTGCCGGACGGCTGGCACCTGCCCACCCGGTTCCCCGGTGAGCGCAGCGACGACGCCAGCGCGCAGATCGACGCGATCCTCGGATACGACGATGCGTCTCATGCTCACGGCAGCGAGTCGGACGACGCCGAGCAGAGCGAGACAACGGCCGGTCGGTGGCGCTACATCGAGCATGCCGAGAGTCACACGCGCGTGTTCATACGCTTGCAGCGCCAGACCTTCGCGGTGCCGGAGGAGGTGCGCATCACCGGCGTCGTCTACCTTCCGTGGCGCCCCGGCGATCCGATCACGAGCCGCCTGCTGCGGGAGTTGCCGACCGCGCAGATCGAGGCCGCGATCAACAAGCGCCTGTTCGCCATGAAGCGCGAGCAGACGATCACCGGCGGTAAGATCGTGCTACCCAGCGGACGGAAAGTCGCAGAGCGTGACCTCCTCAAGCCACTGGGCGGTACAGCCAAGCAAGACCCGGACTTCTACCAGCGCGTCGCCCTCCAGCACGGCCGGCTCACCCAGCAAGGCGACAAGAACCCCAGTGCCACGATGGCGGAGATCAACGACGTCGCTCTCACCACGGCGCAGGGCTGGGTCGCGAAGGCTCGTGCTCGGGGTCTCCTTCCTCCGGGGCGTCGGGGGCGGGCCGGGTAGCGCTCTGCATTAGTCCCGGCAGGCTGAGCCACTCACGCTTCAGGCTCACCGAAGACTGTCGCAGATTTCCTGCGCGTGCGTGAGGGCGGCAGCGATTCGTGCGCCGCGTCTGGTGAAACCAAGCTCTTGCATGATCAAGCGCTGCTCTTCCTCAGCAGATCTGATCGCGTTGTCGGAGCGAATGTATCGGGTGATTTCTACGAGTTCGTCGAGCGAGTAGTCGCTGATGCTCTCGTATCGGGGCACGTGCGGGCGCTGACGCTGTCTGCTCAACGTGCCTTCGCTCCAATTTGGCTCTTCAATGGCAGGCTCGGCCGGGCTGTCCTCCGCGAGAGCCTGGTTGAACGCGTCCAGCACTTTCTGCACTTCGCCCGGTGCGTCGTTGAACCAATCGGTGCTCCAGATGCGATGGAAACGCCAGCCTCGTCGCTCAAGCGCGTTCTGCCGCAGGCGGTCGCGCTCGCGGGCCGTATGCCCAGAGTGATAGGCGGCGCCATCTGCTTCGATGGCGAGCACATGACGTCCGGGTAGATCGGGGTGCCGGGCTGCAAAGTCGATTCGGTAGCCCCCGACACCTACCTGACTGTCGAGAACGAGCCCGGCGTCCTCCAGCTGTCGTTTGACGTCGAGTTCGAAGGCGTTGAGCGCATGAGCTCGACTCGGCCCGCCGGTAAGCTCGGTGCCTCCGGAGGACATAAACCGCAGGAAGTGGTACATCAGTCGGAACCCAGCCGAGGGATGCCCGTCGGCGGGAACGTCGTCCCGACTGAAGCTCGTCACGAGCGCCATGCGCTTCTTTGCGCGACTGATGGCGACATTCAGCCGTCGTTCGCCGCCGTCGCGCAGAAGCGGACCCCAGAAATAGCGGAGCTTGCCGTCGAGGCTCTTCCCGTAGCCGACTGTCAGGATGATGGCGTCACGCTCGTCGCCCTGAACTCGTTCGATGGCCTTGACGAACCAGGGTTCCTCGGTGTGTGCGTTCAGCGCCCGCTCAAACTCGGGGTCGGCCTGCATTGCTTGATCGAGTGCCCGCTCGATTCGGGCTTCATGCTTGACGCCGAAGGTGATGATGCCGATGCTTTCATCCGGGTGAGCAGTCACGTGCTCGCGAACGAGTTCGACCACGCGGTTCACCTCTGCTTCAGGACTGTTGTAGGTGCCGTTGATGCCGATGCTCGGTTCAACCTCGACGTGGCGCACTGAGTCGAGGGCATCGACGGCCGGGAACGTTGTCAGGCTTCGCGAGTAGACGTGTTCGTTGGACACGGCGATGAGTCGCTCATCGCGTGACCTGTAATGCCATTGGAGGCTTCGGCCCTGCCCGGCGAGCAGCCGGTCCATAGCGAAAAGGATGCTCTCCGCGTCGCGAGTGAAGCTGCCGCCGCGCGCGCGGATACGCTCTACAGTCGCCTCCGGTGCTTCGTCGATCGGAGCAGATTCGTCCTCTTCTTCGTCGCCTTCGTCTTCCAGCACCTTTGAGAAGAACTCGGTGGGCGGCAACTGACGACTGTCGCCTGCGACGATGGCTTGGGCACCGCGCAGCAATGCTGGAATCGCATCCGCCGGCTTGACCTGGCTCGCTTCATCAAAGATCACGACATCGAAGCAGGGGATAGCTGGGAGGAGCCGAGAGACCTGCAAGGGACTCATCGCCCACACTGGCTTGGCGGCCAGAAGGACGTTCGGCGCCTCTTCGAACAGCCGGCGCACCGGGCGGAAGTTTCGCTTCCTGGTGACCTCGGTTTTCAGTTGCGCGTACTCATCGACATGCTCGTCGATCGCTCGCTTGAAGTGCTCTGCGGCTCGTCGACGCACGCGAGCGGCGTTGGCTTCGAGGTGGGAGACGTCGGCCGAGCGGAATGTCTTCGCCGCTTCGTTCAGATCAGAGCCGCTGAGTCCTGCAAGATCCGGCGACCTCAACTCTGCGTCTTCGAGAACAGACCGAATCACAATCCACCGGAGGGCATCTCCGGGTGTAGCACCGACCAATTGCTGCTCTGTGAGCAACGATTGAACCCGCGCGAGTCCCGCCTCATTCAGCTGTCGTGTCAGGTCGTTGACCCGGACGATGACCGAAGCCTGTTCCGTGCTCGTGAGGTACGCAAGGTGTTGAGTTAGCTCCGCGAAGTTCGCCTCGCTGAATTTCAGCCCCTGCGTCACCCCGCCGAGTTCATTGAGCAGCGCACGCACGTCCGCCAGAGTCTGAGCGGTAGCCGTCACGTCGACTGCCATCGGAGCGGCCAGAGCTTTCCATGCTGCACGCAGGTCCTGCGCCTGAAGCAACGTGCCGAGACGTTCTTTTCGGGGCAGGCTATTGAGCAGTTCTCGCGCGCGCCGCTTCCCGGCACGTCGCACGGCACGCGAAATACCCGCCCGGTGCTCTCGGCTGACTGCGGCGAGCATATGCCCGATGTCAGGCGCCTCGACCAGCCCCGGCGCCTTCTTGATCAGGCTGGCGATATTGGAGTGCAACTCAACGAGCCAAGCTCCTTGGGACGGAGTGTCAGGTGGTCCATAGCCGGCGGCCGTCGCGAGTTCGGGCAGTTCCTGGGCCAAGGCGCTGAGTCGCTCTTGCGTCAGTAGCACACGCTCGCGCAGTCTCTGCGCTTCGGCTAGTGAAGGAAGCGCCGCTGGCAGCCAACCCGGTCGCCGTTTCCAATCAGGGCTGAGGGCGCCAATGCGGTGCAGTTCATCTATGGCTGCTGCTAATGTCTCGAGGGTCGTCGGCTTCCAGGAGTCGAACGTTGAGGCCGGCAGGCGCAGCGGGGTGCGAGCGGCAGCCGGAATGCTCATGGACGCGACGCGGAGGTCTCCGACGCTGACACCCCACCCGTGGTCAGGCCGGAACAAGGCATCCTTGTGGCGCACGAGTCGGTCGCGCGCGATGGTGAGTGCGTGGTGGAGGTTCGTGACCTCAGGTTCCGCGGTCCGGGTCTGACGCTCAAGAGTGGAGCGCAACTGCTCGGCAACGAATCGTCGAGATCCTTCGGCTGCGAACAGATCCAGTAGTAGGTGGGAGAGGTCCACCTGTTCGAGTCGGTCGAGGACAGCTGTGATAGCCGCACGCTTCTGAGCGACGAACAATACATGTTTGCCTGAGGCGATCAACGCGGAAATGATGTTGGCGATGGTCTGGCTCTTACCGGTTCCCGGTGGGCCTTGGACGACGAGGTTCCGCCCTGCAAGGGCGGCGTTGACGACGTAGGACTGGCTGGCATCGGCGTCGAGTACGAGATACTCAGAGTCAACGGGGGTGTAGTCGGGATCAGCCTCATCGACTGCGGAATCTTGAGCGGTTGAGCGCACACGCTGGGCGGCCGCTTGGTCACCAGCAAGCGCTGCGACAAGATCAGATTTGGTGAGTGCGCCGAGGTTATCGACATCTCGAACCATTGGCTGCTTCTGATACGAAAAGGCGCCCAGCACGGCACGGTCGACAATTGAGAAGCCGGCGATGTCGCCGCACGCCTCAGTCAGATTCTCGAAGCAAGCCTCGATCCCACCATCTAACGCGTCAACGAGTTGTTCTTCGTCCACGACGGCTCCTGCATACTGGAGCACATGGAGGAGAACGCTATTGATCTGGAAGTCGTCAACCAGCGCTAGCTGCCAGGAATCCTGGGTACCGCGCCTGCGCTCAATCTGCAGCGGGCGTAGGAGCACCGGGGAATCCGGGCGTGCGGAAGGGCGCGTACCAGTTTCCTCTTCTTCCGCCTCGTCGAGCGCATTGTTGTGATCCGTGGACCACGAGGCAAAGCCGATCGCCAGGTAGGTGACTGATACGCCATACTCTTCGGTCGCCTCGCGTTGTCGCCGATACAGTGCTGCGCATGCTCGCTGCGCCTTGCTCAGGGCCTCGGCTCTGGGGAACAGGCGCTCGAGCCTGAGGGTCTGCCCTCCCAACAGTTGCTCGTACGCCGATCCCTCTGCTTCCTGCAGGTCGATGACAGCAGACGTCTTCTTGAAATGCAGGAGTCGGTTGGTCCCGCCGACATCGATGAGCGAGCTTCTCCACTCGTGTGATGCGCGCGATAAGGCAAGCTCCGTCGCTCCCACAGGCGCCTCGACACTCATTTCCCCAGAGTATCGGGAGCCACAGACGTATCCCGGCCTGGCGCATCTCCTGCGAGCAGATTTCTGCGACAACATCCTGTCTAGATGAATGGACGTATGCTACCGTGGGTAGTTGCAAGAACATGAGGTGAGAGGAGGCGGCGATGAAGGGCGGCGTGATCCTGTTCCGGGGCTCCGGCACGGACGCGCGCCGCTACTTGGAGTCGGATCGCTCGCGCGCCGATGACTACTACTTGGAGGGTGGGACCGCGCTGGCGGAGTTCGCCGCGGTTGACGCGCACGGCGATGTGATCGGGGAACTCGGGCTGACGGCGGACGAGTACGCCCAATGGGTGGACTGGACCAACCCGCTCACGGGTGAGTCGATGGGCAAGCCTCGACTGCCCGGCGATGGTCGGCAGGGGGCGCCGCGGTTCGCGGAGATGGTCGTGAACGCCCCGAAGTCCCTCTCGATCGCTGCCGCGCTGCACCCGGACGTGTCGAAGGCGCTGGACGCCGCGCAGTGTGATGCGGTGGCCGAGATTCGGTCCTGGCTAGGCCAGCACTCTGTCACGAGGGTCGGGCCGCGAGGCAAGCAGGAGGTGGTGTCGGTTGAGCAGTTGGAGACGGTCGCTGTCTCGCACAAGACCTCCCGCGCGGGTGACCCGCACCGGCACATTCACTTTCAGATCGGCACGCGGGTCTGGGCGGCCGGGGCGTGGCGTGGCCTGGACACCGGTGCGTTGTTCCGTCAGCAGGGCGCTATCCGCGCGCTCGGCACCGCGGTCATTGCCGCGCACCCGCAACTCGCCGCGGTGCTCGACGCGCACGGCCTCACCCTCGATCCGGTGACGGGTGAGGTCGCGGAGTTGCAGCCGTACAACGCGGTGATGTCCAAGCGGGGCGAGCAGGTCGCACGCAACCTCGCCAAGTTCGAGGCCGAGTGGCGGACAGCGCATCCCGGCCAGGAGCCAGGCCCGGTCGCTATGTCGCGGCTGATCGCGATGGCGTGGGATCACGAGCGCCCGCACAAGAAGCCGACCGTTCTCGGTCACGAGGCCGCCTGGCGCGCTGAGCTGGACGCGGCCGGCTACCGGCCAGACCCGGCCCGCGTGCCCGTGCGCGCGGCGGTGTCGCTGGACGAGCTGCGCGTGCAACAGGTTGCCTCGCGCGCTCTCGACCGGTGCGCGGCCGGTGCATCGACGTGGACGGTACACGACATCCACGAGCAGGTCACCCGCATCATCACCGCCGCCGGCGTCCGCGCCACCCCGGAGGAGTTGCGCGACCTCGTGACACTCACGGCGCGGCTGGCCGTGGAGGATTGCTTGTCTGTGCTGCCGCCGGATGCGGCACGGCCAGAGCATGTGGCGCATCTGACCTCGTTGCATGTCATCGCGGTGGAGACGCAACTGCGCGACATGCTCTTCGCGCGTGCCACAGCCGCGACGCACGATGCCCCGGACGTGACCGGGCTGGCGCGGCAACGCAAACTCGACCCGGAGCAAGCGCAGGCTGCCGCTGCGATCGCGGGCATCGACTCACTCGTCGTGGTCGAGGGCGCCGCGGGTGCGGGCAAGACCACGATGCTTGGCGTGGCGATCGAGGCGGCAGCGCGTGGGGGGCGTCGGACGCGGGTCGTAACGCCGACAAAGAAGGCCGCGGACGTATCCGCCCAGGAACTCGGGGTGCCGACCGACAGCGTGGCGAAGCTCGTCCACGAGCACGGCTTCCGCTGGAACGCCGACGGCGTATGGACCCGCCTGGCCGTGGGCGACGCCGACCTGGCGAGTGACAGCACCTACACCGGACCCTCGGAAGCGGCGCAGCTCGCCCGTGGCGAGCGGATCGTGGTCGATGAGGCCGGGATGCTCGACCAGGACACCGCCCACGCCCTGCTCACCGTCGCGGACGAGCACGGCGCGACCCTCGCCCTCGTGGGCGACCGGGCACAGCTCCCCGCGGTCGGGCGCGGCGGCGTGCTCGACATGGCCGCGCAGTTCGCCGGCCGCGTCCACGACATGACGACCGTGCACCGCTTCGCGGACCCGGAGTACGCGGACCTCACGGTGCAGGTGCGCCGGGGTCAGCATCCGGCGCTGCTGTTCGACCGGCTGCACGCCCTCGGCCTGGTCGTGCTGCACGAGAGCGCCGAGGCAGCGCAGGAGGCGATCGCCCGCGATGCGCGAGACGGCGACGCGATCACGACCGCGACGAACGATGAGGCACGCGAACTAAACGAGCGCATCCGCGACGAGCGAGTGCGCTCCGGCATGGTCGACGACCACCGCATCACGACCGGCAGCGACGGCCTGAGCATCGGACGCGGCGACATCATCCAGACCCGCCACAACGACTCGAACGTGCAGGTGGCGAACCGGCAGACCTGGACCGTCCAGAGCGTCGGGAACGACGGGACGGTATGGGCGAAGGAGAACGCGACGGGCCGGAGGCGGCAGCGCACCGTCGGGCTTCCTGCCGAGTACGTCGCCGAGCACACCCACCTCGCCTACGCCTCGACCGCCTACGGTGTGCAGGGCGCGACCGTGCCCGCATCGCACACGGTCCTTTCCGACGCGCTCGACGCCTCCGGCGTCTACGTCGGCATGACCCGAGGGCAGGAGACGAACCGCCTGCACGTGATCGCGGCGGACGTGGACGATGCGCGGGAGCAGTTCACGGCCGCGCTCGAGCGCGACCGCGCCGACCGCGGACTAATCGTGGCGACCCAGGCAGCGCGGGAGGCGGTCGCCGGCTTCGCCGCGGACGGCCCGGTGCGCCTGGTCAACGCCGAGCGCGCCCGGCTGACGGAGCAGATCGACCGCGCCGAGCGTGCGACTGCCTGGTGGAAGCGGGCGGCAGCCGCGCTGAGTCGCCAGTCGAGGAGGCAGCGGGCCGAGGCTGACCAGCAGCAGGTCATGGTCACCGCAGCGGAGGCGAACGCAGCACAGGTGCGGGCCGAGGTCGCCGCACCACTGATTGAGCAGGCCGCCGCCGATGCCACCGCCCGTCTCGCCGCACGGGACCGCATGTGGGCGGCATCCGCCGTCCAGGGCACCGCGCGCGGGCTCAATAGGCGTCGCACCACCCTCGCCCTGTCCGCTGCCGCCGAGGAACATCGCACTATCGAGGTGGCAGGACGGGCACGCTGGCAAACCCTGCCCGAAACGACGGCAGGGGTCGAGCCTTGGGCAGTCTCTGTAGCGCAGCGCGAGGCTGACACCGACGCGCGCGTGACCGCGGTCCAGAAGCGCGCAGACGAGGCCCGGCGGGAACAGCAGCGACTCGTCGCCCGGCAGATGCAGGAGCGCGCGGACCTCCGCCGCCAGGTATTCGGCGACCGCAAGCCGAGCGATCCCCGCGCGCAGGCCACCCGGTGGCAGGAACGCGCTCAGACCGCCCGTCGCGCCCTCGCTGCGATCGAGGCGCTGCCCGTTGTCGAGGCTGCGGAACTCATCCGCTATCGCGCCAAGCGGGAGCAAGCCCCGCGCGAGGCCGCCGAGCGCGCTCTTGCCGAACGGAAGGCGCACGCCGCTCGGCTCCCTGACTTCACACGCCACGCGCCGAGTCACGGGCATACGCCGCCGCGCCGGGGCCTGGGCCTGTAGGCGCGGGTACGGGCTCAGCGATAGCGGAGATATGGGATACGTCGTGCTTCGAGACGGCAGCTACATCGCATACTGCCGAGGCGACATGCCCGCTCGCTCGGAGACTTTGCGATGCTCGATGGGGCGATAGGTGTGATTCGAGTGTCGCAACGTCAGCTCCATGCAGAACCTCGCCGGTGACTTTGTGCGCCTGACACTCTCGAGTGCCAAAGCTTCTCGGCGGCGAGCGACTCGCAGCGCTCGCCACGTTCTCGTCCCCGCTGGCATGAACCTTCAGAAGCTACAGGTGCGACGTAGGCGTGCTCAGACTTCCTATGGAGACCTTGATCTCCGTAGAGCACTGTCGCCGACGGGTCTGGTTGACGGCGCAAAGGTGACAAGCTTGGACGCTCACCTTAGGTCTGTGTATGGTCGCCAGTGCTTCTGAGCTCATCCAGTTGATTTGCAACTTCGGCGGGTGCACGGTGCGAAGTCGGAGAAATCCGACAACCTAGAAGGTGCTGACTAGAGGCCATGGCCCGACGCGCGGGACACCTTTAGGTTTGTCAACGTACCAACTAGCGAACTTAGAAAACATTGAGTTGCCTGTCGGGTGTATGATGAGTGAGGAGTCCAGTGAAAGGAGCACGTCGATGGGATTCGAGGTATTTGACAAGCGCATGGCGCCGCTCGCCAAGGCGCCCAGCGTGACGATCCAGAAGAAGGGGATCTTCTCGATCAACCGTGCCGCTCACAATCTGATCGGTGCTCCTGACACGGTGGAGTTGCTGTTCGACCGCGAGGCCAAGATCATCGCCATGAAGCCGTCGGATGAGCCGCACGCGTATGCCATTCGACCGCAGACGGCCAGTGGCACGGGGCAGGTCATCCTCTCGGCTTCCGCGTTCACCCAGTACTACAACATTGACACGGAGGTCAGTCGTCGTTACAAGCCCTACGAGCAGGACGGGATGTTGTGTATCGATCTGCAGGGGCCGAGTGTCGAAGTCATCGGCAATCGTTCGAAGCAGGAGGACGATTCCGGCGACCAGTAGAAAGAAGTCTGGCCTGAGGCTGCGCCAACAGCTCCAGGCCAGAACCGGCCCGAGGGGCGCGGTAGATGACTATCCGTCCTTTACAGCGTATCGAAGTTTCGGTGACAACGGGTCACCGTCTCTCCTCTCGGGTCTTCAAACGGAGGACCGCCTGGTCCTCCTTGACCAGATTGGAGAGGCCAGTGCCTCTTGTTTCCAACTACTACGGGATCGCAGGTCCCGTGCCGTTCGCGGACGTGGATGTGTCCTGCGACAACTGGCTGTTCCTAGACCCGCACGCCGTGCGGCTGACAGGGGCGCCCGAACCGTTCGCGAGCGAGGCGATCCACAGCGTGGACACCTTCCTCGGCGAGATCGTGCGGTGTGTGGTCTCGGGCGACCCTGTTCTGCACCGTCGTGGTGAGTCTCTGCTTCAGCGATTCAGAGAGCCGTGGGAAACGCGTCTTGGGATGTCATCCAAGGGCTTCTACGGCCATGGTGGCGGCGAAGACGTGGGCACGTGGATCTGGAAGGCGCTCGTCACCGACCTGATGGCGCTCGTCCGCGTCGGCGTGCTCGAACACCTCGAAGAACTGCCGATGTTCGTAGATGGGGTCGACCGCGACATCACCTCGGACATCGCGACTCGTATCATGTTCGCACCGCTCGCCCGGTTCACCGAGTCGATGATCGCGAAGTACCCCGAGTTCACGGCAGGTGAGCACCGCGTACGGACGGTCGCGTGCCAGGTCTGGGATCCGACTACCCTCGACTGGACGGAGGAGCCGTTCACTCTTCCTGTCGCAGACGGAAAGCCGCTTCTGCTCGTGCCGGTGGCCTGGACCCGGCGTGCGCTGTTGATGTCGGCCACGCGCTTCTACGAGAAGGCTGTGCTCGACTTTGCACAGCTCGAACAGGCGGTGGTCGGCTCCGACGGCAAGCTCATCAAGACGCCGAAGGACGAACTGATGAAGCAGGCGGGCCTCGGCCGCGGGCGCAACACCAACATCCGACTTACGCTGAAGGCGTTCGCGCAGGATGAGAATCTGATCGCCTACTTCAAGTCGTTTGTCGCGGCGAAGTTCGATCGCAACGACAACGACAACGACAACGACGGCGAGGCGGCGGCGGCCTGACCTGTTCGGACTGCGGCCGTTGGGCGCAGGCGGGCGGGGGATCAAGCGGTCCCCCGCCCCTTCTCTAGCTCGGTCTCTGAACATCCCAGCACGTGGCTTCTGCGCCGAACTGACGCACGGCTTCGCTGTCGGAGCGGAGCGTCCTCGATCTTGGCCGATGTCGGTGCGTCGACGTACACTGAGCCCATGACCCCGAAGCTCGCAGACTACATCGAGGCGGGCAAAGCCCTCGATGCTGGTGAGCGCCTTGAGGCCGCTCACCAGCTTCTGCTCAGCGTTGATCGAGACGCAGGCGCAGACCAGGCGGAAATTGACGCAGCGTGGGACGAGGCCATTGATCGCCGCGTCAGCGAAATCGTCAGTGGCACGGCCAAGCTCGTTGATGGTCGCCAGGCTCACGCTCGTGTCCGTGCCGAGGTCTCAGCTCTTCGCCAGTGACGTTCACCTGGCGCGAGCATGCTGAGGCGCTCGACGAGTACCGTGCCGCTGCGAAATGGTATGAGGCGAACCGCCCCGGCTGGGGCGATGTCTTCATGGATGCGGTCGACGCGGCGATCGAGAGCATCCTCGATCCGTCCATCCGATGGGGCTTCTACCGGGACCGCCGCCGCACGCCTCAGGTCTACTCGCGCAGCGTCGCCGGCTTCCCGTTCGACATCATCTATATCTTGATCGACGAAGAGGTCTACGTCTTGGCCTACGCGCACGAGCGGCGGCTGCCCGGCTACTGGAGTCACCGCTTCGAGGGCTGACCGGGGCCTGAGGCGCGAGGGTCCCGTGAGGGTCCCAGCGTCCGGCGACACGGCCGAATCCCGTGTGCTTCACGTGCAGGAACCCATGGAATCTGTACCATCTGCATACGTCGCAGGCCCTGCTAAGGTGGAGACCCCTCTGAGGGGTCCGAGGGTTCAAATCCCTCCGTCTCCGCCATTGTCGCTCGTCGTCGCACGCCACGAGCGCGACGCACTGGAGCGGATCCTCATGCCGAAGCACGCCTGGCGGTTCTTCCTGTCCGCGGGGATCGCGCTCGTCGTGATGCTCGGCATCTCCTTCGCGATCGAGGACCCCGCCCAGGCGCACAGTACGCGGGTGACCGCCGTGATCGTCACCGCCGTCATCGCGGCGATGCCGATCTACAGCGTCGAGCGCTGGTCGCTCGGGCGGCGCACGCTCGTGCATGCGCTCGCGATGCTCGTCGTCGTCGTGCCCTGCCTGATGCTGAGCGGCTGGTTCGCGTGGTGGACGCTGCCGGGCGCCCTCGCGCTCGTCGGGACCTATCTCGCGTTCGGGGCGGCGGGGTGGCTCGTCGGCTTCACCGTGAACCGTGTGCTCGAGCGCCGCGCGGCGCGCGCGGCCGCCTGACGGAGCCGCACCGCGCATTCAGTTGACATTCATCAACTAAGCCTCTATCGTTGACCAACGTCAAAGGTTGACATTCGTCAACCGGCCCCTTGCGCCATCGTCGCCGCGCACCCCGATCTCCGCACCACGTGAGGAATGCATGTCCACGTCATCCCCTGAGCCCACCGCGACGGCCGCGGTCGCTCCGAAGGAGCACCGCCGCGTCCTGCAGGCGCTCTCCGGCCTCATCCTCGGCATGTTCGTGTCGATGCTCGCATCGACCGTCGTCTCGTCGTCCCTGCCGGTCATCATCCACGACCTCGACGGTGACCAGGCCGCATTCACCTGGGTCGTCACGGCGACCCTGCTCACCACGGCGATCTCGACGCCGATCTGGGGCAAGCTCGCCGACCTCTTCAACCGCAAGCTGCTCTTCCAGCTCGGCATCATCATCTTCGTGCTCGCGACCGCCGCGGCCGGCCTCTCGCAGAACTCGGAGATGCTCATCGCCTTCCGCGCCGTGCAGGGCATCGGCGCCGGCGGCCTCGCCGCCCTGAGCCAGGTCATCATGGCCGACATCCTGAGCCCACGCGAGCGCGGCAAGTACATGGGCCTCTTCGGCGCCGTCATGGCCGTCTCGACCGTCGGCGGCCCGCTCCTCGGCGGCGTCATCACGGACGGTCTCGGCTGGCGCTGGAACTTCTACGTCGCCCTCCCCGTCGCCGTCGTCGCCCTCATCATCGTGCAGACGACGCTGCACCTGCCCAAGCACCCGAAGAAGAAGGTGTCGATCGACTACGTCGGCATCGTCCTGCTCTCGGTCGCCGTCTCGCTCCTCCTCATCTGGGTCTCGCTCGCGGGCAGTTCCTTCGAGTGGTGGAGCTGGACGACCGTCTGGATGGTCGGCGGCGCGATCGTCGCGACGGTGCTCTTCATCGTCGTCGAGCTGCGCTCGAAGGAGCCGCTCATCCCGCTGTCGATGTTCCGCAACCTCACCTTCACGCTCGCCGTCGTCGCCTCGATCGCGACGGGGCTCGCGATGTTCGGCGCCTCGGTCTTCCTCAGCCAGTACATGCAGCTCGCCCGGGGCGCGACCCCGACCGAGGCGGGCATCATGACGATCCCCATGATCGCGGGCCTTCTCATCTCCTCCGTCGCGATCGGCGCGCTCATCACGCGCTACGGCAAGTGGAAGCTCTACGTCATCCTCGGCGCGGTGCTCCTCACCGCCGGCTCCTACCTGCTGTCGACGATCGAGTACGACACCGACTTCACGCTCGTCTCGCTGTACATGGTGCTCCTCGGCGCCGGCGTCGGCATGACGATGCAGAACCTGGTGCTCGTCGTGCAGAACACGACGGACCCGCGCCAGATCGGCGTCGCGAGCTCGGGCGTCACGTTCTTCCGCAGCCTCGGCGGCACGATCGGCGTCTCGGTCATGGGCGCGGCGCTCGCGGCGCGCGTGACCGACCTCGTCACGGAGCGCATGGGCGACCTGCAGGCGGCGCTCGCGAGTCTCGGCCCGGACGCCGCCCAGTGGGCCGATGCCCTCCAGTCGAGCACCCTCCCGAAGGTCTCGGACATGCCGGACGCGCTCCGAGTCGTCTTCGAGGACATCTACGCGACGGGCATCTCGCATTCCTTCCTCATCGCGGTCCCCTTCGCGGTCATCAGCCTCATCGCGGTCCTCTTCCTCCCGAACAAGCCGCTCACCCGGATGACGACGACGGAGCGGATGCAGGCCGCCGAGGCCGACCTCGCGACCGTCTCCGTCGCGGAGGGGATGGAGGTGCTGACGGCGACCGGCAGCATCGACGTCACCGACGGCGCGCCGAAGGCGGGCAGGCAGGAATGAGCGCCTCGCGTCCCGTGGTGACCGCCGGCTCCCACGCGGGGGCGCGCGGCACCGCGGTGCGGGAGCTCGAGGGCGCATTCAGCGAGCTCATGGAGGAGTACCGCCGGGCCTATGTGCTCGCCGCCGAATCCGTGAGCGCGGGCATGCTCCCCGGCACGTTCAAGGTCCTCTCCGCGATCCAGCGGGCCGGCTCGACGACGGTCTCCGCCCTCGCCGAGCGGATGACCGCCGACAAGGGCTACGTGAGCCGCGCGGTGAGCGAGCTCGGCCACCTCGGGCTCGTCGAGCGCACCGCGGACGAGTCCGATGCCCGCCTGAAGCGGATCTCGCTGAGCGAGGAGGGCCGGCGCCGCCTCGAGTCCGCGCGCTCGCCCCACGAGCAGCGCCTCGTCGGCGTGCTGCGGGACTGGCCGCTCGAGTCGATCGCCCAGCTGACCGCGCTCCTCCGCGCGCTGACCCGGGGCGAGCGCCCCGAGCAGGAGCTCAGTCCTTCCGGCCCCACGCTGCGGACCGCGTCGTCCACTCGGTGATCCACTCCGGCACGACGCGATCGTCGGGCACGCCGCCGATCACCTCGGCGAGCTCCTCGACGGGCACCGAGCCGCCGCTCCTGCGCAGGAAGCGGGCGCGGACGATCGCCTCCGCGTGGACCGTCTCGCCGCGCCGGAACGTCTGCTCGAGGTAGACCCAGCGATCGTCGACGCCGAGCACACGCGAGTGGATCTCGAAGCGCTGCCAGAGCTCGAGCGACTTCCGGTAGGTGACCGTCTGGCCCGCGACGACGGGATACCAGCCCCGCGCCGTGATGAGGCGCCAGAAGCCGGAGCGGAGCATGTGGTCCATCCGGCCGAGATCGAGGAGCGAGAGATAGCGGCCGTTGTTCATGTGCCGGAGCACGTCGAGGTCGGTCGGCAGGACGCGGAAGGGCGTCTTCGCGGTGTCCCAGATGCCGAGCGGCCCGCGGCGGCGCGCGGCGAGGTAGGTGCTGAGCAGTCGGAGGTAGAGGTTCACGGACCGTCCTGTTCGGGGGAGGGACGGCTCGACCCTACGCGGGCGGCTCACCGAGCGCGAACGCGAGGGGCCGGTCGGAGACGGAGACGAGCTCGGTCACCGTCAGCCACCCCTCGGCGAGGAGCGCCGCGTCGCTGCCCGGCTCCGGGTCGAAGGGCAGCTCCTCGACGGCGAGCCGGATGTGCCGCGCCTCCCGCTCGGTGAGGGTCGTCTGGACGATGCCGAAGGGGGCGAGTCGCGCCTCGACGGGCCCGCGATGGGTCGGCGCGTTCGGCGCGTTGACGTTGAGCACGGTGCCGCGGGGGAGCTCGGTCAGCTCGGGCAGGAGCCGCATGCACGCCGCCGCCGCGGCACGCCAGTGCAGCGCCCCCGGCCGGAGCCCCGCATCGAGCGAGGCGGCGATCGCCCAGGCACCGTTGAGCCCTCCCGTGAGCGCGGCGCCGACCGTGCCGGAGTGGAGGATCGCGCGGCCGACGTTCGCGCCGTGGTTGATCCCCGAGAGGACGAGCTCGGGTGCGGGCCCGAAGGCGCCACGCGCCGCGATGAGCGCGATGAGGCCGGGACCGCCGTGGACCGCGAAGGCTGGCAGGTCGCCGAGCCCGCTGACCCGGCGCGGCTCGACGTCGATCCGCCCGTCCGTCTCGCTCGCGGTGATCGCCGCGCTCGAGCCGCTCGACTGCGTCGCGGGCGCGGCGACGATGACCTCGTGGCCGGCTCGCGCCGCCTCGATCGCGAATGCGTGGAGCCCGGGCGCCTCGATCCCGTCGTCGTTCGTGACGAGCGCCCGCATCAGACGCGTGCCGTCCGGCCGATCCGCTCGATGAGGGTGTCGATCGTGCCGATCGGCCCGGTGACGAGCGAGCCGGGCTCGGGCCCCGCCATCGACGCGAGCCCCTCGGGGGTCACCCGATCCGAGCGTCCCGTCTCGCCGGCGTCGAGCTCCCGGCACTTGACGCGGGCGCGAAGGCCCGCGACCGCGCCCCCGCCCCCCGTTCCGAGCCCGTGCCGTGTCACATTGAGCGCGCCGACGGCCGCCCCGAGGGTCACCGCCTCGCGCAGCGGCTCCCCCTTGGCGAGGCCCGCCACGACGCCCGCGAGCAGCGAGTCGCCAGCGCCGCGATGGTCGGCGACCTCGAGTCGCGGCGGCGCGACCTCGAGCACGCCCTCGTCGTCGACGAGGACGAAGGGCTCGCCGGCTCGGGTCACGACGACCGCGCGGGTACCACGCTCCCGCAGGCGGCGGGCCGTCGTCACGATCGCGGCGATGCCGCCGTCGTCCTCGAGGAGCCCGTCCGCAAGCAGCTCCTCGTCGCTGACCTTGAGGAGGTCGAGCCCGCCGGCGAGCGCCGCCGCAAGCCGAGGACCGGCGAGATCGGCGACGACGACCGCCCCCGCCGAGCGGAGGTCGGCGGCGAGCCGCCGATAGGTGTCGGGCGGGAGCGCATTCTGGTCGGCCGGGCCGCTGAGGATCGTTGCGCTCGAGCGCATCGCGGCGCCGAGGACGATGCCGTAGAGCTCGTCGAGCTCGTGCCGTCCGAGCGGGTCGCCGGGCTCCGCCGCGAGCTCGCGTCGCTCGCCGCTGCGTCGATCGTGGAGGTAGGCCGCGCCGCGACCGGTGCGGGTCACGGCCTCGACCGTGACGCCGACGTCCTCGAGCAGGTGGCGCACGACCGTGCCGGTCTCGCCGGTCAGGACGCAGCACATTCGTACCTCGACACCGAGGCGGAGGAGCATGCGGGCCTGCCAGACGCCCTGCCCCCCGGCGTGGATGTGGAGATCGGCACCATCGGGATGGTCCTCGAGGGTGACGGTGAGGATCGGCGATGGCGCGAAGACGGTGACCTCGGTCATGGCGGCACGCTAGGCGGCCGATCCTCGCGCGGGCCAGGTCTTGACTTTCGCGACTCTCGGTGTCAGGCCCACCCTCCCGCTGGTCGCGGGCGCAGGTCAGTGGCAGGCTTGCACGGCATGAGCGCGCTCGTCATCGACCCGGCCGCCGACCACCCGCCCTTCGAGCAGCTGCGGCGCCAGATCATCGAGCAGATCCGCGACCGCCGCCTCGTCGCGGGCGACCGGCTGCCGCCCGTGCGCCGGCTCGCCGCGGAGCTCGACCTCGCGCCGAACACCGTCGCGCGCGCCTACCGCGAGCTCGAGGCCGAGGGCTACCTCATCACCCGGGGACGGGCCGGCACGACCGTCGCCGACGTCGTCCCGCCCGACGCGGCCGCGGATGCGCGCGCCGCCGCGCTCGCCGCCGAGTTCGTGGCAGGAATGCGCGCCCTCGGCCTCGGCGGTGAGGCGATCGTCCTCGCGGTGCGCGAGGCGCTCTGAGACGTCCGGTCGGTCCCGCGGTCCGGGTGAGCCCCGCGCCTGCCTACGCTTGACGGGATGGCTCACCTCCTCGGCGCGGAAGCGCTCCACCTCGAGTACCCGACGAAGGTCGTCCTCGACTCGGTCACCCTCGGCGTCGACGAGGGCGACCGGATCGGCATCGTCGGGCGCAACGGCGACGGGAAGTCGACGCTCCTCGGCCTCCTCGCGGGACGCATTCCTCCCGATGGTGGGCGGATCACCGTGCGTGGCGGCACGACGATCGGCGTGCTCGACCAGCAGGACACCCTCGACGATGCGGCGACGGTCGGCGAAGCGGTCGTCGGCAGCCGGCCCGAGCACGAGTGGGCGGGCGACGCGCGCGACCGCGACGTCATCGCGGGGCTCCTCGGCGACCTCGCGTGGGACGCCCCGGTCGCCGCGCTCTCCGGCGGGCAGCGCCGCCGCGTCCAGCTCGCCGCCCTCCTCGTCGGCGACCACGACATCCTCGCGCTCGACGAGCCGACGAACCACCTCGACGTCGAGGGCATCACCTGGCTCGCGCGGCACCTCCAGCGCCGCTGGTCCGCCTCGTCCGGCGCGCTCCTCGTCGTCACGCACGACCGCTGGTTCCTCGACGAGGTGTGCACCGCGACGTGGGAGGTCCACGACCGGATCGTCGAGCCCTTCGAGGGCGGCTACGCGGCGTACATCCTGCAGCGGGTCGAGCGCGACCGGCAGGCGGCCGTCGTCGAGCAGCGCCGGCAGAACCTCGCGCGAAAGGAGCTCGCGTGGCTGCGCCGCGGGGCGCCCGCACGGACGAGCAAGCCGAAGTTCCGCATCGAGGCGGCGAACCAGCTCATCGCCGACGTGCCGGAGCTCCGCGATCCCGTCTCGCTCCGGGCGCTCGCGGTCCAGCGCCTCGGCAAGGACGTCGTCGACCTCCTCGACGTCTCGGTCGCTTACGACGGCCGCGAGGTGCTCCGGGACGTCGAGTGGCGGATCGCGCCCGGCGAGCGCACGGGCATCCTCGGCGTCAACGGCGCGGGCAAGTCGACGCTCCTCGGCCTCGTCGCCGGGACCGTCCAGCCGACCGCGGGCCGCGTCAAGCGCGGCAAGACCGTCAAGGTCGCGGTCCTGAGCCAGCGCCTCGCGGAGCTCGAGGACCACCTCGACGAGCCCGTCCGCGTCATCGTCGGCCGGCTGCGCACGACCTACACGCTCGGGACCGGCTCGAAGGCGCAGGAGCTGAGCCCCGGCCAGCTCCTCGAGCGGCTCGGCTTCGCCTCGGCGCAGCTCTCGACGCCCGTGGGCGACCTCTCGGGCGGGCAGCGCCGCCGCCTCCAGCTCCTCCTCATCCTCCTCGAGCAGCCGAACGTCCTCATCCTCGACGAGCCGACGAACGACCTCGACACGGACATGCTCGCGGCCCTCGAGGACGTGCTCGACTCGTGGCCGGGGACGCTCCTCGTCGTCTCGCACGACCGCTACTTCCTCGAGCGGGTCACCGACCAGCAGTACGCGATCCTCGGCGGGCGGCTCCGGCACCTGCCCGGCGGCGTCGACGAGTACCTCCGCCTCGGCGCCGGGACAGCTACCGTGTCGCCGACAAGTGCATCGGTCCTGCGCTCGGCCGACCGAGTGGCGGGCGATGCGCCGAATGGCGGGCCCGCCCCCGGCGCGAACCCGCCAGCCGGCGAAGCACCCGCCGCCCAGAGCGGCCCACCCCCGCTGACCGGCGCCGAGCGCCGCGCGGCCGAGAAGGAGCTCGCCGCGATCGAGCGGCGCATGGCGAAGCTCGAGCAGCAGATCGCGAGCGACCGCGACGCGCTCGCCGAGCACGACCAGGCTGACTACGGCGGCCTCGCCGAGCGCATGCGGGCGATCGGCGTGCTCGAGGGCGAGCTCGCGGGCCTCGAGGACCGCTGGCTCGAGCTCGGCGAGCGGCTCGGCTGAGCTCGGCGGGCGACCAGCTGCGCGGGCCGAGACGCGGTCGGCGCCGCAATCCGCGCATTCCTCCCCCGTCTCGGGCACACTGGCCGGGTGGGTTCAGCGCTGACCACGATCGGACTGCCGGTCGCTCTCGGGATCATCATGCTGGGGCTCGGCCTCAGCCTCACGCTCGGCGACTTCGCGAGGGTCGCGAAGCACCCGAAGGCGGTGATCGTCGCGCTCCTGCTCCAGGTCGTCGTGCTGCCGGCCGTCGCCGTCGGGCTCGTCGCGCTCTTCCAGCTGCCGCCCGTGCTCGCGGTCGGCATGCTCCTCCTCGCGGCCTCGCCCGGCGGGACGACCGCGAACCTCTACAGCCACCTCTTCCGCGGCGACGTCGCGCTCAACGTCTCGCTGACCGCCGTCAACTCGGTCCTTGCGGTCTTCACGCTGCCCCTCATCACGAACCTCGCGCTCGCGGCCTACCTCCCGGGCCGTCCCGAGCTCGGCCTGCAGTGGGAGGAGACGATCAAGGTCTTCCTCTACGTCCTCGTGCCGGTCGCGATCGGCATGGTCATCCGGCGGTTCGCGCCGGGCTTCTCGAAGCGCGCCGACCTGCCCGTGCGGATCGCCTCGATGATCATCCTCGCCGTCGTCATCATCGGCGCGGTTGTGTCGAACTGGACGCTGCTCGCCGACAACTTCCTCCGGCTCGCGGGCATCACGATCGTCTTCTGCGTCTGCAGCCTCCTCATCGGCTACTTCGTGCCACGGCTCTTCCGCGTGACGCGCGGGGAGTCGATCGCTTCGTCCTTCGAGATCGGCATTCACAACGCGACGCTCTCGATCGTCATCGCGCAGACGGTCCTCGGCGACATGGAGCTGAGCCTGCCTGCCGCCGTGTACGGCGTCCTCATGTTCTTCGTCGCGCTCGCCTTCGGACTCATCGCCTTCCGGCGGCGCCGGGCTCAGCCTCTGCCGAGGTAGGGCATCCCCGCGGCGGTGATCGTCAGCTGCGGGACGGCGACGTCGAGCGGCAGCTCCGCGACGTGGAGCACGGTCCGGGCGAGCTGCTCGACCTCGAACTGCGGCTCGTGCCGCCTCGTCCCGTCCGCCTGGAGCATGCCCGCGTCGGTCGTCGGGACGAGGCCCGTGTCGGCGTTGCCGATGTCGAGCTCGCAGGCGGTGATCCGATACGGCCGGCCGTCGAGCTCGATCGACTTCGTGAGGCCCGCGATCGCGTGCTTCGTCGTCGCGTAGGCGACGGAGAGCGGGCGCGGGGTCTGCGCGGCGATCGAGCCGTTGTTGATGATCCGCCCGCCGATCGGGTCCTGGGCCGCCATCATGCGGAACGCGGCGCCCGCGACGAGCACAGCGCCCGTGACGTTGACGGCGAGCGTCGCCGCCCAGTCCTCCGGAGTCAGGTCGCCGACGTGGGCCGAGGGACCGAAGCGCCCCGCGTTGTTGAAGAGCACGTCGAGCCGGCCGAAGCGCTCGCGGTGCGCGGTGAATGCGCGATCGACGTCGGCGGCCTGCGTCACGTCCCCGGCGATGACGAGCGCGCGATCAGGCGCGGCTGACTGCTCGGCGGTCTCCTCGAGCAGCGCCTCGCGGCGGCCGACGAGCGTGACGCCGAAGCCGGCGGCGAGGAGGGCCCGGGCGACGGCGCGGCCGATGCCGGAGCCGGCGCCCGTGACGAGGGCGGTGCGGGAGGGGGAGTCGGACATGCTCCGACGGTACCGGGATTCGGGGCCCGCCCGAGGCACCGAGCGCAGTCCGCTATACTTGCTGGGCCGGTCGCGAGATCGGCAGGCGCTCGTAGCTCAACGGATAGAGTATCTGACTACGGATCAGACGGTTGGGGGTTCGAATCCCTCCGGGCGCACAGATCTGGGCCCTGCGAAAGCGGGGCCTTCGTCGTTCTGGTCGCCGTAGGCAATCCAGTCGAGCGTGCGCCCAGTGATTCGCGCCCACTGAGCGACGGCCGAGAAGGGCGGTTCGTTCTCGCCTCGCTCCCATGCGCCGACGGTGCGGGCGGTCTTGCCGAGAGCCTGAGCCATTTCTGACTGGTCGAGGCCGACCCAGAGTCGGGCTCGCACCATGCGCTCGCCTACGGTGAGGGCCTGCTTGATCATCGTCATCAGGTGCCTTCTTTCGCTCGGTGGATGCGACTATACGCATGTAAAGCGCGAGATGTTTCCGAATAGCGCGGATTGTGCGCTATGGTTCCGGCATGCAGAGACTTGTCTCCGATGACGGATTGCTGCTGACGACGGCTGAGGTTGCTCGGCGGCTGCGATTGACTCGCCAGACGGTGTGTCTGGCGGCTCGTGAGGGTCGGCTTGACGCGGCGATGAAGCTGCCGGGCCGCAATGGTGCGTATCTGTTTGATGAGCGGGCCGTGGTCGAGTGGCGGTCGCCGGGTGAGAGGCTGCCGGGGCTGTGAACCGGGTGCATGCGTGTGAGCGGTGTAGCTCGCTGGTTGCGTCGATCTGCCCGGAGTCGGTCCTATTTGTCGGGTTGCCGTGGCCGCATGGTTGCGGCTTCTGCGGTCGTCCGGGGGTCGGCTACTTCGAGTCCGTCGCGGCATGAGCCTGCTGGACTCGCTGGGCGGGGAGTGGTCGTTTCGTCCGCGTCGGCCTCCGGTGGTGGTGCTGCCGGTGCGGTGCTTCATGTGTGGCGAGTTCTTCCGCAACTTCCCGCTCTGGCTTGCCCACTCGCGGGCCCACTGGTCTGCGGACGTGACTCGTCGCCGTAGGGATCTGCTCTCGTGACCCGCGATTCGACGGCAACTGCCCCGCAGGGGCAGGCGGCAGCGGCCCGCGAAGCGGGCCTTAGCCCCCGGGTCGGTAACACGGGGGCCAATAAACCTACATTGTGGAAAACCGATGATCTGAAGTGGGACTGGTACGAGGCCACGGTCCACGATCTTCGGCCGCAGGATGTGCAGCGTGTGGTGTTCGCGATGCTCTCGGTGCTTGGTCGTGACGATTGGGTGATGACCTCTGGTCGCTGGGGTTATGTCTCCGGTTGGAAGCGTGGCTCTGAGACGGGTGGCACGATCACGGTGTACGAGGGTGCGGACGAGGTACACATTGTTGGGACTGGCCCCATGTCGCCTGGGGTCGCGGGGTTCATGCGTCGGATGTATCCGGGGCATTCGGTGTCGCGTGCTGACGTTGCTCTTGATGTTGATATGCCGGGGGTGTTTGAGGTGCTGTGGCGTCGTGTGCATGTGCGTGCGGTTGGGATGAAGCCTCGGCCGGTCTCGACGGAGCTTGCGGGCGATTGGGCGAACGATATTGGCTCCCGTCCTTCGTCGGTGTGGGATGGTGTCGAGTCTCGCGGCAAGGGCCGCACGTTCTACGCGGGTGGGCGTACCTCGCGTATGCGCGTTCGCGTCTACGAGAAGGGCCTTCAGCAGCTCGGGCTCGATCCGACGTGCGGGGCGTCGCCGGATTGGGCTCGTGTGGAGTGGCAGTTGCGGCCGGATTCGTCGCAGAAGGTCTGGCTTGGTGCGGCCGAGATTCATGAGGCGGTGGCGTTGACGCGGTTCGGGGCGATTGTGGCTGAGGACATGATGCGCGGCGAGTTCGGGGCGTTTGCTCCCTCGGAGTTGCGGCACGCGTCGACGCATCCGGCGATGTGGATGGTGCGCCACTACAAGAAGGTTCTCGGTCCGTTGCTCGAGCTCGAGCCTGATGCGCTTCATCGGGAGCTTGCGGCGCTTGTGGAGCGTCACGCGTCGGAGTTCGGGTCGGGTGAGTTGGTGCCGGATGCGTGGTTGGCGCCTGCGATGGAGGCGGCTCCGGCGTTCTAAATCTTACATTTATCAGTCTGACCAGGGGTTTTGTAGCGTCTTTGTAGGGCCCCCGTATTCGGCGGGTGGCATGAGACAAAGGGTTCTGGTCATGGCGATTTCTCGGGCGGTTCGTCCTTCGGTGTTGGTGTTCGGTCAGGTCGCGAGGATCGCGGCGAAGCGGAAGAAGGCCGACAACACGGTTTACGGGCATGATGTGGTGCTGGCGCAGGAGACGGGCGCGCAGATCGCGGTGATGGTCTATCAGCGTGAGGATGACTTCGGCCCGCAGCTGCCGGAGGTCGGCACGTTCTGGTCGGCTGAGTGCACGGTCGAGGAGTCGCGTGACTTCGGTGCGACGTTGATCTTCGAGCGTCCGGTGGACGCGACGCTCGATCTGCTCGTGAAGGCTGCCTAGGGGCTCGTCGTGGGTACGCTCGTGGGCTTGTTCGCGTTCGTGTCGCTGCTGACTTCGGCGGTGTGCGTGTGCGTGACGGCGTGGGCGCTGGTGCGTGAGACGCGTATGGCGCGGGCGCTGGACGAGGCTCGGGGCCGTCATGGCTGAGTGGCTGACGGGCGTGGATGTGGCCGTGTGGTGGCACATGCCGGGGCAGGCGTTGGTGCTCGTGGTCGCGTTCTCGCTGGGGTTCATGACGATCGGCACGCTGAAATGAGCGGGGCGCTGGTCATTGCCGGGATTGTCGGCGCTGCGGTCCTGATTCTTCGGGCCGTGCAATTCTTCGTGCGGGTGGTCGGCTGATGGCCGAGTTCGCTGGCACGGTAGTCCTCGTCTATTTGGCGGGGGTGGCTCTCGGGCTCTTTGCTCGACTGATGTGGCCGAGGGGGTGAACAACACAACATGGAGGAAGACCCCACCACGATCTCCGACATCGTGTCGCAGCTGCAGACCGGCGTCATGGAGCAGCTGTGGCTCGTTGCCGGGATCGGCATCCTGATCGCGGGCGTCCTCTGGGGCCTCCCGCTCGCGATCCGCTTCTTCAAGAAGCTCGCGCGGTGAGCCCGAGAGCTGCCTAGCGGTTCCGCCCTACCTTGCGGGGCACGGCTGGGCGGCATCCCCTCGCGGGGGATGCCGCCCAGCACAACCATTTTCGAAAGGACTCTCTGATGCGTGTTCCGAGGCTCGTCGTAGCGTCCGCGCTCGGAGTCCTGGCTTGCCTTGGGTTGACGGTGGTGGTTCCGTCGGGGACGGCTCAGGCGTTCACGTCGTTGCAGGCGTGCTACCAGAATCCTGCGACGCTGGCGCTGTGTGCTGAGGCGATGGGGACGACGATTCCGACTGCGGGGGTGGCGTCGGCGGCGACGGGGACGACGACGGCGACGGGTGGGACGGCTGCGGTGGCGGTGGCGTCGTCGGCGCCGTCGTGGGCGGCTGGGTTGTCGGCGGTGTTGTCGGCGGGTGCTGCGGCGGTGGCGACTTCGGTGGGTGGGTTGATGACGATGTTCGGGGTGCCGGAGACGCAGATTGCGACGGACCCGGAGTATGTCGGCTCTCCGGTTCTTGGCGAGGGTGTCGTGGCTTGCAATACTCAGCCGACGACGACGGTGTGCATGGAGGCGCGTCGGCAGACGGTGACGATTGGTTCGACGAGTTGCAATGCCTACTCGTTCAAGATCCCGGGGGTCACGGCGTACGAGACGTATGCGTTCCGGCTGGTGCGGCAGTCGGGCTCCGGCCCGTTCAATGTGGCTATTGGCGGGTGGGACGTGACGGGCAGTCATAGCTCGCTTCGGTATCCGGGCGGGACTCTCGCGGAAGGTTCGGATGAGACTCCGTGGACGGCGAGCACGAACTGCATCGTGCTTGATATCTGGTACTTCGCCGGGCGCAATATGTGGGCGACTGAGGCGTCTGGGTGGGTGCCGAGCGATAAGGCCGCGTATGACTGCGGCGTCGCGGGCAAGGTGTGCATGAACCTGCTCCGGGCTGTGGAGGAAGGCGGTACGCCGGTGCTGGTGGGCACGAACCGGGTGACGTTGACGTGCTCGAACGGGGAGGCCACCACGGATGTGGTGCAGATGTATCCCTATGACGTGACGGCGGGTTCGCCCATTAGCTTCCCGGAGACGCAGTGTGCGCCGGGCTGGGTGTTGGAGTCGATGAAGGTTGAGACGCAGCAGGGCGCGTCGGGGACGTGGACGGAGATTGCGACGGGGCAGAATCCCCCGGAGGTCATCGCGGCCCCGTTGGACTTCCCGAACTGTGTTTCGGATGTGGGCTCGGAGACCTGCTACCTGCGGTTGTATGACGGTTCGGATTGGTGTGGGCCGGGGGCGGTCGCGTGCCCGTATTGGGTGGATCAGGAGACTGCGGAGCCGGGCCGCTTCCGGTGCCTGTATGGGCCGTACTCGGTGCCGCTGACTGATTGCTCGGCGTATCGGAAGCCGGGCGTTGGGGTGCTGCCGAACCGGGATGTGAATGGTGATCCGATTGCGATCACGGCTCCGGCCCCGGCGCCTGCCGAGATTCCTCCGGCGGTTGATCCGGTGACGGGTACGCAGCTGCCGAACTGGATCGCGCCGGATGCGCCCGGGGGTGGGACGACGCTGTTGCAGTCGGGCGAGTGCTTTCCGTCGGGGTGGGGCCTGCTGAACCCGGTCGAGTGGATTTACCGGCCGATTCAGTGCGGCCTCGAGTGGGCGTTCGTGCCTCGCACGTCGGTGATGACGGCGACGGTGACGGGGTTGCAGACGGCGATGGCGACGCGGGCTCCGGCGCAGATCGCTGAGATGGTGAGTGGCTGGGAGTTCGCGCCGCCCCCGGGTGGCTGCGGTGGTATTACGGTGCCGCTGTCGGATGTGTGGTCTGAGGTCGATGACTGGCACATTCTGAATGCGTGCCCGGGCGAGCCGCTGGCACCGCTCGCGGGTCTGTGTTCGGTGATTGTCGGTATCGGGTCGCTGCTTGGCGCGGCGATTTCCTGCACGCGGTCGATTGCGGGTGTGGTGCAGTTCGGGGGCGTCAATGGTGACTGAATGGTTTGCGCAGGTGGGGGTCGCGATTGCGACGTTCTTCGTGGAGTTGCTACCGGCGTGGTCGCCGCCTGTCGAGCTGGTGCAGCTGGATGAGACGGTGAACGGGTGGCTCGCATCGCTCGGCGGGCTGTCGCCGTGGGTGCCGTGGCCGGTGGTGATCCTTTCCGTCGTGCTGGCGGTGGGGACATGGGCTGCCGCGCTGAGTGTGAAGGCGATTCGTGCTGTTGCGTCCTATCTGCCGTTCATCGGTGGGGCCGGCTGATGGCCGGAGCGCGCGCAGACCGCGTGAGCGGTCGAGCACGCACCGGGCAACGGCCGGCGTGCTCGAGGTGCTGCTGATGGGCAGGCATGAAAGTCCTGTGGTGTCGGTCGAGCTCGAGCGGGTGGATCAGCTGCGGTGGGATCGTCGTGCAGCTCGTCCTCGTGGGGCGAGCTTCCCGTTATGGCTGGCTCGGGCGACCCTGGCGCGCTCAACGGCTGCTGTGGCGTTCCGGCGGTCGCTGCCGATCACTGCCTACATCGGTGAGAACGGCGGCGGCAAGACCGCGTGCATGATCTACGACACGCTCGCGTCCCTGGATGCTGGGCGCACGGTGCTGTCCTCGGTCCCGATCTACGTCGACAAGGCGGCCGGGGTGCTCCATCCCTCGTATGTGCCGCTCGAGGACTGGCGGCAGGTACTCGAGGCGCGGGACTGTGATGTGCTGCTGGATGAGGTCGCGTCGATTGCCTCGAGTCGTGATTACCAGTCGCTGCACTCGCACGTCATCGCCCGGCTGAATCAGCTGCGGAAGGTCGGCACGAAGGTCCGTTGGTCGGCGCCGTCCTGGCGGCGAGCGGACACGGTGCTGCGGGAGATTACCTGGGCGGTCAATCTGTGCTCGGGGTGGCTGCCTGCGCGCGGTGGGGATCCTGAAGGGCTGCTGTGGTCGCCTCGGCAACTGTTCCGGGTCGAGACGTATGACGTGCGTGATTTCGATGAGTGGACGGCCGGGAAGAAGGAGAAGGCTCGCCGGGCGGCGAAGCAGTGGTGGATTGGGCCGGGATCTCGCGTGTTCGATTCGTATGACACGCTCGCGGGCGTGGACCTGTTGACGCCGTATGACCCGGATGCATGCCCGGATTGCGGCCGGCCCCGGCGTCGGGAGTATTGCAAGGGGCATTCAGCTGTAGGGCGTCGGTCCCCGGCCGTGGCGGGTTTTGACGGGGCCGAGCCCGTGGTACTCGCGCATGCCGCGGCGCACGGCTCGCCAAATGACGGTGTAGGTGAGCCAGAGGCCGAATGCCATGAGCGCGGCGGCCAGGACTAAGTAGAGCAGGCCGAGTAGCACGATTGCGATGATGCTGCCGCCGATGAGCGGGGTCGGGTCGAAGTGCATGCGGTCGAGGGTAGCGACCCGGTGGGATCGAGCCGGGTCAAGGGCGAGTTGCGGCCGCGTGCGGCCGAGTGCCCCGCGCGGCGTAGACGCGCGAGGCACGGTCGGCTCGCCCTTGACGCGGCGGGCGGCGGCTGGGGATCACCCTGGGATGGTCCGGGCTGGGGCCGCTTGCGGGGTCAGCCCGGAGTCCTAGGCTCCGGGTCTAGTCGGCTGCGGCTAGGACGGCTGCGCGGATCGCGGTTGAGGGCACTCTGACATAGCGTCGGGTGGTTGCTGGGGACGCGTGCCCGAGTAGTTCTTGCACGATGAATGTGTCCCCGGCGCTGGCCTGGTAGACGCGGGTGGCGGCTCGGTGGCGGAGCTTGTGCATGGTCCAGTCGGGGCCGAGTAGCCGGGAGATTCGTCGGCCGATCCAGCGCGGCGATAGGTGACCGTTGTCGGCGCCGGGGAATGCGTAGCCGGGGCCGAGCGCGAGAAGGTCTCGCGCGAGACGGTCGGTCAGCGGCACGACGCGCACTCGCCCGCCTTTGCCGTGGACGGTGAGCGACCACCCTATGAGGTCTTGCATGAGGTCGCGGGAGTGCACGCGGGCTACCTCGGCGCGGCGTAGGCCGCAGTCGGCGGCGAGGCGGAGCATGATCCGCTCGAGGTCGGTGGCTCGAGCTAGGGCGAGCCGGTAGACGTCATCGGGTGCGGGTCGCGGGTTCGGGGAGGACGCGGCGACGGGCGGCAGGATGGTCGCGGGGTTCTCGAGCGTGTGGCCTTCGGCTACTGCCCATCGCCAGAATGAGAGGAATGTGGTGCGGCGTCCGCGTCTCGTTTCGGGCATCCACGGCTGGGCTCGGGTGTAGTCGCGGAGCTCGGGGCCGGTGAGGCGCCAGGGGTCGGTGTGGACGCGGCGTGCTAGGTGTTCTAGGTGTTGCCGTCGAGCGGCGATGGTGGTTTCCGGGCGTCCGGCGTCGCGCTGTGCTGCTAGATACTCGTGGATGGCGGTTGCCCAGGGTGCAGGAATCGTCATTGCAATCTGCTAGCACGGTTGCCGGTCGGCTAGGCTGCTAGGCCGAGTGCGTCCGTGGGTCCCATCCAGACGGTTGGGGGTTCGAATCCCTCCGGGCGCACTCCATTAGGGCAATGCTACGGCTGACTGCAACCACCTGCTGACGGGGCAAGGCGGCACACATCCGCGCACGCCCCGGAGGTGCGCATGACGAGCGTCGTCGACGATCGCCCGCTGATCCGCCAGACCGGCTGGGCCTACTGGCCCATCGCATTCCTCGCCCGGCTGCCCTTCGCGATGATGATCGTCGGGGTCATCACTGACGTCGCGACCGAGACCGGCTCGGTCGCGCTCGCGGGGCTCGCCTCCGCCGCGCTCGGCGTCGGCAACGTCATCGCCGGGCCGATCATCGGCGACCTCGTCGACCGATTCGGGCAGCGGCGCGTCGTCCTGCCGCTCGGGATCGTCAACGGCCTGCTGCTCATCGCATTCGTCCTCGTCGTCCGCCTCGCGCCCGCCGAGGCGCTCATCCTCGTAGCCGGTTTCGCGATCGGCGCGACGTCCGCGCAGGCCTCGGCGATGTCGCGGAGCCGGCTCATGGGGATCATCGAGCGGCGGATGGGGCCGGCTCGTCGCGCCCGCAGCTACAGCGGGATGATGTCCTACGAGTCCGCGGCGGACGAGATCGCCTTCGTCATCGGGCCCTTCCTCGTCGGCGCGCTCGCCTCCTACGCCGCCTCGTGGCTGCCGCTCGCGGTCGCGGGCGCACTCAGCCTCGTCGTCGTCAGCGTCTTCGCCCTGCATCCGACCGCGACGATCAGCGCGATCGCGGAGGACAGGAATGCGCGGGTCCCGATCACCGCGCTGCTCACCCCGCGCATCCTCGTCGTCGTCGCGGGGACCTTCGCCGTCGGGATGTTCTTCGGTGCGACGCTCACCTCGGTGACCGCGTTCGCGCAGGAGCACGGCGACGGCTCGGAGGGCGGGCTGCTCTACGGGTTCATGGGGCTCGGCTCGGGCGTCCTCGCGCTCGCGGTCGCGCTCCTGCCGGTGCGCTTCCGCCTGTCGTGGCGGTGGCTGCTCTTCGCCGCGATGCTCGTCGCCGCCTCGGTCGGCTACGCGGTCGCGCGCGACTTCGTCGGCGTCACGGTCGCGCTCCTCATCCTCGGCCTCGGCGTCGGACCGGCGCTTGTCACGCTCTTCAGCCTCGCGGGGCAGCGGGCGCCGAAGGGGCGCGTCGCGACCGTCATGACCTCGGTCGGCGGCGCGCTCACGCTCGCGCAGGCGCTCACTTCCGCGGTGACGGGCGGGATCGCCGAGGCGCACTCGGCGGCGACCGCGATGCTCGTGCCGCTCGTCGCGACGAGCCTCCTGCTCGTCCTCGGCGTGCTCAACCTGCTCCTGTCGCGGCGGCGCGGTCCGGCCGAGTGAGCCGCGAGCGAGCGCGGCCCGGTGCGGCGCCCGCCTGAGCCGAGCCTGCCCTTCCTAGCGCCAGGCGACCACGCCCGCCACGATGGCTCCATGGCACGCGCCGTCCGGCTTATCGCCCGCTACCCCTTCGTCGCGGGGACGGTCGTCGCGCTCGTCGTCGTCGGCGTCCTGCTCGCGACCGGCCTGGGCGAGGCCGCCCACTGGGTCGCGAGCCTCTACGTCGGCGCATTCATCATTTGGACCGCGGTCGGCATGGTCCGGGCGATGCTTCGACGCGAGTTCGGACTCGACATCCTCGCCGTCGTCGCGATGGCGGCGACGCTGCTGACGGGCGAGTACCTCGCCGCGCTCATCGTCGCCCTCATGCTCTCGGGCGGCGAGGCGCTCGAGGACTTCGCCGAGCGCCGCGCGCGCCGAGAGCTCACCGCCCTGCTCGAGCGCGCGCCGCAGACGGCGCACGTGCTCGACGACGGTGCGGACGGCGCCGACGCCGGGGAGGCGATCCACGAGGTGCCCGTCGCCGAGGTCCGCGTCGGCGATCACCTGCTCGTGCGGCCCGCGGAGCTCGTCCCGGTCGACGGCGAGCTCCTCGACGCCGGCGAGTTCGACGAGTCCTCGCTGAGCGGCGAGAGCCTCCCGGTCTCCCGGGAGCCGGGCGAGGAGGTGCCGTCCGGAGCGGTCAACGGCGCCGCCGCCGTGCGCATTCGTGCCCTTCGCTCGAGCGCCGACAGCCAGTACCAGCGGATCATCGAGCTCGTCGCCGCCGCGGAGCGCTCGAAGGCCCCCGTCGTGCGGCTCGCCGACCGCTTCGCCGTGCCGTTCACGCTCGCGGCGCTCGTCCTCGGCGGGATCGCCTGGGCGGTCTCGGGCGAGCCGGTCCGCTTCGCCGAGGTGCTCGTCCTCGCGACGCCGTGCCCCCTCCTCATCGCCGCACCCGTCGCATTCCTCGGCGGGCTCTCGCAGGCGTCGAAGCGCGGCGTCATCGTCAAGGGCGGCGCCGTGCTCGAGCGCCTCGCGCGGGTCCGGGCGGCCGCATTCGACAAGACGGGCACGCTCACCGCCGGCCGCCCCGAGCTCGTCGAGCTGCGCCCCGCGCCCGGCCGCGAGGCCTACGAGTTGCTCCGGCTCGCCGCATCGGCCGAGCAGTACTCGACGCACGTGCTCGCCCAGGGCATCACGGGGGCCGCCATCGCGCGGGGGCTCCGCCTCGTGCCGGCGGTCGAGGCGAGCGAGATCGCGACGCACGGCGTGACCGCCCGGATCGAGGGGCACGAGGTCGCTGTCGGCAAGCCCGCCTACATCGCGGACATCACGGGCGCGCGGCCGACGTCGGACCTCGCGCCGGGCCAGGCCGCGGCGTACGTCGCGGTCGATGGCGAGTACGCGGGCGCGCTCGTCCTCGCCGACGACCCGCGACCGGAGTCGGCCGAGGTCGTCGCCTGGCTCCGTGCCCACGGCGTCGAGCGCGTCGCGATGCTCACGGGCGACGCGGCGGCGACCGCCCGCTCGATCGCCGCGCCGCTGGGCATCCAGGAGGTGCACGCCGAGCTGCTCCCGGCCGACAAGGTCGAGCTCCTCGCCGCGATGACCCCGCGTCCCGTCCTCATGGTCGGCGACGGCGTCAACGACGCGCCCGTGCTCGCCGCCGCCGACATTGGTATGGCGATGGGCGCGCGCGGCGCGACCGCGGCGGGCGAGGCCGCGGACGCCGTCATCCTCGCGGATTCGCTCGCGAGGATCATCGACGCCGTGCGGATCGGCCGGCACACGGTCGCGGTCGCGCTCACCGCGATCTGGATCGGCGTCGGGCTGAGCCTCGCGCTCATGCTCGTCGCGATGACGGGGGCGATCCCGGCCGTCGCTGGCGCGCTGACCCAGGAGCTCGTCGACCTCGCGACGATCCTCTACGCGCTCCGAGCGCTGCGCCCGCCGCGGGCCGCGCCCACCGCGAGCCGTCAGCCGAGCAGCGTCTCGCCGACGTAGCCGCCGGGCGCGCAGCCGGGCGGGATCGCGAAGACCGCCGAGCCGATCGGGACCGTCCACTCGTTGAGGAGGTCGAGCTCGGCGAGGCGGCGCTGGACGGGGATGAACTGCCTCGCGATGTCGGCCTGGTACGCGGCGAAGATGAGACCGGACTCGGAGACCTCGTCACCGTTCGGCGGCAGGTCGTAGTTGTAGGCGCGCCGGTACATCCGCTCCTCGCGCCGGGGGCCGCCCGGCGCGTCGACGCCGCGGGCCCGGCGGATGTGCGCGAAGGCGGGGATGACGGGGAACCCCGTCGGTCCGAGCGCCGCGAAATCGGGCTCGTCGTGCTCGAGGCCGCCCGTGAGGGGCGCCCCGTCGGCGAGCCGCCGGCCGACGGCGGCCTCGCGGCCCGAGCGATCGAGCGCATCCCATGTGTCGAGCGTCATGCGGATCCGCCGGAGCACGAGACCGCTGCCGCCGGCGAGCCAGCCGTCACGGATGAGCACGACGTCCTCGAAATCGGGGGTGCCGGGCACGGGATTGTGCGTCCCGTCGACCTGGCCGAAGAGGTTGCGCATCGTCGTCCCGGGCGGGTGGCTTCCGCGCGCGCTGCGGAAGCCGTCCTGCCGCCATCTCGGCCGGGCGAATCGCCTGGCGTCCTTGAGAAGCATGCGGGCCGCGTGCGCGACGGCGAGCGGGTCATCGGAGGCGATCTCGAGGAGCAGGTCGCCGTCGCTCCAGCGTGCCTCGAGCCGGTCGACCGGGAAGGCGGGCAGCGGCGCGAGCCACGCGGGTGCGCTCCCGCCCGCGCGCGCGACGAGCTCGGGCCCGAATCCGAAGGTGATCGTGAGGCGCGAGGGCGCGACCGCGAGCTCGGGCTCGGAGTCGGCGAGGGCGGGTCGGCCGGCGGTGAGTCGCGCCGCGTCGTCACTGAGGAGGCGCAGCAGCCGGCGCAGGCCGTCGCGATCGGTCGCCGCTTCGAGGTCGAGCGCGATGAATGCGCTGTGCGCCTGCGGCGTGACGGTGACGCCCGCCTGCTGCGCACCGTGGAAGGGGACCGTCTCGGCGCCCTCGACCGCGCTCGTCGAGGCTCCGCTGTCGCGGCCGCGCCCGCCGAGCGCGAGGTCGGCGCCGATCGCGGCAGCGGCGCCGAGCCCGGCGGCCGCCCCTCCGAGGAGGAGCCGCCGCCGGGGGATGCCGCGCCCCGGGTCGTGGGCGCCGGTCATCAGTGCTCGCCGTCGCCGACGTACTCCTCGTTCGCCCCCGAGTAGTCCTTCGCGGGCGCCGTGAAGGTGACCTCCTCGCCGTCGGAGAAGGTGAGGGTGAACTCGACCTCGTCGCCGGCGACGATCGGTGCCGTGAGACCCATGAGCATGAGGTGGCCGGCTCCCGGCTCAAGGACGAGACGCTCGCCCATTGCGATCTCGAAGCCGCCGGACTTCTCCTGCATCTGCATCGCGCCGCCGGTCATGACCGTCTCGTGGAGTTCGATCCGGCCCGCGGCGGGGCTCGTCGCCGAGACGAGGGTCACGTCGTGGTGGCCGTCGTTGCGCACGATGCCGAAGGCGGCGCTCATGCCCGCCTCGGCGGTCTTGACCCAGGCATCCTCGACGAAGTAGTGCTGGTGCGGCGCCGTCGTGCTCGCCGCGGTCTCGTCGTGGCCGGCGGGGTGCTCGGGCGCGGCCGTCGCGCAGCCCGTGAGGGTGACCGCGGCGATCGCGGCGATCGCGGCGAGGCGGGGCAGTCGGGTGGGGATTGTCGTGTGCATGGTGGGGTTCCTTGTCATGAATGCGTGTGGTCGGTGGCCGAGTCGGCCTCCGTGTGGTCGAGGCGCGGGCGGCGCCGGATGCGCAGCACGCCGAGCAGTACGAGCACGCCAACCGCGGCACCGCCGAGGCCGACGAGCGCGAGGCGGACGATCTCGGTGAGGTCCGGACTGGGCTCCTGCGCGCCCGTTTCCTCGGCTCCCGGTCCCGTGGCGGCCGGTGCGGTCGGCGCGGCGCTCGTCGGTGTCGGCGCTTCGCCGATGCCGAACGGGATGACGCCGCTCACGGGGTGCCCGTCGTCGGCGACGACCTGCCAGCGCACCTCGTAGCGCCCGTCCGGGAGTGCCGGACGGAGCGCGACGCGCGCGGTGGATCGCTCGATAACGACCGCGCCCGCGGTCCAGTCGGTCCCGTCCTCGTCGACGACGAGGATGATCGCGCCAAGGTCGAGGAGCTCGCCCCCGAACTCGAGGACGACCTCGCCCGGCGACTCGTCGAGCACCGCACCCGCGGCGGGATCGGAGCCGGCGAGCTGCGTGTGCGCGACGGCGGGCGCGGCGAAGGCCGCCGCCGCGAGGGCGAGGCCGACGAAGGTCAGCGCGATCGCCGCGAGGCGCGCGACGAGACGGCCGGCCGCGCCGGAGGGCGCGAATGGCATGCGTGCTCCAACGAGATCGGGACGCCGACCTCGGCAGGGGCCGGGCGGCGTCAGCGCAGGACGGGCTCGAGGCGACGCGGGGGCCCGCGGCGGCTCGTCGAGGCGTCGAGGAGCTCGAGCAGCGGGATCCCGTGCGGGCGGCTCGTCGGGCCCGCGGATCGCGGTGCCGTCGCGAGCGGCGTGTCGGCGGGGAGGGCGGGGAGGATTGCCGCGGCGACGAGCCGGACGAGCCGGACGAGTGCGACGACGGCGGTCTCGCCGCGTCGGATGAGCAGGATCGTCGCGAGCGCGGCGCCGGCGTGCGCGGCCCACATGAGCGCGTCGGCGCTCGCGGCGGCGTCCCCGCCGAGGAGGACGAATGCGTGGCCCGCGTGCGCGCCGGATCCTCCGATCGCGGCGAGCGTCGCGTCCGTCGGCGCCCCGAGCACGAAGAGCCAGTGGTAGAGCAGCTGGCTCAGGATGACGGCCGGGATGAGCCTCGGCAGCGAGCGCAGCCGCCCGGAAAGGGGCAGGCAGACGACGGCCGCGAGGGCGAAGGGCACGAGGACGCCCTGCGCCTCGGGGACGGCGCCGCCGACGGCGACGTGCGAGAGGAGGGCCATGAGCGTCGATGCCCCGGCGACGAGGAGCGACTTGCTGAGCCTGCCGAGCCGGCTCAGCCGGAGCGCCAGCTCGTTCGCACGCATGGTCGCCATGCTACCCGCGCACCGTACGACTGGTCGTGCCGCCCGCGGCTCAGGCGCTCGGCGCCGCCTGACCCGCTGCGACCGCGATCCGGCCCTCGTCGCGGAAGTGGCCGATCACGGTGAGCGCGAGCCCGCCGACCGCCCAGCAGGCGAGCACGACGACCGGGAACCACGCATTCGCCTCGGGGAAGTAGGAGAGCGTCCTGACGAGGCTCGCGCCCGCGCCCGGCGGCAGGTACTGGCCGATCTCGCCCCACGGGACCGGCAGGAACTCCTTCGGGAAGGCGGCACCGGAGATCGGGTTCGCGATGAGCATGAAGAGGACGGGCCCGACCGCGATGCCGGGTCGGCCGAAGAGCGCGGCGAAGCCGACGATCGTCGCCCCCATCGCGAGGAGCGTGAGGGAGAACGCGGCCGTGTTGAGGAGGTAGTCACCCTCGAGCACGCCGAACCAGCCCTGCATGATGCCCGTGATGACGAGGCCGCCGGCGATCGAGTAGCCGAGGAGGGCGACGATACGCCGCCATGCGCCGCTCACGACGAGCGCGATGGCGATGCCGCCGAGCATGCCGCCGAGGACGAGGGGGAAGGACGCGGCGGTGAGGCCGGCGCCGCGCGGGTCGTTGGCCGAGAGCGGCACGACGTCGGTGAGCGGGACATCGATGGTCGGCGGGGTCGCGCCGGGCGGCAGCTGCGCGGCCTGCGCCTGGAACTGCGCGGCGACCTGCTGCTGGACCATGGCGGTGAGCTGCGCGTGGAGCTGGGTCATGAGCTGGCTCGTGGCGGTGCTCGCGGCGGAGGAGGTGAGGACCTCGGGCGACTCGCCGAGCACGATCGCGCCGTAGGCCTCGCGCTGCCGGATGAGCTGCGCTGCGGCGTCGCGGTCCTCGACCTCGATGAGGGCGAAGGCGTCGCCGCCCTGGGCGGCGAGCGCGGTCTCGACGGGCTCGAGCATCGCGGCGGGGCCGGTGATGGCGATGGGGAGGTCCTTCGGTGCGAGCGTGACGCTCGGCCACGTGAAGGCGAGCACGATGACCCCGACGGCGGCGGCGAGGACGACGCCGAGTCCGAGGCTCCGCCCCCATCCGGTGTGCGGCGCGTGCGGGACGGTGGCGGTCATGACGGCTCCTCAATCTAAAACGAATGCTCGTTCTGTATACTCGCGATAGCGTCGAGACGCAAGCGGAGGAGGCGGCGGTGCCGAAGGTCAGCGCGGCGCACAAGGCGTCCCGGCGGGATCAGATCCTCGACGGCGCCCTCGCGTGCTTCATCGAGCGCGGCTTCCAGCGCACCTCGATGGCCGACGTCTTCGAGGCGACGGGCCTCTCGGCCGGCGCGGTGTACTCGTACTTCGGCAGCAAGCAGGAGCTCGCGATCGCCGTCGCGAAGCGGGCGATGAGCGGCCAGCTCGAGCACCTCGCCGCCTCGCCGCCGGACACCCCGATGTCGCCCTCGATGCTCCTCCGCACGGTTGTCGGCGGCTTCGAGCGCATCGGCGTCCCGACCTCGATCATCGTCCAGCTCTGGGGCGAGGCGGCGGTCGACCCCGAGTTCCACGCGATCGCCGCCGACGCGCTCGTCGGCTTCCGCGCGGGCTTCCGAGCGGTCCTCCTCCCCTGGGCCGCGGCGACGCGGGGACTCACGGACACCGAGGCCGAGGCCTGGGTCGACGCAGTGCTCCCGATCATGATCGCCTGCGGGCAGGGCTTCCTCCTGCAGTCCCACCTCCTGCCGGACTTCGACGCCGAGCAGTACCTCGCGGCGGTCGAGCGCCTGCTCGGCTGAGGGCCGTCCGGCAGGGCGCGCCGACGGCAGTAGAGTCGCCGGGTGACTTCGGCGATCGCTCCCGACCTCCGTCGACGCGTGCAGCGTCGGACGCTCCTCATCATCTCGCTCGCGCAGATCTTCAGCGGGATCGGGACGGGGGCCGTCGTCTCGACGGGGGCGCTCCTCGCCGTCGAGCTCTCGGGCTCGGACGCGCTCGCGGGCTCCGTCACGACGACCATGACGCTCGGCGCGGCGATCGCCTCGGCGCTCCTCATGCGCCTCGCACTCGCCCGCGGCCGCCGTGTCTCGCTCGCGCTCGGCCTCCTCATCGCCGCGCTCGGCGCATTCGGCATCATCATCGCCGCCGTCATCGGTTCGTTCTGGCTCCTCATCGCCGCGGGCGTGCTCATCGGCTTCGGCACCTCCGTCAACCTCCAGGCCCGCTTCGCGGCGACCGACCTCAGCTCGGTCGAGCACCAGGGCCGCGACCTCTCGCTCGTCGTATGGATGAGCACGATCGGCTCGGTCGCCGGCCCGAACCTCCTCGGGGTCGGCGAGCTCATCGGCCCCGCCGTCGGCGTCCCCGCGCTCGCGGGCGTCTTCATCATCACGACCTGCGGGATGCTCGTGGGGATGCTCATCATCTGGATCGGCGTCCGCCCCGACCCGTACCTCGTGCTCATCGGCCGCGAGCGAATCCCGGGCGAGGACGACACCGCGGCGGCGGAGCAGCGCCGTCAGTCGCCCCCCGCGCGCACGGGCTTCCGCGACGGGCTCCGCGCCCTCTGGGCCCACCCTGACACCCGCGTCGGGATCGTCGCGCTCGTCGTCGCCCACGGGGTCATGGTCGCCGTCATGTCGGTCACGCCGGTCCACCTCACGGGCCACGGCGCCTCGATCGTCATCGTCGGCATCACGGTGAGTCTCCACGTGGCAGGAATGTTCGCCCTCGCGCCCGTCATGGGCTACCTCGCGGATCGCCTCGGGGGACGCCGCGTCGCGGTCTCGGGGCTCGTCGTCCTCATCGTCGCCTCCGTCATGGCCGGCTACAGCGGCGACCAGCACTGGGTCACGACGCTCGCGCTCGTGCTCCTCGGCCTCGGCTGGTCGGCGGCGAGCGTCGCCGGCTCCGCGATGATCGTCGCCGCGACCCCCGTCACGGAGCGGCTCGCCGCCCAAGGTGTCTCCGACACGCTCATGAGCCTCGCGGGAGCGGGCGGCGGACTTCTCGCCGGGGTTGCGCTCGCGACGATCGGCTATCCCGGGCTCGGCCTCGCCGCCGCGGTGCTTATCGTCGCCGCGATCGTCGCGACGCTCTGGCTCGGCCGCCGCGCCGCCGCCTGAGCGGCCGCCGCGCCGCGGGCGGGCGCAACTGGCACTCGCGTTGCCGGAGTGCCAATTCATGCCCTAGAGTGATTGCTGGCACTCGCCCCCCGCGGGTGCTAACGGGTCGGACGAGCTACCGCGAGTCCACTCACCAGAGCCAATTCGTTCACGGAAGAAGAGGTGTGCACCGTGTCGGTGACCATCAAGCCGCTCGAGGACCGCATCGTCATCAAGCAGGTCGAGGCCGAGACCACGACCGCGTCGGGGCTCGTCATCCCCGACACCGCCAAGGAGAAGCCGCAGGAGGGCGAGGTCGTCGCCGTCGGCCCCGGCCGCATCGACGACAACGGCAACCGCGTGCCGCTCGACGTCGCCGTCGGCGACCGCGTCCTGTACTCGAAGTACGGCGGCACCGAGGTGAAGTTCGGCGCGGACGAGTTCCTCGTCCTCTCGGCGCGCGACGTCCTCGCCGTCGTCGTCCGCTGACGACGAGCAGACATCCGGATGCCCCCGACCGCACGGTCGGGGGCATCCGGCATTCGGGCATAGGTTGGTGCGGGTGAGCCCCGAGCCGATGCGATCCAGCACCTCCGCCGGGCTCGCCTACTCCTTCGCCGCCTACCTGCTGTGGGGCGTTCTCCCCGTCTACTTCGTCGCGCTCGAGCCGAGCGGACCGATCGAGATCGTCAGCTGGCGCGTCGTCCTCTCCGTCGTCTTCTGCGCCGTGCTCATCACGGTCGTGCGGGGCTGGCGCCGCTTCCTGACCGTACTCCGCGACGGCCGCGCGATGGGATTCCTCGCGCTCGCCGCGGCGCTCATCGCCGTGAACTGGCTCGTCTTCGTCTACGCGGTCGACGAGGGCCAGGTCGTCGAGGCCTCCCTCGGCTACTTCATCAACCCGATCGTCAGCGTGCTCCTCGGCGTGCTCCTGCTCCGCGAGCGCCTGCGTCCCCTCCAGTGGGCCGCGGTCGCCGTCGCCGGCGTCGCCGTCATCACCCTCGTCGCCTTCCACGGCACCTTCCCGTGGCTCGCCCTCACGCTCGCCTTCAGCTTCGGCTTCTACGGTTACGTGAAGAACCGCACGGGCGGGCGGGTCGACGCGGTGAGCGGGCTCGCCGTCGAGACCGCGTACCTCACGCCCATCGCGATCGGGGCGCTGGGGTGGGTCGCCGCGACGGACGGGCTCAGCCTCGGCACGCACGGCGCCTGGCACACCGTGCTCCTCCTCAGTGCGGGCGCCGTCACGGCGGTCCCGCTGCTGCTCTTCGCCGCGGGTGCACGACGGCTCCCGCTCAGCATCGTCGGGCTCATCCAGTTCTTCACCCCGGTCCTGCAGTTCCTCACCGGCTGGCTGCTCCTCGGCGAGCCGATGCCGCTCGAGCGCTGGCTCGGCTTCGGGATCGTCTGGGTCGCCGTCCTGCTCCTCGGCGTCGACATGGTTCGACAAATCCCCAGGAATCGGCAAAGATAACGATCTCATCGCGTTACGAGCTCGTGACACGACACTGTTGTCGTGGAAACGTACGGGCAATAGCGTGAGTGAGTCGGGTTGGGGGATCGCTCCGCCCGGCATCCCTGTATCGACACAGCAAGGAGCATCCATGCGTGCATTCACCAAGGCGACGCTGAGCGGGATCGCTCTCGTCGGCTCGGCGGCGCTCGTCCTGAGCGGCTGCGCCGCGCCGGGGGCGTCGCCGTCGGCCGGTCCGGAGCAGCCCGCCGGGGGCGATCTGGCCCTCAAGATCGGCAGCGCGCTGCCCCTGACCGGGAACCTGGCCTTCCTCGGCCCGCCCGAAGTCGCGGGCACCGAGTTCGCCGCCGCCGAGGTCAACGCGGCCGGCGCGGGCATCACCGTCGAGCTCGTCCAGGGCGACTCGGGTGACACCGACAACAAGGCCTACGAGACCGAGGTCCCGCGCGTCCTCGGCGAGGGCGTCTCCGCCCTCATCGGTGCGGCGTCGTCCGGCGTCTCCCTCCAGTTCATCGACCAGGTCGTCGCGGCCGACACCATCATGTTCTCCCCGGCGAACACGTCGGCCGAGTTCACGACCTACGACGACAAGGGCCTGTACTTCCGCACGGCGCCGTCCGACGTCCTCCAGGGCGAGGTCCTCGGCAACCTCATCGCCGAGGACGGCGTGAAGAACCTCGGCATGATCGTGCTCAACGACTCGTACGGCACGGGCCTCGCCGGATTCGTCACGGAGGCCTTCGAGGCCGCCGGCGGCAAGGTCGTCGCGGCGCCGACGTACAACACCGGTGACACCTCGTTCGACGCGCAGGTCTCCGAGGTCCTCGCGGCGGGCCCCGACGCGATCGCGCTGATCACCTTCGAAGAGGTCAAGACGATCATCCCGACGCTGCTCTCGGCGGGCTTCCCCGGCGACAAGCTGTACTTCGTCGACGGCAACCTGTCGAACTTCGGGGCGAACGGCGACAACCTCGGCGGCTCGATCGCCGGCTCGAAGGGCACCCTCCCGGGCCTCTCGATCGACACGATCGCGGCGTTCACGAAGGCGCTCAACGACTTCTACGTCGGCGAGGGCAACCCGGAGCTGACCGAGTACGCCTACGCGGCCGAGTCCTATGACGCGGTCATCCTCCTCGCGCTCGCCTCGCTCGCGGCCGGCTCGACCGACTCGCAGGCCATCGCGGCGAAGCTGCAGGAGGTCTCCGGCGGCTCGGGCAACGGCACGAAGTGCACGACGTTCGCCGAGTGCGCGAAGATCATCAACGATGGCGGCACGGCCGACTACGACGGCATCTCGGGCCCGATCACCTTCAACGAGGTGGGCGACCCGACCGAGGCCTCGATCGGCATCTACGTGTACAAGGACGACAACACCTTCGTCGCGTACGAGGGCTGAGTCACCAGCAACGCACGAGGCCCCGGTCCATCGGACCGGGGCCTCGTCGCATGGGCGCAAGTGGGACAGCGCCGGCGGCGGGTGCCGCTTCCGGACGATGGCCGGGCCTGGCGGGCGCCCGTGGTGCAGCGAAGGGTGCGGGGTCGGACGGAAGCGGCACCCGCTGCCGGCGCCCCGCAGACAGCGCTCAGGCGCCGAGCGTGCCGAGGTAGAGCCCGATGACCTTCGGGTCGTTCAGGAGCTCGCGGCCCGTGCCGGTGACCGCGTCCTTGCCCTGGTCGAGGACATAGCCGCGGTCGCAGATCTGCAGGCAACGCCGCGCATTCTGCTCGACCATGATGCAGGTCACCCCGGCCTTGTTGATGTCGGAGACGCGGATGAAGGCCTCGTCCTGCCGCACGGGCGAGAGGCCGGCGCTCGGCTCATCGAGGAGCAGCACCTGCGGGTCCATCATGAGCGCGCGGCCCATCGCGACCATCTGGCGCTCGCCGCCCGACAGCGAGCCGGCTCGCTGGCCGAGCCGACGCCCCAGCTCGGCGAAGATGCTCGTCACGAAGTCGAGGCGCTCCGCATACGCCTTCGGGCGCTGGTAGACGCCCATCTGGAGGTTCTCGGCGATCGTCAGGGAGGGGAAGACGTTGTTCGTCTGCGGGATGAAGCCCACGCCCTTGGCGACGAGGCGATCGGCCTTGAGGCCCGTGATGTCTTCGCCATTGAGCCTGATCGAACCGCTGCGCACCTTGACCTGGCCGAAGATCGACTTGAGCAGCGTCGACTTGCCGGCGCCGTTCGGGCCGATGATGCCGATGAGCTCGCCCGTCGCGGCGGTGAGGTTCGCGCCGTTGAGGATATTGACGCCGGGGAGGTAGCCGGCGACGAGGTCGGTGACCTCGACCACGTTCTCGGTCACTTGGGCTCCTCCGCGTCCTCGTCGGTTTCGGCGATCTCCTCGAGGAGCTCCTGCTCGGCGGCGCTGTGCTCGCCCGAGTAACGGCCCGTGACGATCCCGAGGTCGACGTCCTGGTGCGCGCCGAGGTAGGCGTCGATGACGGCTTGCTCCTGCATGACCGTCTCGGGCGGGCCCTCCGCGACGACGCGGCCCTCCGCCATGACGATGACCCAGTCGGCGATGTGGCGGACCATGTGCATGTCGTGCTCGACGAAGAGCACGGTCATCCCCTCGTCCTTGAGGTCGAGGATGTGGTCGAGCAGCGACTGCGTGAGGGCCGGGTTGACGCCGGCCATCGGCTCGTCAAGCATGACGAACTCGGGGTCGCTCATGAGCGCGCGCGCCATCTCGAGGAGCTTGCGCTGGCCGCCCGAGAGGCTCGCGGCGAAATCGCTCTCCTTCGCGTCGAGCTTGAAGCGCGCGAGGAGCTCCCGCGCCTTCGCCTCGATCTCCTGGTCCTGGCGGCGCCAGAGGAAGGGGAGGAAGCTCGACCAGAAGCGCTCCCCGCGCTGGTGGGCGGCGCCGAGCTTCATGTTCTCGAGGACCGTGAGCAGGCCGAGCGCCTTCGTGAGCTGGAAGGTGCGGACCGGGCCCAGCTGCGCAACCCGGAAGGCGGGCACCCCGGCGAGCGAGCGGCCGTTGAAGGACCACTCGCCCGCATTCGGCTTGTCGAAGCCCGTGAGCAGGTTGAAGAAGGTCGTCTTGCCGGCGCCGTTCGGGCCGATGAGCGCGGTGATGGCGTGGCGCGGGATCTCGACGTGCTCGACGTCGACCGCGGTGAGACCGCCGAACTGCCGGCGGACGCCGTGCGCGACGAGGATCGGGTCGACCTTCTCGACCCCCGCACGGATCTCGCCCTTGTGCAGCCCGGTCGACTTGGGGCGGCTGATGGGGGCCGTCGGCTCACTTGACAAAGGTCAGCTCCTTCCGGTTGCCGAGAATGCCCTGTGGCCGGAAGATGACGAGGAGCATGAGGGCGAGCCCGATGAGGACGAAGACGAGCATCTGCGACTGCTCGCCGGACAGGAACGGCAGGACGCCGATGTTGACGAGCGCGGGGAGCAGGTTCGACAGCAGGGCGCGGACGACCCAGAAGAGCACCGCCCCGAGGACCGGTCCGAAGATCGTCGCGGCGCCGCCGAGGAGCAGCGCGGTCCAGATGTAGAAGGACTGCGAGGTGACGTAGACGTTGGGGTTGACGTTCGTGCCGAGCGCCGTGACGATGCCGCCGAGGGCGATGATGACGCCGCCGACGATGAGCGCCTGCATCTTGAACGAGAAGACGTTCTTGCCGAGCGCGCGCACCGCGTCCTCATCCTCGCGGATGCCCTTGATGACGCGGCCCCACGGGCTGCGCATGATCGACCAGACGAAGAGCAGGACGACGAGGACGGTCGCGACGCCGATCATGATGACCCACCACTGGTCGCGGGTGTACGACCACGGGCCGAAGCCGACGTTGCCGCTGAAGGGGGGGAGCGGGTTCGACGCGCGGAACTCGGTGTGGAAGCCCGACAGCCCGTCGGCCGAGCCGGTGACCGGGCGGAATGCGGTGGTCAGGAAGAAGAGCCGGACGACCTCCGCCGCCGCGATCGTGACGACCGCGAGGTAGTCGCCGCGGAGCCGGAGCGTCGGGATGCCGAGGATGAGCGCGAAGACGACCGAGCCGACGATGCCGATGAGGACGCCGACCCACCACGGGAGCCCGAAGGTGAGGACGGAGATCGCGAAGCCGTAGGCGCCGACGGCCATGAAGCCCGCGACCCCCATGTTGAGCAGGCCCGCGAAGCCGAAGTGGATCGCGAGACCGATCGCGGCGAGCGCGAAGCCGATCGTCGTCGGGCTGAGGATCTGCGCCGCGGTGTTGGAGAGGATCTGGAGGATGTCCATCGCGCTACCCGATTCGCTCTCGACGGCCGAGGATGCCCTGCGGCCGGAACAGCAGGATGAGGATGAGGATCACGAGCGCCGCCACGTACTTGAGGTCTGCGGGGATCCACAGGCTCGAGATCTCGACGAGGACGCCGACGATGATCGCGCCGACGAGCGCGCCGTAGGCGGTGCCGAGCCCGCCGAGGATGACGGCGGCGAAGATGAGCAGGAGGATGCCCGAGCCCATGTCCCACTTGATGCCCGGCCGGAAGTAGGCCCAGAGGACGCCGCCGAGGCCGGCGAGCGCGCCCGAGAGGACCCAGACGACGCGGACGACCTTGTCGACGTCGATGCCGCTCGCCGCCGCGAGCGACGCATTGTCGGCGATCGCGCGCGTCGCCTTGCCGATCCGGCTGCGCTGCAGCCAGATCGCGAAGACGAGGATGACGACGATCGAGATGCCCATGCTCGCGAGGTCGACGACGGTGAGCCGGACGGAGCCGAAGAGGTTGAGCGACTCCGACACCGAGCCCGGCAGCTGGATCGTCCCGCCCCCGATGAACATCTGGAAAACGTAGCGGAGGACGAGCGAGAGCCCGATCGAGACGATCATGAGCTGGACGAGGCCGAGCCCCTTGCGTCTGAGGGGACGCCAGAGCCCGGCATCGAGGGTGTAGCCGAACGCCGCGGACATCAGGACGGCGATCGGGATCGCGACCCAGATCGGCCAGGGGATGACCACGGCGAAGAGGTATGCCATGAGCGCGCCGAAGGTCACCATCTCCGCGTGGGCGAAGTTCGAGATGCCGGTCGCGCCGTAGACGAGCGTGAGCCCGACCGAGGCGAGCCCGAGCATGAGCCCGAAGTTGAGCCCGTTGAAGAGCCGCTCGACGAACTGGTCGAAGAACGAGGTCGTCGTCCGCTCTCCCTCGCCGATGAAGAAGTTCACGGAGACGCGGCCGCCGGGGCCGACCGTGACCTCCTTGACATTCGGGGTCTCGTCGGCACCCGTCTCGTCGACGACCGCGATGCCCTCGGGGAGGGTCGACTCGTCGACCGTGACGACGTAGTCGGCGTTCCGTTCGGGGACCGCGACCGACCACTTGCCGTCGGCGTCGGTCTCGGTCGTCTGCTCACCGCCCGGCCCGTCGATCGTGATGACGACGCCCTCGAGGGGCTCCCCATCCAGTTGCACGTTGCCGCTCACCCGATACGGGTCGCCCTCGGCGGCGTGCGCCGGGAGCGGGCCGAGCGTCGTCGCCCAGACCGCCAGGAGCAGGCCGGCGATCGTGATGAGCAACGTGCCGAGCCTGCGGCGCCGTGCGAGCACGGTCGACGAGCTGGCGTTGGACACCTGGCCTCCCCTGAGTGTGCGGCGACGAATCGAGCGTGCGCCCGACAGTAGTCGTCCTGTGTTTCGGCGGCGTGACCCCGGCCGGCATTGCCCGGGGTTTTCGAACCCGCCCTATTAAACAGGCGGAATACTCCACGCGCCAACTGGTTAGCATGGACTACCGGAGTCCGAGGGCGCACCCGGTTCGTTGTTCTAGTGCGAGAAGGACCATATGAGCGAGCGTGACCCCTTCGGCTTCGTCGGCCTCACCTACGACGACGTGATGCTCCTGCCCGGGCACACGGACGTGATCCCGTCCGAGGCCGACACGAGTTCGCGGCTCACCCGGCGCATCACCCTCCGCACCCCGCTCGTGTCCGCCGCGATGGACACCGTGACCGAGTCTCGGATGGCGATCGCCATGGCCCGGCAGGGCGGGCTCGGCATCCTCCACCGCAACCTCTCGATCGAGGACCAGGCCGCGCACGTCGACCAGGTCAAGCGATCCGAGTCGGGCATGATCTCGAACCCGGTGACGACGACGCCCGACGCGACCGTTGCCGAGGTCGACCGCATCTGCGGGCAGTTCAAGGTCTCCGGCCTCCCGGTCGTCGAGGGCGATGGGCGGCTCGTCGGCATCATCACGAACCGTGACATGCGATTCGTCTCGCCCTTCGAGACCGAGACGACGCTCGTGCGCGACGTCATGACGAAGGCGCCGCTCATCACCGCGCCCGTCGGCGTCGACCGCAATGCCGCCATGGCGCTCCTCGCGCAGCATCGCGTCGAGAAGCTGCCGCTCGTGGACGCGGAGGGCCGACTCGGCGGGCTCATCACCGTCAAGGACTTTGAGAAGAGCGAGAAGTACCCGTATGCGACGAAGGACGAGGACGGGCGACTCCGTGTCGGCGCCGCGATCGGCTTCTTCGGCGACGCCTGGGACCGGGCGGAGGCGCTCCGCGAGGCCGGCGTCGACGTCATCGTCGTCGACACCGCGAACGGCGACTCGAGCGGCGTCCTCGACATCGTCGCGAGGCTCAAGTCGGACAGCGCATTCGACCGCATCGACATCATTGGCGGCAATGTCGCGACGCGCGACGGCGCCGCGAACCTCGTCGCCGCGGGCGTCGACGCCGTCAAGGTCGGCGTCGGTCCCGGCTCGATCTGCACGACCCGGGTCGTCGCCGGCGTCGGCGTGCCGCAGGTGACCGCGGTCTACGAGGCCTCGCTCGCGGCGAACCCGGCCGGGGTCCCGGTCATCGCCGACGGCGGGCTGCAGTACTCGGGCGACATCGCGAAGGCGCTCGTCGCGGGCGCCGAGACCGTCATGCTCGGCTCGCTCCTCGCCGGCACCGACGAAGCGCCCGGCGACCTCATCTACGTCAACGGCAAGCAGTTCAAGCAGTACCGCGGCATGGGCTCGCTCGGCGCGCTGCAGACGCGCGGCAAGAAGACCTCCTACTCCCGCGACCGCTACTTCCAGGCCGACGTGCCGAGCGACGAGCAGCTCATCGCCGAGGGCATCGAGGGCAAGGTGCCGTACCGCGGGCCGGTCGGCTCGGTCGTCTACCAGCTCCTCGGCGGCCTCCGGCAGTCGATGTTCTACACCGGCGCGCGGACGGTCGCGGACCTCCGCGAGAAGGGCCGCTTCGTCCGCATCACGGCGGCGGGGCTCAAGGAGTCACACCCGCACGACATCCAGATGGTCGTCGAGGCACCGAACTACCGCGGGTAGCAGGTTCGATACCACCAGCGGTAGCATCACCGGTGTGAGCAAGGTGAGCATCAGCCTCGACGAGGTGGAACTCGCCTACCTCGATGCCGAGACGCGACTCGGTCGGTACCCGAGCCGATCGGCTGCCGTCCAGGCCGCGATCCGTCTGCTCAAAGAGCGGCGGCTCGAGGACGCATATGCAGACGCCTTCGTCGACTGGGACGACGAGGAGTGGGACGTCGTCTCGGGCGACGGGATCCACGCCGCGTGAGCGAGATCGGCCCGCTTCGACGCGGATCGATCGTGCAGGTGTCATTCGACCCCGCCATCGGGTCCGAGGCGGCAAAGTCGAGACCCGCCGTGATCGTGAGCAATAACGGCGCGAACGCGGCCGCCGCGCGCGTGGTCGGCGGGCTCGTGACGGTCGTGCCGATCACCTCCAACACGGCCCGGGTCCATCCGTTCCAGGTGTTCATCCCCGCCGAGGCGAGCGGCCTGCGACTCGACTCGAAAGCGCAGGCCGAACAGGTCAGGACGATCTCGACGGCGCGAGTGCAGCGATTCCTCGGCCGGCTGCCGGCCGAGCTCCTCGCGGAGCTCGACGAGGCGCTTCGGATCCATCTCGCGCTCTGAGCGCTCCACGCATTCCTCCGGACCGTCGCGGAGGCGCCGCGAGTAGGGTTGGCCCGTGACACGCTACGACGACATCTCGCAGGCATTCGGCCGGACCCCGCTCGTGCGGCTCAACCGCGTCAACGACGGCGGGGCGACCGTCTACGCGAAGCTCGAGTTCTACAACCCCGGATCCAGTGTCAAGGACCGGCTCGCGATCGCCCTCATCGAGGCGGCGGAGCGCTCCGGCGAGCTCAAGCCCGGCGGCACGATCGTCGAGTCGACCTCGGGGAACACGGGGATCGGGCTCGCGCTCGTCGGCGCGGCCCGCGGCTACCAGGTCGTCCTCACGATGCCGGCCTCGATGTCGAAGGAGCGGCGGGCCCTGCTCAAGGCGCTCGGGGCGGAGCTCGTCCTCACGGACCCGCACAAGGGCATGACCGAGGCGCTCGAGGTCGCCGAGCGCATCGCCGCCGAGCGTGGCGGGCTCCTCGCGCGGCAGTTCGAGAACGCGGCGAACCCCGCGATCCACGAGGCGACGACGGGCCCCGAGATCTGGGAGGACACTGAGGGCGAGGTCGACGTCTTCGTCGCCGGCGTCGGGACCGGCGGGACGGTGACGGGCGTCGGGCGCTACCTCAAGTCGCGCAAGCCCGGCGTCAAGATCGTCGCCGTGCAGCCGAAGGACTCACCCGTGCTCACCGAGGGCCGCGCGGGCGGACACCGGATCCAGGGCATCGGGCCGAACTTCGTGCCGGCCGTGCTCGACCGCGGGGTCATCGACGAGATCATCGACGCCGAGTTCGAGGCCGCCGTCGAGATCTCGCGCCGGCTCGCGACCGAGGAGGGCATCCTCGCGGGCATCTCCGCGGGCGCCGCGGTCCGCGCCGCGATCGACCTCGCGAAGCGCCCCGAGCACGCCGGCCAGACGATCGTCGTCGTCGTCCCCGACTCGGGCGAGCGCTACCTCTCCGCGGGCCTGTACCCCGAGCCGGAGCCGACCCCCGCCCACTGACCCCTCCCGTTTTCAGGTGCGCGGCCCCGGATTCGGCCGGATCAGCGGGCGAACCGGCCGCCGCACCTGAAAAGCGGGCGACAGGCCTGAAAACGGCGTCAGCGGAGGGCGGCGATGCGGGTGACCGCCTCGTCGAGCACCTCGGGGGAGCACGCGAAGTTGAGGCGCGCGAAACCGCGGCCCGTCTCCCCGAAGTGCGGGCCGGGCGTCAGCGCGACCTGCGCCTCACGGAGGATGCGCTTCTGCGGGTCGTCCCCCCAGCCGAGCGGCCGGAAGTCGATCCACGCGAGGTAGCTCGCGCTCGCCGGGTGGACGACGGCCTCGGGCAGCCGCTCGGCGAAGAGCGTCGCGGTGAGGTCGCGCTGGGCGACGATCCGCGCGAGCACGCCGTCGAGCCAGTCGCCGCCACCGGTCATCCCCGCGATCGCCGCGTGGACCCCGAGGTGCGAGGACTTGTGGATGAGGCTCTCGGGCAGCCGCGCGGCGTAGCGGGCCTCCGCGGCGGGCGAGCCGGGCACCCACCAGGCGGCGGTCGCTCCCGGCACGTTGAAGGCCTTCGTCGCGCTCGTGACGACGACGCCGACCTCCCGCGCCGCATCCGAGACCGCGGTGAACGGCGTGAACTCGACACCGGGGTGGGTGAGCGCGGCGTGGATCTCGTCGGAGATGACGAGGACGCCGTACTGCGCCGCGAGCTCGGCGAGCCGCTCGAGCTGCGCCCGCGGGTGGGGGAGCCCGATCGGGTTGTGCGGGTTGCAGAGCAGGTACACCTTGACGCCCGCGCGGAACGCCGCCTCGATGCCGTCGAGGTCGAGAGACCAGCCCGTCCCGTCGTGCAGGAGCGGCACATCGACCAGCCGGGCCTGCGTCTCGGCGATCGTCCCGAAGAACGGCGCGTAGACGGGGGTGTTCACGAGGATCGCATCACCCGGCGCCATCGCCGCGCGGGCGATCTCGGTGATCGCCGTCATGACGTTGACCGTCGGCCGGACTGTAGCGGGATCGACCCGACAGCCCCAGCGCTCGTCCGCGAAATCGGCGAATGCGCGACCGAGCGCGGCCGGTCTCGCGTCGTAGCCGAGATCCGAGCGTGCGACGAGGCCGCTCAGCCGCTCCGCGATCGCCGGCGCGACCGGGAAGTCCATCTCCGCCACGAAGAGCGGCAGCACCTCCGGCCCGTAGGTCGCCCACTTCGTCGAGGTGCGCTCGCGCAGGCGCTCGATCGGGTCCGCTCTCACATCGCTCACCCAACCAGTCTGGCACCCGCGCGGATAGGCTGGACCGTGTGAGCGACATCGAGATCGGGCGCGCCAAGCGCGCACGCCGGGCCTACGCATTCGACGACGTCGCGATCGTCCCGTCCCGGCGCACGCGCGACCCGGAGGACGTCTCCGTGAGCTGGTCGATCGACGCGTACACCTTCGCGACCCCGGTCATCGCCGCCCCCATGGACTCCGTCGTCAGCCCCCGGACCGCGATCGAGATCGGTCGTCTCGGCGGTCTCGGCGTCCTCGACCTCGAGGGCGTCTGGACCCGCTACGAGGACCCCGAGCCGGTCCTCGCCGAGATCCGCGAGCTCGAGCAGGCCGTCGCGACACGGCGCCTCCAGGAGATCTACTCGGCGCCGGTCCGCCCCGAGCTCGTGCGGGAGCGGCTCGCCGAGATCCGCGCCGCCGGCGTACCGGTCGCCGGCGCGCTCTCGCCCCAGCGCACCGCCGAGCTCCACCGCACCGTCATCGAGGCCGGCGTCGACCTCTTCGTCATCCGCGGCACGACCGTCTCCGCCGAGCACGTCTCCAAGCGCGAGGAGAAGGTGCTCAACCTCAAGGAGTTCATCTACGAGCTCGACGTCCCCGTCATCGTCGGCGGGGCCGCGACCTACACGGCGGCGCTCCACCTCATGCGGACCGGTGCGGCCGGCGTCCTCGTCGGCTTCGGCGGCGGGGCCGCCTCGACGACTCGCCGCAGTCTCGGCATCCACGCGCCCATGGCCTCCTCCGTCGCCGACGTCGCGGGCGCGCGGCGCGACTACCTCGACGAGTCGGGCGGCCGCTATGTCCACGTCATCGCGGACGGCGGGCTCGGGACCTCCGGCGACATGGTCGCCGCGATCGCCTGCGGCGCCGACGCCGTCATGCTCGGCTCGATCCTCGCCCGCGCCGACGAGGCGCCGGGCGGCGGCTGGCACTGGGGCGCCGAGGCGACGCACGCCGAGCTCCCGCGCGGGACGCGCGTCCACGTCGGCTCGGCGGGGACGCTCGCCGAGGTGTTGCACGGCCCCGCGCATTCCTCCAATGGCCACACGAATGTGGTGGGCGCGCTGCGCCGCTCCATGGCGACGACCGGCTACTCCGACCTCAAGGAGTTCCAGCGGGTCGAGGTCGTCGTCGCCCCGTACCAGGGGACCGGGCGCTGAGCATGCCCGCGAAGCGGCCCGCGCGCGGCAGCGTCACCCGCTCGAACCGCCTCGGGCCTGCCGAGCGGAAGGTGGCGCTCGACACCCTCAAGACGAAGACGCTCGACATCCTCGTCGTCGGGGGCGGCATCGTCGGCACGGGCGCGGCGCTCGACGCCGCCACGCGGGGCCTCCGGGTCGGGCTCGTCGAGCAGCGCGACTTCGGCTCGGGCACCTCCTCGCGCTCGAGCAAGCTCGTGCACGGCGGCATCCGCTACCTCGAGCAGCTCGACTTCGGTCTCGTGCGCGAGGCACTCATCGAGCGGGGGCTCCTCCTGCAGCGCCTCGCGCCGCACCTCGTCAAGCCCGTGCGCTTCCTCTACCCGCTCGACACCCCAGTCATCGAGCGCGCCTACGTCGGCATCGGCATGACGCTCTACGACCTCTTCTCCTGGACGGGCGGTCGCCCGCCCGGCGTCCCGCACCATCGGCACCTGAGCCGCAAGCAGCTCGGCCGCGCGATCCCGTCGCTGCGCAAGGACGCGTTCCTCGGCGGACTCGTCTACTACGACGCGCAGGTTGACGACGCCCGCTACGTCACGACGCTCGCGCGCACCGCCTCCTTCTACGGCGCCCACCTCGCCTCGCGGACGAAGGTCATCGGCTTCCTCAAGGAGGGGCCGCGCGTCGTCGGCGTGACCGCCGTCGACCTCGAGTCGGGCGAGGAGTTCGAGATCCGCGCGAAGCAGGTCGTCAACGCGACCGGCGTGTGGACCGACGACCTCCAGGCGCTCGTCGGCGAGCGCGGCCAGTTCAAGGTCCGCGCCTCGAAGGGCGTCCACCTCGTCGTGCCCCGCGACCGCTTCCAGTCGAAGCTCGGCCTCCTGCTGCGCACCGAGAAGTCCGTGCTCTTCGTCATCCCCTGGGGCCGGCACTGGCTCATCGGCACGACCGACACCGACTGGAACCTGGACAAGGCGCACCCCGCGGCGACGGCGGCGGACATCGACTACATCCTCGAGAAGGTGAATGCGGTCCTCGCGAGGCCGCTGACCCGCGACGACGTCGAGGGCGTCTACGCGGGGCTCCGTCCGCTCCTCGCGGGCGAGTCGGAGGACACGAGCAAGCTCAGCCGCGAGCACATCGTCACGCACACGGTGCCCGGGCTCGTCGTCGTCGCCGGCGGCAAGCTCACGACGTACCGGGTCATGGCAGAGGACGCGATCGACGAGGCGGCGTGCGCACTCGACGGCCGCATCCCCGCGAGCGTCACCGCCGACATCGGGCTGCTCGGGGCCGAGGGCTACCAGGCGGCGTGGAACAAGCGCGCGAAGCTCGCCCGCGCATTCGGCCTCCACCCCGTGCGCGTCGAGCACCTGCTGAACCGCTACGGCGTGCTCACCGACGACCTCCTCGAGCTCATCCGAGACCGCCCGGAGCTCGCCGAGCCGCTCCCGGGCGCGGACGACTACCTCAGGGCCGAGGTCGTCTACGCGACCGAGGCCGAGGGGGCGCTCCACCTCGACGACATCCTCGCGCGCCGGACCCGCATCTCGATCGAGTCCTGGGACCGCGGCGAGGCGGCCGCGCCAGTCGCCGCCCGGCTCATGGGCGAGGTGCTCGGCTGGGACGAGGCCCGGATCGAGTCCGAGGTCGCCCACTGGATGCAGCGGGTCGAGGCCGAGCGGGCGAGCCAGGAGCAGCCCGACGACGCCTCCGCGGACCGGGTGCGCCTGAGCGCGCCGGAATTCCGGGCGACATGACGGAGGTCGGCTTCTGGTCGGTCGCGCGCCGTCCGAAGTGGATCGGCGTCCTCCTCCTCGTCCTCGTCCTCGCGGGCGTCTTCGCCTGGCTCGGCCGCTGGCAGCTCGAGCGCGCCGTCGACGACTCCCGCGTCATCGGGCCCGACACCGAGCAGGTCGTCCCGCTCGCCGAGCTGACGCGGCCGCAGCAGGCGGTCGACAGCGAGGTCGCGTGGCGCAAGGTCGAGGTCGAGCTCTCCTACGTCCCGGGCGACACCGTCGTGCTGAGCGACCGGCTCAACTCGGGCCCAGAGCGCGGCTCGACCGTCGTCGCGCACGCCGTCACGGCCGACGGCGCGAGCCTCGCGGTCGCCCTCGGCTGGACGCCCGACCCGGCGATCGCCGAGCGGGCGCGGGCGACCCTCGACGAGGGCGCGATGATCGCGGCCCTCGTGACCGTCACGGGACGCTACCTGCCGACCGAGTCGCCGCAGCTCTCCGACTTCGAGGCGGGCGAGCGCTCGGCCCTCTCCGTCGGCGAGCTCATCAACCTCTGGGCCGCCCCGCCGGACGGCGTCTACGGCGGCTACCTCGCCCTCGACGAGGTGCCGGCCTGGGCGGAAGGGCTCGAGCCGATCGACTCGCCGAGCCCGGAGCGCGAGGTCGAGGTCAACCTCCTCAACGTCTTCTACGGCATCGAGTGGGTCGTCTTCTCCGGCGCGGCCGTCTTCCTCTGGTGGCGTCTCGTCCGCGACGATCAGCTCCGCGAGGCGCGCGCCGCCGACGCCTAGAATGGCCTCGTGACGTTCGCACCCCTCGCCTCCGATGCGCGGCGGATCCGGGGGTGGCTCGCCGCGTTCCGCATCTCCGCGGCGATCACCGGCGTCTTCCTCGTGCTCCTCGTCGTCATGATGGTGACGCGCTACGGCTTCGGCAGCGACCTCTCCTGGACACCGAGCGGCGGCTTCGGGCTGCTGCCGAAGGAGATCATCGAGGCCGAGGCGGGCATCAACCTCTCGACGATCATCCTCATCGTCCACGGCTGGCTCTACGTCGTCTACCTCGTCATCGACTTCGCGCTGTGGCGCCTCGCGCGCTACGGCTTCGGCTACTTCTGCTTCGTCGCGCTCGGCGGCATCATCCCCTTCCTCTCCTTCTTCTTCGAGTGGCGCGTCCCGCGCGACATCAAGGCCATCATCGCGAGCCTCGCGCCGCCGACCCCGGAGGACGTCCGCGCATGAGCGAGCCGCTGACCACCGCCGCCCGCACGGTCCTCGTCGTCGACTTCGGCGCCCAGTACGCGCAGCTCATCGCCCGCCGCGTCCGGGAGGCCGGCGTCTACTCCGAGATCGTGCCGCACTCGGTCACGGTCGAGGAGGTGCGGGCGAAGGCACCGGTCGCGATCATCCTCTCGGGCGGCCCCTCGAGCGTCTATGAGGCCGGCGCGCCCGACCTCGCGCCGGGCATCCTCGAGCTCGGCATCCCGGTCCTCGGGATCTGCTACGGGTTCCAGGTCATGGCGAGCCGGCTCGGGGGCGAGGTCGCGAGGACGGGCCTCCGCGAGTACGGGGCAACGCCCATCCGGCTGCACGGCGCCGGCGGTCAGCTGCTCGACGGTCAGCCCCCGCAGCAGACGACGTGGATGAGCCACGGCGACTCGGTCGTCCGGGCGCCCGAGGGCTTCGAGGTCCTCGCGAGCTCGGAGGCGACGCCGGTCGCCGCATTCGCGGATCCGCAGCGCGGCCTCTACGGCGTGCAGTGGCACCCGGAGGTGAAGCACTCGGAGCACGGGCAGCACGTGCTCGAGAACTTCCTCCACCGTGCGGCGGGGCTGCCGGCGGACTGGAACTCCGGGAGCGTCATCGCCGAGCAGGTCGAGCGGATCCGGGCGCAGGTCGGCGAGGGCCGCGTCCTCGCGGGCCTCTCGGGCGGGGTCGACTCCGCCGTCGCGGCCGCGCTCGTCCACCGCGCCGTCGGCGACCGGCTCGTCTGCGTCTTCGTCGACCACGGCCTGCTGCGCAAGGGCGAGCGGGAACAGGTCGAGCGCGATTACGTCGCCGCGACCGGCATCCGCCTCGTGACGGTCGACGCGCGCGAACGCTTCCTCACGGCGCTCGCGGGCGTGAGCGAGCCCGAGGAGAAGCGCAAGATCATCGGCCGCGAGTTCATCCGCGTCTTCGAGCAGGCCGAGCGGGAGCTCGTCGCCGAGGCGGCCGCGGACGGCGAGCCGATCCGCTTCCTCGTGCAGGGCACGCTGTACCCGGACGTCGTCGAGTCCGGCGGCGGCTCGGGCACGGCGAACATCAAGAGCCACCACAATGTCGGCGGTCTGCCCGAGGACCTCCAGTTCGAGCTCGTCGAGCCGCTCCGGGCCCTCTTCAAGGACGAGGTCCGCGCGATCGGCCGCGAGCTCGGCCTTCCCGAGATCATCGTGGGCCGTCAGCCGTTCCCTGGTCCGGGGCTCGGCATCCGCATCGTCGGCGAGGTCACGCAGGAGCGCCTCGATCTGCTCCGCGAGGCCGACGAGATCGTCCGTCACGAGCTGAGCGCGGCGGGGCTCGACGGCGAGATCTGGCAGTGCCCCGTCGTCCTCCTCGCCGACGTGCGCTCGGTCGGCGTCCAGGGCGACGGCCGCACCTACGGCCACCCCATCGTCCTGCGGCCCGTCTCGAGCGAGGACGCGATGACGGCGGACTGGACCCGGCTGCCCTACGAGCTCCTCGCCCGCATCTCGAACCGCATCACGAACGAGGTCGCCGGCGTCAACCGGGTCGTCCTCGACGTCACCTCGAAGCCCCCGGGGACGATCGAGTGGGAGTGAGGCGCGGGGAGCGCCTCAGTCTCTCGCGATCGCGATGAGTCGCAGGATCTCGAGGTACAGCCAGATGACGGTGAGCATGATGCCGAAGGCGCCGCGCCAGCCGTAGGCCTTCGGCGCCGCGTTGTCGACGCCCTGCTTGATGAAGTCGAAGTCGAGCACGAGCGAGTACGCGCCGAGGAGCACGGCGAGGATGCCGAGCACGATCCCGAGCGGGATGCCGAAGATCTCGACCCCCGTGCGCAGCCCCCACGGGTCGGCGACGACGCCGGTCAGCGAGAGCACGACGTTGATGATCGAGAAGAGCGCGTAGCCGATGAGGGCGACGAGGAAGACCTTCGTCGCCTTCTTCGAGGCCCGCACCTTGCCGCTCGCGAAGAGCCACAGCGTGACGCCGACGACGCACAGGGTCGCGATGACCGCCTGCATGACGATGCCCGGGTACTGCGCCTCGTAGAACGCGGAGATGCCGCCGAGGAAGACGCCCTGCGCCGCCGCGTAGCTCAGGACGAGCGCTCCCGACGGCTGCTTCTTGAAGATGTTGACGAATGCGAGGACGATCCCGACGATGCCCGCGCCGACCCAGAGCAGCGGCACGGCCGGCATCGTCAGCCAGCCGACGACCGCGCCGAGCACGAGGATGCCGAATGCGGCGGCCGACTTCCGAATCGAGTCGTCGATCGTCATCCGCTCCTCGGAGGGACGCTGGTACATCTCCTCGAGCTGCGCGGTGCTGACCGCTCCGGGCACCGTCGAACCGGACTTGAAGGCGGCGTCGCTGAAGGCGGGATTCCTCATGCCGAGAGCCTATCCGGCCCGCCTGGGGGATGACCAGGCGGCTCAGCCGCCGATGACGACCCGGAGCTCGACGTCGGGGCCGACCTCGCGGAGCTCGACCGACCGCGCGCGGCTCTCGAGGTCCCGGAGCCCCGTCCCCGCGCCGTCCCTCGGGCCCATCCTTCCCGCGTTGCGGACCGAGATCTCGACGGTGTCGCCGACGCATCGCCCGCCGATCACGGCGCTCGCATCGCGGCCGTAGCGCACCGCATTCGTGAGCCCCTCCGTGATCGCATCGTGCGCGATCGCCGCGCTGCCGGGGTGCGCCGCGAGCCAGTCAAGTGCGGCGTCCTCGACCTCGGTGCGGACCTCGAGGACCTCCCCCCACGCGCTCAGGGTCGAGCGGAGCCCCTCACGGAGGATCGGCGCGAAGTCGGTCGTCGCGACGGCGCCCCGCAGGACCGCCTCGATGCGGTCGATGAGCTCGTCGAGGACGTCGGGCGTCGCCTGCCCCGCCTCGAGGCGGAAGGAGGTCGCGAGGATGTCGCCCTGGATGTCGACGTCGAGCAGCCGACCGGTCGCGCTCGCGTCGGCGACGAGTTGCCGCTGCGCCTCGAAGCGGCGGCGCTCGCCCTCGAGGATCGCGTCCGCGGCGGCCTGCTCGTTGGCGCGGAGCTCGCGCAGGCTGCTCGCGAGCAGGCTGACGAAGACCCCGACGAGCGTGAAGCCGATGGTGCCGTAGACGAGGTAGAGCGGGCGGAGGCCGCCGATGGGGGCGGCCGCGACGAGAAGCCCGCAGCAGACCGTCCCCGTCAGGAGGTAGAGGCCGCCGAGGAGCCACAGGGCGGGCCCCGGCCGGTGGGGCAGCGGGAGGCGGCGGATCGTCGCGGTGAGGACGAGGGCGACGACCGTCGACACCCCGACGAGCAGGAGCCCGACGAGGGGCTCGTAGTTGCTCAGCGCCGGGGCGAGGTAGAGGAAGGCCGTGATGAGGCTGATGGTGGCCGCCCCGCCGGCCGCGATGGGCGGCAGCGCCCCCGCCTTCGCCGGCCCCGCCGCGGGCACGGTCGGGATCGACCCCGTGTCCTCGAGGGCCTCAGACAGACCGGCGGTCCGCGCCTGCTCGGCGGCCCGCTGCACGACGGCCCGGGCGATCCACCGGAGCTCCTTCGCGAGCACCTCGGGGGTGCAGTCCCGGTGGATGAGCGCGCCGAGCGCGTCGAGGACGTCTCGCGCGAGCTCGCGCTGGAAGGCACGGCTGACGGTGGCCCTCGTGCGCGTGAGGCGCGCCCCGCCGCTCGCGAGCGCCTCGAGCACGGCGCGGAGCCGCGCGCCCGCCTCGCGGCTGCGCTGCAGCGCCTCGATGACGCCGTAGATGAGGAGGAGCGCGGTCGTCATGACGAGGAGGTTCATGAGCACCCGGAGGATGAAGGGCGTCTCGACGAGGTCGTCGCCGAGTGTCTCCTGGAGGAGGCTCAGGAGCGCCGGCCGCCCGACCGCGAGACCCAGGAGCGCCGCGCCGACGATGCTCCACCGCAGTCCCGCATGCCTCGCGCTGCGGCGCTCGAGGAATCCGACGAGGAGGAATGCGGGCAGCAGCGCCGCGTGGACCGCGAGCGCGGCGAGCACCCCGGGCCAGAACTCACTCGGCCCGTCCGCCGTCTCGACGCCCGCGAGCGCCGTGAGCAGGTAGGGGGCGAGCGCGAGCCACGCCCAGGTCGAGAAGACGGGCCGGGTCGGCGGCGTCGCGGCGCTCACCCGACCACCCGATAGACGACCTCGCCGCCTTCCTGCACGAGCTCGGTCGTCGCGGACCGGTCGCGGAACGCGTCCGGTCGGGTCAACCGGTAGTCCCGCGGCAGGAGCCGCCCCTGGTAGCGGACCTCGATGCGCAGCTGCTCGCCATCGACGCGGATGGACAGGCCAGCCCGCCGGGCCCTCGAGTACCGGAGGATGTCGGTGAGCCCCCGCGTGACCGCTTCCCGGAGGAATGCGCGACGGTCGGGATGCTCGGCGAGCCAGGTCCACAGTGACTCGTCGTAGTCGGCGGCGAGGTCGAGCGCCTGACGCCAGGCCTGGTCGGCGGCGAGGATCGCGGCCCGGATGCCGTCGGCGAATGGGCGGTCGCTGTCGACGCCGTCGATCGAGCTGTGGAGCATCGGGGCGCCGAGGACCCGCTCGACGCGCGCCGTGAGCTGGGCGACCCCCTCGACGGGCGGGGTCGTGCCGACGCGGATCTGCAGGGCGGCGGCGACGACGTCGGCCTGGATCGTCGCGTGGAGGCGCCGCGCGAGGAGGTTCGTCGTCGCGGCGAGCTGGCCGTGCGCCTCGTTCGCGCGGAACCGCGCGTCAAGGAGGATCTGGACGAGTTGGGGCTCCGAGGCGAGGTAGCCGAGGTGGTTGCTGCGGCCGATCGAGAGGGTCGTGCCGACGACGGCGTAGAGGAGGATGCTGTAGATCCAGTACCCGAGGGTGGCGCCGGCGGGGGCCGGAGCGCAGAGGACGAGCGTCCCGAGCGCGCCGAGCGCGCCGTACTCGGCCGCGAGGAGGGTCACCGCCGCGGGGGTCGACGCGGGCAGCGTCTGGCGGCCGATGAGCCAGGAGCCGAGGAGGACGACAGCGGTGCTCGCGACCGTGAGCGCGGTGCCGAGGAGCGGCGGGTAGCCGAGCAGCCCCATCGGGAGCTGCAGCGCGAACCACACGGCGGCCGGGCCCCAGGGGAGCGTGGCTTCGACTCGGTGGGGCGTCCGCAGCTGCCGCGAGGCGGCTGCGGCGTGGTCGTGAGGGCGGTACTGGTACTCCATCGCGGTCTCGTCCATCGCGAAGGTGCGGTCGGTGAGCGGCCGGACGACGTCGTTCGCGACGCGCATGAGGGCGTCGGCGACCTCGGCGGGCGGCCGGTCCGCCCTGACGGAGGCGAGGGCCTGCCGGATCGGGTCGGCGATGGTGCGCTGGAAGTCGAGGATGAGGGCGGCGTGGCGGACCTCGGTCGTGGTGCGCTGCTGCTCGGTGTGGTCGAGAACGAGCGCGAGACGGCGGCGGCTGTCCGCAGCACGGTCGACCTGCTCGAGCGAGATGTAGACGATGAGCAGGACGATCGTCAGCCCGATGACGTTGAGCCCGAACCGGTAGGGGTAGTCGGGCTGCGTGAGGTGGAGGCCGGCCCAGGCCTGGAGCTGGTCGGCGAGGTATGGCCGGGCGAGCGAGATGGCGAGGACGACGACCGCGAACCAGGCCCATCGCCACGTCCGGGAGAGGCGGCGCTCGACGAGGGCCGCGAGCCAGAAGCAGACGCCGAGGAGCAGGTGGACGACGATCGCGGCGAGCAGGCCGGTGACGCGCTCGTGGCCGCCGACGGCGCTCGCGTAGCCGCCCCACGCGGTGATGAGCGGGGGCGCGAGGATGATCCACGCCCAGAACGAGAAGATGAGCGTGGGGCGGTGGACGGACATCGTCCGTTCAGGGTACGGGCGGCGGGTGCCCTCGTGGCGGTTCGCGATCGAGTGCCACCCGTTCTGGGGGTCGGCGCTCAGCTCGCGAGCGACCGCACGAGCACGATGAGGCCGACGACGATCGCGAGGCCGGTCGCCGTCGCGGCGGCGAGGACGATGACCGCCGTGCCGCTCATGCCGTGCCAGACACGCGCGGCGCTGGTCGGCACGGGGGCGACCCGGGCCCCGCACATCTCGCAGTAGGTCGCGCCGTCGGGCACGGGTGCGCCGCAGCTGCTGCAGTCCACGCGGGTCAGCGTAGTGGGGCGCCTGCCGCGCGCGTAGCCTGGTCGCATGGGTCGCCCCCTGCTCATCGCGCACCGCGGCGCGAGCGGCTACCACCCCGAGCACAGCGCGGCCGCCGTCCTCGACGGCTTCGCGCTCGGCGCCGACGCGGTCGAGCCGGACCTCGTCCCGGCTCGGGACGCGATCCTCGTCGTCCGCCACGAGCCGGAGATCTCCGAGACGTCCGATGTCGCCGAGCATCCCGAGTTCGCGGACCGCCGCCGCACGATCCGCATCCCCGCCGAGGTGCAGGCGCCGGGCGACCCGATCGACGAGCTGACGGGGTGGTTCACGGTCGACTTCGACTGGGCCGAGCTCGCGACGCTGCGCACGAGGGAGCGCCTGCCGGAGCTCCGTCCCCGCTCCGCGTCCCGGGCCGGCGGGCCGATCCTCCGCTTCGCCGAGCTCCTCGATCTCGTCGCGCCGCTGCGCACCCTCCGTGGCGGGGCGGCCCTCGTCGTCGCGGAGCTCAAGCACCCGAGCGCCTTCGAGCTCCTCGGCTACGACCTCGTCGACCGCTTCCTCGACGAGATCGCGGGGCGGATGCCACCGGAGCGGTGCATCGTCGAGTGCTTCGAGCTGCCCGCGCTCCTGCGGCTCCGGGAGCTCGGCTACCCGGGCCGGCTCGTCTACCTGTCGGAGCAGCCCGTCGACCATGTCGCGCTCGCGGCTGCGGGCATTGACGGGGTGAGCTACGCGAAGGCGCTGCTCCTCGCTCTCGATGGCGCCGCGCTCGTCGCGGGGGCGCAGCGCGCGGGGCTCGAGGTCCTGACCTGGACGCTCCGCGCGGAGAACGCATTCCTCGATGCGCGGTTCCGGGGCCCCGGCGGTGATGCGGATTGGGGTGATTGGCGCGGGGAGTTCACCGCGATCCTCGATACGGGCGTCGACGGGGTCTTCGCCGACCAGCCCGATCTCGTCGCCGGACTCATCGACGAGCGGGAGGGTGTCGCCGCGCCGACCTAGGCTTGAGGGGTGATCGATCCCGCGCTCCTCGAGGGGCTCAATCCCCGCCAGCGCGAGGCCGTCGAGCACCGCGGTCAGGCGCTCCTCATCGTCGCGGGAGCGGGCTCGGGCAAGACGAGCGTCCTCACCCGCCGGATCGCGGGCCTCCTGTCGACGCGCGAGGCCTGGCCGAGCCAGATCCTCGCGATCACGTTCACGAACAAGGCGGCGGCGGAGATGCGCGAGCGCATCGAGGCGCTCGTCGGGCAGGCGGCCGACGGCATGTGGATCTCGACCTTCCACTCCGCGTGCGTCCGGATCCTCCGCCGGCAGGCCGAGTCGATGGGGCTCAAGGAGGCCTTCACGATCTACGACAGCGCCGACTCGAAGGCGCTCGTCAAGCGGCTCATCCGCGACCTCGACGCCGACTCGCTCGGCTTCACGCCGGGCGGCGTGCTCGCCCGGATCTCCCGGCTCAAGAACGAGCTGACCGATCTCGAGACCTTCGCGCGGAGCATCGACGCGACCGATCCAAAGGAGCTTGGCTTCCTCGCGCTGTACCGGAACTACCAGGCGGCCCTGCGGCGCGCGAACGCCCTCGACTTCGACGACATCATCGCCGAGACCGTCTACCTCTTCCGTGCTTTCCCCGAGGTCGCGGCCCTCTACCAGCGCCGCTTCCGGCACGTCCTCGTCGACGAGTACCAGGACACGAATCACGCGCAGTACGCGCTCATCCGCGAGCTCGTCCGTCCCGTGCCCCGGGCGATCGCCGACGAAGTCGAGTCGCGGCAGGGCTGGCAGCGGGAGCTCCGCGACGAGCACGGCGACATCCCGGCCGCCTCACTCACGGTCGTCGGCGACTCCGACCAGTCGATCTACGCGTTCCGCGGCGCCGACATCCGCAACATCGTCGAGTTCGAGCGCGACTTCCCCGAGTCGCGCACGATCCTGCTCGAGCAGAACTACCGCTCGACGCAGCGCATCCTCGACGCGGCGAACGCCGTCATCGCGAACAACTTCGACCGCCGCGAGAAGCGGCTCTTCACCGACGTCGGCGAGGGCGAGCCGATCGTCGGCTACACCGGCTACTCGGGGCACGACGAGGCGCAGTTCGTCGCCGACGAGATCGCGGCGCTCCGGGCGGCGGGCATCGAGTACTCCGAGATCGCGATCTTCGTCAGGACGAATGCGCAGACGCGGCCCCTCGAGGAGGTCTTCATCCGCGAGGGGGTCCCGTACCGGCTCGTCGGCGGCACCCGCTTCTACGAGCGCGCCGAGGTCAAGGACGCCTTCGCCTACCTCACGCTCGCGGTCAACCCGGACGACGATCTCGCGCTCCGCCGCATCATCAACGCCCCGAAGCGCGGCATCGGGGACGCGACGGTCGCGGCGCTCCAGGCGCGGGCGGACCGCGACGGGACCCCGCTCCGGGAGGTCCTCCGCGAGGTCGACTCGCTCGGCTTCGGCCCGAAGCTCTCCGCGGCGATCCGCGAGCTCGACGCGCTCCTCGACGACGCGGCCGGGATGGCCGACTCGGCGAGCCCGCGCCCGCCGCACGAGGTCCTCTCGCATCTCCTCACGCATTCGGGCTACAAGGACGCGCTGAGCCGATCTGGCGACCCGCAGGACGAGGCCCGCTCGGAGAACCTCGACGAGCTCGTCTCGCAGGCGAAGGAGTTCCGGGTCCAGTACCCCGAGGCGACGGTCGTCGACTACCTCACCTCGGTCGCGCTCTTCGCGGCGGCCGACGAGCTCGACGGCGGCGAGGGGCGCGCCACGATCATGACGCTCCACACCGCGAAGGGCCTCGAGTTCGACGCCGTCTTCATCACGGGCGTCGAGGAGGACCTCCTGCCGCACCGGATGAGCGTCAACGAGCCAGGCGGGCTCGCGGAGGAGCGCCGCCTCTTCTACGTCGGCATCACCCGCGCCCGCAAGCGGCTCTTCCTCTCGCTCGCCGCCTCGCGAGCGGGCTTCGGCGACATCCACTCCTCGCCGCCGTCGCGCTTCCTCTCGGAGTTGCCCGCGGACGCCGTCGCGTGGCGCGAGGACCGCGGCGCGGGTCGGCAGCTCGGCTCGGCGGTCGGCGGCTACCGGGGCGGGTGGTCCGGCGGGGGCGCGAGGGGCGCGAGCCGGTCCCGGGGCTTCCTCGAGTCGCCCGTCATCGAGCCGCGGCGGAAGACGGAGTGGAAGTCGCCCGTCGCGACGATCCGGGACAACGGCGAACTCACGCTCGCGGTCGGCGATCGCATCCGGCACGCCGACTTCGGCGAGGGCCGCGTCGTCGGCGTCGTCGAGAACGGCGCGAAGACGGTCGCCGAGGTCGACTTCCCCGCGAAGGGCCGCAAGCGGCTCCTCGTCAAGGTCGCGCCGATCGAGAAGCTGTAGCGGGAGGAATGCGTGGGCGCTCAGCCCGCCGGCGGCTCCGGGATCGTCGTGAACGCGCCGAAGGCGAAGCCGAGGGCGTCGCCCGAACGGTGCTCGAAGCGCTCGACTCGGCCGAGGAAGAGCGTGTGATCACCGCCATCGTACTCCGCCCAGGGGGTGCACTCGAAGGTGACGAGCGCGCCCGCGAGGTGCGGGGCGACCTCCCCCTCGATCCACGAGGGCGTGCGGGCGAGGTCGGGCTGCGGCTTGCCCGCGAAGCGCAGCGCGAGGTCCCGCTGCTCGGCGCCGAGCACGTTGACGCTGAACGGCCGGCCGCGGAGGAGGTCGTGCGACTGGACGGCGCGCTGCAGTGAGACGAGCACGAGCGGCGGGTCCATCGAGACGGAGGTGAAGGAGTTGACGGTGATCCCGCGGCGGTGCTGCCAGCCGTCGTCGTCGAGCGTCGTGAAGGTCACGACCGCGACGCCGGTCGCGAAGCGCCCGAGGCTCGCGCGGAGCCAGGCGGCCGGCGGGGCGACGGCACTGCCGCGCGGCGCGCTCATCGTCTACACTCCCGAGCACTGGAGTCCTGAGCCCACAGTGTGGTGAGGTGCGAGCGATGTCCGAGATGGCGCCGATCGTCGTGAGCGAGGCGACCGAGCGCGCCCAGCGCTGGCAGGAGGTCGTCTCCCGCTCCTTCGTCCCGCTCACGGTCCACCCCGACGAGCGGCACCCCTTCCGCGCGCGGCTCGAGGGCCGCATCAGCGACGGCGTGCTCTTCTCGACTGTGCGGGCGAGCCCCCACCGCGTCGAGCGGACGTCGGCGCACATCGCTGCGGCGCCCGAGGACTACGTCAAGCTCACGTTGCAGCTGAGCGGCACGGGGCTGCTCATCCAGGACGACCGGAGCGCGACGCTCGCGCCGGGGGACATCGTCCTCTACGACACGAGCCGCCCGTACACGCTCGAGTTCGGCGAGGGCATGGCGGCCGTCGTCGTCATGTTCCCCCACCGCCGGATCGACATCGCGCAGGAGTCGCTCCGGCAGCTCACGGCGATCCGGATCGCGGGCGATGACGGCTTCGCGCGGGCGGTGAGCCATTTCCTCGCGGGGCTGTCGAACGCCCTCCCGACGCTCGACGGCCCGACGGGGCTCCGCATCGCGCACAGCACGATGGACCTCATCGCGACGATGGTCGGCCACGAGCTGAGCGGCGCCGCCTGGACGGACCCCGTGACCGAGCTCATGTTCCGCATCGACGGCCACATCAACCGGCACCTCGAGGACCCCGCCCTCGGCCCCGAGTCGATCGCCGCCGCGTGCTTCATCTCGACGAGGTATCTCCACGAGCTTTTCCACCGTCGCGGCACGACGGTCTCGAGCCTCATCCGGGAGCGGCGCCTCGAGCACGTCCGGCGCGATCTCCGCGACCCCCGCTACGCGGCGGAGGGCGTCGCGGCGATCGCGGCGCGCTGGGGCTTCGCGGACGCGTCGCACTTCAGCAAGGTGTTCCGCGCGCATTCGGGCGTCTCGCCGACGGCCTACCGGCTCGGCGAGGACTGAGTGCGGGAGGGGGCGGGTCATCGCGGCGCGACCTCCTCGACCTCGAAGGTGAGCACGATCGCCCCGCCGCTCGCGTAGTTCGGCACATCGGCCTCGACCGCGCGGCCCTCGGGCGAGCCCATCGCCGCCCCGAGCGCCTCGCCCGAGGCGAAGTCCGCCTGGAAGGCCGCGAAGTAGGGGCCGTCCTCGATGCCGAGCGCGAAGGACATGCCGCTCGCGCCGGGGAGGCGCGCCGCGAGCGGGAGGTGCACCTCGCGGTAGTGCCGCTCGAAGGCGCCCGGATCGACGGGCGGCGGGTAGAGGACGAGGAGCCTATGCATTCGCGGCCGCCTGACTATGCCGGGCGAGGGCCGCGGCGAAGATCTCGTCCGAGCCGACGATGTCGCGCCACTGCGCGACCGGGTCGTTGAAGTTCTCCGTGAACTCGTCGCAGAGCGCCTTGTTCTGGCTCATCGCGCCGAGCAGCTGGATGATGCGATCGGCGGGTGGCAGCTGGACCATGAGGTTCGTCCAGTCGCTCACGGCCTCGACGCGCTCGCGGCGCCTCGCGCCGGCCCGTCGGCCGAGGTCCTCGCCGAAACCGCGGTCCTCGAGGATCTCCTCGCCGACCGTGTAGCCCGAGTACGAGGCGGAGTTCGCGCCCTGCCCGATGACAGGGTCGAGGACCGAGTGGACGTCGCCCGCGGCGATGACGACCTTGCCGTTCGGCAGGACGCGGTAGTCCTCGCGGAGGACGGGCGTCACGGCGCCCTGGAGGAGGTCCTGCGGTCGGGTGAGCTCGAAGGTGCCCTCGTCGATCCGCGCGAAGACGGTCGGGTGGTGGACGCGGAGCTTGTCGAGGACGAGCTGGCGGAATGCGGCGGGGTCGTCCTCGTAGCGCGCGTCGGCGAGGATCTCGAGGTCGCCGCCGGGCACGTTCTCGAAGAGGAGCGCGTCGACGTGCCCGGCGAAGGACCACATGGGGATGTCGATGAGCTCGCCGTGCCCGGGAGAGATGCTCAGCGTCACGCCGTGCGGCTCGTGCCGGGCGACGCCGGTCCACAGGCCGACCATGAGCCGGCGCATGGGCTTCGGGTACGGCGACTTCTCGGCCCGGACGCCGAAGAACTCGCCGAGCGAGCGCTTCCCGCTCGCGACGACGATCGCGTCGTGGCGGGCGCTGATCGCCTCGAGGTCCTCGGCCTCGACCGTGCGGATCTCGATGCGGCCGCCGCGGTCCTCGAAGTCGCCCATGAGGGTCGGCTGGTAGATCCGGTAGTCGACGGCGCGCGACGGCTTCCGGAAGTCGCCGCGGAAGAAGAGGTCCGGCCCGCCGACCCAGTGGTGGTGGCAGACGTAGCCGTACTCCTTGACGGGCCAGTGGTCGACGCCGAGCGCCTGCTCGCGCGCGACCGTGACGTGGTGGTGGGCGACCGAGTTGAGCAGCCGACCTTCGCGGAGCTGCTCCCCCGTGCGGTCGGTGTAGATGGTCACGGGGATGTCGTGCTGCCGCAGCAGCAGCCCGAGATGCAGGCCGGCGGTTCCCGCGCCGACGATGCCGATGTTGGTCATGCCTCCTCCTTGAGGTCTCCGCCGCGTCGTGCGCGGTCGGGGCGACGATAGGCCCGCGGGGCCGTCCCGACGCCGCCTCAGTGCGCCCCGCGCCATCTTCACTGCGCTCTTGGACCAGCGCGGGCGGGGCGCGAATGGGGGATACTGCCTGCAGCTTCGTTCTATCAAGGGAGAAGGAACCATGGCTGAGTCACTGCTGACCCGGGTGAGCGTCGAGGGCGGCCGGGCGATCCCGGATGCCGCGACGGGCGAGATCATCGGCCACGCCCCGGAGCAGACGGTCGCCGACCTCGAGCGCGCGATCGAGGTCGCGAGGGCCGCGCAGCCCGCGTGGGCGGCGCTGAGCTCGGGGGAGCGCGGCGCGGCGCTCCATGCGGCGGCGGCGAAGGTCGAGGAATACGCGGAGGAGCTCGCCGCGATCGTCTCCCGTGAGCAGGGCAAGCCGTTGAGCGGTCCGGGCGCCCGGCTCGAGGTCGGCGGCGCGGTCGGCTGGCTCCACACGAACGCGGATCTCGAGATCGAGCCCCAGGTCCTCGTCGACGACGCCGAGAACTACTCGGAGCTCATCTACAAGCCGGTCGGGCTCGTCGGGGCGATCGGCCCGTGGAACTGGCCGATGATGATCATGGTCTGGCAGGTCGCCCCCGCGCTCAAGATGGGCAACGCCGTCATCGTCAAGCCCTCGGAGTACACGCCGCTGTCGGTCCTCGCGCTCGTCGAGGTCATGAACGAGGCGCTCCCGGCCGGCGTCCTCCAGGTCGTCTCGGGCGGCCGCGAGGTCGGCGCGGCGCTCGCGGCGCACGAGGCCTTCGGCAAGATCATGTTCACGGGCTCGACCCGCACGGGGCGCGCGATCGTCGAGGCCTCCTCGCAGAACCTCGCGCGGCTCACGCTCGAGCTCGGCGGCAATGACGCGGGCATCGTCCTGCCGGGCACCGACGTCGGCAAGTACACGGAGGGGCTCTTCTGGGGCGCGTTCATCAACACGGGTCAGACCTGCGCGGCGCTCAAGCGCCTCTACGTCCACGAGGACCAGTACGAGGAGGTCGTCGCGAACCTCGCCGACTTCGCGAGCAAGGCGCCCATGGGCGTCGGGCTCGACGAGGCGAATGTCCTCGGTCCGCTCCAGAATCAGATGCAGTTCGACATCGTCAAGGGCCTCGTCGAGGATGCGCGGGCGCGTGGTCGCCGGATCGTGACGGGCGGCGAGCCCGCGCCCGAGCTCGGCGCGAACTTCTTCCAGGCGACGATCATCGCCGACGCGGAGGACGGCGACCCGATCGTCGACGAGGAGCAGTTCGGTCCCGCCCTGCCGATCATCAAGTACACCGACCTCGAGGACGCGATCGCCTCGGCGAACCGCCTCGACGCCGCGCTCGGCGCCTCGGTCTGGGGCGACGACCCCGCCGAGACGCGCCGCATCGCGGAGCGACTCGAGGCCGGGACGGTGTGGATCAACAAGCACGGCGGCGTCCACCCGATGGTCCCCTTCGGCGGCATCAAGGGCTCGGGCTACGGCCTCGAGTTCGGCGTCGAGGGGCTCAAGGCGACCGGGGTGCCGATGGTCATCACCTCGCGCTGAGCGGCCCGCGCATTCCTGCCGAATGCGCATGATCCCGCCGAATGTGTGCGAGCATCCCTGCTCGTTCGGCGGGATCGTGCACGCTCGGCGGGATCAGCCGTCGAGCCCGCGGAGGAGCTCGACGAGCGCCTCGGGGGCCTGGCTGTGCACGTTGTGCCCCGACTCGATGCGCTCGACGCGGACCCACGGGGCGTGCCCCCGGACCGCCGCGACCTGGGCCTCGCCGACGACGCCGCGGCTCGCCTGGACGAGGATCGTCGGCACCTCGGGGTCGAAGCCGGGCCAGTACTCGGCCTCGTCGCGGTCGAATCGCTCGGGGGCGAAGGGCAGGTGCGCGAGGTGGTGGCGGAAGACGTAGCGGCCGTCGGTGCGCCGCCGGGTGTTGAAGCCGATGCCGATCGCGAGCGTCTCGCGGCTGCGCCCGAGCCCCTGCTCGACCGCCCAGTCGACGGCCTCCTCGCGGGAGCCGAATGACAGCTCCGGCTCGTAGATGCCGCGCGGCGGCCGCCCGCCGCTCGAGATCGTCACGGGTGTGATGTCGACCATGACGAATGCGCGCGGCCGCGGCTCGATCCGCCTGAGCGCCATGAGCGCCGTGAGCCCGCCGAGCGAGTGGCCGATGAGCACGAATGGTCGGTGCGCGGGCGCCGCCTCGGCGACGGCGCGCGCGAGCGTCGTCGCGCGGTAGTCCTCATCCTCACGCCACTCGGACCAGCCGTGGCCAGGAAGGTCGATCGCGCGGGCCGGACGGTCGAGGAGGGCGATCGTCGAGTCCCACGCGTGGGCGTTGAGACCACCGCCGTGGACGAAGAAGTGCTCGGGCGCCTCGCCGGGCTCGAGCCAGTCGAGCGCGCTGAGTCGGCCCTCGCTCGTCGGCAGTTCGACGCGAGTCGGGCGCCGGCGGGTCGAGACGCCGAGCCGGGCGACGAGCTCGTCGAGGTGCCCCGTGTCGTCGGGACCGTCGTCCTCCGCCGCAAAGTCCGCCGCCGCGGTCATTCAGGCGACCGGGATGAGGGTGTACTTCGTGTCGAGGAACTCCTGGATGCCCTCGAAGGAGCCCTCACGGCCGAGGCCGGACATCTTCACGCCGCCGAAGGGCGCGGCGGCGTTCGACACGAGTCCCGTGTTGAGGCCCATCATGCCCGTCTCGAGCCGGTCGATCATCCGGTGGCCGCGCGCGAGGTCCTCGGTGAAGACGTAGGAGACGAGCCCGTACTCGGTGCCGTTCGCGAGCTCGACGGCCTCGTCCTCGGTGCGGAAGGTCGTCACGGCGAGGACCGGCCCGAAGATCTCCTCGCGGAGCAGGCGCGCGTCGGCGCTCACCTCGCTGAGGACGGTCGGCAGGTAGTACGAGCCGATGCCCTCCCGCGGGGCGCCGCCCGCGAGGACTTTCGCGCCCTTGGCGATCGCGTCCTGGACGAGCTCATCGGTCGCGCGGACCTGGTCGTCGTCGACGAGGGGGCCGATCGTGACGCCGTCGTCCGTGCCACGGCCGACCGTGAAGGCGTCGACGCGCTCGCGGACGCGCGCCGCGAATTCCTCCGCGATCGACTCGTGGACGATGAACCGGTTCGCCGCGGTGCACGCCTGGCCGATGTTGCGGAACTTCGCGAGCATCGCGCCCTCGACCGCCTTGTCGAGGTCGGCGTCCTCGAAGACGACGAAGGGGGCGTTGCCGCCGAGCTCCATCGAGACGCGGAGGACGCCCTTCGCGGCCTGCTCCATGAGCTTGATGCCGACCTCGGTCGAGCCCGTGAAGGAGAGCTTGCGCAGCCGCGGGTCGTCGATGATCGGCGCGGACAGCCTCGAGGAGGAGCTCGAGGTGACGACGTTGACGACGCCCGCGGGCACGCCGGCCTCGGCGAGGAGGGCGGCGAATGCGAGGGTCGTCAGGGGCGTGAGCGTCGCCGGCTTCGTGACGGTCGTGCAGCCGGCCGCGAGCGCCGGGGCGATCTTCCGCGTCGCCATCGCGAGCGGGAAGTTCCACGGGGTGATGAAGAAGCAGGGGCCGACGGGGCGCTGCGAGGTGACGATGCGCCCGGTGCCCTCGGGGTTGAGTCCGTAACGGCCATGAATGCGCACGGCCTCCTCCGAGAACCACCGGAGGAACTCGGCGCCGTACGTGACCTCGCCGCGGGCCTCGGCGATGGGCTTGCCCATCTCGAGGGTCATAAGGAGCGCGAACTCCTCGCGGCGCTCGGTGAGCAGCTCGAATGCGCGGCGGAGGATCTCGCCGCGGACGCGCGGGGGCGTCGCCGCCCAGTCGGCCTGCGCCGCGGCGGCGGCGTCGAGGGCGCGGAGGCCGTCGGCGGGGCTCGCGTCGGCGATCTCGCGGATGACGGCGCCCGTCGAGGGGTCGTGGACCTTGATCGTCGCGCCGGTCTCGCCGTCGACCCACTGACCGCCGATGAAGAGCTGGTTCGGGGTCTTCGCGAGGAGGGCGGCTTCGTCGAGGCTCATGCGGAAATCGTATACGTTCTGCCGAGGCTAGGCTCGGTCGCGAGCACTCGAGGAGGCGGGACGACCATGTCGCAGGAGCACATTCACCGACTGGATGGGACGATCTTCGGCGACCCAGGCGCCGACGGCATGGTGCACCGCGCATTCCTCCGGGCCGAGGGCTTCACGGCGGAGCAGGTGCGCCGTCGGCCGATCATCGGGATCGCGACGAGCTGGAGCGAGCTCAACCCCTGCAACTTCGGCTTCCGCGATCTCGCGGCCTCCGTCAAGAAGGGCGTCGAGGCCGCGGGCGGGCTCGCGCTCGAGTTCCCGACGATCTCGATCAACGAGCCCTTCAGCCGGCCGTCCTCGATGTATCTGCGCAACCTCATGGCGATGGACGTCGAGGAGACGATCCTCGCCTCGCCGATCGACGGCGTCGTCCTCCTCGGCGCCTGCGACAAGACGGTCCCGGCCGTGCTCATGGGCGCGATCAGCGCCGGCACCCCGGCGATCCTCGTCACGGGCGGCCCGCGGCCGGTCGCGTGCTGGAAGGGCAAGCTCACGACCGTCGATGAGCAGTGGGAGGTCATCGACCAGCGCCGCGTCGGGGAGCTGAGCGACGAGGACTGGGAGGCCTTCGAGGGCGTCATCCACCCGGGCCCCGGCTCCTGCAACGTCATGGGGACGGCGACGACGATGGCGGCGATCGGCGAGCTCCTCGGCTTCGCGCTGCCCGGCTCGAGCCTGCCGCCCGCGGTCGCGCCCGAGCGGCAGGCGATCGCGGAGGAGAGCGGGCGGCTCATCGTCGATGTCGTCTCGCGCGGCGTCATCCCGCGCGAGCGGATCACGCTCGAGTCGCTCGAGAACGCGGTGCGCATGGTCTGCGCGCTCGGCGGCTCGACGAACGCGCTCATCCACCTCGAGGCGATCGCCGGCCGCGCGGGGCTCCGGATCGGCTACGACCGGCTCCGCGAGTGGTCGGAGTCGACCCCGTTCATCACGGACGTCAAGCCGAACGGCCGCGCGATGCTCAGCGAGCTCGACGAGGTCGGCGGCATCCCCGCCGTCGCCGCCCAGATCCGCCACCTCCTCCACGAGGACGTCCCGACCGCGGACGGCCGGACCTGGCGCGAGGTCTTCGACGGCGTCCCGGCCCGGGTGCCCGACGGCCCGATCGCGGATCCCGCCTCGCCGCTCACGCCGGACGGCGGCATGGCTGTCGTCCGCGGCAGCCTCGCGCCGAACGGCGCGGTCATGAAGATCGCGGGCGCCGCCTCGAGCATGCGCAAGCACCGCGGCCGCGCGATCGTCTTCGACGGCGTCGCCGACATGTGGTCGAAGATCGACGACGACGCGCTCGAGGTCGACGAGACCTCGGTGCTCGTGCTCCGCGGCGTCGGCGTCACGGGCGGGCCCGGCATCCCCGAGGTCGGCCACGTGCCGATCCCCGCGAAGCTCTTCAAGGCGGGGGTCACCGACATGCTCCGCGTCACCGACGCCCGGATGAGCGGGACCTCGAGCGGGAGCGTCGTCCTCCACGTCTCGCCGGAGGCGGCCGTCGGCGGTCCCCTCGCCTACGTCCGCGACGGCGACGAGATCGAGCTCGACGTCGAGGCCGGCCGGCTCGACCTCCTCGTGCCGGCCGAGGAGCTCGCCGCACGGGAGCCCGCCGTCGTCGGCATCCCGAAGCCGCGCCGCGGCTGGGGCGAGCTCTACGCGGAGCACGCGCTGCAGCCCGACCGGGGCTGCGACTTCGACTTCCTCGTCGACGAGGAGCTGCGGGCCACGGAGGGACTGGCATGACGACGATCGGCTTCACGGGCGCGGGGGCGATGGGCGCCCCCATGGTCCGCAACCTGCTGGGGGCGGGCCACGACGTCCTCCTGTGGGGACGCACGCCCGCGAAGCTCGAGGGGCTCGTCGCGGCGGGCGCGCGCCTCGCCGACTCACCCGAGGCCGTCGCGAGCGAGTCCGACGTCGTCCTCGGCTGCCTCACGGACGGTCCCGCGATCCGCGAGATCTATCTGGGACGAATGCTCGGGGTCGCGAGACCCGGTCAGGTCTTCGCCGATCACGGCACCTACGCCCCGCAGGTCGCGGAGGAGGTCGCCGCGGCGTTCGCCGAGCGCGGCGCGATCTTCCTCGACGCCCCCGTCTCGGGAGGCCCCCCGGGCGCCGAGGCGGGCACGCTCGTCTGCGCGGTCGGCGGTGACGCCGCCGGCGTCGAGGTGCTCCGGCCGATCGCGGCGGCGTACACGAAGAAGGTCGCCCACATGGGCGCTCCCGGCCGCGGGCTCATGCTCAAGCTCATCAACAACTACCACGTGTCGATCAACCTCACGGCGGCGGCCGAGACGGCGCTCCTCATCGAGCGGCTCGGCCTCGACCAGGCGGAGTCGATGGAGGTGCTCTTCGGCGGTCTCGCTGACAGCGCCTGCCTCCGGGTCGAGCTCCCGAAGGCGCTCGCGCACGAGTACGGGGACGCGAACGGCTTCATCATCGGCGGCCTCGTCGAGGTGCAGCGGAACATCGCCGAGCTCCTCGCCTCGGCGGACTTCGAGTCGGGACTCTTCCCCTTCGCCCGCGAGCTCTTCAAGGTCGCGGCGGTCGACGATTACGACAGCCGACCGGCGGCGCTCACGAAGTACCTGCCCCGCACGGACGGCTGAGCCGCCGGGCTATACTCGCATCCGTCAGGCGGCGGGTCCGCTGCCGTCGGTGCTCGAAAAAGGGGCACGAGACCGGTCACCCGGTGAGACAGATATCGGTAGTTCCTTCATATCCGTATCGTCCACACCCAGAATGAGGTGACCCGATTTGAGCGACCCCACCCCCGCGGAGGAGCGGGAGCTGTATCGCAAGATGGCGAAGGCCCGCGCTCTCGACATCGAGCTCGTGCGCTGGCAGCGGCAGGGCATCATCCCGGCCTTCCCGCCCGCGCTCGGCCAGGAGGCCGCCCAGGTCGGCGCCGCCGCCGCGATCGACACGAGCCGTGACTTCGCCTTCCCCATGTATCGCGAGATCGGCGTCGCACTCGCGCTCGACGTCGACATGTACGGCTACCTCGGCAACCACAACGGCAACTGGAACGGCGGCTCGCACGACCCGGTCGCCTCGCGCTTCACGCCGATCCAGTCCGTCGTCGGCTCGAACAGCCCGCACGCGGTCGGCTGGGCGCTCGGTCAGAAGATCGACGGGCTCGACGGCGTTGCGGTCGCCTTCGTCGGGGACGGCGGCACGAGCCAGGGCGACACGCACGAGGCGATGAACTTCGCGGGCGTGTGGAACCTGCCGGTCGTCTTCTTCGTGACGAACAACCAGTGGGCGATCTCGGTGCCCTTTTCGCAGCAGGTCGCGGGCGGCTCGATCGCCGCGCGGGCCGCGGGGTACGGCTTCCCGGGCGTCGTCGTCGACGGCAACGACGTGCTCGCCGTCCGCGAGGCGACGATCGCCGCGGTCGAGCGCGCGCGTCGCGGCGAGGGGCCGACCCTCATCGAGGCGAAGACCTACCGCCGCGGACCCCACGCGACCTCGGACGACCCGGGTCGGTACCGGACCCTCGAGGAGGAGCGCCGCGACGCCGGCGAGGACCCCGTCGATCGCTACCGCGCGAGCGCCCTCGAGCGCGGCGTCATCGACGAGGCCTTCATCGCCGAGGTCGACGCCGAGATCGTCGCCTGGCTCGAGAGCATCCGCACCCACCTCGTCTCCCTCCCGGCAAGGGACGGCAGCGAGATCTTCGAGAACGTCTACGCCGAGCTGACGCCCGACCTCATCGAGCAGCGGGCCGACTGGGCGGAAGGAGCCCGCGCATGAGCGACACCCAGGTCATGAGTCCGACCCGCGAGACGACGAGCGTCGAGACGCTCTCGGTCCAGCAGGCGCTCAACCGCGCGCTCGCGGACGAGCTCGCCGCGGACTCCCGCGTCCTCATCTTCGGCGAGGACGTCGGCACCCTCGGCGGCGTCTTCCGCGTCACCGACGGGCTGCAGCAGCGCTTCGGCAAGGAGCGGGTCTTCGACACCCCGCTCGCCGAGTCGGGCATCCTCGGCACCGCCGTGGGGCTGGCGATCGCGGGGTTCAAGCCGGTGCCCGAGGTGCAGTTCGACGGCTTCTCCTACCCCGCATTCGACCAGATCGTCTCGCAGGTCGCCCGCTACCGCTACCGGAGCCGCGGCCGCCTCACGATGCCGATCACGCTCCGAGTGCCGAGCTACGGGGGCATCCGGGCGCCCGAGCTGCACGGCGAGAGCACCGAGACCTTCTGGTCGCACGTCGCCGGCCTCAAGGTCGTCAGCCCGTCGAATGCGCACGAGGCCTACCACCTGCTCCGCGCCGCGATCCAGGACCCCGACCCCGTCATCTTCATGGAGCCGAAGTCGCGGTACTGGCAGAAGTCGGAGGTCGACTTCGGCGATTCCGGCGGCACGAGCGGCGCGAAGATCGTCCGCCCGGGCAAGCACCTCACGATCATCAGCTGGGGCGCCATGGTCGCGCGCAGCCTCCAGGCCGCCGAGGCGGCCGCAGAGGACGGCGTCGAGATCGAGGTCGTCGACCTCCGATGGCTCTCGCCGATCGACACCGCGACGATCGCGGAGTCCGTCGCGCGCACCCGCCGCGCCGTTGTCGTCCACGAGGCGGCCCGGAGTGTCGGCGTCGGCGCCGAGGTCGCGGCCCGGATCACCGAGCAGTGCTTCGACACGCTCCGGGCGCCCGTCCAGCGGGTGACCGGCTACGACGTCCCCACGCCCTCGGGCCCACTCGAGGACGAGCAGATCCCAAGTGTCCATCGCATCCTCCTCGGGGTGCAGCGAGTTCTGGAGTACCGACGTGGCTGAGATCACCTTCCCCCTGCCCGACCTCGGCGAGGGCCTCGAGGACGCGATCATCCTCGAGTGGCACGTCAAGGTCGGCGACCGCGTCGAGCGCAACGACGTCCTCGTCGAGGTCGAGACGACGAAGTCGGCGGTCGAGCTGCCCTCGCCGCAGGCGGGCGTCGTCGCGCGCCTCGGCGGCGAGGAGGGCGACACCGTCCTCGTCGGCGACCCGCTCATCACCTTCGAGGTCGCCGACGAGGCGGCCGGCATCGTCGGCACCGTGCCCTCCGAGGACGCGGCGCCCGCGAAGCGCGTCAAGCTGAGCCTGCCGGACGACGACTGATGCCCGTCGTCGATTCGGCCGGCACGCCGATCGCCGTCGAGGAGATCGGCCCGGCGGATGGGCGGCCTGTTCTCGTCGTGCATGGTTTCGGGTCCAATCGCGCAGCGAACTGGCTCGACGCGGGGTGGGCGGAGCCGCTGACCGAGGCGGGCTTCCGCGCGATTCTCGTGGATTTGCGCGGGCACGGAGAGAGCGGCAAGCCGGTCGGCGCCGAGCACTACCGGCAGGAGTGCTTCATCGCCGACCTCATCGCGGTGCTCGACGCGCTCGGACTCGAGCGGGTCGGCTACCTCGGCTACTCCTTCGGGGCGCGGCTGGGCTGGGAGCTCGCGCTCGCCCATCCCGAGCGGATCGACCGGCTCGTCCTCGGCGGCTTCTCGCTCGCCTCGCCGATGGCGTCCTTCGATGTCGAGGCGGCCCGCGCATTCATCGCGAGCGGTGCCGAGATCGCCGAGCCCGGGACGGCCGCGCTCATGCGCATGGCGGCCCTCGTGCCGGGCGCGGAGCTCGAGCGGCTCGTCGACGTCGTCGAGGGGGTTCGCGATGCGGAATCGGCGCCGGTCGCGGCGGGGACCGCGCCGGCGGCGCCCCTCGAGATCGTCGTCGGGGAGCGCGACGAGATCGCGACGGGGGCCGCGGCGCTCGCGGCCGAGCTCGGCGCGGAGTTCGTCGAGCTCAAGGCGCGATCGCACACGAGCGCGATCACGGCTCGCGGCTTCAAGGAGGCCGCGGTGGGGTGGCTCGCGCGGTGAGAGCGTCCCCGTTTTGTTATCGAAATGGTCAGGGAATCTGATGATTTCGGGCTAGGCTCGCTCGGGCAAGCACGGAAAAGCCGAGTTTGACTCCCCGGGGGGGCCTGGCAAGAGTAGTGCCAGTCAATTGCCAGCATGAGTAGCCAGAAGGGCTCAAAGATGAGTGCACCAGGGCTTCGGGACGACCCGATCCCAGTAGTCGAGAATGCGGTGATCTGGACCGCGGCCGTCGCGGCGATGATCGCGACGCTCGCGACCTTCGGGATCGTCGTCGCATTCGTGTGGAGTGTCATCTCGCGTTGGGCCGGCGCGCCCTTCGACGTGACGAACCTCGTGAGCGGCCTCCTCGTCACGGCGACCTTCGCTGGCATGGCGTGGACGACCGTCCGCGGCGAGCAGGTCTCCGTGCAGGTCGTCACGGAGCACCTCAGCGACAAGGCGAACCGCGTCCTCGACCTCATCATCTGGAGCATCAGCACCCTCTACATCGTGTGGCTGCTCTGGGCGTCCTTCGAGCGCGCGATCAGCCGCACCTGGCCCGTCCCCGAGACCGTCATCGACGGCGTCGGCCTCGCGCCGCTCTGGCCCTGGCGCTGGGTCTTCGCCGTCTCGATGATCCCGTTCCTCCTCGTCGTCGTCATCAACCTCGTCCGGTCGATCCTCGGCCGTCGGCCCTACGACGACGTCATGGAGTTCGACGAGCTCGTGAGCAAGGAGCTCGCGATCGAGGACTTCGACGACGACGCCGACGCGCTCAAGATGGCGAGCCTCGCGGAATCGGGGCGATCGGCCCCGGAAGACCTGAACAACGACACGAAGGGCGGTACTGAGCGATGATCGACGCCGGCACGGCGGTGTGGATCACGCTCGCCCTGATGTTCCTGCTGCTCGCGATCCGCGTCCCGATCGGATTCGCGCTCGGCATCACCGGTGCCCTCGGCATCATCATGGTCAAGTCGCCGACCGTCGCGGTCTCCGTGATGGTCAACGAGACCTTCCAGAACGCCTACAGCTTCACGCTGACCATCATCCCGATGTTCATGCTCGTCGGCCTCTTCGCCGTCCGGGCGAGGATCGCCGAGTACGCGCTCGAGATCGCCGCCTTCTTCACGAGGAAGCTCCCGGGCGGCCTCGGCGTCGCCGCGGTCATCGCCGCGGCCGGCTTCTCGGCGGTCTCCGGCTCCTCGATCGCCAAGGTCGCGACGATGTCGAAGCTCGCGGTCCCGGAGATGCGCCGCCACGGCTACCCGGCCGGTCTCGCGACGGGCATGATCGCCGTCGCCGGCACCGTCGGCGTCCTCATCCCGCCGGGGACGTTCATCATCATCTACTCGGTGATCACGAACACCTCGGTCGCGCCGATGCTCGTCGCGGGCCTCATCCCCGTCGCGATCTCGTTCCTCGGCTACATCGTCTACATCATGACGCTCGGCGCCCGCCGCATCGGCGTCGAGAAGCTGAAGAACCCCGAGGACCTCGCCTTCATGGCGCAGCTCGAGTCGATCCAGGCGGACGTCCGCGCCAAGGCGCTCAAGGACGGCAACACGCGCCGCACCGACACGGGCACGCTCACGACGAGCATCGGCCTCAGCGCGAAGACGAGGACGTGGCGGAACCTCCCGTGGAACGGCCTCGTCTATGTCATCGTCATCGCCGCGGTCATCATCGGCGGCATCTTCTCGGGCCTCTTCACGCCGACCGAGTCGGCGGCCTTCGGCGCGATCGCCGCGATCGTCATCCTCTTCATCGAGCGCCGCAAGCTCGGTGTCAAGGGGCTCGCGCTCCAGGTGCGCGACTCGCTGCTCGACACGGCGGCGACGACCTCGATGGTGTTCTTCATCATCTTCGGCTCCGTCGTCTTCTCGAAGTTCTTCGTCCACGCGGGGGTCACCGAGGGCATCAAGGTCGCCGTCACGAGCTGGGGCCTCGAGCCGCACATCCTCATGGCGTTCCTGCTCATCTGCCTCATCCCGCTCGGCATGTTCCTCGAGGAGATGTCGCTGCTGCTGCTCAGCGTGCCGATCATCCACCCGATCGCCATGGGGCTCGCGACGGACTTCTTCCCGAACGCGCCGACGACGGTCGGGGCGGAGCTCCTCACGAGCATCTGGATCGGCATCCTGATCATCAAGCTCATGGAGATCGGCATGGTCATGCCGCCCGTCGGCATCAACTCCTTCGTCGCCGCCGGTGTGGCGAGGGTCCGAAGCGGCACGGTGTTCCTCGGGATCATGCCGTTCATCGTGGTCGACATCATCGTCCTGGTGATCCTCTACCTCTGGCCGGACCTCAGCCTCTGGCTGCCCTCATTCGTCTCCGAAGCAGTGCACACCGCAATGTACGGAGGTACCCCGGCCCCGTAACATGGGGCTCGGGATCGCGCCCCCGGGCGCACGCACCAAAGAGCCGAAACCCACGGCTCACCGTCCCAACACATCACACGTTCTAAGGAGAACAACAAGGATGTTTTCTCGAGTCATGAAGCGCCGGGTGCTCACCGGCGTTGCGGCAGCGGCCACCGCCGTCGCCGTGCTCGCGGGCTGCAGCAGCAACCCGGCCCCGGCCGAGCCGACGGGTGCGGACACCAGCGCCCCCGCCGAGCACGCGAAGGGCGAGTTCAAGGTCACCATCACCTCGGTCGCCGCCGACAAGTCGGTCATGCGCCCGATGCAGGAGTGGTACATGGACGAGATCGAGGCCCGTACCAACGGCGCGGTCGAGTTCCACCGCACGACCAACAACGAGCTCTGCCCGCAGGCCGACCAGTTCGCCTGCATCGAGGACGGCAGCGCCCAGCTGATCGTCCAGGTGCCGAACTACCAGCCGACCATCTTCGCCCCGCAGTCGCTCCCGGAGATCACCTTCGGCACGAACAACTCCGCGGCGATCACGGCGGCCCTCGCCGAGCAGGCTGAGACCAACGCTGACGTCAAGGCGTTCCTCGACGCGAAGAACCTCAAGCACGTCTCGACCTGGTCGGTCGGCCGCATCCTCCTCGGTGCGAACAAGGCGCTCAACTCGGTCGCTGACCTCAACGGCCTGACGATGCGCACGGCCGGCACCATCGCGGCGCCGAACCTCGCCGCCGCCGGCGTCGTCCCGACGCAGGTCACCGCGGACGAGGCGTACAACTCGTTCTCCACCGGTCTCGTCGGCTCCGCCGCGGGCGCGATGGACTTCGTCGTCGCGTGGAAGCTCGGCGAGGTCCTCTCGGAGTGGGTCGACCCGGGTCTGGGCGTCTACTCGGAGTTCGCGATGTACTGGGCGAAGGACTACTACGACGCGTTCCCGGACGACATCAAGGCGATCATCGACGAGGTCGGCGCTGAGCTGAACTCGGGTGCCGCGATCGAGGTCTGGCAGAACGGCTACAAGAGCGCGGCGGGCGTCGAGTTCCTCGGCACCACGCAGGAGTGCGAGCTCATCCTCGGCACGCCGAACGTCAAGTCGATGACCGCGTGGGATGACGCGGCTGTCGCCGAGTTCGAGGCCCTGGGCGCGACCGTCGATGGTGTCAACATGACCAGCGACGAGCTCTGGATCAAGAACGTCACCGCCGCCGGTCTCAACGGCGCCGAGGGCATCCTCAAGGAGTACCGCGACCTCGTCAAGAAGTATGAGGCGCAGTTCACCGCGCCGAACCAGGTCGAGGACCCGGTGACCACCTGCATCAACAAGTTCAACAGCTGAACTGAGCAGTGACCCGGAAGGCCGGGGCCCGCAAGGGTCCCGGCCTTCCGCATTTGCCGGGATGAATGCGGTGCTCGCGAGCCGCGCATTCCTCCCCTGAGACGACGACGGGCCCGGACCCCCCGTGATGGGGAGCCGGGCCCGTCGTGGTGCCGGGTCTCAGCCGCGTGAGGCGGCGAACTCCGCGAACCAGTCGAGTGCGGTCGGCTCGGCGAGGGCGCCCGCCTGGGCGACGTCGGCGAGTGCCTTGCCCTGGAGGAGCCGCTTGACGGGGACCTCGAGCTTCTTGCCCGTGCGGTTGACCGGGATGATCGGGACCGCGTGGAGCGAGTCGGGGACGTGGCGGGGGGAGAGCTCGGTGCGGAGCGTCCTCGCGATCTTCGCGGTGAGCTCCTCGCTCTCCTCGACCCCCTCGGCGAGCTGCACGAAGAGGAAGAGCTCGCCCGTCTCGGCGGCCTCCCCCTTGCCCTCGAGGAAGACGACGAGGGAGTCCTGGATCTCCGGCATCGCGTCGAGCACCTGGTAGAACTCGCTCGTGCCGAGCCGGACGCCGCCGCGGTTCAGGGTCGCGTCGGAGCGGCCCGTGATCTGGCAGGAGCCGTTGGCGTGGAAGACGGCCCAGTCGCCGTGGCGCCAGATGCCGGGGTAGGTGTCGAAGTACGCCTCGCGCATCCGTGACCCGTCCTCGTCGCCCCAGAAGCCGACCGGCATCGAGGGGATGGGGCGGCGGATGACGAGCTCGCCCGGGACGTCGAGCACCGGCTTGCCGTCCTCGTCGAAGGCGGCGGTCGCGACGCCGAGCGCGGAGCCGGAGATCTCGCCGTCGTAGACGGGCAGGAGCGGGGCGCCCTGGACGATGCCGCCGCAGATGTCGGTGCCGCCCGAGCCGACGTTGAGGAGGACGCGGTCGCCGAACTGCTCGTGGACCCAGCGGTAGCCGTCCTGCGGGAAGGGGCTGCCGACCGCGCAGAGCTGCTTGAGCCGCGGGAAGCGGAACTCCTTGCTCGGGTCGACGCCGTCGGCGCGGCTGCCGCGGATGTACGCGGGGCTCATGCCGAGGACGTCGGGGTTCGTCTCCTCCGCGACGCGCCAGAGCTCGCGCGTGTCGGGGTAGGTCGGGTCGCCGTCGTAGAGGACGACGGAGGCGCCGACGAGGAGGTTCGAGGGGAGCGTGTTCCACACCATCCACGCCGTCGTCGAGTACCACATGAGCCGGTCGCCCTCGCGGAGGCTCCAGCTGAGCCCGTGGTTCTTGAGGTGCTCGAGGAGGATGCCGCCGTGGCTGTGCGTGATCGCCTTGGGCTTGCCGGTCGTGCCGGAGGTGAAGATGACGAAGAGCGGGTGCTCGAAGGGGACGTGCTCGAAGGCGAGCTCGCCCGCACCGCCCGCCCCGAAGTCCTCGTAGCGGGTCGCGCCCTCGACGACGTGCTCGGGGTAGGCGACCTCGACGAGCTGCTCGAGGCTCGGGATCGAGGCGGCGATCTCGGCGACCTCGGCCCGGCGGTCGATCTCCTTGCGGCCGTAGCGGTAGCCGCCGACGACGAAGAGGACCTTCGGCTCGATGATGCTGAGCCGGTCGATCGCGCTCGGGGCGCCGAACTCGGGGGCGCAGGTCGCCCACACGGCGCCGAGCGAGGCGACGGCGAGCTCCGCGGCGATCGTCTCGGGGATGTTCGGCAGGTAGGCGGCGACGCGGTCGCCCTTGCCGACGCCCGCGGCGACGAGGCCGTCTCGGAGGCGGGCGACCTCGCCGCGGAGCCGGTCGACGGTCCACTCCTGCTTCGGCCGGGTCTGGGAGTAGGCGACGAATGCGCTGCGTGCGCCGTCGCCGCGCAGCACGTGCTCCGCGTAGTTGATCCGCGCGCCGGGGAACCACTTCGCGCCGGGCATCGTCTCCTCGGCGAGCACGGCCGTGTAGGGCTCGGTCGTGTGGACGTCGTAGAACTGCCAGACGGACTCCCAGAAGTCCTCGATCTCGGTGATCGACCAGTCGTAGAGCTCCTGGTAGCCGCTGAGGCGCACGCCGCGATGCTCGCCGACCCAGTCGATGAACTCCTGGAGGACGGTCGCCCGCTGGACCTCCTCGGGCAGCTCGTAGAGGACCGGGGATGCCGCGAATTCACTCACTCATCCGACGATACCGGCTGTGCCGGACCCGCCGTGCTGCCGGCTGACCCCAGCACGGGGGTCCCGTTTTCAGGTGCGGCGGCCCGACACGCCGCGGTTTCGGGGCTGGTACCGGCGCTGGGCCTGAATAGCGGGTGGGACACCTGAAAAGGGGGTCAGTGAGTGAGGAGGGGGGCGAAGAATGCGGCGAGCTCGTCCGTCGCGGTCAGCGGCAGGACCGCGGCGACGTACATGTCCGGCCGCACGACGACGATCGCGCCGTCGCGGCTGATGCCCCGGACGTCGAAGATGTCCGCGTCGACGTCGTGGTCGTTGCCTGTGCCGAGACGCGCGCAGAAGACCTTGGAGCGGTCCGTGAGCCCGAAGCGGCCGCGCTCGGGGAGGAACACCTCGGGGGCGTCGAGGACCTCGACCTCGCGCGAGTCCTGCTGATAGACGACCTTGATGTCGAGGACCGCGTCGAGCTCGGCGCCGTCGCGCCGGGAGCGCACGACGGGCGAGGCCGGGTCGCGGAGGAGCCAGTCCGACAGGGCGGCGACGGGCGTGCCGCCGCGCGCTGGCGCCGACCGATCGGCGAAGACGTAGATCCGCCACCGGCCGTCGGCCTCGTGGAGGTGGCCGAGGTGGACGGGGTTCCCGTCCGCGCGGCGGATGACCTCGGCGGACTTGAAGCGCTTGCCGATCGGGAAGCCGCTCGCGAGCGACTGGTGCTCGTCGCCCGCCGTCACGAGGGAGGGCGCGTAGCAGGTCGAGAAGCCTGCCGTGAACTCGGCCGTGCGGCTGTAGTACTCCTCAAGCTCGTTGGGGTTGTCGTACTCCTCGATCGGCTTCGCCGCCATGGCCGACCATTCCTGGTCGTAGTCGATGAGCGCCTTCGCCGTGACCTGGCGCTCGAGCGAGTACGTCGACAGGAGCGACTCGGGGGCGATGCCGGTGAGGACGTGCCCGAGCTTCCAGCCGAGGTTGAAGCCGTCCTGCATCGACACATTCATGCCCTGACCGGCCTTGGCCGAGTGGGTGTGGCAGGCGTCGCCCATGATGAAGACGCGCGGCGTACGCCGACCGGCGAGCTCGACCGGGACGTCGTCGAAGGCGTCGGCGAGCCGGTGGGCGACCTCGTAGACGCTGAACCAGGCGACAGAGCGCACGTCGAGCGTGTATGGGCTGAGGATGCGGTTCGCCTGGGCGAGCACCTCGTCGAACGTCGTCCGGCGGATCGCGCCGCCGTCGTCCTCGGGCACCGCGCCGAGGTCGACGTAGAGGCGGAAGAGGTACTGGCCCTCGCGGGGGATGACGATGACCGTCCCCCCGCCCGCCGCCTGGACGAAGGTCTTGATGCGGATGTCGGGGAAGTCGGTGTTCGCGAGCACGTCCATGACGCCCCACGCGTGATACTGCGCGTCGCCCTCGAGCCGCCGGCCGATCGAGGCGCGGACGCTCGAGCGGGCGCCGTCGGCGCCGACGAGGTACTTCGTGCGGACGACGCGCTCCTCGCCCTCGCGCGGTCCGGTCGTGTACCGCAGGCGCGCGCTGACAGGGTGCTCCGCCGCCTGGTCGATCTCGCAGCCGAGGTACTCGATCCCGTAGTCGGGGGCGATACGGCCGGGCGCCTCGAGTGCGGCCTCGGCGAAGTAGTCGAGGACGCGGGCCTGGTTGACGACGAGGTGCCAGTGCTCGCTGATCTCGGCGGGGTCGTCGGGGGTCCGGGCGACGCGGACCACCCGGCTGGGGTCCTCCGGGTCGGGCTTCCAGAAGGCCGTCTCGGTGAGCCGATACGCCTCCGCCTGGATGCGCTCGCGGAAGCCGAAGGCCTGGAAGGTCTCGACCGTGCGGGCCTGGATGCCGTCGGCCTGGCCGACCTCGAGGCGGCCGCCGCGCTGCTCGATGATGCGGGCGTTGACGTCGGGGAACCGCGAGAGCTGCGCGGCAAGGAGCATGCCCGCGGGCCCTGTGCCGACGACGAGGACGTCCATCTCGTCGGGGAGTTCGGTCGCGCGGTCGATGCCGTAGCCGGCGGCGGGACGAATGCGCGGCTCGGCCGACTCGTAGCCGTTGTGGTGGAACTGCATGGTCGCTCCTTCGAGGCTCGCGCCCGCCGCGCCGTCATCGGCGAGTGTCCAATAATCGGATACTGCGTGCTACTATTGGAATGGTACGGGATGGAGGTGGACCATGACAAGCCGTGAGCCAAGTGACCCCGCCCTCGCGCAGACCCTCTCCCGCGGCATCGCGATCCTCGAGCTCCTCGCCGAGCGCGGCGAGCCCGCGAGCATCCCCGAGATCGTCGCCGGGCTCGGCCTCCACCGTTCGATCGCGTACCGGCTCCTCAGGACCCTCGAGCACCACCGGCTCGTCGTCCGCGACGAGCGCGGCCTCGTCACGCTCGGGCCGCGGCTCGCCTCGCTCGCGGCGGGCGTCGACCGCGACCTCCAGTCCGCCGCGCTCCCCGTGCTCCGCGCCACGGCCGAAGCGCTCGGCGCGACCTGCTTCCTCGTCGTCCTCGACCACGAGGAGGCGGTGACCCTCGTCAGCGTCGAGCCGCGCCGCTCGCTCGTGACCGTCGCGGAGGATCCCGGGACGCTCCACCCGCTCGGCATCGGCGCGCCCGGTCGGGCCGTCCTCGCGCAGCTGCCGCCGGCGCGGTGGCCCGCGGACCTGACGGCCGCGCAGCGGGAGGCGACCGCCCGTGTCGGCGCGCTCGGCTACGCCTCGAGCGACGGCGAGGTCCATCCCGGGCTGCGCGGGGTCGCCGTGCCCCTCGCGATCGAGGGCCGGCCGCCGCTCGCGCTCGCGGTCGTCTACGTGACGAGCAGGCACGAGGAGCCGGCGCTCGCGGACCGGCTCCGGCTCGCCGCCGACGAGCTCCGGGCGGCGCTGGGGCACTGAGGCCCGCCGAGCGGCGCCGTGCGCGAGGCCACCGGTGCGGTGCGCGAGAAGGCCACGCGCCGCTGACCCCGGATCGTATACGATCGGCGCATGCTCTCCCACGACGAGGTCGCCGCGATCGCCGACGAGCTCTACGCCGCCCACGAGTCCCGCGAGCTCATCCCGCTGCTCACCGCGCGCTACCCCGGCATGGTCGTCGAGGACTCCTACGCGATCCAGGCCGAGTGGGCCCGCCGCCGCATCGCCGCCGGTCGCACGGTCGTCGGCCACAAGATCGGGCTGACGAGCAAGGTCATGCAGGCCGCGACCGGGATCACGGAGCCCGACTACGGCGTCATCTTCGACGACCAGCTCTTCGACACGGGCGCCGTCCTCGAGCACGCGGCCTTCTCGAACGTCCGCATCGAGGTCGAGCTCGCCTTCATCCTCGGCAAGCGGCTCGAGCCGACCGCGACGCTCTACGACGTCCTCGACGCGACGCGCTACGTCGTCCCCGCGCTCGAGGTGCTCAACTCGCACATCGAGATGCAGGGCCGCACGATCGTCGACACGATCTCCGACAACGCGGCGCTCGGCGTCGTCGTCACGGGCGGCCGTCCGGTCAAGGTCGACGAGGTCGACCTCCGCTGGGTCAGCGCCGTGCTCTACCGCAATGAGACGATCGAGGAGTCGGGCGTCGCCGCCGCGGTCCTCGGCCACCCCGCGATGGGCGTCGCGTGGCTCGCTGACAAGCTCGGCCAGCACGGCACGCGGCTCGAGGCGGGGGAGCTCATCCTCGCGGGCTCCTTCACCCGGCCCATGTGGGTCGAGCCGGGCGACGTCGTCCACGCCGAGTACGGCCCGCTCGGAGGGGTGACATGCCGATTCGTCTGAGCCTCCCCCCGACCCTCGTCGATCGCATCGAGGCCTCGGGCCGTCCGCTCATCGGCGGCTGGGTCGTCTCGGGCTCGCCGGTCGCCGCCGAGATCATGGCCGGCAGCGGCCTCGACGTCATCCTCGTCGACGGCGAGCACTCCGCGAACTCGCTCGCGAGCATCCAGACCCAGCTCCAGGTCATCGCGGGGACCGAGGCGACCCCGCTCGTGAGGATCCCGATCGGCGACACCGCGCTCATCAAGCAGTACCTCGATCTCGGGGTGCAGAACCTCCTCGTGCCGATGGTCGACACCGCCGAGCAGGCCGAGGCCGTCGTGAGCGCCGTCCACTACCCGCCCCGCGGCGTGCGCGGCGTCGGCAGCGCGCTCGCCCGTGCCGCGAGGTGGAACCGGGTCGAGGACTACCTGCAGCACGCGGCCGAGACGATCTCGCTCCTCGTCCAGATCGAGACGGCGACGGCGGTGTCGAACGTCGACGCGATCCTGGCCGTCGACGGGGTCGACGCGATCTTCGTCGGGCCCTCGGACCTCGCCGCCTCGATGGGGCTCCTCGGCCAGCAGGAGCACCCGGACGTCATCGCCTCGGTCGAGCTCGCGATCGCGGCGGCCCGCTCGGCCGGCAAGCCCGTCGCGGTCAACGCCTTCGCCCCCGCGACCGCGGAGCGCTATCTCGATGGCGGCGCGGATCTCGTCTTCGTCGGCGCGGATGTCGCGCTCCTCGCGCGGGGTTCCGAGGCGCTCGCCGACCGGTTCATCGCCGGCCGTGCGGGGGAGGGCGCGGCTCGCGCGAGCTACTGAGGTCGCGACCCCGCGCATTCTCGATGAATGAGCGGACGGACAGATCGTATATGATTTCGGATATCATTCAGCACGGAGGTCGATGAAGATGACGAGCGAGCAGCGCACCGGGTCGGAGCGGCGATCGGTGAGCACGGACGGCTACGCGCACGTCAACCCGGTCCCCGTCGCGAGCCGCATCGGCCGACACCTCCAGTCCGGGGTCCTCACGGGCCGCGACCTCGCGACCCGGAGCTTCCCCGAATCGCTCGACGAGCAGGTCCGCATCGTCTTCGAGCGGATCGCCGAGCTCATGACGACCGCGGGCGGCAGCACCGACGACATCCTCAAGGTCAACCTCTGGGTCGAGCGCTACCGCGAGCGCGAGGCGATCAACCGGGAGTGGGAGACGATGTTCCCCGACCCCGAGCGCCGCCCGGCACGCCAGATCATCAAGGCGCAGCTCGACGAGGGCGCGCTCCTCCAGGCCGACATCATCGCGATCCTCCCCGAGCCCGCGGCCAAGGCCGCGCCGGCGGCCGCACCCTCGGCGTCCCTCAGCGAGGGAACGGCCCGAGGCGACGGGTTCGTCCTCACGGAGGAGCTCCGCGCGCTCCTGACGGCGACGCCCGTCTCGACCCTCTCCCAGTCGCTGCGCAAGCGCGGCTACATCGAGACCTTCATCGACGGCGTGACGACGAACCAGCCGGGCGCGAAGATCGTCGGCCAGGCGAGGACCCTCCGGCTCATCCCCTTCCGCCCCGACCTCTTCAAGGCGCACGCGGGCGGCTTCAACGCGCAGAAGCGCGCCTTCGACGGCGTCGAGGCCGGCGAGGTCCTCGTCGTCGAGGCGCGCGGCGTCCCCGAGACCGGCACCGTCGGCGACATCCTCGCGATGCGCGCGAAGGTCCGCGGGGCCTCCGGGATCGTCACCGACGGCGGCGTCCGCGACTGGTCCGCGGTCCAGGAGATCGGCCTCCCCGTCTTCAGCAAGGGCGGTCACCCCTCCGTGCTCGGGCGTCGCCACGTGCCTTGGGAGACCGACGTCACGATCGCGTGCGGCGGCGCGGCCGTCCAGCCCGGCGACATCATCGTCGGCGACGACGACGGCGTCATCGTCATCCCCCCGGCGCTCGTCGCCGAGGTCGCCGCCGAGGCGGCGCAGCAGGAGGCGGAGGACGCCTGGGTCTTCGACCGCGTCGCGGCCGGTGAGCCCGTCGACGGCCTCTTCCCACCGAACGAGGCGAACCGGGCCAGGTACCTCGCGGAGTCGCAGTGACCGAATCCAAGCTCCAGCGCGCGTACCGGCACATCGCCCAGCGCATCGAGGACGGCCGCTTCGCGCCGGGCCACCGGCTCGTGCTCGCGCCACTCGCCGACGAGCTCGAGATGAGCGTCGTCCCCGTCCGGGAGGCGATCCGGCTCCTCGAGGCGGAGGGCCTCGTCACCTTCGAGCGGCACGTCGGCGCGCAGGTCGCGATGATCAACGCCGACGAGTACACCGCGACCTACGACGCGCTCACGGTCGTCGAGTCGGCGGCGATCGCCCTCGGCGCGCCCGACATGAGCCCGGCCGCGCTCGAGCGCGCTCGCGCGGTCAACGAGCAGATGCGCCTCGGGATCAATGACTTCTTCGACCCGACCTCGTTCTCTGCGCTCAACATGGAATTCCACCGCGCGCTCTACGAGTCCTGCCCGAACGACCAGCTCCTCGACATGGTCCGCCGGAGCTGGAACCGTCTCGCGATGCTCCGCGACAGCGTCTTCTCGTTCGTGCCCGAGCGCGCCCCGCACTCGGTCGCCGAGCACGCGCGCATCGTCGACCTCATCGAGCAGCGCGCAGAGCCCGCCGAGATCGAGCGCGCCGTCCGCGCGCACCGCGACTCGACCATCCAGGCCCTCCACGAGTACCGAGCGACGCACATGCGTCACGACCGCGTCGCCATCGCCGCGGAATAGCCCACTGAACCCCAGCACGAACACGAAGGAAGCGACATGACTGCCACTCCTCCCCCCGGGATCCCGGACCGCCTCCGGCTCTACATCGACGGCACGTGGGTCGACGCGCTCGACGGCGACACCTTCGACGTCCTCAACCCGACGACGAACGAGGTCTACATCCAGGCCGCCGCCGGCAAGAAGGCCGACGCCGACCTCGCCGTCGCCGCCGCGAAGAAGGCCTTCGACGAGGGTCCGTGGCCGCGGATGCTGCCGCGCGTGCGCTCGCGCATTCTTCACAAGATCGCCGACATCATCGAGTCGCGCGACGACCGCCTCGCCGAGCTCGAGACGTGGGACTCCGGTCTGCCGATCACGCAGGCGAAGGGGCAGGCGCAGCGTGCCGCCGAGAACTTCCGCTTCTTCGCCGACCTCATCGTCGCGCAGGAGGACAACGCCTTCAAGGTCCCCGGTCGCCAGATCAACTACGTCAACCGCAAGCCGATCGGCGTCGCGGGCCTCATCACGCCGTGGAACGTCCCCTTCATGCAGGAGTCGTGGAAGCTCGCCCCCGCGCTCGCGACGGGGAACACGGTCGTCCTCAAGCCCGCGAGCTACACGCCGCTCTCGGCGGCCCTCTGGCCGGAGATCTTCGAGGAGGCGGGCGTCCCGACGGGCGTCTTCAACCTCCTCCTCGGCTCGGGCGGCACGGCGGGCGATGCGCTCGTCAAGCACCCCGACGTCCCGCTCATCTCCTTCACGGGCGACAGCTCGACGGGCGCCATGCTCTCGACGAACGCGGCGCCGCTCCTCAAGGGCCTGTCCCTCGAGCTCGGCGGCAAGTCGCCGGCCGTCGTCTTCGCCGACGCCGACCTCGACTCGGCGCTCGACGCCGCGATCTTCGGCGTCTTCAGCCTCAACGGCGAGCGCTGCACGGCGGGCAGCCGGGTGCTCGTCGAGCGCTCGATCTACGAGGACTTCGTGCAGGCCTTCGCCGAGCGGACGAAGAACATCGTCGTCGGCGACCCGCACGACCCCGCCACCGAGGTCGGGGCGCTCGTGCACCCGAGCCACTTCGAGAAGGTCATGTCCTACGTCGAGATCGGCAAGTCCGAGGGCCGGCTCCTCGCCGGCGGCGGCCGCCCCGAGGGCTACCCCGAGGGCAACTGGGTCGCGCCGACCGTCTTCGCCGACGTCGCCCCCGACGCCCGGATCTTCCAGGAGGAGATCTTCGGCCCCGTCGTCGCGATCACGCCCTTCGACAGCGACGAGGAGGCGCTCGAGCTCGCGAACAACACGCGCTACGGGCTCGCCGCCTACGTCTACACCTCGAACCTCCGCCGCGCGCACAACTTCGCGGCCGGGATCGAGTCGGGCATGGTCTGGCTCAACTCGAACAACATCCGCGACCTGCGCACCCCCTTCGGCGGCGTCAAGGCCTCGGGCCTCGGTCGTGAGGGCGGGTACCGCTCGATCGACTTCTACACCACCCAGCAGGCAGTCCACATCACCCTCAACGACACGCATTCTCCGCGATTCGGTCGCGGTCCGGAGGCGGCGACGTCCTTCAAGAAGGAGAACTGAAACACCATGGCCATTCCTGTCCCCACCGCGCCGGCGCCCGACATCCTGCGCTGCGCGTACATGGAGATCGTCGTCACCGACCTCAAGAAGTCGCGCGAGTTCTACGTCGACGTCCTCGGCCTCGTCGTGACCGAGGAGAACGACCAGGAGATCTACCTCCGTACCTTCGAGGAGTTCATCCACCACAACCTCGTGCTCCGCCAGGGGCCCGTCGCCGCGGTCGCCGCCTTCAGCTACCGCGTCCGCACCCCCGAGGACCTCGACAAGGCGGTCGCCTTCTACGAGGAGCTCGGCTGCGAGGTCCGCCGGAACCCGAACGGCTTCACGAAGGGCATCGGCGACTCGGTCCGCGTCGTCGACCCGCTCGGCTTCCCCGTCGAGTACTTCCACGAGGTCGAGCACGTCGACCGCCTCGCGTGGCGCTACGACCTCTACGGCCCCGGCGCGCTCGTCCGGCTCGACCACTTCAACCAGGTCACCCCGGACGTGCCGACCGCGACCGCCTTCCAGGAGTCGCTCGGCTTCCGCGTCACGGAGTCGATCAAGGACGAGGACGGCGTCGTGTACGCCTCGTGGATGCGCCGCAAGTCGACCGTGCACGACACCGCGATGACCGGTGGCAACGGCCCGCGGATGCACCACATCGCCTTCTCGACCCACGAGAAGCACAACATCCTCGCGATCTGCGACAAGCTCGGCGCGCTCCGGATCTCCGACAAGATCGAGCGCGGCCCGGGCCGTCACGGCGTCTCGAACGCGTTCTACCTGTACCTCATCGATCCCGACGGCCACCGCGTCGAGATCTACACGCAGGACTACTACACCGGCGACCCGGACAACCCCGAGGTCGTCTGGGACGTCCACGACAACCAGCGCCGCGACTTCTGGGGCAACCCCGTCGTCCCGTCCTGGTACACCGAGGCCTCCCTCGTGCTCGACCTCGACGGGAACCCGCAGCCGGTCGTCAGCCGCGAGGAGCCGACCGAGATGGCCGTCACGATCGGCGCCGACGGCTTCTCCTACACCCGCAAGGGCGACGAGGCCGAGGGCTTCAAGCTCGGCGACGCGCTGTAGTCGCCCCTGGTGTCACCCCGAGGCCGGTCCTGCTTGCTGCAGGGCCGGCCTCTGCCGTTCCGTCGGCGCTCCCGCGCGCCCGAGGTCGGCGCCGGCGTCCGTGCTCGGCACGAGACGCGGCGATTGCATGAATGCGGGGCGATTTCCGGGCGAACGGCCCGCATTCGTGCAATACCCGCCGTTCGTGCCGCGCTGGGCCGTGCCTCAGCCGATGAGCCGCGCGCGCCCCGCGAGGAGGCCCGCGCCGAGGCAGGCGAGGCTCACGCCGATGAGCGCGAGGAGCGGCGCCTGCCAGCCGCCCGTCGCGTCGTGGAGTGCGCCGATCGCGACGGGCGTCGTCGCCGCGAAGAGGTAGCCGATCGCCTGCGCCATGCCGGCGAGGCTCGCCGCCTGCTGGTGGTGGACGGTCCTGAGGCCGAAGATCGAGAGCGCGATGACGATGCACATGCCCGTCGACATCCCGGCGAGCGAGGCCCAGAGCCACGTCGCCTCGGGCAGGAGGAGGATGCCGGTCAGCGCGCCGACCATGAGCAGCGTCCCGCCGACGATGAGGAGTCGCTGGTCCCGGAGCCGCGGGATGAGCGCGGAGACGAGGAGGCTGCCGATGATGCCCGTCGCGCTGAGGAGCACCTGGTGGAAGCCCGCCGCCGCGGCATCGATCCCCGCGTCGCGCTCGATCGTCGGGAGCCAGGTGATGAGGACGTAGTAGCCCGTCGACTGGAGCCCCATGAATGCGGTGACCTGCCAGCCGAGGAGACTCCCCCAGGGCGAGCGCCAGGAGGCGGTGCTCGTCTCGCTGGGTCCGCTCGGCGACCGGCTGGAGGAATGCGCGGCACCGGTCGGCAGCGCGCGGCGCACCTGCGGCCAGAACGCCCCGAGCGCCACGAGCGCGAGCCCCGCCCAGACGCCGAGCGCGAGGCGCCAGCCCGAGTCGGTCGTACCCGCGATCGGGACGGCGAGCCCGGCTGCGACGGCCGCCGTGATGCCCGTGACGGAGGAGTAGAGGCCCGTGATCTGCCCGATCCGGCCGGGGAAGTCGCGCTTGACGATCTCCGAGAGCTCCACGTTGAGCGCCGCGATGCCGACGCCGATGAGCGCCGTGCCGACCCAGACGAGGCCGTCCACGGGCAGCGAGCGCGCGACGAGGCCGGCGGCGAGGGCGACGAGCGCGAGCGCGATCGTCCGCTCGGGTCCGATGCGCCTCGCGATCGCCGGCATGATCGGCGAGCAGATCGCGAAGGCGACGAGCGGCAGCGCGATGAGCACCGAGGCCGCCGCGGAGCTGAGCCCGAGCTCGCCGCGGACCTCGTCGAGGACGGGGCCGACCGTCGTGAGTGCCGCGCGGAGGTTCGCCGCGACGAGGAAGATGCCGAGGAGTACGATCCCGGGTCGGAGCGCTCGGGACGGAATGGGCATGCGCTCCATCCTGGTGCACCGCCGGGCGCTGTCGGCCCGGACGGAGGAGTCCCGGCGGGCGAGTAGGCTGTAATGCGGCCCACCTCCGTTCACTCCTAAGGAAGACTGTGGATCTTTTCGAGTACCAGGCCCGCGACATCTTCGAGCAGCACGGCGTCCCCGTGCTCGCCGGCATCATCGCGGACACGCCCGAGGAGGCCCGAGCGGCCGCCGAGCGACTCGGCGGCGTGACCGTCGTCAAGGCGCAGGTGAAGACGGGCGGCCGCGGGAAGGCGGGCGGCGTCAAGGTCGCGAAGACCCCCGAGGACGCGTTCGCGGCGGCGGAGGCGATCCTCGGCCTCGACATCAAGGGCCACGTCGTGCGGCGCGTCATGGTCGCCGCCGGTGCGGACATCAAGGAGGAGTACTACTTCTCGATCCTGCTCGACCGGGCCAACCGCTCGTACCTCGCGCTGTGCAGCGTCGAGGGCGGCATGGAGATCGAGCAGCTCGCCGAGGAGCGACCTGACGCGCTCGCCCGCGTCGAGGTCGACCCCGCGGTCGGTCTCACCCTCGACAAGGCCCGCGAGATCGCGATCGCCGCGCGCTTCCCGGCCGAACTCGTCGAGAAGGTCGCCCCTGTCTTCGTCAAGCTGTACGAGGTCTACGTCGAGGAGGACGCGACGCTCGTCGAGGTCAACCCGCTCGTGCTCACCGGCGGCGGGGAGATCGTCGCCCTCGACGGGAAGGTGTCGCTCGACGAGAACGCCGCGTTCCGTCAGCCGCACCACGCCGATCTCGTCGATGCGGCGTCGGAGGACCCGCTCGAGGCGAAGGCGAAGGCGCTCGACCTCAACTACGTCAAGCTCGACGGCGAGGTCGGCGTCATCGGCAACGGCGCGGGCCTCGTCATGTCGACGCTCGACGTCGTCGCGTATGCGGGCGAGCGCCACGGGGGCGTCAAGCCCGCGAACTTCCTCGACATCGGCGGCGGCGCGAACGCGGAGGTCATGGCCGCGGGCCTCGACGTGATCCTCGGCGACACCCAGGTCAGGTCGGTCTTCGTCAACGTCTTCGGCGGCATCACCTCCTGCGTCGCCGTCGCGAACGGCATCGTCAAGGCGCTCGAGATCCTCGGGGCCACGGCGAGCAAGCCGATCGTCGTCCGGCTCGACGGCAACCAGGTCGCCGAGGGCAAGGCGATCCTCAAGGCCGCCAACCACCCGCTCGTCATCATCGCCGACAACATGGACCAGGGCGCCGACAAGGCCGCGCTGCTGGCCGCCGCCTGACCCGCATCGAAGAGGACCCGAGGACCCACACAGCATGTCGATCTACCTCAACAAGGACTCCAAGGTCATCGTCCAGGGCATCACGGGCGGCGAGGGCACCAAGCACACCGCGCTCATGATCAAGGCCGGGACGAATGTCGTCGGCGGCGTCAACGCGCGCAAGGCCGGCTCGACCGTGACGCACGAGGCCGCCGACGGCACCGAGATTGTCCTCCCCGTCTTCGGGACGGTCGCCGAGGCCATGGCGGCGACGGGGGCGGACGTGTCCATCGCATTCGTGCCCCCCGCGTTCTCGAAGGACGCCATGATCGAGGCGATCGACGCCGAGATCCCGCTCCTCGTCGTCATCACGGAGGGCATCCCCGTGCAGGACACCGCGGAGGCCTGGGCGCACGCCCGCGCGAAGGGCACGACCCGCATCATCGGGCCGAACTGCCCCGGCATCATCACGCCGGGCGAGGCGCTCGTCGGCATCACCCCGGCGAACATCACGGGCAAGGGGCCGATCGGGCTCGTCTCGAAGTCCGGCACGCTGACGTACCAGATGATGTACGAGCTGCGCGATCTCGGCTTCTCGACCGCGATCGGCATCGGCGGCGACCCCATCGTCGGCACGACGCACATCGACGCGCTCCGGGCCTTCCAGGACGACCCCGAGACGGAGGCGATCGTCATGATCGGCGAGATCGGGGGCGACGCCGAGGAGCGGGCCGCCGCATTCATCCGCGAGCACGTGACGAAGCCGGTCGTCGGCTACGTCGCGGGCTTCACCGCGCCCGAGGGCAAGACGATGGGCCACGCCGGTGCGATCGTCTCCGGCTCGGCGGGCACCGCGCAGGCGAAGAAGGAGGCCCTCGAGGCCGCCGGCGTCAAGGTCGGCAAGACGCCGTCCGAGACCGCGCAGCTCATGCGCGAGATCATCACCGCGCGCTGAGCCGGGACCGCCGCGCCCTGCCGCCCGACGCGGCCCGGCGCAGGTAGCGTTGATCTCGTGAAGCTCCGCCGCTGGCTCCGTGCGATGCTCGGCACGCCGTCGGCCGTGTACGGGCTCATCCTCTACCAGGCGCTCATCGCCGCGATGATCAGCGAGGACGAGGAGGCCGGTCTCGAGACCTGGCTCGTCATCCTCTACGCGGTCCTCTCCCTCGTCATCTTCTTCTGCGCGCACGTCTTCGCCGAGTGGGTCGCCGCCCACGGACCCGAGGACCTCACCACCGCCTGGCGCCGCGCGTTCTCGCAATCGCTCGGGATGCTCGTCTCCGCCGTGCCGCCGACGGCCGTGCTCGTCATCTGCGCGGCGATGGGCATGACGGCGGACAGCGCCGAGGACTGGGCGCTGCTCTCCGCGGTCGTCGTCCTCGCATTCCTCGGATATGAGGCATTCGCGATCCGCGGCTACCCGATCTGGCTGCGGATCGTCGGCGGCGCGATCGGGACCGCGCTGCTCGGCGTCTTCGTCATCTTCCTCAACTTCCTGGTCCACTGAGTGTCCCGCTGGCTCACGGTCCTCTTCGGCGCCTTCGAGGCGCTCATCGTGCTCGCCATCGGGCTCGCGATCCCGCTCGCGCTCGGCTCCGTCGTCTGGGCGGTGCACCTCGGATTCGGCCCCGACTGGGCGGTCATCTGGCGCTCCGCCGCCGACGTGTGGCTCCTCGGGCACGGCGTCGACGTGACCTTCCGCCTCGACCCCTCGACCGTCGAGATGCTTGGTATCGACGGCGCGGCTCGGCCGGTGCTCGTCTCGATCGCCTTCCTCGGCTTCGCGCTCCTCACGGCGCTGCTCGCCGTGCGAGCCGGTCGCCGCATCGCCGAGGTCGGGCACCCGCTCCTCGGCATCGGGACCGAGGTGCTCGCCTTCGCGGCGGGGTCGGCGGCCGTCGTCGTGCTGAGCCTCGACCCCGCCGCCCAGGCACCCGTCTGGCAGGGCGTGGTCTTCCCCACCCTCACCTTCGCGGCGGGACTGCTCGTCGGGGTGGGGAGCGTCCTGCTGCGGCCGCAGCGCTTCGCCGACATCACCGACCGGTACGCGCGAGGCGCGACGCGCCTCCTGGGGCGGATCCCCGAGCGGCTCCGGGTCGGGCTCGGCGGCGTCTGGCGGGCGGGGGTCGGCTCCGTGCTCGGCCTCATCGCGGTCGCCTCGGTCGTCGCGACCCTCGCCATGATCGCGGGCTTCGGGCAGATCATCGCGCTGTACGAGTCGCTCCACACCGAGGCGCTCGGCGGCGTCGCCCTCACGATCGCGCAGCTCGCGATCCTGCCGAACCTCCTCGTCTGGACGGTCGCCTGGCTCATCGGTCCGGGCTTCGCGCTCGGCACCGGCACCGCGGTCGGGCCCTTCCAGACGGCGCTCGGTCCGCTGCCCCCCGTCCCCCTGCTCGGCGCGATCCCCGCCGACCCCGGCGGCGCGGCGTGGCTCGTGCTCCTGCTGCCGATCGGCGTCGGGGTCACGATGGGCCTCGTCCTCTACCCCGGCATCCGGCACGTCATCCGCGACTGGTGGTCCGTGCTCGTCGGCCTCGGCGCGGGTGCGCTCGCGGGTCTGCTGCTCGGGCTCCTCGCCGCGGCCTCGGCGGGCGCGGCGGGACCGGGACGCCTCGCGGTCGTCGGCCCGGACCCCGTGGCGGTCGGCGTCTGGGGCGGGGTCGAGCTCGCGGTGTCGATCACGGTCGGTCTGCTCGTCGCCGCGTCGGTCCCCGCCTGGCGCCGTCCCGCGCCGCTTCGGCTCGATCTCGGGTAGTTCACGGCGCGGGAGCGCCGGCAGGAATGCGTGGAGCCGCCCCCGGAGTCACTATGGAGATAGGGGTGGGCCGGTAGGATGGGGGCTGTGCTCCGGGTCGTCGTCCTGATCTCGGGGGGCGGCTCGAATCTTGCGGCCCTGCTCGAGGCCTGCGACGCGCCCGACTACCCCGCGCATGTCGTCGCGGTCGGGTCCGACCTCGAGGCGGAGGGCCTCGCCCACGCCGAGGCGCGCGGCATCCCGAGCTTCGTCGTCCCGCTCGAGGCGCACCCCGATCGCGCCGCCTGGGGGGAGGAGCTTCTCCGGCAGATCCGCGTCCGGGAGCCCGACCTCGTCGTGCTGAGCGGCTTCATGCGGCTCCTGCCGCCGGGCGTCGTCGAGGCGCTCGCACCCGCGCTCATCAACACGCACCCCGCATTCCTCCCGGAGTTCCCCGGAGCGCACGGCGTCCGGGACGCGCTCGCGGCCGGGGTCACCGAGACGGGCGCCTCCGTCATCGTCGTCGACACGGGCGTCGACACGGGCCCCATCCTCGCGCAGGAGCGGGTGCCGATCCTGCCGGGCGACACCGAGGCGAGCCTCCACGAGCGCATCAAGCCCGTCGAGCGCCGCCTCCTCGCCGCCGTCGTCCGCGACCTCGCGGCCGGCGCACTCATCCTTCCCCGCGCGGCGGTCGCCGCGGGGGCCGCCGACCCCGAGCGCGGCGAGGGCCGTGCCCGCCGAACCGAACCCGAGGAGCAGCCGTGAGCGGTGCCACCATCGACCCGTCCGAGTACCGCGAGCGGGACCTCGTCCCGATCCGCCGCGCCCTCATCGCGGTGTCCGACAAGACGGGCATCGTCGAGCTCGCGAAGGCGCTGACCGACGCCGGCGTCGAGGTCGTCTCGACGGGCGGGACCTCCGCGACGATCGCCGGCGCGGGACTCCCGGTCACGCAGATCGGCGACCTCACGGGTTTCCCCGAGCACCTCGACGGCCGAGTCCGCACGCTCCACCCGCACGTCCACTCGGGCCTCCTCGCCGACCTCCGCCTCGAGCGGCACGAGCGGGAGCTCGAGCACTTCGGCATCAAGCCCTTCGAGCTCGTCGTCGTCAACCTCTACCCCTTCGTCGAGACCGTCGCCTCGGGCGCACCGCGTGACGCGGTCGTCGAGCAGATCGACATCGGCGGCCCCGCGATGGTGCGGGCGAGCGCGAAGAACCACGCGAACGTCGCCGTCGTCACGAGCCCCGCGCAGTACGGCCGCCTCGTCGCAGCCCTGCAGTCGGGCGGCACGAGCCTCGCCTACCGCCAGGAGCTCGCGCGGGACGCCTTCCGGCACACCGCCGAGTACGACCGTGCGGTCTCCGGCTGGTTCGACGAGCAGTTCCCCGCGGCGGACTGGGCGATCGATGCGAGCACCTCGGCGGCGGATGCCCCGAGCGAGCCGAGCGGGTTCCGGCCGCGCATCGAGGTCGCGGCCACGCTGACCGCGACGCTCCGCTACGGCGAGAACAGCCACCAGCGCGCCGCCCTCTACACCGCCGACGGCGCGGCGGGTCTCGCGCAGGCGATCCAGCACGGCGGCAAGGAGATGTCGTACAACAACTACGTCGACGCCGACGCGGCGCTGCGCGCGGCGACCGACCACGAGACGCCCGCGATCGCGATCATCAAGCACGCGAACCCCTGCGGCATCGCGACGGCCGACACCCTCGTCGAGGCGCACCGCCTCGCCCACGAGTGCGACCCGGTCTCCGCATTCGGCGGCGTCATCGCCGCGAACCGCATCGTCGACCGAGCGACCGCCGAGTCGATCGCGCCGATCTTCACCGAGGTCCTCGTCGCCCCCGGCTACGAGCCGGAAGCGCTCGAGGTGCTCAAGGAGCGCAAGGGCCTGCGGATCCTCGAGCTGCCCGCGGACTGGCGGCCCCGGCCGCAGCGCGGCGAGTCCGAGCTCCGCTGGGTGTCCGGCGGCATCCTCGCCCAGGAGCAGGACACGCGCTTCGCCCCGACCGCCGAGTGGCGGCTCGTCGCGGGCCCGGCCGCCGACGCGGCGACGCTCGCCGAGCTCGAGTTCGCGTGGCGCTCCGTGCGGGCCGTCAAGTCGAACGGCATCCTGCTCGCCGCCGGCGGCGCGAGCGTCGGCATCGGCATGGGCCAGGTCAACCGGGTCGACAGCTGCCGGCTCGCCGTCTCGCGGGCGGGGGACCGGGCGAGCGGCTCGGTCGCCGCGAGCGACGCATTCTTCCCCTTCGCCGACGGCGTGCAGATCCTGCTCGACGGCGGCGTGCGGGCGATCGTCCAGCCGGGCGGTTCGGTCCGCGACGAGGAGGTCATCGCCGCGGCCGAGGCCGCGGGCGTGACGATGTACTTCACGGGGGAGCGGCACTTCTTCCACTGACGCTCGCCCCGTGTTCAGGTGCGGGGCGGGGGACGGGCCCGTATGGCGGCCATGACCCCCGCCGCACCTGAAAAGGGCACGACCTACGCTGGAGGTCGTGAGCGAGTTCGACGCCGAGGGCCCCGGCCCGTCGCCGTGGCTGGAGGAGCGCGCCTGGGTCTACGAGGAGTTCGTCGAGGCGGTCCACGAGCTCGCGGCGGCGATCCCGCCCGGCCGGGTCATGACGTACGGCTCGCTCGCCGCCGCCCTCGGCTCCCGCGCGCCGCGCGCGGTCGGGCGCATCATGGCGCACTCAGAGGGCCTGCCGTGGTGGCGCGTCGTCTACGCCGACGGCCACGTGCTGCCGCACTACTGGGCCGAGGCGATCGAGCACTACCGCGAGGAGGGCACGCCGCTCCTCGAGACGCGCGACGGGATCCGGATCGACGTCCGGGTCGCCCGCTGGTCACCCTTCGACTGAAGCCCGAGCCCGCGCGTCAGAGCTCGAGCACCCCGAAGTTCTCGCCGTACTGCGTCTCGCGGACGACGACGAAGCCGATGCCGCGGAAGAAGCCGTCCGGTCCCGCCTCGCCCGGCTCCCAGATCGCCGTGAGCCGGGCGTGCCCGCGCGCCTTCGCCTCGTCGGCGAGCGCCCGGACCGCGAAGGTCCCGATGCCGCGGCCCTGCCGCTCACCCGCGACGGTCACGCGCCACACCGCCGAGCGGAACTCCTCCTGCGGGTTCTCCCCGTCGAAGTGCCCGCGGATGAAGCCGACGACCTCGTCCCCGTCGAGGACGACGCGCGGCCACGAGGCCGACTCCTGGACGTAGGAGTCGGCGATCGAGTACGTCGGCGGCGTGACGTAGACCTCCTGCCCCGTGCGCAGGGTGATCGTGTTCGCCGCGTCGGCGGTCGCTGCGGAGAGTTCCTCGAGCCGGTACGCCATCTCCCCAGGCTAGACCCGCCGCGCGGAATCCCACAGGCGGATCAGCCGGAACCTCATTGGCGAAATGGCGGCGACGCTCGACCGGGCGTCGGCACTCGCCGACGTGCGTCGCTGAGCCCGGTGAGGAATGCGCGTCCCGCGCATTCATGCCGCTACAGCGCGTCGATGATCGCGCTGAGCGTCGCGGAGGGGCGCATCGCCGAGCTCACCTTCGCCGCGTCGGGCGAGTAGTAGCCGTCGATGTCGACGGGCGAGCCCTGCACGGCGAGGAGCTCCGCGACGATCGTCGACTCGGCCTCCGCGAGCTTCGCCGCGACGGGGCCGAAGGCGGCCGCGAGCGCCGGATCCGCCTGCTGCGCCGCGAGCTCCTGGGCCCAGTAGAGCGCGAGGTAGAAGTGGGAGCCGCGGTTGTCGAGCGTGCCGACCTCGCGGCCCGGCGAGCGGTCCTCCTCGAGGAAGGTACCCGTCGCGCGGTCGAGGGTGTCGGCGAGGACCTGGGCCCGCGCATTCCCTGTCGTCGTCGCGAGGTGCTCGAAGGAGGCGGCGAGGGCGAAGAACTCGCCGAGCGAGTCCCAGCGGAGGAAGTCCTCGGCGACGAACTGCTGGACGTGCTTCGGGGCGGAGCCGCCCGCGCCGGTCTCGAAGAGGCCGCCGCCGTTGAGGAGCGGCACGATCGAGAGCATCTTCGCCGAGGTGCCGACCTCGAGGATGGGGAAGAGGTCGGTGTTGTAGTCGCGGAGCACGTTGCCGGTCACCGAGATGGTGTCGAGGCCCTGGCGCATCCGGTCGAGCGAGTACTGCGTCGCCTCCTCGGGGGTCAGGATCTCGATCGTGAGGCCCGCGGTGTCGTGGTCGCCGAGGTAGCGGAGCACCTTCTCGATGAGGGCGGCGTCGTGCGAGCGGGCCGGGTCGAGCCAGAAGATCGCCGGCGAGCCGGTCGCGCGGGCGCGGGCGACCGCGAGCTTGACCCAGTCGCGGACGGGCACGTCCTTCGTCTGCGTGCCGCGCCAGATGTCGCCGCGCTCGACGTCGTGCGAGATGAGGACCTCGCCGGCCGAGTTGACGACCTCGACGATGCCGTCGGCGGCGATCTCGAAGGTCTTGTCGTGCGAGCCGTACTCCTCGGCCGCCTGCGCCATGAGGCCGACGTTCGGCACCGTGCCGATCGTCGCGGGGTCGAGCGGGCCGTGCGCCTTCACGTCGTCGATGACCGTCTGGTAGACGCCGGCGTAGGACGAGTCGGGGATGACCGCGAGCGTGTCGTCTTCGCCGCCGTCGACGCCCCAGAGCTTGCCGCCGTTGCGGATGAGGGCCGGCATCGAGGCGTCGACGATGACGTCGGAGGGCACGTGGAGGTTCGTGATGCCGCGGTCGGAGTTGACGTAGGAGAGCCGGGGGCCCGCGGCCATCGCATTCGTGAACGCCTCGGCGATCTGAGCACCACCGGGGACCTCGGCGAGGCCGGTCAGGATCGCGCCGAGCCCGTCGTTCGCGCTGAGCCCGGCGGCGGCGAGCGCCTCGCCGTGCTCGGCGAAGACCGCCGCGAAGTACGCGCGCACGACGTGGCCGAAGATGATCGGGTCGGAGACCTTCATCATCGTCGCCTTGAGGTGGACCGAGTAGAGGACGTCCTCGGCCTTCGCGGCGAGGAGCGTCTCGGCGAGGAATGCGTCGAGCGCGCGCGCCGAGAGGAAGGTCCCGTCGACGATCTCTCCGGCGAGGACCTTGAGCCCCTCCTTGAGGACGGTGACGGAGCCGTCGGCGGCGACGTGGCGGATCGCGAGGACGTCGTCGGCGGGCAGGACGGTCGAGCGCTCGTTCGACTTGAAGTCGTCGTGGCCCATCGTCGCGACGCGCGTGAGCGAGCCGGCGGGGAAGGGCTTGTTGCGGTGCGGGTGCTTCCGCGCGTAGTTCTTGACGGACAGCGGCGCGCGCCGGTCGGAGTTGCCCTCGCGGAGGACGGGGTTGACCGCGGAGCCCTTGACCCGGTCGTACTTCGCGCGGATCGCGCGGGCCTCCTCGGTGTCGGCCTCGTCCGGGTAGTCGGGGACGTCATAGCCGTCGGCCTGGAGCTCCGCGATCGCCGCCTTGAGCTGCGGGATCGAGGCGGAGATGTTCGGCAGCTTGATGATGTTCGCCTCGGGGGTCGTCGCGAGCTCCCCGAGGAAGCCGAGCGCGTCCTCCGCGAGGCCGAAGACGGCGAGGATCCGTCCGGCGAGCGAGATGTCCTTCGTCTCGACGCGCACCCCGGCCTGGCCGGCGAACGCCTGGATGATCGGCAGGAGGCTCGCCGTCGCGAGCATGGGCGCCTCGTCGGTGTGCGTGTAGTAGATCGTCGAATCCGTCACAGCAAACATCCTCCCACTGCGGCATTGCCTCCCTGACCAGGGGCCGGGAGGAATGCGGTGCGCTGAGCGGCGGGTGCTGCCCCCTGTGGCGGGCTTCCGCTGCGACGAGCCCGGCCATCGCCGCGATCGCCCGCCATTCGAGGCCGGCCGCGCGCGCCGAACGCCGACGACGGCGGATGAATGCGCGGCTCGCCTCAGCGGAGCGTCTCGCCGCGGGCAAGCATCGCGGCGTACTCGGCGGCGCGGCGCCCGCGCGACTCGGGGCGCTTGAGGCTCTGGACGCGGAAGATGAAGGGCCAGCGGGCCGATTTCCCCAGGCCCGCCCAGAACTCGGCGGCGGCCGGGTCCGCGGCGATCGCCGCCTCGAGCTCGGGGGGCGCCTCGGCCCCGGCGACGCGGTAGGCGGCGTCCCAGCAGCCATCCGCCTTCGCGCGCTCGATCTCGGCGAGGCCGCGCTCGCGCATTCGTCCTTCCGCGATGAGTCGCTCGACGTGCTCGCGGTTGACCTTCGACCAGGGGCTGCTCGCGCGCCGCGGCGTGAAGGCCTGGTGCCACCATTCGCTGTCGATCGACTTCGACTGGCCGTCGATCCAGCCGTGGCAGAGCGCGACGTCGAGCGCCTCGCCGTAGAGGATGCCGGGGACGTCGGCCGATTTCTTCCGCAGCCGGAGCCGGACGCCGTCGGCGTGCTCGGGATCGTCGGCGTGCGCCTCGAGCCAGCTCGCCCATTCCTCGACGCTCGCGGGGCGCAGCTCGGGCTTCTCGGCGAAGGCGCTCATGCGCGTCAGGCTACCGGCCGCCTCCGACGTCCTGGCCGCGCCCGCCGCGGCGAGCCACCCCGACGCCCGACATGCCTCGGCCCCGGACCGGTGAGCGATCCGGGGCCGAGGGCGGGCTGCGCGAGGTGCGCCGGGGGACGTCAGGCGGAAGCCGGTGCGGCCTCGGCCGTGAGCGCCGGCACGGTGCCGGCCGCGACCTCGATCTTGCGCGGCTTCGCGCGCTCGGAGACGGGGATGAGGACCGAGAGCACGCCGTTGTCGTAGTGGGCGCTGATCTGCTCGGTGGCGATCCCGTCGCCAAGGTTGAACTGGCGCTGGTAGGTCCCGGCCGACCGCTCGCGGGCGAGCCACTTGACGCCGTCGCCGGTCGCCGCCGTGCGCTCGGCGCGAACCGTGAGGACCTGGCCGTCGACATCGACGTCGATCGAGCCGGGGTCGATGCCGGGCAGGTCGGCGTTGAGGACGTAGTGGTCGCCGTCGCGGTAGAGGTCGATCGGCATGAAGCGCGGGCCCTGTCGGGTGTCGAGGAGCTGGGCTGCCACGCGGTCCAGCTCGCGGAACGGGTCGAAGACGACTGCCATGATGTGCTCCTTTCGAGATGATCCTGAAGTTGAGTCGATACGACTCAACAACACCGATATTAGCACTCGACCAGGGAGAGTGCTAATGCCCGCGGAGGTGCACCTCAGAGGCTGAGCATGATCATGCTGCCGACGACGCCGACGGCGCAGAGGCCGGCGAGCGCCCACCACCACCACGGCCGACCGGAAAAGGGGCTCGGGCGGGTGCGGCCCGGGGAGGGCCGGCGGGTGTCGTCGTCGCTCATGGCGCCCCCAGCCTAGCGACCGGGGCTTTCCGCGCCTCCGTTAGACTTGCCCGGTCGCGACTGGCGTTCGAGGTGGGACACCACCGGGGAGCGACTTCACAGGGTGCGGCCGTACGCCTGGGCCGCGCAGCAGCCGGCACGAACGTACCTAGAAGGGGCCCCGCCTGTGACGCAGCCAGCAGTTCCCGAGTTCTTCACCCAGCCGATCGCTCAGGCGGACCCCGAGGTCGCGGCGATCCTCGAGCAGGAGCTCGGCCGCCAGCGCGAGTACCTCGAGATGATCGCGAGCGAGAACTTCGTCCCGCGCGCCGTCCTCGAGGCGCAGGGCTCGGTCCTCACGAACAAGTACGCCGAGGGCTACCCGGGCCGCCGCTACTACGGCGGCTGCGAGTACGTCGACGTCGTCGAGTCGCTCGCGATCGAGCGGGCGAAGTCGCTCTTCGGCGCCGGCTACGCGAACGTGCAGCCGCACTCCGGCGCGCAGGCGAACCAGCCCGTCTACGCCGCCCTCCTCGAGTACGGCGACACCGTCCTCGGCCTCGACCTCAACCACGGCGGCCACCTCACGCACGGCCGCAAGCAGAACTTCTCGGGCCGCTGGTACGACATCGTCAGCTACGGCGTCGACCCCGAGACCCATCTCATCGACATGAATGCGGTGCGCGAGCAGGCCCTCAAGCACCGGCCCAAGATGATCATCGCCGGCTGGTCGGCCTACCCGCGGCAGCTCGACTTCGCGGCGTTCCGGGCGATCGCCGACGAGGTCGGCGCCTACCTCTGGGTCGACATGGCCCACTTCGCGGGCCTCGTCGCAGCAGGGCTCCACCCGAACCCGGTCCCGCACGCGCACGTCGTGACGAGCACCGTCCACAAGACGATCGGCGGCCCGCGCTCGGGCTTCATCCTCACGAACGACGCCGAGATCGCGAAGAAGATCGACTCGGCGATCTTCCCCGGCCTCCAGGGCGGCCCGCTCATGCACGTCATCGCGGCGAAGGCGACGGCCTTCAAGCTCGCGGCGACGCCCGAGTTCCGCGACCGCCAGGAGCGCACGGTGCGCGGCGCGCGGCTCATCGCCGAGCGGCTCATGCAGGCCGACGCCGCGGAGGCTGGCATCTCCGTCCTCACGGGCGGCACCGATGTCCACCTCGTCCTCGTCGACCTCCGCGCCGCCGAGATCACGGGCCAGGACGCGGAGGACCTCCTGCACCGCGCGATGATCACCGTGAACAAGAACTCGGTGCCCTTCGACCCGCGTCCGCCCATGGTGACGAGCGGCGTGCGCCTCGGCACGCCGGCGCTCGCGACGCGAGGCTTCGGCGACGCGGAGTTCGCCGAGGTCGCCGAGATCATCGCCGGCGCGCTCCTGCCGTCCCCCGACGTCGACGCCCTCCGGGCGAGGGTCGCGAAGCTCGCGGCCGACTTCCCGCTCTATCCTGGTCTGTCGTCCCCCGGCCACTGGGCCTGAGCCGACACCGCCGAGACCGGCCCGCCCCGGGGCCAGAACTGGAGAACCGCCGCATGACCGCCCAGATCCTCGATGGCATCGCCACCGCCGCCGCGATCAAGTCCGAGCTGAAGACCCGCGTCGCCGACCTCCGCGCCCGCGGCGTCGTGCCCGGCCTCGGCACGCTCCTCGTCGGCGCCGACCCGGGCTCGGTGTCGTACGTGACGGGCAAGCACCGCGACGCCGCCGAGGTCGACATCCACTCGGTGCAGGTCGACCTGCCGGCGACCGCGAGCCGCGAGGACATCCTCGCCGCCGTCGCGGACCTCAACTCGGCCCCCGAGGTCACGGGCTACATCGTCCAGCTCCCGCTCCCGAAGGGCGTCGACGAGCGCGAGGTCCTCGAGGCGATCGACCCCGACAAGGACGCCGACGGGCTCCACCCGACGAACCTCGGCCGACTCGTCATGGGCGTCGACGGCGAGATCACGAGCCCGCTGCCGTGCACGCCGGCCGGCATCGTCGAGCTCCTCGTCCGCGCGGGCGTCGAGATCCCCGGCAAGCACGTCACGATCGTCGGCCGCGGCCTGACCGTCGGTCGGCCGCTCGGCCTCCTGCTCACCCGCAAGGGCGTCGACGCGACTGTGACCCTCACGCATTCGCGCACTCCCGACATCGCCGCCGAGGTCGCCCGCGCTGACATCGTCGTCGCGGCGGTCGGGGTCCCGCACCTCATCAAGGCCGAGTGGATCAAGCCGGGTGCCGCCGTCCTCGACGTCGGCGTCACCCGCGTCGGCACGACGGAGACCGGCAAGGCGAAGCTTGCGGGTGACGTCGACCCCGCCGTCGCCGAGGTCGCCGGCTGGCTGTCGCCGAACCCGGGCGGCGTGGGGCCGATGACCCGCGCGCTCCTGGTGAAGAATGTCGTCGACACGGCGGCACGACGAGGAGCGTGATGGCATGAAGCGGACGTATCGTCTCGGCGGCGGGCAACTCGTTGTCTGGTTCGCGGCGGCGATCGCCGTCCTGGGCGGGGTTGCGTGGATCCTGCTCGAGACCGGCGTGCTGCCGGCGACGAACCGCTTCCTCTGACGGGCGGTGCGCTCGTGACGCCGGACGCGAAGCAGGTGCGGCGCTGGCGGCGCTACCTCGCGGCCGAGCGCGCCGAGGCCGCGGTCTACCGCGACCTCGCCTCGCGGCGCGGTGGCACCGATCGGGAGATCCTGTTGCGGCTCGCGGACGCGGAGGACCGGCACGCGAAGCACTGGATCGAGCTGCTCGGGCCGCTCGCCGAGCCGGCCCCGCGGGCGGATGCGGGCTCGCGGATGCTCGGCTTCTTCGCGAAGCGCTTCGGCTCGGTCTTCGTCCTCGCGCTCATGCAGCGGGCCGAGGGGCGCTCGCCGTACGACGAGGACGCGGACGCGACGGACGCGATGGCGGCGGATGAGCGCGTGCACGGCGAGGTCGTCCGGGCGCTCGCGACGACGAAGCGGCTGCAGCTCGCGGGCGGCTTCCGCGCCGCCGTCTTCGGCATGAACGACGGCCTCGTCTCGAACCTCGCGCTCGTCCTCGGCGTCGTCGGGACGGGGCTGCCGACGGGCGCGATCCTCGCGACGGGCATCGCGGGGCTGCTCGCGGGCGCGCTGTCGATGGCCGCGGGCGAGTACATCTCGGTGAGCAGTCAGCGGGAGCTCATCAACTCGGTGCTGCCCGACGCCGAGACGGAGGAGTCGCTGCCCTTCCTCGACCTCAAGCACAACGAGCTCGCCCTCGTCTACCGGGCGCGGGGGCTCGACGAGGAGGAGGCGGACGCGAAAGCGACCGCGATGATCCGTGGGCTCCGCGCGCACGAGCACGCGCCGACGGGAGAGATCCCGCTCGCGACCCGGGCGATCCCGATCCCGGTCGAGCTCGCGGGGGAGCACGACCCGGTCGGCAGCGCGTGGATCGCGGCGCTCTCGAGCTTCCTGTGCTTCGCGGGCGGCGCGCTCATCCCCGTGCTGCCGTACCTCTTCGGCGCGAACGGCTGGCTCGCGGTCGCGATCGCGGGTGGCCTCGTCGGCGTCGCGCTCCTCGTCACGGGTGCGATCACCGGGATCCTTTCGGGGGCGCACCCCGGTTTCCGGGCGCTCCGGCAGCTCGCGATCGGCTTCGGCGCCGCGCTCGTGACGTACCTGCTCGGCCTCGCCTTCGGCCAGGTCGTCCTCTAGCGCGACCACCCGCCCGGCCGCGCGGCGCCCCGAGTCGGCGCGCGTCGGTAGCATCGTCGCGTGGGCATCTTCGGTCGCCGGCGTCGGACGCCGCAGGCCCTCGACGAGGGGGTGCTCCTCGCCGAGCGCGCCGCTGTGCTCCAGATCCGGAACCGCATCGAGGTCGCGACGCTCGGGCGTGCGGGCCGGGACTTCGACCCGACCGCGTTCCGCACGGACGCCCGCGAGGCGCTCGAGTCGCTCGCCGCGGAGCAGGCGGGCATCGCCACCCGGCTCGAGGCGGAGCGGCACAGCGTGCGAGGGCGCTTGGGGGTCGCGAACTCCCACCACGACTACCGCCGTGGCGACCGGCGCAACCTGCGGCTCCGCGCCGAGGCGGCCCGCCGGCTCGCCGCGGAGCTCGAGCGCCGCGGGACGGACCCGGAGTATCTCGACCGGCTCGTCGAGCGTGCCCGGCAGGACGCCTGGCGGGATGTCGCGGGCGAGTTGAAGCGCCACCTCGACGTCGCGGCGCTCCCGCCGGAGCGGCCCGACGCCGCGCGCCTCGAGCGGATCAGCGACCTCGCCGCCGAGCTCGCGGCGCAGCTCGACGCGATCGCCGACCCGCCGCGCTGAGCCGTGCCGCCGCGCTCGAGCGGGCGTCAGGCGGTCGCGCGGACGACGGGGGTGCGCGGCGACCAGGGCAGCGTGCCGAGCCACGTCGCGCCGCCGACGGTCGGCTCGGCGGGCGGTGCGAGCGAGGTGACGAGGAGCCACCGGCCGTCGGCGTCGGCGAGCAGCTCGCTGAAGCCGGCGCCCGTGAGCAGCGGGAGCGCGCTCGCGGGGTCGCCGCCGATCCACAGCTGCCGGAGCGTCGGCCTCGACCCCGGCTCCGGCTCGCCGAAGCCCTCCCCGAGGACGAGGAATCGCGTGATCGAGCCGGGCAGGTCGTCGATCTCGCGCTCGAGGACGCCGAGGCCCTGGTCGGCCCCCTTGTCGACACCCGCGAGCGCGATGGCGGGGCCGTCGTGCGCGGCGGCGTGCCCGAGCGCAGCGGCGGTCGACTCGACCGGCACGGGGACGAGCCCGGCGCGGCGGATGAAGCCGCCGCACTGCGCGATGCCCTGCGGGTGGGAGTAGGCGGGTGCGCCGCGGAGCGCCTCGAGCTGGACGCCGGGTCTCGCGTAGGCGTCGAATCGGACCGGCACGTCGACCATGCCGCCGGCGACGATCGGCCGCGCCGCCCCGAGGAGCGCGGCGATGGCCCGGCTCACGAGCCCCGAGGCGCTGCTCGTGACCGGCAGCACGCCGATCGTGTCCGGCCCGATCGCGGCGAGCACCTCGTCGAATCCGGGGAGCGCCTCGAGCGCCGCGCCCGACGCGCCGATCGCCGCGGCGGCCCGACCGGCGGCGTCCTCGGAGAAGGTGCCCGCGGGCCCGAGGTAGACGACGCGCCGCACGGGCGTGGCGGGGCTGGCGATGAGGCCCGATGGCCAGCGGTAGGCCTCCGCGACGCGGCGCTGCAGGTCCTCGGCGACCTCCGCGGGGTCGAGATCCGCGCGGATCGCCATCCGGATGACGACGGAGCGCTGCCCCGTGCGGACGACCTCGTCGACGAGCTCGACGTCGCGGAGCCCGCGGTGCGCCCGGACGACCTCGAGCACCCCACCGCCCGCGACCGACTCGGGGACGAGGAATCGCACGTCGCGCCGGAGGTGGGCGAGCTCGGTGCCGAGGACGGCCTCGAGCTCCGCGCCCGTGACGGGGTCGACGTGGCCGAGGCCGAAGGTCGTCGCCCGCGGGCGCCCCGCGACGCCGAGCCGCGCGGCGTTCGCGATGCCCGGCCCGTCGAGGAGGGCGGCGCGGCCGGGCTGGCCGACCATGAGCTCCTCGAGGGTGACGGTCGTCGAGGTGAGCTCGCTGATCCGCCCGACCCGGACCCGCCGGTCGCCGAGCGCCCTGAGCCCGACGAGCTCGCCGCTGCGCCGGAAGCGAGCGAGGGTCAGCCGTTTCGACTGCGCCGCCGTGACGGCCGCCGCCGCGGTGCCGCGGATCGTGTCGTAGAGGCTCCCGGGGAAGCGCTCGCGGATGGCTGCGAGCTCGCCCGGCTCGATCGTCGAGTCGCGCGAGTCCAGCACGCGGACGGCGAGGCCGAAGAGCGTCTCGAAGAGCGGCGTGCGGGCCTCCCAGATGTCGCGCTCGAGGTCGAGCCCGCTCGTCGTCGCCTCCTCGGCGAGCTTGAGGAGCATGCGGTGCGCCCGGTCCTGGACAAGCTCCATCGTGCGGTCGTGCTGCGCCGCCGTCCCCGTCTTGAGGATCCCGCCCGCGCGGCCGATCGCGTCGGCGAGCCACACCGGGCTCGACATGGAGGAATGCGCGCCCTGCGCATTCGTGTCCCCCTCCCGATCACCATCCCCCTCCGCGGTGACGTAGAGGATCTGGCCGGCAAGGCTCGGCATCGTCGCGTCGAAGAGCGGGTGGACCCCGATGAGCTCCCGGCCGGCGGCCGCCTCGCGGGTCGCGGCGAGGGCGGGCCCGAGCTGCGGGGCGGAGACGAGCACGGTCGTCTCGCGGGGCAGGAGGGGGAGCGTCTCGGCGACCGCGTGGACGAGGACCGCCTGGGGGAGCGCGAACCACGCGACGCAGGGCCCCTCGGGGAGCGGGAGCGGCTCCCTCGTGCCCTCGACGACGAGCCGGTCCCCGTCCGGGGTCTCGACCGACTCGCCGAAGACGAGCGGACCCTGCTCGGCCAGCCGCCACTGCTGGGAGCGGAGCGACGTCTTCGTCGTCTTCGAGTCGATGAGCGTCACGCTCGACCACGGCGCGTGCGGCAGGAGGTGCTCGGCGAGCCAGCGGCCCGTGCCGAGCGCGGCGCCCACGACGAGGAGCGCCGGGGGCGACCCGGCGGGCTGCTCGGCCTCGCGCATTCCTCCATCATCCCGCACGAGCGGGACCGCGCGGCTCAGCGCTGGGGCAGCGGCGAGTAGAAGACGATGCCGTTGCCGGTCGCGTCGTACACGACCGCGCGGCGCTCGTGCGCGTCGTTGTAGGGCGCCCGGACGATGCCGCCGCCCGCTTCCTCGATCGCCGCCGCCGCGGCGTCGACGTCCTCCGTCTTGATGCCGACGACGACCTGCCCGGGGATCGGGTGATCGACCGAGGTCGCGAGCGCGATCGTCACGCTGCCGCCATCGAGTGCGGCGAAGTGCGTGCCGTCGCGGAACTTGAGCGGGAAGCCGAGCGTCTCCGTGTAGAAGCGGATCGAGGCCTCGAGGTCCTCCGTCGACAGGACGATCATCCTGACCTGATGCTCCGCCATGGTCCGTGCCCTTCCCAGCGTCGGCGACGCCGCTCGTCGCCACCTGCCCCCAGGCTAGACCCGTCCCGGGCGACCGGGGCCTAGACTCGGGGAGCCCCCGTAGCTCACTCGGGAGAGCAGCTGACTTTTAATCAGCGGGTAGCGGGATCGAAACCCGCCGGGGGCACGGAATCGCTCGAAACGCAAGGGGCTTCCCAGCCGACCGTTGGCGCCGCAGACTGGCGCGACAGGCGAAGGGGAGTGATGCGTCATGCGCCCACGACAGTGGCTCTGGCTCGGCGGCTTCGTGCTCGCGGTCATGATCGTCGCGGGTGTCGGCGCGCTCGCCTCGATGTCGGGCGTCGACGGGTGGTACGCGGCCGCCGCGAAGCCGCCCTGGACCCCACCGAACTGGCTCTTCGGGCCCGTGTGGACCGTCCTCTACCTCGGGATGGCGCTCGCGGCCTGGCTCGTGTGGCGCAGCGGTGCACCCGGGCGGCGCGCTCGGCCAGGTCGACGCCGGGCGCTCGCCGCCTACTGGGTGCAGCTCGCGCTCAACGCAGCCTGGACCCCCGTCTTCTTCGCGGGCTACCCCGTCTGGGGGCCCGCGTCCCTCTGGGTCGCCGCCGGCATCATGCTCGCGCTCCTCGTCGCTGTCGGCTACAGCATCCTCGCCTTCTGGCGGATCAACCGCCTCGCGGGAGCGATCCTCATCCCCTACCTCGGCTGGCTGCTCTACGCGAGCACGCTCAACGTCGGCGTCGCCGTCCTCAACCCGTGACGCGAGTCATGCCTGAAGGTGCCGCGCGTAGGCTGGCGCGATGACCCGCGAGTACCACGAGCCGACGCGATTCGCGCCGCACCGATTCGAGGCCTACGCGGGCGCCGAGGACCCCGCCCGGGTGCGGGCCATCGCGCACGAGACCGCTCAGGCGCTCATCGACCACGGGCACCGCGAGGGGTCGGGCCCGACCGTCGAGCGCATGCTCACGGTCATCGACGAGCAGGGCATCGACACGATCGCCGAGCTCTGGGCCCACTCCGCGGCCGACTCGCTGCCGGGCGCGCTGTGGCGGCTGTACCTGCTCCGCGCATTCATCCGCGAGGGAGGCGGCGAGGTCGCCGCGCAGGCCTTCCGTCGCGGCGTCGCGGCGCTCAGCACGGCCGACCAGGCGATCGCGGGCGCCCCGGAGGGTGCCGGACCCGCGGAGGTGCTCGCGCTCGCGGACGCGATCCTGCGCGGTGCGTTCAGCGGCGACCTCGGCGACGCGCTCGATCGCGCGGGGGCGTGCTGCCGGATCCTCGCGGCCGGGAGCCTCGAGGACGCCGACGCGAGCGACGCGGCGGACGCGGTGCGGGCGAGCCAGCTGACGACGCGCGCGGCCCGGCTCGCCTCGATCGGCGAGGAGCTCGCGGGCTGTGCGCGTCGGGAGCGCTTCGGCACGCTCGACTGAGGTGACCCGGCTGGTCGCGCCATCGAGCGGCCGCACGGTCGTGCCCGCGCTCAGCCGACGGCGTCTAGACTCGTCCGGTCAGGTCGGGGTGACCCCGGGCTCCAACTTCAGCCGCCGCGAGCGGCCTTGCGCCGAGAGGCGTCGACCCCGGCCTGGCATCACCCCGCGGGGCGTGGCTCAGGCCACGTGGTGCAGCTCGACCTCGACGAGCCTGCCGTCCTCGGCGATGTGGAAGACGGAGAAGTCGGCCGGCTCCGGCCGGACGGCCCGCCGCAGCGTGTCGGTGATCTCCGCCCCGGTCGACTCGACGATGCCCTGGATGAGCTCGGGGATGACGGGGCCGTGGCTGCACAGCACGACCGGCTCGCGCCGCTGGAGGCGCTTGGCGATCTGCTTGCCCGCGCGGCTGAGGCCGTCCTCGTAGGCGTCCTGCGAGATGCCGTCCGACTCGCGGACGGCGAGGCCGAGGCGGCGGGCGACCGGACCGATCGTGTTGAGGCAGCGGACCGCCGTCGAGGAGACGATCTTGACGGGGGCGAAGGCGGCGAGCGCCGGCGCGAGCCGCTCCGCCTGCTCGATGCCCTTCGGCAGGAGCGGTCGCGTGCGGTCATTGCCCTTCCACTGCGACGGCGACATCGCCTTGCCGTGCCGGACGATGACGATCGGCATCGTCACGGCCGTCCCCGCCGCGAGACGGGCCTCGAGGGCCTCGAGCAGCTCGCGGTCGAAGTCGTAGCTGACGAGCTGCTTCGCCTTCCCGAGCGGCACCCATTCCGTCCCCGAGATCTCGGAGTTCGCGCTGAAGGCGTCCCGGCCCGCGCGGGCCTGATCCTCGTCGACCTCGGCGAGCCAGTAGTGCACGACCTTCGGCCCCGAGCGCACCTGGTAGCTCACCGTGCCGATCGGCGCGCCGAGGCTCGCCCGGACACCCGTCTCCTCGAGGAGCTCGCGGACGGCCGTCTCGGGGAGGAGCTCGCCGGGATCGACCTTCCCTTTCGGGATCGAGACGTCGTCGTACTCGGGGCGGCGCACGAGCAGCACCCGGACCCCGGACTTCGTCCGGCGCCAGCAGAGCACGCCCGCGGCATAGGTCGTCGAGCTCGCCACGAAAGTCACGCTACCGGACGAATTCAGGCGATCGCTGCGGGAAATTGTCCCGTGCGCACGACGGGAATCGTCCCCGTGCGGACGCCCCGCAGCTCGGGGCGTTTGCGCGCGGCGATCTGCGCCATGCGGACGTCCTGCGCGTCCCGGAGCCGCGTGCCGTCCTCGCCGCGGTCGCGCCGCGTCCAGGTGCCGGTGACCCCGTCGAGCCGCCAGCTGGCGACATCGTCCGAGAGCTGGAGGTCGAAGTACTCGTCGAGCTCGGCGATCTCGTGCGGGTCGGTCACCCGAACGAGGACCTCGATGCGGCGATCGAGGTTCCGGTGCATCATGTCGGCGCTGCCGATGAACACCTTCGGGTCGCCGCCGTCCTCGAAGGCGAAGACGCGCGAATGCTCGAGGTAGCGTCCCAGAATCGAGTGGACGCGGATCGTCTCGCTGTAGCCGGGGACGCCCGGGCGCACGCCGCAGATGCCGCGGATGACGAGGTCGATCGGCACACCGGCCTGCGAGGCGCGGTACAGCTCGTCGATGATCGCCTCGTCGACGATCGAGTTCATCTTGAGGCGGATGCGGGCCGGCCGGCCGGCCTTCGCGTGCTCCGCCTCCTTGCGGATCCGCTTGATGAGGCCCTTGCGGAGGTGGAGCGGCGCGACGAGGAGGCGCTTGAACTTCTTCTCGATCGCGTAGCCCGAGAGCTCGTTGAAGAGCCGCGTGAGGTCCTCGCCGACCTGCTCGTCGCAGGTCAGGAGCCCGAAGTCCTCGTAGATCCGGGCGGTCTTCGGGTTGTAGTTGCCCGTGCCGATGTGCGCGTAGCGGCGCAGCGCACCGCCTTCCTGCCGCACGACGAGCGCGAGCTTCGAGTGGGTCTTGAGCCCGACGAGCCCGTAGACGACGTGGACGCCGGCCTTCTCGAGCTTGCGCGCCCACTGGATGTTGGCCGACTCGTCGAAGCGGGCCTTGACCTCGACGAGCGCGAGCACGGCCTTGCCGGCCTGCGCGGCGGCGATGAGCGCCTCGATGATGGGCGAGTCGCCGCTCGTGCGGTACAGGGTCTGCTTGATCGCGAGGACCTGCGGGTCGCGCGCCGCGGCCTCGATGAAGGCCTGCACGCTCGTCGAGAAGGACTCGTACGGGTGGTGCACGAGGATGTCGCCCCGGCTGATCGCCGCGAAGACGTCGGCCTCGGCGTTCGCCTCGCTCGGCAGGAGCGCGATCGGCGTCGTCGGGACGTGCTTGGGGTACTTGAGGCTCGGCCGGTTGATCGCGCCGAACTGGAAGAGTCCGCGCAGGTCGAGCGGCGCGGGGAGCCGGTACACCTCCTGCTCGGTGATCTGGAGCTCGCTCATGAGGAGCTCGAGCGTCCGCGGGTCCATCCCCTCCGTGATCTCGAGGCGGATCGGCGGGCCGAAGCGCCGGTTGAGGATCTGCTGCTCGAGCGCCTGGATGAGGTTCTCCGACTCGTCCTCGTCGACCTCGACGTCCTCGTTGCGCGTCACCCGGAACTCGTGCTGGGCGAGGATCTCCATGCCGGGGAAGAGCTCGTGGAGCAGGTTCCCGATGAGGTCCTCGAGCGCGATGAAGCGCAGCAGTCCACTGCCGTCCTCGGGGAGCTGGACGAATCGCGGAAGGTTGTTCGGCACCTTGACCCGCGCGAACTCCTCCCGACCCGTCCGCGGGTCCCGCACCCGGACGCTGAGGCTCAGCGAGAGCCCCGAGATGTACGGGAAGGGGTGCGCCGGGTCGACCGCGAGCGGCATGAGGACGGGGAAGATCTGCTCCCGGAAGATCTCGCCGACCTGCCGGCGGTCCTCCTCGGAGAGGTCGGACCACATCTCGATGTGGATGCCCGCCTCGTCGAGCGCCGGCTTGACGCCCTCCTGGAACGCGGCGGCGTGGCGCTCCTGCAACTCGTGGGCGAGCGCGGAGATCTGCGCGTACACCTCGTTCGGCGGCACCCCGATGTTGGTGGGCACCGCGAGTCCGGTCGCGAGCCGGCGCTTGAGCCCGGCGACGCGCACCATGAAGAACTCGTCGAGGTTGCTCGCGAAGATGGCGAGGAAGTTCGCCCGCTCGAGGAGCGGCAGCTCGGGGTCCTCCGCGAGCTCGAGCACCCGCTGGTTGAAGCGGAGCCAGGAGATCTCCCGGTCGAGGAAGCGGTCGTCGGGCAGGCCGTCAGCAGGAGCGGCCCCGAGGTCCGAGTCGTCCCATTCGTCGATGAGGTCGGTCGTGGTCTGTTCGAGATTCGCGCCGTCCATCGCCCTATTCTGCCGTCACGCGGGGGTCCCGCGCATGAACTCGGGCTCGCCGGAAGGCGAACTCGCGGGCGCGGCGGCCGCCGCCTCGGGCGCCTCGGGCTCCTCGTCGAGGACGTTGAAGCGATACCCGACGTTGCGGACGGTGCCGATGAGCGATTCGAGGTCGCCGAGCTTGGCGCGGAGCCGTCGCACGTGGACGTCGACGGTCCGGGTGCCGCCGAAGTAGTCGTAGCCCCACACCTCGCTGAGAAGTTGCTCGCGCGTGAAGACCCGCATGGGGTGGCTCGCGAGGAATCGCAGGAGCTCGAACTCCTTGTACGTGAGGTCGAGCGGCTTGCCGTTCGCCTTCGCGGCGTAACTCGCCTCGTCGATCATCACGCCGGAGGCCTGGATCTTCATGGCTCCGGCCGACTGCTTCGCCCTGCCGAGCGCGAGCCGCAGGCGGGCGTCCACCTCGGCGGGGCCGGCGCTCGCGAGGACGACGTCGTCGACGCCCCATTCCGCGGTGATCGCGGCGAGCCCGCCCTCCGTGAGGATGAGGAGGAGCGGTGCGGTCATGCCGGTCGTCGTGAGGATCTTGCAGAGCGATTTCGCGCTCGCGAGGTCGTGCCGGGCATCGACGAGGATGAGGTCGGCGGGCGGGGCGGCGACGAGCGATGCGGGCGATGCGGGGATGGTCCGGACGGCGTGGCTGAGGAGTCCGAGTGCCGGAAGGGCCTCGGTCTCCCCCGAGGGGGAGAGGATCAGCAGCTGGGCCACGCTACCTCCGTGGATGCGCGGCCAGTCTACTCACGGGCTCATCCGGGCGACGGTCAGTACGATGCACGCATGCCCGCTGCGATCGCACTGCCCCTCGCGTTCGTCGCGATCCTCGCCGTGGTGTTCCTCGTCCTCATCCTGCTCGGTCGTCCGCAGGGCTTCGTCCGCATCGCCTCGCTCGTCGCTGGTTTCGCGGTCGTCGGGCTCGGCGCGGCGACGCTCGCGGTCTGGCTTGCCGGTGGCGTCGTGGCCTGAGCCCGCGCGTCCTCAGGCCTTGCGGACTCCCTTGAAGCTCGAGTTCGGCATGAACTTGATCTTCCCCGCGCCGTCGAAGCTGTCCGATCCGGTGAGCTTCAACTCCATCACCGCGTGCGCCTTCATGGGCTTCTTAAGATCGGTCTCGATCGTGAGCGAGTCGCCATCCACGCGGACATCGGTGACCGTCGCGACGACCTTGTCCGATTCGAAATCGACGCTGAGACCCCCACCGCTGTCGCGCACGATCATGTCCATCTTGAAGGTCCCCACGACCGTCTTCTGATCGACGTCCCAAGTCCCGATCCACGTGCTCATCGCACCCCTCCTGAGGCTCTCCGCGCGCGACCTCGATGTCGCGCGACGAATAGATCATGCTCTTTTTGTGGCGGAAAGGGAAGGCCGCTCTCGCCTCGGGCGCACCTGGAATACTTCATCCTCGTGGGTGCGATCGGGTCAGGCGGAGCCTCCAGACGTCCGCCCGGAGTGATCGGCTCGGTCGCGAATGCGCTCGAACTGCTACAGCTCTTTGCGGGCGGACGGGAGATCCGGGTCAATCGCGCCAGCCGCGCGCTCGGGCTCTCCCGGTCGACCGTTCATCGGCTCCTCGCGACGCTTGCGGAGTACGGCTATGTCGAGCAGGACCCTGCGACACAGGCGTATCTGCCCGGCCCGGCCCTGTCCGGGATCGGGCTCGCTGCAGCGCCGCACGCCGAGGTGGTCCCGGCCGACGGGCTCCTCGCTCGGGTCGCTCGACTTACCGGGGAGACTGCCCACATCATGGTGCTCCGCGGCGACCACGCGCTGTGCCTCGACAGCGTCGAGAGCGAGCAGGTGGTCAGGACGGCGAGCCGGGTGGGGTGGAGCCTTCCGAGCCACGCGACGGCCGGTGGCAAGGCGCTGCTGGCCGCCCTCAGCGACTCAGAGATCGACGCGATCTTTCCCGACGCGACGATCCGGGGTGTCGGCCGCGTGCCGTCGGTCCGCAAGGTCGATCTGCTCGCCGAGCTCGAGCTCGTACGAGCGACCGGATATGCGACGAACTTCGGCGGCGCCGAGGCCGAGGTCTCGGGTGTCGCGGTCCTGCTCACGGCGGGTGAGGCGCCGGCCTCGATCGCGGTGACGTCACCACGGACCCGCGGCGACGAAGCATGGGCCCGCACGACGGGACGACGGCTCCTGGCGATCGTCGAGGAGGCCCGAGCCGCGGGCTGAGCGTCAACGCGCGGCGTCGGTGCGACGATGGGTGGGTGTTCCGCAGCGAGACGAGGCCGATCGACGAGCTCATCTTCGAGATCTTCCGGGTGAACGATCGGCTCATCGCGCTCGGCGATGCCACCGTGAAGGAGTTCGGCCTCACGAGCGCGCGGTGGCTCGTGCTCGGCGCGGTCGCCATCTCACCGACTCCACTGACGGTGGCGCAGGTCGCGAGGAACATGGGCCTCTCCCGCCAGGCCGTGCAGCGACTCGCCAACGAGATGTCGGCGACGGGGCTGCTCGAGCTGCGTGATAACCCAAACGATCGCCGCGCGCGGATCATCGTCCTCACCGCCGAGGGGACCGACGCGTATGACGCCGCGCTTGCGCGCTGGCGCGAAGACTGGACCGGGGCCATGGAGGAGATCCTCAGTGACGAAGAACTCGTCGCGACGATGCGGATCCTTCGGCGGCTCCGCGGCCTCGTCCAGTCACGCCCGTGGGGTCGCCCCGCCGACATCTGACGTGCGCGGCGGCCGGGGACGCAGGCGTTCGGCTCGATGGGACGCGACTCGATTTTTGACAGTGAATTGTCAAAGTTAACGCCGACGAAGCGTGTCAAAATTGAACATGATGAAACGGTTGCGCCCAGGAATCGCGGGGGATATGCTGACCGCAACACTGGCGCAGGGTGTTCCGTATCGTGCGACAGTGTGTGGAGATCGAATCGAAGGAGATTCCGATGACGATGGTGGTCGAGGGCCCCGCGACGGCGGCACTGCCCGAGATTTCGCGGACGCGGCATGTCCCCGCACCGAGTGGGCCGCGCGAGCCGCTCAAGGTGAGCGTGTATGAGCGGATGTCGAAGTCCAATGCGCAACTCATGCCGATCTTCCCCTACGACGGAGCGGGTGTGATCGTCCCGTGCGGGGCCGTGCTCTACGGCGGCCCAGACCGCAAGCACGGACACTTCTTCCATTGGAACACCGTCTCCGAGCTGCTCGTCGCCTGGGGCTGCAACGAGGGCATGATCCCGAGCGGCTCGCTCATGGCGACGCAGCCCTTCCACGGCGTGAACTCGTTCCTCCGAGACGAGACGAAGACCGGCAGCTACATGCTCGCGACGATCACGCAGCGGCAGTCCGCCGAAGCGGGTCAGCGCGAGGCGCTCTCGGCAAAGTGCGAGAAGTGCAAGGAGGAGCTCGTCAAGTTCGAGTACGCCTCGGCGCCCGAGGGCACCCCGGACTACAACCCGACCGCGTTCGGCGGCACCGCCGAGGACCGGTTCCCGCAGTTCTCGACCCAGTGGGGCAGTCAGGAATTCGTCAAGCGGCGCAACGCCGACGAGGGCCGGATCTGCAAGCACTGCGGCCACGAGAACTACGTCTTCGACCAGTACCCCTGGGGTTGGAACGTGCTCTACGAGAAGACGACGATCGCCAACGACGCCTTCCGATCGCTCGAGGCGGCCGCGAAGGCGGTGAAGCGGTGATGGCTCGGCGCCGAATGCTCCAGGCCTTCGAGGCCGCGAAGGACCTCGCGAACTACGCCGATGTTCCCGTCATGCCGATCGACGTCGACCCGCAGATCACACTCGCGCGGATCACCGAGCCGCAGCCGTTCCACCTGGCGTTCCAGGAGGACACCGTCATCGCGCTGATGTCCGGCTCCGCGCGCGTCGAGCTGCGCGACACGAACGTGAACTCCTGGTCGATGATCCCGGGCGATCACGTCTACGTCCCGGCAGGCACACCGCACCGCTTCGTGCCGGCAGAAGAGTGCGTCTACATCCGTTACATCGCGAACGAGCCGTACTTCCGCGCGGCGGTCTTTGCCTGCGCGGGCTGCGGGGCGGAGCTCGACCGCCTCGAATGGCAGCAAGACCTGGAAGTCGAGCAGATCGCGATCTACGCCGAGCTCGCCCGTCGTTTCAACGAGGACGCCGCGCGGCGCACCTGCGCCGGATGCGGGGCGGTCGCGCAGGAGATCTCACTCGACCGACTCGGCTGGCAGGAACCGGTCGCCGGCTGACCGCACCGATCGTTCGACGGCGGGCAAGGAGGTCCGTCGTTCGCTCACCACGCATTCATCCCAAGGAAAGGCCAAACCCCATGCCGCTCTTCTTCAGCATCCACCACGCCCCGCCCCTCGACCCCGATGAGGTGGCCTCGTACGTCGGCGACATCAAGAAGAACACCCACGCCACCTTCCAGCAGTGCTTCATCAACCTGGAGCAGGGCCACATCGTCACGATCTACGAGGGTGAGGACGAGGCCGCGGTCCGCAACGAGTTCGACCGCATCGGCTGGCCTGTCGACACGGTCACCGAGATCCACTTCTCGCTCGACAAAGAGGGTCTGGACGCGATCGACGTATGAGCAGCGGCACCACCTCGGATCGGAGCGTGCCGAGACTCACGAGTCCGGTCACGCTCCGATTCAAGGCCGACTGGGGCCAGGCGAACCTCACTCGGATCGCCGGTTGGCTTAATCAGGAGATCGGTGACCGGGCGCCCGCCGGATCCGCGTTCTCGATCCACGCGGGCCGCGGCGGAGTCGATGCCGTCGACGCACTCGCAGCGGGCGAGGTCGACGTGGCGATGGTCACGCCCGCGCTCATGGCCAGACTCGCGCGAGACGGCTCGGCCGGCCGCCCGGCTGCGCCATGGCTGCGGGCGCTCGGCACGATCACCCACCGCGACCGGCTCGTCGTCGCCGTCGACGCGGAGCTGCCGGTGATGACGGTCGCGGACTTCGCGGCGGCTGCCTCGCAGCTGGTCATCGCGACCTCGCAGGACGATGGCGTGAATGCGATCGGCATGGTCGCGCATCGCGGTATGCGCCTCGCCGGCGCCGACCCCGCCCAGCTGGTACGCGACGGGGCACGGTTCGTCTATGACGAACGCCCGTTCCCGCTCGTCGACGCGTTCGCGGCCGGCCGCGTGAACGTCGTCATCCAAGAGGCGATCATGATGCCCATCTGGCAGCGCATCGCCGATCGACGCCCAGTGCGCTACGTCGAGTGGGGTGACGCCGTGCTCGACGGCTTCGCCGAGATCGGCTGGCCGAGCGCGGTCGTCGAGCAGGGGTATCTGCCGACTCTCGATCGGGACCTCCGCACCCTCGAGTTCGCCGATTTCATCCTGCTGTGCCGCGACGACCTCGACCCCGACGTTGCCTACCTCGTGGCGTGGTGCATGGTGAAGACGCGGCTGGCGCTCGAGGGGCAGTACCGGCACATGCCCGAGCATTACACGCCCGTCAGCTACCCGCTCGATCCGGCCAGGATGCGCGACACGGTCATCCCGCTGCACGACGACGCGCGCCGCGCCTACGACGACCTCGAGGGCGAGGGGCCGATCACCGAGGGATTGTTGTGGTCGTGAGCCATGGTGCACGCTGATCTCCTCATCGTCGGCGCAGGACCGGCCGGACTCTTCGCGACGTACTACGCGGGCATGCGCGGCTTGCGCGTCGTGCTCGTCGACAGCCTCGACCATCTCGGCGGCCAGGTCGCCGCGCTCTACCCGGAGAAGGCGATCTACGACGTCGCGGGCTTCGCCGAGGTCAGCGGTCGGGAGCTCATCGCGGGACTCACGGCGCAGGCGTTGAGTGCGGACCCGGTACTGCTCCTTGGAGAGGAATGCGCGACACTCGACGATCTCGACGGCGGCGGCTTCCGCGTGACGACGACCGCCGGCACCGAGGTCGATTGCGCTGCGGTGCTCATCACCGCCGGGATCGGGCGTTTCACCCCGCGGCCGCTGCCGGCCGTCGACGCGTACCGGGGCGGCGGGATCCATCGGGTGGTCGGCCCAGCTGAGACCTATGCGGACGACGACGTCATCATCGTCGGTGGTGGTGACAGTGCGGTCGACTGGGCGAACATGCTCGCCGGGGTCGCGCATTCGGTCACGATCATCCATCGTCGAGCCGGCTTCACCGCCCACGAGCAATCCGTTGAGCGGCTGCGCGCATCCGAGGCGGTCATCGTCATGGAGTCGGAACTCGGCGAACTACTCGGCGAGCCGACAGTGCGTGAGGCCGTGATCCGGCACGCCAAGACGGGCGAGTCGCGGACGGTGCCGGCGTCGGTCGTCATCCCCGCGCTCGGACACATTGCCTCACTCGGCCCGATCGCGGGCTGGGGCCTCGAGCTGCAGGGCCGGCTGATCAGCGTCGGCACCGACATGTCGACGGCGCGCCGAGGCGTCTGGGCGGCCGGTGACATCACCGACTACCCGGGCAAGGTCGCCCTCATGGCGGTCGGCTTCGGCGAGGCGGCCACGGCCATTAACAACATCGCGGCGGCGATCCGTCCGGGCGCCGACCTCTTCCCCGGCCACTCCTCGGAGATCGGCCGACCGCTCACCGTCGGGATTGGAGCCTGATCATGACGCATGCCATCACGGACAAGTGCATCGGCGAGATGGACGGGTCCTGCGTCGACGTCTGTCCGGTCGACTGCATCTACGAGGGACTCGAGAAGCGGTACATCAATCCGAACGAGTGCATCGACTGCGGCGCCTGCGTGACGGCCTGCCCCGTCTCCGCGATCCAGGGGCCGCTCGACGTGCAGGATCAGGTGTGGCTCGACGACAACCGGGCGTTCTTCGAGCTCCCGTTGCCGGGACGTCCCGAGCCGCTCGGCGATCCCGGCGGGGCGCTGAGCGTCGGCCCCCTCGGCGTCGACACTCCGCTCGTCACCGAGATCGTCGCGTCGAAGTGAGCGGTCAGCAGCACGTCGAGCAGGTCGTCGCGGCCTGCGCCGCGCTCGGCGCCGCGGGACTCGGCGACCTCGTGTGGGGGCACCCGTCCGTCCGAGATTCGGAGGGGAGAGGCCTGTGGATGAAGGCGGCGGGCTACGGCTTCGACGAGATCGACGCTGATCGCGTGGTGCTTGTGGGCTGGGATGGCAAGGTGCTCGAAGGCGCCGGTCGTCGTCACATCGAGTACCCGATCCATGCGAGGGTCTATGCGGCTCGTCCCGACGTCCACGCCGTCGTCCACACGCACGCGCCCGCACTCGCGGCGTTCGCGTCGCTCGGCGCCGAGCTCCACCCGCTCTCCCACGACGGCGTCCCCTTCACTCACCCGCAGCTGCCGCGGCTCACAGTGGTCACCGGCTCGCTCATCGCGACCGCGGAGCTCGGTGACGCGCTCGCCGAGGCGCTCGGCGACGCAAGAGGGATCCTCCTCCCGAGCCACGGCGCCGTGACCGTCGGTCCCGATGTGGCCACCGCCGTCATGTACGCCGTGCTCCTCGAGCGCGCGTGCCGCATCGAGCTCGACGCGAAGGCCGCGGGCGGTCCCCAGATTTGGACGGACGCGGCAGAGACGGCACTCAAGCGCGAGCAGGTCTGGAACGCGGCGCAGCTCGGCGCCGGGTTCGACTACCTCGTGCGAGCCGCCGCCCGCGGGACGGCGCCGTGAGCGAGCCGGATCTCGGCGCGGTGCTCGACGCGCTCTCGAAGGAGTCGAGGATCCTCGTCGACCGCGCCCTCAGCGAGTTCCTCGACACCGACTTCCTCGAGTACGACGTGCTCGACGGTCGGCTGACCAAGGGTCACGTCATGACGCAGCTCGCGCGCGAGGGCGACCGCATGGCGGACGAGCTGCTCGCGGCGAGCGGACGCGTTGTGCCCCCGGTCGATCGCGGCCGGCGGTGGGAGATCGGCGAGGGCGGCGAGCTCCGCCCGGGCGCCGTGCTCATCGACGACCTCCACGTCGCCGTCGAGCGTCTCGCCGAGGCGCTCGACGGCATCCCGGACTGGCGGGCCCTTCCCGCCGAGGTCGTCGCGATCCCGTCGAGGCGCCTGCTCCAGCTCGTCGTGCACCACCACGACCTCGGTCGGCCGTGGAGCGAACTCGATGGCGCGACCGCCGTCGTGGCCGTCGCGGCGCTGCCGACGGTCCTCGCCGAGGCGCTCGCGGCGACCGAACTCCACGTCGATGAGAGCACGTCAGGCCCTCAGGTGTCGACGGGCGGCGGGCGGCGGACGGTGACGGGCCCGTCACGCGCGATCCTCGCCTGGGCGACCGGCCGCCCGCTTCCCGACTCGCCGTCGGACGATCCCCACCGGGACGTCCGCGTCTGGATCTGATGGCCACCACGACCTCGAGCAAGGAGACGACATCATGCGCCTGACGCACTTCGGACACGCCACCGTCCTCGTCGAGACCGACGCGGGAGGTCGCGTCCTCTTCGACCCCGGCACCTACGCGAGCGGCTTCGAGTCGCTGACCGGGCTCGACGCCATCGTCATCACGCACGCGCATCCCGACCACGTCGACGCCGCGCGCCTGCCTGCGCTCCGCGCCGCGAATCCGGAGGCCGTGCTCGTGTCGAATGCCGCGGGGGCAGCGGCCGCCGGCGATCCGGGGCCGCGGGACCTCGTCATCGGCGACGCGGGCACCGTCGAGGTCGCGGGGATCCGGCTGCGCCCCACCGGCGAGCAACACGCGCCGATCCATCCGGCGCTCCCGGAGCTCGCGAACACCGGCATCATCGTCGATGAGCGCGTCTGGCACCCCGGCGACGCCTTCGACGCGGCGCCCGAACCCGTCGACGTGCTCCTCCTCCCGGTCGGCGGTCCCTGGATGAAGGTCTCCGACGCGATCGACTTCGCCCGCGCGGTCGGACCCCGGATCATCGTGCCGATCCACCAGGCGGGACTCGCCGAGGTGCACCAGCAGCTCCACTACGGACTGCTCAAGAACCTCGTGCCCGACTCGGATCTCGTCGTGCTCGAGGCGGGCGTGTCCCGGGAGGTCTGAGTTCAGCCGAGGCGCTCGCCGCGGCGGGCGCGACCTGTCGGTATCGTGTGCAACGTCGTCGAAAGCGAGGGTCGCGAGTGGAAGCGTTGCAGCGTCGCTCGGTGACGTATCTCATGAGCCTCTGTGCGAGGCTCCTCACCCAGCGGTCGATCGAGGCCCTCGCCGTGCATGGCGTCGCACCGGCCTATCTGCCGGTTATCGGTGCGTTGAACAGCATGGGCGAGACCTCGCAGCGCGAGCTTGCGGACCATGTCGCGATCGAACCGCCGACGATGGCGAGGACCCTTGCGCGCATGGAGCGGGACGGCCTCGTCGTGCGGACGGCCGACCCAGCGGACCACCGCCGCGTCATCGTGCGACTGAGTGCGCGGGCCGAGGAGCTCGTCCCGCGACTCGGGACCATCGCTGCGGTGCTCACGAGGGAGGCGACGGCAGGACTCCCCGGCGTCTCCCAGGACGAATTCGTCGGGCTGCTCGCGCGCGTCGCCGAAAACCTCGAGGATCGCGGCGCGATTACGAGGGCGATCGACGCCGAACTCGCTCGTCACGAATGAGACGAGGCCCGGCGGCGTGCGCCGCGCGGGCCCCGCTCGGGGACCGATCTCAGTCGGCCCGATAGGTCGAGCGCGCGTAGGCGTTGTACGGAGAAGGCTCGACGACCGCGGAGATCCTTGCGGGCTGCACTCCGGCGGTCGCACCTGGGCCGTCGCCGGGGTGGGCGCCCCAAACGTACGTGACTGTCGTACCGGGAGTGGCGTGCGCGGCGTCGATGAGGCCGAGCACGAGCATCGTCCCCGCATGCGGGATCGACGCCGTGTAGAACCCGAGACCGACGAGCTCGCCGTCGACCTCGATCCGATTGTGCCCGTATGACTGCTCGAATGGGAGTTCCGGGCCGCCGCCCCAGACCTCGCGGACCTGGTCAGGGTCGAGCACCAAGGTCACTCGCACTCGGCTCGGCGACATCGCGAGGCGCTCGAGTGCCGCTCTGCCGAGGAATTCGTGCTCGAAGTCGACGACCTTGCCGTAGCCGAGGTCATATGGCGTGACGTAGTAGTCCCGAATGTCGGGGGAGAAGTAGCTGCCGCCGATGGGGTACATCCCCTCGAAGGAGTAGCTGCTGATCGATCGGCGGTAGGCCTCGAGCTCGGGGCTGTCGAATATCGCGGCGATCGGGATCGGGATCCACCCGCTCTCCATGCCGCTCAGCGAGTAGGCCATCGCGCCGACGCGCCGCAGCCCGAGCGGCTCGCCATGCCGGAGGATCGCGTCGAGCACGATCTCGTGGTCCTCCCAGTCGCCGATGAACTCGTAGCCGGCCTGGCCGAGCATTCCGTGGCGGAGCGCGCGGAACCTTCTGCCTTCGAACTCCACCTCGGTGAGGTGGAAGAACTTCGTCTTCGGCAAGGGGCCGCCGAACATCCGCTCGACGAGTTCGAGCGCGTTCGGGCCCATCAGCTGGTACCGGAAGAGGACCGGGTCCTGTCCGTCGCCGCGGATGGTCGCGTCGGGGTTGAACCGCACGGCCATGTCGTAGTTGCCGGCCGACGCCTGGTACGCGAGCCACGTGACGATGTACGGCACGCCGGTCAGGGTGAATCGCTCCTCTTCGTCCCGCGTGAGGATGCCGTCGCCGATCACGTAGCCGCGATGCTCGACCGCGACGACCTGCTTCGCCTGGTTGATCGCAAAGTTCCTCAGGTCGTTCACGAGGAAGGCGCTGAGAAAGCTCAGCGCATCTTTGCCGCTGAAGACGAGCTCCGACATGTGCTGGGAGAGATCCGAGAGCGCGATCGTCGTATAGCCCGCCGTCGCCTCCTCGCGCCAGTCGGTCCACTCGGCCGGGATTGCGGGCGGGGCCCAGCGCGGCGGCTCGGCGGTCCACAGCATCTTCATCGGGGAGCCGGCCCGTTCGATTGCCTCTTGCAGAGTCGGGGGCGGCGTCATGTTCGTCGGTTCGCTCATTGCGACCTCCTCGTCGTTGGCGTCGATCCAATCGATGCCATGCTAATGATTATGATGAGTATGGCAACGATTTGAACGGCGGTCAACGCTATGGTCGCGGCCCGGGGAGCTCAGCCGATCGACTCGAGTGCGGGGTGGCGCATCGTCGAGACGAATGCCTCGATTCGATGCTGGGCGACTCCCGACCCGATGTAGGGGTCGCCCGCGAGATCGCGGTCGAGCGCCTCGCGCGAGTCGTGGAGCAGGACAGCGATGCCGCCGGTGTGGTCATCGAGCGGCCCGCCGACGAGCACAAGGCCACGCGCGAGCAGCTCCGCCAGCCACGCGCGATGCGCAGGACGGACGGTCTCGATGGCTTCGGATGCCGCCGTGTACTCGATGCGGAGCAGGTACATGCTCAGCCGGCCACGAAGCGCTGTGTGATGGTGCCGATGCCCTCGATGCCGGAGACGAGCACCTCGCCCGGCTGGATGAGCCGCGGAGGCTTCCGGGCGAACCCGACACCGGCTGGGGTCCCTGTGAAGATGACGTCCCCGGGCTGCAGCGTGACGACAGCAGACAGCCCCTCGACGAGCTTCGCTACCGGATAGATGAGCTGGCGGGTGCGGCCTCGCTGCACTTCATCGCCGTCGAGCGTCGCCCAGAGCTCGAGGTCGTCGCGATCGGCCACCTCGTCGGGCGTGACGAGCCACGGCCCGATCGGTGCGAATCCGGGGAACGACTTGCCGAGACCGAACTGCGGTGCCGGTCCGCGCAGCTGCGTCACGCGCTCCGACAGGTCCTGGCCGACTGCGAGTCCGGCGACGGCGTCCCAGCCGGTGCCGGCGGCGAGACGGTGCGCCCGTGCGCCGATCACGACGACAAGCTCGACCTCCCAATCGGTGTCGCCGCCGGGCGGGAGGGCGACGGTCGTGTCTGGGCCGGTGATCGAGCTCTGCCACTTCGTGAAGACGGGCGGGAGCTCGTCCGGTCGTTCGAAGCCGGATTCGGCCGCATGGTCCGAATAGTTGAGCCCGATGGCGAAGACCTGGGACGGTCGCGGCGAGGGCGAGCCGAGCCGAGACCGGTCGATCGCGACGTCGCCGGAGGCGGTCGCGGTCGCCGCCCATGCGGTGAACGCCGCCCAGTCCGCGTAGATTTCCGGCAGGCCCGGCCCGAAGGCGCCGTCGCTCGCGGTGTGGACGTCGAATCCCGTCGCATCGCTCGTGAGCATGACGGCGCGGCCGTCCAGGTTGGCAAGTCGCATGAGTTCGCTTTCTTATGGGTGGTTCGGAGTCGAGCGGCTTCGCCGGTCAGACCATCGGGGTGATCGGCGTCGAGTCGCCGAGCAGTGCCTTGCCGTAGGTCTCGTAGCCGACGGCCGGGCTGACGACCGCGTGGCTCGTGCCGACGTGGATGTCCCGCCAGATTCGCTGGAGCCGGTTCGAGTCGGCGAAGGCGCCGGAGCCGTGGGAGGCGACGAGGAGGTCGATCGCCTGCTGCAGGGACTCCGCGATGAATCCGACGTTCGCCTTGACGCGAGCGCGCTCCTCGAAGTCGGGGTAGTAGTCCTCCTCGCCCCATCGGTCGATGCGGTCGGCGACGTCGAAGGTGAGGAGGCGTGCGACCTCGATGAGCTGCGCGGCGCGCGCGACCTGGAGCTGGACCGCGGTCGACTCGCTCTGCTTCTCGAAGAAGGTCTGCGAGACCGCCTTCGTCGGCGCCTTCTCGCGGACGTAGGCGAGCGAGGTCTCGGCGGCGCCGAGGTTCGGGCCGATGAGGACCGCGGCGGCGACGGGGATGAATGCGGAGCGGTGGACCGGCTCGTCGCGATAGGACTCGCTCATATACTCGCCCTGGATGGCCCGCGGCGGGAAGAGCACGCGGTGACTCGGGACGAAGATGTCCTCGGCGACGATGGAGTTGCTCGCCGTCCCGCGCATTCCTGAGATGTGCCAGGTGTCTTCGATCCGGTAGTCGCTCGCGGGGACGAGTGCGAGCCCCTGGTCGACGACCTCGCCAGACGCATCGGTGATGGGGAAGCCGAGGACCGCCCAGTCCGACCACCACGAGCCCGAGTTGTAGTGCCAGCGTCCCGTGATCCGGTAGCCGCCGTCGACGACGGTGCTCGTCGCCGTCGGCATGAGGACCCCGGTGACGATCGCGCCCGGATTCGCCCCGTAGACGTCCTCCTGTGCCTGGTGCGAGAAGAGGCTCGTGAACCAGCCGCACACGTTCGTAAGCATGACCACCCAGCCCGCGGCCGCATCGGCGCTGCCGACGAGCGTCGAGACCTCGAGCATCTCGCGGACGTTGCCCTCCGGGCCGCCGTGACGACGCGGGATGCTCACGCGGAGCGCGCCTGAGGAGCGGAGGAGCTCGAATGCGGTGTCGGAGAGCCGGCGGTCGGCGTCGCCGCGGGCGGCTTCGGCCGCAATCTCTGGCAGCACCGCCTGCACCTGGTCGAGGATCGATCGGATCGCGGTGGACACCGGGCGCGGGTGCTGTGTTGACTGGGTCACGGGAGTGGTCCGCCTCTCATCATCGAGCTTGCGAGGACTGTGCATCGGGTCTTTAGTTAAAAGACCATGATCAATATGATCTAGACGTGGTCGCCGACTGTCAAGCCATGATGACGGGTCAGCGGCAGATGCGGCATCGCTATCATGAGCGACGTGAAGGAGGAGGCGATGTCCCGGAACGCGGACGCATTCGATGAGCCCTCCCTCAGCCGGAGAGCCTGGTTGCCCGGCCCGCCAGCGGCGAGCCAATCGCCGACCGAGATGAGTCTCGCGGAGCACGTCGCGAATCAGATCGAGCGCCTCGCCGCCGACCGTGAGCCAGGCGCCCGACTCGGAAGCAAGGACGAGCTCCGGGAGTTCGCCGGTGTGTCGGTCGGCACGATCAACGAGGCGCTCAGGATCGCCCAGGCCCGCGGTGCGATCACAATGCGTCGTGGGCCCGGAGGCGGCATCTTCGCGGCACCGACCTCGTCGCTGATGCGCATGGGTGCGCTCATGCTTGGCATGGAGACCGACGAGCGGACGATTGCGGACGCGCTGCGCATGCGAAACGCCCTTGACCCACTTGCACTCACCGATGCGGTCGCGAATGCCACAGACGAGGACGTTGCGGAGTTGCGCGCGATGACGGTCGAGATGCGTGATGCGCTCGAACGCGGCGACGTCGATGGCTACGTTCGTCGGCACTGGGCGTTTCAGGCGCGCGTGACGAGCATCTCGCCGAACCCCTTGCTTCGCACGGTGTTCATCAGCCTGCTCGGCATCCTGGATGAGCAGACGGTCGCGGTCTTCCCGGCGGGCGCCGATCTCGCTGAGGAGATCGAGATCCGCGTCGACATTCATGAGCGAATGGTGCTCGCGCTCGAGCGTCGCGATCTCGCCGCGGCATTCGAGGTGATGCGCGACTACATCGCATCCCAACCTGAGCTAGTCAGGCCGCCGACGGCACGACTGATCTGAGCCGCCCGACGGCTCACCGCGCGACCGGCGGGATTCCGTGGTCGAGGATTCCGGGCGGGACTTGCCCATCCCACTGGTTGATCCAGTAGAGGTCATCCTCGGCCCAGACGCGCTCCGGACGCTCGGGGTCATAGATCGATTCGAGGTCGGTGTAGAGCTCGATGACCGCGCCGCTCGGCTCCACGTAGTAGGCGGCAATGTTGTCGCCGGCGCCATGGCGCACGGGACCCCAAGCGAGCCGCCCGCCGAGCCTAGCGAGTCGGTCGCCGAGCCGACCCAGGTCGACGATGCTTTGGGTCTGCCACGCGTGATGGTGGATCGCGATCTTGTCGCTCTTGAAGACGGCGATGCCGTGGTGATCCGCGTTGAAGCGCATGAAGAAGGCGGCATCGGAGCCGATGCGATCGGAGACCTTGAGATCGAACACGTCGGTGAGGAACTCGATCTCGGGGAGCGTGTCGACGACCTGGATGTTGACGTGCCCGATGCGGTCCGGACCGGTCGTGCCGAATTTCCGGATGCTGTACTGACTGGTCTGGGTGAAGATCTGCCACGTGAAGCCGTTCGGGTCGACGAAGGCGAACCCGCTGTCCACGTGGTCCTCGAGCGGTTGCTCCGCGATGATCGGCAGGCCACGCCGTTCCACGCGTTCGCGGATCGTCTCCAGGGCGGACAGTGATCGTGCAGCGAGCGCGATGTGGTCGAGCGCGTTCTCGTCCGCCCTGGTGTACACGATCTCCTGCGGCTTGTCCTGTGCGCTGAGGTAGGCCTTCGTGCCGGTCGTCCGGACCTCGCGAAGTCCGAGGACATCGACGCCGTTTCGGAGCGAGCCCGTGAGATCGGTTGTGCGGAGCGAGACGTAGCCGAGTTCGGCGATCAGGCTGGTGGCGGGCATCTGGAGGGCTTCCTTCCGAGTCGAACTGTCAGACGGGGGTCGCGGCGAGTGCGCTGTTGGTGCCGAAGGCGCGGTCGCTGTAGACCAGCGCCGGTCGTCCCGAGCGGTCGGCATCGTGCACCGCACCGGCGAGGATGGTGTGATCTCCCGCGGGGAGCTCGTACCCGAGTTCGCATACGATCCAGGCCGCAGTGTCGCCAAGCCGGGGCAGCCCTGAGTCCAGTGCCCATGACGTTTCGGCGAACCTGTCGGCTCGCGAGCGTGCGAACCGCATCGCAAGATCACCCTGGCCTTCGGCGAGGAGGTTCACTCCAAACCGTCGCGTGTGCCGAATCTGACGGAGCAGGTCGGACCGGTTGTCGAGGGAGACGAGCACGAGCCTGGGGTCGAGGGAGAGCGATGTGAAGGCGCTGACCGTCGTCCCCGCCGGCGTGCCGTCTTCGACGGTGGTGATCACCGTGACGGGGGAGGGCACGATGGCCATGAGGTCGCGGAACTCAAGGTCGTCCACTGCCAAGCCTCCTTCAATAAAACATGATCAATATGATCTAAATATGCGATATCGGACCGGGCCCGTCAAGGGGTGCTCGCCGAGCGCATCGGCAACGGTCTAGGCTGGTGCCGTGCTATTCGCGCTCGAGCTCTTCTTCATCGGCCTGCTGGGCCTCGCGACGCTCGCCATCGGCTTCACGGCGGTCGTCGTGATCGTCAACCTCTTCCGCGGGCAGCACTGATCGGGCGATCCGTGCGAGGCGCGCGATGATCACGCTCGACGGCAGCCTCCCCGCGGAGATCGCTCCGCTCAGCTGGCTCCTCGGCGTCTGGGAGGGCACGGGCGTCATCGACTACAAGCTCGGTCCCGCCGACGAGCCCGGAGAGCACCGCACCGCGGAGTTCGGCCAGCGGATCTCCTTCTCGCAGGACGGCCTGCCGTACCTCAACTACAGCTCGTCGACCTGGCTCCTGCCCGGCGAGGACGCCGCGGGTGCCGACGAGCTCGCCCACGTCGCCGAGTCAGGCTACTGGCGCCTGGCCCGCCCGCTCGGCGAGGCCGATCCGGGACCGGGGATGCTGCCGGGGACCGGCGCGCGCGCATTCACGACCGCGGAGGAGGTCGAGACGCTGAGGAATGCGGGCGGCGGCTTCGATCTCGAGGTCGCCATCGTGCACCCGACTGGCGTTTCGGAGCTGTATCTCGGCCAGGTGAAGGGCCCACGGATCGACCTCGCGACCGACGCGGTCGTGCGGTCCGCGAGCTCGAAGCCGTATGCGGCGGCGACCCGGCTCTACGGCCTCGTCGACGGCCACCTGCTCTGGGCCTGGGACATCGCCGCGCTCGGGCAGAGCCTCCGAACCCATGCCTCGGCGAGACTCGAGCGGGTCGAGTGATGGACCCCTTCGTCGAGCAGCGCGCCCTGGCTCGAGGGGAGGCGGTCGCGCCGTTGCCCGAGCGCGGCGTCCTCACGGTGACCGGTCCGGACCGGCTCAGCTGGCTCGACTCGGTCACCTCGCAGTCGATCGCACGGCTCGCGCCGGGTGAGTCGGCCGAGACGCTGCTCCTCGACCCGACGGGGCGGATCGAGCACGCGATCCGGATCCTCGACGACGGCGAGACCGCCTGGCTACTGCTTGACGCGGGTGAGGCCGAGCCGCTCGCGGCGTGGCTCGAGCGCATGCGGTTCATGCTCCGCGTCGAGATCGCCGACCGCGGCGCCGACTTCCTCGTCTACGGCTACCTCGACCGGTCGGCAGCGGGCGGCGAGCCGCCGGCTCGCCCGCACGCGATCGCGAACGGCGTCCCGCTCGTGTGGTCCGACCCCTGGCAGTCGGTGCAGCAGGGCGGCTGGCAGTACGCGGGCGAGGGCCACCCCGGTGGGGGCTGGTCGTGGCGGGAGGCGCTGCTCGAGCGTTCGCGGCTCGCCGAGCTCGACGGCGTGCCGAGCGTCGACCCGAGCGCCGCTGAGGCCCTGCGGATCGCCGCCTGGCGCCCGACCTTCTCGCGGGAGGTCGACGAGCGCTCGATCCCCAACGAGCTCGACTGGCTGCGCTCGGCCGTGCACCTGTCGAAGGGTTGCTACCGCGGGCAGGAGACGGTCGCGAAGGTGCACAACCTGGGGCACCCGCCGCGACGCATCGCATTCCTCCACATCGACGGCTCCGACAACATCCCCGCCGCCCACGGCGACGACGTCGTGCGGGCCGGGACCGATGAGGTCATCGGGCGGGTGACGAGCGCGGCGAACCACTACGAGCTCGGCCCGATCGCGCTCGCCGTGCTGAAGCGCTCCGTCGACCCGGCGGCGCCGCTCGAGGTCCGCCACGAGGGTGCGCGGCTCGCGGCGGCGCAGGAGGTCATCGTGCCGCCCGACGCGGGGTCGACGGTCGACGTGCCGCGACTGCCGAGACTCGGCGCCGTCCGCCGGTGAGCCTCCAGGCGCCGGCGACCGGGCCGATCACGCCCGACCTCGAGGGGCTGCGCCGACTCGAGCGGCGGCTCAAGCGCTCGCTGTCGATCCGCGCCGCGTGGGGTCGGGTGTGGGAGTCGCTGCCGGCGATCATCCAGATCACGGTCGCGGCGGTCGGCGCGTACTCGATCGCGCATTTCGCGCTCGGGCACCCCATGCCGATCGTCGCGGTGACGGTCACGATCACCTCGCTCGGCTTCAACCGCGACGCGCGGCCCGTCCGGGTGCTGCGGAGTATCCTGGCGATCCTCCTTGGCGTCCTGCTCGCGAGCGGCATCCTCATCCTCTTCGGCAGCGGGGTCTGGCAGCTCGTCGTCGTGCTCCTCGTCGTCCTCGTCGTCGCGCGCATGCTCGCGAAGGATCTCGTCTTCCCCGTCGCGGCCGCGACGCCCGCCGCGCTCACGGTGCTCCTCGGCTCGACGTATGGCGGGCCGTACCTGCGGGTCCTCGACGCCGCGCTCGCCGCCGTCGTCGCGCTCGCGGTGACGGCGCTCATCCCACGGGCGCCGGGACGCGACGCGGCCCGGGACGCGCGGGCGGCGAGCTCGACCCTGCTCCAGGCGGTTGGCTCGATCGTCGACGCCCTGCGGCTCGGCAGTCCGGCCGCGGGGGAGCTCGCGACCCAGCGGGTCGGGAAGGCGCCCGCGCTCATCGCCGCGTGGACGCAGTCGCTCGACACGGCGCGGGCGGTCGGCCGCATCTCGCCGTTCCTGCGGCGCCGGCTGCCCGAATTCGACCGCTCGGCCGCGCTGCGGACCGCGGTCGCCGCGAGCCAGCACCATCTCGCGCTCATCACCCGGCGGGTCGAGTTCATGGTCCGCGACGGTGCCCGCTTCGAGGGGCTCGCGGACGTGGTCGCCGAGGTCGAGCGGGGGATGAGCCTGCTCCTCGCCCCGCCGGCGGATCCCGCTGGGGCGGTCGCCGCGCGGGAGGTGCTCGCGGCGCTCGCCGCCCGGCTCCACCCCGACACCGCGGTCGCGGGGGGCTCGGCCGCCGACGCGGCGGTCATCGTCCAGCTCAGGCCCCTCGTCGTCGACCTCCTCGTCGCGACGGGCCTCGACCTCGAGGCCGCGCGGGACCTGCTCGTCCGCCTCTGATCCCGCGAGGAATGCGCGGGGCCGCACCCCCGCATTCCTCCCGCTGCTGCCGCCGCGCCCCGCCGAGGGTGCAGGTTCCCGCCGAGCGTGCACCGATGTCGATACTCATTCGGCGGCAACCCGCACATCCGGCGACGTCGGCATGCGGGCTTGCGATCGGTTTGTTAGTAGGGTTTACTAACAAACATGCGCAACGAGGCGACGAGACTCTCGACCGGGCGGGCCCTGCGCCCGACGGGCAAGGTGCTGCCCGGTCACGGCCGCGGCCACAACCGCTCGCTCGTCCTCCAGACGCTCTACTCCGCGGGTCCCCAGAGTCGCGCCGACATCGCCCGCGAGACCGGCCTCACCCGCGTCACCGTGAGCGACCTCGTCGCCGAGCTCATCGGCGAGGGGCTCATCGTCGAGATCGGCCCGCGCGAGGACGCCCGGCCCGGCAAGCCCGCGACGCTCATCGACATCGCGCGCGACCGGCACCAGATCCTCGGCATCGACCTCTCCGACCACCGGACCTTCCGCGGCGCGGTGCTCACGCTCGACGGCGAGATCCTCGAGCGCGCCGAGATCGAGCGCGGCGGCGCGACGGGGGCGGCCGCGACCGAGCGCCTCGTCGAGCTCGCCCGGCGCCTCGTCGGCCTCGCGAGCGCGCCAATCCTCGGCGTCGGCGTCGGCACGCCGGGCGTCGTCGACCTCGACGGCACCGTCCTCCTCGCGCCAAACCTCGACTGGCGGGGCGAAGCGCTCCGGCACCGGCTCGAGGCCGAGCTCGCCCTCCCCATCGTCGTCGCGAACGACGCGAACGCCGCAGCGCTCGCCGAGCACGGCTTCGGCGCCGCCGACGCCGACACGCTCCTCGTCACGATCGGCCACGGCGTCGGCGCGGGGCTCGTGCTCCACGGCATGGCGGTCTTCGGCTCGCGATACGCGGCCGGCGAGATCGGGCACGTCACCGTCGGCACCGACGGCGGACCCGAGTGCGCGTGCGGGAAGCGCGGCTGCCTCGAGTCCTGGCTCGCCGTGCCACGGCTCGAGGCCGCGCTCGCCGCCGCCCCCGACGACGCCGCTCGAGACGCCATCCGCAGCGAGGCGGGCACCCGGCTCGGCATCGCGCTCGCACCCGTCGTCGGCGTCCTCGACATCGCCGAGCTCGTCCTCGCCGGCCCGAGCGAGCTCATCGACGGCCCGCTCATCGAGGCGGCCGCGGCGGCCCTCCGCGACCGCACCCTTCCCGACTTCCACGGCCACGTCACCGTGCGCCGCTCCGAACTCGGCCCCGACATCATCGTCCGCGGCGCAGCGGTCATGGTGCTCTCGGCCCGACTCGGGGTCAGCTGACCCCGAGCACCAGCGGCGTGACCGTCCGGCGCACCGCATGTCCACCACAGAAAGCAGAGCAATGAAGAAGACCACCACGGCGGTCGTCGCGCTCGCGGCCACGGCGATGCTCGCGCTCGCGGGCTGCGCCGGCCAGCCGGCGCCCGCGCCCACCGACGGCGGCGACACGTCCGCCGCCAGTCAGGACATCACCCTCTGGCTCATGGGCGGCGACACGCCGCAGACGCTGCGCGACTACCTCGTCGCCGAGTACGCCGAGGTCAACGGCGGCAAGCTCACGATCGAGGAGCAGGGCTGGGGCGACGCGCTCACGAAGCTCCAGACCCAGCTGCCCGACTCGGCGAACACCCCCGACGTCGTCGAGATCGGCAACACCTGGTCGCCGACCTTCACGACCGTCGGCGCGTTCAGCGACATCACCGACCTCGTCCCCGAGCTCGGCGGCAGCGACCTGCTCCCGTCCTTCGTCGAGGTCGGCGCCGTCGACGGCGTCAACTACGCGCTGCCGTACTACTTCGGCTCGCGGTACAACTTCTACCGCAAGGACCTCTATGCGGCCGCCGGTCTCGAGGCGCCGAAGACGCTCGCCGAGTTCGCCGACAACGCGGCGGCGCTCACGACCGATAGCGTCTCCGGCTTCTACATCGGCGGCGCCGACTGGCGCAACGGCATCTCGTGGATCTTCGCCTACGGCGGCGACCTCGCCAAGCAGGACGGCGACAAGTGGGTCTCGACCCTCTCCGACCCGAAGTCCATCCAGGGGCTCACCGCGCTCCAGGAGCTCTTCCAGAGCGCCTCGCACGCGCCGATCACCGAGAACGACGCGGCCTACTGGGACTTCGTCAACACGCTCCCGGACGCCGCCGGCCCCGAGGCCGCGACGATCATCGCCCCCGGCTGGGCGCACTGGTCGATCGGTGACCTCGCGCCCGCCGCCGACGACCCGACCAAGGTCGTCGCGACGTGGAACGACGACGTCTTCGGCACCTTCGTGCTCCCCGGCGTGAACGGCGGCGTCGCCCCCGTCTTCGCGGGCGGCTCGAACATCGCGATCTCGGCGGCCTCGCAGAAGCAGGAGGGCGCGCGCGACCTCATGCGGATCATCTTCGCCCCCGAGTACCAGCAGATGCTCGGGGAGAACGGCCTCGGCCCGGCGAACCTCAAGTACACCGACTCGCTCGGCGACGACCAGTTCGCCAAGGCGCTCGCGGAGTCCGCGGCCGGCTCGAAGCTCACTCCGGCGGCGCCCGGCTGGGCGGCGGTCGAGGCCTCGGGGCTCCTCGAGGAGTTCTTCGGCAAGGTCAACGGCGGCGGCGACATCGAGGCGCTCGCGGCCGAGTACGACGGCAAGATCGGCGCACTGCTCAACTGAGCCCTGCGCCGTCAGCCCGTCGACCCTTCGTCCCGAGCCCGGTCGGGGACCACACCACCACTGGTCCCCGGCCGGGCGGGACGATCGGCCGTGCCCGCCGGGCTGCGTCCGGCGGCCCATCACCCCACCCCGACACGAGAGGATGAGCGCATGACCGCCACGGTGCCGCGCCGACCGCGCAGGAGCCTCGTGCCCTACGCGCTCATCGCCGCCGCGGTCCTCATCCTGCTGCTCGGCATGGGCTACCCGACCGTGTGGCAGCTCGTCACCTCGATGCAGGAGTTCGGGCTCGCGCAGCAGTTCGGCCAGGCCCCCGAGTGGGTCTGGTTCGACAACTACGTCGCCCTCGCGACCGACGGGCAGTTCTGGCTCGTGCTCGGCAAGTCCCTCGCGTTCTGCATCGTCGCCGCGGTGCTCACCGTCGCGGTCGGGACGGCGCTCGCGGTCCTCATGACCGCCATCGGCCGCGTCGTGCGGCTCATCCTGCAGATCGCCCTGCTGCTGGCCTGGGCGATGCCCGTCGTCGCGGTCATGACCGTCTGGGTCTGGCTCTTCGACCGCCGACGCGGCGTCGTCAACTACCTCCTCGACCTCATCCCCGGCGTCGAGATGCACCAGTTCGAGTGGCTCGGCAACCCGCTCACCTTCTTCCTCGTCGCACTCGTCATCATCGTGTGGATGAGCGTGCCCTTCGTCGCCTTCTCGCTCTACGCCGGCCTCACGCAGGTGTCCGAGGAGGTCATGGAGGCCGCCCAGCTCGACGGCGCGAGCCGCTGGCAGCGCTTCCGGCTCATCATCGTCCCGCTCATCCGCCCGGTGCTCTCGATCGTGCTGCTCCTCCAGCTCATCTGGGACCTCCGCGTCTTCACGCAGTTCACCCTCCTGCAGGACGCCGGCGGCAAGGGCATCGACTACGACGTCCTCGGGACGTACATCTACAAGCTCGGCGCGGGGGCGGGCGACTTCGGCGCCGCGGCCGCCGTCTCGATCCTCATGCTCCTCATCACGATCGCGCTGTCGTGGTTCTACATCCGCAGCCTCATGCGCGAGGAGCCGGCATGAGCGCTCGGCGGGTCTGGTGGTCGGTGCTCGCGATCGTGCTCGCGGCGCTCTGGGCCTTCCCCGTGTACTGGATGGTCAACTCGGCCTTCACCCCGAGCATCCTCCTCAAGTCCGCGACCCCGCACTTCATCCCCACCGTTGCGACGCTCGCGAACTTCCAGGGCGCCCTCGCCGACGGCAGCTTCCTCCGGGCGCTCGGCATCAGCCTCTCGGTCACGCTCATCGCCGTCGCGGGCTGCCTCCTCTTCGCCTTCCTCGCGGCGCTCGCGATCAGCCGGTTCCGCTTCCGCGGCCGCACCTCGTTCCTCCTCACGGTCCTCATCGTCCAGATGCTCCCCGCGGAGGGCCTCTTCATCGCGCAGTACAAGATGGTCGCCGCGGTCGGCCTCCTCGACACGATCATCGGCGTCAGCGTCATCTACATCGCGTACGTCGTCCCCTTCACGATCTGGATGCTCCGCGGCTTCGTCGCCGGCATCCCCGCCGAGCTCGAGGAGGCCGCCATGGTCGACGGGCTCTCGCGGACGGGCGCCTTCATGCGGATCACATTCCCGCTGCTCGCGCCGGGGCTCGTCGCGAGCGGCGTCTACGCATTCCTCCAGGCCTGGAACGAGTTCACCGTCGCCCTCGTCCTCCTCACCTCCGACCAGATGGAGACGCTCCCGCTGTGGCTGCGCAGCCTCGTGCAGGCGAGCGCGACGCGCGAGACCGACTGGGGGCTCGTCATGGCCGCCTCGACGCTCGTCGCGGTGCCGGTCATCGTCTTCTTCATGATCGTGCAGGGCCGACTCACCTCGGGCCTCGTCGCGGGGGCGGTCAAGGGATGAATGCGCGGCACGCGTCCGCCATGCGCCTCGGCGTCGACATCGGCGGCACGAAGACGCTCGGGGTCGCCGTCGGGGAGGGCGGAGAGCTCCTCGCGGAGGCACTCACGCCGAGCGGTTTCGGGCCGGACGGCGTCCTTGACGCGCTCGGCGGGGTTGTCGCCCGGCTCCGGGAGCGGCTGCCCGGGCGCGAGATCGCGCGGATCGGCATCGGGATCCCGGGCGCGGTCGACCCGGCGACCGGCGATGTCCGGCAGGCGCTCAACCTCGGCATCGAACGCTTCGCGCTCGGCCCGCTCCTCGCCGACCGGCTCGGCGTCCCGGTCCACGTCGAGAACGACGTCAACGTCGCCGCGCTCGGCGCCTCGACACTCGGGGCCGGCGGATCCCTCGCCTACCTCAACCTCGGCACGGGGCTCGCCGTCGGCCTCGTCATCGACGGCGAGCTGTGGCGGGGCGCGAGCGGCGCCGCCGGCGAGATCGGTCACATCCCCATCGACCCCGCCGGGCCGGAATGCGTGTGCGGGCTCCGCGGCTGCCTCGAGCTCTACGCCTCCGGCTCCGGCCTCGCGAGGCAGTGGGGCGAGGACGTGCCGATGATCGCGGCGGTCGAGGCGCTCGCGGCCGAGGGCGATCCGCGGGCCGTCACCATACTGCGCGGCCTCCTCGGGGCGGTCGCCGCCGCCGTCCGGATCGTCGCGCTCGGCTACGACGTCGAGCGCATCGTCCTCGGCGGCGGGATCGCCTCGGCGCTCGGCCCCCGACTGCTCGGCCCGGTGCGCGAGACGTTGCGGGGCTGGGAGGCGGGCTCCGCATTCCTCGCATCGCTCGCTCCCTCAAGCCGAGTCGAGCTCGCGCCGGCCGCCCCCATTGGCGCACTCGGCGCCGCGCTCGCCGGGCTGCCCGTCGCGGCGGCGACCGATGCGCAGCTCGTGCCCGAGGCCGCGCATGGCTGAGGTCGTCATCGTCGACTCGCCCGAGACGGGCGGTGCCATCGCCGCGGACCTCGTCGAGCGGCTCGTCCGCGTGCGGCCGGGCGCCGTGCTCGGCCTCGCGACCGGCTCGAGCCCGCTGCCGCTGTGGCGGGCGCTCGCGGGGCGCGGCCTCGACCTCAGCTGGGTGCGGGGCTTCGCGCTCGACGAGTACCTCGGGCTGCCGCCGGGGCACCCCGAGTCGTACCGGGCGGTCCTCGAGCGCGAGGTCGTGGTCCCCCTCGGCCTCGACCCGGAGCGCGTCCGGGTACCTGGTCAGGGGCTCGAGGGCGCGGGGCTCGCGGGCGCCGGTGAGGACTACGAGGGCCGGCTCGCCGCTGCCGGCGGGGTCGACCTCCAGGTGCTCGGCATCGGGCGGACCGGCCACCTCGGCTTCAACGAGCCCGGCTCCTCCTTCGCGTCCCGGACGAGGGTGAAGCTCCTCGCCGAGCTCACCCGGCGCGACAACGCGAGGTTCTTCGGCGGCGACGTCGACCGCGTCCCGACGCACTGCATCACCCAGGGCATCGGCACGATCCTCGAGGCGAGACGGCTCGTGCTCCTCGCCTGGGGTGAGGACAAGGCCGAGGCGCTCGCGGCCGCCGTCGAGGGCCCGCTCACGGCCTCGGTCCCCGCCTCGGCGATCCAGCTCCACCCCGAGGTCACGGTCATCGCCGACGAGGCCGCGGCCTCCCGCCTCGCGAACGCCGCCTACTACCGCGAGTCCTGGGCCCGCCGCCCCGACTGGGCCCGCTGAGCGCCGGGCGCAGGGCCGCCGACGCCCCGCTCCGCCGAGCGTGCATGATCGCGCCGAGCGGGTATGAATGTTCGCGCGCATTCGACGCAATCATGCACACTCGACGAGAGGGGTCTCAGAGTTCGACGCGGCCTGATGGCTCGATGCCGAGGACGCGGGCGGGGACGACGGTCGCGGCGTCGACGGCTGCCTGGAGGGGCACCCCGGCGGCGACAAGCACGGCGATCGCCCGGTCGAGGGTGAGCGTCGAGCCCGCGAGCCGCTCCGTCCCGGCGATGACCGCTCGCCCGTCCGAGACCGCGACGTCGAGCCCCCCGAGCCGGTACAGCCCGTCCGCCGCGCCCGCCGCCGCCATCGCATCGGTGACCGCCGCGACGCGGCCCGGGGCCGCCTCGAAGAGCCAGCGGAGGTTGTCGGGGTGGACGTGGACGCCGTCGGCGATGACCTCGATCGTCACCCGCCCGTCGGCGAGCGCCGCGCCGAGCGGGCCCGGCTCGCGCCCCGCGATCGGCGGCATGGCGTTGAAGGCGTGGGTGAGCACCCGCGCGCCCGCATCGAAGGCAGCGTGGACCGTCGCCGTGTCGGCCTCGGTGTGCCCGACCGCGACGATGACCCCGGCATCGATGAATGCGCGGATCGCTTCGAGCGCCCCCGGCAGCTCGGGCGCGATGGTCACCATGCGCAGCACCCCCGCGCCGGCCGCGAGCAGCGCCGCGACGTGCTCGGGGGCGGGCGGCAGGAGGTGCGTGGGGTCGTGCGCGCCGCGGCGTGCGGGCGCGAGGAACGGCCCCTCGAGGTGGGCGCCGACGAGCTGGGCCTCCTCCGCGGCGACGGCGCGGAGGCGTGCGAGGGAGGCGGCGAGCTCTGGGATCGGGTTCGCGACGAGGCTGAGGAGCTGGCGCGTCGTGCCGTGGGCGCGGTGGGCGGAGAGCACCCGGCGGATCGCCGCCTCGTCGCCCTCCGCCGAGGCGCCGCCGCCCCCGTGGCCGTGGAGGTCGACGAGGCCGGGGACCGTGATGCGGCCATCCCCGGCGGGCGCGAGCTCCGCATTCGTCCCATTGCCGACGGACCCGAGCTCCGCATTCATGACCGGCGCTCGTATCCCGCCCACGGCGAGGCCGCGAGCCGCGCCTCGAAGTCGGCGAAGTCGTGGCCGTCCGCGGCCGACCACATGAGCTCGGCGAGGGCGGCGAGCCGCGGGAAGGCCATCTGCCGGATCGCCTCGAGCGTGTCGATCGTCTCGGTGAACATGGGCGCCTCGATGCCGAGGATCCGGTCCTCGCCGACGCCCGGGACGATCGCGGCGGGGTCCCAGGAGTAGGCCTCGCGGAGGGAGGTCGGGCCGTTCGCCCAGCTCAGGCCCCATCGGTCGCCGTCCCAGCGCTGCATGTCGAGGTAGGCGACGTCACCGGGGGACAGGATCGCCCAGCCGTCCTGCTCGAGGAAGGACCTGAGGTGCTCGTCGTGCGGCGGCTCGGGGGTCGTGAGGTTCCAGTACTGCCCGATCGTGCCCGGCGGCAGCTCGCGGGAGCGGCCCATCTCGTGCCAGCCGATGAGCTGCTTGCCGGTGCGCGCGCCGATCGCCGTGACGCGCCGGATGAACTCGAGGTAGTCGGCCTCCTCGGTCGCGAGCGACTCGTCCCCGCCGAGGTGGAGCCACGGCCCCGGCGTCATGGCTGCGACCTCGCCGATGACGTCCTCGACGAAGCGGTACGTCAGCTCATTCCTCGTGTCGAGCGTCGAGAAGCCGACCTCGATGCCCGCGTACGGCCGCGGGTCGACGCCCGGGACGGCGAGCTCCGGGTAGGCGGTGAGCGCCGCGTTCGTGTGGCCGGGGAGGTCGATCTCCGGCACGACGACGATGTGGCGCTCGGCGGCGTGCTCGACGATCCGGCGGAAGTCATCCTTCGTGTAGAAGGCGGGTGCACCGAGCCCCCCGCCAACCTGCGTCGAGGCGCCGATCTCCGTGAGGCGGGGCCACGCGTCGATCTGGATCCGCCAGCCCTGGTCGTCGGTGAGGTGGAGGTGGAGGCGGTTGAGCTTGAGCGCGGCGATCTCGTCGATGAGCGCGAGGACCGTCTCGACGGGGTGGAAGTGCCGCGCGACGTCGAGCATCATCCCCCGCCACGGGTAGCGCGGCCGGTCCTCGATGACGACCGCGGGCAGTCGGCCGCCGACGACGGGCAGCTGCCCGAGTGTCGTCAGCGCGTAGGCGACACCCGCCGCGTCCTGGGCACGAATGCGCGGGGCCGCCCACGTCGTGTCGATCCGATACCCCTCGGGCGGTCCGAAGGGCAGCAGCTCGAGGTCGGGCTCACGGCCCGCGGCCGAGCCGAGCCCGCCGGTGTGCTCGAGTCGCGCCGGCCGGGGGATGATCATGGGCCGCTCAGCTCTCGAGCCGCTCGCCGCTCGCGGCGTCGAAGCGGTGGACGTGGTCGGCCTGCGGCACGAGCGTCACGGTCTCGCCCGCGGCGGGGTGGTCGCGGCCGTCGACGCGCGCGACGATCTCGACCCGCTCGCCGCCGATGTCCGCGTGTCCGTAGAGGTAGCCGTCGGCGCCGAGCTCCTCGACGACGTCGATCGTCACGGCGATCCCGTCCTCACCGGCCTCGGCGGGGGTGCTGAGCCGGAGGTCCTCCGGCCGGACGCCGCTCGTGATGCCGTCGACCGTCCAGAGGTTCATGGCGGGGGAGCCGATGAAGCCGGCGACGAAGGTGTTCCGCGGCGTCTCGTAGAGCTCGCGGGGGGTGCCGACCTGCTGGAGCACGCCGTCCTTGAGCACGGCGATGCGGTCACCCATTGTGAGCGCCTCGGTCTGGTCGTGCGTGACGTAGACGGTCGTGACGCCGAGCCGTCGCTGGAGCTGCGCGATCTGCGTGCGGGTCTGGACGCGGAGCTTCGCGTCGAGGTTCGACAGCGGCTCGTCCATGAGGAAGACCTGGGGGGCCCGCACGATCGCCCGGCCCATCGCGACGCGCTGGCGCTGCCCGCCGGACAGCGCCTTCGGCTTCCGGTCGAGGTACGGCTCGAGGTCGAGGAGCTTCGCCGCCTCGAGGACTCGCCGCGCGCGCTCCTCCTTCGCGACGCCCGCGATCTTGAGCGCGAAGCCCATGTTCTCCGCGACGGTCATGTGCGGGTAGAGCGCGTAGTTCTGGAAGACCATCGCGATGTCGCGGTCCTTCGGCGGCATGTCGGTGACGTCCTCGCCGCCGATGAGGATGCGCCCCGAGTTCACCTCCTCGAGGCCCGCCAGCATGCGGAGGGTCGTGGACTTGCCGCAGCCGGAGGGGCCGACGAGGACGAGGAACTCCCCGTCCGCGATCTGGAGGTCGATGCCGTCGACGGCGGGTCTCGCCGAGCCGGGGTAGATGCGGCTCGCGTGCTCGAAGGTGACGCTGGACATGTTGAATTGCTCCGTTCACCGGCAGGTACGTGCCGGACGATCCGTTGTGAATGGTGCGCTCAGCCTAGTCAGCCCGCGATGTCGGTGGTATCCGCGATGCTCGTTTGGGAGGAATGCGCGGGCCGCGGCCGGGCAGCGCGCGACACGCCAGCGACACGCCGGTCGCAAATTCGTTTCGACAGATTTTCCACAGGTTCTTCCATAACGGAATGCTGCGATCCGACTGAAAAATGCCTGATGGCATGGGGCCCGCCGCCGGTTGTCCCCAATCGGGAATGACACGCGTGTAGTTCTGCGTTGAGTTCTGCACAACCACAACATGTCGTGCTCATCGCCGATGTCTGCCCCCATATGTAGTATCTGAAGCCCGGAAGCGAGAGAGGAACTCGAGATGGCCGTCACCGTCTACACCAAGCCGTCCTGTGTGCAGTGCACGGCCACCTACCGCGCACTTAACGCCAAGGGCATCGAGTTCGAGATCTTCGACGTCTCCGTCGATGAGAAGGCGCTCGACACCGTCAAGGAGCTCGGCTACCTGCAGGCGCCCGTCGTCATCGCCGACGGCGATCACTGGTCCGGTTTCCGCCCGGACAAGATCGACGAGCTCGCCTCGAAGCTCGCCTCCTGAGGAGTCCCGCGATGTCCGTCCCGATGATCGCATCGCGGCCGGTCGCCGCGGTGGCCGAGGCCGCCAACGCCGGCGCCTCGCGCGGCATCGAGACGACGACCGCGGACCTCATCTACTTCTCCTCGATCTCGGGGAACACGGCGCGCTTCGTCGAGAAGCTCGTCGCGCGCACCGGGCGGCCGGCGGCGCGCATTCCTCTCCATGCCTCGGATCCGGAACTCAGGGCCACCCGGCCCTACCTCCTCATCCTCCCGACCTACGGCGGCGGCAACGGGCAGGGGGCGGTCCCCAAGCAGGTCATCAAGTTCCTCAACCACCCGGGCAACCGGGAGCTCATCCGGGGCGTGGTCGCCGGGGGGAACACGAACTTCGGCAAGGCATACGGGCTCGCGGGCGACATCGTCGCCGCGAAGTGCCACGTGCCCTGCCTCTACCGATTCGAAGTCTTCGGAACGCAGGACGACGTGGAAGCCGTCGAGCAAGGAATGGAGCGGTTTTGGACGCGGCAGTGATCGATGCACCCGTCATGAGCGGGCAGCGCGTGAAGATGGACTACCACTCGCTCAACGCGATGCTCAACCTCTACGGGCCGAACGGGGAGATCCAGTTCGACAAGGACCGTGAGGCGGCGCGCGAGTACTTCCTGCAGCACGTCAACCAGAACACCGTCTTCTTCCACTCCCTCAAGGAGCGGCTCGACTACCTCGTCGAGAAGGGCTACTACGAGCAGGCGGTCCTCGACAAGTACCGCTTCGAGTTCATCCAGCAGCTCAACGACCTCGCGTACTCGAAGAAGTTCCGCTTCCCGACCTTCCTCGGGGCCTTCAAGTACTACACGAGCTACACGCTCAAGACCTTCGACGGCTCCCGCTACCTCGAGCGATTCGAGGACCGCGTCGTCATGACCGCCCTCGCGCTCGCCGACGGCGACGAGCGGATCGCGACCGAGATGGTCGAGGAGATCATCGCCGGACGCTTCCAGCCGGCGACCCCGACCTTCCTCAACGCCGGCAAGGCGCAGCGTGGCGAACTCGTCAGCTGCTTCCTGCTGCGCGTCGAGGACAACATGGAGTCGATCTCGCGCGGCATCAACTCCTCGCTGCAGCTGTCGAAGCGCGGCGGCGGCGTCGCGCTCCTCCTCTCGAACATCCGCGAGGCCGGCGCCCCGATCAAGCAGATCGAAGGCCAGTCCTCGGGCGTCATCCCCGTCATGAAGCTGCTCGAGGACTCCTTCAGCTACGCGAACCAGCTCGGGGCGCGCCAGGGCGCCGGCGCCGTGTACCTCCACGCGCACCACCCGGACATCATGAAGTTCCTCGACACGAAGCGCGAGAACGCCGATGAGAAGATCCGGATCAAGACGCTCTCCCTCGGCGTCGTCATCCCCGACATCACCTTCGAGCTCGCGCGGGACAACGAGGACATGTACCTCTTCTCCCCGTACGACGTCGAGCGCGTCTACGGCGTGCCCTTCGGCGATATCTCCGTGAGCGAGAAGTACCAGGAGATGGTCGACGACCCGCGGATCAAGAAGACGAAGCTCAACGCGCGGAAGTTCTTCCAGACGCTCGCCGAGATCCAGTTCGAGTCCGGCTACCCGTACATGGTCTTCGAGGACACCGTCAACCGGGCGAACCCGATCGACGGCCGCATCAACATGTCGAACCTCTGCTCCGAGATCCTCCAGGTCAACACCCCGACGACCTACCACGAGGACCTCGGTTACGACGTCATCGGCAAGGACATCTCCTGCAACCTCGGGAGCATGAACATCGCGCTCGCGATGGACGGCGGCAACCTCGAGAAGACCGTCGAGATCGCGATCCGAGGGCTGAATGCGGTGAGCGAGCAGTCGCACATCGCGGCAGTGCGCTCGGTCGAGTACGGCAACGACAAGTCGCACGCGATCGGCCTCGGCCAGATGAACCTCCACGGCTACCTCGCCCGCGAGCACGTCCACTACGGTTCGGAGGAGTCGATCGACTTCACCTCCGCGTACTTCGCGGCGGTCCTGCACTACGCGCTCAAGGCCTCGAACCAGCTCGCGCGTGAGCGGGGCACCGCGTTCGACGGTTTCGAGCGCTCGAAGTACGCCTCGGGCGAGTTCTTCGAGAAGTACCTCGACCGCGACTGGCTGCCGACGACCGAGAAGGCGAAGGAGCTCTTCGCGAAGGCCGGCATCGAGCTGCCGACGCGCGAGGACTGGGCCGCGCTCAAGGAGGCGGTCATGCGCGACGGCATCTACAACCAGAACCTCCAGGCCGTCCCGCCGACCGGCTCGATCTCGTACATCAACAACTCGACCTCGTCGATCCACCCGATCGCGTCGAAGATCGAGATCCGCAAGGAGGGCAAACTCGGGCGGGTCTACTACCCGGCGCCGTTCATGACGAACGAGAACCTCGAGTACTACCAGGACGCCTACGAGATCGGCTACGAGAAGATCATCGACGTCTACGCCGCGGCGACCGAGCACGTCGACCAGGGGCTCTCGCTGACCCTGTTCTTCAAGGACACCGCCTCGACCCGCGACATCAACCGGGCGCAGATCTACGCCTGGAAGAAGGGCATCAAGACGATCTACTACATCCGGCTCCGCCAGCTCGCGCTCGAGGGGACCGAGGTCGAGGGCTGCGTCAGCTGCATGCTGTGACGCGACCCCGAGCATTCATCCACGACAACGAAGAAGACGACGATGACGCAAGCAGTCAAGCTCCTCGACCACGTGCAGGCCATCAACTGGAACCGCATCCAGGACGAGAAGGACCTCGAGGTGTGGAACCGCCTCGTGAACAACTTCTGGCTCCCTGAGAAGGTGCCGCTGTCGAACGACGTGCAGTCCTGGGGCACGCTCAACGAGGCGGAGAAGCAGCTGACGATGCGGGTCTTCACGGGCCTCACCCTCCTCGACACCGTGCAGGGCACCGTCGGGGCGGTCTCGCTCATCCCCGACGCGCTCACCCCGCACGAGGAAGCCGTCTACACGAACATCGCCTTCATGGAGTCGGTCCACGCGAAGAGCTACTCGAGCATCTTCTCGACGCTCGCCTCGACGGCCGAGATCGACGCCGCATTCCGCTGGTCGGTCGAGAACGACAACCTGCAGAAGAAGGCGTCGATCATCATCGACTACTACCGCGGCGACGACCCGCTCAAGCGGAAGGTCGCCTCGACGCTGCTCGAGTCCTTCCTCTTCTACAGCGGCTTCTACCTGCCGATGTACTGGAGCTCGCACGCGAAGCTCACGAACACCGCCGACCTCATCCGGCTCATCATCCGCGACGAGGCCGTCCACGGCTACTACATCGGCTACAAGTTCCAGAAGGGGCTCGAGACGATCGGCGAGGCCGAGCGGCAGGAGATCAAGGACTACACCTTCAGCCTCCTCTACGAGCTCTACGACAACGAGGTCGAGTACACGCAGGACCTCTACGACGAGGTCGGGCTCACCGAGGACGTCAAGAAGTTCCTCCACTACAACGCGAACAAGGCGCTCATGAACCTCGGCTACGAGCCGATGTTCCCGAAGACCGTGACGGACGTCTCGCCGGCGATCCTCTCGGCCCTCAGCCCGAACGCCGACGAGAACCACGACTTCTTCTCGGGCTCCGGCTCCTCCTACGTCATCGGCAAGGCCGTCGACACGGAGGACGAGGACTGGGACTTCTGAGGGGCGGAATCTCGCTGAAGGCCCGAACGGGCGCTCAGGCGAGGACGTCGATGACTCGGCGGGTCCGTGTGTAGGTGGCGTGCGGGTAGAGCTCGACGGCAGAGAGCTCGGTCAAGTGGTCGGGGAGCTGGTCAAGGACGGCGGCGAGGAGATACTGAAGCCCAGCGGCGACGTCGAGCGCAGACCTGCGCAGTCGCCCGTCGGGTAGTCCGGCGTCGATTTCTAGGCGGCGGATGCTGTCGGCATTGAAGCTCCCGAGTGTGCTCGCCCCATCGACGGCGAATGCGAGCTCGATGTTGTCGAAGACGGCGGGGTCGTGGGCGAGGACCTGCTCGCGCTGCTTGAAGGGGAGCGAGCTGTTCAGGTCGTAGAAGGGGGCGAGCACGCTTCGACCGGGCACGTGAGTCAGGGAGTAGTTCTTGGCGTGGCCGTCGTTGTGGCCGATGATCCAGGAGAACACCAGCAGATTCGCGAATCGCTCCTTGGCCACTCTGGCATCGGCGGCGCCCAGATTGCGGTCGAAGACTCTGAAGATGTCACGGTAGCTGGGGCCGCCGTCCGACTCGTATTTCTGGATATGCGAGGTGCCGGTTGCTTGTGCAAGGTCCTCCTGGTGGAGCCGGCCGATGGCACCATCGGCGTCGAAGCGGTCGAAGCGCTTCACGACGAGGACGTGCTCACCGTCGAACTCGGCGATCACCGACTCGGCGACATCGAACCCCAGCAGGTGTGCGAGCCGTAGGGTGATGTGCTCGGTGATGTCAGAGCCGGGTAGTGGATGGATTCCTGGCTTGAAGATGTGTGTCGACGGCTGCCGCCCAGATGGCTCGAACCACTGACCGTCGCGCTGGCTGAGCGCGAACTTTCCCTGAGCGCCACCGAGGGAGAACCCCTCTTCGACCGCGCGGTGCTGTAGCCAGTCGGAGTCGTCACGACGAATCTGCCGGATCCGGTCACCGATCACACTCTCGCTGAGCGGAGTCAGGCGTCCCTCCCGCCGGGGCAGCCTCCCTGCGGGGTAGAACTCGAGTGCGCCGGCGACATCGGCACCGTACACGGAGAGGAGCTCGAAGGCGCTGTCGCTCGTGAGCTTCGCTTCGCGCGCCCACCGGGAACGGACGTCTGCACGATCGGGCAGGAGGTTGTCGAGGAACCGCGTAGTGTCGTCGTTGCCGAACGGGGTCGTGACGACGGGGAGCGTCACGGAGATGGGGACGGGGTTGACCGACTCGACGTACTCGGGCAGGTAGCGCAGCTGCAAGTTCTGGCCTCGCCGAGTGATTGTGGCGACGCGGGCGTCGTAGAGGTAGACGTCGAGGGCGCGGATCATTCGACACTCCCTGCGGCATCCGGGTCGGGATTCGCACAGGCCCGGGAGTCCGCTCCCGGGAATCGCGGTCGATCGATGTCGACGGAGCCGCCGCCACCGAGACGCTCGTTGAGTTCGCGGAAGGCGTGCCGAATCGACGCGAGCGTGGCCGGGTCGACGCCAACCTCCAGCCGTTTGCGGATGCCAGTGGTGTCGACCCTGTGCAGGAGCGAGGGGTCGATCGGAGGGAGCGCGTCGAGGAACTGCTTGTTGAGCACCTTGAGTGCGCCCGAGCCGGTCTGCGCGGCGATGCGTCGAGCGAGTGCCTCGGACGCGGCTTGGGCGGCGTCCTGAGTGGCGAGCGCGGCTGGGGCAGTGACGCTGCGATCGGTGGTGGCGTTCAGGTGGATGCCGAGGTGATCGAGAATGAGCAGCACCGTGTCGAAGGAGGTGCCGCCGTTGCCGCGTTCGAGGCGAGCGACGGACTGGCGGGTGATACCGACAGCGGCAGCGATGTCCTGCTGGGTGAGATTCCGCTGGGTGCGGGTGTTCTTGACCAGTCGGGCGAGGTCCGATGGTGTCTGCAGCTTCACGCCGACCACCCCAATCGCGGTGCAAGAATGGAACCTCGGATCATTGTTCTAAAAATATATCACTGCGTTCATGTAAGATAAATAGTACTTCATTACAATGTCAGAAAGATCTGACACGCATCGAGGCGTCCATGATCTCTGAGCGACCGCATCGATGCGATTGGAAGGTGACCGGGCAGATCCCGGTGCCGGATGTGCAGGCGCCCCACGGGCGCGCCGGGCTGGCGGAGGGTCGACCTCAGCCGGCCCGCTTCGGCAGCACCCAGTCGGGCCGCGGGAAGTGGCAGGTGTACCCGTTCGGGTAGGTGATGAGGTAGTCCTGGTGCTCCGGCTCGGCCTCCCAGAACGGCCCGGCCGCCTCGATCGTCGTGACGGCGGGCCCCGGCCAGAGGCCCGAGGCGTCGACGTCGGCGATCGTCTCCCGCGCGATGCGCTCCTGCTCGGGGCTGAGCGGGAAGATCGCCGAGCGGTAGCTCGTGCCGAGGTCGTTGCCCTGCCGGTTGAGCGTCGAGGGGTCGTGGATCTGGAAGAAGAACTCGAGGATCGCCCGGTAGCTCGTCCGGCTCGGGTCGAAGACGATCTCGACGGCCTCCGCGTGGCCGGGGTGGTCGCGGTAGGTCGCGTGGTCGTTGTCCCCGCCCGTGTAGCCGACGCGGGTGTCGAGCACGCCCGGCTGTCGGCGGATCAGGTCCTCCATGCCCCAGAAGCAGCCGCCCGCGAGGACCGCCGTCTCCGTGCCCTCCCGTCGGGTGATCTCGCCGGTGTCGTCGATGCCGCTGACCATTGCGGGCTCCTCTCGCCTCGTGTCGGAGAATGCAACACCCTAAGCGTCCAGGATCATTCCGTCACGCAGACCTTCGACGCGCGGCCGGGCGACTACGCTCCTGACCCGATGGACGAGGATCTCCGTGAGCTCGCCGCGCGCCTGACCGCTGCGGGCGCGCGGCAGGAGGCGCTCGCCGAGCTCGTGCCCGAGCGGCGGGTGCTCGGCGCCTTCACGCGAGCCGCTCGGATGCGGCCGATTGGTCGCGTGTGGCGACTCGGCGCATTCCTCCTGACCCCCGATGGCGAGCTGCTCGCGACGGGCCGCGTCGTCCGCGTCGCCGGCACGGATCGACGGCGCAGCGTCGTCGCCGCCGCCATCACCGAGCACCACGAGCTCGCGCTCGCGGCGGCGCGGGGCGGATACCGGACGGGCGAGACGGTCAACTTCGGCGTGAAGCCGGTCGACCCCGCCGAGCCGGGCGTCCCGGATCTCGGCGCCTACCTCGCCGAGCGCGCCGCGCTCCTCATCGACCCGCTGCAAGGCGCCTGAGCCGCCGCACATCCCGCCCCTCGCCCGCAAGCGCCTGGGCACTCGCCTCGTGAGACAGACTGGAGGAATGCACGAGCGCGCGTCACAGGGATCGCTCTGGCGTACGCCTGGCATGCCTCCGCTCCTGGGCATGACGGTGCTCGGCTTCGCCGGCTTCGCGCTTCTGCTGCCGACGGCCCCGCTCTGGGCGCGTCACGGCGGCGCCGACGAGGGCGGTGCCGGGCTCGTCAACGCGGTGCTGCTGCTGTCGACCGTCGTGTTTCAGTCGATGGTGCCGTGGGCGCTGCGGGCATTCGGCTGGCGGTCGGTCCTGACGGCCGGGGTGCTGCTCCTCGGCGTCCCATCCGTGCTCTTCATGCTGACCGACGCACTGCCCGCACTCCTCGCGATTTCGGCGGTCCGCGGTGCGGGGTTCGGCATCCTCACGGTGTGCGGGTCGAGCGCGGTCGTTCGGCTCGTGGCCCAGTCGCACCGCGGTCGCGCGATCGGCATCTATGGGCTCGCGATCGCCGTGCCCCAGGTGCTCTTCGTGCCGACCTCCTCGCTCCTCGCGGAGGTGCTCGACTTCTCGGTCGTCTTCGCGCTCGGCGCGCTCCCGGTCCTCGCCGTGCCGTTCACGCTTCGCCTCGGCGCGCGCCTCGATCGCGCCCCGGCCGAGACCCAGGCTTCGGCGGATGCTGGGGAGCCGGCGACGCGACGGGTCGCGGCGGTGCTCGCCCTCGCCGTGCCGATGCTGGTGCTGCTCTCGATCACGACGCCCGGTGGCGCGCTCACGACCTTCGCCCCGCAGCTCGGGTACACCGCGGTCGTCGTCATGCTGGCCCTGTTCGCCTTCACCGTGACGACGGCCGTCAGCCGTTGGCTCGCGGGAGGGTTGGCTGACCGGTACGGGCCCGCGAGGTTCGTCGTGCCGCTCCTCGTGATCGGCGCGGGCGGGCTCGTGCTGATCGCGTGGGCGGTCGCGGCGCCGGCGGCCACGGCGGTTCCCTTCGTCGTCGGCATGGTCCTCGTCGGCGTCGCCTATGGGGCGCTGCAGAACCTCACGCTCGTCATGTCCTTCGCCGCCGTGCCGGGCCGCCTTCGGGACATGGCGAGTGCGGCGTGGAACATCGGCTTCGATACCGGCACCGCGACGGGTTCGCTCGTCGTCGGCTTCATCGCGGCCGGCGCCGATTTCTCGGTCGGGTTCATGACGACCGCCGCCCTCTGCGTCCTCGTCGCGGTGCTCTACGCGGTCCTGCTCGTGGTCCGCGCGCGGCGCGGGTGAGGGCTGCGAGCACACGTGTCTCGTGGCCGGGCGCGCGCGCTCTACGCTGGTGGCATGAGCAGCCTCATCCTCCTTCGCCACGGTCAGTCGGTGTGGAACGAGCAGAACCTCTTCACGGGCTGGGTCGATGTCCGGCTCAGCGAGCAGGGCGCGGCCGAGGCCCGGCGTGCGGGGGAGCTGCTCCGTGACAGCGGGCTGAAGCCGACGGTGCTCCACACGAGCGTCCTGAGCCGCGCGATCCAGACGGCGCACCTCGCGCTCGAGGCGGCGGACCGGCTGTGGATCCCCGTCCACCGCACCTGGCGGCTCAACGAGCGGCACTACGGCGCGCTCCAGGGCAAGGACAAGGCGCAGACGCTCGCCGAGTTCGGTGCGGAGCAGTTCCAGACCTGGCGGCGCTCCTTCGACGTCCCGCCGCCGCCGCTCGCGGATGACGACGAGTTCAGCCAGGCGGGTGACGAGCGCTACGCCGACATTGCCCGGGCTGACCTGCCGCGCACGGAGAGTCTCGCGCTCGTCATCGAGCGCCTCCTGCCGTACTGGCGCGACAAGATCGTCCCCGAGCTCCGCGCCGGCCAGACCGTGCTCGTGACGGCGCACGGCAACTCGCTGCGCGCCCTCGTCAAGCACCTCGACGGCATCTCCGACACCGATATCGCGGGCCTCAACATCCCGACCGGCATCCCCCTCGTCTACGAGCTCGACGCGGAGCAGCGGCCCGTCGCCGAGGCGCGCTACCTCGACCCGGAGGCCGCCGCGGCCGGCGCCGCCGCTGTCGCCGCGCAGGGGCAGCAGCACTAGCGAGCCGCGGGGGCGGCAGCACTAGCGAGCCGCGGGGGCAGACGCACTCGCGAGGCGCGCATTCGTCCATGGTGCCGTCGGGTCGGGAGTGGCGGGCGATTCGCCGATTGGCGGGAATGCGCGTCCGTGCACCCGCCATGCAGCCGAGCGCCCGCCATACGGGGCAACCTCGAGCGTGGTCGATGACCACGTGAGGAATGCGTGGAGCCGAGCCTGAGCGCGGCTACGGGACGCTCGGCGCGCGCTCCGGACGATACGAGGCGTCGAGGACCGGGACCTGGAGCTGGGTGCCCTCGGCCTGGCCGACCTGGAAGTAGACGGGCAGGAGCCCGCCGAGACGGGCGTCCGCCGGCTCCTCGATGATGACCTTGGCGGTGTCGCCGACCCCGCCGACGGTCGATGCGAAGCCCGCGGGGACGTTGAGCGTCGTCGTGCCGTCGATCCCGCCCTCGCCGACCGCGACGCTGAGCTTCGCGGCCTCGTCACCGGCGTTGACGACGTAGAACATGACGTTGACGGCGCCCGACTCCCCGAGGAGTGCCTGGACGTCGCGCACCTTGACGGTGCCGAGGTCGGCGCCGACCCCGTCGGCCGGGTCGTACTGGATGAGGGTCGCCTGCGGGGCGACGAGCGAGCAGGCGCTCATGCCGATTGCGGCGGCAGCCGCGAGCGCGGCGATGCCGGCGATTCGAGCGACAGGCTTCCCAGCGATTCGAGGGGTACTCACGCCGTCAAGCCTACCCGGGCGCCGGTGGTAGAATCGAATGCCTCGAAAGGACCTCCTCTATGCAGTTTGTGGTCGGTGAAACGGTTGTCTACCCCCACCACGGCGCCGCGACGATCATCGAGATCAAGAAGCGCGTCATCCGGGGCGAGGAGAAGACGTACCTCAAACTCAACGTCGCGCAGGGCGATCTCACGATCGAAGTGCCCGCGGAGAACGTCGATCTCGTCGGTGTCCGCGACGTGATCGGCAAGGAGGGCCTCGACCAGGTCTTCGAGGTGCTGCGCACCCCGTACGCGGAGGAGCCGACGAACTGGTCCCGCCGCTACAAGGCGAACCTCGAGAAGCTCGCCTCGGGCGACGTCATCAAGGTCTCCGAGGTCGTCCGCGACCTGTGGCGCCGCGACCAGGATCGCGGGCTGTCGGCGGGCGAGAAGCGGATGCTCGCGAAGGCCCGCCAGATCCTCGTCTCCGAGCTCGCGCTCGCGGAGAAGACCGGCGAGGAGCAGGCCGCACTGCGACTCGACGAGGTCCTCGCGTCCTGAGCTCGTCGAGCCGATCGGGTCAGCGCACGTGACACCGAGGGCGGCCGTCGTCGTCGTCGCCGCGGGCTCCGGGCAGCGGCTCGGGCTCGGTGTGCCGAAGGCCTTCGCGCCGCTCGCCGGCGGCACAATCCTCGATTGGTCGCTCCGGGGCATCAGGCGCGCGCGCCGCATCGCGCACGTCGTCGTCGTCGCGCCGCCGGACCGAGTCGAGGAGACGGCCGGGATCGTGCAGCGCGTGTACGGCGATGACGCGGCGCGGATCGTCACGGTCGTCGCGGGCGGCGAGGAGCGTGCCGACTCGGTCGTCGCGGGGCTCCGCGCGCTCGGCCCGGACAGCTCGGCGGTGCTCGTCCACGACGCCGCGCGGGCGCTGACGCCCCCTGAGGTCTTCGACACGGTCGCCGGGCTCGTGCTCGAGCTCGGGGCGGGCGTCGTCCCGGTGCTCCCGGTCGTCGACACGGTCAAGCGCGTGCTGCCGGACGGGGAGATCGCCGCGACGCTCGATCGACGCGAGCTCGCGCTCGCCCAGACCCCGCAGGGGTTCCCGCGCGCGCAGCTCGAGGCGGCCTACGGCGCGCTCGGCGTCGCGGCGCGCGGCTACACCGACGATGCCGCGATCCACAGCGCCGCGGGGCACCGGACGGTGACGACGGTGGGCGATGAGCGCGCATTCAAGATCACCCACGCCTCGGACCTCGATCGGGCCGAGGCGCTCCTGTCCGGAATGGGCCCCGCCCGGCGGGCTGCGGCGCCGGGCGTCGAGGCGATGGCGGGCCGCGGCTACCGCACGGGCGTTGGTGCCGATGCTCATGCATTCGGCGACGGGTCCCCGCTGCGGCTCGCGGGCGTGGACTGGCCGGATCATCCGGCGCTCGCGGGGCACAGCGACGGCGATGCGGCCTGCCACGCGATCGTCGATGCGCTGCTTGCGGCCGCGGGACTCGGCGACATCGGCACGGTCTTCGGCGTCGACGACCCGGCGCGCGAGGGGTACTCGGGCCTCGCCTTCATCCGCGACGCGGTCGCCCTCCTCAAGGCCGAGGGCTGGCGAGTCCACAGCGTCTCGGTCGAGGTCGTCGCGAACGCGCCGCGGATCGGCGCGCGCCGGACCGAGCTCGAGGCGGTGCTCGGCGAGGCGGTCGGCGCCCCCGTCACGGTCGCGGGCACGACGGCGGACGGCCTGGGCCTCACGGGCGAGGGCCGCGGCATCGGCGCGGTCGCCTCGGCCCTCATCTCCCGCTGAACCCCAGGGGCGCCCCGATACGCTTGGGGGGTGACGGTCCGGCTCTACGACTCGAAGACGCAGGCGCTCGTCGACTTCGTGCCCCGCGAGCCGGGGCGGGTCGGCATGTACGTCTGCGGTCCGACCGTGCAGTCGAGCCCCCACATCGGGCACCTGCGGTCCGCCCTCGTCTACGACCTCTGGCGGCGCTGGCTCGAGTACCGCGGCCACGAGGTGACCTTCGTCCGCAACGTCACGGACATCGACGACAAGGTCCTCGATGTCGCGGCCGGGGCCGGCGACCCCGAGCGCTGGTGGGCGATCGCCTACCGGGTCGAGCTCGAGTTCAGCGCGGCATATGCCGCGATCGGAATTCGTCCACCGACCTATGAGCCGCGGGCGACCGCCTCGATCGGCGACATGCAGCAGCTCGCCGCCCGGCTCATCGAGCGCGGCCATGCCTACGCCGCCGACGACGGCTCGGGCGACGTCTACTTCGACACCGGCTCGTGGGACAAGTACGGGTCCCTCACGAGGCAGGGCCGTGACGACATGGTCGCCGCGACCGACGCCGATCCGCGCGGGAAGCGCGACCCGCGCGACTTCGCGCTCTGGAAGGGGCGGAAGGACGGCGAGCCGGAGTCCGCATCCTGGCCGTCCCCGTGGGGCCCGGGCCGACCCGGCTGGCACATCGAGTGCTCCGCGATGAGCCGCCGCTACCTCGGACCCGCCTTCGACATCCACGGCGGCGGGCTCGACCTGCGCTTCCCGCACCACGAGAACGAGCTCGCGCAGTCGAGCGCCGCTGGCGACGACTTCGCGCGCCACTGGATGCACAACGGCCTCGTCCAGGTCAACGGCCAGAAGATGTCGAAGTCGCTCGGCAACTCGATCTTCGCCGGCGAGGTGCTCGAGCGCGTCCGGCCGATCGTCGTCCGCTACGCGCTCGCGGCCGCCCACTACCGGTCGACGATCGACCTCGTCGACGGCTCCTTCGCGGAGGCGGAGGCGGCGCTCGGGCGGATCGAGCAGTTCCTCACGCGCTCCGGTCGGGCGCTCGCGACGGGCGAGGCCACGGCCCCGGCCCGGCTCCCCGTCCCCGAGGCCTTCGCCGCCGCCATGGACGACGACCTCGGGGTGCCGCAGGCGCTCGCCGCGCTCCACGAGACCGTCCGCGCCGCGAACGCCGCCCTTGACGCCGGCCGGCTCGACGCCGTCGCGGCGGCGCGCGCGGAGGTGCTCGCGATGCTCGGCGTGCTCGGCCTCGACCCGGCGGACTTCGCCGCGGAGCAGACGGGCCCGGAGCGCTCGGCGCTCGGCGCCCTCATCGAGGGCCTCCTCTCCCGCCGCGACGCTGCGCGCGCCGCGAGGGACTTCAGCACCGCGGACGCGATCCGCGACTCGCTCACCGCCGCGGGCATCCAGCTCGAGGACGGCGCCGACGGCACGCATTGGAGCCTGACATGACGAAGCCCGGGCGCCCCGGCGCGAACAAGAAGAAGAAGGGGCCGCGCGTCGGCTCCGGCGGGCAGGGCCGGCAGGCCCTCGAGGGCAAGGGCCCGACGCCGAAGGCCGAGGACCGGACCTACCACAAGGCCGGGAAACGCAAGGCCGCCGCCGAGCGCTCCCGCGAGCGGCTCGGGCTGCCCGCGAAGCCGGGCGGGAAGGCCGGTGCGAAGCCGGGGACGAATGCGCGGGGTCGCCCCCCCCTCACGGACGCCGAGATCGCCGCGAAGGCCTTCGAGGAGCGCGTCGCCCGCCGCCGGGTGCCGAAGACGACCGACACGGCCGAGCTCGTCACGGGACGCAACTCCGTCCTCGAGGCGCTCCAGGCGCGCATTCCTGCGACGACGCTCTATCTCGCGCAGCGGATCGAGTACGACGACCGGGTCAAGGAGATCATCCAGATCGCGAACGGCCGCGGCCTGCCGATCGTCGAGATCACGCGCCAGGAGCTCGACCGGATGACGAGCGAGGGCACCGTCCACCAGGGCGTCGGCATCAAGGTGCCCGCCTACGAGTACCGCCACCCGCTCGACCTCCTCGACGAGGTCATCGGCTCGGGGGCGACCCCCCTCTTCGTCGCGCTTGACGGCGTGACCGACCCGCGGAACCTCGGGGCGATCATCCGCTCGGTCGCGGCCTTCGGCGGGCAGGGCGTCATCGTCCCGCAGCGCCGCTCGGCGGGCGTGACGGCGGCGGCGTGGAAGACGAGCGCGGGGGCCGCGGCGCGCATTCCTGTCGCGATGGCCTCGAACCTCAACAACGTGCTCAAGGACTTCAAGGCCCGCGGCGTCTTCGTCCTCGGCCTCGACGGCGGCGGCGACGTCTCGCTCCCCGACCTCGAGCTCGCGGCCTCGCCGATCGTCCTCGTCGTCGGCTCGGAGGGCAAGGGCCTCTCGCGGCTCGTCACGGAGCACTGCGACGCGATCGTCTCGGTCCCGATCGAGTCGAGCACGGAGTCGCTCAATGCCGGGATCGCCGCCTCGGTCGCGCTCTACGAGGTCTCGCGCAAGCGCACCGCCTGAGGCGCCGCCGCTTGCATTCCCGAGCAGGAATGCGCGTCCCGCCTACTCCGCGAAGCCGACGCGCGCGTGGAGTCGCTTCGCCCAGCGCGGGGCCCAGAAGATGATCCGCGCCGCCCAGGTCATGACGGCGGGGACGAGGATCATCCGCACGAGCGTCGCATCGAGGAGGACGGCGGCCGCGAGGGCGACGCCGAGACCCTGGATGAGCGGGAGGTCGCCCGAGGCGAAGCCGCCGAAGACGACGATGATGATGAGCGCGGCGGAGGTGATGATGCGCCCGGACCGCTGTAGCCCGAGGGCGATCGCCTCCCGGGTCGAGGCGCCCGCCTGCTTGAGGTCCATGATCCGCGACAGGATGAAGAGCTCGTAGTCCATCGCGAGGCCGAATCCGAAGACGAGGGCGAGGAGCAGCACGAGCACGTCGACCCCGTGGATCTGTCCGGCGTCGAAGCCGAGGACGCCCGCGAGGTGGCCGTCCTCGAAGCCCCAGACGAGCACGCCGACCGCCGCCGAGAGCGAGAGGGCCGAGAGCAGCAGCGCCTTGATCGGCAGCACGAATGACCCGGTCGTGAGGAAGAGGAAGAGGAATGTCGCGAGCCCGATGAGGAGCACGGCCCACGGCGCGTCGCGGAGCAGCGACTGGCCGAGATCGTAGGTCGAGGCATCCTGCCCGACCGTCCACCCCGCGAGCCCGTCCGGTCGGGCATCGCGGATCTCGGGTACGAGCCGGATGCCGTCCCGCGGCCCGAGCTGCACGGCGGCGACCCAGGCCTCGCCCTGCTCGCGCGCCTGCCCGACCGCCTCGACGCCGTCGAGGCGCTCGACCTCGGCGGCCCAGCGTCGCAGCGACGCCTCGTCCTCCGTGACGAGTGCGACGCGGGGGGTCGCGGCCTCGGGGAACTTCCCGCGGAGCGTCTCGAAGAAGTCGTGCTGCTCGCTCGAGACCGGGATGACGTCGGTCGCGGTGTTCGCGATCTGGAGGTTCGCGATGGGGGAGCCGAGCCAGACGAGCGCGCCGACGCCGACGACCGTGATGATCGCGGGCGCCTTCTGCACGAGCCGCGTGAGCCGGGAGAAGACGCCCTCCGCGGGCGCGACGTCGCCGAATCGGCTGAGGACCGCCCCAATGCCGGGGATGCGGGTGAGGATGCCTGGCTTCGCGAGGCGCTCGCCGAGGAGCGAGAGCAGCGCCGGCATGAGGGTGAGCGCGGAGACGACGCTCAGCGCGGCGACGAGCAGCGCGCCGATGCCGATCGAGCGGACGGTCGCCGGCTCGAAGAGCAGCAGGCCGGCGGCGGCGATCGCGAAGACGGTGCCGGAGAAAGCAGCCGTGCGACCCGCCCCGTCGATCGTGCGTCCGACGGCGGCGATGCGCGCGGCGCGGCGTTGCGCGGGATGCCCCGCGGCGTCCCGCCTCGTACCGGGTGGCTGATCGGAGCCACGGCCCGCGCGGATCTCCTCCCGGAAGCGGGAGACGATGAGCAGCCCGTAGTCGATCGACAGGCCGAGGCCGACGGCGGTCACGACATTGAGCACCGTCGGGTTGATGTCCATGAAGAAGGTGAGCGCGTACAGGATGCCCATGGCGCCCGCGATCGCGGTGCCGGCGAGCGCGAGCGGGAGGCCGGCGGCGATGAGTCCGCCGAACACGATGAGCATGATGAGGAGCGCGATCGGGAGGGCGACCGACTCGCCCCGCGCGAGGTCGACCGCGGTCTGCGCGAAGATCGAGTCGATGAGCTGGGTCGAGCTGCCGACCTCGACGACCGCGCCGGGGAGCGCCTCGCGGAGCTTCGCGGCCTCGGCCTGCAGCGCGTCGATGACGGCGTAGACGGCGTCCTCGTCGACGGCGACGTCGGGCCCATCGGCCTCGACCGTCACCGTGAGGAGCGCGCCCCGCTCGTCCTCGGCGAGGAGCGCGCCGATGCCCGAGTCGGCGAGCATCGGCTTGACGTCGGTCCAGGTCGGCGCCGGGGCCCCCGGTGGGAGCTGGGCGCTCGCGGCCTCGATCGCCGCGCGGATGATGCCGACCGGGTCGGTCGCGCGCACGGTCCCGGCGATCGCCTCGCTCGCGGCCGCGGCGTCGGCGAAGCCGCTCGCGAGTTCAGGGCTGTCGAGCGAGGCGCCGTGGACGAGGAGGGTCACGCTGCTCGACTCGACGCCCGGGTCGAGGAGGGCCTGCCCGTCGCTCGCCTCCCCGGCGATCCGGAAGGCATCGTTGGCCATCCGGTCGAAGAGGCTGCCCCCGCCGAAGCCGATGAGCGCCGCGCCGAGCGTGACGGCGACGAGCGCGACCCAGGCGCCGATGCTCCACCACGGGTGCCGCGCGACCGCCTCGCCGAGACGCGCGAACGGGCTAGACGAGGTCACGCCAGTCCCTGCTCGGTCCGGTCCTGTCGAGGTCCTCGTCGTCGTCGCCCGCGATGATCTGGAGGATGTCCGTCGTCGGCGGGCCGACGAAGGTGCGCTCCTCGCGGTGGTGGCGGAGCACCGTGTCGACGTAGGAGGTCATCGCCTCGGAGAGCGGGACGTCGCGCCCCTCCTCGTCGGAGCGGACCCAGCGGTGGTCGAGGAGCTGGTGGAAGACCTCGGCGGGCTCGAGCCGCCCGCGCAGCTCCCGCGGGATCGCCCGAACGACGGGCTCGAAGACGGTCGTGAGCCACTCGTGCGCGACGACCTCCTCGTCGGCGCTCGGCCGTCCCGTCCGGGCGCGGAAGGCGTCGAGGTCGTTGAGGAGCCGTCTCGCCTGGTTCTCCTCCGCGTCGAGCCCGGTCAGGCGCAGGAGGCGTCGCGAGTGGTGCCCGGCGTCGACGACCTTCGGCTGGATGACGACGGCCGTGCCGGTCTCGTCCGTGCGGATGGAGAGCTCCTCGATGTCGAAGCCGAGCTCGTTGAGCCGTTCGACCCGCTGGTTGATCCGCCACCGCTCGGAGGCGTCGAATCGCTCCGGCGCCGTGAGCTCCTCCCAGAGCGAGCGGTACTTGTCGACGAGGCCCTGCGCGACGGCGACGGGGTCGAGGCCCTCGTCGAGCCGGTCGCCGGCCTGCAGGTCGAGGAGCTCGCCGGCGATGTTGACGCGGGCGATCTCGAGGTCGTGCTCCCGCTGCCCCTGGCTCAGCGCGGGGAAGAACTGCCCCGTCTCGGCGTCGACGAGGTAGGCGGCGAATGCGCCGGCGTCGCGGCGGAAGAGCGTGTTCGACAGCGAGACGTCGCCCCAGAAGAAGCCCGCGAGGTGCAGGCGGGCGAGGAGCACCGCGAGGGCGTCGACGAGCCGGCCGGCGGTCTCCGGCCGGAGCCGCTGCGAGGAGTAGACGGCGCGGTAGGGCATGGAGAACTGCAGGTGCCGCGTGACGAGCACGGGCTCGAGCGGCTCGCCGTCGACGGTGCGGCGCCCCGCGATGACCGCGATCGGCTCGACGCAGGGGACCGCGTCGCGCTGCAGGCTCCGCAGCACCTCGTACTCGCGGGTCGCGAGCTCGGCGGTCGTCTCCTTGATCGCGACGACGTAGTCGGCGAGGTAGGCGAGGCGGACGACGTGCCGCGAGATGCCCTTCGGGAGGGCGGCGATCGTCTCCTCGGGCCAGGACTCGAGCGGGAGGTGCCAGGGCAGCTCGAGGAGGGCCGGCTCGACCGTCGCCGCCGTGATCTCGAGGGGGGCCGGCATTCAGTGCGCCCCGGCGAGGTACTCGGCGATCTCGTCGCTCGCGGGGGACTCGAGGAGCGCCGCGGGGGAGCCGACCTGGATGATCTCGCCATGGTGCATGAGCGCGACCCGGTCGCCCATGGCGAGCGCCTCCTCGCGATCGTGGGTGACGTAGACGGTCGTCATGCCGAGCTGCCGCTGGAGCCGGCGGATCTGCTCGCGGGTCTGGTCGCGCGAGACTGGGTCGAGGTTCGCGAGCGGCTCGTCCATGAGGAAGACCTGCGGCTGGCGGACGATCGCCCGCGCGAGCGCGACGCGCTGCCGCTGGCTGCCGGAGAGCGCCTTGGGCTTCCGGTCGAGGACGGCCTCGAGGTCGAGGAGCTCCGCGGCCCGCTGCACACGCTCGATTCGCGCATTCCTGTCGACACCGGCGACCTTGAGTGCGAACGCCATGTTCTCCGCGACGGTCATGTGGGGGTACAGGGCGTAGTTCTGGAAGGCGATCGCGACATCGCGGTCGGTCTGCGGCACGTCGGTGACATCGCGCTCGCCGATGAGGATCCGGCCCTCGTCGACGTCCTCGAGTCCGGCGAGCATGCGCAGCAGCGTCGACTTGCCGCAGCCGGGCGGGCCGAGGAGGACGAGCAGCTCGCCGTCCGCGATGTGGAGGCTGCAGTGGTCGACGGCGGGTCGCGCGGCGCCCGGATATATCCGGGTCGCCTGCTCGAAGGTGACGGTGGCCACGGAACCGAGTATCGCGCAGTCCTGGGGCTCTCAGCGAACTGACGATTAGACTGCCTAGGTTGTCTGGACGACTCGAGAGGGCGATGTGAGCAACGGACAGGACGGTCGGCTGACCAAGAACGAGCGACGCGAACAGGCTCGCGAGGAGGCGCGCCGCGCGCGCGAGGCGGCGAAGCGCAAGGAGCGCACCGGCAAGATCCTCCTCCAGGGCGGGATCATCGTCGCGGTGCTCGCGGTCGTGCTCATCATCGTGCTCGTGATCGTCAACAGCGTCGGCCCGAAGGGTCCCGGTCCCGCGAACATGGCCTCGGGTGGCGTCGTCTTCGAGCCGGACGGCAGCGGCGGCATCGCGGTCGCACGCTCGGCGGGGCTCGCGGATGGCGCCGAGCGCAAGGCGGTCGACACGGGCGCGGAGATCCAGATCCAGGCATTCGTCGACTTCATGTGCCCGATCTGCGGGCGCTTCGAGCTGGGGCTCACGCCGGAGGAGTTCCAGGCCTCGGGCTTCCCGGGGACGATGGCGGACTTCGCCGGCAACTCGGACTACATCAGGACGCTCATCGAGGAGGGCGTCGCCTCCTTCGAGGTCATTCCGCTCGGCCTCCTCGACCACCAGTCGCTCGGCACGAAGTACTCGACGCGCGCCGCCAACGCGCTCGCCTGCGTCGTCGACAAGGAGCCTGCGCTCGCCTTCGACTACATGCACGAGCTTTTCGTCAACCAGCCGCAGGAAGGCTCGAGCGGCCTCGACGACAACGAGCTCATCTCGATCCTGCGGGGCGTCGGCTCCTCCTCGGGCGACACCGAGATGTGCATTCGCAACCAGAGCTTCAAGGGCTTCATCGCCGACAACACGAATACGGCGGCGAGCAAGGTCGAGTTCGAGAACCTCGTCAACGACCCGACCTTCGAGCGGATCGGCACGCCGATCGTCTACGTGAACGGGAACCGTTTCACGCCGCAGTACGACTGGTCGCACACGGCGTCGCTGCGCACCTTCATCCAGGAGCTGCAGGGCGAGGAGTACCAGGAGTCGCAGCCGACCCCCACGCCCACGCCGACACCGACGCCTGCCGGATAGTCGGAAACCGAGCCCACTGTCGGACTCGAACCGACGACCTGCTGTTTACAAGACAGCTGCTCTACCAGCTGAGCTAAGCGGGCGCGAAGGGAAGTCTACGTTGGGTCCACGGTGGCGGTACCTCCTGCTGCTCGTGGCGAGCCTCGGCGGCGGTGTCCTCGTCAGTCTGCAGACGCGGATGAATGCGGGGCTCGCGGTCGAGCAGGACTCCGGCTGGTACGCGGCCGCCTGGTCGTTCGGCTCCGGTTTCCTCGTCATCACCCCGATCGCGCTGCTCAACCCGCGGGTGCGCACGGGCCTCGGCCGCTTCTTCGGCGCGATCGGCGCGGGGCGCTTGCCGTGGTGGACGGCGGTCGGCGGCACGATCGGCGCGGTCTCGGTGCTCGCCCAGGGCCTTGTCGCGCCGGTCGTCGGCGTCGCGCTCTTCGCCGTCGTCGGCATCGCGGGCCAGTCGATCGGCTCGGTGACGGTCGACCGGACGGGTTTCCTCGGCATGCCGAAGCGCGGGCTGACCTGGCCGCGGCTCGGCGGCGCCGTCCTCGTCGTCGTCGCGGTCGCGATCGCGAGCTGGCCCGAGCTCGGCGGCGGCGCGGTCGTGTGGGGCCTACTCCTCCTCCCCTTCCTGACGGGTGCCGTCCGCGGCGTGCAGCAGGCGATCAATGGCCGGATCCGCGAGGAATCGGGCTCGGCGGTCGCGGCGACCTTCGTCAACTTCACGGGCGGCGCGGTCGTCCTCGTGCTCGCGGCGCTCGTCGCCTGGGCCGTGAGCGGGCGCGGCCCCGTCGCGGTCTCGGAGCCGTGGCTGCTCGCGGGCGGGATGCTCGGGCTCATCCACATCGCCCTGCAGGCCTACGGGGTGCGTCGCCTGGGCACGCTCGTCCTCGGGCTCGCGATGATCGCGGGGCAGCTCGCGGCCTCGGTCGCGATCGACCTCGTGCTGCCGCTGCCGGGCACCGTTTTCGGCGCCTGGGAACTGGCGGGCGCGATCCTCGCATTCGTCGCGGTCGCGGTGGCGGCCCTCCCGGCGACGCCGCGCGCCCGGGCGCGGCCTACGCGGGTGTGAAGGTGAGCGAGAGCGAGTTCATGCAGTAGCGGTTGCCCGTCGGGGTCTGCGGGGCGTCGGGGAAGACGTGACCGAGGTGGGAGCCGCAGGTCGCGCAGCGCACCTCCACCCGCACCATGCCGTGGCTGCGGTCCTCGAGGAGCTCGACGGCCTCGGGGCGCACCGACTCGTAGAAGCTCGGCCAGCCGCAGTGCGACTCGAATTTCGTCCCCGCCTCGAAGAGCTCGGCGCCGCACGCGCCGCAGTGGTAGGTGCCCTCGCGGTGCTCCTCGAGCAGCTCGCCGGTCCACGGCCGCTCGGTCGCCGCCTGGCGCAGGATCGCGAATCGTTCGGGCCCGAGCAGCTCCCGCCATTCCTCGTCGGTCTTCAGCACGTCATAGGCCATGTCGCTCACGTCCTCCGTCGTCTCGAGTGCGGCCGGTGCTCAATAGACTCGGCGCGTGGCCGAGCCGATCATGCGCACCTGGAACCAGCTAACCACCGAAGACCTCTACGGATTCCTCAGACTCCGCTGCGATGTCTTCATGTGGGAGCAGAAGGCCGATGACGAGGAGATGGACGGCCGCGACCTCGAGCCGACGACCGAGCACTGGTGGATCGAGGATGATCGCGGCGTCGCCGCGTATCTGCGAGTGCTCACGAATGCGGAGGCCGAGTACCGCGATGCCCGTCGCGTCATCGGCCGGGTCGCCGTCCGCGCCGACCGGCGCGGCGAGGGGCTCGCGAGCCGGCTCATGGCCCCCGTCGTGGCTCGCCTCGACGCCGCCGGTGAGGCGTCGATGCTCCACGCCCAGTCGTACGTCGTCGGGCTGTACGAGCGCCATGGCTATGAGGTCTTCGGCGAGGAGTACGAGGAGGCGGGAATCCCGCACCGCTCGATGTATCGGGCGCCGCGGTAAGGCTGACTGAGGTAAGCCTTACCGAAATTTTGACTTTTGCGAGGACCTCCGCATAGGGTCGACGTTGAGCTTAGGCTTACCTAAGCGTCCGCCCTAGCCGCTGCGCATTCTTGCGCCGCGCGACCAGGAGAAGTGCTCGATGCGTCTGCCCACAGCTCTGTCCTCACGCGTGTCTCGACTGACCGCGGTCGTCGCCTCGGCGGCCCTCGTCTTCGGCTCGATCTTCGTCGCCGCGCCCGCCTATGCGGACGAGCCGTCGGCGTCCCCGAGCGACGCGATCACGGGTGAGGTGTCGACGGGCGGTGGCGAGCTCGTCGAGGAGGAGGCCTCGGGCCTCCCCGAGGACGAGGAGGCAGTGGACGGCCTCGTCGGGGAAGACTCGGGTGAGGCGTCGGACGGGGCGTCTGGTGAAGACGCCGACCTCGCGGGCGACAGCGTCGAGGAGGCGTCTGATGAGCGTGCGTCCGCGGATGAGGTGACGGCGGACGACGCCCCCGGCGAAGGCGGCCAGGCGGAGTCCGAGACGGACCCGGAGCCCGCCGCTCAGCTGGAATCCGAGTCGGACACCGTCTCGGACGATGCCCCCGTGGCAATGCCCTTCCGATCCTTCGCGGCCCGGACCATGGTGGACTCGACGGCCGGTTCGGTCATCGCTGGAAACGTGCTCGACGGCGCCGCAACCTGGGGCATCTCGGCGTACCTGGGGGCCGCGAACTTCGGCAGGCCGAACCCGTTGCCGACCGAGTACACGGCGCCCGCGTCCTTCGATGAGACGACGCGCACCGCCTCGTGGCGCGATGCGATCGGGACGGTCGAGGCGGACGGGAGCGCATCGATTGCCGTCTCGGGCACGAGCGTCAACTTCGCGAAGACCGGCGGCGGTTGGCTGCGCATTGGCGACCTCGAGATCGAGATCGACCCGGCGGGCAATGGCGTCGTGACCGCGGTCGTCTCCTATGGCACTTCAACGGTCGGGACGCCGCCGGCCATGGTCTTCGACCCGGAACAGGCCCCCGATCGCGGGCCCACGCGACTGCCGATCGTCTCGCTCACGGGCAACTCGGTCGCCCCGACGGTCGATGGGAATGACCGATCCTGGACGGGCCTCGCGGGCGTCTGGCACGGCGACTTCCTCGCATTCCTCGGAGGCGACGGCGCGGATATCCCCGCATGGTCGTACGCCTCGGCGATCAACAACGCCGATCGCGGACCCTCGCCGATCTCGCTCGCGGTCTCGCTCATCCCCGCCCCGACGCATGACGCGAGGACGTACAACAGCGGAGGGGCGACGTGGGGCATGTCGAGCTACCTGAGCTCGATGAACTTCGGTCGTCCGAACCCGCTGCCGACGGCCTATGGCGCTCCCGCATCGTTCGACGCCGAGGCGGGTCTCGCGACCTGGGGCGGCGGCCGGGGATCGGTCGCGTCGGACGGCTCGGCGACGCTCGCCTTCGAGGGCACGAGCGTCAACTTCGCGAAGACGGGCGGCGGGTGGCTCCGACTCTCCGACATCGAGGCGGCGCTCGACGGATCGGGCAACGGCACGGTGTCCGCGATCGTCGAGTACGGCACGTCGACCACGGGAAGGCCTCCCGCGATGGTGTACGAACCCACGCAACCGGCGGCCCACGGCCCCGAGCGCGTGACGATCGTCACGCTCGAGGGCAATGCTGCCCCGCCCGTCCAGGACGGGGACACGGCGACATGGAACGGGCTCGCGGGCACCTGGTCCGATGACTTCCTCGCATTCCTGCAGGGCGATGGCGTCGACGTTCCCGCCTGGACGTATGCCTCAACGCTCAACAACGTCGATGAGGATCGACTGCCCTCGGCCTTCACCTTCCAGCTCGGCATCGTCCCGGTCGCTGACGCGGTCGAATACGACCTTGGCTCGGCAACCTGGGGCATGTCGACCTATCTCTCGTCGATGAACTTCGGCCGCCCGAACCCTCTGCCGGACGCCTACACGGCGCCAGCCTCGTTCGACGTGGCGACGGGCCTCGCGACGTGGGGCGCGGGCAGCGGGGCCGTCGAGTCTGACGGGTCGGCGACGCTCGCCTTCAAGGGCACGAGCGTCAACTTCGCGAAGACCGGGGGCGGCTGGCTCCGACTCTCCGATGTCGAGGCCCAGCTCGACGCGGGCGGTAACGGCATCGTGACGGCGATCGTCGAGTACGGCACCTCGAGGTCCGGGCGACCCCCCGCGATGGAGTACCAGCCTGAGCAGGCGGGGACCCGAGGACCGGATCGGCTGCCGATCGTCGTCCTCGCGGGGAACGACTCCCCCGTCGCGCAGGACGGCGACACCGCGACCTGGACGGGGCTCACCGGCACCTGGCACGACGATTTCCTCGCGTTCCTCGCCGGTGACGGTGCCGACATTCCTGCGTGGACCTATGCGTCGACGCTGAGTAACGAGGCCGTCGATCGCTCGCCCTCGACGTTCAGCTTTGAGCTCGGTGTCCGTCCGCCAGCGACCCCGACGGCGACGACGCTCGTCGTGAGCCCGTCGACGACCGTGGCGACCGGGACGGCCCTCACGTTCACGGCGACCGTGGCTCCGGCCACGCAAGGCTCGGTGGAGTTCCGCAGCGGCTCGAGCATCCTCGCGACGGCAGTCCTCACGGGTGGGGCCGCCACGGTGACGTCGACGCTCCCGCAGGGCACTCACTCCGTCACCGCGCACTTCGTGCCGGCCGACGCGCTCGTCGACGCTCCGTCGCAGTCCTCCCCCGTGGCGATCGAGATCCTCGCGCCGCCGCCGACGGTCGCCGGCTCGCTCAACTGGGGGATCAAGTCGAGCTTCGCCTCGTACGTGACTGGCCCGATCGCGCACGGTTCGATCACGACGAGCGGCGTCGGCACAGCGGGCGGCGCCTATCAGTTCGGTCAGGCCGGCTCGAGCAGTCTCGACCCGAGTGGTGGCACGGGATCCGTCAGATACTCGGGCTCGGTCCACTTCAGCGGGCATGGTGGTGCCCTCGAGCTGACCATCGCCAACCCATCCATCACGGTGCATTCCGCGACCGATGCGACGCTCTACGTCACCGCCAATGGCGGTCGCGTCGCGCTCGCGACGCTCGCGCTCGGCTCGGGCACTCGGACCGAGTATGGATGGGCAGGCGTGCCCGCGACGCTGACGGCCGCCGGCTCTGCGGCCTTCGACGGACGGTATGCGGCGGGGGAGGGTCTCGACCCGGTGACATTCGTCGTCGGCTCGGAGAGTGGCCCGCTCGGTGGCACGACCACGGTCGCCGCGACGCCGGAACGCACCCCCGCGGCGACCCCGCCGGCGACGACCGGGATCCAGCTCCTGAGCGGGCCGCGTCCCGCGGCGGGAGACGAGGTCACGATCACGGCGAGCGGCTTCGAGCCGAACGAGCAGGGCATCCTCGTCGTCATCTACTCGACGCCGGTCGTGCTCGGCACGACGAATGCGGACGCGAATGGCGACGTCCGCTGGACCGGCAAGCTCCCGAAGGGCCTGAGCGGCAAGCACACGCTGACCCTCCAGGGCTCAGTCGACCGCGGCCTCGAGATCGAGATCGCGGCCGCTCAGCCGCGCGCGGTCAAGGGCTGCGCGGTCGACGGCGCGAGCCTGGACTGGGGCTTCAAGGAGGCCTGGCGCTCGTACGTGAGCGGCACGATCGCGAACGGCAAGTGGGAGGTCGCCGGTGGCGCCACCTACGAGACGCCGCTCTTCTCGTGGCAGGGGTCCGGCACGGTCGATCCGACCGCGCTGACGGGTCTGCTCGAGTTCGCCGGCTCGGTCCGCTTCACGGGTCACGACGGCCTGCTCGACACGACGATGATCGACCCGCGGATCGAGCTTGACGGCGACACCGCGGCGCTCATCGTCGACATCGACGGCGTCAACCGCTCGGGCGAGACCGTCATGCAGCAGGACGTCGTGCTCGCCGAGCTCGACCTCACCGCGGCTGAGACATCGATCGAGGACGGCGTCCTGACGATCGCCGGGATCCCCGCAGTGCTCACGGCGGATGGCGGCACCGCATTCTCATATCCCGCCGGCGAGGTCCTCGACCCGATCACGGTCGTCGTCGAGCTTGGCGCGGCCTGCGAGGCGGCGACGAGCGGCCCGGTCGCGACGGCGGCCCCGGCTGAGGTCGAGCCGATCTCCGCGGGCCCGGACCTCACGTGGCTGTGGTGGCTCATCGGTGCGCTCGTCGTCATCGCGGCCGTCATCGTCACGGTGATCCTCGTGCGCCGCCGCAGCTGACCTCCCGCCGCCGAGTGTGCACGGGTGTGCCGAGTGCGCATGGACCTTCATGCGCACTCGACGCATTCCTGCACACTCGGCGGCAGACCGGCAGACCGGCAGACCGGCAGGAATGCGCGGGGCCGCTGAGCCCCCGACCCTTGCCTACGCCTCGGGTGCGTAGACCGCGCGGGCGAGCGCGTCGAGCACATCGGGCGTGCGCGGGCCGAAGCCGAGGACGACCCCGTCATCCATGTCGACGAAGCGCCGCCGCTCGCCGGCGGGTGTGAGAGCGATCGCCGGCTGCGTCTCGAGGAGTCCGTCGACGCCGCCGACCGACTCGAGGCCGCTCGTCATGACGAGCACGAGGTCGGGCGCGGCGCCGATGAGGGCTTCATCGGTGACCGGGCGGTTGCCGACGATCCCGGCCTCGGCGGCGGCGTCGATGCCGCCGAGCGCCTCGATGAGCGCGTCCGCCCCCGTGTCGTCGCCGAAAAGGTAGTAGACGCCCGCGCTGCCCCGCAGGTACAGGAAGACCATCCTGAGCGGGTCGGCGCTCGGCGCGAGCCGGGCGATCTCGGCGATCTTCGCGTCGATCGAGGCAGTGAGCTGCTCTGCGAGCGCCTCGCCCGCCTCGGGCATGCCGACGGCCGCGCCGACCTGTCGGGCGAGCGCCGCGACGCCGTCGAAGGAGGGGTCGACGTCGACGAAGAGCACCGTGATGCCGGCGTCGCGCAGCTGCTCGACGACGTCGCGCGGTCCGATCGAGCCGTCGGTGATGACGAGGTCGGGCCGCAGCGCGATGATCGCCTCGCTGCTGACGGTGTGCCCGCCGACGGTGACGAGCGGGAGGTCCTCCGTGCCGGCGAACGTCGTCGAGACGTCCCGCCCGACGAGCCGGTCCTCGAGGCCGAGCCCGGCGAGGGTCGCGGCGATGGAGCCCGAGAGGTCCATCGCGACGATCCGCTCGGCCGCGGTGATCTCGATCTCGTGCTCGCCGCCGAGGTCGTGGGAGATCGCCCGGACGGGGAGGCGCTGCGGCCAGTCGCCTTCGAGGCGCGGGATCGCGGCGTCGGCGAGGAATGCGGTGGAGGGCCCCGTGATCGACCTCGCGTCGGCGGGTGGCGTGAGCGTCGAGAGGGGGGCGAGGGGTGCGCTCGTGCGGGTCGCGGTCGGGTCCGGCGCCGGGCCCGTCGCCGTGCAGCCGCTCAGCACCACGCCGAAGGCGAGGCAGGCGCCCGCGAGGGCGGTGCGGCGGGTGTGGGGCACGGCGTGGCTTTCGGTTCGGGCGGGGCGAGCGGTGCCGCTCGGCAACTAAGCTTAGGCGATCCTAACTGGCCGTCCCCAGCGTGTACGCAGAGGGGAACGACCCGATTGCGATAGCATCCGATGTCGGTCCGCCCGCGGACCCCGAGCAGCATCACGGAGCGCACCCCACATCATGACGAGGCAGACGGACCGATTCGACAGGGTCCCCAAGGAGCGCGGTCGTGTCGGTGCGCACCGCGGACCGCGCCGTCGCGGTGGCGGTTGGTTGGTCGCGCTCGGCATCATCGTCGCGATCCTCGTCCTGACCCTCGGCTCGCTCTTCGTCATCGAGCGCGTCTTCGGCATCCAGGTCGGCGTCCCGTGGCTCGCCAAGCCGACGCCGAGCGCCTCGGCCTCCGCGACCGTCAAGCTGCCGATCATCAACGACCCCGCGACGGAGCTCGACCCCGCCCGGGGCGTCTCCATCGCGATCCTCAATGGCACCCCGATCACGGGCCTCCAGGACACCGTCGCGAGCGAGCTGCAGGCCGCCGGCTGGCCGGTCGCCCGCGCCGCGAACGCGGCCGATCGCGAGACGCTCGACACCGTCGTCTACTACAAGAACCCGGCCGAGGAGGACGTCGCCCGCGGTCTCGTCCAGGCGCTCGGCGCCGGGGAGACGATCCTCGCGGGACGCGATGACTTCTTCGGCGGGACGATCATGATCGTCCTCGGCAAGGACCACCCGTACTGCCTCGCCGACCCGGTCTGCTCGCCGCCGCCCGCGGAGGGCACCGAGGAGGCCGGTGACGGCGCCGCGGATGAGGCCGGCGAGGATGCCGCCGATGAGAGCGTCGACGAGGGCGAGTCCGCCGAGGAGTAGTCGGCACCGACCGCGGTCGGGGGTGGACCGCGTGCGTCGTCCGCGCATTCCTGCATCGAGCGTGCTTTGCACTCCAAGGGGGCGAGTGCTAACGTCGACTCTGGCACTCGCCCATGTGGAGTGCTAGGCAGTCAGCCGTCAAGTTCGTGACGTCCGGGAGGGACGAGAAACACAATGGCGAAGATCATCGCTTTCGACGAAGAGGCCCGTCGTGGCCTGGAGCGCGGCCTCAACACGCTCGCCGACGCGGTCAAGGTGACCCTCGGCCCGCGTGGCCGCAACGTGGTCCTCGAGAAGAAGTGGGGCGCCCCCACGATCACCAACGACGGTGTCTCGATCGCCAAGGAGATCGAGCTCGACGACCCGTACGAGAAGATCGGCGCGGAGCTCGTCAAGGAGGTCGCCAAGAAGACCGACGACGTCGCCGGTGACGGCACGACCACCTCGGTCGTCCTCGCCCAGGCGCTCGTCAAGGAGGGCCTGCGCAACGTCGCGGCCGGCGCCGATCCGATCAGCCTCAAGCGCGGCATCGAGAAGGCCACCGCGGCCGTCGTCGACGCGCTCGTCGGGCAGGCGAAGGAGATCGAGACCAAGGAGGAGATCGCCGCGACCGCATCGATCTCGGCCGCGGACACGGAGATCGGCGAGCTCATCGCCGAGGCGATCGACAAGGTGGGCAAGGAGGGCGTCGTCACCGTCGAGGAGTCGAACACCTTCGGCACGACGCTCGAGCTCACCGAGGGCATGCGCTTCGACAAGGGCTACCTGTCGGCGTACTTCGTCACCGACCCGGAGCGCCAGGAGGCGGTCTTCGAGGACCCGTACATCCTCATCGTCAACTCGAAGATCTCGAACATCAAGGACCTGCTCCCGATCGTCGACAAGGTGATCCAGGCGGGCAAGCAGCTCCTCATCATCGCCGAGGACGTCGAGGGCGAGGCCCTCGCGACGCTCGTCGTCAACAAGATCCGCGGCATCTTCAAGTCCGTCGCCGTCAAGGCGCCGGGCTTCGGTGACCGTCGCAAGGCGCAGCTGCAGGACATCGCGATCCTCACGGGCGGCCAGGTCATCTCCGAGGAGGTCGGCCTCAAGCTCGAGAACGCGACGCTCGACCTGCTCGGCCGCGCCCGCAAGGTCGTCATCACCAAGGATGAGACGACGATCGTCGAGGGCGCCGGCGAGGCCGACGCGATCGCCGGTCGCGTCAAGCAGATCCGCCAGGAGATCGAGAACACCGACTCCGACTACGACCGCGAGAAGCTCCAGGAGCGCCTCGCCAAGCTCGCGGGCGGCGTCGCCGTCATCAAGGCGGGCGCGGCGACCGAGGTCGAGCTCAAGGAGCGCAAGCACCGCATCGAGGACGCCGTCCGCAACGCGAAGGCGGCCGTCGAGGAGGGCATCGTCTCCGGTGGTGGCGTCGCGCTCATCCAGGCCTCGGCGAAGGCCTTCGAGGCGCTCAAGCTCGAGGGCGACGAGGCGACCGGCGCGAACATCGTCCGCGTCGCCGTCGAGGCGCCGCTCAAGCAGATCGCGCTCAACGCCGGTCTCGAGCCGGGCGTCGTTGTCGACAAGGTGCGCAACCTCCCGACCGGTCAGGGCCTCAACGCCGCGACCGGCGAGTACGTCGACATGCTCGCCTCGGGCATCAACGACCCGGTGAAGGTCACCCGCTCGGCGCTGCTCAACGCGGCCTCGATCGCGGGCCTCTTCCTCACGACCGAGGCGGTCGTCGCCGACAAGCCCGAGCCGGTCAAGGCCGCGCCCGCGGGCGACGGCGGCATGGGCGGCATGGACTTCTGAGTCCAGCGCGACACGCACGCGAAGGGCGGCTCCCACTGGGGGAGCCGCCCTTTCGCATTCCGGCAGGAATGCGCGGGGCCCGGCTCCGTCGTCAGGGCTGCGGCTGGATGCCGAGCTCGGCGAGGAGGCCGAGGACGCGGCGCTCGATGTCGTCGCGGATGGCGCGGACGCGCTCGATCGGGCCGCCGGCCGGGTCGTCGAGCTCCCAGTCGAGGTAGCGGCGGCCGGGGTAGAAGGGGCAGGCGTCGCCGCAGCCCATCGTGACGATGACGTCGGCGGCCTGGAGCGTTTCGGGTGTCCATGCCTGCGGCCGCTCGGCGGCGATGTCGATGCCGACCTCCGCCATGGCCTCGACGGCGAAGGGGTTGAGCCCGGCGCCCGGGTCCGAACCGCCAGAGTGGGCCTCGGCCGCGTCGCCGGCGTAGCGGCGGAAGAAGCCGAGCGCCATCTGCGAGCGGCCCGCGTTGTGGACGCAGGCGAAGAGGACGGAGGGGACGGTGCTCGTGGTCATGCGGTTGCCTTTCGTCGGGGGCCGGGGAAGAGCAGGAGGACAAGGGCGAGTCCGAGCGCGCCGCCAATGAGCTCAGCGCCGACGAACCAGAGCGCCGACGACGGATCGATCCCGGCGAAGGTATCGCTGAAGACGCGTCCCAGCGTCACCGCGGGGTTCGCGAAGGCCGTCGAGGAGGTCGCCCAGTAGGCCGCACCGATCCAGGCTGCGACGGCAGGGGCGATGAGCCCCGCCCGGCCCGTCCGGCTCAGTGCGAGGATGACGATGACGAGGACGGCCGTCGCGACGAGCTCGCCGAGCAGGGTCGACGCCTCGGCGCGGCTGGTCGTCGCGAGCCGAGTGCCGACGCCGAACATCGCATTGGCGAGGAGGGCGCCCCCGATCGCGCCGAGGCACTGGGCGAGCACGAATGCGGTGGTCCGGCCCGCCGGGCGGCCGATCGCCCGTTCGGCGAGCGTGACGACGGGGTTGAGGTGCGCGCCGCTGAGCGGCTGGAGCACGACGATGAGGACGAGGAGGCCGAGCGCGGTCGCGATGCTCGCCGCGAGCAGGCGGACGGCTCCGTCGTCGGTGAGGCGCTCGGCCATGATGCCGGAGCCGATGATGACGGCGACGAGCAGGCCGGTGCCGACGAACTCGGCACCGGCCTGCCGGAGCGTCTCCCGCACGCGGTTCAGCAGCAGTCGCGGCAGTCGGCGCAGTTGCAGCCGGGGTCGCAGGCGAGGGGGTCGCAGCAGTCGCTCATGGTCGGTCCTTTCATCGATGGACATCAATGCGACGATTCTGCGGCATTTCATCGATGAGTGTCAATATTGACGCTAATCTATGGATGTGGCCGTCGAACTGCTCCCGATCCGCGACCTGCAGGCGTGCTGCGCGCCGATCGTCCGCGAGCCGATCACGTCGGTGAATGCCCAGTCGCTCGCGAAGGCGCTCAAGGCGGTCGCCGATCCCGCGCGCATTCGCATCCTGTCGATCGTCGCCGCGCATGAGGATGCCGAGGCCTGCGTCTGCGACCTCACGGAGCCGCTCGGGCTCGCGCAGCCGACGGTCTCGCATCACCTGCGGGTACTCGTCGAGGCAGGGTTCCTCACGAGGACCCAACGGGCGACCTGGGCCTTCTATCGCCTCGTACCCGGCTCGCTCGACGCGGTCGCGACGCTGCTCGCGACCGTCTGATCCTCCCAAGCGTTCCGAAGGGACCGAGCTCAGGCGAGCGGGAGCCAGACGCGGAAAGTTGCGCCGCCGCCGGGGGTCTCGACGACGTCGACGGAGCCGCGGTGGGCCTGGACGATCGCGGCGACGATCGCGAGGCCGAGGCCGTTGCCGCCCGTCTCCCGGGCGCGGGAGGTGTCGGCGCGCCAGAAGCGCTGGAAGATCTTGTCGCGGATCTCGGGCGGGACGCCGTCGCCGTGGTCGACGACCGCGAGGACCGCCCGCCGCGTGACGGGGTCGACCCCGACGCCGATCTCGATCGGGGAGTCGGCCGGGGAGTAGCGGATCGCATTCGTCACGAGGTTCGCGGCGACCTGGCGGATCTTGTTCTCGGCAGCGCGGACGACGGCCTGGAGGTCGGGCGCGGGGGCCGGGAGCTCCTCAGCCGCGGGCAGCGCGGGGACCGGCCGGGTGCGGCGCTGGAAGACCCGCGCGAGGAGCGGGATCGGCCGGGTCGCGGTCCCGCCGGCGGCTGCCGTTGCGCCGGCGCCCGCCTGGGTCGCGCCGCCGGGCAGCGCGATCGGCCGGGTGAGCGTGTTCTCCGAGTCGGGGATCGGCATCGGCGTCGGCGGGGTGTCGGCCGGGCGCACCTCGCGCACGGGCCCGGCGCTGAGCGAGTCCGCCTCGAGCCCGACGACCGTCACGGTCCGCTCCGGGTGCCCGGCCATCGCGTCGCGCGCGGCGTCGTGGGCGATCGGGACGAGGTCGACCGGCTCGAGCTCGAGCGGCTTGTCGCTCTGGTCGAGGCGGGCGAGCTCGAGGAGGTCCTCGACGAGCTCGGCCATCCGCACGGCCTCCTTCTCGATCCGCTCCATCGCCTGGGCGACGTCCTCGTCCTTCGCGAGGGCGCCCATTCGATACAGCTCGGCGTAGCCGCGGACCGTGACGAGCGGGGTCCGCAGCTCGTGGGAGGCGTCGCCGACGAAGCGGCGCATCTGCTCGATCGTCCGGGCGCGGTCGGAGAACGCGCTGTCGATGCGGCCGAGCATCGTGTTGAGCGAGCGGGTGAGGCGGCCGACCTCGGTGTTCGGCGGCGCCCAGCCGAGGCGCTGCGAGTAGTCGCCGTCGGCGAAGCGGGCAGCCTGCGCCTCGAGACGGCGAAGGGGGGCGAAGGTCGTCGTCGCGAGCAGACGGGTGAGCGCCCCGCCGAGGATAATGACCGTGAGCGCGAAGAACAGGAAGACGGCGCCGAAGCGGTTGACGGTCTCGTCGGCGTCGTCGAGGTCGCTGCCGATTGCGAGGACCGCCGCGCTGCCGTTGACGGAGATGACGACGGGGGTCAGGAGGAGCCGCCACTCGGCCGAGCGGTCCTGGCTCCGCAGGGTGAGGCGCTGCGTGCCGGTCGCGAGGTTGTCGGTGTCGAGGGCCGCCCAGTTCGGGCGGATCTCTTCGCGCACGACGTTGTCGTCGATGAGCTCGCCCTCGAGCGAGATGACGCCGAGGTAGTAGGGGTTGAAGGGCGAGGCCTCGCCCTCGAGGTAGATGTCGGCGTTCGACAGCTGGATCGGCCCCTCGGCGCCGAGTTCCGCGAGGGCGCCCTCGAGCTGCTGGTCGACCTGCTCGATGAGGTAGCCGCGGAGCACCGCCATCGTCCCGAAGCCCGCGACGACGAGCCCCGCCGTCAGCAGCAGGACGGTGACGCCGGTGATCTTCGTCCGGAGCGAGATCGCGTCCCAGCGCTGAGCGAGCTTGTCATGCATGAGGGTCTCAGGCTAGCGCCGGGGCGCTGTGCGCGGGCAGGGCGTCGCCCCACGCATTCCTGCCGTGTCCGGCGGGGTCGCTCAGGCCTTGGCCTTGAGCATGTAGCCGAAGCCGCGCTTCGTCTGGATGATCGGCTCCTCGGTGTGGGCGTCGACCTTGCGGCGCAGGTAGGAGATGTAGCTCTCGACGATGCCGGCGTCGCCGTTGAAGTCGTACTCCCAGACGTGGTCGAGGATCTGCGCCTTCGACAGCACGCGGTTGGGGTTGAGCATGAGGTAGCGCAGCAGCTTGAACTCGGTCGGCGAGAGCTCGATGTCGTGGCCGTTGACCGTGACCTCGTGGGTGTCCTGGTCGAGCGTGACCTCGCCGACGCGGATGACGGACTCGTCCTCGACCTGCATCGTGCGGCGGAGGATCGCCTTGATCCGCGCGACGATCTCGTCGAGGCTGAATGGCTTCGTGACGTAGTCGTCGCCGCCGACGGTGAGGCCCGTGATTTTGTCCTCGGTGTCGTCCTTCGCGGTGAGGAAGAGGATGGGGCTCGTGTAGCCGCTCGCGCGCAGGCGCTTCGTCACGCCGAAGCCGTTGATGTCGGGGAGCATGACGTCGAGGATGATGAGGTCGGGCTCTTCCTCGATGACCGCGGAGATCGCGGCGGCGCCGTTGCCGACGGCGCGGACGGCGAAGCCAGCGAAGCGCAGGCTCGTGGTGAGCAGGTCGCGGATGTTCGGCTCGTCGTCGACGATGAGGATGCGGGGTCCTGTGGTCATGCCCTCAAGCATCTGACCATTTCCCGGGAGTTGTCTGGATTAGATCTGGGTACTACCTGGGAGCACGCTCCGTCGCTCAGGGGAGGTTGTGGTACCGACCGCCGAAGAAGACGAGCGGCTTGCCGTCGCCGGCCTCCGACCAGCGGTCGACGCGCGCGATGACGACCTCGTGGTCGCCCGCGGTCGTGATCGACTCGACGGTCGTGTCGAGCCAGCCGAGCGCGCCCGCGAGGACGGGGTGGCCGGCGGGGCTGAGCTCCCAGTCGTGCTCCGCGAAACGGTCGATCCCCTTCTGTGAGAAGCGTCGCGCGACGCCCTCGTGGTCCTCGCGGAGGAGTGAGACGGCGAAGCCGCCGACCGGTCGCAGCTGCGCCCAGGAGGTGCTCGTCAGCATGGGGCAGAAGGCGACGAGCGCGGGCGAGAGCGACACCGAGGTGAAGGAGTTGACGGCGAGTCCCGCGGGTCCGTCTGGGGTCGATGCCGTCACGATCGCGACCCCGGTCGGGTAGCGGCCCATCGTGTCGCGGAAGCTGCGCTGCTCCTGCATGTCGTCCTGGCGGACCGGGCTCTGGATCGTCATCGTCGCACCTCTGTTCCTCTGCCTGATGCCCGCCCACTGTACGAGACGTATCACCGAATGAGCAACGCGAATAATAGTGAGACTTGATCGGGAGGAATGCGCGGCGCCGGTCGCACTTGACACCCGCGGCCCAACCCCACACACTGGGTATCGCCAGTGTTCGGGACGTATCAATAGAACACTTCGCGAGCTGCAGGATCAGAGAGGATTCGGATGAGCACGAACGCCGAGACGCCGATGGCGCCCTACCCCGCCACGTACCCCGAGGTCGAGGGGCGGCCGACGCTCCTCGAGGAGGCGAAGAAGCTCGAGCCGATGCTGCTCGCGGCCGAGGACATCATCGAGAACGAGCGCCGGATCCCCGACGAGATCACCGACGCGCTCTACGAGAACGGCATCTACCGCGCATTCATGCCTCGCGAGCTCGGCGGCCTCGAGGTTCACCCGCTCGAGTGGCTCGACGCGGTCGAGGAGCTCTCGCGCGTCAACGGCTCGGTCGGCTGGCTGTGCATGCTCCACCCGGGCCAGACCTTCCTCAAGCAGGAGGTCATGGAGAAGCTCCTCGAGCAGGACCGCTGGATCATCGCCTCGAACGTCGGCCGGGCGGGCGGCAAGGCGGTTCGCGTCCCCGGCGGCTACCGCATCAGTGGCCGCTGGTCCTTCACGAGCGGATCGCCGGAGGCGAACTGGCTCTCGGGACGCTCGGTCCTCTACGACGAGAACGACGAGCCGGTCATCAACCCGCGCGACGGGCTGCCCTGGTTCATCGTCGGCATGTGGCCGGCCTCGGACGCGACGCTCATCGACACCTGGAACGGCCACGGGCTCCGCGGCTCGGGCTCGGGCGACTTCGAGGTCAAGGACATCTTCGTCCCGCGCGAGATGGTCAACGAGGCGGGCATCTGGAAGCGCCCCTACGACCGTGCGCTCTACCGCTACTGGTTCAACGTCATGGCCCACGGCGCGCACGCGCTCGGTCTCGCAAAGGCGGCGATCGAGGAGTTCACCGAGCTCGTCCACGTCTCCGCCCGCCGCGGCTCCTACCGTCAGGCGCGCCTCGGCAAGGAGCAGATCCACCAGATCACGCTCGGCAAGGCCGACACCATGGTCCGCGCCGCCCGCGCCTACCTCTGGGACCTCGTCGCCGAGGCCTATGACGAGGCGGTCGACCACTGGCCGATCAGCTACGACCTCCGGGTCCGGCTGCAGGCCGCGCTCATGCACTCGGTGCACGTCTCGCGGCAGGCGGTCGACATGATCTTCCAGCAGGCCGGTGCCCCCGCGGTCTTCCGCGGTCGTCGCATCGAGCGGATCCACCGAGACATCCTCACCGCCGCGAACCACGCGCTCATGGCCGAGTCGGCCTTCGACCGCGTCGGGCAGTACATCATGTCGAAGGACCTGCCGGACGGGCCCGAGATCGAGATCGGCGGGATCGGCTTCATCCCCGGGCCGCACCCGCAGCACGACCGGGTCATGCCGGCCGACGAGTGGATCGACCAGGTCGCCAAGAAGGGCCCGGAGGCGGCGGCCGCAGCAGCGGCGACGTCCGACTGAGGTCCCTTGACGCACGCCCCCGACGCGGGCTTACCATCATCGGATAGATAGAGCACGACGCATCCAATATTGATACGTCAGGATTGAATGCGCGGGCTTGCCCAAGCAAAACGACGGAGTTTTCCTTGTCATCACTGACCGTGAGTGCACTGCACAAGCATTTCGGCGACTTCCACGCGATCAAGGGCGCCGACCTCGAGGTGGCTGAGGGAGAGTTCGTCACCCTGCTCGGGGAGAGCGGCTGCGGCAAGACGACGACGCTGCGCTGCGTCGCCGGGCTCGAGACGCCCTCCTCGGGGCGGATCGCGATCGGCGACCGCGCCGTCTACGACAGCCGGGCGAAGATCGAGGTCCAGCCCGAGCGCCGCGAGACGGGCATGGTCTTCCAGAGCTACGCGCTCTGGCCGCACCTGACCGTCATCGAGACGATCATGTACCCGCTCAAGCGCCGCAAGGTCAAGGGCAAGGAGGCGATGCGCCGCGCGCTCGAGATCCTCGAGATCGTCGGGCTCGCGCCCTACGCGAGCCGACCGGCGACCTCGCTGTCCGGCGGTCAGCAGCAGCGCGTCGCGCTCGCGCGGGCCGTCGTCACGCGGCCGCAGCTCATGCTCTACGACGAGCCGCTGTCGAACCTCGACCCCTCGCTGCGCCGCCAGGTGCGCGACGAGATCCTCCGGCTGCACCGCATCGGCGGCACGACCTCGGTCTACGTCACGCACGACCTCGAGGAGGCGATGCACCTCTCCGACCGCATCATCGTCATGCAGGCCGGGCTCCTCGAGCAGTCGGGGACACCGGCGGAGATCTTCGCGCGGCCGACGAACGAGTTCGTCGCCAAGTTCGTCGGCTTCGAGAACCTCCTGCCGGCGACGGTCACGGGCGTCACGGGCGGCGAGATCGAGTTCAAGCTCAGCGGCTCCGGGGTGACCGCGTCGCTGCCGGCGAGCTCCGCGGGACGGGCCGTCGCCGCGGGCGACGCGATCAACGTCGCCTTCCGAGCCGCGAATGCGCTGGTCTCGGGCGAGCGGCCGACCGGCGGCGCGGCGCGACTCGAGTTCCCCGGGGTCATCGAGCGCGTCGACTTCCTCGGCTCGCGGAACGAGTACCGGATCACGAGCGGGGGCGCCTCGCTCCGGGTCGCCGAATCGGAGCGCGCCTACCGGCTGCAGACGATGCGCCGCGAGCCGGGCGCCGAGGCCTGGGTCGAGATCGACGCCGACCTCGTCTCGATTTTCCCGGTGCCCGCCGGCTCGGCGGCCGAGCCGGCGCTCACGGAGTCGCCGGCATGACCGGACCGTCGACGCGGGCGATCGCGAACTGGGACCGGCCGAGCCGGCTCCCGGCGAGCTGGCGCGGCGAGCGGCTCGTCGGCAAGATCCTGCTCGCGCTCGCCGTCGTCATCCTCTTCGTGCTCTTCCTCCTGCCGCCGCTGACGATGGCGGCCGCCTCCTTCCGCGTCGGCAACCTCGCCGGCCAGGGGGAGTGGTCGCTCGGGCCCTTCCTCGAGACGCTGAGTCAGCCGAGCACCTGGCGGGTGACGCTCAACTCGATCATCCTCGCCGCGGCGTCGAGCCTCGGGGCGCTCATCATCGGCACCTTCCTCGCCTGGGTCTCCGTCCGCACGAAGTCGCCGCTGCGCCGCTGGATGACGCCGGCGATGGCGGTCGGGCTCGTCATCCCCTCGCTCTTCTACGGGCTCGGCTGGTACCTCGTCGTCAACGGCAAGGCGGCCCCCGTCAACGTCTTCCTCCGCGAGGTCCTCGGCATCGAGGGCTCGCCCTTCGGTTCCGGCTGGCCGATCATGCTCATCGTCGTCATCGGCTACGTCATCCCCGTCGGCTACATCTTCATGGTCGGGCCGATGTCGCGGATGGACGCCTCGCTCGACGACGCGGCGCGGATGGGCGGCGCCTCGCGCGCGACCGCATTCTTCACCGTGACGCTGCCGCTGCTCCGGCCGACGATGTTCGGGGTCTTCGTGCTCATGACCTCCTACGGCTTCAGCGCATTCGAGCTCCCCCTCCTCTTCGGCATCCAGGCGGACATCCACGTCTTCTCGACCGCCGTGTACACGACGCTGACGGCGCAGGAGGCGCAGCCGAACTACGCGGGGGCGAGCACGCTCGCGCTCATCCTCATGCTGCTCGTCGTCGTCCTCGTGCTACTGCGCGGCTGGATCCTCGGCGGCCGGAAGTTCTCGACGATCACGGGCAAGGGCTTCCGCCCCGAGCCGAAGCACTACGGCCGGATCCAGTGGCTCTTCACCGCGATCTTCGTCGTCGTGGTCTGCTGGATCGGCGTCATCCCGCTCGTCCAGATGATCCTCGGCTCCTTCCAGCCGCTCTTCGGCGTCTCGATCGGCTTCACGACCGCCAACTACGAGCATGTGCTCGACGACCGCAAGACGCCGTGGCTCATCACGTTCACGCTCATCCTCGCGGCGATCGGCGGGCTCATCGCGGCGACGATCGCGCTCGTCATGAGCCATCTCGCGGTGCGCGGCGGACGCTTCATCCGATTCTTCACCTCCGCCGTCAGCTGGGCGCCCGTCGCGATCCCGGGCGTGCTCGTCGGGCTCGCGCTCATCACCGCCTACCTGCCGGTGCCGGGGCTGCGAAACCTCATCGGCACGCCCGTCATGCTCCTGCTCGGCTTCATCGTCGTCGTGACGCCCATCGCGACCCGCGCGGTCGAGGGCGGCGTGCTCCAGATCTCGGCCGAGCTCGAGGAGTCGGCGCGGGTCTCCGGCGCCTCGAAGTTCGTCACCTTCTTCACGGTCGTGCTGCCGCTCGTGCTGCCGAGCTTCCTCGCGGGCTGGTTCATCGCCGGCATCGGGGTCGCCGGCAACCTGAGCCTCCCCGTTCTGCTGTCTTCGCCGACAATGCAGACGGTCGCCGTGAAGGCCTACGACCTCTACCGCCAGGGCTACGCCTCCGAAGCCGCGGCGCTATTCCTACTGCTCATGCTCGCCGTCGGGGTCGTCGGCGCCGTGGCATGGGCGGTGGTCAAGGGAGGGCACCGGTTGCTCAGCCGGGCCCGCACCACCCGAATCGAGCGAGCAATCACAACGAAAGGACGTGTCGCGCATGTTTAAACGCCAACGGTGGCTCCCTGCGACTGCGCTTCTCCTCCCGCTGGCCCTCGTGGCCGGCTGCGCCTCGGATCCCGCTCCCGCCCCCGAGGAGTCGGCTCCGCCGGCTGCCGACGGCGGCTACGGCGGTGCGCTCGGGACGCCGGAGCAGGAGGCGGAGTTCCAGGCCCTCTACGAGGCGGCCCTCGCCGCGGGTGAGACCGAGGTCATCGCCTACGGCCCGCCGCCGGCTCGGATCGTGCTCGACACGTTCCACGAGCGCTTCCCCGGCATCGAGGTCACCTACCAGCAGCTCCAGAGCGCCGAGCGTCTCGCGAAGCTCGAGCAGGAGAAGCAGACCGGCAACTTCGTCGCGGACATTGCCTCCGACGGCCGCACCCCGGTCGTCTCGATGGCGGTCAACGGCTGGTGCCAGCAGCTCGACCACATCATGGACATCCCGGAGCAGTGGCTCGGCGTCGACAACAAGGTGCAGTTCCAGCAGGTCGCCGTCTTCGGCATGGCGGTCAACACCGACATGCTCGACGTCGCCGACGCGCCGAAGAGCTGGAAGGAGCTCACCTCGCCGGAGTGGGCGGGCAAGGTCGTCATGGTGACGCCGGCCGCCGGCGGCGCGGGCGCCTTCACCTTCGCCCAGATGGAGTACCCGGAGGCGAACGCCAAGAAGTACGAGGGCATCAAGGAGGGCATCAAGGAGAACGTGACCCTCGTCGCCAAGGACGCGCTCGTGCTCCAGGAGGTCGCGGCGGGCAACTACCCGATCGGCGCACTCGCGTACTACCCCTACTTCGGCGAGATCAAGAACCAGGGCGCGCCCATCGAGTTCGTCTTCCCCTTCACCGAGGGCGGCGGCAACATGTGGACGAAGTCGGCACAGTGCCTCATCGAGAACGCGCCGCACCCGCTCGCGGCGCAGCTCTACATGGCGTGGGAGTTCAGCAACGAGGGCCAGGAGACGCTCTCCGAGGCGGGCCTCTACCCGGTCATGCCGGGCATCCCCGGCCCGGGCGGCCTCCCGCCGCTCGACACCGTGGACCTGCTCGAGATGGTCCCGGACGAGGAGGCCATCACGGCCTATGACCCGTATGTGAAGGAAGTCATCGCCTTCTTCGGCGGCTGACCGATCGCACGCTCGTCCCGGGGTCCGCCGAGGGCCCCGGGACGAGCGTGTCCTCGGCGTTCGCTATGGTGGGCACGCGCCTGGACGGAGCTGTCCAGGAATATTTCAGGAATGGGTGGGATTTCGTGAGCGACTCCGGTCCGCAGGTCTCGACGACCGTCGATCGTGCGGGTGCCCTGCTGCAGTTGCTCGCCCAGCATCCCGAGGGGCTCGGCATCACGCAGCTGACGCGGGAGCTCGGCACCCAGCGCGCGCCGCTCTACCGGATCCTCCAGGCGCTGGCGAAGCACGAGCTCGTGCATCGCGACGCGAGGAAGCAGTACCTGCTCGGCGTCGGCACCCTCGGTCTCGCACGGGCCTACTCCCAGCAGCTGCCAGTCGGTCTCGAGCCCCAACTCCAGGCACTCGCCGATGAGACCGGCATGTCGGCGACCGTGAACACCGTCGACGGCGACTCGATCACGGTCGTCGCCGCGAGGACGCCCGCGCGCAACGGCGAGTTCGTCGTCACCCAGCCGGGCTTCCGCCACCCCGTCCCGCCGGACTCGATGCGCGCCGCCGTCGCGGCGCTCGAGCCACCGCGCGATGACGACCCGGAGATCGTCGTCGAGGCCCGGCGTCTCGGCTACGCGGTCGGTCGCGGCCACGCGATCGCATCCCGCTACGGGGTCACGGCGGTCGTCGCGGGCTCCGCCGCGCATTCCCGCCCGGTCCTCATCCTCAACCTCGCCTCGATCCAGCCCTTCGAGCACGAGCGGGTCGCCGCGCCGCTGCTCCGGACCGCGCAGGCGATCGGTCTCGGCCTGCGCTGAGTCGCCCGGCGGCCGGTGGTGCCCGGCATCGCCGACTTGCCGATATGATGATTTGGTGAAACCAGAGGATCAGCAAGCCGCGTGGACCGAGGTCCGGCCGCTGTACCAGGTCAAGGCCGACATGTTCAAAGGCCTCGCCCACCCCATCCGGGTGCGCCTGCTCGAGCTGCTCGCCGGCACCGACGAGGTCCCCGTGACGACGCTCATGGCCGAGACCGGCCTCGAGGCCTCCCACCTCAGCCAGCACCTCGCCGTGCTCCGGCGCCACGGACTCGTCCAGTCGGAGCGCCGGGCGAGCTACGTCTACTACCGCCTCGCCTTCCCCGAGGTCGCCGAGCTCCTCGCGATCGCGAGGCGCCTCCTCACGCTCGCGCTGCAGCGGGAGCAGGGCCGACTCAGCCAGAGCGAGACGCTCCCGGCGATCGGCGCCGAGGGGGTGCCGACCGGCCAGTGAGCGCGATCGGCTACCTGCGCCCGCTCCTGCCGGGCCGGGGCGACTACCCCGACCTCGGCCGCACCTGGCGCCCCGACCTCCTCGCCGGCCTCACGGTCGGCATCGTCGCGCTGCCGCTCGCGCTCGCCTTCGGCGTCTCCTCCGGGGTCAGCGCCGAGGCGGGCCTCATCACGGCGATCGTCGCGGGCCTCGTCGCGGCGATCTTCGGCGGCTCCCGCGTCCAGGTCTCCGGGCCGACGGGGGCGATGGTCGTCGTCCTCGCCCCCATCGTCGCGCAGTACGGCCCCGGCGTCGTCGCGACGCTGAGCCTCCTCGCGGGCGCGATCGTGCTCCTCGCGGGGCTGCTCAAGCTCGGGCGGCTCGTCACCGTCATCCCCTGGCCCGTCATCGAGGGCTTCACGCTCGGCATCGCCGTCATCATCTTCCTCCAGCAGGTGCCGTCGGCCGTCGGGGTGACCGACTTCCAGGGCCAGGAGCACTCGACGAATGCGCTCGTCGCCGCGATCCAGTCCCTCGCCCTCGCCGACCCCGCGGCCCTGTGGTGGTCGCTCGCCTGCGCGCTCGCCGTCGCCGTCATCATGGTCGGCCTGCAGCTGTGGCGCGACCGGTTGCCCGGCTCGATCATCGCGATCATCGTCGTCGCGCTCGCGGTGTGGGGCGCCGGGCTCGCGGGCGTCCGCATCCCCGTCGCACTCATCGGCGCACTGCCCGCGAGCCTGCCGGCCCCGAGCATTCCTCCCCTCGACGGGCCGACGATCCTCGCGCTCATCGGGCCGGCCTTCGCGGTCGCCGCGCTCGCGGCGATCGAGTCGCTGCTGTCCGCGCGGGTCGCCGCGGGGCTCGCCGACGTCGGCGGCTACCACGCTGACCGCGAGCTCGTCGGCCAGGGGCTCGCCTCGATCGCCTCCGGGCTCTTCGGCGGCATGCCGGCGACCGGCGCGATCGCGCGCACCGCGGTGAACGTGCGCAGCGGCGGCCGCAGCCGGCTCGCCTCCGTGACGCACGCGCTCGTCCTCCTCGCCGTCGTCTACCTCGCCGCCAGCGTCGTCAGCCAGATCCCGCTCGCGGCCCTCGCCGGCGTGCTCATGGTGACCGCGGCCCGCATGGTCTCGCTCCGGACCGTCCGCACGGTCGTGACCGCGAGCCGGGCCGACGCGCTCGTCTTCATCGTCACGGCGGGGGTGACCGTCGCATTCGACCTCATCATCGCGGTGCTCGTCGGCGTCGCGGTCGCGGCTGCGGTCGTCCTCCGTGCGCTCGCCCGGTCGGCGGCGGCCGTCCGCGAGCCGCTTCCGGGGGAGCCCGTCGAGGGTGACGAGCACATCGCGCTCTTCCGGCTCGACGGCGCCCTCTTCTTCATGGCGGCCGGCGCCGTCGTCGCGGCCGTCGAGCAGGTCCGCGACGTCGACGTCGTCATCGTGCGGATGTCGATGATCGGGACGCTCGACGCGAGCGGGGCCCGGGCGATCACGGAGATGGTCGAGGGGCTCGAGCGCCGGGGCGTCACCGTCCTGCTCAAGGGCATCCAGCCGCGCCACCTCGCGCTCGCCCGCCGGGTCGGCGTCCTCGACTCGCTCCGCCACGACCGGCACCTCTACGACGACCTCGACGCCGCGGTCGCCCACGCGCGGGACCACGTCCGCCGCGCCCGCCAGGCCGCCTGAGCTGCGTGCGGGCCGCCCAGCCTTCCGGCTGCGCGCACCGGCCAGCCTTCCCGCTGCCCGCGCCAGACGGGGTCGGGCTCGGCTCAGCGGCGCCGGTTCGCGCGTGAGCGCCGACTCCCGCTCATGACGACGAGCACGACGATGATGACGAGCGCGAGCGGGAGCCCGATGAACGGCACCGCGAGCACGAGCCCGTACGTCGCCTCGCCGATCCAGCCGCCCGCGGAGCCGAGCATGAGGATGATGAATGCGGCGACCGAGATGACGATGAGCGCGACGAAGACGTAGGCGAGCGTCCGCTCGAGCACCCCGAGGCCCCGCTCCTCGACGCCGTCGCCGGCGTCCTGACCCGTCCTCGCCACGGGTGCAAGCCTAGCCCGGTCCGGTAGAATCGATCGGCCCCGGCGTCGGGGCTCGGATAAGGGAGTCAGCCACGATGCCGACCGGCAGAGTCAAGTTCTACGACGAGGACAAGGGCTTCGGCTTCATCCAGTCGGATGACGGCCAAGAGGTCTTCCTGCATGCCTCGGCGGTCCCCGCCGGTGCGACGGTGCGCAGCGGCACCCGGCTCGAGTTCGGGATCGCCGACGGCAAGCGAGGCGCGCAGGCGCTCTCGGTCCGCGTGCTCGACGCGCCACCGAGCCGCGTCCCGCTGCAGCGGAAGCCCGCCGACGACATGGCGATCATCGTCGAGGACCTCGTCAAGGTGCTCGACTCGATCGGCTCGGGGCTCAAGCGCGGCCGCTATCCCGAGCGCGCGCATTCGGCGAAGATCGCGGCGATGCTCCGCAAGGTCGCCGACGAGCTGGACGCCTGAGCCCGTGACCGACCGCACCGAGCAGCTCGCCGAACTCGCTCGCGCCGCGCTGCTCGAGGTCACCCCCGCGGCGACCGTCGGCGAGCTCATGAGCGTCGCGGATCGCGCCGAGCAGGAGGACGGCACCCGGCTCATCGACGTGACGATCGAGAGCACGCAGCCCGGCTACCGGGACTGGTCGTGGGTCGTCACCCTCGCGGTCGTCGGCGACGAGGCGCCGACGGTGCTCGAGCTCGGACTCCTGCCCGGTGAGGGCTCGCTGCTCGCCCCCGAGTGGGTGCCGTGGTCGGTGCGGCTCGCCGAGTGGCAGGCGCAGCAGGCCGCGCTCGCCGCGGAGGCTGAGGCCGGCGATGACGCGGATGAGCACACCGCCGCCGACGACGACGCGGTGGCGCCCGATGGCGACGCGGACGACGGCGCGGATGATGAGGACCTCGACGACGACGACCTCGACGACGACGACGATGACGATGACGACCTCGACGATGGCGATGACGATGATGATGATGACGACGACGATGACGATGACGACGATCTGATCGACGACCCCGATGACGAGCCCGTCGGCAGCATGCGCGAGGGCGACATCGACGGCGTCGACATCGACTCGCTCGACGACACGGACGGCTGACCCGCTTTTCAGGCGTCCCGCCCGCTATTCAGGCACCGCGCCGGTCATGGACCGGCAGACCCCCGGCGGGGGGCGGCCGCACCTGAAAAAGCGGGTTAGAGGGCGGCGACGACGTACTCGATCGCGCCGATGAGGGTCCGCACGTCCGCCGGCTCGACCGCGGCGAAGGTCGCGATGCGCAGCTGGTTGCGCCCGAGCTTCCGGTACGGCTCGGTGTCGACGATCCCGTTGGCCCGGAGCGCCGCGGCGACCGCGGCGGCGTCGACCGCCGCATCGAAGTCGATCGTCGCGACGACCTGCGAGCGGTCCGCGGGGTCCGCCGCGAAGGGGGTCGCGTAGTCGACGCGCTCCGCCCATTCGTACAGGGCGCCGGATGACTCGCTGGTCCGCGCGTCCGCGAAGGCGAGGCCGCCGCTCGCCCGGAGCCAGTCGAGCTGCCCCTCCATGAGGAGGAGGGTCGCGACGGCGGGCGTGTTGAGCGTCTGGTTGAGGCGCGAGTTCGTCACGGCCTGCTGGAGCGAGAGGAACTCGGGGATGTAGCGGTCGGAGGCGGCGATCCGCTCGATCCGCTCGATCGCGGCGGGCGAGAAGAGCCCGAACCAGATGCCGCCGTCCGAGGCGAAGTTCTTCTGCGGCGCGAAATAGTAGACGTCGGCGGCGCTCGCGTCGAAGTCGATGCCGCCCGCCGCGCTCGTCGCGTCGACGACCGTGAGCGCGCCGTCGGCGGCGACCCGCTCGACGGGGGCCATGACGCCCGTCGAGGTCTCGTTGTGCGGGTAGGCGTAGACGTCGATGCCGTCGAGGAGCTCGATTCGCGATCGGGAGCCGGGCTCCGCCTTGACGACGTGCGGCGCCTCGAGCCACGGCGCCTTCGCGGCCGCTGCGAACTTCCCGCCGAACTCGCCGAAGCTCAGGAACTCGCCGCGGCGCTCGATGAGCCCGTAGGCGGCCGCGTCCCAGAACGCGGTCGAGCCGCCGTTGCCGAGCAACACCTCATAGCCGTCCGGGATGCGGAAGAGGTCGGCGATCCCCGCACGGACGCGGCCGACGAGGTCCTTGACCGGGGCCTGGCGGTGCGAGGTGCCGAGCAGGTGCGCGTGCGCCTGCAGGTGAGCGAGCTGCTCGGGGCGGACCTTGGAGGGCCCGCAGCCGAAGCGGCCGTCGGCGGGGATCAGGTGGCCAGGAATTTCGATCGTCGGCACCGGTTGATTCTACCGAGGCGATACCCTTGGGGGCGTCCGGCCAGGAGAGGAGCGCGAGTGACCGATCTCGTCGACACCACTGAGATGTACCTTCGGACGATCCTCGACCTCGAGGAGGAGCAGATCGTCCCCCTGCGGGCGCGGATCTCGGAGCGGCTCGGCCACTCGGGTCCGACCGTCTCCCAGACGATCGCCCGCATGGAGCGCGACGGCCTCGTGCACGTCAGCGACGACCGCCACCTCGAGCTCAGCGATGAGGGCCGCCGCCGCGCGACCCACGTCATGCGGAAGCACCGCCTTGCCGAGCGCCTCCTCTCCGACGTCATCGGCCTCGACTGGGAGCTCGTTCACGACGAGGCATGCCGCTGGGAGCATGTGATGAGCGAGCAGGTGGAGCGCCGGCTCTTCGAGATGCTCGGCGAGCCGACCGAGTCGCCGTACGGCAACCCGATCCCCGGCCTCGAGGAGCTCGGCGGCACGCCCGCGCCCGATTTCATGTCCGGCGTCGTCGGCGTCGTCGCGGCGCTCGGGAGCGATGGCGGCCCGCTCACCTCGACGGTCCGCCGACTCGGCGAGCCGCTCCAGGTCGACATCGAGCTGCTCCAGGAGCTCAAGGATGTCGGCATCGTGCCGGGGGCCGAGGTGACGGTCTCGCGGGAGGGCGCCGAGATCCGCATCGAGGTCGCCGGTGGCGCGGCCCTCATCGTGAGCGCGGAGACCGCGGGCCACATCTTCGTCGGGGCCTGAGCGACCCCGGCGGTTCGCGACCGGGGAGGAATGCGCGAGGGCGCGCATTCGTGCCCCTGACAGGAATGCGCGGAGTTGCGCATTCCTGGCGGAACATGGAACGCGCCCCGGCCGTGTGTCGCGGGCGGCGACGCACCGCGATCGGGGCGTACCCTGTCAAGTACACACTCGGCGACGGGAGGATGGGATGGGCGACGTGCCTGACGGCCCACGTCCACTCGTCGTGCGCACGCCCCGTGCCGGGTGGCCGATAGCGCGGCCGCAGAGGTAGTCGGCCATGCGCACGCTCGTCCTCAATGCCGGCTACGAACCGCTCGCGGTGGTGTCGTACAAGAGGGCGCTCGTGCTGGTGCTGCATGAGAAGGCGAGTGTGCTCGCCGCGGACGAGACCGACCCCGTGCGCTCGAGCACGATGTGCTGGCCGCGGCCGTCCGTCATCGTGCTGCGCAACTACGTGCGCATCCCGGGCCGGCAGGTGCCGGTGTCGCGTCGCGGGGTGCTGCGGCGCGACCTCCAGCGCTGCGCGTACTGCGGGGGGCACGCGACGACGATCGACCATGTGCTGCCGCGCTCGCGGGGCGGCAAGGACTCGTGGGAGAACCTCGTCGCCTGCTGCCTGAAGTGCAACAACGTCAAGAGCGACCGGACGCCGAAGGAGATGGGCTGGACCCTCCTCGTGCGGCCGCGCGCGCCGCACGGGCCCACCTGGCTCGTCCGCGGCGCGGAACGTGTCGAGCCCGACTGGAGCGAGTATCTCGGCTCGCCGGTCGCGGCATAGTGGCCGGCCGGCATCGGCGGGTCCCGAGACGCGCCTCGATCACTCCTCGACAATTCCCAGGAACCCTGCGTATCGTCGAAGGGTTGCCTCTGTGCACAACCCGGATCGACACAACTGGAGTCCCCTCGATGACGGCTGCGAGCAGCGTGAAGCGCCCCTTCATGGTCGCAGCCACCCTCCTCATCGCCGGTGGGCTCAGCGTCGTCTCGGTGCTCCCGGGCGCCGGCATGGCCCCGATCGCGAGCGCCGTCGACGCGCCCGCCCCCGTCGCGGAGGCCCCGGCCGGGGAGGCGCAGGCGATCGACCTCGACGAGGCCGTTCCGCTCGCGGCGGTCGCCTCCGTCCGCGACGCCTTCGATGCGCAGTCGGTGCAGCAGCAGCGCGAGGCGCTCGCGAGCGCATTCCGCACGCAGTTCATCGCGACCCCCGGCTACATCGGCGACGACTACCCCTGGTCGGGGAATGCGTGGGGCCAGTCGACCCTCAACTACACGATGGGCCAGTGCACCGACTTCGTCGCCTGGCGCCTCAACCGCGACGTCGGCTCCTACGGCGAGCCGTGGGCCCTGCCGTGGAGTGCCCTCACGCCGAACGGCGGCAACGCCCGCGACTGGTACGACGCCTGGCTCGGCAACGGCTGGCTCACGAGCAGCGAGCCGGTCGTCGGCGCCGTCGCGTGGTTCGGCTACGGCGCGAACCACGTCGCCTACGTCTCCCGGGTCAACGGCGACGGCACCGTCCTCCTCGAGGAGTACAACTGGGACGTGAAGAGCGGCTACGGCGCCCGGACGGTCGCTGCCGGCTCTATCGCCGCGTACCTGTACCCGCCCGGCTCCTGACGGCTGCGGGCCGGTAGACTCGGTCCTCGCCACGCCTCTGTAGCTCAGTGGATAGAGCGCCTCCGTCCTAAGGAGGGCGTCGGGAGTTCGAATCTCTCCAGGGGCACCATTTCCGGGCGGCACCAGTGCGATGACCCCCGGGCAGGATGCCGGATCCGCCGGGGCGGGGAGTGCGGCGGCATGCCGGGTCCGCGGGTGGCGGGGGTTTCGCGCTGTGGCGGGAATGCGCGGGGTCGCCGCCCGACATTCGGGGCAAAGCCCGCCACTCGGTGCCGCCGTGCGGGGCCGCGCGCACGCGTCGCGCCATACTGTGGTGCTGTGGGGCAGACGGATCCGGCGCGGGTGGCGATCGTCGATGACCACGAGCTCATCGCGCTCGCGCTCGGCGACCGGATCGCGGCGCGGGAGGGGCTCGAGTTCGTCGGGCACTGGGAGACGGTCGACCAGCTCATCCATCGCGGGCGGCCCGCGGACCTCGTGGTGCTCGACCTCAGCCTGCGGGATGGCACGCGGCCGACCGACAACGTGGCGCGGATCCACCGCTGGGGTGCCGGGGTCCTCGTGCTCACGGCGGGGGAGAACCCGTACCTGACCCGCGAGGCCTCGCGCGCCGACGTGCTCGGCGTCGTGCGGAAGTCGGCGCGGCCCGACCGCATCCTCGACGCGATCGCGGTGGCGGCGGCGGGTCAGCCGGTCGTGACGACCGAGTGGGCGGTCGCGCTCGAGTCGGACCCGGAGCTGCGGGCGGCGCCGCTCACGGCGCGCGAGCGGGAGGTGCTCGAGCTGTACGCGCTCGGCCTCGGCGCGAAGGCGGTCGCCGCGCGGCTGCACGTGAGCGAGAGCACCGTCGTCGACCACATCCGGCGGATCCGCGCGACGTACGCGGCCCTGCAGCGGCCCGCGAACACGAAGGTCGAGCTCTACCAGCGGGGTCTCGAGGACGGCTACCTGCCGTACCCCTCCGAGCCGTGAGCGCCGCGGCGGTTGATCTCGTGGTGGAGCACGGCGGCCGCGACGCCGACCCCGGCCCCGCATCGGAGCGCGGCGGCGTCGAGCTGCTCACCCGGCGGATCGCGACGGTCGCGCTCGGCATCGTCGCGATCGCGGCGACGGCCGGCACCGCGATCATCTTCGCCGAGTCGGGCGGCACACTGCCGGCCGAGGGGTTCGTCGCCTACCTCGCGGGCGGGATCGGCCCCGTGCTGCTGGCGGGCGCGCTCGCGCCCTGGGTGTCGGCGCGGTGGCTCAGGTGGATCGCCGCGATCATCCTCGTCGAGCAGGTGCTGCTCCTCGCATTCCTCCTGTCGGCGTCGGTCTTCGGGGCGCTGCCGAGCTCCGAGCTGCCGTGGTACCTGACCACGCCGGCGATCCCCGCGGCGGCGGCGATGCTCGCGGTGGGACGGCGCACCGCCTGGGGGATGCTCATCGGGATCGGCGCGGCCGTCGAGCTCGCGCGAGTCCTCAGCCCGGCCGGCCCCCTCCCGCTCCTGTCGAGCGACCTCCTCGCGGTCTTCGCCTCGGCGACGCTCGTGCTCCTCGTCGACGCGCTCCTCGTCGCCGCGAGGCAGCGCGACCGGGAGTCCGCCCGGGCACTCGCGGCGGCGAGCGAACGGGCGGTCGCCGAGGCCCGGGCGCGCGCGGCGGACCGGGTCGCGACGCTCACCCACGACGAGCTGCTCGCGACGCTGCTGCTCGCAGCGGAGGGCCGGCCCGACCTCCGGGCGGCGATCGCCCAGCGAGCCGCCCGGGCGAGGCGTCTGCTCCGCGACCTCGGCTCCGACGATCCGGGCGGCCCGGTCCCGACCGCGGCGCTCGTCGCGGCGCTCGAGGCGGATGCGCTCGCGATCGCGCCGGGCGCCGAGGTCCTGGTCGATGCGGCGGCGACGTCCGGGGCGACGAGGGCGGCGACGTCCGCGTCGGGGCCCGACGAGGGCTCGGAGCTGCCCGCGAGCGTCGCGGCCGCCGTCCGCGGTGCGACGGCGCAGGCGGTGACGAATGCGGTGCAGCACGCCGCCGCGACCCGCATCGTGGTGCGGATCTCGCCGAGTCCGCGGGGGATCGGCGTCGTCGTCACGGACGACGGCGGGGGTTTCGACCCGGCGGCGGTGTCGGGCGCGCGCATGGGCATCGCCTCGAGCATCCTCGGGCGGGTCCGCAGCCTCCCGGGCGGGGCCGCGGACGTCACGTCGGAGCCCGGCGCCGGCACGCGTGTGACGGTCGGCTGGGAGCGCGCGACGCCGACCGCGACGCCGACCGCGCCCGTGCGCATCGCCGACGGCGGCATCCTCGTGCCGGACGATCGCGGGGTGCGCCGCGGCCTCCTCGCCGTCATCGGTGCCTTCCTGCTCGGCGTGGCGCTGCTCGCCGGTCTCGCCTCGCTGCGGAGCGATGCGCCGCTCGTCCACGCGGCGGCCTGGCTCGGGCTCGTCGGCGCCTTCGCGGCGATGGGCTGGCGCACGCTCACGAGGCCGTCGGCGCCCCGCACGGCGATCGTCCTCGCCGCCACGATCCTCGTCGCCGCGCTCGCCTGGGTGCCGGTCAGCCGCGACCCCGACGTGTTCGGCGACGTCTGGTACGTCCCCGCGCTCGGTATCATGCTCGTCGCGCTCGCCGCCCGCGGCCGTCCGGGTGGTGCCGCGCTCGGCGGCGCGCTCACGGTCGTCATCACGGTCTCGGCGGCGATCGTCGTCGGTGAGGATCCGCTCGACCTGCTGTCGAGCACGGTGCGGCTCATCGCATTCCTCCTCATCGGTCTCCTGCTCGTCACCGGCACGGCGCGGCTGCAGCGCCGCACCGCGGCGGCGCAGTCCCGGCGGCTCGAGGAGGAGGCGCGCGCGGCGGCGAGGGATGCGGGCCGCCGGGTCCTGAGGGAGCGGTCGGCCGAGGTGGAGACGCTGATCGGCCGCACGCTCGACCGGCTGGCGGGGCCGGAGCCGCTCGCCGATGCGGATCGTGCCGAATGCGCGGCGCTCGAGGGTCTGCTCCGTGACCAGTACCGAGCGGGTCGCCTCGCGGCGGAGCCGCTCACGTCCGCGGCGCTCCGCGCCCGCCGCCGCGGGGTCGATGTGCTGCTCCTCGATGATTCGACGCGCGCGCTCGCGCCGGGGGAGGCCGTCACGGTCGTCCGGTGGATGGCCGAGCGGCTCGACGAGGTCGGCGGCGGGGACTTCACGGGTCGGGTGCTGCCGCGGGGGCACGCCGCCCTCGCGAGCGCGGTGACGGAGGCGATGGTCGCGGAGCTGCTCGACGAGGCGTCGCCCGGGGCGCCCGGCGGCTGAACGGCACGAGCGCGAAACCCACAGAAGAGGGGGTCCGCGGGCGTTCAGTCCGCTCGGCCGCGTCGTTAGCGTCGATCGGGTGGGGGACTCTCGACGGCGGATCCGCGGCGCCAGGCGCCGGGCGGCGCTGCTGCGTCTCCTCACGGCGGTCAGCGCGATCGTCGCCCTCACGGCGACGACGCTCCTCATCGGCCCGATGCCGCGCGCCTTCGCGGCGGCCGGCGAGGAGACGATCTGGATCGGGCCCGATACGGACGGTGATTGGACCGATCCCGCGAACTGGAGCAACGGCCAGCCGGGCGATGAGTCGATCGTCGTCTTCGAGACGCCCGCGCACGTCGACCCCTCGAACGCGCACCTCAGGGGATCGACGTTCGAGTTCCGCCCCGGCGCCTCGGGAGCCCGGCTCGACTCGAGCTCGGAGTACCGCCCGACCCGCATCGTCGTCGGCGAGGGCGTCGCGGTCGAGCTCGGCCTCCGGCTCCTGCAGATCGGCCAGGGCAGCACGCTGACGATCGCGATGAGCGACCACTCCCGGCTCGACCTCACGCGCCAGGTGCAGCCGGACGTCGTCGTCGAGTCGACGAAGCTCATCGACGGGGTCGGCCCGCAGCAGGCCGACCTCGAGGACGCCGTCATCCGGATCGGCTCGGGCGACTGGCTGACCGCCCCGATCCAGCTCGGCGGGAATGTGCGGCTCGAGCTCGACAAGCGGATCTCGGGCAACGTCCACCCGGTGACGGCGCCGACCTCGAGCGCGGGGGAGACCGCGAGCCCGACTGCGGGCCACATCGTCTGGCTCCGCGACGAGCAGCTCTTCGACGACTCCGACCTCGTGCTCGACCGGGGCCTCAGCGCCGAGCTCGGCGATCACCGGCAGACGCTCAGGACGATCACGCTCGACGGCGCCGACATGACGATCGGCGAGGCGGGCGTGCTGCGGCTCGAGCCGGGCGAGGCGACCGCCATCACGGTGCTCGGCGAGGGGCAGAGCCGGATCGCCGGCGGAAGGATCAAGCTCCTCGAGGACTCGCGGATCGTCGTCGGCGCCGGTGAGCTCCAGCTCGCCTCGACGCTCGCGGGCGAGGAGCGCCTCGACGTCCTGCTCGACGGCGGCAGCCTCGTCCTCGACGACGCCTGCGGGCACACCGGCACGCTCTCGATCCAGGGCGCGGGCACCGTGACGGCGACCCGCGGCTTCGGCGGCGTCGTCGAGGTGGCGGACGGCGATGCGCGGTTCGTCGACGGATCCGGCGGTGAATGCGCCTCGGCGACGATCGAGCCGGGGCCGCCGATCAACGTCATCGCGACCCCGCTCGAGGACCGGATCGGCGCGAAGGTCCGCTGGACGATGCCGATCAGGAGCGGCACGAATGCGCCGATCGGCTACGAGCTCTACCGCTCGGCCGACCCGGCCCAGCTTGGGACGAAGATCGCCGACCTCCCGCCGTACCCGACGGGCAACTGGTTCGAGTACCTCGACGAGTGGGACGAGGAGCTCGAGGGCTGGGCGACGTACTACTACCGCCTCATCACGGTGAGCCCGACGGGGTCGAGTGAGCCGTCGTCGCAGGCGCGCGTCGTCACGCTCGGCCCGCCCGCCTCGCCGAGCTCGCTCTCGGTGTTGAACGGCCGCGGGCGCGTCAAGCTGAGCTGGCCGCGGTCGACCTCGCCGAATGTCGACGCGTACTTCCTCTACCGCTCGACCGCGTACTCGGCTCCGACGGCGGATGACGTCTGGGCGGGCCGGACGCCGCTCGAGTGGGCGACGCCGTTCGGCGAGGACGGCGGCGAGTGGGAGCGCATCGGGGAGTTCTGGGGCGGGCAGACGGAGATCGTCGACGACCTCAGTCTCCTCGCTCCCGCCGATAGCGACACCGAGCGCACCCTGGCATTCCCATTCGAGCGGAGCTGGAACTACTACGTGACCTCCTACTCCGCCGACTTCGGCGAGAGCGAGCCGGTCATGGTCGCCGCGGGCACGCCGTCTTCGCTCGTCGAGCTGACGATGAGCCTCGCCCAGGAGACGAGCGCCTACCCGGGCGCCCGCGCGGTCTTCCTCGCCGACGCCTCGAACCTCGCGGCGGGGCCGACGTCCGGCGACCTGACGATGCGGTTGCTCATCCCGAGCACCTTCGACGTCAACGTCATGGGTCCCGCGGGCGAGTTCGTCACGCCGTCGAGCGACACCCCCGCGGACGGCGACGGCGACGGCAGCGCCGACTGGAGCTGCAGCGCCTCGACGATCGGGGAGGCGACGATGCTGCGCTGCACGCACGTCGGGCCCCTCTGGGAGATGTCGACGTCGGCGCCCCTGCCCTTCTCGCTCGACATCCCCCTCGCCGCGGCGCTCGGCACGGTGCCGATCAGCTACGCCGTGTCCGGCACGAATGCGGACGGCGAGCTCGGCACGGCGAGCAACAAGCCGTTCCTCTTCGATGTCGAGGAGATCCAGCGCGCCTCGCTCGAGCCGCTCATCGACTTCGACGGCGTGCTGAGCGCACGACCGGACAGCCCGTCGCTCCTCACGATCGCGGTGCGCAACACCGGCGCCGCGGCGACGCTCGATGCGCCCCGGATGACGCTCGACGTGCCGGACGGCACCCGGCTCGCCACGGGCTACGTGTCGGACGCGTGGCGTTGCCGCCAGGCCTCGGCGGGTGCCGACGTCGTCTGCGACGGCAACGCGGCGGAGTTCCTCGGCGGGGGGCTCCTCGCGGGCGCCGTCTCGCCGGAGGCGCTCGTGGCGCTCGTGACGCCCGCGACCGACTGGAACGCCCCGGCCGTCCCCCTCCCGATCGGCGTCCGCGTCTCGGCGACGGATGCGTACGGCGCGGTCAGCGCCGACGCCCAGCTGACGGGGACCTCGACGGTCGCGGCGGCGCCGATCCTCGAGGCCGGGGTCGTGTCGCGCCCGGTGGGGGAGCTCGGGCCCGGGGGGAGCGGGTTCACGACGACGTTGACGAATGCAGGGGGTGCGACCCGATCGGCGCTCGCGACGCTCGTGCTCCGGCTCCCCGAGGGCATCGCGCTCGTCACCCCGCCGCGGAGCAGCGGCTGGGACTGCGATGCCGACGGGACGACCGTCGAGTGCGTCTCGACGGAGCCGGTCGTCGTCGAACCGGGGACGCCGCTCATCGGACCGGCGTTCACGACGCGGCCGATGTCGGAGGCGCTCGTGGCCGCCGGTCACTGGCAGGTCGCCGCCCACGTCGCCCACGACGGCGCGGTGAGCGTGCCGACGACCGCGGCGGTCGAGATCGCGCCGCTCAAGCCGCCGGCCACGACGAGCATCTCGATCGTCCCCGCCGACGCGCCGCTCAAGAGCCGGCAGCGCTCGAGCGCGACCGTGACGATCACCGCGGACGAGGGCGCCGGTGCCGCCGCGCCCCGGGATGTCGTCGCGCTCCTGCCGGGGGTCGTCGATGCGACCGGTGCCGTGATCGCGGTCGACGGCTTCGGCATCGCCGCCGCCGAGTGGGGCTCCTGCGAGGTGATCGACGCGGCCGAGGGGCCGTTCCCCGGCGCGGGCGATGCCCTGCACTGCCGCACCGACGCGCCCGTGCCGCCCGGCGCGTCCGCGACCGTCACCGTCTCCTTCCGGGCGGGCATCGACATCGAGGGCGAGCTGCCCTTCGTCGCGGGCTTCGCCCCGGACGGCGACCGGGCGGCGGTCATCGACGCGCTCCGCGCGGCGGGGGCGGGGGCGCTCGGGGAGCCGAGCGTCGCGAGCGTCGAGGGACGCGCATTCGTCGCCGATGCGGGCGCGCCGCAGCGGGTCGATCCGACGGTCATCTCGGCGGAGGACGGCGGCGAGCCCGAGGTGCGGCCCGCCCTCGTCCGGCTCGCGGGCTCGGTCGAGGGGGCGCTCGGCGACCCGGTCGCGTACTGCTGGGTGCAGACGGGCGGGCCGGCCGTCACCTGGGTCGCGTCCGGGAACGCCGCGGTCGCGCCGGGCACCTCGGGCCTGCCGGAGTTCCCCGCGGGTGCGGGGGCGCCGGGCAGCTGCGAGGCCGGCGGGTTCTCGGTCGCGGACGACCACTGGTTCGGCGAGTCCGCCACGTTCCTCGCGCCGCAGACCCGCGACGGCGCCGAGGTCGCCCTCCGGCTCTACGTCACCGACGGCTCGACCGTCGTCGACGCGAGCACGACGGTCGAGGTCGCGGCGGCCGGGAACACCCCGCCGTCGATCGGCGAGGTCGCGCTGCTCGAGCTCGACGGCTCGGCCTGGACGGAGATCGCCGATGCGAGCGCGAAGCCCGCAGCCGGCACGCGGCTGCGGTTGCGCATCGCCGTGGACGACCCCGACGGCGACCGGGTCGTCGTCACGCCGTGGCTCATGAGCGGGAGGTCGTCCGGCGTCGTCTTCGCGAGCACCGCCGAGTCGACGCCGACGGTGCAGGAGCTCGAGTTCCGCTGGCCGACGGGCGTCGAGCGGCTCGACATCGGCCTGCTCGCGAGCGATGGGCGCGTGTCGACGGGCGGCGTCCCCGGGACGGCGACCGCGAGCATCGGCATCGGCCCGTCGGCGGGTCCACGGCTCGACCCGCCGCTGACCGCGCCCGCCCACGCGTTCACCGTCGCCGCGCCGTGGAAGGTCGCGCGCGGGCTCGACCTCGGCGGCTGGCTCGCGAACGGGCCGATCGACGCCCCCGCGGGCAGCATCCCGCCGGGCTACGACATCCGCCACCCCTATCCGGAGGACTACATCGGCTGGGAGGTCGGCCCGCTCACGCTCGTCGACCTCCAGCTGCGGACCCTCGCCGCCGCGCCGGAGGGCTGCACCGCGGCGAGCGGCGCCCCCGACGAGGTCGTCCTCGGGCTCCGGGCGAATGCGAGCATCGACTGGAACGGCCGCGACACGAAGGACAGCGACCTCGCCTTCGTCGTGGAGGGCTGCATCGTCCCCGGTGCCGGGTGGGACCTCCGCAGCGCCGGGGCGATCAAGCGGCTCGACATCAGCGACCTGCCCGACCCGATCGTCTTCCGCGACGCGACCTTCATCGCCTCGAGCCGCGAGCGCGGCGAGGACAAGGATCCGATCGAGCGCTACGAGTTCTTCGGCGCCGCGCAGGCGAAGGGCGCGGACGGCCCGGCCCGGATGCACGTCTGGATCCCCGGTCGCGAGGACGCGGACTACGGCACGACGACGTACGCGATCACCATCGAGACCCGGATGTCGGACCTCTCGCTCTACTACGGCGACGACGGCTACCTCGTCTACACGCCGACCGGGCTCGCCTCGCTGAGCGACATCCCCGGCTTCGAGCTCGACGCGGGCGCCGATCACGACCCGGACGTGTGCCGTGGCACGGCGGAGCGTCACGGCGACGTCCCGCTCAGGCCCGGCTTCAGCGCCGTGACGAACTACCGCGTCGACGCCGAGTTCTGCGAGCTGCTCGGCGGCATCGGGATCCCGATGGCCGGCGTCATGCCCATGGTGACTCCCGTCACGGCGGTGCCGATGGGCACGATCTTCCTCTCCGGCGGCGAGGTGAGGCTCTTCCACGAGCCCGAGTCCGGAATTGGGCTGACGGCGAGCGGCCTCCGGCTCGTCTACGGGCCGAACACGCTGCAGCTCATCGCCGACGGCTCGCTCTCGCTCCCCGACCTGCTCCACGTGCTCACGGCCGGCCGCTTGGGTTCGGAGGGCGACACCTCGGAGCTCGAGGTGAGCGTCGGGGTCAACTTCGCGACGAACTTCGTCAAGGAGCACCAGGCGCAGATCTTCCTCGAGAAGTCGGCCGACCGCTGGGCCGACGCCTTCGGGGTCTCGGGGCTCGACATCGGCGAGCTCGTCGTCCAGGGCGGGATCAACTGGGAGCGCAACCTCGTCAACCTCGGCACCGGTCTCTACCAGTCGTGGATCGACACCGCATTCCGCGCGGAGATCCTCAGCCTGCCGCAGCCGATCGAGGACACGCTCGGCATCGTCGGCGATGAGCCGATCGTCATGTCGTCCCGGCTCAGCAAGCAGTCGCCGATCTGGGACGTCCAGCTCGGCGTCGTCGACGGCAACGACTTCATGCGGCCGCTCAAGGTCACGGGGGTGCCCGAGCTCGAGCAGCTCATCTCGATCGACGGCGCGCATCTCATCGTCGCCCCCTTCGGCGGGTTCATCGGCGAGCACGTCTACCCCTGGGGCGTCACCCTCGACTTCATGGCCGAGGTGCTCGGTCTCAAGGTCGGGATGGAGGCCCACGCCGACCTCTGGGGCGCGCACCTCGACGCGATGGCGGAGATCGGGAAGGTCTCGGTCGCGGGGATGACGCTGTCGAAGACGGAGCTCGGCTTCGAGCTCGACGGCTTCTCGGAGACGGCGGCGTACACCTTCACCGCGCCGGAGCTCACGGGCTTCGAGGGCGATGCGCAGGTCGAGATGTCGGCGGTCGCGACCGGCGGGTCGCTGCCGAGCGTCGACCTCGAGTTCAGCGCGCTTCTCCGGGAGCTCGATTTCGACGGCGTCGTCACGATCCACGATGCCGAGATCTGGGCGCATCGCGAGCTCGGCCTCACGGGGGGCTTCTCGGCGCCGCTCGCCGGGCTCGATTACGGCATGAGCGCCTCGGTCGGCGTCCTCGGGCACGAGATCGCGGTCATCGGCGCGGTCGACCTCACGACGCGCGGCCTCGGGGGGATCGACCTCGTCGGCGCCTCGGAGCCGCTCCACGTCGGCAGCACCGTCATCGGCGGGGCGGGCTGCGGCGACGTGAGCGGCATCATCCCGGACGGCACGGTCCCGCCCGCCTTCCCGACGAACGGCCCCTGCGTCCGCTTCTCCGCGGGCCACGATCCGCAGAACCCGTACCTGCTCGGCATGTCGGGCTCCCTCACGGTGCCGGACGCGGGCATCGAGGCCGCCTTCGACGGCCGCATCGACGGCACGGGCCTCGCGATCGATCGCGCCGAGGTCCAGCTCACGAGCGCGCTCGCGGCCGAGCTCACCGACGCCCGGCTCTACTTCGGGCCGTCCGTCGCGGCCGGACAGGTCAGGGACACGAATGCGCTCGGCGAGCTCGTGACGGTCGCGGGCGGGGATTTCCGAATGCGCGGCAGCACGCAGCTGAAGCTGCTCGGCGGATTCGGCTCTCGCCTCGACCTCGATCTCGGGAGCATCGGCGGCTCCGGCTGGGCCGAGGCGCGGGGGAAGCTCGACATCTTCAACACCGCGAGCTCGCCGATCGCCTCCGGGATGGAGCTCCGCGGCGCCTTCAGGCACGCGGACGGCGACTACCGCTGGGAGCTCGCGGGGACCGGGCTCGTCACGATCGCCGGCTTCCGGGTCGCCGGTGCCGAGGTCTCGATCGGTCAGGAGGGGGCCGACAGCTGGTTCACGGTCGGCGGCACGCTCGCGGCCGGTCCCATCTCGGCCAGCGTCGCGGGCGACGTGCGCTGGGACGGGCGCCTCGCATTCGACATCCGCGGGACGGCGCGCGTGCGATTCTTCGGCGCGACCGACGTGACGGCGACGCTCGCCCTCGCCACGCTCCCGGGCGGTGCCGTCAGCAAGACCCTCGGCTTCTCGGGGGTCACGGCCGGGGTCGTCCGGCTGAACGGCGTCGGTCTGATCCAGTCGAACGGCAACTTCTGCGCGTCGGGCACCGTGAGCATCCTCTCGCTCAAGGGCGACGCGGCCATCTGCCACACGAACGGCAACTGGGGCGGCTTCGTCGTCGCCGAGGTCTGGTCGGGCATGGCGGTCGGCGCGACGCTCACCTCGATGCACGACTTCCGCGCGGCGGCGAAGGTCACGCTGCCGACCGTGAAGAAGAACGTCAACCTCACGATCGAGGGCTTCGGGCTGAGCGGCGACTTCGTCGTTCGCGACATGCACCTCACGCTCGGCCTCGCCTCGAGCCCCGGGAGCGTCTGCCTCCAGGTCAAGAAGAACAAGTGCACCGACCAGGTGACCTTCTCGAGCGCCGGGCTGTACGTCGAAGGCGGCGCGTCGTTCAAGGTCCACGGCTGCGCGAGGGGCGGCGGCCTGGGCAAGTCCTGCGACCACTGGTCGACGGGCGTCTCCTTCAAGCTCAACCCGGTGCGCTTCTGCGGCTCGAAGAGCTTCAAGCTCCTCGGCATCCGCTGGACCATCGGCGGCTGCTACGAGCCCCCGACGAAGCTGTACGTGACCTGAGACGCGTGATGACGATGACCGACACCTCACTCCTCCGACGCCCCCGCCTCTGGGTCTGGGCGGCGCTCTGCCTCGTCGCCACGCTCGTCGCGGCGCTCGCGATCGTCGTGCTCTCGCCCGCCGAGCGGGCCCTGTCGGCCGGCGCGACGGCGGTGAATGCGAGCGTCGAGGACGCGTATGAGCTCGAGATCGCCGCGAGCGTCTTCGAGGGCGACACGGGCGGGATGTTGGCGGGCCAGGGCGATGGCTCGGCCGGTGGCCAGCGGGTGTGGTTCCGCTGGCGGCCGAGCAACGCCGACCGCCCCTCCCTCGCCGGGACGGCGTACCTCGTCTACGACGGCGGCGACGCGGTCCCGGCCGCGGTCGAGCTCCGCACCGGCCCTTCCCCCGCCGCGATCAGCGACCTCGGCGAGGTGATCGCCCCGACCGCGAGTGACCCCGCGACCGGCGGCTACGAGTTCGAGCTCCCGTCGCTCGCGCCCGACGAGTTCTTTTACGTCGGCGTCGAGACGGCGGAGTCCGGCACCTTCCGGATGACGTTCTGGCAGCCGACCGCGGGCGGTCCCGCGAACGATGCGCTCGTCAGCGCCGAGTCCCTCGAGCTCGTCGTCAACGCGCACCTCGACGAGTCCGGCTTCACCCTCGCGTCGGGCACGACGTCGACCGCGACCTTCGAGGTCGACGACTCCGTCCCCGAGCCGCAGACCTCGGTCCCCGGTGGCTCGGTCTGGTACTCGTGGACCGTCCCGCAGACTGGCGGCCGCCTCGACGTCGCGGTCGACTCCGGCGACGTCGCGCTCCATGTCTATCAGCGCCCCGCCGCCGATTCGAGCGGCGCGACTGTCGAGGGCCTCGAGGCGCCGCTCGGATCGGGCACCGGCACCTCGGCGACCGCGACGACGAGCGACGACTCGGCGGCCGGGCAGTTCGACCCGGCGAACCTCCTGCCGCGCGACGACCTTGTCGTCGACGGGGTCGCGAGGATCACCGGGGACGCGGGGGACGCATTCCTCCTCCAGGTCGTCGGCTCCGACGACTTCGTGCTCGTCGGCACCGTGAGCGGCATCGTCCCGCCCGACCTCGTGGCGCCGACCGCGAGCTGCACGAGCCCCGCGCCGACGGGCGGCGCCGACTGGGTGCGCACCTGGGTCGACGGCACGGAGACGCCCGCCGAGATCGAGTGCACGGTGACCGACGACCGCGGCCTGCTCGCGCCCGCGGAGGACTGGTACGAGGCGGTCTCGGACGCGGAGGGGCGCGTCACCCTCACGGCGACGACCCCCGACGGCACCGCGGCCGCGGACGTGCGGGCCGAGCTGCGGCTCGTGTGCGACCTCGCCGACAACTGCGTGCAGGTCGGCATCGGCGTGACCGTCCAGATCGACAACGCGCCGCCGACCCTCAGCTGCGACCCGGCGCCGAGCGGCTGGCTCTACGGCACCGCCGCGAGCACCCCAGTCGGCACGGTCGAGGACCGGATCGCGTGCGAGGCGAGCGACGCGGCAAGCGGGCTCGCGGATGCCGGCGACCGCGCATTCGACCTCGTCGCCGCGATCGACGCGAGCACGCCGGTCGAGGACGCCGCCGTCGCCTACACGGGCCGCCCCGAGGTGTGCGACGCCGTCGGCAACTGCGTGACGGTGCCGACGCCGACCGCGGCCAAGCTCGACCGCAAGCCCCCGACGGCCGTCTGCGCCGAGCTCGTCGTGCCCGAGCGCGGCTGGTTCGCGACGAACGCGACGGTCGAATGCGCGGTGAGCGACGCCGGGTCAGGCCTCGCGAACGCGGCGCAGTCGACCATGACGATCGCGACCGACGTCGGGGCGGGCGCCGTCGACCCCGCGGCGACCTCCGCGCGGGTCGAGGTGTGCGATGTCGTCGGCAACTGCGTCGAGCTGCCGCGGCTCACGGGCGTCCCCGTCGATCGCGCGGCGCCCGTCGTCGCGTGCGAGCCCGCGCCGAGCTGGAGCCGCGGCGCCGAGCTCGAACTCCGCTGCACCGCGACCGACCAGGCGGACGGCTCCGGCCTCGCCGAGCCCAGTGCGGACGCGGACTTCCGGGTCACGCTCGGGATCGAGCCGGGCACCGAGCGCTCCGGCCTCGCCGCCGAGCCGCGGCAGATCTGCGACATCGCCGGCAATTGCGCGCCGCTCCCCCCGCTCGCCGGCCTCGGTCTCGACGACCTCGCGCCCGTCGTCGAATGCGCGCCCTCGCCGACCGGGTGGCTGCGGACCGACGCCGTCGTCGCCTGCACCGCCGTCGACGGCGGCAGCGGCCTCGCCGACCCGGCCGACGCCGCGTTCGACCTCCGCACCGACTTCACGGGGACGACGAGCGACCACGTCGCATTCGTGGCCGGGAAGCCCGAGATCTGCGACGCCGTCGGCAACTGCGCGCCCGTCCCGACACCCGAGCCGGTGCGCATCGACCGCGTCGACCCCGTCGCGGACTGCGTCAAGCCCGTCGACGGCGCCTACGACTTCAACCTCACGATCGCGTGCACCGCGAGCGACGCGGGCGCCGGCCTCGCCGAGGGCGCGACGCTCGACTTCATCCTCCGCACCTCGGTCGAGCCCGGGACCTCCGCGACGGGCGCCGCGACGAATGCGCGCGAGGTCTGCGACCTCGCCGGCAACTGCGTGACCTTCGGGCCGTACGGCGCGTACGACATCGACCTCACATCGCCGCCCGCATCCGCCGCACCGGCGATCGTCGCGCCCCGTGCCGTGAGCGTCCTCGCGGCCGTGCCGGGGGAGGGATTCCGCGGCGTCCGGGCCCCCTTCGCGCCGCCGACCGTCGACTCGGAGATCGGCGCCGTCCTCGAGTGCGTCCCTGACGGGACGGGCCTGTACCCGCTCGGCACGACCGAGGTCGAGTGCGCCGCGCGTGACGCCGCCGACCGTGTGACCGTCGCGAGCTTCGACGTCCGGGTCGCACTCGCCCCCGAGCTCGCGGCGCCGAGCGCCTTCCCGATCGACCGGCCGATCGCCGTCGCGGGGAGCGGATTCGACGGGCCCGTCGAGGTGCTCATCGGCGGCGTCCGCGTCGCGACGCTCACCCCGAGCGGCGGCGCGGTCGCGGCCGACGTCGACCTCCCGCCCGCGACGAGCGTCGGCGCGCAGACGCTCGTGCTCCGTGGCACGGGGCTCGACGGCGAGCCGAGGATGATCATCACCCCGATCATCGTCACGACCGCGGCGGGACCGGGCGACACCGGCTCCGGCGGCGACGACGAGGGCGAGGGCGAGGGCTCCGGCTCCGGCGGTGACGGCGGGGACGACGGCGCCAGCTCGGGCGGTGACGACGAGGCTGAGGGTCCCGGCGACGATGAGGCCCCTGGCGGGGATGAAGGCTCCGGTGGGGACGAGGGCGCTGGCGACGATGGTGACACCGGCGAGGGCGGCACGGGCGGCACGCCGAGCGCCCCCGCGACGGGCGCCCCAACGACGGGCGGCGCAGGGACGACCCCGCGGGCGCCGTCGACGGGTGACCCGGGATCGGCGGCGCCGCAGGCCGCGGCGGGGGAGCGCCAGTCCCCGGCGGCGCGCGCCGCGGAGCTCGAGCGCGGCTACGTCCTCGACCCGCAGCGCTGGCCGAGCGAGGAGTTCAAGGACGGCGGCGAGGTCCGCGACGATGACGGCGCCGCGGCGCCCGTCGAGGAGGTCGATCCCGCGTCGATCTGGTGGGCGGTGTCGATCGGCGCGGTCGTGATCGTGCTGCTCTCCGCTGGCATCGCATTCCTCGTGCATCGCCGTCGACTGCGCTGAGCCGAGTCGGCCGCCCGCTCAGCGCTGGCTGAGGTTGATGAGGAAGGCGAGGACGGCGGCCACGCCGAGGCAGGCGGACAACGCCCAGAGCCCGAGCCGGCCCAGCGTCAAGGGACGTCGATCGCGCGGCTCGGCGGTCACGGGGGCCGACCGTGGTCGGTCCGCCTGCGTCGCGGCGTACCACTCCTCGCCCGGCGTGTCGTAGCCGGGGCGGCCGGCGGGGTTGCCCGGCGTCTCGTCCATGGGTCGATTCTGCCGCTCGCTGCCGACGTCAGTGCGAGCCGGGCACGACGAGGCCGGACTCGTAGGCGACGATGACGAGCTGGGCGCGGTCGCGGGCGCCGAGCTTCGTGCGAAGGCGGCTCGCGTAGGTGCGGGTCGTCTCGGGGCTGAGGACGAGCCGGTCCGCGATCTCGACGTTGCTGTAGCCGCGGCCGATGAGTGCGAGGACCTCACGCTCGCGGGCGCTCAGCGCCTCGATGAGCTCGGGCCGCTCGGCGCTGCGTCCCGCGTGCCGCAGCAGCATCGAGGTGAGCGAAGGGTCGGCGACCCCGTCTCCGGAGGCGACGTCGCGGATCGCCTGCCGGAGCGCGGGGCCGTCGAGGTCCTTGAGGAGGTAGCCGCTCGCGCCAGCACGGATCGCCGCGAGGACGTCCTCCTCCTCGTCGAAGGTCGTCAGCACGAGCACCCGGACGTCCGCGGTCTCGGCCGAGCGGGTGAGCTGCTCGGTCGCGGTGATCCCGTCCATGAGCGGCATGCGGAGGTCCATGAGGACGACGTCGGGCCGCCGCGCCCGGACGGCCGCGATCCCCGCGAGCCCGTCCGAGGCCTCGCCGACGACCTCGATGTCGCCGTCGTGCGTCGCGAGCAGCGCGATCCCGGCCCGCACGAGCGGCTGATCCTCGACGAGGACGACGCGGATCATGCGCCCGCTCCCGCCGCGCTCTCGCCGCTCGCTCCGCCACGCTCCGGCCACGTCGCCTCGAGCCGGAAGCCTCCGTCCGTCCGCTCCCATGCGATCCTGCCGCCCGCCCCCGCGACCGCCGCCTCGAGCCCCAGCAGCCCGTTGCCGGGCGTCACCGGTCCCGCCGCGTCCGCGACCCCGTCGTGCTCGACGAGGACGCGGAGCTCGCCGCTCTCGGCGCCCACCGCGATCCGCGCGCGACGCGGGCGGGCGTGCCGCAGCGCATTCGTCACGCCCTCACGGATGAGGATGAATGCGAGGCTCGCGTCCCGCGCTGACAGCCCGCCGCCCGGCGACTCGACATCGACGGCGACCCCGCCGTCGCGGAGGCTCGTCACGAGGTCGTCGAGCTCGGCGAGGCCGTGCGGTCGCGGGGCCGCGGCCGGGCCCGACCCGAGGGCGCGGACCGCCTCGCGGAGCTGAGCGAGCCCCTCCGCGGCAGCGTCCCGGATGTGGCCGAGGCCGGTCGCCGCGGCGGGCTCGGCGGCGAGTCGCTCGGCGAGCGCGTGCGCGTGGAGGGAGACGATCGCGAGCGAGTGGCCGAGGTCGTCGTGGAGCGACCTCGCGATCCGCCCGCGCTCAGCGAGGTGCTCGCGCTCCGCCTCCGCCCGGGCCGCCTCCGCCGCGAGCGCGAGCTGTCGCTCCCGGCTCGACACGAGCTCCCGCCGGGCCCGCGCGACCTCGGCGAGCGCGATCGCGAGGGCGGCGATCGCGAGGTTGCTGAGCAGTTCGTAGCCGAGCACGACGCCGGGGCGCGCGCCGCCGACGAGCTGGAAGCACGTCGCGACGACGAAGAGCGCGAGCGCGACCGCGATCGCGAACCACCGGTGACCGGCGAGCGTCGTCGCGAGGAGGAAGACCGCGAGCGGCAGCACGACCCCGATCGGCGGCAGCCCGAACGTGTAGTAGGCGCAGACGAGGAGCGCGGCGACGACGACGGCCGCGCGCGGCCAGCGGTCCCGGACGAGCGTCAGGACCCCGAAGGCGAGCGCGAAGGCCGCCGCGACGGCGACGTACACCCCGTCCCGGCTCCCGGCCCAGCCGGTCGGCTCCCCGAGGAGCGCGGCGAGGAGGATCGCGTTCGCGATCGCGAGGGCGAGGAGCACCTCGAGGACGATCCTCCGACCGCGCGTCAGCATGCCGACAGCGTAGGCAGGCGCGCGACCGAGCGGGTGTCGCCTCTGGGCGTACACGCGCGGGGCCGGGTCGCGCCTCGCGGGGGACGCGCGCTCGGTAGGGCGCCTCGTAGCGTCGGGGCATGACCACGACGACACCCCGCCGCCGCGGCCGCATCGACCTGCGGCTCGTCCTCGGCCTCGGCGCCCTCAGCCTCCTCTACCCGGTGTGCGGCATCCTCACGCAGCTCTTCGTCCCGGGCCCCGGATTCTTCCGCTTCGCCTGGGCGATCTCGCTCTGGGCCCTCATCGGCATCGCCTGGATCCTGGTCGTCTGGCTCACGCGCGCCGCGAGGCCCGTCGTGACGCTCCTCGCGACGGGGGCCGCGGGCGCCGTCCTCACGCTCCTCGTCGCGGGGATCGCGCAGCTCGCGACGAGTGGCGAGGCGAGACTGCTCGGCTCGCCGTGGGCGATCGTCGGCATTGTCGCGATGCACCTCGCCGGCGGCGCCATCTGTGGGGTCATCGCGTGGGGGCTGCAGTCGGCGACTCGGGAGGCGCCCCGCGAGACGCCCCGCGAGCAGCCGCGCGAGTGAGCCCCCTCAGTACACGAGCACCGGCTTGATGGTCGCGCCGCTCGCGGAGTCGTCGATGGCCCGGCCGATCTCGTCGAAGGGGTAGGTGCGGATGAGCCGGTCGTAGGGGAAGCGCCCGGACCGCCACAGCTCGATGAGTCGCGGGATGAATGCGTGCGGCTCGGCATCCCCCTGGATGAGCATCGCCGCCCCGGCGCCGCGCAGCAGGAGCCGCTGGCTCGGGAAGTCGACGCTCGGCGACCCCGCGACCCCCGCGGCGCGGCCGCGCGTGCCGAGGGAGAGGAGCATCGTCGTGAACGCGGCGGGCGCGCCCGTCGTGTCGAGCGCGGTGTCGAGGCCGCCGCGGGTGATCTCGCGGATCCGCGCCTCGACGTCCTCGGCGCCCGCGTCGATCGTGTGCGTCGCGCCGAGTTCGCGGGCGAGCGCGAGCCGGGCCGGGTGCCGGTCGACGGCGATGATCGTCTCGCAGCCGGCGACGACCGCGGCCATGAGCGCGGAGAGGCCGACCGCCCCCGCGCCGAAGACGGCGAAGGCGCTGCCGGGCTGCGCGTCGAGCGCGTTGAGGACGGCGCCGGCGCCGGTGAGGACCCCGCAGCCGAGCGGGGCGAGAAGCTCGAGCGGCACGTCGGCGGGGGCCGGGATGACGGAGGCGCGCGCCGCATTCGTCCTCGTCGCGAAGGCGCTCTGCCCGAAGAAGTGCGAGCCGACGGCCTCGTCGCCCCGGCGGAACGCGGTCGTGCCGTCGAGGCGCGCACCGCCGAAGTTCCGCGCCTCGTAGCTCTCGCAGTAGGACGGCAGCCCCTGGCAGCACCAGCGGCAGTCGCCGCAGTGGTCGAAGCTCAGCACGACGGGGTCGCCGACCGCGAGGCCCTCGACCCCCGGCCCGAGCGCCTCGATGACGCCCGCGCCCTCGTGCCCGAGGACGATCGGCGGGGCGCCGGGGGCCATCCGGTCGCGGACCTTCGTGTCGGTGTGGCAGACGCCCGTCGCGGCGAGCCGGACGCGCACCTCGCCCTCGCGCGGCTCGTCGAGATCGAGTTCGGTGAGCTCGAATGCGCGGTGCGGCTGGGTGGCGATGGCGGCGTCGACGAGCACCTCGCCACACTAGCGCCGGACCACTAGCCTGGTCGCGTCCCATCGCACGCAAGGAGGCGCGCAATGCCCGGTTACGCCGTCATCGACCCGTACACGCTCGAGACGATCCGTCAGGTGCCGACCGCGAGCGATGCCGAGCTCGAGTCGGCGCTCGCGGCCGTGTGGTCGGCGTGGACCGACTGGATCCCGGGCACGACGATCGCGGAGCGCGCGGCGCTCATCGCGCGCGTCGCCGAGCTGCACCTCGAGCGCAAGGACGAGCTCGCGGCCGGGATCGTCCGCGAGATGGGCAAGCCGCTCGCGCAGGCGGTCGGCGAGGCGGAGTTCGCCGCAGCGATCTACCAGTTCTACGCGGACCACGCCGAGGAGCTGCTCGCCGATGAGCCGATCGTCGGCGCTGCCCGGCCCGCCTACCTCCGCAAGTCGCCCGTCGGCCCGCTCGTCGGGGTCATGCCGTGGAACTTCCCGCTGTACCAGGTCGCTCGCTTCGCCGGCCCGCACTTCATCGTGGGGAACCCGATCCTGCTCAAGCACGCCTCGCAGTGTCCCGACACGGCGCTCGCGATCGAGCAGATCTTCCGCGACGCGGGCGTCCCGCGGGGCGGCTACACGAACGTCTTCGCCTCGGCGGACCAGATCGCGGCCGCGATCGCCGACGACCGGATCCGCGGGGTCTCGCTGACCGGCTCGGAGCGGGCGGGCGCGGCGGTCGCCGAGCAGGCGGGTCGGCACCTCAAGAAGGTCGTGCTCGAGCTCGGCGGCTCCGACCCCTTCATCGTGCTCTCGGCCGAGGACATGGACGCGGTCGCGGACGCCGCCTTCGAGGCGCGCTTCGACAACAACGGGCAGTCGTGCAACGCCCCCAAGCGCTTCATCGTCGTCGACGAGCTCTACGAGGACTTCGCGGAGCGGCTCACGGCCCGGATGGCCGCGGTCGAGCCCGGCGACCCGATGGCCGAGGGGACGGTGCTCGGGCCGCTGTCGAGCGAGGCCGCCGCGATCCACCTCGAGGAGCAGGTGCGGCGGGCTCTCGCCGCGGGGGCGACGGCGCGCCTCGCGCCTCGCCCGCGCGAGGGCGCGAAGTACGCCCCCGTCGTCCTCGAGGGGATCACGCGCGACAACCCGGCCTACCGTGAGGAGTTCTTCGGCCCCGTCGCCTCCCTGTACCGGGTCGCCGATGAGGGGGAGGCGGTGCGGATCGCGAACGACTCGGGCTTCGGCCTCGGCTCCTACGTCTGGACGACGGACGCGGCCCAGGCGCTCCGGGTCGCGGACCGGCTCGAGACGGGCATGGTCTACGTCAACGCGGTCCTCGCGGACTCGCCCGAGCTGCCCTTCGGCGGCACGAAGCGCTCGGGCACGGGCCGGGAGATGGGCGCCGTCGGCATCGAGGAGTTCATCAACAAGAAACTCGTCTACCTCGGCTGATCGCGGGCGACGCGCTCCCAGTGCTCGGTGAGCGCGGCCGTCGCCTGCTCGAGCGTGAGCCCGAGTGCCACCTGCTCGTCGAGGCCGACCTGCTCGGTGAGCTGCCGCACGAGCCCGAGGGGGAGGGTGCGCGCGGCCATCGGTGCGGGCGCGCCGCGGGCGGGCGCCTCGCCGTCTCGGACGCCGCGCCAGAACTCGTCAGCGCTGACCTCGAGCTGCTCCCGGAGGATGTGGGCGAAGAGGCCGCTGCCGTAGTCGGTGTCGTCGACGGGTCGGGAGATGCGCGTCCGCAGGATCCGGCCATCGGCGAGCGGCAGCTCATACGTCTCGTGGTGCCCGATCGGCCGACCGGTCGCGTCCCGGACGAGGTGCCACCCTTCGGTGCGGCAGAAGCGCTGATGGTCGCTCTTCCGCGCCCTCGGGTGCTTGGTCACGCCGACAGCCAGGCCGTGAGCTCCGTGTCGGTGAGGAGCCCGATGAGCTGCACGAGGTCCCAGTTGTCCGCATGGTTGGGCGCGAATCGCAGCCGGTCGTGCCAGTCGTCCGCGTACTCGCGGAGCGCGTCGACGAGGTCGGCGAGCGCCTCGGCGACGCTCGCGCCGGAGCCGGCGAGCGGACGGCCGTCCATGACCGCGTACACCGTGCCGTCGTCGTCCGCGCCGACACGGACCTTGGCCGGGACCGACCTCAGGAGCAGTTCGCGGAGCCGGTCGGCGCCGATGACCGCGGTGAGGTAGCCGTCGCGGCGGATCGTGACGGGGACCGAGGTCTGCGCGCGATCGAGCATCCCCTTGATGTCGGCCCGGGCCGCCGCGACCGTCGGGTAGGTCGGCGTGAGCACCTCGCGCCTGTACATAGTGTACATACGGGGATGAATCGCCGAGCGGGTCGGGGGCACCGAGCGGTATTCTCAGCGAGCCGGGCGCATGATCGCGACCGACGGGGAGGAATGCGCGATGCACCGGACGACGGCACGGACCGGCTCCGACGCGCCTCGCCCCCGCCGCGGCCGAGCCGCCCGGGCGCTCGCGGCGGCGCTCGCGGTGTCCGCCGGGCTCGCACTCGCCGCCTGCGCGCCCGCGACGGGCTGGCCGGGCTCGCAACCGAACGCCGAGGGCCCGACCGCGGGCGGGGACGCGGCCGCCGAGCTCGGCGCGGCGATCGATGCGCTGACGTCGGCGCCGCGCTTCGCGACCAGCACGTGGAGCTTCCTCGCCGTCGACCGGGCGACGGGCGAGACGGTCCTCGACCGCAACTCGGCCGCGCCGCTCGTGCCGGGCTCGATCATGAAGAGCTTCACGACCGGGACCGCGCTCGAGGTGCTCGGCGCCGACAGCCGGGTGACGACGACGGCGCAGGGCCTCGGCGCGCTCACGGACGGGGTACTCGACCGCGGGCTCGCGCTCGTCGGCGCGGGGGACTTCAGCTTCGGGCTCCGCGACTCGGCCGACGGCTCGCTCTGGGTCGGCGGTTTCGACCACAACGAGGCGAACACGGCGCTCTTCCCCGCCGAGCTCCCGCCCGGCGACCCGCTCGCCGGCCTCCGCGACCTCGCCGAGCAGCTCGTCGCGGCCGGCGTCACGCGCATCGCGGGCGACGTCGTCGTCGACAACCGGCTCTTCGAGACGCAGACCGACTGGCCGGACGGCCGCATCGACGCGATCTGGGTCAACGAGAACCTCATCGACGCGATCCTCACCCCCGGCCCCGTCGGGTCCGCGCCGGCCGTCGAGCTCCGTCCCGGCCTCCGCCTCCTCGAGCTCGTCAACGAGGCCTCGACGGTCCCCGGCGACGGGGTCGACATCCTCGTCGAGGACCTCGGCGAGGGCCGCGTCCGGGTGAGCGGCACGATCGGCGCCGAGGCCGGGTCGACGGTGCGGGTCGCGCAGCTGGCGGATCCGGTGGATTTCGCGAGGCGCGCATTCCTCGAGGTCCTCGATGATGCGGGGATCGTCGTCGACGGGACCGCGGATACCAACCCCGTCGAGCTCCTGCCCGCCGCCTACCCGGGCGCCCCGCTCGCGAGCCGCGACTCCGCGACGACCGCGGAGCGGGTCAGGGTCGTGCTCAAGATCAGCTACAACCGCGGCGCCGACCTCTTCGGCTGCCTCATCGCGGTCGCGCGTGGCAGCACCGACTGCGAGGACGGGCTCGCGACGATCCTCGACACGATCACCGAGGTCGGGGCGCCGGCCGGTTCGGTCTTCGTCTTCGACCCCGCCGGGAGCGTCGACTACGACCGGACGAGCGCGGCGGGCCAGGTCGGCTTCCTCCTCGGCGCGGCCGAGCGCCCCTGGGGCGAGGCCTTCCACGCGGCCCTGCCGGTCTCGGGCGTCGACGGCTCGCTCGCCTCGCTCGGCGCCGGCAGCGCCTCCGACGGCATGATCCAGGCGAAGACGGGCAGTCGCATCGTCGGCGACCCCGCGACGGGCGGCCTCGTGTACCTCGCGCAGTCCTACGCGGGCTACATGACGACGGCGTCCGGCCGCGACCTCGTCTTCGCGATCATCGTCAACTCGATCCGGGTCGACGACTTCGACGGGCTCTTCCCCGTCATGAGCGACATCCAGCAGCTCCCGCTCACGCTCCAGCGCCTCGGCTGAGGCGGGCGCTCGGGCTCAGGGCTCAGGGCTGCTGCGCGAGCCACATGAGGTGGCTGTCGACGATCTGCTCCATCTCGACGATCTTGCCGTCGCGGACCGTCCACTTGTGGACGACGCGGGCCTCGACGGGCTTCCCGGTCGCCTTCGCGACGGCGGCGTAGCGGCCGATCATGACGACCGTCTTCCCGTCGACGATGAACTCGTCCGTGAGGACGCGGAAGTTGTCGAAGGCCTCGAAGAGCGGCCCGAAGACCCCCGCGCCGATCGCCGGCATGCCGACGAAGCGGCCCGGGAACGGCCCGCCCTCCGCCTCGATCCACACGATGTCGTCGGCGAAGTCCTTCGCCATCCCGGCGGGGTCGCCGGCCGCGCCTGCGGCGTAGTGGGCCTTGACGATGTCGAGGGCGGACATGCAGCACTCCTTCGTGCGAGAGCGGTTTGGGGGTCAGCCCATCATGCCTGTCGCCCCGCGGTCGGTCTTGTCCTCCCGCGCACGATCCTTCAGTCGCGGCGCTGCTTCTTCGGCTTCGGGTACTTGAGCGGGCGGATCTGCCGCCTCGGCCCCCACCAGTCGGCGTCCGGGTCGGCGTGCTCCGGCTGCGGGCCGCGAGTCGTGTACTCCCGGGAGGAATGCGCGTGGTCGCGATGGTCGTCGTGGTGCCCGTGGCCGCGGTGCTCGTGCCCCGCGTGCCCCGCGTGCTCACCGTGTCCGTGCCCGCCGCAGTCGCACGCGCCGTCCGCGCATTCCTGCCCGTCGCCGCACGCGCACGCACCGCCCTCGCCGCCGCAGGCGCAGTGCCCGCCCGCCCGCGAGAGGTCGGGGACGTCGAGGGAGGGGTTGCGGTCGAAGAAGCCGTGGGGGCGCAGCTTGAAGCCGACCTTGTCGACGGGCATGATCGGCCAGTCCTCGAGCCGGGGGAAGTGCGTGAGGCCGAAGGTGTGCCAGACGACGATGTCCTCGCCGTCGATGCCGCGGTCGGCGGCCGCGTAGGCGGGGAGGCCCGCGCCGCCGGGGTGCTGGTTGGGCAGGTAGCCGGCGGCCCAGCGCTCGCCGGGGGCGTCGCGCGTCACCCAGAGGTGCTTCCTCGCGAAGGCCGCCCGCGCCGCGATGGGGGAGTCGTCGGCGGCGAGGAGGACGGGCGTCGGCTGCGGCTCGAGGTGGAATGACGGCGGCTCACCGATGTGGTTCGTCGTGCCCGTGCTGAGGATCCGCCACACGCGGCCAACGCTCGTGTCGGCGAGGCGCTGCGCCTCCGACTCGCGCGTGAGCCGGGTCGTCTTCCTGGTGAATGCGTTGCCCCACGGATTCGAGTCGGAGATCGGCAGTCGCACGGCATCGAGCTCCTCGACGGCGTTCGGCTCGCCGTCGAGCCAGGGCTCGAGGCGCGCGGAGAAGAGGTGCTGGTGGACGGGCGCGCCGAGGCCGGGGGCGATCTCGGTCGCGTAGGGCCGCCCCTCCTCGGTGAGGCCGGAGGTGAAGACGATGCCGGTCGCCTTCGCTTCGAGCTCGACCGTGCCGTCGAGGCCGAAGTACCAGTAGAAGCCGTAGTCGTAGTTGCCGATCGTCACGAAGAAGGAGACGACGAGGCGGCGGTTCCGGCGCGTCTCATGGCTGCCGTTGAAGGACTCGTTGTGCTTCCAGAGGATGCCGGCGTCCTCCTCGTGGATGCAGACCGCGTTGCGGAGCGTCTGGGGTCTGGCGTGCGCGTCGGCGACGACCGCGTCGAGGTAGGTGATGTCGCCGAGGCAGTCGCAGCCGAGCTCGAGCGCGTTCGCGAGGTTGCCGAACTGGTACTCGCCCGCGTCGAAGTAGTTCTGCCAGCCGTGCATCGGGGTCGGGTCGCCGTAGGGGACGACCATCTCGGAGACGGAGGCGCGGTGGAGCACCTTGCGGCCGCCCGCGCGGACGTCGTGGAGGGTCAGGCCCTCGCGGCCGTTGAAGCCGAGGCGGATGCTCCACCCCTCCCACTCGAGGACGTGGTCCTCGAGGCGGAAGGAGACGCCCTCCGGCTGGGTGATCGAGATCGGCTTGAGGCTCTCGCGCGTGGGGCCCGCGACCTCGGGCGAGTTGTAGTCGCCGCTCGTCTCGGGGATCGGACGCTGATCCATCTCGACGAGCCGGATGACCCGGCGCTCGATGAGGTCGATGTGCGCGATGATCCCGTCGATCGGGTGCGCCCACGGCGAGTCGCCGGGGTAGTCGGCGCGGAACGAGAGCACCCGGAGCAGCCGCCGACCGGCCTCGTCGTCGTAGTAGCCGGCGCCGGCGGACAGGGGGCAGCAGAAGACGGTGTCGAAGTCGGTGATGCCCCGGCGCTCGAGGGCGGCGCGCCACTCGGGGTCGGCCTTGACGATCTCGTCGGCGGCGGCGAAGTCCTCCTCGATGATGGGCCCGAGCCCGTCGGTGACGGGGTCGTAGTCCTCGCGGGCGACGATCTCGCGGCTCGCGACGTCGACGACGATGCGGCTCGTCGCCGCCCGCTCGAGCGACATGACGAGGCCCGAGACGAGCCGGGGCAGCTCGGCGCCCGCCTCGTACGCGCGGTAGTCGACCCGGCTCGGCTCCTCGAGCATGACGTAGGCGAATCGTGTCGAGTCCTCGATGAGGCCCGCGGCCTCGGCGGCGCCGCGGAAGGCGTCGAGCTCGTCGGCGGTGAGCGGGGCGAGCGGGTGCTGGGCGGGGCTCATGTGGACCTCTCCGGGTGCGGGGCGGGCGCCGGGCGTCGTTTGCTTCTCCCAATGGAGAATAATCGCCCTCGGCGGCCGTAGTCTAGGCGCGAGCGCGAGGACGCGCAGCGAGGAGCGGAACGCCCATGGCCCACACCCCTTCGGCGATCGTCACGGGCGGCGGGAGCGGCATCGGCGCCGCGACGGCCGCGCGGCTCCGGGACGGCGGCTGGGACGTCGTCATCGCCGGCCGTCGGCCCGGGCCGCTCCGCGAGGTGGCCGCCCGCACGGGCGCGACCGCGATCGCCATGGACCTCGACGAGCCGGGCGCCTGCGAGGCCCTCCTCCGGGAGACGCTCGAGCTGACCGGCCGCCTCGACGGCCTCGTCCTCAACGCGGGCATCGGGCCGGCCGGCGCCTTCGCCGAGCAGGACCGGCAGGCGTGGCTCGACACGCTCGGCACGAACCTCGTCGGCGCGATCGACCTGACGCGGGCGGCGCTCCCCGCGCTCGTCGAGACGGGCGGGGCGATCGTCGGGGTCGCGAGCCTCGCGGCGCTGCGGGCCAACGCATTCATGTCCGCCTACCACGCCTCGAAGGCGGGGCTCGCGATCGCCCTCCAGTCGGTCGCGGTCGAGTACGGGCGCCTCGGCGTCCGGGCCAACGCGGTGTGCCCCGGCTGGGTGCGCACCGAGATGGCCGACGAGGAGATGTCGGTCGTCATGGATCGCGACGGCGTCGACCTCGACGAGGCATACCGGCGCACCGCCGCGCTCGTGCCGCTCCGGCGCGCGGCGGCGCCGGGGGAGATCGCCGAGGTCATCGAGTTCCTCCTCTCGCCGCGAGCCTCGTACATCACGGCGGCGGTCATCCCCGTCGACGGCGGGGCGCAGGCGGTCGATGTCGGGGCCGTCATCTTCGACGAGGACGCCGCGGGGCGCTGAGTCGCCCGCGCGCCACGCGCCCGCGGGCCCGCGCCGGGGTGGCACGAGCCCGCGGGGAGCACGACGCGCCGTCAGGACACGGGCGTCTCCTCGAACTTCTCGAGGTCGGCCTCGAGCCCCTCGTACACCTCGGGCCGCTTCGCGCGGAGGACGAGCGCGTAGATGATGCCCCCGACGAGCGCGAGGACGAGGATCCACGGCAGCACGACGACGTAGGTCTCCTCGGAGCCGGCGATGAGCGGGAAGTTGATCAGCGCGAAGACGCTGATCGTCCCGAGCGCGAGGAAGCCGAGGCCGGGAGCGATGAAGGTGCTCCACCAGCGCCGGTCGCCCGTGCGCCGGAAGTGCACGACGACGGCGAGCGCCGCGATCGCCTGGACGATCATGACCGCGAGCGTGCCGAAGCCGATGCCGACGGGGACGAGCGTCACGACGGGCGGGAGCGGCTCGGCGACCGTCAGCTCGCTGATCGCGAAGATCGCCGCGACGAGGATGCCAAAGAGGAGGTTGATGACGAGCGCCCGCTCCGGCACCCCGCGCTTGTTCGTCTTCGCGAGCCAGCGCGGGAGGATCCGCGCCCGGCCGAGCGCGTAGAGGTAGCGCGCCGCGGAGTTGTGGAAGGCGAGCTGCGCCGCGAAGAGGCTCACGACGAGGAGCACGAGCACGATGATGCCGAGCACCGGTCCGAGGTACTGGTCGACGAGGCCGAGCGTGAGGTCGCCCGCCTCGAGGTGGTCGAGGCTCACGCCCTGCGCGTCCCGGACGCCGACGGCGCTGACGATCGCCCAGGCGACGAATGCGTGGAGCACGCCGATGACGATGATCGCCGTGTAGGTCGCGCGCGGGATGGTGCGCCGCGGCTCGCGAGCCTCCTCGCTGAAGAGCGCCGTCGCCTCGAAGCCGATGAAGGCGGTCGCGACGAGGAGGAGCCCGATCCAGATGGAGCCGCCGACGAGGACCTCCGGCCCGAGCGCGAGCGTGAAGGCCTCGAAGCTGAAGCCCGTCTGGATGAGGACGGAGAAGCCGAAGCACAGCAGCACGAGCGTCTCGAGGATGAGCGCGATGCCGAGCACGACCGCGGAGATCTGGATGCCGGCCCGCGCGAGGAGGTAGGCGACGATGAAGAGGACGGCGCCCGCGATGAACCAGTGCACCTCGAAGCCGAAGAGCGCCGGGAGGACGACGACGCCCGTGAAGAAGCCGAGCGTCCCGGTGGCCCCCGCGACGAAGAAGTTGTAGCCGATCGTCGCGATGAGGCCCGTGACGAGTCCCGCGGGCCTGCCGAGGCCCTTGACGGCGATCGCGTAGAAGCCGCCCGTGTTGACGAGCTCCTTCGTGATCTGGGCGTAGCCGATCGCGAAGAGGAGGAGGGCCGCGGCGACGATGAGGACGGCGACGGGCGTGCCGCCGCCGTTGCCGAGCGCGATCGCGAGCGGGAGCACGACGATCGCGACGGTGAGGGGCGCGACGGCGGCGAGGACGAGGAAGACGATGGCGGGGACGCCGAGCTGGTTGGCCCGGAGCTTGCCCGCGGTCGGTTCTGAGGACACCTGATCTCCTTTGATTGGGTGGGCGACGTCGGCCACGTCGGGAGGGCCGTCCCCCAGCGCGCGCTGCGTGTCGCGGCCCCGCCGTGCCCGTGTCGGAGCCAAATCTACTTTGATTCTCCCTATGGAGAGCAATAGTCTGAGCGAAAATCCCTGATCCGAGGAATGCGCGTGCCCGTGTCCGAGCTCCATCTCGCGACCGCGCGCGCCGCGCTCAGGGAGTTCGGGCTCCCCGCGGATGCGCGGATCGACTTCGTCGCGCACCGGGAGAACCACGTCTTCCGAGTCCGCGCGGATGGCGTCGACCTCGCGCTCCGGCTCCACCGCCCCGGCTACCGGAGCGATGAGGAGCTCCGGGCTGAGGTCGCGGCGATGGCGGCGTTCCGCGCCGCGGGGATCGCCGTGCCCGACCCGCTGCCGACCCCGGCGGGGGAGGACGTCGCGGTCGTCGTCGACGCGGACGGGACGCGGCGGCAGGCGACGGCGCTCGGGTGGTTCGACGCCGCCGCGCCGATGTCGGACTCGGGTGAGGTGCTGCTCGGGCGGGCGCGACCGGCGCGCATTCGTGAGCTCGGCGTGCTCGCCGGCCGACTGCACACGGTCGCCGAGCGGATCGGGTCGGCGCTCGCGGCCGACCGCCCCGTGTGGGACGCGGCGGGGCTCGTCGGGCCCGCGTCGCTGTGGGGGAGCGCGACGGGGAGCGTCTCGCTCGACGCGCACGGGCGGGCCGTCCTCGCCGAGGCCGAGTCACGGCTCGGCGCGGTCCTCGGCGCGCTGCCGCGGGACCGCCACCGTTTCGGCTGCATCCATGCCGACCTCACGTTCGAGAACGTCCTCGAGCACGCGGGCGGGCTCGCCGTCATCGACTTCGACGACTCGGGACCCGGGTGGTACCTCTTCGACCTCGCGACGACGGCCTTCTGGTGCGCGGGGCACCCCGAGGGGCAGGCGCTCGTCGGCGAGCTCTTCGACGGCTACCTCGAGCACCGGACCCTCGACGACACGGATCGGGCGGCGTGGGAGCCGCTCCTCCTCGCTCGGGCGCTCAGCTACCTCGGCTGGTCGGCGGCGCGGCCGGGGGATCCGGTGAGCGAATTCCACGAGGCGGAGCTCGTGCCGCGGGTCGTCGCGGCGGCCGAACGGTTCCTCGACACCGGCGGCACGGGATGGCCGGGGCCGCCGCCGGCCGGAAGGATGGGACCATGACGCTCCGCGACCGACGGAATCAGACGATCGGGCCGTACTCGCCGCTCTTCTACGAGGAGCCGATCGAGCTCGTGAGCGCGAGCGGCGTGTGGCTCACGGCGGCCGACGGCACCCGCTACCTCGATGGCTACAACAACGTGCCGCATGTCGGCCACGCCCACCCGCGCGTCGTCGCGGCGATCGCCGAGCAGGCCGCGCGGCTCAACATCCACACGCGCTACCTCAACGACCGCGTCGTCGACTATGCCGAGCGGCTGCTCGCGACCTTCGCCCCCGAGCTCGACCGGGTCATCTTCACGAACTCGGGCTCCGAGTCGAACGACCTCGCGCTGCGGATCGCTCACCAGCACAGCTCGGCGCGCGGCATCCTCATCTCCGACTTCAGCTACCACGGGCACACGCAGGCGCTCGCGGCCCTGACGACGGGGCTGACGACCCGCGAGGGGCTCGGCGCCCACGTCCGCGCGATCCGCATCCCCGACCTCGACGGCGCCGACCGCGGTCGCGACGAGGCTGCCGTGCTCGGGGAGGCGCTCGCGGGCATCGACGCGGCGATCGACGACCTCCGGGCGGCCGGCCATGGACTTGCCGCCGTGCTCATCGACCCGATCTTCTCGACGGAGGGGCTCGCGCGCGTCCCGGAGGGCTATGTCGCGGGCCTCGCCGCCCGGGTCCGGGCGGCCGGGGGGCTCGTGATCGCCGACGAGGTCCAGTCGGGTTTCGGCCGCGTCGGCACGCACTTCTGGGGCCACGAGGTCCACGGGCTCGTCCCCGACCTCGTGACGATGGGCAAGCCGATGGGCAACGGTCACCCGCTCGGCGGCGTTGTCCTCCCCGCCGCGCTCCTTGACGAGTTCGGCCCGCGGAACATGTACTTCAACACGTTCGGCGGCAACCCCGTCTCCGCGGCCGCGGGCCTCGCCGTCCTCGACGTGCTCCGCGACGAGGAGCTCGTGCCCCGGGCGCTCGTCACGGGCGAGGCGGTGCGGGAGGCGATGGCGGCGCTCGTCGCGCGGCACGCATTCCTCGGCCCCGTGAAGGGTCGCGGGCTGTTCTTCGGCGTCGAGGTCGCGGACCGGGCCTTCGCCGACCCGGCGGCCCGCCCCGACGCCGCGCGCACGAAACGGCTCGTCGAGGCCGTCAAGGCCAGGCGCATCCTCATCAGCCGCATCGGCCGCGACGACAGCGTGCTGAAGATCCGGCCGCCCATGCCGTTCGGCGTCGAGGAGGCGGGCATGCTCACGGCCGCGATCGGCGAGGCCCTCGCCGAGCTCGGCTGAGCTCGGCTGATCGCGCTCAGATCGTCGAGAGGATCCGCTCGAGGGCGGCGCGCTGGCGGCGCGGGGTCGTGCGGGTCGGGCTGAAGAGCTCCATCGCCTGGAGGCCCATCATCATCCACATGAGGAGGTCGACGATGTCGGTGTTCGACGCCTCGGAGCGGATCTCGCCGCTCGCGCGCGCCTCGTCGAGGTAGTGCGCGAGCTGGCGGCGGAAGGCGGACTCGTGCTCGCGGAAGAGCTCGGCGAGCGTCGGCATCGTGAGGGACCTCGCCCAGAAGGCGACGATGACGGCGGCCTCGAGCTCGCGGCTCGCGTCGAGCGGCATGATCTCGTAGCAGAGCCCGCGGAGGGCCTCGAGCCCGGTGCGGCCGGCGGTCGCGCGCTCGGCGCGGGCGACGGCGCGGTCATAGGCCCGCGTGTAGGCGGCGACGAGGAGCTCGTCCTTCGTCGCGAAGTACGGTTTGAGCGCGCCGTTCGAGTAGCCCGCGGCGGCGGCGACCTCCCGAAGCGTCACCGCGTCGAAACCGTGCTCCCGGATGATGCGCCAGGCGACGTCGATGAACTCGTCTCGGCGCGCGGACTTGTCGACGATCTTCGGCACGATTCGAGCGTATCCCCGCGGCGGGGGCGGGGCCGCCGCCGACGTAGTTGGTGAGGCGTGCGAAGGTCGGGTAGACGTCGCCGTTCGGATGATGCCACTCGTAGCAGTCGCGCCGCGCCTCAGCGCGCGACGACGAGCTCCCGCAGGCGGGCGAGGTCGACTTTGCCGGACGGTCCGCGCTCGAGGGAGTCGAGCACGAGCAGGTGCTGCGGTTTCTTGTAGCCGGCGAGTCGGTCGCCGACGAATGCGCGGAGCGCGTCCGCCTCGACGCTCGCGCCGTCCCGGTGCGCGACGACCGCGGCGACGGCCTGCCCCCACCGGGGGTCCGGGACGCCGAAGACGGCGGCGTCGACGACGTCGGGGTGCGCGAGGAGCACCTCCTCGACCTCCGCGGGGTAGACCTTCTCGCCGCCCGTGTTGACGACGGCGGCGCCGCGGCCGAGGAACTCGACGGTGCCGTCCTCGTCGAGGAGCCGCACCCAGTCGCCGGGGGAGACGCGGCGGACGCCGTCGATGACGCGGTAGACCTCGGCGGTCTTCGCGGGCTCGTCGAGGTAGCCGAGCGGCATGGGACCCGAGTAGGCGAGGACGCCCGTGCCGCCGACGGCGACGGGCTCGCCGTCCTCGTCGATGACGCTCGCGCCGGCGGCGAGCTCGATGCGGCTCGGCAGCTCGGCGGGCCCGCGGACGAAGGAGTACGCGTAGGGGCCGCCCTCGGTCGAGGCGATGATGTCGAGGAGGGTCGCGCCGGGCATGCGGCTGAGCAGCTCGGCCTTGCGGTCGTCGGTCCAGGCCATGCCGGAGGAGATGATCGAGGTGACGGAGGCGACGTCGTAGGGCGCGCCGGCGAGCTCGGCCGATTCGAGCGCGTCGATGAGTGGCGTCGTGATGGCGTTGCCGACGACGATGATGCGGGTGACGCGCTCGTCGACGATCGCGTGGAGGGCCTGGACGGGGTCGAGCCGCGCGCTCGAGAGGACGACGACGGAGCCGCCGAGGACGAGCGCGTTCATGGCGCTGACGAGCGCGGTGAGGTGCATGAGCGGCGCGAGCGGGAGGACGCGGGGCGCGCCGCCCGGGACCCGCCCGGTGTGGGCGGTGAAGTCGGCCTCGGTCGTCGGGGCGGGCAGGCCGACCGCGGTGAAGATCGAGAGGGTCTGCGCGTCGAGGAGGTCGCCGTGCCGCCAGACGACGGCCTTCGGCGTGCCGGTCGTGCCGCCCGTGAAGACGTAGAAGCGGTCGGCGCCGCTGCGCTCGTCGGGCCCGTCGTAGCGCTCGGTGAGGAGCGACTCGTACTCGTGGCCGGCGCTGACCGGTCCGTCGGCGATGACGATCTGCGCGATGTCGGTCCCGCCGTCCTGCCCGACCTCGCTGCCCCCGCCGCGCAGGATCGCCGCGGCCCCGCTCACCTCGTCCCCGAGCGTCGCGGGGTGGATGATCGCGCGGGCGCCGCAGATCCGGATGAGCTCGGCGAGCTCGCGGGCCCGGTACCGGAAGTTCATGTTGACGGGGATCGCCCCGAGCTTGAACGCGGCGTAGATGGCCTCGAGGAACTCGGGCCGGTTGTAGAGGTAGACGCCGACCCGGTCGCCGCGACGGATGCCGAGCCGGTGGAGCGCTCCCGCGAGCCGCGCGGCCCGGTCCTCGAGTTCGGCGTAGCTGAGGGTCCCGGCGGGGCTCACGATGGCGGGCGCGTCGGGGACGAGCCCGGCGACCCGGTCCCAGATGGTCGACCAGTTGAGGTCCCAGGACAGCGGCGGGTCGTCGGTGGCGGGGGTCATCGGGGTCCTCGGTGGTCGAGTGATCGGGGCGGCCGGTGCTGCGCTCAGTCTGCCACTGGCGGGGTGGCGATGACGACGGACTTCGTCCGGGTGTAGTGGTGGAGCGCCTCGGGGCCGTTCTCCCGGCCGGTGCCGGAGGCCTTCGTGCCGCCGAAGGTGACGGTCGGGTCGAGCTTGCCCCAGTCGTTGACCCAGATGAGCCCCGCCTCGAGCCGCTTCGCGATCCGCATGGCCTTGACGATGTCGCTCGTCTGGATGCCCATCGCGAGCCCGTAGCGGGTCGAGTTGGCGAGGGCGATCGCCTCCTCCTCGGTGTCGAAGGTCTGGACGGTGAGCACGGGGCCGAAGACCTCCTCCTGGACCGCCTCGGCGTCGTTGCCGAGCCCCGTGATGACGGTCGGCGGGTAGTAGAAGCCGCCACGCTCGAGCGGCTCGCCGCCCGTGACGATGGTGCCGCCCGCGGCGACGGCCCGCTTGACGAAGCCGTGGACCCGGTCGAGGTGGCGCTGCGAGACGAGCGGGCCGATGACGGTCCCCATGTCGGCGATGTCCCCGATCGGGACGTGCGGGATGGCGGCGGCGAGCGCCGCGAGCAGCGGGTCGTGGAGCTCCCGCTCGACGAGGAGCCGCACGCCCGCCATGCAGAACTGTCCCGTGTTGAAGACGAATGCGTTGATGGTCGCCTCGACCGCGCGGTCGATGTCGGCGTCGGCGAAGACGAGGTTGGCCCCGTTGCCGCCGAGCTCGGTCATGACGCCTTTGCCGAGCTCGCCGCACTTCGCGGCGACCTTCGCGCCGACGGCGGTCGAGCCGGTGAAGGCGATCATGGCGACGTCGGGGTGCTCGACGATCCGCTCGCCGAGGGCCGGCCCGGTCCCCGTGATGAGGTTATAGACGCCGCGCGGGAGGCCGGCATCCTCGAGGATTCGGGCGAGGATCGCCGCCGAGAGGGGGGTGTCCTCCGCGGGCTTGTGGACGACGGAGTTGCCGACGGCGAGGGCCGGGGCGAGCTTCGAGGCGGCGAGGATGAGGGGGAAGTTGAAGGGCGTGAGGGCGCCGATGACGCCGAGCGCCTCGCGCGTCGTGTACTGGAAGGCAGGCAGCGTCGTGTCGCGGATCTCTCCCGCCTGCGTCTGGGCGAGTGCCGCGTAGTACTCGAAGGTGTCGGCGGCGGTCGGCACGTCGACGACGCGGGTGAAGAGGATGGGCTTGCCGACGTCGACGCTCTCGGCGATCGCGAGCTCCTCGCTCCGCTCGCGGATGAGCGCGGCGATCCGGATGAGCACGCGGGCCCGCTCGCGCCCGGAGAGCGCCGACCAGTCGCCGCGCTCGAAGCTCGCCTTCGCGGCGGCGACGGCGGCGTCGACATCGGCGGTCGTCGCCCAGGCGGCGTCGCCGATGCGCTCCCCCGTCGCGGGCGTGAGGACGTCGTGCCTCGCCCCGTCGGAGGACTCGCGCCATTCGCCGTCGATGTACAGCTGGGTGTGGACGTCCTGCAGCATCCCCGCTCCTTCCGCGCGCCGTTGCGCTTGTGGTGTCCTGGCGTCGATCGCGTCGAACGTCAGGAAGCCTGAATGTCGTCCAGTATCCTCATGACGGCATACTCGGTCAATGCGATCGAGTGGATCGATTGCGCACGTGGCGAAGGAGCCCCGATGATGACGCCTCACCGCACCGCGGCACCGCCCGAGGCGCCCTCGCTCGTCTACCTCCTCAAGCAGGTCGAGCTCGCGGTCCGAAGCCACCTCGACGAGATCACCGCCGCCCACGGCCTCACCTCCCCGCAGTACACGGCGCTCAGCGTGCTCGCGCGGAATCCGGGCATGACGGGCGCTCGGCTCGCACGCAACGCATTCGTCCGTGTCCAGTCGATGGCGCAGACGATCGCCGCGCTCCAGGCACGGGGGCTCATCACGCGCGAGGTCGACCCGGCCTCCCGCCGGCAGCTGCGCATCTCGCTGACGCCGGAGGGGCACGACCTCGTCGCCGCGATCCAGGCGCCCCTCGTCGCGCTCGAGCAGGAGATGCTCGAGGGGATGAGCGCGGCGGAGGCGGAGGCCTTCGCGGCCGCGCTCGAGCGGATCCGGCACCGGCTCAGCGGCTCGCACGCGCACTGAGGCTCTTCCCAGCCGGGCGGGCAGCCGATACCGTTCAGGGCATGCGCATCCTCCTGGTCGGCGCGGGCGGTGTCGGGGACGCCTTCGCGCGGATCGCCGCCCGGCGTGACTTCTACGAGCTCATCGTCGTGAGCGACTACGACCTCACCCGCGCCGAGCGGACGGTCGCCTGGATCACGGAGCAGCACGGGCCGGAGGTCGGCGCGAGGTTCAAGCCCGACCAGATCGACGCGAGGTCCCCCGAGGCGGTCGCCCGCGTCATCCGCGAGCACGGCATCACGCACGTCATGAATGCGGTGGAGCCGAGATACGTCCCCACCGTCTTCAACGGCGCGCTCGCGGGCGGCGCCGACTACCTCGACATGGCGATGAGCCTCTCGCGGCCGCACCCGACCGAGCCGTACCGGGTGCCCGGCGTCAAGCTCGGCGACGCGCAGTTCTTCGCCGACCCCGACTGGGAGGCGGCCGGCCGCCTCGCGCTCGTCGGGATCGGCGTCGAGCCGGGGCTCTCCGACGTCTTCGCACGGCATGCCGTCGACGAGCTCTTCACCGATGTCGACGAGCTCGGCACCCGTGACGGGGCAAACCTCGTCGTGCGGGACGAGGAGGGCCGGGAGATCTTCGCGCCGTCCTTCAACATCTGGACGACGATCGAGGAGTGCCTCAACCCGCCGGTCATCTACGAGCGCGGCCGCGGCTGGTACACGACCGAGCCCTTCAGCGAGCCGGAGATCTTCGACTTCCCCGAGGGGATCGGGCCGGTCGAGTGCGTCAACGTCGAGCACGAGGAGGTCCTCCTCATGCCGCGCTGGCTCGACGCGAAGCGCGTCACCTTCAAGTACGGGCTCGGCAGCGAGTTCATCGGGATCCTCAAGACGCTCCACATGCTCGGCCTCGACCTCGCGACCGAGGTGCAGGTGCGCACCTCGCACGGCACCGTCGAGGTCGCCCCGCGCGATGTCGTCGCCGCGACGCTGCCGGACCCGGCGGGGCTCGGCCCCCGCATGACCGGCAAGACCTGCGCGGGCGTCTGGGTCCGCGGCCGCGGCAAGGACGGTGCCCCGCGCTCGACGTACCTTTACCACGTCGCCGACAACGAGTGGACGATGCGCGAGTACGGGACGCAGTGCGTCGTCTGGCAGACGGCGCTCAACCCCGTCATCGCGCTCGAGCTCCTCGCCGCCGGCACCTGGTCGGGGGCGGGCGTGCTCGGCCCCGAGGCCTTCGACGCGGCGCCCTTCCTCGAGCTCATGGCGCGCCCCGAGGCCGAGGGCGGCTACGGCCAGGCCTGGGGCATCAAGGAGCTCGACCCGGCCTGAGTAGGGTTGGCGCATGGCGGACCCGACCCCCGAGGAGCTCAAGGCCCAGCTCGAGGCCGCGCAGGCGGCGCTCGCCGCGGCGCAGGCCGCGCTCGACGCGGCGAACGCGGCGAACGCGGCGAACGGGAGGAATGCGGAGCCCGCCCCCGCCGGGCCGCTCGCGGCGGTGCCCCCGGTCGCCCCCGACGCGGGGGAGCCCGCGGCCGAGGCCGGCCCGCTCACCCCCGAGCAGGTCGAGGCGGTGCGGGCGGGCTACGACTTCACGGCGCCGAGCCTCGAGATCGGGGCCCTCGTCCAGGGCGAGGCGCGCGCGGACGTGCCGGTGCGCATTCCTGTCGGCATGCTCAACCGCCACGGCCTCGTCGCGGGCGCGACCGGGACGGGCAAGACCCGCACCCTGCAGGGCCTCGCCGAGCAGCTCTCGGCGCACGGCGTCGCGGTCTTCGCCGCCGACATCAAGGGCGACCTGTCCGGGGTCGCGACGCCCGGCCCGTCGAGCCCCAAGCTGCTCGAGCGCACCGCCTCGATCGGGCAGGACTGGAGCCCGGCGGCGTTCCCGACCGAGTTCTACTCGCTCGGCGGGCAGGGGACGGGCATCCCCATCCGGGCGACCGTCACGTCCTTCGGGCCCGTCCTGCTGTCGAAGGTCCTCGGGCTCAACGACACGCAGGAGTCGAGCCTCGGCCTCGTCTTCCACTACGCCGACGAGCAGGAGCTGCCGCTCGTCGACCTCAAGGACCTCCGCGCGGTCCTGCAGTGGCTCGTGTCCGATGAGGGCAAGGGCGAGCTCGCGTCGCTCGGCGGGCTGTCGAAGGCGACGGCGGGCGTCATCCTCCGCGAGCTCGTCGCCTTCGCCGACCAGGGGGCCGACGTGTTCTTCGGCGAGCCCGAGTTCGACACCCGTGAGCTCCTGCGGACCGCCCTCGACGGTCGCGGCGTCATCTCGCTCCTCGAGATCCCCGAGGTCTACGACAAGCCGCAGCTCTTCTCGACCTTCCTCATGTGGCTCCTCGCCGACCTCTTCAACGACCTGCCCGAGGTCGGCGACCTCGACAAGCCGAAGCTCGTCTTCTTCTTCGACGAGGCGCACCTCCTCTTCCGCGGCGCGTCCAAGGCCTTCCTCGAGTCGATCACGGCGGTCGTCCGGCTCATCCGCTCGAAGGGCGTCGGCATCGTCTTCGTCACGCAGACGCCGAAGGACGTGCCGAACGACGTGCTCGCGCAGCTCGGCTCGCGCATCCAGCACCAGCTCCGCGCGCACACCCCCGACGACGCGAAGGCGCTGCGCGCGACGGTCGGCACCTACCCGAAGTCCGGCTACGACCTCGAGTCGGTCCTCACCTCGCTCGCGACGGGCGAGGCGATCGTCACGGTCATGAACGAGAAGGGCGCGCCGACCCCCGTCGCCTGGACGCGGCTGCGCGCCCCGCAGGGCTCGATGTCGCCGAGCGAGCCGGCCCTCATCGAGCAGACGGTCGCGGCCTCGGCACTGCGGGACCGCTACGCCGTCGAGGTCGACCGCGAGTCGGCCTACGAGCTCCTCACCGCGCGGATGGCGGCGTCCGCGGAGCGCGCGCGGCAGGAGTCCGAGGGCGGCGCCGGCTCGGGCGCGGGCGGCGCGGATCCCCGCGGCCCCGTGCGTCCCACCGGCACCCGCACGACGGCGCGCCCGAAGGCGAAGGCGCCGAAGGGCGTCGATGCGGGGAAGATCGGCACGGTCGTCGCCGACACGGTCGACGGCTTCCTCGGCTCGCGACGCAAGGGCGCGGTCGGCGGCCGGATCCTGCGCGGCATCTTCGACGTCATCGTCAAGCAGCGCTGAGCCGCGTCGGCCCGCTCTGCGCCAACCCCAGCCGCGCCCGGCCCAGCTCGCTGCGCTGAGTGGCGGGCGATTCGCCGCGTCGGCCGCGCTGGTCGCTTTGAGCGGCGGGCGATTCGCCCACTGGCGGGAATGCGCGCCCGCAGGCCCGCCACCCGACGACATGCCCGCCACCGGGTCACCCCGGGCGGGTGCACCGTGCGGGTGCGCGGGTGGGTGCGCGGGCGGGTGCTGGTGCCCGGGCGGGTGCTGGTGCTCCTCCCCGCCGCGGGTCTACCCTGACACGGCCGATTTGTTGGGGGGCGAGCGATGCGCCGGATGACTTGGGCCGCGATGGGGGCGGCGATGACCGCGGGGCTGGTGGTCGTCGGGGCGCTGCCCGCGGCCGCCGCGACGGATGACCTCGTGCTGGAGGAGGTCGCGCCGGATGCCGTGTACAGCGTGGTCGGCCCGCTCCTCGAGCTCGACGGCATCATCTACTTCGCGGGCACGAGCCCGGCCGCGCCGACGGGCTCTTGGCTCTTCGCCCTCGACCCCGCGACGGATACGGTCGGGCCCGTCGGGGCGACGAGCGACCTCGGCGAGGTGAGCGGGGTCGCGAGTGACGGCTCGAGGATCTTCTTCCTGTCGCCGGCGGGGGGCGAGCAGGCGGTCCACGTCTACGACCCCGCGTCGGCGACGACCGCCCGCTACGACTGGCCGTCCGGCGAGGGCGCCTTCCCGGACCGTCTCGCCGTGGTCGGCGACGCGGTCTACGTCGTGCTCGAGTCGGACGGCCTTCTGTACTCGGTGCCGACGGCGGACCCCGCGTCGGCGCCGGGGCTCGCGCCGACCGTGACGAGCCCGCTGCCCGCCTGCGCGGACGGCACGACCGCGCCGACGGGTGTCGCGGACGGCCTCCGGGTCGCCGGCGGCGTCCTCTTCTACTCGCAGCCCTGCGTCGACATCGGCTCGGACCAGCTCTTCCGCCGCGCCGACCCGTCGACGGCCGAGGCGGTCGCGTTCCCGCCGCCGCCCGCCGCCGCCGACCTGGGTGGGCCATACGGGGCGCTCGTGCAGGGGGACCGCACGCTCTTCGCCGCGGGCCCGATCGCGGGGGAGCAGCACCTCTACTCCTTCCTCAGCGCCGATCTCTCGCAGCCCGTCGTCGATCTCGGCGGGCTCAACCCGGGGGCGCCGGTGAGCTTCCAGGGGGCCGCGACGTGGTTCATGGATGACGGCGGCGAGCGCCGGATCTTCCGGTCCGCCGATGGGTTGACGGCGACCGCGATCGGCTCGACGGCCGGCTCGGACCTCGAGGGCGAGCTCGCGCTCGTCGCCTGGGGCGACCTCCTGCTGCTCAACGGCTTCCCTGTTATCTCCCCGGCCGAACCGGTCGGGACGAGGACGAACTACCTCTTCGACCCCGCCGACCAGTCGCTCGTGCGCCTCGGCCCGCAGGGGGCGATCGTGCCGCCCTTCGCCGCGGCTGACGGCAGCGCCTATGTGACGGCCTTCGCGGCGATGGGCGCCGACGGCGACAGCCAGCACCTGTACCGGATCGTCGAGCGGCACCTGCCCGCGACCGGGCTCGACGCATCGAGCATGGCGCTCACGGCCGCCGTGGGGGCGCTGCTCGTGACGCTCGGTCTCGCGGGAGTCCTGGGCTCGCGTCGTTCACTTCGGCGGAGGAGGGGGGATTCGAACCCCCGAGGGCTTGCACCCAACACGCTTTCCAAGCGTGCGCCATAGGCCACTAGGCGACACCTCCGGGCTGCTCCGGCGGGGCGGACCCCGTCAGACCGTCGCCCATCCTACCGGACCTGGCGGTCCTTATCCCCAGACAGACGAGGACTCCCCGCGCACCCGCCAGAGCCCGGTTACCCTTGCTGCGTCTCCGCCCTGGGGGAGTTGGCCTGGATGGCGCCACGCGGGGAGCCGCGACGATTCTACCGGGCGCGGGGAGGCTGGCGGTTACGATTCCAGGGCGGCGTTGCCCGCGCTCCTGTGCCGCCGCAAGCCGCACCGTTAGCCGCACGATTAGCCGCACGACGAACAGCACCGCAAGCCGCGCCGGGACGAGAGGGGAGGTGCCGTGGCTCGCCGACCACAGTCGACGCCGCCCGTGCTCCCCGGGTACGCCTACCTGCGTCCGCTTGGTGCCGGCGGTTTCGCCGACGTGTTCCTCTACGAGCAGGACATGCCGCGGCGGGTCGTCGCGGTGAAGGTCCTCTCGACCGACGCGATCAACCTCGAGGCGCGCTCGCAGTTCGTCGCGGAGGCGAACGCGATGGCGCGGTTGAGCACGCACCCGAGCATTCTCACGATCTATGAGGCGTCGATCTCGGCGGATGGCCGGCCGTACCTCGCGACGGAGTTCTGCCCCGAGTCGTTCGGCGACCGCTACAAGCAGGCGCCGCTCGCGGTCGGGGTCGTCCTCGACGCGGGGGTGCGGATGGCGGGTGCGCTCGAGACGGCGCACCGGGGCGGGGTGCTCCACCGGGACATCAAGCCGTCGAACATCCTCGTGACGACGCTCGGGCAGCCGGTGCTGTCGGATTTCGGCATCGCGACGGCGCTCAATCCGTACGCCGACGAGACCCGGCTCGTCGCGATGTCGGTCCCGTGGTCGAGCCCGGAGGTCGTCGCGGAGTCGACGACCGGCTCGGTCGCGGCCGAGGTGTGGAGTCTCGGCGCGACGCTGTACACGCTGCTCGCGGGCCGCACCCCGTTTGCGGAGTCGACGCGGGAGAAGAACACGCGTGAGCTCATGAAGGCCCGCGTGCTCCGCGCTCGCTACACGGCGATCGGGCGTCCGGATGTGCCGCCGAGGGTCGAGCGGCTGCTCGAGCGCACGATGTCGCGGGAGCCGTCGCTCCGCCCGGCGTCAATGCTCGAGCTCGGCGAGGAGCTCCGGGCGATCCAGTCGGAGCTCGGCATGCCGGTGACGCCGCTCGAGGTCGCGGGTCAGCAGTGGGGGCCGGTCGTGTCGGCCTTCAGCGAGGGGGGCCCGGAGGCGCAGGGCCCTGTGCTGTCGACGGTGCAGCCGGAGTCGCGGCGGGCTGTCCGGGCGGAGCGCGCGCTGCGTGAGCGGGCTCGGGTCGGCGCGGAGGGGCTCGAGCCGGGGTCGGCGCGGGGTCGGCGCGGGCTGCTCCTCGGTGGGGGGATCGCGCTGGTCGTCGTCGTGATCGGCGTCGTCGGGCTCCTCCTCTCCGGGGTCTTCGGCTGATGGCGGCGCGCGGCGTGCCGCGGGCGCGCACGATCGTCGCCTGGTCGGCGGGCGTGAGCGCGGCGGTCCTCCTCGTGGCGGGTGCCGCGGTCGCGCAGGGCTATGACGCCCAGGATGTGCCGGTCATCGAGACGAATGTGTGGGTCGCCCGCGACGCGGCGGGTGGCCAGTACGCGCGGGTCAATACCGACATCGGCGAGATCGGCTCGGTGAACTCCGCGCAGGGGCTCGCCGGTGTCGCGCAGACCGGCTCGGAGGCCTTCGTCTTCGGTGCGGGGGATGCGAGGTTCTGGCCGATCGATCAGGCGGTGCCGCTCGACATCAGCGCCGAGGACACCGCGGATGTCGTGGACGCCGCGGATCCCGCCCCGAGCGCGGGCGAGGGGGTCGAGAGTCCCGCGGGCACGACCGGTCGCCTCGCGGCGGGCCCGTACCTGCTCTTCACGGGGCCGAGGCCGACGTGGGCCTTCGCGAGGGATCTCGCGGCTGGCGAGCCGCGGTTCGCGGAGCTCGACCCCTACGCGGGGCTCGACGCGCCGGACGCCGCGCGGGCCGCCGAGCGTGTCGGCTATGAGGCGACGGTGTCGACGATCTCGGCCGAGGGGCTCGTCGCGATGTACTCGACGCAGCCGGGGGAGCGCCGCATCGTGCTCCACGATCTGCGCTCCGGCGCGTGGCGCGCGGAGTCGATCGTCGATGGTCCGGAGAGCGCGACGGGGCTGCAGCTCGCGCTCGTGGGCGAGCGGTGGGCGCTCCTCGCCGCCGCCGGGGGCGGCTCGCGGCTGTGGGTGGCGGGCGGTGAGGCGCCCGTGCTCCTCCCGGAGCTCGGTGGTGAGGCGCTCCTGCAGTCGTCCGCGGCCGAGTCGGATTCGGTCGCGATCGCGAGCTCGGAGGGCCTCAGCCTCGTCCGGTTCGAGGACGGCTCGACGACGCGCATTCCTGCCTCCGGCACGCCTGCGCGGCCCACGGCGGTCGGGGATGGGCTCGCCGCCGCGTGGCTGACGGCGAGCAGCGGCACGCTGTGGACGAGCGGGTCCGGCGAGCTCGTCGACCTCGTGATCGACGGCGGCGAGTTCGAGCAGAACGTCGATGTCGCGCCGCGCATCGCCTCGAACGGCGACCGCGCGGTCCTCGTCGAGTCGACGACGGGCATGCTCTGGACGATCCCGGATGGCGTGCTTATTCCGCTTGCGGCATGGACGGCGGGGGACCCGCCGCCCCGCGAGGGCCAGGTCGAGGTGCCGGATGCGTCGACGCAGGAGCCGCCCGTCGCCGAGCCGGATGCCTTCGGGGTCCGCGCTGGCTCGATCGCGGTCCTCCCCGTGCTCTACAACGACCACGACCCGAACTCGGCGGACGTCCTCAGCATCGATCCGGCGTCGATCGAGGGGCTCGACCCCGCATTCGGCACGGTGTCGGTCGTGGGGAGCCGGCAGAGTCTCGTCGTCGATGTCGCGGGCGGCGCGGATGCCGCGAGCTTCACGTATCGGGTCACGGACGGCACGAGCTCGAGCGCGCCCGCGACGGTGAGTCTGAGCCTCGCGGTCGGCAACGCCGCCCCACTGTGGTGCGGCGACTGGGTCGCCCCGGAGTGCTTCGTGTCGTGGCCGGCGCCGCACCTCGCGGTCGGCGGCACCGTCCGCGTCGATGTCCTCAAGGGCTGGGTCGACCCGGACGGCGACGCGATGGTGCTCGCCTCGGCGGTCCCGGCGCCGGGTGCGCCGATCACGGCGATGCCGGGCGCGGACGGTTCGCTCGCGATCGCGCACCTCGATGAGGCCGGCGGGCCGGGCGAGTACCCGATCGAGGTCCGGGTCATGGACGCGCGCGGGGAGGTGTCGGAGCCGCGCGAGCTTCTCGTGACGGTCGAGGCCTCGCCGAGCTTCACGGTGACGAACGGCATGCTCGTCGCTCGCGCGGGCGAGTGGGCGCGCGCCGAGGTCGCGGATTTCGCGGTCGGCGGGAGCGGGACGTACCGGATCGCGGACGCGGTCGATGTCTCGTCGACGCTCGGCGATCTCGAGGTCGAGTGGAATTCGGCGAGCGGCTCGCTCGAGCTGCGCGCGGACGCGGTCGGCAGCTACCTCGTGTCGGTGCTCGTCTCGGATGCGGCGACGTCGCAGCAGCGGACGCTGTATCTCCGGCTCGAGGTCGCGGACCCGGCGTCGGCGGGTGTCGCGCTGCCGCCGCTCACCGCATTCGTCCGACCGGGCGAGGACACGGTCGTCGATGTGCTCAGCGCCGCCTCGAACACGACGGGGAGTGTGCTGCTCCTGACGAATGCGGTGAGCGACTCCGGCGCGCTCGCCGCGACGGTCATCGACCAGTCCTCGGTGCAGGTGCGGAGCACGGACTCGGCGCGCCCCGAGGGCCCGCTCGGCTCGGTCCGGCTCAGCGCGGTCACGGCGGACGGGCGCCCGGCGAGCGGCATGCTCACGGTGTTCCTCGTCGCGGCGGCGGCCGGCACGCAGCCGATCGCGCTCAATGACTCGGCGGCGGTGCGCGCGGGTGAGGTCATCGACATCCCGGTCCTCGCGAACGATGTCGCGCCGCGCGGCGAGCGGCTCGCCCTCCACCCGGATGTCGCGGGGAGCGGGGCGGATGGCGAGCTCGCCTTCGCCTCGGGGCAGGTGCTGCGGTATCGCGCCCCGCAGGTGCCGGGGACGACGACCGTCTTTTACTACGCCTACCTGCCGAGCGCCCCGACGCTGCTCTCCCGCGCGCAGGTGACGATCCAGGTGCTCGCGCCGGGGGCGAATCGTCCGCCGCAGGCGCTCGACGTCGAGGCGCGGGTGCTCGCGGGCCGCAGCGTCGAGATCCCGATCGAGCTCGATGCGATCGACCCGGACGGGGATCGGGTCGTCCTCACGGGGGTGACGCAGCCGGCGAGCCCGGAGCTCGGCGCGGTCATGATTGGCGCGGACGGCCGCTCGCTGCGCTTCACCGCGCCGGAGATGAATGAGGAGCGTCCGACGCCGGGCTGGCAGGCGGAGTTCAGCTACACGGTCCGCGACGCCGCCGGGGCGAGCGACACCGCCGAGGTCCGGGTGGGGGTGAGCGTCCAGGACTTCGCGGATGTCACGCCGATCGTCTTCTCGGACCACGTCCAGGTCCGGCTCGGCACCTCGGGGCCGATCTCGGTCGAGCCGCTCCGCAACGACCGCGACCCGGCGCAGGCGGACCTCGTCGGCGCGGGCACGCGGGGTGCGGGCTCGCGCGGCGCGGGGCTCCACATCATCGACCTCCGGCCGAACATGCCGGGCCTCGCCGAGGACCCCGAGTCGCCCTACGCGGCGGCGGCCGCGCTCCTGCTCCCACCGCCGGGACCGACCCGGGCGACTGAGACGCAGTCCCCTGACCCGTACCCGGACGGGGTCGTCGCCTTCGAGCTCGCGCCGGACACCCGCCCGGGGGTGTACACGTACCTGTACACGGTCGAGTCGCGGCAGACGACGTCGACGGCGCAGGCGCTCATCGTCCTCACGGTGACGGAGTCGCGGAGCCCGGACCGGCCGACGATCCGGGACACGCGCGTCTCCGCGGCGGACCGCGACCGGGTCTCGGGCGGCGGGATCGATGTCCTGACCGGCAGGGTCTCGTGGGCGACGGGCGATGTCGCCGCGCTCGCCGAGACGCTCGAGCTTGCGCCGGGCGCGCCGGAGGGCTTCTCGGTGCGGCCGGGCACGAGCCGCATCCAGGGGCCGCTGCCCGAGGATGGCGCGATCGTGCCGTTCCAGGTGTCGGGGACGGACAGCGCGGGCGAGCCGTTCACGACGTACGCGTTCCTGCGCATTCCTGCCTTCGATGATCTCCGTCTCGCGCTCGTGGCGAAGCCGGACCCGATCCGTGAGGAGACGAGCGAGGAGATCGACCTCGAGGACCTGCTCGCGATCGGCGGGTCGGACTCGGTCGAGGTGCGGGCGTCGGGGCCGTTCTCGGTGCACCGGCCGGGCTCCTCGTGCGAGCCGGTCGGCGGCTCGATCATCCGGTACCACGCGGGGTATTTCCCGATGTTCACGGACAGCTGTACGCTCGAGGCCCGGCTCGTCGGCCAGTCGGATGCGGCCTGGTCGACGATCGTCGTCCCGATCGATGTCGAGCCGAAGGACCCGCTCGCGATCCTCACGCCCGTCGCGCTCACGCTGTCGATCACGCAGCCGCCGACGACGGTCGACCTCTACGACAGCCTCGTCACCTGGTACGGCGCGCGCGCGCTCGATCCGCTCAGCGACCTCGAGTTCAGCTGGGAGTATGCGGGCAGCCAGTTCGAGGTGTCGCCGTCGATCGGGGTCGGCACGGGGCCGGACCAGCGCGTGTCGGTGCAGGCGCGCGGCGATGCGACGACGGGCGCCCGCGAGTCGATCCGGGTGGGGCTGCGGTACACGACCGCGGACGGTTTCGCCTTCGACGAGGCGGTCAATGTCGCGCTCGTCGTCGGCATGGCGCCGTCGGAGAGCCCGGTCGGGGCGAGCCTCAGCCTCGCGTGCAACACGCGCACGGATGCCGCCGGCTGCGAGCTCCCGGTCATCCTCCCCGAGGACCGCTCGGGGCAGTTCAACCCGCTCGCCGCTGCGGCGGGCGACACGCGGCTCCGGCTCGTCGGCGTCGGGGGCGGGCGCGAGCAGCGCCACGTCTGTCAGGGCGTCGCGAACGTCGCCGTGCAGGGGGATGCCCTCCGCTTCACCTGGCTGAGCGCGGAGGACCCCGCGAAGCCCTTCGGTGGTGAATGCGTGGTGCCGTTCACGGTCCAGGACGTCCAGGGCCGCACCGGGCAGGGTCAGGTCGCGTTCTCGGCGGACGGCTTCCCGCAGCGCCCGTCGACCCCGGTCACCTCCGCGTATGGCGACGACTGGGTCGACATCGACGTCCCGATCGGCAATGCGACGAATGCGTTCCCCGCCGTCACCGCGGTCGAGCTCCTCGACGGCTCGGCACCCGTCGCCGGCCAGAGCTGCGCGCGGCTCGACGCCGGGACGTTCCGCTGCCGCGTCGTCGGGCTCGTCAGCGGGGAGGAGCACACGTGGGGGGCGGTGACGCGGAACGCGGTCGGCGACTCCGTGCCGACGATGATGCGCGCGCCGACGAATGCGTACCGCGCACCCGCATTCATCGCCGGTCCCAGCTACGCGACCAGGCAGTTCGACGCGAGCCTGACGACCCCGACCCGCGGCATCCTGCTCGCGCACGAGGTCTGCGCGGACGCGGACGCGCTCGAGGTGCGCTTCGTCGTGACGGACGCGAACGGGAGCTCGACGCGGACGGTCCCCGTCGACGCCGCGGGCTGCGTGCCGACCGACTACGACTTCGGGGGGATCCTGCCGGCGCCGGGCGGCGTGCAGATCGATGCGACGGTCTTCAGCAGCTTCCGCCCGCCGATCATCGGCGATGTCGCGGGCGACAACCGCGGGGCCTCCGACACGCAGACCGTGATCGTGCGCGGCGCGCCGACGGTGTCGAGCTTCTCGGCGACGGCGCGCGCGGGCAACGCGGCGGTCGACTTCGCAGTCTCGATCGACAAGCACGCGGGCGACGGCGCGCAGCGGGTCGCGTTCCTCGCGTGGGCGCCGGGGCAGCCGGGGACGACGGAGCCGAGCTGCGTCGCCGCCGCGGACGGCGCCGTCTCGGACACGGGGGTCCCGTTCGTCGACAACGCCTTCGTCGTCGTGCCGGGCAGCGGCACGGCGCGCCACGTCGTCCAGTCGGGGACGAGCGCGAGCCTCCCCGTCGACGGCTCGGCGAGCGGCCTCGCGCCGAACCTCCGCTATGCCTTCAAGGTCTGCGTCACGACTGGCTTCGGCTGGGCGGAGCGGACGGCCCCCCAGCTCTGGCTCACGCAGGACCCTGGAGCGCCGACGGCGGCGGACCTCAGCTACACTCCGCTCGCGAACCCGTCGACGATGAACGCCGAGTACCTGACGGCGCCGGCGCCCGGCGCGGACGGGCCGTCGTTCGTGTGGACGGTGCCGGACGCCGCGCCGACGAACAACGCCGCCGCCGACTTCGCGGCGCAGCGCGCGGCGCTCCCGCCGCCGCCGAACGGCGCGAGCTGGGAGGTCCGCTACGCGACGAGCCCCTCGGCGACGCCCGCGCAGTACACGCGGACGAGCATCGACGACAACGTCTCGACCTTCTACGCGCGCTTCTGCTTCACCGACTCGACGATCTTCTGCTCGAGCCGCTCGGCGGCGATCGCCTCGAGCTCACCCTCCGTCGGCATCCCCTTCGGCGGGACGGGCAGCGTGACGCTGCCGACGGCGGCGATGTGCCTCGCGCGGGTCGACGAGCGCAACGCCGCGATCGCGGCGGCCGGGGAGCAGGCGGTGCTCGCCCGGCTCGAGGCCCTCGTCCTCGCCGACGCGGACGCCGCCCGCGAGGCCGCGGTCGACCCGCTCGAGGCCCACCGCGACACGGTCCTCGCGAGCTACACGGACCCGCCGACGACGCCGAACCCCGACCTCGGCGGCGATCCCCAGCTCGAGGCCGCATTCTTCGACGGCTGGCCGACGGGGGAGCCCGGCTACAACTCGGACGGCCTCGCGGCGGGCCTCGCGAGCGCGCAGGCGTACATCGACGAGGTCGGGCAGGCCGTCTACGACGGCGTGACCGGCCCGGGCCTGACACCGGGCACGCCCGAGTACGCGGCCTACTACGCGGCCGCCGACGACGGGATCGTCCGGGAGGACGCGGAGGCGGCCGAGTTCGCCGACCCGCCGACCGCCCCCGCGATCACCTCCGCGGGCTTCGTTGGCAGCCCCGCCCCGCCCTTCAGCGGCGTCGTCGTCACCCCGACCGACGACGGGGCCCGTCGCTACACGGGCTTCGCCTACGACCTCAGCGGTATCACGGGGTCCCCGGCCTTCGCCTCCGCCTACCTCGTCGCGGCGATCACCGCGAACCTCCCGAGCTACTCCTGCGGCTGAGCCCCGCGCATTCCTCCACCACCCATCGAAAGAGACACCATGACGACGACACCGGAGCAGGCGAGCTGGTACCAGGCGGCCTTCCGCCAGATCGCCGACAACATGGAGCAGGCGATCCTCGGCAAGCGCCACGTGCTCGAGCTCGTCCTCGCGACGGCGATCGCGCAGGGCCACGTCCTCCTCGAGGACGTCCCCGGCACGGGGAAGACCGCGCTCGCCCGCGCCCTCGCGCAGACGATCAAGGGGACCTCGACGCGGATCCAGTTCACGCCGGACCTGCTGCCGGGCGACGTGACCGGCATCACGGTGTACGACCAGCGGCGCGGCGAGTTCGACTTCCACGCGGGACCGATCTTCGCGAACGTCGTGCTCGCGGATGAGATCAACCGCGCCTCGCCGAAGACCCAGTCGGCGCTCCTCGAGGTCATGGAGGAGGGCAACGTCACGATCGACGGTGTCACCCGCCCCGTCGGCCAGCCCTTCCTCGTCGTCGCGACGCAGAACCCCGTCGAGCAGGCCGGCACGTACCGCCTGCCGGAGGCGCAGCTCGACCGCTTCATGATCAAGACCTCGATCGGCTACCCGGACGACGCGGCGATGTCGCGCATCCTCGCCGGCACGGCGGAGGCGAGGCACACCGTGCCGGGCATCGTCGAGCTCGAGACGCTGCAGACGATGTCGCAGATGGCGCGCGACGCCTTCGTCAACCCGCTCGTCCTCGACTACGTCACGAGGCTCGTCGCGGCGACACGGCTCGCGACAGAGGTGCGGCTCGGGGTCTCGGTCCGCGGCGCGATCGCGGCGACACGGCTTGCGCGCGCGTGGGCGCTCGCGCAGGGTCGCACATTCGTCCTCCCCGATGACGTGCAGCAGCTCGCCGTCCCGCTCTTCGCCCACCGCATCCAGCTCGAGCCGGAGGCGGAGTTCGACGGCGTCACGGCCGAGGCGGTCATCGGGCAGATCCTGCTCGACGTCCCGCCGCCGCGGGAGAACGCGGCCTGAGCCGCGCATTCCTGACTGATTCGACGGAGACGGCAGAGCGACCATGACGACCGAGACCGGCACGCGGGGCACGACGCGCCTCGGCGAGACGGTCACGCGCGCCGCGAACCTGAGCCGCCGCGAGGCGACGCTCCTCGCGGTGCAGACCGTCGGCGGGCGGCTCGGAGCGCGGCTCCGGGCGGCGGCCGCGTGGCTCGGCGAGACGGTGACACCGCTCGGCTGGGTACTCGCGATCGTCCTCGTCGCGACGGTCGTCCTCGGTGCGAGGTTCGGGCTCGTCGAGGCCTGGGTCGTCGCCATCATCGCGGGCGTGCTGCTCGCGCTCGCCGTGCCGTTCCTCGTCGGCGGCGCGAGCTACGAGGTGGCCTTCACGCTCGACCGCGACCGGGTCGTCGCGGGGAGCGAGGTCGTCGCGGAGCTCGTGGTGCGAAACACGGCGCAGCGAGTCGCCCTCCCCGGCGTCCTCGACGTGCCGGTCGGCCCCGGCATCGTCGAGGGCTACATCCCCCTGCTCCGGCCGGGCGCGAGCCACACGGAGGAGGTGCGGATCGCGGCACCGCGCCGCGGCATCATCCAGGTCGGTCCGATGACGGTGACGCGCGGCGACCCGGTCGGGGTGCTCCGGCGCGACCTCTCCTGGCCGCAGATCGAGCTCGTCCACGTCCACCCCGTCACGACGCCGCTGCCGCCGACGAGCGCGGGCTTCATCCGCGACGTCGAGGGACAGCCGACGTCGACGATCGTCGACTCCGACCTCGCCTTCCACGCGATCCGCGAGTACGCCCCCGGCGACTCGCGGCGGCACATCCACTGGAAGTCGACGGCGAAGACCGGCACGCTCATGGTCCGGCAGTTCGAGGAGTCACGGCGGGCCATGATCGCCGTCGTGCTCGACGTGCTCGCCGAGGACTTCGCCGACGAGGACGAGTTCGAGCTCGGCGTGAGCGCGGCGACCTCGCTCGCGCTCCAGGCCGTCCGTGACGGCCGCGACGTCCTCATGGTCACGGCGGGTCAGGGCGAGCGGCGGCCGGGCGCGGCGGTGTCGATGACCTCGCTCCCGACGCGCTCGCCGAAGGCGCTCCTCGACGCGAGCTGCGCGATCGAGCTCGACGCGGCGGCCGCGCCGCTCGAGGCCGTGACCGCCCTCATGGCGCAGACCTCCCCCGAGCTGTCGATCGCCTTCCTCGTGACCGGCTCTGGGGCCACGACCCAGCGGCTCCGACGCGCCGCCCACCCGCTGCCCGGCACGGCCGTCACGGTCGTCGTCCGGGTCGAGCCGGGCGCGGAGCCCGGACTGCGCTCGACCCGCGACTTCTCGATGCTGACCGTCGGCGCGCTCGGCGACCTCAAGCACCTCCTCGCGCGGGGGGCCGTCCGGTGAGCGGTCTGGGGGTGTCGCGGTCGGCGTCGAGGTCGGCGTCCCGCTCGGTATCCGCGATGCTCATCGACGCGGGCTATGTCGTCGTCGGCGGCCTCATCGCGACCGTCGTCGCCTGGCCGATCTACCAGCACCCGCAGGCGCTCCTCGTCGGCGTCGTCGGCACCCTGCTCGGCACGCTCCTCGCGCTCGGCGGTCGGCTGCTCCGGCTCCCCTGGTGGGCCGACGCCGCGGCCGCGGTCGGCGCCTACCTGCTCGTCTCGGTCCCGCTCGCCATCCCGGGCCTCTTCCCGGCCCGCTGGCTCGACGGGCTCCGCGACGCCGTGCTCGGCGTCGTCCTCGGCTGGAAGCAGCTCGTGACCCTCGACATGCCGCTCGGCGACTACCAGGCGGTCCTCGTGCCGCTCCTCGTCGTGACGCTTTTCGGCGCCTTCGCGGCGACGCGCATCGCCGTGTCGGCGCGGCGGGCGGTCATCCTCGCGCCGATCATCGTCTTCGCGATGAGCGCCTTCGGCGTCGCCTTCGGGACGAGCCAGATCCTCGCGAGCGCGCCGTTCCGGCGCCTGCCGCCCCTCCCTGGGCTCGGCTACCTCATGACGGCGCAGGTGCTCATCGCGGCCGGCGTCGTGCTCGTCGTCGCGACCGTCGGCTGGTCGGCCCTCCGCGCGCGGCAGGAGCGGCGGGAGGCGCTCGCCCGCGCGGCGGGCGTCGCGGAGACCCAGGTCCGGGTGCATCGCGGCTCGGCCGGTGCGCTGCTGCGCCGCGGCGGACTCGCGACAGGAATGCTCGTGGTCGCGATCCTCGTCGCCGGCGCCGTCGCGGTCCCCGCGCTGCAGCTCGATCGCGAGGTCATCCGGGACTCGACGAGGCCCCTCGAGCTCGTCGCGCCCGACGCGAGCCCGCTCGAGTCCTACCGTCAGTGGGTCGACGACGGGCGCTTCGAGGAGGAGCTCTTCACGGTCGAGGCCGGCGAGGGCGTCGATCGGCTCCGCTTCGCCGTGCTCGACGCCTTCGACGGGGTGCGCTTCCAGGTCGGGGACTCGGACGGGGGCGCGCGCTTCGCGCGGCTCCCGTCGACGGTCGGCGGCGGCGAGGCGGTGCGCGTCGAGGTCGCGGACGGCTACCGGCAGCCCTGGGTGCCGGTGCCGGGCGACCTCGCCTCGGCCGCGAGCTTCCCCGTCCCGGGTGATCGGGCGATCGCGCTCGAGGACGGCACGTACTACGCCGTCGACGGCTCGGCCGCGATCGTGCTCGCCCCCGGGGCGGCCGGGGCGGCCGGCGCGCCGGGGCTCGTCGCGGGGGATGCGCTCGTCATCGCGGGGGTGCCGGTCGCGGACGCGCGCGAGGCGATCGGCGCGGCGACCGGCGGCCCGCCGCGGCACGGGGTCGACGAGGACGCCTTCCCCGAGCTCACGGCCTGGCTCCGGTCGCAGGGCGTCGCCGCGGACGGCCGCGGGCTCCTCGCCGCGGTCGACGCGCTGCGCTCGCGCGGCTACCTCAGCCACGCGCTGCTCGACGGCGAGGCCACCGCGTGGTTCGCGGACGCGCGGGAGCGCGCCGGCGACTTCGAGTTCAAGGAGAGCCGGGCCGGGCACTCGACGGCCCGCATCGAGGCCCTCTTCGCCCAGCTCCTCGAGCGGCAGCGCCAGGTGCTCGGCGCGAGCGGCGCAGTCCCGGTCGGCGCCGACGCCGCGGCGCTCGTCGCGGGCGTCGGCGACGACGAGCAGTTCGCCGCGGCGGGGGCGCTCCTCGCCTGGGCGCTCGGCTTCGACGCCCGCGTCGTCGTCGGCGTGCACCTCCTCGAGACGGAGGCGATGCGCCCACCCGACGGGAGCGCCCCCGCGGTCGAGGCCTGCGCCGCGGTCGCGGATGGCGAGTACCGCTGCGAGGGGCGGCACGTCGGGGCCTGGATCGAGGTCCGGGTCGGGGACCGGTGGGTCCCGCTCGACACTTCGCCGCAGTTCGTGCGGCCGCCGCAGGAGAATCGCGAGGGCGAGCTGCCGCCGCCGCACGGCACCCAGCCGGAGCGGCCGGTCGCCTCGCTCGTCGACCCGCCGAACGCGCCGCCGACGGAGGGCGACGCCGGCGCGGCGCCGAGCGACCCGATCGAGGTGCTCCCGCCCGAGGCCTTCCCCGTGCTCTGGGTCGTCGGCCTCTCGCTCGGCGCGGCAGGCCTGCTCGTGCTGCCCGCGATCGTCCTCCTCGCGACGAAGGCGCTGCGCCGCGTGCGGCGCCGGGCGGGCGACCCCGAGGCCTCGATCGTCGGCGCGTGGGAGGAGCTCGTCGATGACGCGGTCGACCTCCGTCAGCTCGACCTGACGGCGGGCACGCGGCGTGCGGTCGCGGCACGGCTCGGCGCACCGGCCGCCCTGCGGCTCGCGGAGCTCGCCGACCGCGCGGTCTTCGCCGAGCGCCCGCCCGTCGAGGCGGATCGCGACGGCGCCTGGGAGCTGCTCGCCGAAGCGCGCGAGGACTTCCGCGAAGGGGTAGCGTTTTGGCATCGGGTCGGCGCGGCGCTCGACCCGAGATCGTTCGCCAGGCATCTCGGCTCGGGCCCGACCATGCGACCGAGGGCTGTGCGACGTGGCATCCGACTTGCTGGAGAGGTGAGGTAGCGTGCCCGGGATCACCGACCTGCTGCTCTACGGCGGGATCGCGCTCATCGTCATCGGCGTCGTCGTCGGCGTCGTCGTGCTCATCGTCGCGCTCGTGCGGCGTGCGGCCGCGCGTCGGGAGGAGTCGGCGGATAGCACCGCGTGGCCGCAACTCGCGCCGACCTCGCCCTTCGCCGCCTACACGCCGCCCCTGACCGACCCGTCCGAGTCGGGGTCGCTCTCCGCAGCCTTCGTCGCCGGGCCGCCACAGCCCCTCCCGGAGCCGCCCGGCGTGAGCACGGGCTCGGCGCCCGAGCCATCCGCGAGGCTCGAGACGCCCGCGGATCCGCCCGCGCTGGCCGCGCCGCCCGGATCACCTGTGCCGCCTGTGCCGCCTGCATCACCCGGGACGCCCACCCCGGCGGAGTCCGTGTCGGCAGATCCGAGCTGGCTCGAGTTCGTCGGGCGGCCCGACGACGCGGAGCCCTTCCAGTACACGACCGGCTCCTTCGCCATCCCGGCCCCGCTCGCGAACCCCTGGGTCCAGCCCGCGGCCCCCGCGCCCGCCGCGACCCCGTCCAGCCCAGCACCCCCCTCGACCCAAGCGCCCGCGGCAACCCCGCCCACCCCCGCACCCCCCGTCACCCCAGCACCCTCCACTCCCACGCCCCCCGCCCCCGAGGACGACGACGACCGCACCGTCATCGTCCCGGGCCGCAGCACGGAGCCGCCCGCCCCCTGGCTGCTCATCCTCGACTCGGGTGACCGAGTCGAGATCCGCGGCGATTCGGTCGTCGTCGGGCGCAAGCCGGCCTCGATCGAGCAGGGCGTTCCGGGCATTCAGCTCCCGGATCCGTCGCGGACGCTGTCGAAGGTGCACGCCCGCCTCGACCGGGTGGGCGAGTACTGGACGGTCACGGACCTCGGGTCGACGAACGGCGTCTCGGTCATCGAGTCGGGGCGTGAGCGACTGCTGCCGTCGGGCGGCTCGGAGCCGGTGCGGGGCCGGTTCCTGCTCGGCGAGGTCGGGCTCGTGCTCATCCGGAATCCGGAGGCGATGCGGTGACCGGCACGATCGAGTTGACCGCGAGCGGCTTGCGGCTCTCGGTGGGTGCGGTGTCGGACATCGGGCTGAAGCGGTCGCTCAATGAGGACTCGATCCTCGTGCTCCCGGCGGTGTTCGTCGTCGCGGACGGCATGGGTGGTTACGAGTCGGGCGACCAGGCGAGCGCGGCGGTCGTGGCGGCGTTCCGCCGCGTGGCGCGCAATCGTGAGTCGATGACGCCGGCGCTCGTCGTCGACGCGCTCGAGCTCGCCGATGAGGGGGTCGCGCGGGTCGCGGGCCGCACGTCGCGTGGCGCGGGCTCGACGGTGGCGGGGGCGGCGCTCGTGCTCGAGCCGGACGGGCCGCACTGGCTCATCTTCAATGTCGGTGATTCTCGCGTGTACCGGCATGCGGCGACGGCGCTCGAGCAGATCACGGTGGATCATTCGCTCGGTCAGGAGCTCTACCGGACGGGTCGGATTTCGGCGCAGGAGCTCGCGGTCTTCAAGGACCGCAATGTCATCACGCGTGCGATCGGGGCCGCTGATGCGGAGGCGGACAGCTGGATGATGCCGGTCCGGGTGGGGGAGCGCCTGCTGCTGTGCTCGGATGGGCTGTGCAGCGAGGTCCCGGACGCGGAGATGCTCGAGGTGCTTCGCGGTGATGCCTCGCCGGACGCGATCGCGCGGGAGCTGGTCGAGCGGGCGAAGTCGGCGGGTGGTCGGGACAACATCTCGGTCATCGTCGTCGATGTACTGGCCGGTGGTCGCGCGCTGCCGACGGAGGGGCTTGTCGAGGAGGCGGGTGAGCTCGTCGATGACTCGACGACGCCGATCGTGACGGTGGCGCGCTGATGGCGGTCGAGCGGGAGCCTGACCCGGACACGACGGTCGAGGTGCCCCGGTCGGCGGGCCCGGTCGATGATGACGCGACCCGGCAGCTCGTGAGGTCGCCGGTCGATGATGAGGCGACGGTCCGCATGTCGTCGAGGAATGCGCTGCCTGACGATGAGGCGACCCGCTCGCTGCATCGTTTCGGTGCGCCCGTCGCGAAGCCGGTCATGGCGCCGGCGCGGAAGCGTCGCCGTGGGGAGCTCCACCCCGCGCCGGTGCCGTCGGGCTATGGCGAGCGCGCGGTGCGGGTGCCGGGGGTCGGCACGGTGTCGAGCTACCGTCCGCGCGCCATTCCCGTGCCGCCGCCGGCGCGGCCTCGCACGGCGGGCGCGGAGGTCGTGCGCGTCGCGGCGGTCGGGAGCTCGGTCGCGCGGCGTTCGCGCCGGTTTTCGGCGCTCGCGATCGCCGGATTCGCGGCGTCGTGCGTGGTGTCGGTCGTCGGTCTCGCGCTCATCGCGGGCCTCGCCTTCGCCCGCTGAGCGGCCCCGCTCACTGTCGGCGGTCCCGGCTAGGCTGTGCGCGTGGTCGCAGCCCTTTACCGTCGCTATCGGCCGGAGACCTTCGCCGAGCTGATCGGGCAGGCGCAGGTCACGGACCCGCTGCGGACGGCGCTGCGGACGGACCGGGTCGGGCACGCCTACCTGTTCAGCGGCCCGCGTGGCTGTGGGAAGACGACGTCGGCGCGCATTCTTGCTCGTTGCCTGAATTGCGCGGAGGGCCCGACCGATACCCCGTGCGGGGTCTGCCCGAGCTGCGTCGAGCTGTCGCGCGGGGGTGGCGGCTCGCTCGATGTCGTCGAGATCGATGCGGCGTCGCACAACGGTGTCGACGATGCGCGTGATCTCCGTGAGCGGGCGGTCTTCGCGCCGGCGCGCGACCGCTTCAAGATCTTCATCCTCGATGAGGCGCACATGGTCACGCCGCAGGGCTTCAACGCGCTGCTGAAGATCGTCGAGGAGCCGCCGCCGCACGTGAAGTTCATCTTCGCGACGACGGAGCCGGAGAAGGTCATCGGGACGATCCGCTCCCGGACGCACCACTACCCGTTCCGGCTCGTGCCGCCCGCGCAGCTGCTCGACTATGTCGCGGAGCTGTGCGAGCAGGAGGGGGTGCAGGTCGAGCCCGGCGTGCTGCCGCTCGTCGTCCGTGCGGGCGGCGGATCGGTGCGCGACACGCTGTCGCTGCTCGACCAGCTCATCGCGGGCTCGGAGGAGGCGACGATCGGCTATGAGCGCGCGGTCGCGCTCCTCGGCTACACCCACGGCGCGCTCCTCGATGAGACGATCGACGCCCTCGCGACGCGCGACGGCGCCGCCCTCTTCACGTCGGTCGACCGGGTCGTGCAGACCGGGCAGGACCCGAGGCGCTTCGTCGAGGACCTCCTCGAGCGGCTCCGGGACCTCATCGTCGTCGCCGCCTCGCGCGGCGGGGCGGCGGACCTGCTGCGGGGCGTCCCCGAGGACCAGCTCGCGTCGATGGCCGCGCAGGCGGCGTCGTTCGCCCCCGCCGAGCTGTCGCTCGCCGCCGACATCGCGAACGACGCGCTGACCGAGATGGGCGGCGCGACATCGCCGCGGCTCCACCTCGAGCTCCTCGCCGCGCGGCTGCTCGTCGGTCTCGGCGAGCGGGGTGCCTCGGGTGCCGCGGCTGCCCCCGCTGCTCCCGCACCTGCCGCCGCGACCCCGGCCCCGGCTGCCCGACCCGCGCCTCCGGCGGCGTCCGCGGCGGCTGCCCCCGCCGTCAGTTCGACCGCTCCGGCAGCGGCTCCCGCGTCGCCTGCTGCCGCTGCGGCTGATGCGTCCGCCGCGTCTCCGTCGGCTCCCGAGCCGGCCCGGTCGGGCTCGCCGCTGCCCCTCAACGACATCGACGACGTGCGGGCGGGGTGGGACCGGGTCCTTGCGGAGCTCCCGCAGGCGAGCCCCGCGGCCCGGGCGGTCGAGCGCGCGGAGCCGCGGGGCTTCCGCGACGGGGTCCTCGCGCTCGGCTTCGCCTCGCAGCGCGACATCGAGGCGTTCCGCCCCGAGAGCGAGCAGCTCCGCACCGCGATCCAGGCGGTCTTCGGCGTCCGGGTGAAGTTCACGGCGAAGGCCGAGGGCCAGGCGACGGGTGCCGTGCCGACGATCCCGCCGACCCGACCCGCGACCCCGCCCGCCGCGAGCCCTGCCGCACCGCGCACCGCTCCGGCGCCCGCATCCGCGGCCCCGGCCACGCCGCGCACCTCGACCGCGCCCGTCGCCGCGGACGACTGGGTCGTCGCGAAGATCCCGCAGTCGAGCGACGCGCCCGCGCCCGCCGCCCCAGCCGCACCGCCTGCGGAGCCCGACCCCGACCCTGAGCCGGCCGCCGCGGCAGACTCGGCCCCGTCCGCCCCTGAGACTCCGGCCCCCGAGGCCCTGACACCCGAGCCCGCCGCGTCGGCCCCGCCCGCACCCCGCGTCCCCGCGCCCTCGAGCCTGCCGAGCACGGGCCCGACCCGCGGCGAGGCGGTCGTCCGCGACCTGCTCGGCGCCCGCTACATCGAGGAGCGCCCGCTGCCGACGACGCCGGGCATGCCGGGCGAGGTGTCGATGGACACGGCGAGCACGCCGTTCGTCGGACTCGATGACGCGCCGCCGCCATTCGACCCGCTCGAGGAGCCGCCGTACGACGAGTACCCGCCGGATGACGTCATGTCAGGGGGGCGCTGAGTATGTACGACGGGATCGTCCAGGAGCTCATCGACGAGCTCGGTCGGCTGCCCGGCGTGGGGCCGAAGTCGGCGCAGCGCATCGCATTCCACATCCTCCAGACGCAGTCCTTCGACGTCGGGCGGCTCGCGACCCTCCTGACGGAGGTGCGGGAGCGGGTGCGCTTCTGCGATGTGTGCGGCAACATCGGCGAGGAGGACCGCTGCGCGATCTGCCGCGACCCCCGCCGCGACCAGGGGCTCATCTGCGTCGTCGAGGAGGCGAAGGACGTCGTCGCGATCGAGCGGACGCGCGAGTTCAAGGGCCTGTACCACGTGCTCGGCGGGGCGATCAACCCGATCGAGGGCGTCGGGCCGGACAGCCTCCGGATCGCGAGCCTCGTCGCCCGCCTCGGGGACGGCGGCGTCCGTGAGGTCATCATCGCGACCGACCCGAACATCGAGGGCGAGGCGACGGCCGTCTACCTGACGCGCCTCCTGCAGTTCCCGGGGCTGCAGGTCTCGCGGCTCGCGTCCGGGCTCCCGGTCGGCGGCGATTTGGAGTATGCCGACGAGGTGACGCTCGGCCGTGCCTTCGAGGGGCGTCGCCCGGCCGTCTGATCCCGACATATTTCGTGCCGGTGTCGGTCCCCCGCGCTAGGCTCGTGGCCCGTGCTTATCAGCCAGATCCCGCGCGAGACCCGACTCATCGCCTTCGACCTCGACGACACGCTCGCGGAGAGCAAGTCCCCGCTCGACCCCGAGATGGGCGCGATCCTCGCCCGACTGCTGTCGGTCGTGCCGGTCGCGGTGATCTCGGGCGGCCAGTTCGGCCAGTTCGAGATGCAGCTCCTGGCCGGCCTCGAGGCGGCGTCAAGCGCGCAGCAGGCGGCCTTCGGCTTCGGTCGCCTCCACCTCATGCCGACCTGCGGCACGCGGTACTACCGCTGGCAGGACACGGAGTGGCAGCAGCAGTACGCGGAGGACCTCAGCCCGGAGGCGCGGGGGGAGGCGCTCGCCGTGCTCGAGCGCGAGGCGCGGCGGCTCGGCCTCTGGGAGCCGGCGAACCCCGGCGCGACCGTCTGGGGTGACGTCCTCGAGGACCGCGGCACACAGATCACCTTCTCCGCGCTCGGCCAGGCGGCCCCCGTCGAGGCGAAGCGCGCCTGGGACCCGACCGGTGAGCGCAAGTCCCGCCTCCGCGACGCCGTCGCCCCCCACCTGCCGGAGCTCGAGGTCCGCTCGGGCGGCTCGACGAGCATCGACATCACCCGCAAGGGCATCGACAAGGCCTACGGCATGCGCCGCCTCGCCGAGCTGTCCGGCATCCCGCTCGAGGACATGGTCTTCGTCGGCGACCGCCTCGACCCCGACGGCAACGACTACCCCGTCCTCAGCCTCGGGGTGCGGTGCGTCGCCGTGACGGGGCCGGCGGACACCGCGCGCGTGCTCCGCGAATTCCTCGACGCCCACTGACCCCCCGCACCCCCGGCCGCACCCCCGCCGGCCGCACCCCCCCCCCCCGCGTCCCCCCCCCCCCCCCCCCCCCCCCCCCCCCCCCCCCCCCCCCCCCCCCCCCCCCCCCCCCCCCCCCCCCCCCCCGCCCCGCC